>PVMK01114803.1_pt1 | contig 130598 bp, 105 predicted proteins | sample 1853481 | NCBI WGS metagenome assembly PVMK01 (sample SAMN08533507, study PRJNA380276) | Marine sediment metagenome, whole genome shotgun sequencing project.
AACGATGTCGGTGAACATGATGGCTGCAAATTGACGGGATTGAGCTGGCATAGATACAAATTACGAAAAATACCAAGAAGATGTATTGTACCCTGCTGATTATCAGAGATTGATGTTATGTCTGCTTTCCAAGCATTCCCTGATTTATGCTTCCTCTAGGGCAATGATGACATATTCAGACTATCTAAGAAGCCCACTTTATCCTGCTAGTCTGGCGGCAGACAGGCATTTCCTGCCTGGGAAATTGTTGTTGAGGAGGAGTTGAAGAGAAGTGCTGGCCCTTTTACAACATTCCTACAAGTATATGAGCGTTTTGTTATACTTCTTCTCTATTCTATAAACCATATTTACAATACTACGTGCAGATAAATCATTTTACTCATTACAAGAAATGTAGCATGTCTTCAGATCGGAATGTACAAGTAGCTTTCCTTCAATGGATCAGGGATAATTCTAAGTATAGTAATTCATTTACTGAGGAGTTATCGGAACTTTTGTCCATAAGTACAGACAGCACTTACAGGAGACTTCGGGGTGAGACGCTCTTATCTTTTGAAGAAACCCGGAAAGTGAGCAGACACTTCCAAATCTCCCTTGATAATTTTATGGATTTGAACGCGGGTTCGGTATTGTTTAACTTAAGGACCATAAACAATGATTCTTTCACCTTCAAAGACTATCTATTATCCATTCATGATAATCTGCAGACCCTTAATCAATTCCAAGAGAAGAAATTAATATATGCCGCTAAAGACATACCTCCTTTTCACTTTTATCAGTTTTCAGCCCTAAATAATTTTAAAACCTATTTTTGGCTTCGAACAATACTGAATTCCCCGAATCATCAACAGGACACTTATCATCCTAGTTTTGTCGATCCAGAAATTTCAAAAATAACCACCTCTATTTGGCAGAAATATTTGGTTACTCCTTCAATAGAAATTTGGAGTGATGAAACAGTTAATGTTACACTTAGACAGATCGAATTCTATTACGACAATGGTTTCCTGACTAAGGAACAGATGGGACCGATTGTAGCTGATTTTTCCGACATGATCAAATTAATAAAGCTAGAGGCCCGACTTGGAAAAAAGATCTTTTGTGATAACGAGGACTCGGGCATGAGTAATTCTTTTCAGCTACACTATAACGAAATTTCCATAAGCGACAACACCATATTCTTTTCAATGGACGGTTTTAGGATGGTCTACAAGCCATATAATATGCTAAACATATTAAATACGGCAGATGAAACATTCTGCAAAGACACCGAAAAGTACCTGAACAACATAATAATCAAATCTATACCATTGAGCATCGTTTCGGCTAAAGTTCGTAATCAGTTTTTCAACCGGATTGATGAAAAGGTAAATCATCTTATTAAGAAATTTGAGTTATAATCTGCCAAAACAAACAGGAGCGTACCGTCAATCTCGCAACCGTTAACTTGATATGACTTCTTGGTTGTATAAATCCCCAATTATTTTACGCAGATTATCCAAGCCTCCACTATAACTGCATTTTCCGCAAATAAACATTACCCAGTTGCAATAATCAGCAAGAACTAACAACCTAAGTTTATTAGGTTAGTCTTATAGATGGTGAATTCAACGACAAAAACGACTAAGATAATGACAACCGCCTGGCAGTTGTTCAGTAGGAACAAGGGATTAATTTCCGACAAAGAGCAATCACGGATTGAAAATGCAACCATTGCAATTGCCGGGCTAGGGGGCGACGGCGGATTTTTAGCAGAGAGACTTACTCGTTTCGGGGTCACCAGACTTATTCTTGCCGATCCGGAGGTTTTCGAGTTGAGTAACATCAACAGGCAGTATGCTGCAAATTCCCACACTTTGGGAATAAATAAAGCACAGGTTATTGCCAGGGAATTATCAGCAATAAACCCTAATCTGGAAATTGAAGTATATCCCAAAGGAATCACAGAAGACAATGTTAAAAGTATAGTAATGAAAGCCGATGTTGTGGTTGATGAAATCGAATATTCAACTCCCCGGGTTTCAGTAATGCTTCATCAAGAAGCTAGAAAACAAGAAAAGGTAGTTTTTATGGGGGCAAATATTGGCTGGGGGGCTAGTATATTTTGCTTTGATCCTAATGAATTGACTTTTGAAGAGTTTTTTGATTTCGATGAAGAATCAGCCGAAATAAATGCTCGCGCTTATTTTCCAAGCAGGCCGCAATACTTGAGTGCCGGACTGCTGAGAAAGGTTTTGGCCGGCCAAGGTCACGTACCAAGCGTTTCCTCTTCAGTGGCTCTGGTAGCATCAGTATTGGCCACTGATATAGTTTTTTATCTGACGGAAAAACGCCCGATAACCAAAGCACCACAATACAAATTTATTGACCTATACAATTTTACCTGTTCGGTCCACACAAAACAACAAAACCATGAAATTACAACACGTTGACAACCAGATAACCTTTAGTATCGCAGATAAGAAAGCCATGATACATGCGGCAAAAAGGCTCTGCCATGATGTTTACTTTGAGGCAGGTTATATCAAAAGACCCTTTGCAAACGGCGTAATTCCTCATGATCACGATGAGGATTCAATTTACATTATCGCCTCTACTCCATCCGACCAAATCATCGGCACCATTCGAATGACCATTGGGTATTGTAAAACTCTGGAGGCCTGGAAAGGTAATCTGTTCCCGGAATCTGAGCAAATGATTGCTTCGATCATGAACCAAGGCGCGGCTTATGAAGTAGGGGCTCTGGCTGTTAGGAAAGATTATAGGGGGTCAAAAGTTTCCTGGGGTTTATATAAATCAGCCTTGCTTTCCAGCCTTGCTCATGAACTGGAGTATGCTATTGTTGGGTTGGACGAAAGGGCTCTTAGGGCCTTGGAAGTTTTGGGCTGGCATGTAATTAGGATTGGGAAACCCAAAAAATATCTTGGATCAATAACTGTTCCTGGGATCATACAGGTTTCTCAGCAGCCTACTAAAATAAAAAAGAAAAACCTCAATTATCATAGGTACCTGGCAGCATAATATATAATACTACGATGATGGAAATTATAAAAATCACCAACAAGGATATTACCACAGCTTCAGAGGTCTTGGTTTCCGCATTTCAGGAGGACCCAATCTTTCTGTACATATTTGGATCGCATGAAAAGTACCTCAAGCGGGCACCCTGGTTGATGTCTACCTGGGTTGCATGGTCTGTAAAGTATGGAGAAGCTTGGATGACCGCAGATGGCAATTCGGTGGTATTGACACGTTCTTTACCAGATACAGGTATGGCTTTATGGAGCATGATAAGGGCAGGAATGTTACCTACACCCATCAAATTAGGCTGGTCGGCATTTTATAGATTTTATTTCAGGATTGTCAAACTACTGGAGAAAAAAAATCATCAACATATGGCACAAAGGCCCCACTGGTATGGTTGGATGATAGGCGTGAGACCAGAGTATAGGGGCATAGGTAAAATATTAATAAACCACATCTTTAATATTGCAGACCGGGAAGGCCTTCCACTATACCTTGAAACTTCCACCATTCAAAACGTGGAATTATATACCTATCTCGGATTCAAACAACTGGACCAGACTGATATTGAGGAGGGAAATTTTAGCCTCTTTTTTATGATGAGACCACCTAAAAACCACTTAAAATGAATCGGCGATCTTTTATTAGGAATACCAGCCTGTTTTTTGGAGCTCAATTTTCTCCTGGATGGAAGCTATTTGGCAACCAGTTTATAAAGACCAAACTTTGGATGGAAATTCTGGATTATGCCCGTTGGTGTCCATCTCCTCACAACGTCCAACCTTGGTTGGTAAAGATTATTTCGGACACTGAAGCTCATTTATATTACGACCCTTCAAGAATTCCAATTGCTGCCGATGGCACTACTGCATTTACTACAGTAGGTATGGGAATGTTCGTGGAATGTTTGTCGATAGCTGCAAACAACAGAGGATACATAGTTACCGAGGAACATGATTCTGAAGAGGAAATGAATGCGGATGGAAAAATTCCACAATTGTTTGCAAGGCTCAATCTTAGAAGATCAGGTCAGGATGTCCATAAAATAGACCGAGAGTTGATAAAAAAGCGCAAAACTTCCAGGATGCAATATGATAATAGAATCATAGACCCGGCATTGGTTGAAAAATTACAATCAATTGCTTCTTCCTACGGTCATGAGTTTACTTATACATCCAACCCTGAAGTTATTGACTACACTATCAGGTTAAACAATGAATCTATCTTATTTCGAAGCAATGAAGAGGAGGCTCGCCTTGAAATGTTGCGATGGATCAGAACTTCAGATCAGGAAGCGGCACTGAAAAAGGACGGATGGTGGTACAAATGTGTTGGCGTTCCCAGGAAGATGCTCTATAATTTTTTTGCACATCGGGATAGATTTAACAGCAAAAGTAAAAGAAAGCAAGCCCTTAAGATGCTGAATAAAAATCACAAAGGCACTCGAAATCTTGCTTGGATAAGTGGTTCATTTGAATCTAAATCCGATTGGATAAAAGCCGGGTTTATGCTGCAAAGGATGTGGCTTGAAATCACCAGGCATAATGTTTATTTGTCTCCCTACGGGCCTTTAGTGACTACCCCAACTTCCCTTAGTGCTTTCAAACAAAAAATTGACTACAACAAGCACAAGGGATCCCTATGGTTTCTCATTAGACTTGGCTACAGTGATGACCCGCCCCGAAGTTACCGCCTTAACATAGAGGACATACTTATATAATAACATTGAATCAATAAAGACATGAGTATAAGTAAATGCATATGCTTTGTGTATGATCACTGTAGATTGGTTTCCGTTGTCATTCTTCTTCTGTTTACGGTATCACTCTATTTCATTATCACTGACCTAAAAGTGGATAATACACTGAAGGTATGGTTTTCCGAGGATGACAAATCCTATCAAACCTTCCTGGATTTCCAAGAAAGATACGGCAACGATGACATCATTACGGTAATGATAACTTACCCGTTCAAAGTTTATGAGAAACAAGCGGTTCGGGACCTTTTGAGTCTGGAGACAGCTCTGGAGGAATTGGTGTATGTTGAAAGAGTGTATAGCTATGGTTCTTCCAATTTCATACATTCCTCAGACACTGAGTTTTCAGTTGAAAAGGTAGTTACTGAAATACCAGTTGACCTTGCTGGCCAACAGAGGATTGTCAACCGCCTCAATACCGCCCCGAAAATTCGAGATACATTCATTTCGGAAGACGAGCGAAGTCACAAATTATTTATCAGACTAGAAGATTTTAAACAAATTGAACTTCAGCGTGACGAGATGGTAAGAGAGATTAGGGGTGTCATTGACCAATTTGTTACTAATCACCACATTGCTGGAATTGCTGTGCTTAATGAAGCGCTCAACAAAGCGGTAGCAAAAGAATCCGGGCTTTTTACTTTTGTTTGTTATGCTGTGCTTATTTTAATTCTGGCACTGGTAGTAAGGAAACGGAGGTTTTTCATTATTGCGATCTTGGCGATAATAATCCCCATGATTATGACTTTTGGTTTGTTTTCCATAGCTGGTTACACACTAAATACCATATCAATGACTATCCCCACTATTTTAATGGTATATGCATTGGCTGATGTAGTTCATATAATTAACAAGTACCTCCAAAATGCACAATCAGAACCCCATTTGGAGAAAAAATTATTGGTAACAAAGACATTGTTGTATTGTTTCAAACCCTGTTTCTATGCCAGTTTAACCACGATGTTGGCCTATATCTCTTTTATCATTTCTCCATTGGAGGTTTTGAAAACCACCGGACTTTTTGCCTTTTTCGGTTTGGGACTGGCCTTCATAATAGTTTATATTATTGCAATAACAGGGTTTGCACTATTTCAACATCCCAATAAGGAAATGGATTGGGCAATAGCCAGAAGCTTCGAGCGCTTCACGAAAAAATTCACTGAGTGGATCATACTGGTTACTGAAAGGAGGAAAATAGAGGTTCTTGCAATATTTGGTATCTTATTTATTACAAGCGTACTGCTCATTCCAAAGGTTGAAGTGAATACTTATCCCGGCGAATATCTCGATAAGAATACTATAGTGAGGAAAGACAGTGAAGTCATTGAACAAACGATGGGTCCCTATATTCCCTTTGAAACTATTATCAAATCTACTAACAACAGACGGGTTATTTCCAGTAACAATTTAAATATCATTGACAGGTTTCAAAATGAACTCATCATTCAATCATCTATTTCTGATCCAACTTCAATTGTCGATGTGGTGAAATATTTGAATCGTGAACTGGGTACCGGGGATTATGAAATTCCGGATTCTGATAAGCTTATCTCACAACTTCTTATGATATACGAACTTGATGAGAATAACCAGTTAGATGAATTGACGGACATCGGTTATTCAGAAGCCCGAATAACCGGTAAGGTCAAGTTACTGGGGGCCAATGATTATACCCGTATAATTGAGAATCAGAAATCCATATTCAGTCAATCAAATCGAGATGAACGGTTACAACTAATTCCCCAAGGATATATGCCTCTGTACGCCAGGATGGTTAACAAGATAGCTATTAGCCTCCTTTATTCATTTACTGGTGCATTCGTTCTAATTGGCCTGGTAATGTTGATATTTTTCAGAAGCGTAAACCTGACATTGATGTGTTTAGCTACCAATCTTATACCAATTTCATCGATAGGAATCATAATGTATGTTTTCCATGTTCCGCTGGATATGGGAACGGTAATGATTACTGCGATCATGTTTGGTATAGCGGTGGATGATACCATGCACTTAATTTTTACCTATTTAAACCATAGAAAAAACGGAATATGCAAGCATCAAAGTATTGATTGTGCATTAAGGTCTGTAAGTCAAGCACTCCTTACTTCCTCCCTGGCTTTGGTTTTGGGATTTTTGGTATTTGGGTTGAGTTCAGTAAGCAATATTCAACTATTTGGTATCCTCTGTGCCATATCTGTTTTGGTTACCCTGTGTGCTGATCTATTTCTGCTGCCGATAATCATGAAAATTTCTTTCAGCACAACTCTTTTTACTTTAAAAAATAAAAAAGATGAAAATTTCAATATTCACCCTTATGCTTTTGGCCCTGCTGTCGAATAAATCAGCTGATAAGCTAGAAAACATTATCCAAAATACTGACAGTCGAAAGCAACCGGAATACCTAACGGCGACTATGACCTTATTGTATAAAAATGGGAGTGGTAGTTTACTTGATAAAAGAAAACTAAAGTATTGGAGGCATTGGAGAGGTTTTGATACTGAGTCTGTAAAGATTAGATTCCTAAGCCCCGAGGAAGTAAAAAATACCACTTTTGTATCGATTACAGCACAAAACAAGAACAAGCAGATGATCTTCTTACCGGCATTGGGTAAGACCCATAATATTAAGAAAATGAACCAGATGTCTCCTTTTATGAACTCCGACTTTTTTTATGCCGATTTACGGTCATGGGAGCTGGCTAAAAACCACAATCGGCTGATTCATGAAAATGAACACCACTATTTTATTGAAAGCATTTTTAAAAAGTTATTCGTTAATCAAAGATTGATTTTAAAGGTCAATAAGGAAACCTATTTTATCTCGGAAGTGCAATATTTCAAGCAGGCTTGTGATTTACCTAGCAGAAAAATGATAGCCACCCAAATAAAAGAAGAATCCGGAATTCTGATAGCTGCTCATATAAAGATGATAAACTTCAAAAATTGTAGTTCGAAGGTCAAATCATCCAGTGAAATCATTCTAGACAAGTGGGATACCTCAACTTCGATTAACAAAGCAGTATTCTCAGAGACCTTAGAATACCCTCTTACCAACTAATAAAATTAAATGCACATAGGTAGACTACGGCTCTCCCAAGTGATGTTAATCCAGCGTCCATTCACGTTACTCCAATACTTCATAAAGAACCATTGTCTTGGACTTATTCTTTAAGTTCATTTGGCCAATTTCCAGGCATTTAAATGACTCCTTAATCTTGTTATAAGATAATTCGTTAATTACTATCTGGCCTTCTTCCGCTGCTGCCTGCAATCGCTGGGCAGTGTTTACTACGTCTCCGATGACAGTATAGTCCAGTCTCCGTAATTGTTCGGAACCTATGTTACCAGATACCATTTCACCGCTATTTATGCCCGCGGTAATATTAGGGGTAAATGACCCGTTGCCTGCTAATGAGGGCAGGTTTTTAATGCCCTCTCTTATCGCCAGAGAAGCATCGACAGCTCTGTCAAGGTGATGGTCTCCACGAAATACCGCCATCACGGCGTCTCCGATAAACTTGTCTACATATCCACCTTGTTCAATGATCTCCTTAACCATTACCTCGAAATAACTATTGAGCAAGTTGACCACAGTATCAGCACTGGCAGTTTCACTGATACTTGTAAAGTCGCAGATATCGATAAAAATAACAGAAGCCTCTACTGTCTCATTGACCTTGATCTTAGATTCATAATCTTTCCCACCCATAAAATTCAGCACAGATTCATCCACATACATCTTTAAGATGTTATTTTCCCTGATGGCCTCCAGGGTCTCCTTCAATTGGCGCACATAGCTAAGGGTCTTTTCCATAGTAATGGACAGGTCTTTAAAGTCAATGGGCTTGGTAATAAAATCGAATGCGCCCCGGTTCATGGCGGTACGTATATTGTCCATATCCCCATAGGCCGAAACCATAACAGTCTTAATTAGTGGCGCCGATTCATTGATGTGAGTCAATAAGGTCAGCCCATCCATCTCCGGCATGTTGATATCGCTCAATACAATATCCACGTCCTCTGCAGTTTGCAAGGCGGATAGAGCCTCTTTGCCATTACCTGCGAATACAAATTCATATTCGTTGGCTCTTATCTCCTTTCTGAATTTTTGCTTGATGAGGATTTCTAAATCGCTTTCATCATCGACAACCAAAATTTTTGCCATTAGCTTAAAGTCTTTAATTTTTCTTTCAATGCTCCAAAATCAACTGGCTTGGTCAAAAAATCATCAGCGCCAAGTCTCTTGGCAGTGGCGAAATTTTCGTCATCGCCATATGCGGTAATCATCATCACTATCGGTGGTGGCTCAAGATAGTTGGTTTTTATTTTCTCCAGTAACTCCAGTCCACTCATGCCTGGCATATTAATATCTGACAAGATCAATACTGCTTCATGAATATGGTGGTTAAGATATGCCAGAGCCTCTTCTCCTGAAAAGGCAAAAGCAAAGATCATTGTCTGATTTCTAATCTCTTTTCTGAATCGTTGTTGAAAGAGGAGCTTTACGTCCTTTTCGTCATCAACTACAAGGATTTTCATTGGCATTTTCTATGTTTTTGGTAATATAATGGTAAATGTTGAGCCTAAACCTTCTTCACTTTCCACTTTCAATTGACCTGAATGGCCCTTGGTAATAATATCGTAACTCATGGACAGTCCCAGTCCGGTTCCCTCACCGGTAGCTTTTGTAGTAAAAAAAGGCTGAAAGATTTTATCTTTTATAGCATTAGGGATTCCACTGCCGTTGTCTTTTACAATTACTTCAATGCTTTTTTTTAAGTCCCTGGTTTGCATGATTACCGTCGGCTGATAGGTCTTAACTGCTTGTTCCCTCTTTTTAGAAACCGCGTGAAAAGCATTGGTAACTAAATTTAGAATTACCCTGCCAATGTCCTGCGGCACCACCTTGATCCTAGGCATTTTTGGATCAAAATCCGTATTATATTGAGCATTAAAACTTTTGTCTTTGGCCCTGAAACCATGATAGGCCAGGCGTAAATATTCATCAGCCAGGGCATTGATATCGGTGAGCTCTTTTTTCCCGGTACTGGTGCGAGAATGTTGAAGCATACTTTTAACTATGGCTTCTGCCCGCTTGCCATGGTGCATAATTTTATCTTTCATTTTCAAGGATGTCCTTAGTGATTGCCTCCACCGCATCTTTGTCTCCTTTTACCTGTGCTTCTTTTAACTCTTCGATCAATTCCTTATTCACCTCTGAGAAATTGTTCACAAAATTTAGGGGATTTCTGGATCTCATGAGCTATTCCCGGCGGTAAGCTCACCGAGGGAAGCCATCTTTTCGGAATGGATCAGTTGATTTTGGGTGGTTTTAAGCTCGTCCAGGGCCTGCTGCAATCCTTCCTTTTGTTTTGTAAGCTCAGCAGTACGCTGGACTACCTGTACCTCCAAATCGTCTTTCAACTGGGCCATAATTCGTTTTTGCTTTTCTTCTTGTAGTGTCTTCTCTCTTTCTTTTGCCAGCGCTTTATTTTGTTTATTGGTAATAATGAGCATTACAATCATCCATATCACAGAAAACCCGCTGGCAACTTCAAAATAATTTTCCCATGACTGGTAGAAACCGGCATTTGCCAATTGAACCATTTTGGTTAAAAATGAAACGATGATAAAAGGTAAAACAGCAGCCAATACCGATTTTCCCTGGCTGAATTCCTCCTTCATATAGATTAAATAACCTATATACAGCAGCAGTAGATAGGCAAGCCAGCTGGTAAATTGATTGATATCATCCGAGGCTATTTCAGTCACTATCAGCACGACGGAGGCGATCATTCCACCCAGGAGTATTTTGTCCCACCTGGGTAGCATGTCTGAAGTGCGCAAAGATCTACGCAGGTAGCGAAACATAAAAAAAGCCAGTATATACTCTCCCATCAGTGAATGTTTAAAATTTAACCGGGTATATAAATTACAAATTCAGTTCCTGCCTGACCGCTATGCGGGGTTCCTACCCTCAACGCTCCTCCATGCCCTTTAGTCACAATATCATAGCTCAGACTCAATCCCAGCCCGGTCCCTTCTCCAGTGGGTTTAGTAGTGAAGAACGGTTGGAAAATCTTCTCTTTAATATCCTCCGGGACTCCCGGACCATTATCGCTTACAATAATTTCCACTCCCCCTTTGTCTTGCTCAACGGAGGAACTGCTGCGGGTGGTGACGGTGACTATTGGGCTTTCTACCTCTTTTACCGCCTGAAAGGCATTATTGATCAGATTAAGTAACACCCTACCAATGTCCTGGGGAACTACTTCGATCTTTTGGAGGCCTTCATCAAGATCTGTCTTGAAATCGGCATTGAAAGATTTGTCTTTAGCTCTAAAGCCATGGTAGGCTAATCGGAGGTATTCGTCTGCCAACGCATTGATGTTGGTGAGTTCTTTTTCTCCGGTACTGATCCGGGAGTGCTGAAGCATGCTTTTGACAATGGCTTCTGCACGCTTTCCGTGGTGCATAATCTTACCCTCATTTTCAAGGATGTCTTTGGTGATTGCGTCTATCTCAGCTTGGTCACCTTTTACCTGGGCTTCTTTCAGCTCCTCAATCAATTCCTTATTCACTTCAGAGAAGTTATTCACGAAGTTTAATGGATTCTGGATCTCATGGGCAATTCCCGCGGTGAGTTCACCAAGCGAGGCCATCTTTTCGGAGTGGATGAGCTGGGATTGGGTGGACTTCAGCTTCTCATAGGCCTTTTCGATTTCTTTCGCCTGGGCTAGTTCACGGTCTTTGGTGCGTTCCCGTTCTTTTCGAATAACCCTCGCTTTCTGAAAACGATGTACTCCCAACACCCCAAAAGCAAAAATGATGGTGTATAGTACATAAGCCCACCCGGATTTCCACCAAGGGGGGGCGATGTGGATGTCCATCTTAGCCGTTTCCTTGGCCCAGATGCCGTTGCTGTCTGAGCCCTTTACTTCCAAGGTGTAATTGCCGGGCGGTAACTGGTAATAGTTAACCAGGGGGTCGCCTTGGACGCGGCGCCATTCGGTTTCATATGGCAGCAGTCGAACCTCGTATTGGCTGCTTTCCGGTTTTTTAAAATCAAAAGCACTGAACCGCAGGCCGAAATTACCTTGATGATGGGACAAATTGAGTTGAGACATTTGCCAGACTGGGCGGTCCAAAACGGTCTGTTTTCCCTGTACAATGCTCTTACCATTGAGGAAAAACTCCGTGAAACGTACTTGTGACGATTGAAAATGGAGTTGGTCGGATGTTTTATTCAATGGATTGATGGCCGCCAAACCTTCCTGATAAGCAAAATAAATAGTGCCGTCCGCCAATTTAAAAGCCCGCATCTCTGTAAACTCCAGGCCCTGCCGGTCATCAAATGCCGTGACAGATTGGGCTTCACTGTCCACTCTCAGGATTCGCCCATCTCTATCGGTTAGCCAGAGGATACCTTGATTGTCGGCTATGAGGTTATTGGCATTTTGAAAAGTGGAACCCATGAAATCCTCCTGAGTCTGGGTTTGATCCCAAACCCCTCCCATAAGATGTTCGTGATACAAAACAGACAGGGTTCTTCCATTAACCAAAAAAAAGATATCACCGCCCAGGTTTTGAGTAATGGCGAGGACTCTGCTGCCCTGCATATCCGGTGGGAAATAGGCTCTTTTTACTTTTCCGGTGGCGGGATCCAGGCGGTTAAGAGACGGATGACCGACAGATCCCCATCCACCAATCCAAATGTAACCGTCTCTGTCTTCAAAAAGGGTGAAGAAAATGGCATCACTAAGAGAAGTGGGGTCATTGGGAATGTGCAGATAATGGGTGAATTGCATGTTGACAGGGTCAAGACGGGAAACGCTGTTACGATTGGCCATCCAGATATTACCCTGCTTGTCTTCCATCAAATACCGGATATCGTTTTCCTGTGGAGAATTGGGATTGCTAGGGTCATGTAAATATTGTTGGACCTCTGCTCGACCAGGATGCATACTGAAGAGGCCACCATTAGTAGAGCCTGTAGAGCCCCATAATCTTCCGTTCCGATCAAGTACCAGACCCACCCCTTCAGTTTGAAAGAACTGACTTCGATCTGGGGTATTTTGATCCTTTACCTGTACTTCAGGTAGGTTCCGGATTCCCCAACTTCGAGCAGTATTACGCATGCCCAGGATTTGGGGTGTTCCATCGCGTGAAGAGGTTTTCCCCCAGAGGAGGCTGTCCCCTTGTGCCACCAATCCCTCGAAGGAGATGCTCCGGCCCTCCCCAGAATCTATGAAAGGAAGGTATTTTACCTGGGCATTGCCCGATCGTATTTTGTGTACTTTGGCGCCTATTCCAGCTCCCGCCAACCAAATACTGCCGTCGGTGGATTGCATGGTTTGCCAGGTAAAAATATCGGCCCGTTCCCGGATGATTTCCATTTGATTGGTACGCAAATCCACTTTTCCGATGCTACTTAACACATCATCATGCAAGTTGAATATCCAAAGGTTCTCAGACTTATCCTCCAACAGGGAAAAAACTGCACTGATTTCATTATCCTGGATACCAGGTGCAAAAATATCTCCGGCTACTTTGGGGTCGTCCAACATTCGCTGAAAGGTTCCAGCCTTGCGATCCATTTTCTGCAAACCGCCATTGCTGCCCACCCAAAAATTACCTTTGCTGTCTTCGTAAATGGCTTTGATGACGTTGCCCATTAAACTTTTAGGGTCGTCAGATTGGTGGAGGTAGCGGGTAAAAGTTTTGGTTTCTGGATTGAAACGGTTCAATCCGCCCTGGCTTAGGTCATCCTGGTAAAAAAAACCCGTCCCTACCCAAAGTGTCCCTTGCCGGTCAATATAGAGCGCACGGACGTCATTGAAACTCAAACTGGTTGGATCATTGTCTACATTGAGAAAGCGTTCAAACTGGCCGGTAGTTCGGTCCAGGCGGTTCAATCCCCCGGTGGTCCCGACCCAAAGAATGTCTTTACTTTCTTCAATGATGGACGTCACCAGGTCATTGGAGAGTGAAGTGGGGTCAGCCGGATCGTGGTGGTATCGGACGAAAGAATCATCGTTGGGGTCAAAGCGAAACAAACCACCGCCATAGGTACCTATCCACAGGTAATTATCCGAACTCCAAAGCAGCCATTCGATATAAGAAAAAGCCAAGGAAGTGGAATCTTCGGGATTTGATTTATAGAGCTTGAAATGGTATCCATCATAGCGGTGCAGTCCGGTGTGGCTGCCAAACCAAAGGAACCCATTCGGACCCTGCACGATGCAGTTAACACTGTTGCCGCTGGGGCCGCCGGGTAGTACGAACTCCTCAATGAGGTAGTCCTTGTTCATTTCAAGCTGTGGTTGGGCCAATGCTGGCGATGCCAAAAACAAAACCAAACCTATACTCAAAGTAAGCTTGACAACAAAGGTCAGTGTGGTTGTCTTCCTCATCCGTTGTCTTTTACAGGTAATTCAACAAAAAAAACACACCCCTTCCCTTTTTGGGTCTCCACTTTCAACTTCCCCCCATGTCCTTTGGTCACTATATCATAGCTCAGGCTCAATCCCAACCCGGTCCTTCACCGGTAGGCTTGGTAGTGAAAAACGGCTGGAAAATCTTCTCCTTTATATCCTCCGGGACTCCGGGACCATTATCCTTCACACTAATTTCCACCACTCCATCTTTCTTTTGGGTCTTTACCGTAACCTCAGGGCTTTCCACCCCTTTAACCGCCTGAAAGGCATTATTGACCAGATTCAACAAAACCCTTCCAATATCCTGGGTGACGACCTCGATCTTCGGCAGGTCATCAGCAAGCTCGGTCTTAAAATTGGCATTGAATGATTTGTCCTTGGCCCTGAAACCATGATAGGCCAGGCGTAAATATTCATCCGCCAGCATATTTATATCCGTAGGTTGTTTTTCCCCGGTACTGGTACGGCTGTGTTGCAGCATTCCTTTTACAATATTGCTGGCTCGTTGTCCGTGGTGATTTATCTTATCTATATTTTGTACTAAGTCTCGAGCAATTTCCAATGCTTCTTCTGCATTGCCCTCTTTAATCTCTTCTTCCATCTCTTCTATCAATTCCCCGCTTACCTCTGAAAAATTATTGACGAAGTTCAGTGGGTTCTGGATCTCATGGGCAATCCCTGCAGTGAGTTCACCAAGCGAAGCCATCTTTTCGGAGTGGATCAGTTGGTTTTGAGCGGATTGCAATTCCGTTAAGGTAGTCTCAACACTTGCTTTGGCCTCTTCCAGTTGGACAAAATCTTCATATCGGGCATACGCCACCGAAAAGGCATCGGCCAATGATTGCACCAGCTCGATTTGGTCATCCGGTAATGGCTCAGAACTCCCTACATAGAGCATGCCCTGTTTGAATGGAACCTGGTGTCAGATTAGGCTTTCCGGTGGTTTCTCTCCTTGTTGATAAGTCTTGAGGCTTTCAATCAGACCCTTCCTTTTAAGAGATTTGGTAAATTCCCTGAATTGTTGCCGATCCCAATGGGTTCTATGGACGGTTTGCGTTTTCCAATGGTCGACCGCAGCCTTGACGAGTAGAATATCTTCATCATCAAAATCCAAATGCAGGGCGGCAAGTGATTCTCCCGTTGGCTTGGAAAGATACATATGGAGTGTTTGACTAGTTTCGTCTATGATAAAGACGCCACATCTAAAGAAAGGGACTCCCAATGTTGTCAGTTCTGTCCAGATTATAGGGGTAATTCGCTCGAGGTCTTTAGTGTTACGCATAGAAGCAATCTCTGCTCTGACACGATCGAGGGAAGACTGTTTAATGGCTTCTTTTTCGCGGGCCTCCGCCAGTTTGATGTCTTTGAATCGGGTATATGATTGGTCGAAAACTTTCCCAAATCGCTCAAGGATAGAAAACTTTTCATCTGATAGACGATCCAGACAAGCGAGGAATAAAACACCAAAATCATTAAAAGTATTGTATAAATAGACTTGGTCTGGTTCCCTCATCCCAACTTGTACTTCTTCAGGAAGTCTTCCTAATTCTGTCTCATTGAAAAGAACATCACACCAACTAACCATATTCTCACCTTCAAGAACATAAAGATATTTTGTCCTTCTTTCTTCCCAGGCTTGCCAATATTCATGATAAACCGGATGATCCTGATGGGTAATCAAGAAGCTTTCCGCTCCGCTTTCCGCTTCAGGATTAGCCGCCCACCATCGGACCGACTTATCTTCCGGATTAAAAATCCAGATAACACATCGTTCCAACTCTAATTTGAGTGAGATCAATTCCTCAAAAACTTTGGCAAGGATGATGTTTAGCTCATTGGAATGCTGCATGGCCATGGATCTGGACCTAACTCTTTCTAACGCTGCTTCTATCTGCGCTTCTCTAGCCTGGGCTTCTGCATACTTGAGGTCCAGGAATCGTGTGTAGGCAAGATCAAATACCATTGCGGCTCGTTGCTGCATATCACGTGCTTCTTCGGTGGGTGGTTCATTGGAGACCATTAACAAAGCGCCTCCGGAAAACTTGGAAAAATGATAATAAAGCACTTTAGGTAATAAGATCTTTCCCTTATCATCATAATTGAGAACTGCTGGAGCAATCGTTTCTAGTGCTTTATACCAGTCCGATAGCATTTTCCTCCTTGATTCTATCATATAAGACTTCTCCTTGGACTGATAGTGAGCCTTTACCTTCCTGGTCCAGGAACAGGTATTCCAGGGAATCAAGGCTCTATCCATTACCTGGCGTGATTCATTGTCTGTAGATCGATAGGAATACCATGCATCAAACGTCGGGAGGTTCTCCGGGTAAATATGAATAATCGATGATTCCAGCTCTTTTTGGCCCAATTCACCTAATTGATCGTGCAAAACGCCTGCCACCGAGAATAGGTCGTCGGAAGAATGCATGGCCATAGCTGCGGAACGTACACGTTCCAAGGCCGCTTCAATCTGTGCTTCCCGCGCCTGCTCTTCTGCTTTTTTAAGATCGAGGAAACGAGTGTAGGTGAGTTTAAAGACGTTTGCAAAGCGAAGCAAGACATCAATCTCATTCTCTGAGATTACATCAGTGGTCAATACGTACATCATGCCGTGTTCAAAATAAAAGCTGTTCGTGTACTCCGAATTGGTTTTCGACAATACTTTATCTTGAATGGCTTTGGATGTAGATTCTTTGGAAGTAACTGCCTGATAGTATTTCTGCAGGTCTTTTCCATGAATTTCCCCAATGAAATACGGTTCACCGCTCCGCCATGTTTCCACTACATCCGAAATCATGGGATGTTGATCAAAAGCAAGCGTTCCGGTTACCAGCGAGGCTTTGCCTTTTTCATTTAAATTGGCGCTCCAATCTTCCATGGATTCTGTTTTTTCATCCATGATCAGGAATCCACAGCTTCTTGGTTTTATGCCCAGTTCTGTGATCTGTTCGAAAAGTATTAAGGAGGTATCGGCCAATTCATCTCCTTTACGCATCGCCATGGTCCGAGCCCGGACTCGCTCTAATGCCGCTTCAATCTGAGCTTCCCGGGCTTGGGCTTCTGCAGTTTTAAGGTCAAGAAAGCGGGTATAGGTGAATTCAAATACTTTGGCAAATCGCTTTAAAGTATCAATTGCTTCCGGAGAAAGTGGCTCAAAGGTCATGATGCCAATGTTTCCTTGCAGAAAATTCGCATCTGTCATTATTACCTGTTTAGGCGGAGAACGAAATAATTTTTGATAGCCCTTATCAGCTTTTACATGGGGAAGAGAAGAGACAAACTTTAGATAATCTGTTAAGGCAGCGCCAGTATAATTGCGCACCATAATGGGTTTCCCTTGTTTCCATGCTTTATAATATTGAGACATGGAAGCTGATTGGGAAAGGGGCGTTTGATGACTGCCTGTCATCACAGTTCCGTCCGCATGGGTCATCCAGACCTCAGCAATATCCGTATCAGCATTAATATGGCAGAAATAAGTTCTTGCTTCTGCGGGTAAAAGATCAAGTGATTGAAACTGTTGAAAGAAAACTGCCACCGCATCATTGAGCTCACTACTATCTCTCATCAATAAAGTGCGATTGCGGACTCGTTCTAAGGCGGCTTCGATCTCAAGCTGCCTTTTAAGCCTATCTATTTCTGACAACCCTGCTAACTTTTCGCTACTTTCTTTAATAGTTTTGTGCTTAATCTTGCTCATAATAACCAACTTAAGACACTGGGTACTATGACAGGAACATCTGTTTGGGCACCTGAAGGAATTTCATTCATAGTCTGATTTCCTAATTTAACATTATTAACGGAATCGCCATCACCATGAGAAGTTGAATAAAAGACTAAATGTATAGTTGACCATACCTGATAAAGTTTTGGCAATGATTTCTAATTTCTAATTATTTCTAATTCGTAATTAAATTGTAATTTGTCCAGCCAAATTCAAAATTGCCATTATGAAATCACTAATTACTTTGATCGTTTGGACCTTAGTGCTGTTTTTCTACCTGCCAATCAGGGCCCAGAAAACCAAGGTTTCTACAGTTCCTGCTATACATTCATCAATTGAAGAAGATAGGAATGGTTATTATTTCCCATTTAAGAAGAAGAAAATTTACGAGTTGGTTGATACCTCAAAATATACCTTGTCCCAATTAATGGGTAGCCCCAAGGGAACAGACGAAGGGCTCGATTTCGATTTTAAGGGATTGAATGGAAAATTAATGTTTGGTTTTATCCCTTATGGAGACTCAAAGCACCCCCAGCCGGTTTATTTTAGAAGTTCAACACCAATTGTTGCCGGAAAGGCTTTTATTGATATCCTGGGTCAGTTGAGTGGTACTTACGACATGGTGGGATGGGAGGAATCTCAAAAGGGCACCTTAGGCTACAGGGTAGTAAATGATGTTGGGGATTTCCTTTATGACGGTATTGTTACATTCAATGGCAATGGTCCGTTCAAGGTTGCTACCACCATTGTTGAAGGTCCATTTGTAAACCTTATCACATCTGAAAGTGTGGTTATTTCCTTCACTTTGAATAAAAAAACCGGGGCCAGGGTCAAGGTTGGTGATAATGAACTAAAGTCGAACTCAGCATTAGTCCATGAGGTTTCTGTAGAAGGATTGTCACCTGATACTGAATACTCCTATCAGGTAAATGTAGGTGAATCCAGTTTGGATTTTAGTTTCCGTACCGCACCGGCTCCCGGCACCCGTAAGCCGTTTACCTTTACTTATGCCAGCGATTCCAGGAGCGGTAACGGTGGCGGTGAGCGTGATCTGTGGGGGGCTAACTTCTATATTATGAAACGCATCATGGCCTTAAACAGATCCCGGGAAGTAGCCTTTATGCAGTTTACCGGTGACCTGATCAATGGGTATTTGACCAACACTGAAGCTACACATGTTCAATACGCCAATTGGAAAAGAGCAATTCAACCATTTGCACATTATTTGCCCGTCTATGTTGCCATGGGCAATCATGAAACCATAAATCGTCGTTTTTATAGTCAGAAGGACCGTGTTTTTATCGCAGTAGACCGTTTTCCCTATGAAACAGAATCGGCAGAAGCTGTGTTTGCTGAAAATTTTGTGAATCCCACCAATGGCCCGGATAGCGAAGATGGTGCCTACTATGATCCTGATCCGGTTAATGTAGATTTCCCGAATTACTCTGAAAACGTATTTTACTACACCTATGATAATGTTGGGGTCGTGGTTATGAATTCGAATTATTGGTATGCCCCTTCTTCACCTACCATTCAATATGTGAGTGGCGGCCTGCATGGTTATATTATGGATAACCAGTTGGAATGGTTATCTGAAGTTCTCGATTACTTTGAGAAGAATGTTACTATCGATCATGTGTTTATTACCCAACATACTCCGTTTTTCCCTAATGGAGGACATGTAGCCGATGACATGTGGTATAATGGAGACAATATCTGGCGGCCTTATGTTGCCGGCAAACCTGTAGAAAAAGGAATTATTGAAAGACGGGACCAATTATTGGATTTGCTGGTAAATCGGAGCAGCAAAGTAATTGCTATATTAACCGGCGATGAGCACAATTACGCACGAACAGAAATTGGACCGTCTACCACCATTCATCCTGCTAACTATACACCGGAGAAAGTGGTTTTAAGCAGGACTATCTATCAGATCAACAATGGTGCTGCCGGCGCGCCATATTACGCCCAGGATGAAACACCATGGACTCCTTTTGTAAGTGGTTTCACCACCCAGAATGCATTGGTTTTCTTTCATATAGATGGAAAAAAAATCAACATGGAAGTAGTGAATCCCGATACCCTGGAAAAGTTTGACGAACTGGAAATGAGGTGATGCAGGCAACTCTTTGGGCGGCCCCACTTACTTTGTACGTACTGCTCTATTGGAAGAGCCGGGGGGAGCGGAGCTAGGTTATGTGGCATAATCTGCGGCAATATATTACTCATTTACCATCTGCCAGTGTTGGTGCAGCATTTGCATTGATGAGCATTCTATTTGGTACCTGGATTGCCAGGATCCCGGACATCCAATTGCAGGCAGGGCTTTCTGAGGGTCAGCTTGGATTGGCCCTGTTGGGCATGCCTGTGGGTGCCATTACCATTATGGCGTTTATGGGGCCTATAATTCATCGCTTTGGCGCTGGCATGGTAACCTGGGTGTCGTCGATGGTCTACGTGTTTGCCATGGTTTTGCCAACTCTGGCAACTAATTGGTGGTCACTTGCTGGGGCCTTGGTGATTGTTGGCATCGGCGCTGGATCTATGGATGTGGCCATGAACGCCGCTGCGGTGGTTATTGAAAAACAGCAAAAAAAGTTAATTATGTCCACTTCCCATGCCATATTCAGCCTGGGCGGGATGATTGGTGCAGGCATTGGCAGCGTAGTAGCCGGCTTGGGCGTTTCTCCTTTATCTCATTTTATTTATGCGGCGGCATTTATGTTTGCTGTTACATTTATATTTAGGAAACAGTGGCTTGCCATCTCAGAATATGACGAAGGCAGTCATAAATGGGCCTGGCCATCCCGGTCATTGGCCCTGTTGGCGTTCATCGGGTTCTGTGTGTTGCTATCAGAAGGCGCTATCGCAGATTGGAGCGCTGTTTATCTCCGACATACCTTGAAGGGAAGTTCTTTTATAGGTGGACTGGGCTTTGCAGGGTTTTCATTGACCATGGCCCTGGGACGATTTTATGGAGACTACCTGATACCCCGATGGGGCGCAGGTAATCTAATCCAATGGGGGGGACTGGTTGCCGCCGTGTCATTGGGTGCATCATTGATGATTGGCAACCCCCTGGCAGCAATTGTGGGATTTACCCTAGCGGGGTTGGGACTTTCTTGTATTATCCCGATTACTTTTGGCGCCGCTGCCAGAATTCCCGGAACTTCTCCCGGCGGTGGAATCGCTGCAATTTCCAGCGTGGGTTATATTGGATTTATGGTTGGTCCTCCAACTATTGGCTTTATAGCTGACCAGTTTGGGCTTACCGTTGGCTTGGGTCTGGTGGCGGTATTGTGTTTGTTATTTGGAATGATGGCCAACAGTTACCGTTGGTAAATAACTTGCATTATTGAGACCACTCGGTTGGTACCCGATCCCAACGGAACCCTTTTAACTCCTCCACCAAATCCTGTGGCAACCCATAGTCATCTCCCACAGCCATGTTGGCCAGCACATGCCGTTCCTTGCGCATACCGGGAATTATTGTGCTGACGTCCTTGTTTTGCAGGATAAATTTTAGGGCCACTTCTGGCAAAATCAGGTCTTCTGGCAGTATATTTTTTATGGCCTCAGCATGTTCCACGCTGGCTTTCAGATTTTCCGGGACAAAATAAGTGTTACGCCAGTCTCCCTCAGGAAATTTAGTATCCAGGGTCAGGTTTCCTGTTAGGGTTCCCTCGTCGAAAGGGACCCTGGCAATAACGCCAATGTCAAGTTCACGGCAGAGCGGAAAAAGCTCATCTTCCGGGGCTTGATCGAAGATATTATATATTACCTGGACGGCATCGATGAGGCCGGTTTTTAAAGTTTGTATCGAATTCTCCGGCTCCCATCTATTAATACTAACCCCTACCTTATCTATTTTGCCTTGCTGTTTAAGCTGTTCCAGTGCATGCTTCCACTCATCGTTTTCATACCAGTCATCTTCCCAAACATGAAATTGGATAAGATCAATAGCATCAACCCTTAGATTGGTAAGGCTTTTTTCCACATATTCTATAATGTGATTTGCGGGGTAACAATCCTCTAATAAGTACCCCGCACGGGAGGGCCATTTAAAATTCATTGGCGGAATCTTTGTGGCCACATAGATTTTGGTTTCAGGGTGTCTTTTAATCAGGTCAGACAAGATTCTTTCACTTCTTCCTTCTGCATACCCCCAAGCGGTATCAAAAAAGTTGCATCCTTTGGCAACTGCCAGGTCCAGACTGTCATTGGTCTCACGGTCATCAGAACCTTTCCAGCCCGCCAGGCCCCACATACCGTAACCCACTGCGCTCACCTGCCAACCTGTTCGGCCAAATCTTCTGTATTCCATATTAATTTTTCCATTAATATATCCAAATTTTCTTCAATACCTTTAACAACTTTGCGATTGAAAGGATTATCTGGGATGTATTTTCATAACTTTTATATTTGCTAAGTTTTAATTGAATAATAATGATACAGGAATCGGAAGCAAGTGTGCGAACAATTTTAATTGAGACTTTGGCCAGGTTGGTGGCTTATGGATTACTCATGATATTACTGATACAGTTGATGACGCTGGATGCAGGTCAACAAGATGTGGAGATGAAGTTCATGGAATCTACATTTACGGAATGGACTCAGCAATTGTGCCTATTCATCATGGCTGCCATCTTTGCACATTGTGCTTACCACTACCTCCGATTCAGGTGCCTAAGTATATTGCTTGTTGGGATGGCTACAATTGGACTAGTTAGAGAGTTTAATAATTTTTTTAAAGCAAATGTGTTTGAGGGGGCCTGGCAAATGGTGGTTTTTACAGTTGCCATCATAACCTCTTTTTTTATCTGGAAGAATAGACGGGGGTTTTGGAGCGCTTTCGATCAATTTCGTCAAAGTTTTAGTTTTGGACTGATGATGGCTGGATTCTTAATTACCTTTATATTTTCACGCCTTTATGGCCGACATGAGTTCTGGATAACACTCATGGAGGATAGGTACTTTAGATCGGTAAAGAATGCCTCAGAAGAAAGCATAGAGTTACTGGGTTACGGGTTGATGTTGATAGCCAGCATTGAGTTTTTTATTCTGGTAAGATCCATTAGCCTCAAGGAGGAGACCGATTAATGGCTGCTACCGGTTCAGCAGTTCCTTCAGTCTATTTTGGCTTGAGCTACTTTCACACCATTCTTTAAGGTTCTGAAGGACTTGCTGATACACTTTTCGATTTTTATATTTAAAAATCGGCCCCATAACCCAACCCATAAACGGTTTGAGCAGGTAGTGAACTTGTAGTTGGACCCGGCAACCAGTGTCTTGTCGGCCAACAATAAAATATACCGTTATGTCTTTTGCAAAAAAGGGAGGATTAATGATTTTTTCACCATAAACCAGGTTCCCTTCACCGAAATCTGCTTTTACCGACTCGAATTCGATGGTTTGGGAATCAAATACGCAAACATGTTTGGTACCTATCTGGTTCAATTCATCTGGGTTGAATTCTATTTTGTTGGCGAATTTGTTCCATTTCATTCTTTGTTCAAGATCAATGATGATCTCAAACACCTCATCCCTGGGTTTGTCAATATAGGTTTCGACCACCACCGCTTGGGCTGTTTTAAGCGGCTTGCTGATTTTGGCATCAGATACTAATTGGTGCAAGGGGGTAAGCGAACTATAGTAATAATGTACCCTGCCCAATGACTCGTATTCAGTATTACCTTGCTTCAAGTTTAGCCAGGGAAAGTCAGCCTTAGAAATCGAAGAATTAACCTGGCTCATATACGAATCGCTGAGCAGCACATACTCTTTGGAATCTACCTGGTTTTTTAGCAGGCGATGTGCCAGGATTACATCTTGCCCGTATGGTTTTTTTTGGCCTTTTACAGTTATGAAATCCACAGGGCCTGCATGGGCAATAATTTTTAAGGTTAGATTACCGGCACCGCGGCAGGCCCCGCACTCACATATACGATGGCCCTGGTATTTTCTAAGGTGTTGGTGAAATTTGGTAAACATGGTCTGAGACTGCTTTATCACCTCATTCTTGTCAGGAATACCATCCTGTTTATAAAAAAATAGAGCATCCCCCTCAATTTCTGAAAGTGTTAATCCCAATTCATTCGAATCGATCAGGATCTCCAGCAGCTCACTAATTATATGTTGGCCATGCAGGACCTCTGTTTGTTTAACAAACTTGGTAAACCCGCTTATGTCTGGTATTAAAAAAAGTGTATCCCTGTTCAATATTTTCTAATTTTTGTTCCCTCATACAGTAGATCTGAAAGTTTCTGTAGATACACTGTACAACTAAGAACAAAATATAAAAATTAGAAGTTTCCTAAGAAAGCAGTTTACTGTCAATGCTTGGTTTCATGATGCTTTCGCAACAGGTCTTCTCCAAAATCATTGGTGAGATCTCGCCAAACGGTGTGTATATGGTTGGCGTTGTTTTGAATATTGTCATATTCTATTAAAAGACCAGGACCATGAAGTCGATAATAGTGGGCCTTTCCCGGCCCTCTTTCCAATTCTCCGGCCCAGGCAAAGTAAATATTATCCCATCCTTCTGCCTCTATCTTATTAAGTTGTTCCTTAGCGATGGTGACTTCCATATTGTTTAAATAGTTCTGTACCAGAGCTCTCAACAACTGTTGTTGATTCGGGTCCATTTGCTGATACTTCAAGCCTTCCCTTATATCAAGTATGGCTTTTCTGTCCATCCCTGTAACAATCTCAGCTGGCGCTTTGTCTGCTATCAACACTTGTTTTAGCAGGTCCGGACTAAAAGAAGCCAGCAGTTCTCGTGCCATATCCTCTTCCTTGGCCAGCACCCGCTTTCCTTTCTCTGGACCAGTAGGAACTTCCGCGGGATTGGCTCCCATGAATGCGGGCGTCACTGATACTTTGTTGGATACAGAGGTGTAGTTTAGAGATAAATGGTGTCCCTCGAATCTCCATCCCCAGGGCTCATCACCTGGCTGCCCAAAAAGCATGAAATAGTATAGCTCAGGGTGTCGGTAACGATCATCTTTCTCCCGTCCCTCAAGATCTCTTAGCACTCCCTCAAGGGCCATAATTTCCCTGGTTAAACCAAGACCTTTTTCGCTTAATCCTGTGGATAACAGGCGTGTCAGCGCTTGACGTTGATTGCTGCTCATGGTTTCCCAGATCAAACCGCGGTGGGGTGATGGTGTGAAATGCCAGGAGGACCGTTCTTCATCATCAAAAGGCAAGGTAGCTTGTTTTTGCTGATCCTGATCCAGGGTTTGGATTAAGTCCAATGCCGCCTGTGTCATGGGCGATTGACTGGAATTAGAATGATCTTTAGTACTGACGGTTTCGGTTACTTTCCATATACAAATAGATAGAACAATAAGAACGGAAGTGGATACAAATATTTTCATGATAAAGTGGAGTGTTTTGCTGTGGTAAGATAAGAAAAACCGATTAATTCATATTTCCTAATTTCTAATTCATAATTTAACTACATGAAGATCATTGAATGCCCCAGGGATGCAATGCAAGGGTTAGCAGCATTTATTCCCACTGAAAGCAAGGTCTCCTATATCAATCAATTGTTAAAAGTGGGGTTTGACACCATTGATTTCGGGAGTTTTGTGAGTCCAAAGGCAATACCCCAGATGCGCGATACCGCAGAAGTATTAAATGGTCTCCAGGTTGGCCCTTCACAATCCAGGTTACTGGCCATTGTAGCCAACCTAAGAGGCGTACAAGACGCCGCTTCAGTTGGCGGTATACACTATTTGGGCTTTCCTCTTTCCTTATCGGAGACTTTTCAAAAGAGGAACACCAACCGTACTATTGATCAGGCCATGATGACCTTGGCTGAAATTCAAAATTTTTGTACAAACAGCGATATGCAACTGGTGACCTATCTGTCGATGGGATTTGGTAATCCCTATAATGATCCGTATGATGAAGGTATGGTAACATCATTTGTTGAAAGGCTGGTAGATATGGGAATTTATATAATCTCATTAGCCGATACCACAGGAGTAAGTAATACACAAAACATAACCAAGCTTTTTGATTCATTAATCCCAGCTTTTCCAAAAGTTGAATTTGGCGCCCATTTGCATTCACATTCATCGGGTGTACACGAAAAAATAGTTGCCGCATACCGGGCAGGGTGTCGTAGGTTTGATGGCGCTTTGAACGGGTATGGTGGATGTCCAATGGCCGAGGATCAATTAGTAGGCAATATACCTACCGAATCCCTGATGGCTTGTTTGGCTGATCTGGGTGAGCGGATGGATTATAATAAGGAGGCGTTGCAGGCCGCCATGGATATGGTTCCTGATATTTTCTTCAATCGAACATGAGAATCATTCAGTAATTCAACTGCAAAACCGGATCATGCTTTTTAGCTGGTCAAATTTGGTTGCTAAGCAGTCTGCGGTTAAATTGAGCGGCTATTACAAACAGCCACCAACAACATTAAGCCCGGAAGTGAACTGCTCACTAATCTATTAATTAACATCATGAACATAAACAATTACACTAGCCGCTTGCTTTCAGGCATTTCTCTGGTATTTCTAATGCTTGGTTTTGTGGTATGCCCCGCACAAAACTGGCAATCACTCATGCCTGACACAGACTTGACAGGATGGAAACAACTTGGAGGAAAAGCTTCTTATCAGCTGGTTTCTGGCGCTATCGTAGGGACTACCATTCCGGATACTCCCAATAGTTTTTTAACCACCACTAAACACTATGGGGACTTTATATTGGAATTTGAAGTTTGGGTAGACCCTTCATTCAATTCAGGAGTGCAAATAAGAAGTAATAGTAATCCGGAATACCGAGATGGCAGGGTGCACGGTTACCAGGTAGAACTTGACCCCAGCCCCAGGGCCTATTCAGGGGGAATTTACGATGAGGCCAGAAGGGCCTGGTTATACCCACTGTCGAGAAATCCAAAAGGAAGAAAGGCATTTTTAAATGGTCAATGGAATAAAGTGAGAATTGAGGCCATTGGAAATTCAATAGGGACCTGGTTTAACGGGATCCAATGTGCTAACCTGACCGATGACCTCACCAGTAAGGGATTTATTGGCTTACAGGTGCACAATATAAATCAACAAGAACAGGTAGGAAAGCAGGTAAAATGGCGAAACATCCGAATACTGACTGATGACTTGCAGAATCATCGAACACCAATGGACCCCGAGGTTCCTGAAATGAGTTATTTAATTAATACCTTGTCAGAACACGAGCAGCGTACCGGTTGGCGATTGCTCTGGGATGGAAAATCTTCTAACGGATGGCGTGCTGCGAAAGGGACGAATTTTCCCGAAAGCGGATGGAACATAAATGATGGAGTACTTACTATTGAAGCTACAGACGGTGGTGAATCTACAGGACCCGGAGATATAGTTACGGAACAACAGTTTTCTAATTTCGAACTTGAGTTGGAGTTCATGTTAACCGAAGGAGCCAACAGTGGTATCAAATATTTTGTTCAACCTGAGTTAAACAAAGGTGAAGGGTCAGCCATCGGCTGTGAATATCAACTGTTGGATGATAAGAGCCATCCTGATGCGCAACAGGGAGTCAATAAAAACAGGACACTGGCAGGATTATATGATATGATTGCCCCTGAAAATCTTTCAGTACCAGGTAAGGATAAACAATTCAAAGGTATTGGTCAATGGAACAAAGCACGTATTGTATCAAAAAACGGAAAAGTATCACACTGGTTAAACAACGAAAAAACGGTAGAATATGACCGGTTTTCACCCATGTTCAGGGCTCTGGTAGCATATAGCAAGTATAAAGTATGGGATGGCTTCGGCCAATGGCCACAAGGTCATATCTTACTACAAGAACACGGGCACGTTGTGCATTTTCGCAGCATAAAGATCAGGGAGTTCTAATACAAAATAACCAATCATGAAAAATACCACACGTAGAACTTTTATCAGGAATACTGCACTGGCAAGTGCCGGTCTCACCTATTCGATATCTGCTAAAAGTTACTCAAATATTCTGGGTGCCAATGACCGGGTAAATCTGGCAGTGGCTGGTTTGAATGGCCGGGGAAAAGCCCACCTCAGTGCTGCCAGGAATCTGGGAACAAAGACCCGGGTGGTGGCGCTTTGCGATGTCGATAATAGAGTCTTTGGCAAAGTACTAAAGGACTATTCGGACATTTTGGACAAGAATGTCACTACCTATGAAGATATAACAGAAGTTCTGGAGGACAAAGATGTAGATGCCCTGACTATAGCTACTCCGGATCATTGGCATGCACCCATGGCCATAATGGGCATGCAGTCCGGGAAGCATGTATTTTTGGAAAAGCCCTGTTGTCATAACCCTGCGGAAGGGGATTGGCTGGTTGAGGTTCAAAAACAAACCGGCATGAAATTGCAGATTGGCAACCAACAACGGTCTTCCCAAACTTCCAATAGGATAATAAAGGAAATTAGCGAAGGAGTGATTGGAAGGCCAACTTATGCAAAGGCCTGGTACGCAAATACCAGGGGAAGTATCGGCACAGGAAAAGAAGCGCAAGTGCCAGATTGGCTAAATTGGGAATTGTGGCAGGGGCCGGCACCGAGAAAACCCTATAAAGACAATATTGTCCATTATAACTGGCATTGGTTTTGGAATTGGGGTACCGGTGAGATCAATAACAACGGACTGCATGAATTGGACGTGTGTCGTTGGGCATTGGGTGTTGACATACCAAACCACGTAAGCTCATCGGGTGGTCGTTATCATTTCAATGATGATTGGGAATTTTATGACACTCAAGTGGCAAGTTTTCAATTTGAGGGTGGTAAAATGATCACTTGGGAAGGCAGAAGCTGCAATGGGTATCCCTTTAATAATCGAGGCAGAGGAGTGACCATACACGGAGACAAAGGCACGGTGTTAATAGACCGCGGTGGGTTTGAACTTTATGATAAGTCGGGTAAACTGGTAAGAGAAGAAAAAGAACCAGGATCAAATGCCTCTTCCTCTCAGGACCTATTAGGAATCGGAGGTCTGGACAATTTGCACATGCTTAACTTTATTCAGGCAATTCAACGGGATGAACGGCTTAATTCGCCAATCCAAGAAGGTATAAAAAGTAATTTGTTGTGTCACCTTGGAAACATGTCACAAAAAACGGGACGAGCATTGAATGTTGATACCAACTCCGGAAAACCCATGGATGAAAAGGCCATGGCCATATGGTCCAGGTCTTACCAAGAAGGATGGGAACCTAAGGTATAGTTGATGGTGGCGCTAGATCCTTTATTTGATTTGTCAGAAAAAACAGCGGTAGTAACCGGGGCTGGCGGTGTGCTTTGCTCGGAGATTGCCCGGGTGTTGGCAGATCGTGCAGTTAAGGTGGCTTTGCTTGGACGTACCTTGAAAAATGTTCAGGTGGTTGCCGAAGAAATTATGAAGCGGGGAGGTAAGGCCATAGCATATCAATGTGATGTGCTTGACGAGGATAATCTTCAATCCGTTAGAGAGCAGGTTAATGAAGACCTGGGTCATTGTGACATTCTCATCAACGGCGCCGGAGGAAATCACCCGGAGGCTACTACAGATACTACTGTATTTGAGGGTTTTAATGATAGCGTTCGAACATTTTTTGATTTACCGGTAACCGCATTTCAACAAACCTTCGATCTGAATCTAACCGGTACTCTGCTACCTATAAAGGTATTTGCACAAGATATGGTGAAGAAAGAAGGGTCGGTGGTGATCAATGTTTCTTCCCTGAGCGCCTTCAGTCCACTTACCAAAGTACCGGCCTACAGTGGTGCCAAAGCCGCGGTAAACAACCTGACCCAATGGCTTGCAATACATTTTGCTCCAGTCAATATGCGGGTCAACGCCATTGCGCCAGGATTTTTCTTAACAAAACAGAATAAGAAATTACTAACTACCGAGGATGGTGAATTTACACCCAGGGCCAATCAAATTATTGATCACACACCCATGAGGCGCTTTGGACAGCCAGATGATTTGCCAGGAACCGTGGTATGGTTGTGTAGTGAAGCATCCAGATTTGTTACCGGTGTGGTGGTGCCCATAGACGGAGGGTTTAATGCCTATGGGGGGGTCTAATATGTCTGGGTTTATTAACGAAGACTTTTTGCTTTCAACCGAATCGTCTCAACGGCTTTATCATGAGTTTGCTGCTGATATGCCAATAATTGATTATCACAATCACCTAAATCCTGAACAACTGGCCAGCAACCACCGGTTTGAAGACATCACGGAAGTTTGGCTGGCGGGGGATCATTATAAATGGAGGGCCATGCGGGCTAATGGAGTAGATGAAAAATACATCACAGGTTCCGCTACAGCTGCGGACAAGTTCATAAAATGGGCGGAAACCGTACCTTTTACCCTGGGTAATCCACTGTATCACTGGACCCACCTGGAATTGTTTCGCTATTTTGATATTGAAGAATTGCTAAATGGTGGTAATGCACAGCGGGTTTTTCATCACTGCAATGAATTACTAGGTCAGGAGGATTATGGAGCCCGTAATTTGGTGGTAAACAAAAATGTGGAAGTTCTTTGTACCACCGATGACCCGGCAGACAATTTGAATTTTCACCAGCAACTCCTGGATATTCAGCATGATATAAAAGTTCTTCCAGCTTTCAGGCCCGACAAAATGTGCACTGTCAATAGGACCGATTATAAAGCATATATTATTAAGTTATCCGAAACCAGCGACCAACAGATTACTACTTTTCAGGACCTGTTGGATGTAGCCCAACAGCGAATCGAGGATTTTCACCGTCTTGGTTGCCGGCTGTCAGACCATGGTTTGGCATATTTGCCCGATGTTGGCCACAGTGATGTAGAGAGTAACAAGACATTTGATAAGGTATTGAATGGAAAGCAGGTTAGCCCCGAGGAAACTGATGTATTCATGATTACCATGCTGCATTATCTTTGTCAATGGTATGCGGAAAAGGGTTGGACCCAACAATTTCATCTGGGAGCAATCCGAAACACCAATACCAGATTATTGGACCAATTGGGTGCTGATGTTGGCGTGGACTCCATGGGTGATTGGCCACAGGTGCAAGGGATTGCACGGTTTTTAGACCAATTAAACCTTAAGGAAAAACTGGCAAAAACAATTTTATATAACAACAATCCACGGGACAATGCGTCCTTTGCTACCATGATGGCCAATTTCAATGAACATCCAATCCCCAGGTAAAATGCAATTCGGAGCATCCTGGTGGTTCCTTGATCAATACCATGGCATAGTGGCCCAATTACAAGACTTATCAAACTTCGGTTTGTTGTCAAGGTTTGTGGGCATGATTACCGACTCCAGAAGTTTTTTGTCCTTCCCACGACATGAATATTTTCGCCGGATCCTTTGTGATGAACTTGGAAGAGAAATGATGGCAGGCAGATTGCCCAACGACATGGATATGGTAGGATCTATGGTTAAAGACATATGCTATTACAATGCCAAAAACTATTTCAACTTTGAATAACCTCAGTAAAATCATTGCTGTAGTTGGCATATTATGTGTTTGGAGCTGCCAATCTCATAAAAAAGAGGTGATTACTTTAGCCCACGGATTGGACCAACAGCATTCGGTCCATAAAGCCATGCTTAAGCTGGGCGAAGTGTTATATGAAAAGTCCGGGGGCGCCATGGAAGTAAGGGTTTATCCCAGCCAGCAGCTCGGGAATGAACGCGAATTATTGGAATTATTGCAACTGGGAAGTGTGGATATTACCAAGGTTTCTACCGCGGTAATGGAGAATTTTGTTCCAGAATATAAAGTATTCAGCTTACCATATGTATTCATAAATAAGGAGCATGCGTTTGCTGTACTGGACGGAGAAGTAGGTCAGCGGATCTTGAAGTCAGGAGAAAAGGTAAGACTGCACGGGCTGGGCTACTATGATTCAGGTAGCAGAAGCTTTTATACAAAGTCCACGCCGGTGGACCAGCCATCTGACCTGAAAGGCTTGAAAATCAGGGTCCAGGAAAGCGTCACCGCCATGGCCATGGTGGAGGCAATGGGAGGCGCTCCCACTCCAATTGCTTTTGGGGAGTTATATACTGCACTACAGGCCGGAGTAGTGGATGGAGCGGAGAATAATCCTCCGTCTTTCTATCTAACCCGGCATTATGAAGTATGCCGATATTATTCAATTAATGAACACAGCAGGGTGCCTGATGTGCTACTAATGAGCGCACATACCTGGGATCGCCTGAGTTTACAGGAAAGGCAATGGGTGGAGGAGGCGGTAAAAGAATCGGTGGATTTCCAAAGGGAATTATGGGAACAGTCGGAACAAGAGGCTTTAAATGCAGTGATAGAGCATGGCGTGATCGTTAGTTATCCCGAAAAAGCCAATTTTGAAAAAATAGTGGAAGATCTGAAAGCAACTTACGCACAGGATCCAATAGTGCATGGACTACTGGAAGACATTGAAAAGTTAAAACCATGAGAGAGAAAATGGTTAAGTGGCTGGAAAAGACCTTGGCTTTGCTGATGGCCCTGTTGGTGTTGGATGTGATCTGGCAGGTGGTTACCCGGTTCCTACTAAATAATCCTAGTTCATTTACCGATGAGTTGGCTCGTTTCCTGTTGATTTGGTTGGGGCTCTTAGGAGCGGCCCTGGTATCAGGTCATAAGATGCATCTGGCCATAGATTTGCTGAGTGACCGGATACGCAGTCCCCAGTCTCAAAAATATCTGGCCATATTTATCGACATTGTTGTGTTGATTACGGCCCTGTCTATTATGGTTTTTGGGGGTAGTAAATTGGTATATACTATATGGAGTTTAGGACAAACTTCCACGGCTTTACAAGTTCCCTTAAGTGTAGTCTACACTATTGTCCCAATTAGTGGCCTGTTGATTACATATTTTGCCATTGATGATATACTAAGTCGCACTATCAAATCCGAATCTTATGGGGATTGAAGTAGCCGTTTTGATCCTGAGTTTTGTTTTATTGCTGGTAATAGGGTGTCCCCATTGCATTTACCCTGTTGGTAAGCGCCGGTTTAACTCTGTTAGTGAGCATTTCCGGAGAAATAGCTATGGCTACCCTTGCACAAAGAATGGCCACCGGATTGGACAGTTTTGCACTTTTGGCCATTCCTTTTTTCATCCTTGCAGGAGAACTAATGAATAAAGGGGGTATTGCTACCCGTTTGATTGATTTCGCAAAAGCGCTGGTTGGGTCGCTCCCGGGAGGTCTTGCCTACGTAAATATCGTGTCCTGTATGCTGTTTGGGGCCATTTCTGGCTCAGCAGTAGCAGCGGTTTCAGCGATAGGTTCCTTTATGACTGACCGGATGGAGAAAGAAGGATATGACAAAGCTTATAGTGCGGCGGTAAATATTACCTCAGGTACCACTGGATTGATTATTCCACCCAGCAATGTAATAATTGTCTATTCCCTGGCCAGTGGGGGAGCTTCCATTGGAGCGCTATTCCTTGCAGGGTATATTCCAGGAATATTAGTAGGACTGCTATTGATGGTTACTGCAGGTATTTATGCGCTAAAAAGAAAATATCCGGTTGGGGACCGTATGAAACCCTCGTTGGCTTTTAGATACCTTATAAGAGCGGTGCCCAGTTTGTTTCTATTGGTATTAATAATTGGTGGTATAATTTCTGGAATTTTTACACCCACAGAAGCGGCTGCGGTGGCAGTGGTTTACGCTCTGGTGTTGTCGATGATGGTATATAAAGAGATAGCTGTTAAGGATTTGTTGCCCATTTTAATTAGTACCTGTAAAACTTCAGGTATTGTGTTATTCCTGGTGGCCTGTAGTATAGGAATGTCCTGGGTTATGGCATATGAAGATCTTCCACAAAGTTTAAGTGTCTGGTTGTTGTCATTTAGTGATAACCCGATAGTCATTTTATTACTTATTAATCTGATCCTGCTGTTCGTGGGTATATTTATGGACATTACCCCTGCTGTCTTAATATTTACCCCAATATTCCTGCCGATTGTCCAGGAGCTTGGTATCAGTGAGGTCCACTTTGGGATTATTATGATTCTCAATTTATGTATCGGACTTTGTACACCTCCGGTCGGGTCTGTACTATTTGTAGGTTGTTCGATAGCCAATTTGAAAATTACCCAAGTGATCAAGCCACTTATTCCTTTGTTCATTGCAATGATCATCGCGCTGCTTCTCATTACCTTCATCCCAGGTCTGAGTCTTTGGCTGCCAGAATTATTTGGACTATAAGTTTGAAACTATGAAGTTGTTTAAACAAAATCATCAGGCGTTAATTCTTCTAGATGATCAGTACTATTACATAGAGGTCGATAATTGGGACACCCTGTTAAATCGACAAAATCTGTACGCCTATATCAAGCAGTTATTAATACCACTCGAGCCCATTCAATTTGAAGAAAACCTCATTAAAGCCCAATTTGACCCTCCTATGGGAACCCAAGAAGTCTGGGCAGCCGGTGTTACTTATCTTAAAAGTAAAACCGCAAGAATGGAGGAAGCAAAGGGGTCTGGAGGAGATTTTTTTTATGATAAAATTTACGATGCACCCCGTCCCGAGTTGTTTTTCAAGGCGAATGCTTCACGAACTGTTGGTCATGGTGATTTTGTACATATTCGACAAGATTCTTCCTGGAACGTACCCGAACCTGAACTGACTCTATTTCTAAATAGTGAGGGGGTTATACAAGGGTATACCATAGGAAATGATATGAGTAGTAGAAGCATTGAAGGCGAAAATCCATTATACCTGCCACAAGCAAAGGTATATGATCGGAGCGCATCTTTGGGTCCATGCCTTTATTTGACAGAATCTCAAATCGCCCCAGATTCACAAATTCAGCTTCAAATCCACAGAGGTGAAGCTTTAATGTTTGAAGACAGTGTAGGGATTGATCGCATGAAGCGAACGCATGGTGAATTGGTTAAATATTTATTTGTGGAATGTTCATTTCCCCAGGGGGTTTTCTTGATGACAGGCACCAGCCTGGTACCTCCCAGTGAGTTTACCCTTCAGGTTGATGATGTGATTACCATAACTATTGACCACATCGGAACCCTGATCAATCATGTATCCCAAAGGTAGATGGTAATAGTTGCACATTATTTCAGCATTCAGTCAGCAGGAAGAAGATCTTATCTTAAGTGAAGATGCCAAAATTTTTGTTAATTTATAAATCATGGATTTAGGTATTAAGGATCATGTGGTTATTGTGACCGGAGGCAGCAAAGGAATCGGTGAGGGAATCTGTCGCTGTCTGGCTGAGGAACAGGCTATACCGGTAATTATCGGTCGATCACCTGATGAAGGAAATCGCCTGGTTGAAGAATTCAAAAGTGAACAGATCGATGCAAGCTACATTTTTGCGGAACTGTCAAACCTGGCAGATTGTAAATCCGCTGTTCAGCAGGTAGCTGCCACCTATGGGCGCATTGATGCATTGGTAAACAACGCAGGAGTAAACGACGGAGTTGGTCTGGAAAAAGGAAGCCCAGAGCGTTTCCTTGATTCTCTGAAAAATAACCTGCATCATTATTTTTATATGGCTCACTATTGTCTGCCGTGGTTAAAAAAGTTTCAGGGATGTATTGTAAACGTAAGCTCTAAAACCGCACTCACCGGCCAGGGTGGTACTTCTGCTTATGCGGCAGCCAAAGGGGCCCAACTTGCTTTGACCAGGGAATGGGCAGTGGAACTATTAAAATATAATATCAGGGTCAATGCGGTGGTCCCGGCAGAAGTGATGACTCCATTGTACAAAAAGTGGTTGTCAGGATTTGACAACCCCACAAAAAAACTGGAATCTATTACCCATAAAATACCACTTGGCAACCGGATGACTACTAAAGAAGAGATGGCCGCCATGACAGTTTATTTGCTATCAAAGCAGGCATATCACATAACCGGGCAATTCCTCTTTGTGGATGGTGGATATGTTCACCTGGATCGGGCACTAGCTGGTGCTGATGGTTAGAGTCATCAGGGGGTCATTGACATACCACAATAGGCATTTAGGCTGTCAATAGCAGCTGGAACGCCTAATCTATGGGCCTCAAGATAATTAGCACAGGAGATTTCTCGCAGATTGAGCGCTTGAGCAGATACTGCCTTAATATAGTGGGCCATACCGACATCTGTTCTCATCAATAAAAACCTGTCAATTTGGTTTATTGCTTTTTCATGTTGCTCTAGCTTTTGATGACAGAATGCGCTGGCTAGGTAGGCTTCATGGTTCTGAGGATTATTTCTGGCGAGCGTTTGAAAATGAACCAAAGCTCTGTCGAAGCGGGCGAAAATAAAAAGATCCATTTCACCCATTTGGTAGGTGGCGCTATCAAAACCGGGTAAAAATGAAGTGGCGTCTTCAAATAGCCGATAGGCAGTCTCGTGGTTACCCTGCCCGTAATCTACCTTTGCTTCAAGATAAAGTAACCGGGCATTGATACTGTCAGAGGGCACCGCTTGGTAGGCTTTTTTTATATGGCTACGGGTTTGATATAAATTCCCTTGTTGGTTAAAGCAAATTTCAGCCATGAGCAGATGAGCCGCCGCCAGGTACGGACTGAGGGGGGTTATTGATTCCTTTAAATTGAAATATGCCGAAGAATAGTGCTTGTTATGATAATTGGCAAGCCCCTTTTGAAAATCAAAACTAGCATTGTACCGGGTCAGAAGTACAGTAGTAATGGCCACCACCAGAATAATAGCTATTACGGAAATACCCCCCCACATCTTGATTTGAGGTGAAAATACCAGATGTTTTCGATAAAGGTAGGGTGAGACCGGGCGCCTTCTTCTTGCCGTATATTGCTTCGGACGAGCATTGGATATAAAAGAAGCATATGCGCCATAGCGGAGCTTTAAGTCGTATTGATTTTTCTTTTTGGCATCAGAAAGAGTACCGTAGGCTTCTGTTATCTTTTTAAATTTTTCTGCTGCCAGCTTGTTGTTCGGGGTTTTATCCGGGTGCAATTCCTTTGCCAGCTTGTGAAAAGCCTTTTGAATGGCTTTTGGACTGGCATGATGGTCAATGTCCAGTATTTTGTAGTAGTCCTCGAACATAAGATGGAGCGATCAGGTCTTACATTTAAACGATAAATATACTTTAATCATTTCCCAACCAGTAAAAATTTCTTGCCAGGAAGTGATTTGACTGTTCCTTTAAATTCCAGGTTTAAAATGTGAACTCCCATTTTGTTTATTGGAATCTGGGTTTTCCAACAAAGCTCATCAATGTGAACACCTTTGGAGTTGCTTTTTAGAACTTCCAATATCCGCTCCTCAAACGATCTATCTCGGAAAGGTAAAATATCATCTTTTGGATATTCACAGGTCCAGCCCAATAATCGGACTATATCATCGCCTGAAGTTAGCATAGAGGCCTTATGATCTTTGATCAGCTGATTACTGCCATTACTAGTGGGAGCGTCTATTGGACCAGGAACTGCCAGGCAAGGCCTGTTATAGCTTAACATATATTCCACGGTGATCATGGCACCGCCTTTTTTTCTTGCTTCCACTACCACTAATGCGTCCGATAACCCAGCAATAATCCGATTTCTCGAGGGGAAGTGGTACATTTCAGGTTTGGTCCCGAATTTCAATTCAGTTACTACTGCCCCCTCAGAAAGCATTTCCTCAGCTGTACTTTTATGGGATTCAGGATATATGTGATCCAGGCCGCTTCCCAATACTGCTACGGTTGGCAGCTCCAGTTTTAGCGCCTCACGGTGGGCGGAAATATCAATACCATAGGCAAGTCCACTAATTATGGTGGGACGGTATGGTTTGAGTTGTGTCAGTAAACGACTAATAGCACGCCTGCCGTAATTGGTGGCCCTCCGGGTACCTATGATGCCAATAGTACGGGAATTATTGAAAGCCGGTTGACCTTTAGTATAGAGCACAATAGGTGCATCATTCAGTGGCTTAATACGACTAGGGAAGCCTTTTTCAGTAAAGAAATGAATAGAGGCTCCCAATTTTACAGCCAGCCTCAATTGCTCAGCAGCCTGGTTTCGGCCACTGTCGGAAACTATTAATGCTGCCGTTTTAGGACCAACCCCAGGTATGGCACTTAGACTTTGTAAGCCGCTATTAAAGACATTCTGAACAGAACCACAATAACTAATTAATTGCCTTATAGTGACAGGACCAATTCCCGGTAACAGGCTTAAAGCGACCTGTTGCAAAAGTTCTTCACGCATCCGGTGAAGATAACTATAACCGGTTTTTTATTTCGGATAAAAATAAACGAATATTTTTTAAGGATTCCACCATTTCCATGCGGTCCATGGCGGATTGGCTGCCATTCTTTAACATGGACTTGGCACCCTGTAAGGTGTAGCCTTTCTTTTTCACCAAATGATAGATAAGTTTGACATGCTGGATGTCCTCTTTGGTGAATTGGCGATTGCCTTTGCGATTCTTTCTTGGTTTGATAATATCGAACTCACTTTCCCAGAATCGGATCAGGGAAGTTGCAACATCAAACATATTTGCAACCTCTCCAATTGAGTAATACTTCTTCTCTATTTCTTTCTCTTTGTAGGGCACAGTTCTTTAAAATCGATGTTAATATAGCTAATAAAAAACCAAATATCAAAATTGGTCAAGGCAAAATAAAACAGCCCTGTAAGGCAGGACTGTGAATGATATTTTAAGTCGAAATTCTATCCCAGAGACTGGTTTTCTATGGAAGATAATTCCAGTATTTTTTGATACTCTTTCTCGTTAAGGTCATTGTAGAAGTAGTGAACAGGGTTTACTTTTCTCTTGTCTTTAATGACCTCGTAATGTAGATGTGGGGCGGTGGATTTACCAGTACTACCTATATAACCAATGCACTCACCCCGCTTTACCTTGTGTCCTTTTTTAATATTAAACTCACTTAAATGGGCATAACGAGTTATATATCCATAGCCGTGATCAATCAGTATCTCCTTGCCATAACCGCCATAATTGGTTTTTACTTTTTTAACCACTCCATCTCCGGTGGCGTAGACGGGTGTCCCGCGGGGTGCTGAAAAGTCAACCCCGTAGTGCATTCTTCTCACCTTGTAGATTGGGTCAATACGCCTGCCAAAACCTGAGGCCAGGCGGGTAAGTTCCTTATTTGTTACTGGTTGTATGGCGGGGATGGAAGCGTACATCTGGTCCTTATTTTTTGCCAATGAAACAATTTCATCATAAGACTTGGTTTGGATGTACATCTGTTTTTTCAGGCTTTCAATTTTTTTCAGGGTGCTAAGAATAAGTTTTTCTTGTTCAAGTCCTTGTTGTAATAATTTCTTATAACGTTCTGTTCCTCCAATTCCACCTTCACGAATGGTACGTGGGATTGGTTCCGCTTCATTGATCACACGGTAGATGTCGTCGTCTCTTTTCTGTAATGCCACCATCATTTCCTGTGCCGCATCCATTTCCCGGTTCAGGATATCATAATAGAGTCGAAGCTCTTGGTTCTCTTTTTTCTGTAATGCTTCCTTAGGAGATTCGAAATAGGTATTGTATACCAGGACCATGGTAATTGCAATAACTGTAGCCACAGACAGAAACCCCAGCAGGCTAAGCGCAATGTCCCATGTACCAACCTTTACCCGCTCATATTTGCAGGTTTCAGTGTCGTAATAATATTTTATTCTGGCCATGGTGTTTAGTTTGGCATTTTCTTATAATTTTGCCTGATACTTTAGCTAAAAAATAGACTTTTCTTGTATAAAAACGCCACTTTTCAAACGCCGCAATATAATATTATTTTAGTAGTTATTAAAAAATAGCCCCCTTAATTTGGCACCTAAGTAAGTTTTGAATGGATTCTACGGATATTAGAAATAAGTTTCTGGATTTCTTCAAGGAAAAGAAACACGAAATCGTCCCGTCAGCCCCGATGGTGGTGAAAAATGACCCCACTCTAATGTTCACCAATGCTGGAATGAATCAATTTAAAGACTACTTTTTGGGGAATAAATTAGCAACAAGTAAGCGGATTGCAGACACTCAAAAATGTCTTCGTGTTTCTGGTAAACATGATGACCTGGATGAGGTGGGTCTGGATACCTACCATCACACTATGTTTGAGATGTTGGGGAATTGGTCTTTTGGCGACTATTTTAAAAAAGAAGCAATAGCCTGGGCATGGGAGTTGTTAACCAAAGAGTACCATCTTGATAAGGAGCGCTTATACGTCACTTATTTTGGTGGTGACAAGAAAGAAGGTCTGGACCCTGACCAGGAAGCCCTGGTCATATGGGGTGAACATATTAATGAAGATAGAATTCTGCCATTTGGCAAAAACTACAATTTTTGGGAAATGGGTGATACCGGCCCTTGTGGCCCATGTTCGGAGATCCATTATGATCTTAGACCTGAAGCGGAATGTTCAGAAACATCAGGTGCAACTCTGGTAAATCTGGATCATCCTCAGGTGATTGAAATTTGGAATTTGGTTTTTATTCAATTCAATCGCCTAACCTCAAGGTCTTTGGAAGCATTGCCTGAAAAGCACGTCGATACCGGTTTGGGTTTAGAAAGACTGGTTAGGGCTATTCAAGGGAAACAATCCAATTACGATACCGATCTGTTTCAACCGCTGATAAAAACAATCAGCCAGCTGGCTGAAATTCCCTACGGACAATCTGAGACAACAGACGTGGCCATGCGGGTAATAGCGGACCATATCAGAGCGCTGGCTTTTGCCATAGCGGACGGTGAAATGCCTTCTAACAATAAAGCCGGTTATGTTATTAGAAGAATATTGAGAAGAGCGGTTCGCTACGGGTACACATTTCTTGGTTTTCAGGAGCCGGTGCTGTTTCAACTGGTGCCGGTGCTTGTCGGGAAGATGGGGGAGGTATTTCCAGAGTTGGAGCAACAGCAGGAGTTTATCTCAAAAGTAATTCACCAAGAGGAAACCACTTTCCTAAGCACCCTGGCCAATGGAATAGGCCGCTTTAAAAAGTACGTCGAACAAAAAAGCTCCAAACAGACACAGGTTGATGGGGCATTTGCATTCGAGTTGTATGATACGTACGGGTTTCCAGTTGACCTTACGCAGTTAATTGCCAGGGAAATTGACCTGGATGTAGATATAGAAGGGTTTCAACAAGCCATGCAACTGCAAAAAAGCCGTTCTCGTGCTGACCAGGAAAAGGATGAGGGTGACTGGATCAAAATATCGGATGACAGACTGGTGGAGTTTGTGGGGTATTCACAGCTGGAAGCCACAGCCCGTGTTCTCAGGTACCGAAAGGTCCAAACAAAAAACAAGGTCCACTTTCAGCTAGTATTGGATAAGACCCCGTTCTACGCAGAAAGTGGGGGACAAGTGGGGGACACAGGTGTAATAGTAGCTGGAGATAAAAAAATAGTGGTTTGGGACACTAAAAAAGAGAACGATTTAATTTTGCATATGATCAATGAGCTTCCGGAACCAATTGAACAGCCATTGCGGGTACAGGTAGATTCTGTTAGGAGAATTGCCACAGAAAACAATCATAGTGCAACTCATCTACTACATGCAGCCCTTCGTAAGGTTCTGGGAGAACACGTGCAACAGCGGGGATCTCTGGTGAATGACACAATACTGCGATTTGATTTTTCTCACTTTGCAAAAATGACTACAGTTGAGATCAAAGAGGTTGAACACATAGTCAATGAGAAAATTAGGTTGAATATTACCAGGGAGATAAAAGAAAATGTACCGCTGGAAGAAGCCAGGTCAATGGGAGCGATGGCTTTATTTGGAGAAAAATATGGGGACAATGTAAGGGTAGTTTGCTTTGATCCTGACTTTTCCATAGAGCTTTGTGGCGGCACACATGTCGAAGCTACCGGCCAGATTGGGTTATTCAAAATCTTAACTGAAAGTTCAATTGCTTCTGGTGTTCGACGTATTGAGGCACTAACAGCTCAACAAGCCGAAGATCTGGTGGAAAAGCGTTTCGATGAACTGGATCAAGTCAGTGAATTGTTAAAGCACCCTGCAGATACCCTCAAAGCGGTTGAGATGGTGCTGTCCGACCGAAATGCCCTGCAAAAGGAACTGGAGCAGTTGCGTCACCGTGAAGTACAGAAGATTAAATTGGAGTTACTGGAACAGGTAAAATCAGCGGATGGTATAAACAGTTTAATTGCTCAAGTCAAGCTGCCCACTGCACAGGCCCTTAAAGACCTCAGTTTTGAACTGAAAAATCAGTTTCCGGTATTGTTTGCAGTGCTTGCAGCAAACATTGTAGGAAAACCCCAGATTGCGGTGGTGATCTCGAAAGGGCTTATTGAAGAACATGGCTGGAACGCCGGTAACATTGTCAGAGATCTTGCGAAGCAGATTTCCGGAGGGGGAGGAGGCCAGCCTTTTTTCGCCACTGCCGGCGGCACTAATCTAAAAGGACTGCCATTGGTGGTCGAAGAAGCCAGTAGTGTATTTGAAGAACTCGTATCCGGTAAAAAGTAAAACCCTTAGGAATGCACCAGGATATATCGTCAAAATACCAGGCAGTAATTGGGTTAGAGGTACACATTCAACTTCTTACCAAAAGCAAACTGTTCGCCAGAGATGCCAATCAGTATGGGGATGCCCCAAACACCAATATCAGCGTAATTACCTTGGGTCATCCGGGAACATTGCCAAAAATCAACAAAAAGGCCCTGGAGTTGGCTATTAGAATGGGTCTGGCCTGTGGAAGTGAAATTTCACAGTATTTAATTTTTGATCGGAAGAATTATTTTTACCCGGATCTCCCCAAAGGATTTCAATTGACCCAGGACCGAACGCCAATATGCAAAGGAGGTTTGGTCAAGATAACCACAAAGAGCGGGACCAGGAATATTAAGTTAAACCGCATCCATTTGGAGGAGGACGCAGGTAAGTCCTTTCATCCGCCTGATTCAGCCGATAGTTTGGTAGACTTTAACAGGGCAGGAACTCCTCTTATTGAATTGGTCACAGAGCCCGTGATCCACCAACCTGAAGAAGCCTATCAACTACTGACAGAAATCCGGAAATTAGTTACCTACCTGGGTATTTGTGACGGTAACATGGAGGAAGGCTCAATGAGGTGTGACTGCAATGTATCGGTCCGTTTGAATGGAGACACTGATTTAGGTAGCAAGGTGGAGATCAAAAATATGAATAGTGTGCGTAATGTACGCAGGGCCATCAAAAAAGAAGTAGCGCGGCAAATCGAAAAGCTTGACAGGGGTGAATCGATCATTTCCGAAACCAGATCATTTGATGAAAAAACCGCAGGCTCAGTCAGCATGCGTACCAAGGAGGAAATTAACGATTATCGCTATTTCCCTGAGCCTGATCTCAGTCCGGTCCAAATTCCTGACCATTGGTTACACAGGATCAAGGAATCTATGCCCATGCTGCCAAATGAGTTAAAACAACAAATCGAGGACCGGTATGCGTTTAGTAGTGAAGATGCACTGTTTCTAACTGACTCATTGGAAGTATTGAATTATTTCAATCAGGCGGTAAACACCTCCAATCACCCAAACAATATTTTGAATTGGTTAAAAGGGCCTATTCAATCACTGCTTAAGGAGAAAAACATATCTATCTTAGAATTAAATTTGTCTCCTGAGCAACTAGGAGAGCTGGCAGAATTGACAGCCAATGAAGTGAGTTTTTCAGTGGCTGCTCAAAAAGTATTGCCGGTACTTATTGGTAAATCTAACATTACGCCGAGGGATGTTGCGGAGCACCTTGGCCTGCTGCAAGATCAGCACCAAGAGAACCTTGAGCGGTTGGTCATGGATATTTTGAGGGAATTCCCGGAAAAGGTAGCAGCTTACAGAAATGGGAAAAAGGGGCTGCTCGGTTTTTTCATGGGAGAACTAATGAAAAAGACAGAATCAAAAGTTGATCCAAGAATGGCAAATGAACTTTTAGCAAAATATTTGACTTAATTAATAGCTGATTATGAAAAATATATTAATACAAATAGTGTCGGTTGTGGTCCTATGGAGTTGTAACCCTCAACAGACTCAGGAATCCACCAGTATTGTACTTAGGGGTAAGGTGAACTTTCCGGAGAGTGGATTGGTGTTGCTGGAGGAATACGGCAACAAGGAAGTGGTGGTGATGGACACTGTGACTGTTCAGACCTCAGGGGAATTTGAGCATGAAATGTCCTTGTCCGACCCGGGGTTTTACAGGTTGAATTTCTACAACAAGCAAATGGTAAACCTCATCCTTTATCAGGACGATCTTACCATAAAGGCGGATGGAAATGCACCCGGCGGGGCAGTGACTATTACTGGCTCTAAAGACATGGAGTATCTGATGGAGATCAATAAGATTATCCAGGGGTTTCAGCAAAGGGTTAGTAGTTTGAATGAACAGTTTGGACAGGCGAATGCCCGGGGTGATCAGGACGAAATGGACAGAATCCGTAAACAGTTCGAAGTAGAAAACAAACAGCACAAAGAAATTTTAAAACAAAAAGTACGACAAATGGGTAATTCACTGGCGGTGCTTCAGGTGGTTGGTAATTTTAGTCCGGAGGAAGACTATCAATTTCTGGATAGCCTGGGAACGCTTTTTGAGAATGATCCTCCTGATTCAAAGCATACTGCCCGGTTTTTAAGCTTCGTGGAAGGTGTCCGGCTCCAAGCAAAGAACGGCGAGCACTTGCAAATAGGGAAAACCGCGCCTGATATTAACCTGCCTAACCCAGAGGGCCAGATGGTACCGTTATCTTCCTTACGTGGTAAGGTGGTATTGGTAGATTTTTGGGCGCAATGGTGCCGGCCCTGTCGAATGGAGAACCCCAATATTGTCGAAGCCTACCACAAATTCAAAGATAGAGGCTTTGAGGTATATGGAGTATCGCTGGACCGGTCAAAGGATAAATGGTTGCAGGGAATTGAAGAAGATGGCTTGGTTTGGACACATGTTTCCGATTTAAAGTATTGGCAGTCTGAAGCTGCAAGGACCTACAATGTAAACGCCATACCCGCCTCATTTTTACTGGACCAGGAGGGTAGGATCATTGCCAGAAACCTTAGGGGGCAATCGCTGCACCAGAAATTGAAAGAAATATTAGGTTAGGCAAAGCAGGTTTGTAAAACAGACCACAGCTCCCTTTTTTTGGTAGTGTCCTCCACAATTGCCGACAAGCTGTGGGCATCAGAAACTTGATAAAGACCCACAATAACAATGCGTAAAACATCGAAAAAACCATATCTGTTTAAGCGACGAGACCTGTTGAAGGGCGCGATGATTTTACCCGGGGCGCTGGTGTCTGCTTCGTTCGCCACTTCCGAACAGAAACGGACAAAGGTATCTCAAGCGAACCAACCCGATCGGTCGCAGATCAGGGTTGAAAACGAACGGCCCGGAACACGGGACTGGCAACTTACGCGCGTGCGCATTAATCAGGGGAAATTTCGCACGTCGCTCATCGAAGGTTATTGTTCGCATCAATCGATTTCAGTGGGACAGACGCTGAATATCTTCGTCAGCACCGATCCTGAGCGGCAGTTCACCCTCGACATCTACCGCATGGGGTACTATGGCGGAACAGGAGGGCGGCTCATGACAACCATTGGTCCGCTGAGGGGATCGACACAAGATGTCCCGGAGATGACTCCCGCTCCGGCCCGTCTGCGCCAATGCCAATGGGTCCCGAGTGTCGAGTTGAAAATCCCCGCTGACTGGCTCAGCGGCGTTTATCTGGGCAAACTCACTACGATTCCCGATGCCCGGTCTGACCCATACTGGCAAAGCTACGTAGTCTTTATCGTGCGGGACGATCGACCCGCGGATATTTTGTTTCAGTGCAGTGACAACACATGGCAGGCCTACAACCGCTGGCCGGCCAATGAGTCACTCTATACACATCCTGACGGAGCCCACGCGCCGGACGTGGCCGTCAGCTTCGACCGACCTTATGGCATGTACACGCAGATTTTCGATGCAGCCCTATCGGTAGGTTCCGGTGAATTCCTGTTATGGGAATACCCGCTTTGCTACTGGCTGGAGCAGCATGGCTACGACGTCACATATGGCTCCAATAGTGACACGATCGACACACCATTTATAACTCGTTGTGGTACGTATCTTAGCGTCGGGCATGATGAATACTGGGATATTCGACAATATCGTGCCGCAGAAGCCGCGATTGAAAGCGGCGTGAATGTGCTCTGGCTTTGCGGGAACTCCGTATTCATCGTTTCACCGTTTTCGCCCAATTCCAGCGGACAGGAGAAGAGGGTCATCACACGCGCCGGTACTTATGGCGCAATCCGCCAGGACGAATTCGCTTCGTACAAAAAAATGTTTGCCGGCTTGACCAGCAAGGGCCCCGATGAGCGCAACATTATAGGAGCGCGTAGCGTTGTGCCGTTCAACGGCGGTGGTGATTGGATTTGTACCAAGCCTAAACATTGGGTATTCGAGGGCACCGGTATGAAACAAGGTGAGCGTATTCCCGGCTTGGTTGGTTGGGAACATCACGGCGAACCGGATCTCGAACGCATGGGGCTCGAAGTGCTGGCCGAAGGTTCTATCTGGACTGATGGCACACGTGAAGGATCTTACGCCGCGACCATCTTTCCCGGCCCGAAGAGCAATTTTGTGTTCAACGCCGCAACGATTTTCTGGTCGCAAGGCCTCTCCACCCCACCCGGACACATCCTGCCTTGGTCCCATGGGTCTCGCCCACACGGACCCGATGTGCATGTGCAACAAATCACCCACAATCTGTTGAGAAGACAATGAGTTAGGAGAAACAGGTTTTTAGAACAGACCACAGCTCCCGTTTTTTGGTAGTGTCCTCAGCTATTTCTGATAAGCTGTGGGCGATGACAACTTTGCGATCCTGAAAATTCATCTCTCTATAGAAGTCGGTTATTTCGGTAGTAGGCTTGGTTCCAAAGAAAAATACTTTGGAATGACCGTCTTTAAATTCGGTTTCAGGCCCCCCAAGGTCCAGCATATCCGGAGGCACATCCACTGCAATAAAAATCTTGTAAAGGAATTGTTTGTCTTGATCAGCCAATGGAAGGGGCGTCACTATCAGATGTCCTACTGAAGCAGACGGCTCCACATGGCTCGCGGTGTCTCGATCGATCAGGTATATATCCTCAGTAATGAAATGATTTAAAAAAGTGTGATCTTTCACCTTAACCCCGGTTTAAGTCATATTGAAAATTGACTTCAATTCTTTGGCATCTTCCGGAGCCATGCGCTTAGCCAGAACCAACCTTAGCTGCCTTCTTCTTAAAGCGCCTTGGTACAGTTCCTTTTCCTTATCTGTTTCTGGTACCAACTCAGGAACATCAATGGGCTTTCCTAACTGGTCAACCGCTACAAGAGTAAAAAATGCCCGGTTACTTTCAATCCGTTGGCCTGAAGGTATATCCTCAGCCCATACTTCGATGGCAACCTCCATGGAGGAATTGAAGGCCCTGGACACATGGGCTTTCAAGGTGACCACGTTTCCCAGGCGGATTGGTTTTTTGAACGACACATTGTCTACTGAAGCTGTAACCACGATTCTATTGGAATGCTTTTGGGCGGATATCGCAGATACAATGTCCATCCAATGCATCAGCCGGCCTCCCATCAGGTTATTTAAAGTGTTGGTATCGTTTGGCAATACCAATTCAGTCTTGGTAACACATGATTCTTTAGCGTATTTCTTCTTGTTAGACATACCTTTGACTTATTTTTTCCAACCCCGTTCCCCCAACAAAGGTACGAAGCTGAAATAGTTGTGTTCCTGCTTTATTATTTTATTTCCTGGCAATTTTTGAATAGTGACCATTTTTTGACGTTCGGAACCCCCCACTGGGATAACAAGTCTCCCCGGAGTTGCCAGTTGCTCGATTAGTATTTCCGGTACGGATGGCGCCCCTGCTGTTACAATAATTTTATCGTATGGGGCGTATGCACGGAGACCTTTGGAACCATCGCCATGAATAAAGTGCGCTTTGTATCCCATGGAAGTTAGCAGCTTCCTGGCCTGAAGGTGTAATGGTTTCAGGTACTCTATGGTGTATACATTAGCGCCTAGTTCCAACAAAATACAACACTGGTAACCGGAACCTGTGCCTATTTCCAATACCTTATCACCAGGCTCAATCTGAGCCAGTTCGGTTTGAACGGCTACCGTGTAAGGTTGACTAATTGTTTGCCCTTCACCAATAGGAAAAGCCTTGTCCTCGTAAGCATGTTCCAAAAAGGCCTTGTCAAAAAATGCATGTCGGGGTACTTTCTCAAGGGCATTAAGAACTTTGGGGTCGTTGATACCTTTTTCTGCAAGAGTTCTTATAAGCGCCCGACGCATTCCTCTTTGTCGGTAACTGTCTTCAATCATCGGCTAATTCCCATTCTTATTGCGAATATAGTCTAATATTTACCACATTCATTAAGCCATAATGATTCAGTCATTAATATCTTAAATTAAGATTATCTAAACAGTCTAACTAAGTATAATGGGTGGCCGATCTTCCCATTTGCCTTTAGTAAAATCGGGAAAATCAATAGGTTTACTGCTATTTGCCACGGACATTTCGGTTATAGGCGAAATTGCACTCGAGGTAACCGAATCATAAACATCCCAGTCGGGCATCTTATTTTCCCTGAGGGCCTGGATAAGCCGGTGCCAGGTGATAGGAGTCTGGGTGGCATTAGAACCGTGCCCCCGGAGTGCTTTCCTTTCCGGAGGATTATAGTTCTTTAGAATCGGATGCTCATATTGTTTTAGGTATTTTTCTGCATCTTCCCACTCATGTTCCTCCTGGGTTATCCCATCCAGGTAGATTTTTGGGCCTCCCAATTTACCGCCATTAGTGTAAACTCCTTTGGTCCCCTGAATTCGATAAACTCCCCTTGGATGTGGGGTATTGGTGTCAAAATTAAGGGTGATCATTTTCCCGCCAACGGTCCTGATCAATGACGCATTGTAATCTCCCTGCTCCATTTTCTGGGTGGCATAGGGATGATCCGGACCATAGTATAAGTTTGCATATTGGTTCAAGGTTAGGGCCTTTGAACTCATCGAAACCAGGTAATCAAAACGATCCCCGTGATTTATGTTTAGTTGTGGCAGCATTCTGGACATAGGATGGTCGGGGTAGAGATTACCGTTGCGACTGATGGAATGCTGCAATCGCCAGGGTTCGCGCTCAGGATCAAATTTAACCAGCCTCAGGTCATGTATGTAACCTCCTTCGGCGTGGATAATGTCTCCCAGAACGCCTTGTTGTACCATGTTCAGTACATTCAGGTTTCCTAGACCCTCAAGCGCCAAAGTGGCCCATTTCCCGGTGCTTTCATAAGCTTCGACCAATTGCCAGGCCTCGTCAACAGTAAGTACAATGGGTACTTCGCTCACCGCATGTTTGCCGTTATTTTGGGCAGCCAGACAGACCTGGGCATGCCATTTCCAGGAGGTTGCACAAATAACTGCATCCAGTTCTTCATTTTCACACATTCTTACAAAATCAGTATTGGTTTTGCCGTAAAGATTTGGGGTTGGCTGCCCGGCATCCTCCACCCATTGCTTGGCCCGGTATAGCACCGCATCATTGATATCGCACACGGCAGGAACTTCCACACCTTCTATTCCCAGGGCACTATCCAGGTGATAGGATCCACGGTCTCCTACACCGACAAATCCCAGACGAATGGTTTTGCCTTCATACGGACCTGCCTGAGCTATTCTTGGAGCCGCGCCAGTTCCCAAAGCTAGTCCCCCGGCCACTACAGCCGAGCTTTTAATAAATTCACGTCGATCTAACTTGCCAGCCATTTTTCTTTGGTTTAATTAATCTAATCCTAATATTATTTAGAGCCTTTGAATTTCTCAAAGATTCCCAGTGCATTTTTATTATAGATCTTTTCAAGGACCTCGTCCGGTAGGTAAAGACCATAGATCATCCACCGGCCTTGTTGTTGGTGAGCCGGAGCTGGATCAATATATTCATCATCGGTTTCCAGAAATCGGAAATAAAGCCGATAAGCAGCTGCATTGGGCGCAGTGTCCGTACCAAAAAGAACCCGGTCCTGGTATTTGATCATGAACTTCCGGGCAGTATAAGGTTGCCGGCCTAACTCACTGATTCTGGCGTCAACATCAATATAGAAATTTGGGAATTCGTCTAACCACTGGCCTACTTTTTTTAGATCTTCAGGTAAATTTCCAAAATGGGCACCTATGAAAATAGTGTTGGGATGTTTTTTTAAAATTGCATTCCTTTGCCTCAGGATCTCATCTTTGGTGGGGTAATCACCGCCATAAAAAGACCAGTCCGGGTGGGTTGCTAATTCGTCGTATCTTTCGTTGTTTCTATCCAATGGGGTAAAGAATGCTTTTGGGTCAGAAACATGTATCACCACCGGAATGCCCAATTCTGCACATTTTGCCCAAATTGGATCAAGGCGCGAATCATCAACCCGAAATAACTTACCATTTTTGTCGCGGTACACCAGGCCAAGCGCTTTGGAGACCTTCACACCCCGCACACCCATCTTTACCGCTGCCTCCAGTCTGTTGGCTTCTGTGCTGCCAAAATTCGGCTCATCGATCCTACTGAAATCAGGTCGAAAAAAAAGAATGAACCGGTCCTTGGATACACCATGTGAAACCTTGAGATGTTCTATATAAAAATCGTCTTTCGATTTTGCATCAAGACTTACACACTTCCAGACCCCGGCTTTGTCCATTTCTTCCAAATATTCCTTGGTCTTTGATAGATCACCCAGATGGTTGTGAATGTCAATTACTGGGAATTTGGCTTTCTCTATGTTGGTTTTGGAAACTACCAATTGACTATTAGGCTGCCAGTCAACAAGTTTTAGGTCGGCGTCCTGGGCCAGTACCGGGTGAAAAATAAGCCAAAGAGGCATAAACTCCAGTAGTATCAGGTGTAGTTTAAACATGAGATAAATATTTAGTTGATATTAATTAAATTTCAGGGAAATGAAAAATATAATTCCCCTAATTGTTTTACCGATTTTTTCTTACTTTTTCAATCAAGTTGCTCAGAGGATGTAATGCCAAACTCCGAAGCAAAACCGATGATGTGTGTTGTTGAAACTATTTTATTACTACAAACTTAAAAGTCTATCATGAAAAAAAGAATCGTCAATTTAATACTCCCTGTATTACTGGTCCTTGCTGTATTTGTATATTTTTCTTGTCAGAAGAGCACTGTACTCCAAACTTTCCGTCTTCCTGGGGCAAAACCTTATATCGAAGCCGGTACTTTTTTAAGTTTACAAGATGCCATAGACGCACTTCCCGAGGAGGGTGGTGTCGTTCGTATTCCTCCCGGAACATTTGAGATTCATGAGCCACTAATAATTAATAAACCGGATGTTCAAATAGAGGGAGCAGGGACTGCCACTCATATTAAAAATATGAATACCGAAGGTAAGCCGGCAATGCTTATTCAACATCCGGACAAAGGAGAAAGCCGTGAATCGGAATTGTGGCGGGTCAACCTACTAAATTTTCGTATCACCGGAAACGAAAAGAGCGGGCACGGTATTGAAGCTCGATGGATTAATGAAATATTCATGCATGGTGTAACTGTAAGTTACCATGGCGGAGATGGAATTTTGCTTTATAACTGTTACGAAGATCCACGGGTCAGCAATTCTCTGATTACATATAACAAGGGAACAGGGTTGAACTTGGTAGGCTGTCATGACATCATAGTTTCGGCCAATCAATTCGAGGAAAACCAGGATGCTTTACATTGTGTTGACGGATTCAACTTGTGTATGACAGGCAATAATCTTGACGATCATTTGGGAAATGGCGTGGTGATTGAAAATACCTATGGATCTGTGGTGACAGGAAATATGATCGAAGAATGTGCGGGCACTGCGATCATTCTTGACAAGGATTGCTACGGCATCACCATCAGTGCTAACGTGATTGCACACAACGTTTCCGGTGGGGTCGATCTTCGCGATGCTCATGGGTGTGCCGTGAGTGCTAACACCTTTACCATAATGGGAAAAGATGCATTAACTATCGGTCCAAAAAGTGGAAGAATTACGGTGTCAGGCAACAATTTTTCGGATAGTTATATTGGCATAGATAGTACCAAACGGGAGGATGATGATTTGAATGCCGGAGGAATGGTTTTTGAAGGTGCTACGGATATAAGTGTTGTGGGAAATCTGTTCTCATCTGTACGGCCTAAAGCTTTACTGTTGAAAGGCAAACCAAGTAAACGTGTTAACTTTTCAGGGAATGTTATCACGGATACGCAAAGCGATCATGAGAATCTGAAAAATTCCGTTGTGGAGAATAACCTGTATTAAACCCCTAATAGTGAGATCACCTTTCAAACATTTTTTGTTTTTACTTTTCCTGACAACTATGTTGACGCAAGGTTTGTTTGTCTCATGCACCGGGGAAAGTTCAAAAATTGAAAAAACAGTTGAACTTCAAAAATCTAAATCCGGTCAAATCTATCAATGGTCAGAAACTGAGGGCAAAGAGTTTCACCGCCTAATACGCCAAAATATTACCACACCTGAGGCTTGGGAAAAGCGGGCGAAGCAAATTCGTGCTCATATTTTGCACGCCACTGGCTTGGTGCCATTTCCTGAAAAATGCCCGCTTAACCCCATCTTTGGTGAGAAGCGCATATTTGATGGTTATCAGGTTGAGAACGTGGCATTTGAAAGCCTCCCTGGCGTATATGTGACCGGCAGTTTGTATAGCCCGATTGAAAAAAAAGATTCACCTCCCGCTGTATTAAGCCCACATGGACATTGGCCCCACAAAGATGATTATGGACGTTATCGACCCGACGTGCAAAACCGTTGTGCAGCCATGGCCCGCATGGGTGCAATTGTATTCTCATACGATATGGTTGGTTATGGGCAGCTTACAGAATTGGGATGGCAGCATGAACATCCCGAAACTATGAAACTGCAGATCTGGAATGGTATTCGAGCGGTTGATTTCCTGCTTTCAATGGGTGTAAATCCTGAACAAATTGCCTGTACCGGTGCGTCGGGTGGAGGAACACAAACTTTTCAAATCGCCGCTGTCGATCTCCGGATTTCTGTTTCAGTGCCTGTGGTAATGGTGTCATATCGTCATTTTGGAGGGTGTATTTGTGAACTAGGTATGCCCATTCATGAAAATAAAAACTTCAAGACCAACAATGTTGAAATTGCCGCTTGCATAGCGCCAAACCCGTTGTTATTGGTTTCTGTGGGTACGGATGCAACAGAAACTACGCCCGAGGTTGAATATCCAATTATCAAATACATTTACGGGTTATTTGGAAAGTCAGAAATGGTAGAAAATGCACATTTTCCTGATGAGGAACATGGCTATGGCCTTATTAAGCGAGCTGCAGTTTATCCGTTTTTAGCAAAACATCTGAAACTTGATCTATCCAAAGCAATGGATCCGGATGGAATGCCTAATGAAAAGGGGATTACCTTAGAGAAAATTGAAGACCTATACACGTTTGATGAAAATCGTCCTTTTCCAGACAATATTATTAAGAATAATAATGACATTGTTTGGGATTGGAACTAGGGAGTTAAAGAAAGATTTCCATTGAACTCTAAATTATAATTTATATGAATAAAATATACCTTCCGATTCTGCTTACAGTTGTTTTGGCAAGTTGCCACCTACCTTCCAATCAATTTAACGAGGTTTTGTTATTTGATGATTTCAGTTCAATCCGGCGTGGCCCTTATTCGGTTGAGGTAGGCGCTCACACCGAATATCATTATGTACATATGGCAGCTCCCCCATCTCAATGGGCTGTTTCAACTTTTACCTGGGATTCAGATTTTATGCGTGCCTGGCATGTTCAGCAGGAAGGGGATGACCGGCAAATGATCCAGGCATTAAAAAATGAGCCAGACAAACATACTCATCCGATGTTGGTTGCCGGTGAACAGGATTGGGAAGACTATACCGTGAATGTGCAATTTACTCCTGAGTCAAAAGATTTGCAAAGTGGTATGGTATTTCGGTATCGCAATGACCGGTGTTATTATTTTGCGGGCGTCTTGGGAGATTCCTTGATCTTGAAAATGGTTAAACATGCTACAGCATTCCATAAGCCATACGAAGAGATATTGGCATCAATTTATTTAAAATGGGACCAAAAAGAATTACTGACAATGCAGATTGAGGCAAAAGGTTCCCAAATATCATGCAATATCAAAGGTGTAACCATTCTAGCCGAGGACAACACTTACACAAATGGTAAAATTGGTCTTATGGCAGATGTGCCGACCAAATACCACCAGATAGAAGTCAAAACATCTACCAGTGAACTTGAAAGGATAAATACATCCAGAGAGAAATACACCCGTGAGCTGGATGAAATACAGGCATCAGTTCCGGAAATGAAGCCCTGGAAAAAGATCAACACCCCAAATTTTGGGGTAGGCCGAAACCTGCGTTTTGGCGATTTGAATAATGACGGCCAGATTGACGTTCTGATTGGCCAGGTTATGCACTATGGGCCACAAGACCGAAATAGTGAATTAAGTTGCCTGACTGCCATGACCTTTGATGGTGAAATACTATGGCAAACAGGAACTCCAGACAAATGGAAAAACCACTTGACCAATGATGTTGCCTTCCAAATCCATGATTTGGATAATGATGGAAAGACTGAAGTTATTTATTGTATGAATAAGCAAATAATTGTCGCAGACGGGGCAACCGGACAAATTAAATATAAAAGATCTACCCCTGCAGTTACTGATCAGGAGATTATTAGCCCTGCCACCCACAACAGATTTGGCAACATATTGGGGGATTGTCTTTATTTCTGTGATTTGCGCGGAACAGGATATGATCAGGATATTATCATCAAAGACAGGTATCGCAGGGTTTGGGCCATGGACCACCAATTAAATATACTATGGTACAGAAATCTTAACACAGGTCATTATCCTTTCGCCTATGACATAGACCAGGATGGGAAAGATGAACTGCTAATTGGTTATTCCCTGCTGGATGATGACGGAAGTACCATCTGGACACTTGAAAATGAATTGGAAGATCATGCCGACGGGGTTGCTATGGTAAAATACATGGAGGATGCAGATCCGGTTTTTATGTGTGCCGCCAGTGATGAAGGAGTATTTTTTGCAAATATGAAGGGTGAAATTATTAAACATCATTATATAGGTCACGGCCAGAATCCTGCGGTGGCCAATTTCAGGGATGATTTACCCGGACTCGAAACTGTTTCCATAAATTTCTGGGGAAACCAGGGCATCATTCACTATTATGACGCCAATGGGGACATTTATCATGACTTTGAACCTAACCAATACGGAAGTATGTGCCTGCCACTAAATTGGACGGGAAAGTCCGAAGAGTTTTTTGTTCATAATCCTAATGTTGACGAAGGTGGTGTATTTGACGGCTGGGGTAGGAAAGTATTAGAATTTCCGGATGATGGGCACCCGGATATGTGTAATGCTGTTTTGGATATTACCGGTGACAGTAGGGATGAAATTGTAGTTTGGGACCCAAATTCGATATGGGTGTATACACAGGAAAATAATCCTAAACCCGGAAGGCTCTACAAGCCTGTACGAAATGAACTTTATAACTATTCCAACTACCAGGCCACTGTTTCACTACCAGGATGGAATGAATGACTAATAATGTTCAGTTAAACAAAAATAAAAAATGAGAAAGAAATTAAATTTTATGCTGCTCTGGGGATTTATGTCCACCAGTATCTGGGCATCGGATATATACATTGGCGCCTCCACAGTAGACATTACCCCGCGTCTTCCGGTTGCTCTTATGGGTCAATTTCATTTACGAATTGCTGAAGAGACTAATACCCCACTTTCAGCCAATGTAATTGTGATTGAATCAAAAGAACAGATGGGAATTGATACTGTGGTTTTCGTATCATGTGACTTGGTTTATATTCCCTCACAAATATTGGCACTAGTTCGTGAGAAAGTAAGTAAGCTGTTACCGGGATTCAGTGTTGATAAAATTATTCTCAGTGCTACCCATACTCATACTTCGCCGGTATTGGTGGATTCTACTGATCGGGCTGCCTTTTTGTATAAAATACCTAAACAAGGAGTGACCCAGGTAAATGAATATAGGGAGTTTCTGGCAGCTCAAATTGCCAGTGGGATTGTAAGTGCTTGGGAGATAAGGACCAAAGGAAGTGTTACCTGGGGGCTAGGACGTGCATCGATTTCATACAATAGAAGAGTGGTGTATGCTGATGGTGAAGCTAAAATGTACGGCAATGCCAACGATCCAAGTTTTGTGAAAATTGAAGGGTATGAGGACCACGATATCCACTCCTTGTTTTTCTGGAATAATACAGGAGATTTAATTGCCATGAGTATTGATGTTGCATGCCCGGCACAGGAAGTAGAAGGTGATATTAGAGTAGATGCTGATTATTGGCATCCTGTAAGAGAAAAATTGAAAGAAACATTTGGAGCACAATTGGTGGTAGCTGGTTGGATAGGAGCGGCTGGAGATCAGTCACCACATCCCATATATCGAAAAAAGGCTTTGATAAGAATGGAAGAATTGAGTGGTGTGAATCGAATGCAAGATATATCACGACGCATAGTGGCCGCCGTAGAAGAAACCTATGCCATTGTTAAAGACGATCAACATCAGGACCTTGTTATGATGCATAGATCAGAGGTGATAGAGTTACCAAAGAGAGTTGTTACTGTTGAGGAATACTTAGAATCAAAGAGAATTTCACAAGCTGCTGCTGCAGAAATAGCAAGAAACCCGGAAAAAGCGGATCAATTGCATGCCAGGATGACATGGTTCGGGGATATCGTAAATAGATATCAAGAACAAAAAGTGAACCCTAATCCTCAATATAAAACGGAGATACATATAATACGCCTGGGGGATGTAGCCATCTGTACCAACCAATTTGAATTGTTTACCGACTATGGAATACGAATTCAGGCACAGAGTAAGGCTTTACAAACATTTGTAATCCAATTGGCAGGTCCGGGTACCTATTTGCCCACAAGAGATGCCGTTCGCGGGGGTGGCTATAGCGCAGTATGTCAGAGTAATGCGGTGGGTCCGGATGGAGGGGAAATACTAGTGGACGCAACCCTGGAATTAATTAATTCAATGTGGGATGGCGAAGAATGAAAGAAGTCTCATCGCTGGACTGGTAATATTAATTCTCACAGGGTCCCTTTTTACCTGCAGTGACCAGAACAGTATTAGATATGAGAATGGAGCAGTTTTGCCCAAGCATGGGGTAAGTACCTATGAAGTAGCCGAGGGATATCAGATAGAATTGATAGCAAGTGAGCCTTTGATCGCTGATCCGGTGGATATGGAAATAGATGAATACGGTAATATGTATGTGGTAGAAATGTCGGGGTATCCATTAGATAAGAGTCACACCGGAAAAATAAAATTACTAAAAGACAAAGATGGAGATGGTGTCATGGATGAGGGTATTTTATTTGCGGATAACTTGATGTTTCCCAATGGAATTTTGAGGTGGAAAAAAGGTGTTTTGATTACGGATGCTCCATATGTTCTGTACCTCGAAGATAGTGATGGAGATGGTCAGGCGGATGTAAGGGACACCTTGTTAACAGGTTTTTCATTATCCAATCCGCATGTTAACGTGAATAATCCGGTATACGGATTGGATAATTGGGTGTACTTATCTCATTTTGGACGAATTGGGACAAGAAAGTATGAAGAAAAGTTTGGAGATCTAGGAGAAGAAATAAGGTTTTGGGAACGGCCTGGTTCACCAAGTCTACCAAAGAATGCAGCAAGCAAGAGTGTTCGGTTCAAACCTGATGAGAACAAGCTGGAAATGATGTCCAGCAAAAGTCAGTTTGGTCATACTTTTGATAGCTGGGGACATCATTTTTTGACACATAATCAAAATCACCTCTACCATGAAGTATTGGCAGCACAATATTTGAATCGAAAATCAAATTTATTGATTTCCAGTACCATAGAGTCCATTTCCGATCATGGGCAGGCTACAGAAATTTATCAGATCACCACAAGCCCGGATCGGCAATTATTTACACCAACAGGAGTATCAACATCTTCCAGCGGGATCACCTACTATGCTGCTGATTTATTTATACCGCCATATAGTGAAAATATAATTTTTGTGGCAGAATCAGTTAGCAACCTGGTACACGCAGATGTATTAGAACCTAAGGGGGCGACTTTTAAAGCTAGTAGAGTGCAGGAACGAAAGGAATTCCTGGCTTCAAAAGACTTTTGGGCGCGGCCGGTAAATATGTATGTTGGACCTGACGGAGCTTTATATGTGCTGGATTATTATCGACGAATAATCGAACATCCTGAGTGGATGTCAGATGAGGCTGTAGAGACCGGGAGGTTATACGATGGACATAATATGGGACGAATTTATCGGATCAGTCCGGTGGGAACACCCTGTGCAACCTGGACAAAAGGACTAAAGATGGGGGACTCAACTTCTCAAGAACTGGTAAAAATGCTTGCACACAACAACAGATGGTGGCGAATAAATGCTCAAAGACTATTGATAGATCGAAAGGACAAAACAAGCGTACCAGTATTGGAAAAAATGGTAGCCACAGATATGTCTGTTTTTGGACGATTACATGCATTGTGGACCCTGGAGGGATTGAAAGCATTGAAATTGATTACCATAGAAGAAGCGTTATTGGATGAAGATGCTGGAATTCGTGAGCATGCAATCCGGTTGGCAGAACCATATTTGGATAAATCGTCTAAGCTGGTAGAAGCATTACTTACTATGGGTGACGACTCTGACGAAAAGGTAAGGTTTCAATTATTAAATACACTTGGATATGTTGATAGTGAAGCAGCCTGGAAGGTATGTGAAAAAATATTATTCCATGATATGGAAGATGACTGGGTTCAGCTTTCTGCTTTGACGGCCGTTTCATTGAACCCCGGATTGTTATTATCTACACTCTTGAATCATCCCAATATAGATGATTCAGGTTATTTATCAATGATCCGACATTTAACAGAGATCGTAGGGTCAGGCCCTGATGTAAATAAGATAAGAGACCTTGTCCAAACTGCTTCAATGATAAATGGGCCATCTAGTATTGAACTTAATTCAGCAGTATTAGCTGGATTAACTCAGGGTTTGAATCGGAATGAGCATAATAAGGAGATAATAGGGTCGCTGGAAGATCTGCTGGTAAATGCATTTTTCAACCACCCGTCCCGGATAATTAAAAAGCATGCTTTTGAAATGTTGAAAATTGTAACAGAGCATGATGGTGAGAAGATCAATAGTGGAACAGCAAAGGCCTTAAGTATAGCAATGGACACTAATTTAAATGGAGAGATGCGGGCACAGATGCTGGAATTTTTGCTGTTATCTGATCCCACTCCTTATAAAATGTCTTTAAAAGAATTCATTAAGCCCTCTGAAGAGCCTGAGGTGCAAATAATGGCTTTGCAGGTATATGAGAAAGTGCCAGGGACTGAGGTTGCCGAGTATATCCTGGATAACTGGGAATTCATGACTCCGAAAGTACGAGAGGTGGCTTTGGATGTCATGATGAGTGAAAAAGATCGCATTGAACTATTAATAACTGCCTTAGAAAAAAATGAGATACTAAAATCGAGCTTGGGTTGGCAAAGGACGGTACAACTGAATAATAATGGAGATGAGAAAATAAGAGAAAAGGCACGAAAATTATTAACTCAAGCTGCCGGTAGTGAAATAACTAAACAATACCAGGAAGCTTTAAAGTTGTCAGGAGATGTCTCGAATGGATTTGCAGTTTTCAAGACACATTGTTCTACATGCCATCAAGTCAGGGGAATAAATGGCGTATCATATGGGCCGGATTTGGGGACAGTTCACAACTGGTTGCCAAAAGACCTATTGACTGGTATATTGGAACCGGGCTCTGCCATAGCCCCTGGGTTTGATTTATGGGAAATCAAATTAAATAGCGGAGAGAAATTACAAGGAATGATAAAAAGTGAAACATCCAGTGCAATTAGCTTAAAAATTGGACCTGAAGTAGAAATGACCGTTAATCGGCAAGATATAACTGAAATAAAATCATTAAACAGTATATCCCCAATGCCAGGATTTGGAGGTCAATTGGATAAACAAGAAGTAGCAGATTTGATCGCATTTTTGAGGGACAGTCATGCTGTATTATAAATGAAAAAGTCATGCAAAAGTTCGAACTGGTCCTTGATGATAAATAAAATAGAAAACGAATAAAATTTGAATCTTATGAAAACTTTACTGAAGCCGTCCCATCTTTTTCTAATACTGGTGCTGGTCATATCATGCACGAACAAGGTGAAGCAAGCTGATGGGGAATTAGCAAAAAGTGATATTGAACTTTGTGTTGGCGCCTATTTAACCGAAGCCGAAGCTGTCAAAATGCTTGAGAAGCTTTCAAACAACTTCAGTTCCGCAGAAGAATGGAAGACCAGGTCAGCAACTATTCGTGAGCATATCTATCAGGGCGCTGAGTTGGGCAAGATCCCAAAGGAAAACTGGGAGTATCCAATAAACATTATCTACGGGAAAAACCACCAGATGGATGGTTATAGCGTGGAAAATATTTCCCTGGAAATGCATCCAGGGTATTTCGTTAGCGGAAACCTCTATAAGCCACTAAACGTGGAAGAAAAGATCCCGGCCATACTATGTCCTCACGGACACTGGTTCGACCCTGAAGATTATGGGAGATTCCGTCCGGATATGCAGCTTCGGAGCGCTTCACTGGCTAAAATGGGGGCAGTGGTTTTTGCATGGGACATGTATGGAAGTGGAGAAGATACCCAACATATGCACCTCAGCCCGGACGCGTTAACCTACCAGTGTTACAATGGAATCAGGATCCTGGATTTTATTAGCTCTCTGGATTATGTTGACACCAATCGGATTGGTATTACTGGCGCTTCAGGCGGGGGAACCCAGATATTCTTAATTGCCGCGTTAGATGACCGAATTTCTGTTTCTGTTCCAACGGTGATGGTTTCAGCACATTTTTATGGCGGTTGCGTCTGTGAAAGTGGCATGCCCATACATAAATCCGGTAATTTTGAAACCAACAACGTTGAAATAGCCGCATCAATTGCTCCAAAGCCGCTTATGATATTAGGTGATGGAGACGACTGGACCAAAAATATTCCATCCGTTGAGTTCCCTTACATAAGGAGTATTTATGAATTGTTCGATGCTGCTGACAAGACTGAGTTTGCCTATTTCGAAGATGAAGTGCATGACTATGGATTTTCTAAGCGAAAGGCAGCCTATGGATTCCTGGCTAAGCACCTTGATTTGGATTTGACTCAAATAAAAGATAGCCAGGGAGGTATTGATGAGGGTTTTGTGACATTATTGGATACCACCCAATTAAAAGTTTTCCCCGATAGGGCTCTGGTGAGGGATCCAATGCATTAGACCCCTTACTCTTGCATCAGACTGGTAGAGTAAATAATTCAATACTCCATAGATTGAATCTGGAAATAAACGATATTAAGAGAGCAGTAATATCCTTTAAACAGCAGCTCTGAATGTGAACAAATTATTTAAAAGCACTGCCATAAAAACTGATAACTAAATGACTACTACTGCCAAATCTTTGCAAGCCGGTGATCGATTATTATCACTTGATTTTTTTCGGGGCCTCACCATGTTTTTATTAATTGCTGCATTTACCAGTCTGTTCTCTTCAATAAGGGCCCCGGCTTTTGAAGGGACCATACTTTATAGTATTGGATTACAGTTTCAGCACGTTTCGTGGAATGGCCTCCGTTTTTATGACCTGATACAGCCTTTTTTTATGTTTATTGTGGGCGTTGCCATACCGTACTCCTATAGAAATCGGATACAGCGAGGACTGACCCATAGTCAAATCACAAGACATGTGCTGCAGCGGTCGTTTTTGCTGTTGCTCTTTGGCTGGGCCCTCTCTTGTATGGGCCATGGTAAAATTGTGTTCTACTTTCAAAATGTACTGGCCCAGCTTTCAGTAACCTACCTGTTGGCATTTCTGATAATGAACAGATCTGCTACCACCCAAATTGTCCTTTCATTTCTTCTGTTGGCCATTACTGAGGCCATTTATCGCGGTTTTCCGGTAGAGGGCTTCAATCATGCGTTTGTCGCCAATGAAAACTTTGGTACCTGGCTTGACTTACAGTACGGAGGAGCGGACCTCAAGGGACATTGGGTTACATTCAATGCTATTCCTACTACCGCTCATACAATTTGGGGCGTCCTTACAGGGCAGCTGTTGATGAGTGATCGAACGCCCATGAAAAAATTAAAGATATTGGTCATTGCCGGCCTGATTGGAGTGGTTGCCGGGTATGCACTCAATCCTGTTACACCAATTATTAAAAGAATATGCACCTCTTCATTTATGCTGGCAAGTGGGGGCTGGACCATTCTATCCCTTGCTTTCTCCTATTGGTTGATCGATATTAAGAAACAGCAAAAATGGACATTGTTTTTTGCAATCGTCGGCATGAATTCATTATTCATATACTTGTTTGCTCATGTAGGAGGGACCGGGCTTATCAGGCACGCTATTGAACCTTTTTCAATGGCGCTATTTGGATTTATGGGCGAATCGGCAGCCAATATTTTGACCAGTATGATTGTGCTTTTTTTGTTGTGGTATATTTGTTACTGGTTGTATAAGCGGAAGATCTTTATCAAAATTTGAAATGATTTAACTCCATATAATCATTAGCGCAAGCCCTTTTTCTTCCATAATTCATAGTCAGCCAGCACCTGGTCAGAGCCTTCAAATTCTTTATACATCACCCGGGCTTGAAATGAATATTCCTTGCCAACTTCAAAATCAGGTACTATGAATTGGAAGTCCCAGGCGGGATTTACCTCGCCCCCGCCTGTCGGCGATTGACTGAATCTAATGCCTTCACCAGGATGAAACATGAAGGCCAAAACCATGTTGTGAAAACGCCCATAGTAAAAAGGTTGCTGGTATTCATACTCCGAAAAATGAGAAGCCAGGGTGGCGTTGAAATTAGGAGCAAAATAAATAGATTCACCTTCCTGTTTTGACTTGTGCGTACTCTTTGTACCATGTTCGTTTGAATAGGCTGATACCCAGTTAATAGCATTGGAGTTTTTTTTATTCCCCTGAAAATAAATTTTCTTGTCTGCCGGTGCATGAATATAACTGGCCCAAAAGAACCCGGCATAATTGTGCTTGAAGAACTCTGAATCATGGATTACAAATTGATAAGTAACATCGATAAAGTGTGGCGGGACCAGTTTAAATGTGGTCAGACTTTCCACACTTGATAATGGCGTACTTGATTGATACAACTGTACTTCTGAATCAGATACCTGGTATAATTGCATCGGGTGGTTGCGCGGTTCAAAAAGTTCAACCAGGCTGTCCCCTCCGAAAATATGCTCCAAATTGAACCCAGCGTAAAAAGGAACAAATATTGATGAGTCCTGTACGGAATGATATAATTCAGCAATTCCATTGTATTTGGCACGATGCTGCTCTCCGAAGGCTGAGTTATCGGCAAATACCACCTCGATTTCACCTTTTTCCAACCTAATAGCATTTAGGGCATTGAGATTGGCTGGTTTCAATCCGCTATCGACTGATTTATGAGGGGTTTTGCAAGTACTCAGTAGGACCGTAAAGAACAACAATAAACCAATTAAAGACTTTTTCATGTTTATTAATTATTTTGATTGATTATACTGATATCAATATAGAAAAGCTACAATATTGAAGATTAAAAACCTGAGATGGATCATAGTAGCGTTGCTTTTTATAGCAACCGGGCTGAGTTTCCTGGACCGGCAGGTATTGTCGCTTGCCATCATAAAAATCAAGCATGAATTTCTCATGTCGGATGTGGAGTATGGTTGGATCAACACCGCCTTTCTGCTCAGTTATGCCATAATGTTTACACTTGGTGGGTGGCTGATCGATAAATTTGGCACCCGCTTAGGTTTGGCTGTTTCTGTTGCCCTTTGGTCAATGTCTAGTGCCATGCATGGCCTGGTGCAAAATGTCTGGCAACTTGGTACCGCCCGATTCTTCCTTGGTCTTGGAGAAGGCGGCGCCTTTCCGGGTGCAGCCAAGGGGGTAACCGAATGGTTTCCCCACAAGGAACGCGGATTGGCCATGGGCATTGCCATAGGCGGTGCGGCCCTTGGTGCGGCAATCGCTCCACCTTTGACAGTTTATATGACCACCTTGTTCGGATGGCGAGGCACATTTATTGCCACAGGATTAATCGGGGGAATTTGGGTTATTGTATGGCTTCTTTTCTACAAAAAACCTCAGAATTCAAAGTTAATAACAGGCAGCGAACGTGCCTATATTCTGGGTGGAAAGAAAGACCCGGTAGACGCTGACAAAAAAGCTGTTTCTTTTAAAGTCATATTGAGAACCAGGGAAGCCTGGGGGTTGATATCAATTCGGTTTCTACTGGACCCAGTATTTTATTTTATCATGTTTTGGATACCAAAATACCTCAGTGAAGAACGCGGGGTATCATTCGAGCGCATCGGAGATCTTTTTTGGATCCCTTTTCTGGCGCTGGGTGTTTCTAATATGATTGGGGGCTGGGCTTCTGACAAACTGATAAATTCTGGCTTGCCCATAAATAAAGCGAGAAAGATAATTATGGGTATCGCCGCCGCCATTACCATGCTTACCGCGATGACAACTGTGGTATCTTCTGTGGGAATGGCCATTTTCTTTATAGCGCTTTTTATGTTCGCACATGGGTTCTGGATAACTAATTATATTACTATAACCAGTGAGTTATTTGGGAAACGCGCTACATCAACAGTGGTAGGTATGGCCGGTACGGCGGGAGCTGTGGCCGGTCTGATAGTCAATCCACTGATTGGAAAAGTAGTGGAAAACTACTCTTATTTGCCCATGTGGATTGTCTCGGGAATTATGTATCCGATCGGATTTGTCATCCTGCTGATAATGATACCGAAAATAAAAGAAATTAAATTTGATTGAAGGCAAAACAAATATGAATAATAGCATCATACCTCGGCGAAAACCGCTGACTGCCAAGATTGGAGTCTTTGGAGTTGGCTACTGGAAATATTGGGACCAATTTGAAGGATTGCTGGAGGATTTGAAGGAAAAGCAGCAGTTATTTATTGATAAACTTGGCAGTTTTGAGGTACAAGTCACTGATTTCGGGATGGTCGATGATGCAGAAAGTGCCTATGGCCTGGTGCCAAAATTAAAGGCAGCCAATCTTGACCTTATTTTCTGTGACATGGTTACCTATGCTACTTCAGCTACTTTTGGAACCATTATCCGGAATATTGAGGTGCCATTGGTACTGGTTGCGTTACAACCAATGAAAGCGCTCGACTATGAAAGAGCCACCACTTATATGCAGCTTAGCAACGATGATTTTTGTTCGGTTCCCGAATTTGCAGGAGTAGCTGTCCGCATGGGTAAGGCAGTGCCAGATGTAATCATCGGAACGCTCTCGGATGATCCGGAAGCTGATGCGGAGATAGAAAAATATTGCCAAATCGCAAAGGTCCTTCACGATCTAAAACATGCGCGTATCGGGCATTTCGGTCACCCCATAGAAGCAATGTTGGATATGCACTCTGACTCAACCATGATTACCGCAGCTTTTGGATGCCATATTGTTCAAACAGAAGCGGAAGATATTTTAAAACATTATCAAAAAATAGAACCATCCGAAGTTCATAAAAAAGAGAAAGAGATCTTGAGTTTTTTTGACACCCCCACGCCGGTTTTCGACCCAATCACCCGCAAGCTTACCAACGATGATTTGCAAACTGCGGCCAGAGTCGCCATTGCTTTAAGCAGGTTTATTGAGGAAAAAAATCTAGACGGACTGGCATATTACTACGAATCATTGGACGATTCTACGTTAAGAACAGTTGTAACAAATCTTATCATTGGTAATTCTCTGCTTACGGCCGCCGGTTTCCCAATGTGCGGTGAATCAGATCTGAAAACGGCCATTGCCATGTTGATAATGGACCGCCTGGATATAGGAGGAAGTTTTGCGGAATTTCATCCAATCGATTTTGAAAAAGGCTTTATTCTGGTGGGGCACGATGGGCCTCATCACCTCAATATTGCTAATGGAAAACCGAAACTGAGAAGCCTGACCAAATATCATGGTAAACCTGGAAACGGAGCCAGTGTAGAATTTAAAATTAAGGAAGGCCCCATTACCATGTTGAGCATCACTTCTACCTATGAGGGAAAATTTAAGTTTGTCATTGCCGAAGGGCAATCGGTACAGGGAGCAATACCTGCCACCGGGAATACCAATACCCGGGGATATTTCAAGCCTGATATCAAAACATTCCTTCAGCGCTGGGTGGCTGAGGCCCCAACGCATCATTTTGCTTTGGGTATTGGACATCATGCTAAGACAATAAAGAAAATTGCTGATTACTTAAGAATCGAAGCTGTTATAATTGATTCTGCTTGATATTAGGAAGATTTTAAAGAATTGGGCCGGAGCCCATAAGCTGGCGGCTAAACTCAAATGATAATTTCGCATTACCATGAAGACAACTGTTTTTACACTTCTTACAGCAATATTAATATTTCAATTATCGTGTGAAAGAATTGAGCAAAAAGATAACACCTACGAAATAATAAAAGCAGGGTTTCTAAATCCCACTGCAAGCGCCAAACCTAAAGTTTACTGGTGGTGCCTCAACGGAAACATTGATACCGTTAGGGCGAAGCAGGAACTTCTGGCCATGAAAGAAGCCGGTATTGGCGGCTTCGATCTTTTCGAAATTGGAGTCCAGGAACAAGATACCATGATACCGGGAGGACCGGCTTTTTTAAGTGATGAGTCATTGGAAATAATAAAATATGTGGTTACCGAAGCCGGAAAATTAGATTTATCAGTGGGCTTAAATCTAGCCAGTAGTTGGAATGCAGGAGGGAGCTGGATTGAACCAAAACACGGAGGCAAATCACTTTACTTCTCAGAAACATTTATAAAAGGGAATTCTGAAGTTCAAAATATCAACGTTCCCTTTTCCCCTGGTTTCTTTTCCTAAAGAATCACTGATTGGAGGAACAGACAAACCAATGGTTCTTTTCCAGGGAAAATGGCAAGCCAGTTTATTATGAAGAGGTTGCTGTTTTAGCCATTCCCGCAAATATTGAAATAAATGCACTCGACACCACTCAAATAATCAATGTTTCCGGGTTTTTTGATTCTGAAAAAGATGAGCTCAACTGGGATGCTCCATCCGGTGAATGGAAAATATTCCGGTATATCTGCTCTAATTCCGGTCAGCAGTTGGTGCTTCCCAGCCCGCTCTCCGCCGGCATGACAGTCGATCATTTTGATTCCGCTGCGGTCCGCACTCATTTAATGCATATCATTAATCGCCTAAAACCAGTATTGGGTGATTTTAGAGATACTGCCCTAAAAAGTTTCTATCTGGCCAGTTATGAGGCCCGTGGATTTGTTTGGACATCAACCCTGGCATCAAAATTTAAACAAGTGAACGGATATGACATTGCTAAATTTATCCCTTCTCTTTTTGATCCCGGCTTGTTCTCAGTTGAGACCACAAAAAAGGTGCAAACTGATTTTAAAAAGACGTTGTCGGAATTGATAATAAATAACTTATATAAGAATGCCCAAGATCTTTGCAACAAATATGGTTTAAAGATTAATTGCGAAGCTGGCGGGCCGGGATATCCTCTTTATAATGGACCGGCAGAGCCCCTTAAGGCACTTGGCGCCTTGGATATTCCAAGAGGTGAATTTTGGATAAACCATTCCAGATATTACCAGGATAGAGAAGATAGCATTGATATTTTACGTGTAGTAAAAGAGGTTGCGGCCGCCTCTCATATCTATGAAAAAGGGATTGTTGAGCAAGAGGCATTTACCTCGTTTCAACATTGGCAGGAAGGACCTTTTGACATCAAACCTCAGGGAGACCGGGCATTTTGCGAAGGGATGAACCGGGTGGTATTTCATGGATTTAGCCATAATATAAAGGGCTCAGGATTCCCCGGATACGTATATCATGCCGGCACCCATATAAATGACAAACGTGTATGGTGGCCAAAGGTCAAACCATTTATCAAATACTTGTCCCGGCTTTCATCTGTTTTTCAGAACACAGATTTTGTGGCGGATGTACTATGGTATTACGGCGATAAAATACCAAACTCTGCCACACCTAAGAATGCTCATTTTAGTGTAGGGCCAGGTTACGATTATGAAGTTATAAATACCGAAATCCTATTAAATAACCTCACTGTGGAAAACGGGAAACTTGTTTTATCAAATGGGGCAAGTTTTAGTTTACTGGCTTTAGAAAACGAAGAAGCAATAAACCCGGATGTTTTGGTTAAACTCGGGGAATTAGTGAACCAGGGGGCCATTATTGTGGGAGAAAATTCAGAAGTTGAGGCATTGATTTCAGGGGTAACACCAATGGCAATGTTGAATAATCTTAATGTTCCTCCGGATTTTAATTATCCTGATAAAGAATCATTCCTCTTAGATTTTATTCATTATAAAAAGAATGACCTCGATTTCTATTTTATTAGGAATACCTCTGATGAATGGGTTTCACGCGAATGCAGTTTCCGGCAACAAAACAAAGTACCGGAGATTTGGGACCCGGTTTCCGGTGAAATTTTTCCGGTGGTAATTTACAATCAGAACAATGAATATATAAGTATGCCTGTTACTTTGGCTCCCCATGGTTCACAGTTAATTACACTGCGAAAAACAGATCTGATACCCCATTATACCCGGATAACTGCTGACGGCCAACACCCGCCACTATTAGAGTTTACCAACGATGGAATTCTTTTGTTGAAAGATGGCATGGTTGAACTGAAAATGCAAAAGCAATCAAAAACCATAACTAATAAAGTACAATTTCAAGTATTGGACGGAGCATGGGAATTGTTTTTTCCTGGAAATTGGGGAGCCCCACCAAAAGCAATTTTTCCTGAATTAACTTCATGGACAAATTCAGAGTTAGCAGGCATTAAATATTTTTCAGGGACTGCAACCTATAAAAAAACTTTCCAGTACCATATCAAATCGGATTCATCTGACAAGCAGAAGATGTATCTTGATTTAGGTAATTTATCAAAAGTTGGTGAAGTTTGGCTTAATGACCAATATGTGGGAATCACCTGGTCAAAGCCCTACAAGCTTGATGTGACAAATATTATAAAACCCGGAGATAACAACTTGACTATTGAAGTTTCAAATACTTGGTCAAACCGACTGACAGGTGATGCTATTACAGGAAAAAATTACACCAATACGAATATTTTAAAAACAGTGGTTGCGAATAAAGGCATTTTGCCTGGTGACCAAACCCGAGTTCCCTGGGCGGAAGTTCCTTTGATTGAGTCAGGATTGTTGGGGCCGGTAAGCATCAATACTATTCAGGTGTCCAATTAATTGACTAAATTTCCATGGTATGTTTACTGGAATCATAGAGACACTGGGCGAGATAACTCAAATTGATACTGATTGGGGAAATCGTGTGTTTACTGTAAAGTCCGACATAGCTCCTGAGCTAAAAGTTGATCAAAGCGTGTCCCACAACGGAGTCTGTTTGACGGTTAGTTCTTTGGATGGTCCTGACCGCTATCAGGTGGTGGCAGTTTCGGAAACACTGGACCGCACTAATCTTGGGTCCCTGGCAATCGGTGACCTGGTGAATCTTGAACGCTCCATGGTCATGGGTGGCCGGATCGATGGACATATGGTACAAGGACATGTAGACCAAACGGCTATTTGTAAAAGCATCAATGAAACTAATGGCAGCTGGGCGTTGGTCTTTGAGTTTGAGACCAGCTCCGATCATGTACTGATAGAAAAAGGCAGTATTTGTGTAAATGGAGTAAGCTTAACGTGTTTCAATGTTTCTGAAAGCTCATTGGAAGTAGCAATAATTCCCTATACCTATGAAAATACCAATTTTAAAGACTTGTCGCCCGGTGATGTGGTGAATCTTGAGTTTGATGTAATTGGGAAGTATGTGCAGGCCGCGTTAAAGAAGAAAATTAAAAATTACAAGGATCCTTTGTTGTAGATCACCGGCATCTGTCCCTTCCATTCATTCCAAATGTTGACATCAGTGATCAGATCAGCCATGAAGTGGCCAACATTGATGCGACTGGTCTTTCCAGCATCGAATATCGCGCTTCTGGTCGGTGAAGGATGCACCTCGTATGCGGTGACGGTTTTTTCATTGGTCAAACCGTCCGGACGAACTGCCACCCATTCGATGGCCCCGTCTTCCTGGCCAATGTGGGTCCGTAAATAGTCCGCGGCCATCTCGTTGTCCGCGTGTGGAGGCAACAGTAAGCGAATTAATCCCATGACAATCTTTTGGCCAAAGGAAATCGGCTCATTCAGATCGCGGTTACGGTTTCCGGTGGTATTCATGAGCACAAACTTGGTGGACATTCCGGATTTGTTGGCCTTGATGGCATTGCAAAGTCGTCTGGTGGCATCGGTCACAAGCCTGCGTGGATGCCCAAATATGCCCTTCCAACTCAAATTGTGTCCCAGGCACGAAGCCACAGCATCACAGCCGGTTACATGCTGGGCCAGTTCTGCATCACTAAGGTCTAACACGCTTGCACAGATCACGGACAAGTGATCATGATCCGAAAGGCTTTCGGGCAGTTTATCTGGGGATCGTACGATCACCTTGACATTATGTCCGCGATCGAGCAACTGCTCTACCAGCAGTCGTCCGGTGGCCCCACTTGCACCAACTACCAGGGTGGTTATCATCTTTCTTTAATTTATAAGGTTATAAATTTGAATCATTAACGATGCGGGATAGTTTTAGACATGTTTTAGTAAGATGGCGGGTTTTGGTATTGTATCTGATGTAGATACACATTTGTAATCACGATTAAACGCTTCCTGTGACAAACTAAAATATTCTGCAAGCACCCTTATGTTCTCCTTCGATAGCCCCCTGCGATAATTTAAAATGCTTGACACTAATGATTTGGATACTCCCAAAATCTTCACCAGGTCTTTAGACTTTAATTCGTGATCACTCATTAGCGATTTCAACAATTGAATGGGGTCACTTTCATTAAATGTATTATGCTCCTTATCCCACTTTTCAATCAATAAGGTAAGCAACTCAATTTCTTGACCTATCTCTTTGGTTAGTTTTTGACATACAAAATGCTCCAATTTTTTGCAGTATTCATTGTACTGCTTTTTAGATTTGACTATAGTGTATTTGAGCTTATTCATTTCAATAATTAGTTATATCGTATTGCTTATTCTTGCTACATAAATTGTCGTAATGTGCCGTTTTTCAAAGCATAATCCTCAATTGATTGCTTTTTGATTAAGTGGACCTTCATGGTTATAACGGAGAAGATAACTAAAAAGTTTACATAATGTAAACTTTTTATAACTTTCATAATACAGAAAAGTTAATACAAAATTAACTCAATAAAACCCGCAAACCCCAACACAAACTATCATTTATCATTTATCATTCCGTCCTTCAATCCTTCAATCCTTCAATCCTTCAATCCTTGTTAATGACAGGGGTGAAACCAAAAGGGACCTTCAAAGAGAGCTTACTGGTTCCAATAAAAACCAGGTAACCCAGGATAATTCCTACCAAAGCTCCTCCCAAAATGTCCAGTGGATAATGTACGCCAAGATAAATTCTGCTATAGGAGACAAAAATGGGCCATATCAACAGCCACCAAACATACCGATGAGTTTTGTCAAAAAGCAGCAGGAAAAAAGTAGTTACTCCAAAACTATTGCCAGCATGACCCGAGACGAATCCGTAGAAGCCTCCACATTTTGTTACGATCCTGACCAAGTGACCGATATCAGGGTCATGACAAGGGCGGAGCCTGCCAAATAATGGTTTCATCAGTGAAGAGGTTATCTGGTCAGTTAATGTAATCAGCACTAGCACTGCCACCAAACTATAAACAGCCTGCCATCCAAATTGTCGAAACAAAGCCAACAGTAGTAATAAATACAATGGCAGCCAGTTGTACTTACTGGTAATACTCGCCATAAGGGTGTCCATTAAGGATGTGTTTTGACTTTGTAGATACAACAAAAGGTCTTTATCCAAATGGTCCAGAAATTCAAATAGCTGTTCCATCGATCCAATTGATGTTCTTTCGAAGAAGATTCTGGGTATGGCTCTCGAGGGTGCCCTCTTCCGGTTGATAATTATAGTGCCACTCCGCTTGAGGAGGCAGGCTCATTAGTATCGATTCTGTGCGCCCTCCGGTATCAAGACCGAACTTAGTGCCTTTGTCCCAAATCAGGTTGAACTCAACATACCTGCCACGGCGTACCAGCTGCCAATTCTTTTGACGATCGCCGAAAGGATTGTTCTTATTCTTTGACATCAGATGTCCATATATTGGAAGAAAGGCAAGCCCCACATCCTTTACAAAGTCCCATCTGGATTCTTTGGTAAACTCATGGTTATTGGCTAACCGGTCGAAAAATATGCCGCCAACCCCTCTGGTCTCCTCCCGGTGTTTAAGATAGAAGTAATCATCGGCCCACTTTTTGAACTCCTCATAGTACGAAGGATGATGCTGATCACAAACTTTCTTTAATTTTTGATGAAAAAACCGGGCATCTTCTAGATCAATATAATGGGGAGTGAGGTCGATGCCGCCGCCAAACCACCAGGTCCCGCGGTTATTTGATGATGCTGGGCCCATTTCAAAGTACCGTACATTCATATGAATAATGGGAACCATGGGACTCCTGGGATGCAAAACAATACTCACACCGGTTGCGTAAAAATCAGCCTGAGAGAGCCCTAAGGCATCCAGTATTTTCTGGGGAGTTTTACCGTATACTTCCGAAAAATTTACCCCCCCCTTTTCGATCACTTCGCCGTTAGCCATGGTCTGGGTCTTACCCCCGCCTCCCCCGGAACGTTCCCAGACATCCTGTGTGAAAACACCCGAACCGTCAACTGTTTCCAGCCCTTGACAAATCTTGTTTTGCAGATCTTGAAACCAGTTGGCAATATCTTTCTTTTCCAAATCCCCACTTTATTGGTCTCCTGCAATATAGGGTGAACTTATCAAAAAGCGCTAAGATTAATAAACGCTTTGTCAGTATTTTACTAATTTTGAGCACCTGACGTTCCCGGCAGCAAATAACAAACAACCACCCATGAGCACCACTACAGGGCATAAAATAAAGCCAACTATTTTACTTAAGGCGTACCGGCTAATGTGTACCTCGGTAAGAATGGCGAGGTTATATGACGAAGAAAAAGCTATTTGTAGTAAGTATGTTCACAGTACCTCCAGAGGTCACGAAGCCATACAGTTGGCGGCTTCAATGCACCTGTTACCAAAAGATTTTCTTTCCGTTTATTATCGTGATGAGTCCTTGTTGTTGGGATTGGGGGTAACCCCGCTGGAACTTATGCTTCAGTTAATGGCTAAGGGGGATGATCCATTTTCAGGAGGACGTGCCTATTACAGCCATCCGGCGATTAAAAAACATGGTTTTCCCACAATTCCTCATCAAAGCTCTGCCACCGGTATGCAAGCCATTCCCGCAACCGGCATGGCTCACGGACTTAAGTATTTGTCTTCACAAGGCCTGTTAAAAGGACGAATGAAACCAATAGTTCTGTGTTCCCTGGGAGATGGATCTTTGACCGAAGGTGAGGTATCAGAAGCCTTTCAGATGGCTGTATTAAAAGAGCTTCCAATTATTTACCTGGTGCAGGATAATGACTGGGGAATTTCAGCTACAGGAGAAGAGATGCGTGCCATGAACGCTTTTGAATTTGCTGCTGGATTTAAGGGTCTGGAACGAATGCAGGTGGATGGTTCTGATTTCATAACCTCCTATTTAGCGCTGGAAAAGGCAGTTGATTTTGTTCGGAAACAAAGAAAGCCATTACTTATACATGCTAAAGTCCCTTTGCTGGGGCACCATACCAGTGGTGTTCGAAAAGAATGGTATAGAGGGGAGGAAAATCTTGCGGCTCATACCAGGGAAGATCCTATAATAAAATTACGCAGTAGTTTACTGGACTACGGTGTTAGCTCAAATAAGCTCGATAAACTCAAACAGCAGGCTGAACAGCAGGTACTGGATGCGTTTAAAAAGGCCAGTGAAGCGATGGATCCGCCCCGGAAACAACTTTATTCCCATGAATTTGCGCGCACCCCTGTAGTGAAGGAAAAGGGCATACGCAAACCGAAGGGAGCTGAAAAAGTACTGATGGTAGATGCGGCATTGCATGCCTTGGATGAAATTTTAGCTGATCATCCCAGGGCCTTGTTTTATGGGCAGGATGTGGGGCCCAGGCTTGGCGGTGTTTTTAGGGAAGCGGCCAATTTAAGCAAGAAATACGGGGTGGAAAGGGTATTTAATACCCCTATTCAGGAGGCTTACATTATCGGATCAACTGCTGGTATGTCAGCAGTTGGTTGCACGGCAATTGTTGAGGTGCAGTTCGCCGATTATATATGGCCAGGAGTTAATCAATTGGTAGAGGAATTATCGAAATCGTGTTATTTGACCATGGGTAAATTTCCGGTTCAGGCATTAATAAGAGTACCCATCGGGGCCTATGGTGGGGGAGGACCCTATCATTCAGGGAGCATCGAATCTACACTTTTAAACATCCGTGGGATAAAGGTGGTGTATCCCAGTAATTCCGCTGATATGAAAGGATTGTTTAAAGCGGCATTCCTAGACCCAAATCCGGTATTGATGCTGGAGCATAAAGGGTTATATTGGTCCAAAGTGCCAGGAACAGATACAGCAAAAACCCTGGAACCTGACCGGGATTATATCATACCATTGGGTATAGCTAACACGGTGTTGCAGGCAGAGGCAGGTTATATGGAGCAGGGTGAAAGTGCGGTGGTGGTCACCTATGGCATGGGCGTATATTGGTCCAAGGCGGCTTCGGAAAGATTGCCAGGGAGAATTAGCATATTAGACCTTAGGACCCTGAATCCACTGGACTGGGAAGCCATAGATACTATGGTAAGGTCACACAGCCGCTGCATGGTGCTTACAGAAGAACCGGTACTTAATTCATTTGCTGAGTCATTGTCTGGACGTATTTCCACTAATTGCTGGCAGTATTTGGATGCACCTGTCAAAGTAATTGGAGCAGAAAATCTTCCTGCGGTCCCTTTAAGCGTTGATCTTGAGGAAGAAATGCTGCCGAATAGTGAAAAGGTATATCAGGGACTTCTAGATCTTCTGGCGCACTAGAAAGGATAACCAATACCAATATTCAGGATAACAGAATTATCTGTTGAACCTTCAATCCCGCCAAACTTAAATTTGGAGAGCACCCATCTTTCTCCTTCAGGTCTGGCTGGTTCATATACTTTAACGCCCATATCCAAACGTAGAATCAGAAAAGTAAAGTCCATTCGAAAACCCATGCCCGTGCCCAAAGCTATTTCTTTATAAAAGTCCCCTTCAAATTTACCTCCCGGCCGGCGTATTTCACCGTCATCCGCGACGTCATTGCGAAGCGTCCAGGTATTGCCGGCATCAAAAAAGAGCGCCCAGTCTAGAAAACCAACGAGTTTTTGACGGTACTCGAGACTAACCTCCAGGATGATTTCACCAGGCTGCTCAAAGTTGTAGTCGATGTCGCCGGTTTCTTCATTGATAGGGCTATAGGACCCTGGCCCCAGGCGTCTTGGGCCCCAGGCCCTTATACTTGAACTGCCGCCGGCAAAAAAGTTTTTTTCATAAGGAAGAATTTTGTTATCTCCATAAGGAACCCCAACTCCGGCATTGATTCTATAGGCGATAATGCCACCCTGAAAGCGAAGAGGGATGTGCTTACGATAGTCGATGTTAAATTTAAAGAACTTGTAATTTTCAAGACTGTCCCCTTCCAGAAACTTGGTTCCATACACATTTAGAAGTGTACCTCCACTTTCTACGAAAGTTCTTAAGAACGAAGAGTTCTTTTGGTATGATCCATATTGGTTGAAGTCAAATATCGATTGCAGGTGCATGCTACTGACAAACGAAGGTTCAAATGCACGATAAAAACGGGTGCCTAATCTTTCACTTTCGTCCAATTCTTCCTGGAATTCACCTGAAATATTTCTGGTGTTAATCAAATTAAGATCGGCAAGGGTAAATGTAAAACGGGCAAAGGGTTTCTTCGAAATTGTCCTTCTTTGCCCATTTTGCCAGAAGTACTTAATCTGGGTATTTAGGTTGTCCCTGGTAAAGTCAATTCTATTCACAAATTCATAACCAATGGAAAACTTAGTTCTGGGGTTAAGTTCACCAAGTTTAGACTTCATGTTGTTTCCCAACGGAAATACAAAATCGGGAAGTGTCAGGGAGAGATTACCACCCAGTTCCCGGCTGTTGGCTATGGCCCCTTCATTGGAATATGATGCTACTCCATTGATGCCCAAATGTCCGTTAAATTCAAGAATCTCCAGGCCCCCAAAAGTATTTCGGTTCTTGAAATTGAAATCATAAAATGGCCCGGGTACCCGCTGGTTAGCGGTCACATTAATGCCGATTTCATGAGTTAACTGATTTCTGTCAAGCGGACTGGTAAAAATGTTTGCAATAAACCTATTACCGGTGGTATCATAGTTTATGTTTACAAACTTAAACATATCAAGATTCGCCAACTGTCGTTGGGTACTAAATGTCTTGTTTTTGCTATACAGGTCCCCGGGGTAAATAAAAAGCCTTCTGTCCAGGATTTTCTTAGAGTACTGTTCCTCAAAGAATCGATAAGTAACGCGGTTGAAATTTCGGTGGTTACGGCGCAATTGGGTGCCGGGGACGTTGGCATCGGTGGTGAAAATCACAGTGTCTACTTTGAAGACTTTGTGATAGCCCCTTTTGGATGGAGTGTTTACAATGGTTTTTATGGCAATTTTTCTATTTCCCAGTATGGTGGTATCAACAGCAAATTCCACAAGCCCACGGCTGAACTCGAAGTATCCATTGTCTTTCATGAGATTATCTATCCGGATTATCTCCTGGTCAAATTTTTCAGTATCGTAATTATCTCCTCTTTTTAGCTTACTTAAATTTGCAGTACTATTAATTAATTGAGTTACCAAAGTATCTCCAGTTATGAGTAGGAGACTATCCAGTGTATATGGGATTCCTTCATCTATTCTGTAAATGACTGAAATACGTTTTTCGTTGGCTTTCACTTCAAAATCAACTGTGCCATGAAAAAAGCCTTTGGATACCAAGAATTTTTGCATCTTTTTTTGAGTGGAAACAGCTAATACAGTATCATAAATGGCCAGAGGTTCACCATTTTGCATAAATGAATTGCCATTTTTTAGCACATCGTCCTTTTTTGCTAGCTTAGAAGTTTTACGACTCTCCAGCTTGGCCACTTTGGTTTCATTTCCGGCATGATGCGCAATCTTTTGGTCATATTTCTCAGAGATCTTGACTTTTTTGTTTTGGATTTTCGCTGTATCAAATTTACGGCTGCCAATTTGATACATCCAGGTATACATAGAGACAGGGAATACTTTTAGTACTTTTCTATTGGGTACTTGTTGGTAAAGTTCAGCGAGGTCTCCAGACTCAACAATTTTATTACCTTTGATCTGCTGGCGGTTCAATAGATACTGACCATCTTCCAGATTTCTGGTTCCAATACAACCACTTAGAGTAATAATGAAGAGTAGCCAGCTTAAGAGATGATTTGATCTCAATTTTCGTATCCTTCTACGTATGATCTCAAAAGGCACTATAGGGTATATTAAATCATTGCAATTAAAGAAATACCGTAAGAAAGCCCAAAGCTTTTTAGTTGAAGGATCAAAAAGCGTGCTGGAATTATTAAAATCTCAATTTGATGTGACTCACCTGGTAGCCACAGAACCCTTCCTAATGCAGAACGAAGAGATTGCAGCAAAATTGGATGAGAGGTTACAGGTGGTCACTGAGCGGCAGCTGAGTACTATAAGCTCACTAAAGACCAATCAATCGGTGCTGGCAGTGGCCAGATGTTTACCCAATGAGCCATTGGAAATAAATGCAAATGAATATGCCATTGCCTTGGATCAAATCAGGGACCCCGGAAATCTTGGAACTATTATCAGGACGGCGGACTGGTACGGGATTCACAAATTGCTATGTTCTCCTGACTGTGCGGATCTTTATCACCCAAAAGTCGTTCATTCCAGTATGGGGTCGTTCACTCGCGTTCGGGCTTTCTACACAGACCTACATAGTTTTTTGGAAGGATATCCTTTTGTGTATGGGGCAGCGTTAAAGGGCGAAAATGTACACACCACAAAATTCGGCGCCGGTGGTATACTTTTAATTGGTAATGAAACCCGTGGTATATCGGAAAATTTAGAGGCGGTGATATCAAAAAAAGTTAGTATTCCCCGGTTAGGCAGCGCAGAATCGCTCAATGCGGCAATTGCAACGGCGGTAATCTGTGACAATATTTTTCGAATTAAAATTAAAAATTATGAATTATAAAAGTTAAGGGCCCTTGGACTTCCAAAATCGTTAATCTATAGCTCAAATATTCTATTGTTCAAATGCTCAACTGCTCAATTGTTCACATGCTCAACTGTTCACATGTTCCCATGAGCCTAGCGCATGGCAGCCTCTTCCTTCATCTTATCCGCCATCTCCTTCCCTAAGTATTTATCAATGAAATAATGTCCCAGGTAAATCATAGGCGTCAAGAGTATAGCCAGGCAGAACTTGTAAAGATAATTTACCGTTCCAATAGCCAATACCCGGACAAGGTCCCAATCTGCTCCTATATAAAAAGCAATAATCAAGACCACGTAGCTGTCGATAAATTGCGATACCAATGTTGATCCTGTGGCCCTCAGCCATATTTTCTTTTCACCGGTAGCTTTTTTAATACGATGGAACACAAAAACATCTACGATTTGACCTACTAAAAATGCTACCAATGATCCCACTATTATCCAAAGACCCTGCCCAAAGATTCTGCTAAATGCCAGGTCCATATCTGAAAGACTCTGTTCCGGATCCTGGTGCAACCCACTTTGGAACTGCCACCAATCATTAGGGACCAGATTGATGCCCACCAAGACCATTATAAAAGCATACAATATCAGAAACACTGCCATGTTGGAAAGCATGCGTACTCCTTTCTTTCCATAATATTCGTTTATGATATCGGTCATAACAAATACTATTGGCCAGAGCATTACACCAACAGTCAAATTAAATCCCAGGCCTTCAACTCCAAACAATTTGAGGTCCAATGGAGTCAACCCCAGGGTTTTTTCAAGACTGAAGATCTTTATACCAATAAACTCCGCAACCAAAGTATTGGTAATAAAAAATCCACCAAGAATTAGGAATAGCCGGTGCTTCTTTTCCATGGTCATCAATAATCAATACTAACCCGCTGTCCCTCTACTGCGAGATGTGAATTCGGGAAAATATCAGTTGCCTCTGATAATAAAGGATACAATTCCTTGTAGCGAATAGAAAAATGGCCAATGATGAGTTTTACAACTTCAGCTTTAGCGGCAATAGATGCCGCCTGACGGGCGGTGGAGTGATAGGTCTCATGTGCTCGCTGCTCCAGGTCACTCAAAAAGGTTGACTCATGATATAAAAGGTCTATTGATTTTATATAGGGAATAACGTCCTCATTATAACGAGTGTCAGAACAATAGGCATAAGCCCTGGGTTTTCGTGGTGGTTCTGCATACTCATTCAGTCCATATTTTATGGTTCCATCCTGTCTCCTAACATCACGCCCACTTTTTAAGCTGTGTATATCGTCCAGGGTCAAAATCTTAAGATTTTGGGATTTCTTTAGCCGGAAGTATTTGACTTTTTCTCTGAAGAGGAACCCGGTGCAAGGAATCCTATGATCCAGGGGAATGGAAGAAACAGTAACGCTATCATTATCCACTAAAACTTCTGAATTACCGGAGTCCAGGATTTTGAAATGAATGTTATAGCCTAAAACCATCTCTGTATACTTCAGGTGCATAGTGATGATATCGTTCAAACCCACGGGTCCAAATATGTATAGATCATCCACCCGATTTCTGAGATGTAATGTTGATAAAAGACCTACCAATCCCAGATAATGGTCCCCGTGAAGGTGACTGATAAAAATGTGTTTGAGGCGACTCAGCTTCAATCGGTAACGACTGATCTGCATTTGTGTTCCCTCTCCACAATCAATTAAGAAAGTTTGATTTTCAACGCGTAGGATCTGAGCGGATTGGTGTCTGCTGTGAGCAGGTGCTGCGGAATTAGAACCGAGTATTGTTAATTCAAAAGACAATTAGTTTTCATCCTCATTCATGTCGCCCTCAATTTCGTGCATAAATACTGCATCCCGGGCCTCCTCAACTGTTGGTAAAATATTCAAAATGGAATCCAGCTGAGATATTTTGATCAATTTAAATACGTGGTCAGATATAGTAGTCAGAACCAGAATACCGCCTCCTTCGTTGGTAATCCGGTTGCCTACCAACAAAGCACTAAGCCCCGAGGAATCAATATACTTCACCTCTTTTAGGTCCAGGATTACATTTCTGGTGCCTTCAGTATTTAGGTTAACAAAGTCAGATTTTAATTGAGGAGCAAGGGTAGAATCCAGTTTTTCCTCATGGAGGTTTATTAAGGTAAATTGCTCTTGCTTGTCAATGGTATATTTCATGCCTTCTAAATTAGGGTCTAACAAATGGTAGTATCTTGAAACCAACCCAGAATACTACGTTCAATTTCATCTATTGCCACGGGGTTTTGGGGAACGACAAATGCTTCACCCATGAGTTTATCATGTAATTCAATATACCGCTCTGAAATGGATTTTACAACCTCAGTGGTCATTTGAGGAACCGTCTGACCCGGTAGTCCCTGGAAATTATTATCCATAAGCCACTCCCTGACAAATTCCTTGGAAAGCTGTTTCTGAGGTTCACCTTGTTTTTGTCTTTCTTCATAGCCTGTGGCATAAAAATACCTGGATGAATCGGGTGTGTGTATTTCGTCAATTAGCAATAAGTCTTCTCCAAAAGTGCCGAACTCATATTTGGTGTCAACCAAAATTAGTCCCTGGGCAGCAGCCATGGCAGTGCCCCTGGAAAATAACTCGTGCGTGTATTGTTCCATCATAAGGTATTGGTGTTCAGGAATCGGTTCTTGGGCCAATATTTCGGCTTTGGAGATATCCTGATCATGCCCTGTAGCAGCTTTAGTGGTGGGGGTAATAATTGGTTGAGGTAGCCGGTCGTTTTCCTTGAGCCCGTTGGGCAGTGGTACTCCACAGATCGAGCGTTTTCCTTCACTATACTCCCTCCAGGCATGACCAGCAAGATAACCCCTTATTACCATTTCTACGGTAAAGGGCTTACATCTCCTTCCTATAGTTACCTGCGGGTGTGGGGTGTCCAGTAGCCAGTTTGGTACGATATCCCTGGTAGCCCTGAGAAACCTACTTGCGATATGATTCAGTACCTGTCCTTTAAAAGGAATAGGCTGTGGTAGTACCACATCGAATGCTGAAATTCTGTCACTGACAACTATGGCGATTATTTTAGGAAAAAGATAAACATCCCTTACCTTACCTCGGTAAAATCCTTCTTGCTGTGGAAAACTAAAATGTGTCTCTTTTATGGCTTCGATCATTGGAACCAAATTTAAGAATTTGGAATTAGAAATTATGAATTATTCCTAATTTCCAATTTCTAATTCCTCTTCATTTACCACCTTACCCCGTTCATAGGTAGTTCTCTTGATTAATTCCCCTTTGGCATTGTAATATTCCCAATCACCTATTTGCTTGCCTTTCAAGAATTCACCTCTCACCTTTACCTTACCATCAGGATAATATTGCAAAGATGCTCCTTTACGTTTTCCTTTTTCATACCGGTAGAAATGCTTAATGGCACCGTTGTCATAATAGCCTTTATTCTCCCCATCAAGTAGCCCGTCTTGGTAACTTCCCACAAGAATTAGTTGCCCTTGTTTGTTAAATGTTTTGAATATTCCTGTTTTTTTTCCCAGGGTTAACTGAGATTCAGTATCCAACTGACCGTTATCGTAATAAGTGCGGAAAAATCCATTGACCAGGCCTCCAGTGTAATTAGCTTCGGAACGTAATTTTCCATTTGGAAAATATTTTTTGGAAATTCCGTTGGGCTTACCCTGACTATAGATGATCTCACTTTTAATATTACCATTCTGGAAGTATTCTACTATTAACCCCTCCGGTTTTCCATTGGAGAATTGAGTTTTACTTTTTGGTGAGCCATCGGGAAAGTAAGTGATCAGCGCTCCTTGAAGGGTGTCTCTTTGAAAATTGGCGGTCTGAACCAGTGTTCCATTATTGGCATAGGCCCGTACGACACCGTGTCGTTTCCCCTCGGAGAACGTTGTTATTCTCAATATTGAACTATCAGCATAGAATTCTTTGAATTCCCCATATTTCATGCCCTTATCGAATTGCCCGGTAACTGCTGGTGTTCCGTTATCATGAAGTTTCATATAAGGTCCATGGATCATATTGGAATCCTGGCCGATGATCTGGTATTCTTCTTTTAAAACCGTATGTAAAGAGTCATAATAGGTACGCACCAGGTTTTGTCCTTTTACAGGTACCACAAGACTAGTAATGACACTGACAAAAAATAATGTCCTCATAAGAAAAAATACAATCGCTCCCTAACGCATAATTCGGGTTAAACTTTTTCAAGTACAATAGCTGATGCACCACCTCCTCCATTACAGATGCCGGCTACTCCTATTTCGCCCTGGTTTTTAGAAAGTACATTAATCAAGGTAGTCATGATCCTGGCGCCGGAACACCCTAATGGATGGCCAAGAGCTACTGCCCCTCCAAAAACGTTGACCTTTTCCTTATCAAGCTCTAATTTGATGTTATTGGCTAGAACCACCGCCGAAAAAGCTTCATTTATTTCATAATAATTTACGTCAGACGGTACTACTCCCGCCCTGGACATTGCTTTGGGAATGGCCAGTGAAGGAGCGGTAGTAAACCACAAGGGATCCTGAGCTGCATCGGCAAATCCTCTAATGATCGCTATTGGCTGCAGGCCAAGCTCCTGTGCTTTCTCCTCAGACATAAGCACCATAGCTGCCGCCCCGTCGTTAATGGTTGAAGCATTGGCAGCGGTGACCGTGCCATCTTTCGAGAATACCGGCCGTAAATTAGGTATTTTTTCAAAATTTACTTTTTTGAATTCTTCATCTTCTGACATCACCAGGGGATCTCCTTTTCGTTGAGGGATTTCAATGGGGACGATCTCATCTTTCAACAAGCCTGATTCAGTAGCTGCGGCTACACGCTTGTATGAGTTAATGGCATACTGGTCCTGTTGTTCACGGGTAATGTTCATTTCCTTGGCTGTATTGTCCGCACAATTCCCCATGGCGAATTGATTGTATACTTCCCACAATCCGTCATTTTCAAGTCCATCAATCAGTGCTCCTTTCCCATACTTATACCCAAATCTAGCTTTGGGAAGGTAATAAGGGATATTAGTCATACTTTCCATACCACCGGCAACTACAATATCATTGAGTCCAAGCATGATCGATTGTGCACCAAGCATCGCTGATTTCATGCCGGAAGCACACACTTTATTTATTGTAGTACAGGGAACATGATCACCGATCCCAGCAGAGATTGCCACCTGGCGAGCTGGGGCCTGTCCTAAGTTGGCAGAGATTACGTTACCCATGAATACCTCCTGGACGGTGGCAGCTGGAACTTTTGCCTTCTCAATAGCCCCTTTTACAGCCAAAGAACCCAGTTGGACTGCGGTAAATCCGGATAGTTTCCCACCAAAACTGCCAATAGGTGTACGAACGGCAGAAATGATACATACTTTTATTGTCATGAGTTTATTGTAATAAGCTGACTACCAATCTGGTTTCCCACTATCAGTTGTTTTGGTAGTCTTTCTTTGGTTTTGCTGAATATATTGAACTTCACTATTTTTCATTGCTTCCAGGATCATACGAGCTTGTTCCTCACTTATTTTGAGTTCTTTCAATTTTTCAGGAGAAGCATTCAATGGTGGTTCCTTTTGATTCTCTTCGCCCTGTTGTTCATCGGATTGTTGCTCGTCAGATTCTTGGGGATCTCCTTCTTTTTTTTCGGAATTTTCTTCCTCGCCTGATTGATCCTGTTTTTGATCTTCACCAGATTTTTGTTGCTCTTGCTCCTGATCCTGCTCTTGCTCCTGATCCTGTGGTTGCTCCTGATCCTGGTCTTGCTGTTGCTCTTGCTCCTGTTGATTCTCTTGCTCCTGTTCCAGCATTTTTGTAACCAATTCGTAGTTGAAGCGAGCCTGTTGGTTAATTTGATCAGTTTTTAAGGCGGATTTAAAAAGTCCTTGAGCTTGGCGGAGTACATCCTTACTGGGTTTTGGGGGCGGGGCGCTGTGAAAAGCCATCACTCCCAGCTGATTAAAGGCTATTGATTGCATACTGGAAGACGCATTTTGGGCCAAACCCGTATAAGTGCTCTGAGCCAGTCGCTGGTAGATTTCGTATTGTTCGCCTGATGGTACAGGCCCGGAGTTAACGGGACCGTCAACGCCCTGAGTAGGCGAGTTATTCTCTTGTGTCATTATGAATGCAGCATTTGCGTAGTTTATCAGGATTTCTTCCTCGTTTACTTGAAATGAATCAATCAATATCCCGTAATGCTTAATTGCAGATTGGTAGTCCCCAGCTAAATACGATGTCCTGGCTTCGGATTTAAGGCGATTGATCTTTGCGATGTTATTTGGAAACCCCAGGGTTACCGCGGCTATAACCAGTCCAAAAAACCACTTCATATTCTTATGACATTAATTTTGATCATAAAGTCCAATGCAATTAGCGCTACTGCAACCCCTAGGAAGTAATAATATTTGTTGGTTGAAACATCCACATTTCGAGTATCCCTGAGCTCTCCTTCTATGTTTTTGATAGTACTAATTAAACGATTAACATCATTTTTAGTGCCATTTATCTCAAAGTATTTACCGTCTGTAAGACTCGCAATATCCTTCAAGCTCCTTGAGTTAAGTTTGGTAATTACTTCCTTCCCTTCATTGTCTAGTTTGACACCTGCTCTGGTAACGATGGTGCTGCCTTCGTTTGTTCCTACACCTACACTGTACAACTTGATACCGCTGGCTTCAATTTTTTCAGCCATCTCCCTGCTGGATTCCCCAAAGTCCTCTCCATCACTAATCAGAATGATTACCTTGGAGGTTTGTTGAGAAATGGTTGATTCTGTACCGGATAGTTTCTCAAGAGCTAATTGCATTGCTGGCGCAAAATCAGTTCCGGTATTGGAAACCAGGTTGGTGTGAAGGGTTTCTATCCAAAGATTTAAGGCACTTTGATCATATGTGAGGGGACATTGAACAAATGCCTCTGAGGTAAATATTATTATACCAATACGATCGCTGTTAAAGGCAGAGACGATCTTTTTTAACTCAAATTTTACTTTTTCCAACCTGGTGGGTTGAATGTCAAAGGCGTTCATTGAAGCAGAGAGATCAACAGCTATATAAATGTCTTTACCTATTGATTTGATCTCCCGGGTGGATTCCCCGAAACTTGGACCCAAAAGAGCAATTATTAGCAGCGCAAAATAAACGCTCCTAAGAATCAGCTTAATAAACACCTTGCCATAGCTGGTCCCCAACCTGGTGGTTACCAGGAATACCCGTAACAAGTACCCGGCGTAAAGTAACAGAAATAAGCCTATAAGAGTTATTTCAGTAAAGCTTAATGATTTGACCCAACTCATAGATTTCTTGGCCGATCCTAATCCACAAAGATAACAAAGGGGGTGGTAAGCAACAACCATGGGTACTCCCATTGAATAATTAAAAATATTCTAAAATATTTCGAATTATTCAGTTTACTCACGCAACCATTTTAAGTTGAAGTATAGTATTGATTAATGCGAATCAAAGTTCATTTACAAATAAGTGTTAAACAAACTATCAAGACAAAATGAAAAAACTATCAATTTCTTTTTTAAAATGGCACATACTGCTGGTAACGGTTTTGGCGGTAACTTTAATTGGATGTTCGGATGATGATGATGGTGGTAACCCGCCAGTTAATCTCCCTGTTTTTACTGGCAACAGTGAAGAATATTCGTTGTTTTCAAAATCAGACCCGGGTATTAGCGGCATGGCAACATTCGCCGAACGGGACGATGGAGTAACTGTGATAACCATTGAACTGACTGGTACCTCTGCAGGTGATCATCCGCACACATTCATATTAATACCGCTGCTGAAGGCGGAGCGATCGCTATAGATTTAACCAATGTTGACGGTTCTACAGGTATGAGTGTTACAGAGGTATCGTCAGAAATATATAGTAATCTGATTAATTTTAACGGGTATATCAATGTTCATTTGAGTTCAGGAGATTTAGGCACCCTAATTGGACAGGGGGATATTGGGCAAAATGCACTAACTGAAAATTCTGTGGAATATCCATTGAACAGCAAATCAGATCCCAATATAAGTGGCACAGCCATTTTTGCCCAAAGAAATAATGGCTCCACTTTGATTACCGTACAACTACAAGGAACCGGTGAGGGCGGCGATCACCCTACTCATATTCATGAGAACGATGCCGCCACCGGAGGAGGTATTTTAATAAGTCTAAGTAATGTAAACGGGGCCACCGGTATGGGCGCTACTAGTGTAACCATGTTAGATGATGGGACTGCCGTTACTTACGATGAACTCATTGTCTTTAATGGATATATCAATGTTCATTTAAGCGGCGGCATGGGCTTAGGCACTTTAATTGCTCAAGGAGATATTGGATCTAATGCGGACTAGCATAAGAGGGTTAATTATGCTTATATGATATTTAGGTGTTGACTTGTTGAATAGTTGGACATTCCTTGAGTCAAGGAATGTCCAACTATTGTGACTTGATGATCTTTATGGAAAAATCTGTATCTGCAACTATCAATTTTACCAAATAAAAACCAGGCACCATTTCCGAAAAATTGATTTTTGCCGTTTGTTGACTTGAGGTTTCCAAAGACTTGCTGAATTGTAGTTTTCCCATCATGTCATAAACATAGAATTCGGTTTTTTTCTCCGGGATTGACGCAAAGTCAAGGGTTAGGTAATCTGTGACTGGATTGGGATAAACCATAAACATTTGTGAATTGGTACTAATATGGTTTGGATTGATTGCCAGCTTGAACCGATCAATATATGAACTGGTATCGTTGTTAATGCTAAAGGTGTAAACCGTACTATCAACCACCATTACTGTTGAATCAACATAACCATCTACCAAAGATATTGAGTACGGAAGATTAAACTTTGCCAATTCAGTGAACCCAAGATGGTATTTTCCTGGTTTGGTGTTACTCAGTTTAACTGAGAGTTGTTCATCATATAATAATTCGGGTAGACTATTGATGGCCATCGATTCTTCGGAATCGATATAAGTTGATATGTTTATGCCACCGTTGTTAAACTTTTTAGCGTCCATTTTAGGATCATAACCGGTAGTAGCTTGCGGACTGAGCCTGACAACTGCTTCGTCTGCCTGATTGTTTCCGCTCAAGGTTATCCTAAACCAATTGTCCGGTTTGGATTTTCGGAAAAATACGCCGGTTGTATTACTTTTTGCACGCTCGTTTATCTGGAGGGTGGGATCGCTGCCAATGGCCAGAACCCAAAAAGACTGCCCTGTGGCCACTAATCCCGTACCGCCATTGGTGCCAATGCCATCAACAAAGGAAGCCACAGTTGAATTGGAATTCCCATTTTCATTGTTTCTTATATATATAGCATTAGCTACATTGGAACTGCTCCAACCATTGGTTATGCTCCAATCGATAGTAGCGGGGTAGGGGTTACCCAAGAGGTTCCAGCCACTGCCGGCAAAGGAAACATTAAAACCAAAATCCCCTTGATTTATGGGTCCAGTTACCTCTACCACCGTGGGGGTTGATCCCTCCAGCATAAGAGCGGAATAACCAGCTCCGGGAATGATGGAATTACCAGCCGCGGTTCCCGATGTCGGATAAGCCGTCCACCCAAGTAGTAGATTTCCGCCACTGCCACTTTCTCCATAAAGGTAAAGCGACGGTTCAGAAGAATTGATCCCGGGACCAGTGCTTGGATCGGAAAAGTTACCAGTAATAGGGAAATCATCCTGCCAATCAGCAACCGTTGCGTTGGTAACAGGCGAAGAAATATACCTCCAAATATTACCCTCGCCACTGATGTAACGTTGCACAGTAACATCACCAGACACCATTCCTCCATCCGGGATGACCCCAATCATAGCATTTCCGGAGGTTCCATCTGAAGTTGAGAACATTTTCAGGTATCCATCCGAGGCAAACTCGCTGGCTGACTGCAAAACTAGTTGGTCCACTAGGTTAACAGGCTGTGTCAGAATAATTTTACCATTAGGTTTATTAACTACCACGTCGAAAAGAGTTTCATCATTTAAGGCAACCGATTGGTCACCCGATCCATTAAAGGTTACAGTTTGAGATCCAATGTTCAGCGCATCACTGTTGCTGCTGGTAATGGTGAAATCACCAGCAATGAACAAGTTGTTGGGACTGGTAAAGTTCAAAGCTCCGGTATTTTGGATGATCAGACTGCGAACGTTGCCGTCAATGTTTAAACGTATGGTATGATTATTACCAATCACTACATTACTGTTGCCGTCAGGAACGCAATGACAAGAGGGTCCGGTTAATCCAATGGTTGACCAGGCGTTTTGATTGTTCCAATTTCGGTCTGCTCTAGAGTAAAGGGTGAGCCCGCCAACCACACTGTCAAACACCCTGACATTGTCGAATATATGGGTTTCATTGGCCGCATTATTACTGATCCTGATAACAATCTGAAGGGTTGCACCTGCTAAAACCGGAGTAAAAACGGTCTGAAATGACGACCCGAAATCATCTTTGAAATCCCCAAAATTTACTTCCGACGCTCCATCAAATATATAATAGAGGCGCAGATAATCATTGCCCTCCAAGGTACCAAACTCAGCAATATCCACAGAGGATATAACTGAAGTCAGGGATGATATATCCAATATTTCGGAAAACCAAACTGCTTCGCCGCCCAGATCAACTCCCTCAAATACCGTAAAACCACCATTTGTTCGGGTTTCAAAGTGACCTTGAGGCCCTAAATTTGTATTGCTTATATCCAAGCTCCAGGCCGTGGGACCATTGTCTATGGTGGTACCGGATGGAAGTTCAAAGTCTTCCCAGTAGAGATCTTGGCCGTTCATGCCCAAACATGTACAAATGAGAATTGTACATAATAAAAACTTTGAACGGTATGCTGTAAATCCCCTAATGGTGAAGAGCAAAAGATCCGAGACAAAAATGGATAAGACAATCGACGGAAAATAGTCGATATGGAAATCATATCTACCTGTGTAAGAATTGAGTAGAAGTAGATGTTTAAACTTTAAGTTGCAACCCTGGTTGAGAAAAAAGACCAACTTAATATAAAAAAAGTTATATAATAATAGCTAGTTATGGTTAAAATACTTAAAATAATTCAATTATGGAAATATTCCTTTAGCCAAAAAATTGGCAAAACGGAAGTGCGATATCTATTCTTGCGAGATCATCAATTCAGACTTACCAATAAAGAACTCCTCGCCTAAAGCAGTATCATTGAAGTAGGCCTCCTCATTAATGCTGCTTTGATAAATCACACTATCAGTGGCGTCTTCGAATGCTTCTATGGAAATCTGAGGTTGGTTCATGGACTTAATTTCTATCTCTGCTATCTGTGCGCCTACTGATGTCCCATCTTCCGATGCAAAATCATCGCTGAATTTAAAACTCAGTTTGCGGAGGTAATCTACTGTTTTAGCGGAGTCGGCCGGGGTACCATCATCAATAGTCCAGGTACCCGCAATATTTGTTATTTGAAATGCGCTATCTCCGGGATAGTTGAAGCTGATTGATTCGATAGAATCCGTTTCCATTCGAAGAAAAGTATTATCCCTAAAGTAATTGACATTGTCATAAGAACTCAATCCCTTAAAATCATCAGATGCGTACACCTCAACCTCGCCAGCTAATCTGATATAAGTAGTAGATCCCGATTGCCCTACCACCATATCCAGTGTTAATTTATCTCCCTCCTGAACTTTTAGCTTTGTTCCGGTGGAATCTACCTGATAGGCTGCCCATTTTCCCTCCTCTTTGGCGGCCAAGCGGTCTGTGCTTATATCCATCAATCGATCCAGCACACTACTTACTTTACTGGCTACCGCGGTGACTTTTTTTCCTGAGGGTAATTCCAGCTGCCATTGACCGGCCGGCTTGGTTAGGTTTACCTGCTCATCCGTTGTCTCAATGATTAACTGGGTGACTTTTGAGGTATCAATAGAGACTAACTGTTTTTCCAGAGGTGCGCTCTTGGAGCTGTCGAAATAAACCACAGCCAGGTAGATAAGCACCAATATCACCAGTCCCAGGATCAATTTCAAATTTGAAATTTTCTTAATCATAATTTGTACAAGTCCTTAATTGCTAAATGTATTTTCCCTCCAACCAACGTTGTCGCTTGCGTAGGTTTTTTTGCCTTCTTTGAAATCCGAACAGCAACACCAGTAGAATTGGAACAACTACGTTGGAATACTTTATTATATTTTTGGTACCATCTTCAACAGGGTCAAGTGGCCGGCTGATAACGCCCTTGGTGCGCAGGTCGATCAAGCCGGTATCATCAGACATCCAGTCGATGGCGTTTGCCACTAAGTTAATATTGTCAGGGTTAACCTGTTGCGGTTGTTGTTGTGGCCCGGGCTGTCCGTTCACTGCGAAACTACCGCTGCCTACCACTACCATTTTTCCGGACTGACCCTCAACAGCTACTGCCACACTTTGACTACCAAGGGGAAAATCTGATTGGTCCCATTGTTTTTTAACATCCACCATCATGGGGAGATTTGATGACCCGGATTGTTCAGATGTAAAAGCCAATGGTGTAACTTTTTGGGTGGAATCAATCCCCAATGAAACTATGGCATTGGCAAATGGCAACAGTATTGCGTCCAATCCCTCACTGGCTGGGTGATCTGCGAAATTGCTAATAATAGGAAAATATGGGAATTGAACCTGAGCTGTCATAGAGAACGGGCCTACTTGTTGCGGCACCCCAATGCTGGCACAGTTCACATCGGTTAATAACTGGGTACTGATGCCAACTCCTTTAGTACTGAGCCAGGAGGTCAATCCGATATCAGCGGCATTAGAAACGAACCCACTGTTCAGGTTGCCCTGGAAATTATCGTACCCAACAAAAATACCACCGCCAAAGCTTAAATAGTTGTCCAGTTTACTTAGCTCAGATTGAGATAATGTGTCCGTGGGGTTGATCAAAACCAGGCATTTATAGTACACCGGAATATCAGTTGAATCATTCAAAAAGAAAGGTTCTACTTCGTACGAAATTTGAAGTTGCTCTTGTAGCTGAGGTAGAGCCGCTAACGATGGCTCTCCATTGCCCTGAAGAATACCTATTTTGGGCTTATCAGTTATGGCCATCTTTTTGATGGTGGTGGTCAGACTGAACTCCATGGCCGCTCCTGGTTGAATTACCGGGATGACTTCTTTTTGGTCTTTCATGCGCAAGACTGCTCCCATGTAGGCCCGTAACTGTTTTACCTGATCTCGTTCTGTTACATTGACCAATAGCGGGTTTATCCCTGCTTGCTGTGCTTTGGTTTCGGATTCATCATCTTCGTTGGGGTTGATGAATTCGTAAACCAGGTTCCCATTGGAACGCTTTTCATACTCTTCCAGTATATCTCGCAGGTCCTTACGGGTTCCTAACAGCTGCGGTGGCAGATCTTCTGAGAAATAAGCGGTGACGGTAATTACATCATTCAGATTCTTCAGGGTGTTTTTAGTGGCCGAACTCAAAGTATAGCGTTTATCGGCGGTAAAGTCCAACCTAAAGAACAATTTACTGGAGATCAGGTTGATGACAATCAAAATCCCAAAGAATATCGACAGCTTTACTAGGATCGCTTGTTTGGTCATGTTCGTGTTAGTTTTGCCAGTTTCTACGTGAAATCATGGTGGCAGATAGCACCAGGCCACCCAGTATGATTGAAATGAAATACAGCAGATCTCTTGAATCGATTACTCCTCTGGAAAGTGAATCAAAATGGGACCGCGCACTCAAAAATTCGAAAACGGATCCCAGAGCACCTTTCAATCCAGATGAGATCAGGTCAAAAAGAAGATGAAAGAAAATGCCGATAAATAGCGCCAACAGGAAAGCTACAATTTGATTGTTGGTGATGCTGCTGGTGAAAATACCAATACTAACATAAGCAGCACTGATCAGAGCCAGTCCGAAATAGCCGCCAATGATACCCCCGTGGTCAACGTTTCCAAGTTTACTCACGGTGATATAGTAAGGCAATGTGCATAACAATGCTACTAATATCAGTATCCAACAGGATAGAAATTTTCCAACCACAATGTCCCAATCGGTAATGGCTTTGGTGGATAATAATTCGATGGTACCGGTTTTATTTTCCTCGGCAATCGATTTCATAGTAATTGCCGGTATAAAGAAAAAAAGTGTCCAAAAAGAAATACCAAAAAATACATCCAAACGGGCCTGACCTTGCACAAAAATATTGTTCACACTCAGCCAGGTAAAAAATCCGCTAAGGCCTAAAAACACCACAAGCATTACATAGGCTGTGAGTGAATCAAAGAAAGCAGCCAACTCTCTTTTTGTAATTATCCAAATACGATCCATAAATAGAGTTCTTTGTCAGTTAGTTAATTCCCTGAATACATCCTCCAACTTGGTTTCCAGGGCTTTCATTTCCAATAAATACCATTTACTCTCCACACACAGGTCAAAAACCGCTTTTTTTGACGAAGTGTTTGGTTTACTTTGTACCTGATAGTAATGCTCTTTGCCATTGATAGATTCAACCGACATTACCGTAGACAGTGCTTCTAATGCACTCTTCGGAGTCTTATCACCATTACCATTCACTTCAAGTTGTACGGTAAGCAATTCATTGCCCTGGGCTTGTTTCCTTAAGTCCACAGAACTGCCGTCGGCCACAATCTTACCTTTATTAATAATCAGAATACGGTCACAGGTGGCCTCTACTTCTGAAAGAATATGTGAGCTGAGGATCACCGTCTTTTCCTTTCCCAGCTTCTTGATCAGATGGCGGATTTCCACGATTTGATTGGGATCCAGGCCTGAAGTTGGTTCATCCAGGATTAAAATATCAGGGTCATGGATCATAGCCTGTGCCAACCCCACCCGTTGTTTGTATCCTTTTGAAAGCTCCTGAATTTTTTTATGCTTCTCGTCTTCCAGGCCACATTTGCGCACCATATCTTTGATGCGTTTTTCCAGCTCCGACTTTTCTACGCCCTGTAATTCAGCACAAAATTTCAAATAATCGATTACGGCCATTTCGGAGTACAAGGGATTGCTCTCTGGAAGATAACCGATCATTTTTTTTACATTGTCAGGATCTTCCCGAACGGACACTCCGTCTAAAAGCACATCACCTTGCGAAGCGGCCTGATAGCAGGTTATTATTCTCATGGTGGTACTCTTGCCAGCGCCGTTAGGGCCAAGAAAACCTACCACCTCACCGGTTTTCACCTCAAATGAGATATTATCCACAGCTTTTTGAATACCGTAGGTCTTCGTCAAATTACGTACGGAGATCGTCATAATTGCATTTGCTCTTTTGGACTGCAATTTTAATCGGAGCATTTACAATTATCAAGTTTTAGAGGATTAGTTTTCGTTAAAAAGTGTTAAATAGTCCCCATGAAAACCAACTTATGTCTTTTTATCTCAATATTACTTTTTTTTGGTTGCAACCCTGAAACCAAAAAGAGCAGCGAATCACCGGATAGACCCAATATCGTATTTTTATTCGCTGATGACTTTTCCTATAACGCCGTACATGCAATGGGCAACCAAGTAATTAAGACTCCTAACCTGGACCGTTTGGTTCGGACCGGATCTTCTTTCAACCACGCCTATAATATGGGCGGTTGGCATGGAGCTATTTGTGTGGCCTCCCGTTCTATGATTATATCGGGTTTATCACTGTGGAAGGCCCATGAGATTGAAAAAATATGGCAACAAAGCGAAGGACAGGCGGTTGAAAATACCTGGGGCAAATTAATGGAGGATCAAGGATATGATACTTATATGACCGGAAAGTGGCATATCCAGGCTGCAGTTGACCAGGTGTTCCAAACCACCAAGGATGTTCGCCCAGGTGGAATGCCCAAAGATTATTGGACAGGCAACGACAGTACCTGGAGAATTATTAGAAAGACCTATGAAAACGGCGGTGATTTGGGGGCAGTACTTCCGCTGGGCTACAACCGGCCAGTTAATGAACAAGATGATTCCTGGTCAGCCTCAGACCCTAAGCACGGTGGTTATTGGGAGGGCGGTACTCATTGGAGTGAAGTAGTGAAAAACCATGCCCTGGACTTCATTGCACAGGCCACAGATAAAGAAAATCCCTTCTTTATGTACCTCGCATTCAATGCACCCCATGATCCGCGCCAAGCCCCTCAGGAGTTTCTTGACCTGTATCCCTTGGAAGACATTCCCATGCCCGAAAACTGGCTGCCTGAATATCCTTACAAAGACAGTATCGGCAATACCCCATTGCTGCGGGACGAGGCTTTGGCACCCTTTCCACGAACCCCTCATGCTATTAAAACTCATATCAGGGAGTATTATGCGATTATCAGCCACCTTGACCAACAGATTGGGGAGATACTTGATGCACTTGAGGCCAGTGGACAGATGGACAATACCTATATCTTTTTCACCGGAGATCACGGCTTGGCGGTAGGCAGCCACGGTTTATTGGGAAAACAATCATTGTTTGATCATAGTATCCGGGTGCCACTGATGATGACCGGTCCCGATATTCCTCAGGATTCAAGGGTACTGGCTGACGTCTATCTCCAAGATATAATGGCTACAAGTTTACAACTAGCCGGGATTGCCAAGCCCTCACAAGTGTTCTTTAATAGTTTTCTGGATTTAGCTCAGGGTAAACAACAAAAAAGCCACTACCCAGCAATTTACGGGGCCTATATGAACTTTCAACGCATGATCCGAAAGGATGGGTATAAGTTATTGGTGTATCCCAGAGTAAATAAAGTACTGCTCTTTGACCTGGAAAATGACCCCAATGAAATGAACGACCTGTCGGATGATCCGGAACATGCAGACCGCGTGAAGAACATGTTTGCAGATTTAATGGAACTGCAGAAAGAAATGGAAGACCCGCTGGTTTTGAACAGTAGAATAGGGGAACAGCAGAATAGGGGAACATGGGAACAGTAGATTAATTGAACAATAGAACATTTGATTAACGGTTTTTGAAATTGTCCAATTCGTTAATCGTCTTAATTAATCAAATGCTCAAATGCTCAAATTGTTCACTTGCTCAATTGTTCAAATGTTCAAGTATTCAATTGCTCCCCTGTTCCCTCAGTCTCTTTTCCCGTGCCCCAGTCCATCCGGTGCACCTTTGTAATGCCGAAAGCGCTCGTATGACTTACCGTCCTCAACGATAATCCGCCGGCTTATCCGGTCCCTCACTTTTTGTTCTTCCCCATCCGGATAATTGCTTAGGTCAGGACCCAGATAATTATTCCAACCTGAGCTCCACTGACTTAGGTACTTCATGCCGGCCTCAATTCTCTGATCCGCATAATCGGTAATGTTTACCCGGGTATTTTTGTCCGGTATATTCCCTCCGTAGAACAAGTATTCTTCCACTGTATGTTCTTCCAGGCCTCCATGAATGATCTGACCTTCATAAAGCAAGCGCCACTCAGCAGCCCGGGCCGCATCTGCCGCTAGGTAGGCAGCTGCCCGGTGATCACTTTTCTGCCATACCTGGTAGTTATACCCCGGGTCAAAAGCCATCAATACATTAGGTTTTAGTTTTCTGATATAATAAACTATTTTTCCCACTACTTCTTCCCGATCGGCAAACTCCACCCGGCCATCGTCGTAACCCAGATTAATGTAGTTTTCTTCAGACAACCCGATGGCATCCATAGCTGCCAATTGCTCTTGACGACGAATTATAGACAAGTCATTGCGACTGACGTTTGGATCTCTGGTACCTACATTTCCCGTAGTCAGGGTCAGGATATAGACATCATTGCCGTGGTCTTTTAGCATAGCCAGGGTGCCATGGGACTGGCTATCATCGTCAGGGTGTCCCCCTACCAGTAGGATGGTTTTTCCTGTCCATTCTTCCACAGGTTGGTCCGGTTGAGCATAGAGACAAACAGGCAGGAGCAGTAAAATTGTAAGGATGAGTTTCATAACAAAGGGTTTGGTTTACGATAATTAATCAAACTAGAATTATTAACTGAAAATAACAAGTCTATTTTCTTTTCCACATTTTATGATATCTTGAGCCGGCAAATACTGATATCAACGTCTTTGCCTTCATTTTATCTAATTTACCATCAAACAATGAACAAATCCAATAGTTACTTTGCCATTTTCCTTAGTCTTATTTTTCTTCTTAGCTGCCAACAAAATAAAATAGAAACCCAGGATACCAGTATGGTGGATGAGCCGCCCAAGGACCGCAATATGTTTGGGCTTTATATCCCGCGGGGACTGACCCATACCTCCGAAAATCTTACCCCAGGGTATGTGCTATTTGCAGTTCCCAATTCGGCTTCCATGTATCTGGTGGATCGTGGAGGGGAGGTTGTTCATGAGTGGAAGGGCAACTACGGTGTTTCTGGTGGTTATCTGGGGGATGATGGTTCCCTGGTTCAAATGGCAGTCGACCCCGATTTTCCGGTATACGCCGGCGGAGGAGAATCCGGGAGATTGCAAAAGATCAGTTGGGATGGTAAAATGTTGTGGGATTTTGAATATGCGACCGAAGCGTATCACGCACACCATGATATTGCAGTGATGCCAAATGGCAACATCCTGTCCATAGCCTGGGAAGCTAAGACTCCGGATGAAGCAAAGAAAGCAGGTAGAAAATCGGAGATGATTCCAAAGGCAGGCGTATGGCCAGATAAAATTGTGGAAATTAAACCGCAGGGGAAAAGAAAGGGCGAAGTGGTTTGGGAGTGGCATATTTGGGACCATTTGATCCAGGACTACCATACTGAAATGGACAATTATGGAAGCCCTGCTGAACATCCTGAATTATTAGACATTAATGTTGGGCGACCACTGCCAAAACCAATAACCCAGGATAGTATGGACATATTGCATGCGCTGCATCAGGGCCGGAGGAATCAAACGGCAGATAACCGCGGCTCCGATATATATCATGTTAATGCCATCAACTATAACCCGGACCTGGATCAAATTGTCTTTAGTTCGCCAGGGCTAAACGAGATATTCATCATTGATCATAGTACCACCACCAAGGAAGCCGCTAGCCATAAAGGAGGAAAATGGGGGCGTGGAGGTGATTTCTTATATCGTTGGGGCAATCCCAAAAACTACCAAAGAGGGGACTCAACGGATCAAAAATTGTTTGGCCAGCATGATGTGCGTTGGATTGAAAGTGAAAAACCCGGGGCAGGCAATCTTACTATGTTCAATAATGATGTCCCGTTGATCCCAGACAGTCTGGATTATTCTGCCATATACGAAATTACTCCACCAACCGATGCAGACGGCAATTATATCATCGATGTTGATCAATCTTTTGGCCCCCAAGAGCCTACTTGGCAGTATGTAGCACCCGATACGCTATCGTTTTTCGCTAGTTTCATTTCAGGCGCTCATCGCATGCACAATGGCAATACTTTTATCAATGAAGGCCCTAAGGCACGTTTTTTTGAAGTGACGCCAGACGGAGAAATCGTCTGGGAGTATTTGAATCAGTACAGAGGAGAAATTCGACATCCAAACGGTGATCCAATCGAGGATAAACCATTTACCTATTGGGGCTTCAGGTCGACATTTATTTCAGCTGATCATCCAGGGCTGGAAGGCCGGGACTTGAATCCTTTGGATCCACAACCTGAGGTGTTTAAACTGCCACCGCCTGACGAAAAAGAGGAAGATCAGTAATAAACCATAATCCTCAGGACTAATTGGTTAACCATTCATTATCATGTAACCAGGCTTTCAAACGATCCGGCCATGTTTTTAAGGTAATAAGCTCTGATCGATAACCCATGTTGAAGGCATGACCGCCTTTGGAATATATGTGTGCTTCTGCTGGCACCCCCGCTGCATGGTACCGTTGAAGTAATTGAATTGAAGGTGTGGAACAACAAGGATCATCAATAGCGGCGACAATGAATGCTGGAGGAGCATCTTTCTCTATTACTTCTGAGCTTTTCCCAGATAGGATTCAATAATGTTGTCTATAAGTGCATTCATTGATTGATCTATCAATTGACGTGCCGGTTTCGCATCATGCCATGCTATGGTTTCGGTAATCCCTTGATGAAAAGTTATTTCCGGGTTGAATTCAGGTACAAAAGATCGGATTTTGGAGTTATCAAAAATAGCGCTGTGGGATTTGTCACCTAACATATTGGCTCCAAGATCAGTATCGATGGAGGCAATGAAATCCGATGGGATATGTACAATATCAGGTACCGCTCCCGCTGCCTCACCAACCAGTTGATAAATATTATTCCAGGTAAGCCAATGGTCAGAAGTAATATGGAAATCCTGTCCAATAGCGGCTTTCAAACCCAAAAGTCCATTGAATCCAACCGCGAAGTCACGGCTATGGGTTAATGTCCAAATTGATGTACCGTCTCCCTGAACAATTACTTTTTTTCCTTTTCTCATCCGGTCCACTATGGTATATCTTCCGGGTAATGGAATGTAGGTGTGATCATAGGTATGTGAAGGACGGACGATGGTTACGGGAAAGTTTCTATCATGATAAGCTTCCCATAGTATGTTTTCGCAAGCGATTTTATCCTGGGAGTATAGCCAGAAAGGGTTGATCAGGGTAGTGGACTCTATAATTGGAAAATGCTGGGGCGGTTTTTGATAAGCTGAAGCCGAACTGATGAAAATGTATTGTCCGGTTCTTCCTTCAAACAGTTTAACATCCGACTTTATATGAGCCGGCTCATATCCAACCCATTCAACCACCGCGTCAAATTCATGATTACCCAGGGAAGCCCGTACTTCCGCCGAATATCGAATATCTGCCCGATGCACATGCGCTCCTTCCGGAATTGTTCGCCCGCCACTTCCCCGATTTAGAAGATGCAGTTCCATTCCTTGTTGTATAGCCAATTTTGAACAGGATGTGCTGATAATACCGGTACCACCTATAAAAAGTACTTTCATTAATGCCGTTTAAATTAAACTAATGTTTTTGGATGAACATTTGAATCGTATGACTATTTTAGGCTGCGGAAATCTAAAAATAGATAATATGAGCTTAAAAAAGAGGTTGAGCTCTTTTTTGAAATTCATATTATTTATGATATTTGTTTTGCGGTAATCATGAGCTATATGAGTTACACGGGATTATTTGAGGTTATTCAATCCCTATGAGTGTTATTTGTATTTATTACCTGGTAAAATTAATCAACAAACCATGAGAAGAATTTCAATTTTTATTTATTTAACAGTGTTACCGATGGCTCTGTATTCCCAGACTGGAAAAGTGTATGATAACCTTTCCATGACCAGTACAATCCTGAACGGCGAACGTAAGTACGCTGTTTACCTGCCGCCAGACTACGAAACCTCTCAACGGAGCTACCCGGTGCTTTACCTGCTCCACGGGGGAGGAGATGATCAAACTGGATGGATTCAATTTGGAGAAGTATTGCATATCGCTGACAAATCTATTAAGAAGAGTACGGCCACTTCAATGATCATCGTAATGCCGGATGCCAATACCGGTAGAAGAGGATATTATAATGACGTTAAGGGTGAATGGCAGTATGAAGATTTCTTCTTTGAAGAATTTATGCCCTACGTAGAAAAGACTTACCGGATAAAAGCCGAAAAGCGATATCGTGCGGTAGCTGGTTTGTCTATGGGTGGCGGCGGCTCATTTATGTACGCCCTACATCGGCCGGATTTATTTTCTTCGGCGTGCCCATTAAGCGCCGGCACTGGACCAAGCACCCTGGAAGCCACACAGGCTTATATTACCAGAAGAGGGGGAGGAGATGCCACGGATGAGCAGGTTGAGGCTTATTTTAAGCAATACAGCGCCCTGGAGTTGGTAAGAAATATACCGGAGGACCAAAAGAACGAGGTACGGTGGTATATCGACTGTGGAGATGATGACTTTCTTTATGAAGGAAACTCATTGATACACATAGAGATGCGCAAGAGAGAGATCCCACATGAATACAGGGTACGACAAGGTGGCCACTCCTGGACTTATTGGCGGGAATCATTGCCTGAGGTGTTATCGTTTGTTTCAGACACGTTTCATCAGCATTAGGCCTTACTGCGAGAGAGTCCAAACTATGACTTCAGACTGCTTGAGTGGTTTTGTGTAAGAGTTTTCTTATATTGTGATAACCCAATAAGGTTGAATAGACTCTGTTAAATCGTTTGAATTAATTGCACCCAAAACTAATCGGTTCACCAGCGGGAAATCTTGAGAGAAGAATTTTTATCTCTTTGACATTGTTGATCCTTTTCTTTGGTTTCAATTCGGCTCATGGTCAAAAAACGCAGATTAAAGGATTTGCTGAAGTAGTCACCACTGTCGAAGATGGAAAATTAAGCTTTGGAATCGGTGAACAAGACCTGTTCATTACTTCGGAAATCAGTAACCGTCTATCATTTCTTGGCGAGACACTTTTCCGATTTTCACCTTCCTCACCCACAAAGTTTAATGTTAGTATTGAACGAATTATCCTAATGTACAATTACAAGGGTAATCATAATCTACTGGTCGGTAAGCATCATACCCCTATTAACTACTGGAACGACACTTACCACCATGGACGGGTATTCTTCCCCACTATAAATCGCCCTTTATTGTTTCAAGAACATATAATACCCCTACACACTACAGGGGTAAGTTTACAGGGGTTAAATCTGGGAAAACTGAAGTTTGGTTATGACTTTATGATTGGTAATGGCCTGGGATCTAGCGACGTCCTGGACAACGATAAATACAAATCCATTACCGCCGCTGTTCACATCAAACCTAAGGATGGTTTACGTATTGGAGCTTCTTACTATCACGATGTAATATCGGAAGGAGCTGAAATTCATGGTCAAATTGTCAATACCCGTATAAATCAAAGTCTGATTTCGGGATCTGTGGCCTATTTTGGGAAGAAATTCGAGTTTTTGGCCGAAAGCACTTTTGCTATTAATAGCAATGATTCTACGGGAAATCCCTTGACGGTAGCCTCTTATGCATATGCAGGCCTTAAATTCAAAAAGAAATGGGTGCCTTACATTAGGGTTGACATTTTAAACTATCAACCGGAGGAAATATTATTTGAAGCGGATAATACCACAGCATTTGTAGGTGGGCTGCGTTATGAAATTAATTTCCTGGCAGTAGTAAAATTGGAGTACCAATATGAACACCGGGAAATTGCAGGTAATGAGAATAGAGTCACTGCGCAATTTGCTATCGGTTTTTAAGATGAGGCGATGAGAGCTGAACCTTTTTTGAAAAGATTAATTTTCAGTACAGTGTACTGCTGGGCGGCGATTTCGTTTATATGTCCAACAATCAGGGCACAGAACGCTGAATTGCTGGTAATTGGCAATATTGAAACGGTACCTTCTGAAATGAAAAAAAACCAGTTGAATTCGGTGCTAAAGGGTGAGCAACAACGTTGGAAAAATGGGACTAAGGTAGTACTGGCATTGATGGACCCGGACACGCCCATTGGAAGAAACACCTGCACTCGCGTTTATAACATGAGTGGAGATGAACTGCAAAGGTACTTTCTACTTTTAGTTTTCCAAGGTAAGGCAAGGGCCCCTAATTTTTTCGATTCCACCGATGACCTTGAGGCCTTTGTGGCAAAAACACCAGGTGCAATAGGGGTGTTGGACCAGGCAACAGATAGTTCTGTAAAAACCGTTTTAATCGATGGGAATGAACTACTGTGACCTAAAGATAGGCCAGTGAAAACAGTTATAAGCGCTTAATCATTTTCAGGACTCGTTTTCAATTCATCGATTCTTCCGCTTTGCAAAAATTCATCCAGGTTGATAACACCATCCCATAGTTGGACACTTTCTGTTGAACCAGTTAATATTTGGCTACCATCAGGAGAAAAGGCCACCGCAATTATTTGTCCGGGGTATTCTTTTAACATATTGCCCTTGAGGTCCCACAAGCGGGCCGAATTACCTAACGTTGCGGTAAGAAATCTGGAACCATCCGGTGAAAAAGCCACCGCAGAAACAATCCCGGAGTGATCGCTTAATTCCAATAGGGCCTTTCCTTCCATATTCCATAATTGAACTGATCCATCACCGGATCCTGTTAGGACTTTTGAGCCATCAGGGGAAAATACTCCCGAATAGATCTGATCCGCATGGCCCTCAAACTGAACCAGTATATCCCCTTCTAAACTCCAAACGCGGGCCGCTTTGTCCCAAGATGTCGAGAGTATTTTGGTGCCGTCAGGTGAATATGCCACCGTCGACACCCGATCATCATGCTTTCCTATCTCTTTAATAAACTTACCATTCAGGTCCCACAACCCAATACTATGGTCCGCTGAACCAGTAATTACTTTGGTTCCGTCAGGTGAAAAAGCGACGGAGGAGACTCCACCTTTATGGCCTGAAAACTCCTGTAGTTTCACCCCATTCAATTCCCACAGAAAGGCCTTACTATCTTCGGACCCAGTTAAAATTTTTGTGCCATCAGGAGAAAATGCTATGGAATTAATCCGATCATTATGTCCCTTCATTTCATTCAAGAAATTCCCATTCAGTCCCCACAACCTGGCAGTCTGGTCATAGGATCCTGTAAGCAATTTTGTGCCATCAGGGGAGTATGCCACTGAAAAAATATAATCATTATGAGCATCGAATTCCCTGATTAATTTCCCCTTTAGTTCCCACAAACGGGCAGTTCCGTCGTAAGATCCTGACAATACTTTTGTGCCATCAGCTGAAAAAGCTACCGAGGATATACGGTTGACATGGCCCTTAAGTTCATATATCTGATTTCCATCAAGGTCCCAAAGACCGATGTAATTGTCAAAGGAGCCAGTGAGCATTCTGGTCCCGTCCGGCGAAAAGGCTACCGATGAAATCCGGTTAGAGTGCCCATTAAGCTCATCGATCAAATCACCCCTTATGTCCCATAATTTGGCAACTCCATCTACAGATCCGGTCAGAATTTTAGTGCCATCAGGGGCGAAAGCCACAGAAAATATATAATCTGAATCACCACCAAACTCTTTTAGCATCTTTCCTTTTAAGTCCCAAATTCTGGCACTTTTATCATAGGAAGCGGTAAGAATTGTCTTCCCATCGGGGCTAAAGGCCATTGAAGATATTTGAGCCTGCCCAATAACCTGTTGCAGGTTGCCTTTTAAGTCCCATAATCGGGCTGTCTCGGACCCGGTCAAAATTTGACGCCCATTTGGTGAAAATACTACAGCGGAGATTGGTTGGGTGTGTTTAAAATGATATTGTAAGGTTCCGTTAAGGTTCCATAATTTAACCAAGCCGTCAGCTCCACCGGTTAAGATATAATTTCCATTAGGACCAAATGCTACAGCGTTTATACCTCCCTCATGCGCGGGGATCTCAAGTTGGATCTCACCATCTGTCTTCCAAATGCGGGCAACACCGTCCTTTGAACCCGTTAACATATGATTATTGTCCAGGGAAAAGGCCACTGAATGAACTTCGTCCTTATGAAAGAGTGTTTTATAAAACACATTTTCCCGGTATATCTTATGAGCCGCATTTAAAACCAGTGGACTACTGCTTATTTTTGCCGCTAATTCAGCTAACCTAAGGGCAACTGTAGGGTCTTTTTCAACTTGAGATTGTGCCTTGGAAATTTGGTAATTTGCTCTCGCTATATCCCTTTGAGTTAAGGCCATTTCCTTCTGTTGCTGCGCGTATATCAAAAACCCAATGGAAACTAAAGTGGCAAATGCCAAAACCATGGCAAATACCCTGGTTCGTTTTAGTTCCTTTTTACGCCTTATTTCCTCCTTAAGAGCCAAGGATTTTTTTTCCTGAAGAAGGTCCTCTCTTTGTTGCTGGCTTTCCTCCAAGTACCTTAAACATTTGTCGCAATCCGTTGCATATCTTTTTGCCCAGGCAAGATCAGGCTTAAATTGTAACCTCCATTCCAGGTACTGATCTAATTCAAGCCCAAAAAGATTGTCTTTTTTGTTATCGAGATGAAGTTGGGCTGATTCTGCAAGCCGTAAAAATATCTTACTCGACTCAGCTTCTTCATCAACCCAGACACTTAAAGTTTTCCACTGTCTTATCAGACTTTCATGGGAAATATCGATTACGGTATCGTCCTTTAGCTCCCTTTTGGGGGGCATTAAAAATGAATACTCCGGTTTTCGAAAAACTTCAATCACTGAAATTATATCTTCAATGCTAGCGCCCGTGTGTGTAACAAGGTCGCTCAGCAGCGCCTGCCTTCTAATCTCCCGGTTATCCGCTCCCTTTTCTGTGAGCAGTTTGAATATTTTCTCAACGATTTTTTGACGGCGCTGCCCCTCCTCTGTAGAATATCCTTCAGCAATTTCTGCATAGGCCTTATCGGCGTGCAAGGATAGGGCTTGTTCAATACCTCCAATTGCCTCATAATCTGAGATATCAATGGCAATTCCGGGCGCTCCCTTTTCCTTCCAATGGTCCCAGGTACGCATCAGCGCATGTTGCATAATTGGTAGTTGATCAGGGTTTGATCCAACGTCATTTAGTAGTTTTTGGACTAACTGTGGCTTGATTTGCGCTCCCCCGACAGCAATTGGTCCACTAATAGCTTCACGTCTCTGATTACGGGTCATACGAGGAATTAGATATTGCCCATCATTAATGGCCTCTGGCAGGTCTCGAAACCTGGAGCAGTCACCGAGGTAATCAGACCGCATGGTAATCACTACATAAATTCGTGTATGCTGTTGCTGGATACTGGTTAGAAGTACCTTCACAAAGGCCACTGCCAGGTCATTGGCGCTTGGCAAAGTCGACTTATTTACGAATCTGAATATTTCTTCAAACTGGTCAACCACTACCAGCAGATTTTCATCCTCTGAAAGATTGGCTTGTCGCAGACTTTCGACTAAACCCAAGGCACTTCTGCCTAAGGTGATTCGAATGAATTGTTCTTGGGTGTGGCGATCTTCTTCACTGATCTCATCCTGGACCAATACTCCGGGTTGACTAAGTGCCCTGGCCATATTGTCCATTGGATTACCGCCTGGCCTAAAGATGGCCACTCGCCAGTTGGAGGTTGAACCGACCATAATTCCACTATAAAGGTCTGGAAGCAACCCTGCACGCACCAGAGAAGATTTGCCACTACCGGAAGTCCCAACTACTGCCAGGAAATGCGTTTCTCTAAGCTTTCTAAGTAGTTCATTGCTTTGACCGTCCCGACCGAAAAAAAGGTGATTTTCATGGGATTCAAACGGTCTGAGCCCTGGGAAAGGATTCTGTAGAAATTGTGATTGACCCTGATCCATCTTCTTTACCAGGATTATATGAGTATGTCTGTAAAGAAACTCAAACTTTCGCCCGAAAATTCGTCAAACTGCTTGATTACTTCCAATTCCCGGCTTCGAAAAACTTCTTTTGAACGGCTCTTTTCCCCGCTTATATATACTGCCTTGTTAGTTAATGGTTTGGAACGTCCGAATCCAGGAGCTTTTCTTAAATCGTTAATCTTTGCATTCAACCAAAATTCACTGCCATAACCATAATAAATAAGCGCCGCATCACAAATTCTCAAATTGTCCTTATGCATTTCCCTGAGTTCAGCCTCTGTACCTTCAAATATTGGTTTTAAGACTTCAAAACCCAGGTTATAAAAATGGTCATCAATGACCGCCGTGGCCTCAGCATCTTTTCTATCATAAATCAGATATACTCTTGGAGGCCGTTGCTCCTCTTCTACCATTGGTTCGGTATAGGGCGTCAGGTTAATCAAAGTATCTATTAAATGGGTTTTAAAATCTTCGAATTCGTCACTTAATATTTCGGTAATTTCATGATTTGGTGGTTCGGTATTTATCTTGTCCAGGAAGGACTGCTGACGGGGATCATCAACTTCCAGATCGTCAGGCATCCACATGAGACATGGCAGGTCAGCCTCCATACTGAGTTGGTATTGTAACATTGGAATTGAATGTTCTTCATCCTCGAGCACCAGCCCGTATTTTCCACCAAACAGCAACACCGACAGCTGACATTTACTTAAGTTTTCTTTAACTACATCCTTAAACCTTTGGTCAAGCGGTAATTCTTCTTCTGGTAGCACCCTGTAACCACGCATTTCCAGATCCCGTCGGATGTTATCCCGCAGCGGATTCAGATCAGAAGTAGTTTTAGCAAGATAAACTGCTTTATGGTCTCGTATTGAATCCTGGTTTTTTGAAGGTGGTGGGTCTATATTGTCGGTTTCAAGTGATCTGATTACCTGAGAAAGATCTTGAGCAACATCTTCAAACCGTTCTAAAAATTGATAGTAGTTGGGTGATCTTTTGTCCAAAGTGAATTCACGGAAGTGACCATCTTCATTTACTTCAAAAAACTCATAGCCCAAAATACCTTCTATCTCCGGTGGGTACATTTCCGGGCGTACTGGTGTTTTGATCACTTTAAAAATTCTCCATTTATTATTGATGCGCATACCACCTTTTTCATTAGCGATGCTGTAAAATTCTGTTAAATGTGACAGGCAGTTTTTCGACTCCAGATATCGAGGAGATAAAATAGAGATCATGACCTTCAACCTTGCGAACTCACCGATGGCCTGCTTATCCATGGCTTCATGCGGGGACCTCCAAATAACAGGTTGGTACCCCAGGAGCTGCGCTGTGCGTTTTCGTAATGCCTGGTCAAACACAGAGATCCAGCCATCCTCTTCTCTGGTGAGTGCCACGTCATCAAGTTGGGCATAACTGATAAATACGTCCTTTTTTTTACCCTTTTCCGGAACCACAGGCGCCAGGGTCCCTGGCTGATATGCGGACTGTGGATTCAATTTACCTCCTATCTCATGACCTTCGGGGACCACCAAATTCGGAAGATCAATAGCATAGATGTCTCGTTTTTCACGGTCATTTTTTAAATGAAAGGCCCCTAAGTATTTTACCGGCAGGTCTTCTTGATTATTAATCTCTACCAGTATCTTGGATGAAATCAAAATGCTTCCTGCAACTGCCATAGACTCTATTCGAGAGGCTATATTTACGCTATCTCCGATAATGTCATCTTCTGTAATAATAATATCACCTGTATGGATGCCAATGCGTATTGGAATTGGGTGGTCTTGCAGGAATTGTTGTTGAAGCTCACAGGCACACTGTACTGCTGAAATGGCGCTGTTAAAAATACTTAAGGTACCATCACCGTAATACTGTATTATTTGACCATGGTATTTCGCCATTGTAGGATTGAATACCTCACGATGACGCTGCCGTGTTCTTACTGCTTCTGCTTCACTACGCTGCATAAGTGCAGTGTATCCTTCAATGTCCGTAAACATTATGGCAACTAATCTTCGCTCTGGGGCCATAGCTGAATAATTATTTTATAACTCGGTTGATCCTTTAGAAATCTATTCCGAATATAATCCGGTTTAATTTATGAAATTTAATCATATTAATCCGGCAAAAATATAAATCAGGCGTGCATGACCCTAAACTGAGATACATTGCAGCAATCCTAAGTATGATTATCCCGCTGTTTCTGACAGGATTAGACTTGAAATAAAGGCGCAAATTATTCCTTGGAGCTGATGCACCCAACTGTTATTTTGATGCATTAATATGACACAAATCCGCGTCATTGTTGCGAAATCACCGGTAGCAGCAACGACGAGGGGCGCTCCACATCGTGGTATATGATTTGCTCAGCCACACGGATATCAGCCTCTGTTCCTTCACCCACCGGCTTCTCGGTGTTGAGATTCCGGTCGAAACGCGGGAAGTCGCTACTGGTGATGTGAAGCCGGATCTGATGACCTATCTTGAAAACGTTGCTGGTCTCCCAGAAGGTGATGGGTACCTCGTAGACCGCGCCGGGTGTCAGCAGGCTGGGGTGAGTGAGCGATTCCCGATACCGTGTGCGCAGCATCCCTTGTGTGAGGATGACGGCCTTACCGTCTGGATACACATCTGAAATCGTCGCTAGGAAATCTGTGTCGGTAACATTCGTAGAAAAGAAGAGTCGAAGCTCTATGGCTCCTGTTACTTCCGTATCTACCTCGAGGGGATCGCTCGTGAAAACGAGCACGTCTTGCCGCCCTTGATTCACTCTTTGGTCGCGTGGGCCGCCCGGCGCCAGGCCGCCTGTGCAGCACACAGCTCCAGCCCCATGTGGGTACTGGATTCCGAGGGTCATACAGGTAAGTATCAGACTTTTCGTCCCCAGGAGGTTCAACATTCAATTTGCCATCACCAAAGCGGGTTCGCGCCGACTTTCGGCTATGTAGATATAGACGTGTCATGCGGGCGCGGGATAGTGGCCATTCCCATTCCTCCCTCCAGACGTTTTCACCCATTACAAATATCCGGATCGGTGCCTCGTTCTCAAGTCCGTTATCAATCCCTTTTAGATGGTAGTCGAACCAGCGAAAGTGGCGGTTCTCGTGGTCCATTGCGGCCTGCGGGCCAAACTCTGTATCACCAAGGCGTCCATCCCAGGTTTGTTCCGGGCCGGGTCTGTCCTGAAACCAGATCTCACGGTTATCGTGTGTCCAGGGGCCAATGATCATGTGCTGCCAGCGGCGAGCGTGCTCTGACTTAGAGTGTTCGCGCATACTCGTAAAATTTGTTATGGTCGCGTGCACGTTAGGGTCGTACCATCCCCCGACATGTAGCGCAGGTACATCCATCTCTTTATAGCGGTGCTGTATACTCATTGCGCGCCAGAAAGCGCCGTACGTCGAGTGCCGGATGATGTCTGTCACGAATCCTGAGCCCAGATCCTCCTTGTCTAGAGCGCCTTGCAGGGGAAGACGGGTCATGAGCTGCATCCAGTTGATAGCCTCAGTGTCGATGGTGTCTTGGCGTCCGGCCAGATAGAAGGCGCCGCGATAAGCGAGCGACAAGTTGAGCAGCCCCTCCGAATACCATACTTCGGAAAAGTTGTCCGATTGGGATGAGACAGGGATGACGGATTTAAGGTGCGGGCTCCCATGAGTCGCCGAGAGCAGTTGGATGAAGGCAGGATAAGATTTTCCCCACATCCCCACTTTGCCATCCGACCATCGCTGCTGTCCAATCCACTGCTGGATCTCGTATGCATCCCGTCCCTCGTTGACGTATGGGTAGTAATCTCCCTCTGAGTCGAATGTCCCACGTGAATCTGCAAAAACTACAGCGTATCCGCGCTGCGCCCACCTTGGGGCGCGGATTTGACCGCGCTCACGGCCATAGGGGCTGACGATGAGGAGAGTAGGGACAGACTCCCGCTGCTCCGGCCGGAACACATCGGCAGCGAGCATGACGCCGTCGCTCATGGGGATAGCAACATCCCGCTCAACGACAACGTTGGAACTATAAACATTGCTGGATTCCTGTCCCACCATCGGAACCACTGTCGCCAAAAGCATGCCCACTCCCAACAGCATTTCCGCACCGGGGATAGGTTTGATGTATTCTAATAAACTTCTGAGCATTGTAAAATAACGTAACTCCTTATAAATCAAGTGATTCCGCCGGGACTCGAACCCGGAACCTACTGCTTAGAAGGCAGTTGCTCTATCCAGTTGAGCTACGGAACCATATCCAAAGCAACCTTTTGATTACTTCAGGGTGCAAATATAGGTGTCAAGGTATTAAAAAGCCAGTATGTTATATAACATATAGATAATGACTGTTGGTGTCCATGTCAGGCAATATTACCACATCTCGAACCCTCAATGAGATGCCAAATTCTTTTGAAACTCTTACAAACTTATATACCAGCAACTGTTTGGAATCATCTAATGGAACTGGTAGATTATGCTTTGCCCAAATACCATCAACATACAATGGAAACAACCAGAAGAAAATTCATGCAAGATGCCAGTAAGTTCTCAATGGGATTGGGGATGATATCCTTAAATCCAACTTTAGTCAAGGCAATGAAACGAGGGGTTTCGGCGAATGAAAAGGTGGGTCTTGGCCTGATTGGAGCACGTGGCCGTGGTTTTAATGTTTTACAACAGGCCCTCAAGCAACCTGAAACCGAGTGTGTGGCTATCTGTGATATTGATGACATGGTGATTAATGACAGAAATGCGGAAGTGTTGGAGCTTCAGGATCGAAAACCAAAAGTATTCAAGGATTTTCGAAGGCTTCTGGAAGATAAGGATGTAGACGCGGTGATCATTGGCACTCCTGATCATTGGCATTGTCTGCAGTTAGTTTACGCTTGTGAAGCTGGCAAAGATGTTTATGTAGAGAAACCCATGGCCAATAGTTTGGGGGAATTGGAAGTAATGGTGAAGGCAGCCCGAAAGTACAACCGGGTGGTCCAGGTAGGTCAGCAGCAACGGAGCGGGAGCCACTGGAAGGATGTTATGGAACACATAAAAGCAGGGAAGATCGGCCAACTGAGAAAAATTAATATCTGGGCTAATTTCAACTACGGGGTGGGGCAACCGGTGGTGGCTGATTCACCGATTCCCGACGGAGTGGATTTTGATATGTGGTTGGGGCCGGCATCAGTGCGGTCGTTCAACAGCGGTCGTTTCCACGGATCCTGGCGGATGTTTTGGGATTATGGGGGAGGCCTGATGACTGACTGGGGGGTGCACCTGATTGACATGGCATTGTGGGCCGGCAACATTGACAGCACACCAGCATCAGTGGTATCTTCCGGCGGCAATTTTTCGCATGGTGATCATGCTCATGAGACTTATGATACTTTGAGTGTTAGCTGGCAACTGGATGATTTCAATATCACCTGGGAAAGCCTGGGAGGGATACAAACCGGGCCTTATGGTAAATCCTATGGATTGGCCTTTGTTGGGAATGTTGGGACTATTGTAGCAAATCGGAGTGGATGGGACTTAAATCCCGAAATGGAAAATAAACAGCCTAAAGCACCCGCTGTTTCCAAACAATCAGCCAGGACCTCCAGTGAAGATCATATCAAGAATTTTTTGGAATGTATTAAGACCAGAAACGAGCCTAATTGCACAGTTGAGAACGGCAGACTGGTAGCACAATATGCCCATATGGGGAATATCGCTCAAAGGACTCAATCGCGTCTGGTATGGGATGACCAAAACAAGAAATTCTTCAAGAACAAGCAGGCCAATGCACTGATTACCCCCGAATATCGCAAGCCCTGGAGTCTGCCGAAGATGTAACTGTTGTTAACAAGAGCAATGCCAAGTAGAACTATTAACTTGTACTTTAAAAATTCATAACTTCACACTCCAATACTCAAACCCACACTCACACTCAATACGGGGTGTAGCGCAGCCCGGTAGCGCGCGTCGTTCGGGACGACGAGGCCGGAGGTTCGAATCCTCTCACCCCGACATTTTAAAAGCATAATTGTCTTTTTTTCAGGAGATTATGTTTTTTATCCTGGTAATATTGCGCACACATTGCGCATATAACAAGCCCTACCACACCTTACGGGCCAAGCAAATTCCCTATCTTCTGGAATGAGTGGAGTATCTATAGGTTTGAGTTTAGGAGGAAGTGTTAAAGAAAAAAATTAAATTTCCAGAATACGAGAAATCAATGAGTTCAACCTTACCACTCTCCCTATTTAAACTCCCTTTCTTGAGAAAGATTTTTTCTTGCTGGTAAGAAATGTGTTCCAGTCAGCCATGCAGCTAATCGCGATATTCATGGCATCATAATTCTTTCCGCCAAGTGGCGGGTTTTAAAGCTAGGGTTTGTTACCTGTCAAAACAATGGTGGGTTTGCGAAATATTTTTACCCCTTAACCTACCCCTCTCCTTAATCAAGATTCAGGCCATTTCCTTTATTACCGACTCGGAAACCCATCCCCACTTTTCCAGAACCCACACCATATATAAGGGTTAACTGGCTTATCAAAAAAGATGCGTATATTCACTATGCAACTATGGATGAAGTACATAGCCTACTAAAAGATATAACTAATGTAACCTTGGAGATAGAAACTGATTTCCCTGAGTTGTATCGGTTCTTGGATGAAAACCCTATTACCATTCCTATAGATAGGTATCCACAAATCAACAAAAAGGTGTTGCAAGATTACTTACAAAGTTTGAAGCCTCATGTAGTCCGCTTTAAGCTCGACTGAGTTTCGAGTGAAGCTGGTTTCCGCTGGAAGGAAGTTATCGGTTAGTAAGCCTTGCAAACCGCGGGTAGTTAATATTGGATCTCGACATCAACTATAGTACGTCTTTAAGCTGATGCAGTGTTATTACACGGCCTGGACCCAAAGCGGCCGGTCGCGAACGATTATAATAGAGGTGATCGAATGATATTAGTATATTCTTCATTAAAGAGCTAATTTCAATGCATGCCTGAAGCTAAACAGCGGCACCTTTCTTCGGTTCACAGACTAGCGGCCATCATGTTTACTGACATCGTGGGTTATACCACTATGATGAGCCAAGACGAGCAAGCAACTCTAGCCGTTCTACGGACTAACAGGGAAACCCATAAAAAACTGATTCTGGAATTTGGTGGACAGTTACTGAAAGAAATGGGAGATGGTATCCTTGCTTCCTTCGAAAATTCTTCCGATGCGGTTGTTTGCGCGGCGGCTATTCAAAAAGTATCCATTGAAAACCAGATTGAACTGCGAATAGGGATACACATGGGGGAGGTCACCTTTGAGAACAATGATGTTTTTGGTGATGGAGTCAACATAGCTTCACGGATCCAACCCCTGGCGGAATCAGGTCAAATCCTTATTTCCGAAACGGTACATAACAATGTGCAGAATAAGCCAGGTATTACCACACAACTGTTGGGTGAACGGGAACTAAAAAATGTTCTGAAGACAGTGGCCATTTACATCGTAGAGGTTGAGGACAAGTTCCTAACACCTTCAGTTCGAAGTGAAAAGAAAAAATCAGTTGTTCCGCTGATCATTGGCGTAGCTGCTGTTGTCACCATTATTTTTGCGGCAGGCAGCTACTGGTTAGGAACCAGGTCTGTGGAAGCCCCGGCGCCGAGCTCGGTTGTTCGATATGAAATTAACCTGGAGAATCGGCTTTATCGGACCGGGAGGGGTGCAATGGCATTCTCCAATGACGGAAAGTACTTGTGCTATACCTCAGATCGTAGTCTTTTCTTAAAATCTCTTGCTGAAACCGGAAATGGGTTGAAAATTGTTGGGCCCTGGGACCCCAGGCAGCCAACCTTCTCATCGGATGGGGATTGGATCGTATTTGAAGATGTCTCCACTTCCAACCTTATGAAGGTGCCGGTTACCGGTGGAAACGCACAGGTAATTCTCTCAATTGAAGGTGACCTTCGAGGAATACATGCGACTGAGAATGAGATCATTTTTTGCGACAATAATGCCTTTTATAAAGTGGGTTTAAATGGAGGAACAAGGGAAAAAATCTATCCTCGTGATACTTCCACTTTTGCTACACGTGTTTGGAATCCTCAACTTCTTCCTGATAAAAAAACCATTTTATACAACCAATTGGGTGATCAATCCACAGTTGTGAAAATAGCACCACTTGGTGGGAACGAACCAGCAAAAGTTATTATTGATAAAGCAAGAGATGCGCGGTATCTTGAAAGCGGTCACATCGCATTTCTTAAAGAGGGGTTTTTACAAATCGTTCATTTTGATCCACGTTCAAACAGTATTGTTGGGACATCTCGTATACTGATTTCTGATCAAATCTATCGGTCAAGTTTTAGCAGTTTCACGGCAGGCCAATTTGCTTTAAGCTCCCAGGGTACACTTGTATACAGTATTAGGAAGGAAGGGAAAACTGCAGAAAAACACCTTGTTTGGATTGATTTAGAAGGAAATATTGAAAAAATCAGCAAGAAACCTGACCTATTTTTATCTCCCAGGATCTCCGGAGATGGGCGGCAAATCGCGGTGGATTTGATCAGTGGGGAATCGTTTGATATTGTAATCTATAACCCTGTGCTTGGAACTGCTACTAATTTCATTACCAAGGACTCTACTATTTCACCAACATGGGCTCCTGATAACAACACCATTGCTTACTTCCAGTTTGGAGACCCCCAGGGAGTTTTTATAAAACCCATTGACAACAGTTACTCCCCTAAACTTCTTTTTGAGACCGCCGAAGTATCGATGCTTGGAAACTGGTCGGATGACGGCAGGTATTTAGTTTTCAGCACTTCCGGAGACATAGGGTATTTTGATTTTGCTGACAGTACGGTAACATATCTTGATTACATAAATGCGGAAGATGAGTTTTTTCCCTCATTATCGCCTGATGGGAAATGGCTTGCATATACCTCGGATGATGACGAAAATCAGGACCATGTATATGTAGTTCCCTTTCCCGGACCCGGACGTGCTCATCGGGTATCCGTTAATGAAGGATTTGCTTCGGTATGGGCTCCTGATATGAGAGCGATCTATTTTGTAGGGCAGGACGGTAAAGGCACCAATGTATCACGGGCAGATATTGCCACAAGCCCACAATTTTCCTCTTTGCCACCCCAGGTTCTTTTTTACGGCAACCATACTACGCTTTATAAATTTGCTAACTCCGGTCAATATCAATTTGGAAACTCTGGCTTATTTGACATTCATCCTGATGGGCGCCGCTTTTTAATGGAGCAATCTATTTCAGAAACTAATGAACTACAAGATTTGCTTAAGCTCCAGGTCATCGTTAACTGGCCGGAATTATTGAAGAGGGATAATTAATGGTCCTGGATTTGGAAATGATTTCTAAATAACATTAGCTTGACCGGCCGCTATTGGCCTCGGCCGTAAGCTGCCGTTAGTAACGGGTCTGCTTACGCAACTCACTGCTCAGTTTAATAACTCCTCTCTCATCAAGAGTTAACTTTGTGAACTGGCGCAGGTTCGTTACTTTAGTGCTATTGGCCAAGGGACACCCAAGCCTCTTAGCCTAGACCGTTAGACACAATAAAAAAAATGAAAAAAATTTGGATATTATCAATAATCGTCATTGCATCGGCATGCAATGTGGCTAAGAATCATGATGAGCAAAGTTCAAAACTTAAGGTGCTGATAATTGATGGACAGAATAACCATTATATATGGCCAAAAACAACCATGATGATGAAGAATTATCTTGAACAGACTGGGCTTTTTGATGTTGACATAAATCGGACTGATACTATTTGGCTTGGTATCAAGTATAATCAGAGCAGAACCGCACCCTTAGAAGAGTACATCAATGAATTTCCTTCGGATTCATCTACTCATGTCATTTCTGATGAACCTGTTAAAACTTCAAATTTTAATATTGATTTTAGTAAATATGATGTAATTGTGTCCAATCTTGGAGCAATGACACCGGATTGGCCGGATGATACAAAGAGAAAGTTTGAGAATTACATGAATAAAGGCGGAGGGTTTGTAGTAGTTCATGCAGCAAATAATGCCTGGGGCGACTGGGTTGAATTCAACAAAATGATCGGACTAGGTGCATGGGGTGGTCGTGATAGTATTTCGGGACCATATGTTTACTACAACGATGATGACAAAATTCAAGTCGATCCTTCTGAGGGAGTATGTGCAACACATGGACGCGAACATGAATATGTAGTATCCTCACGAGCCCCCGAACATCCAATCATGAAAGGGTTGTCTATGGAGTGGCTTCACTCTCAGGACGAACTTTATGACCGCATGAGGGGGCCATTTGAAAATGCTACGATTCTTGCCACGGCTTTTTCCGATTATGAGGAAAATGAACAGCCCTGGGAACCAACTATGAAAGGTACTGGATGGAATGTGCCAACGCTAATGGCTATCAACTACGGTAAGGGCCGTGTCTTTCATACAACACTGGGTCACTTTGATTATTCCATGGAATGCGTAGGATTCATAACAACCTTACAGAGAGGAGCTGAATGGGCTGCCACAGGAGAAGTTACTCAAGATGTCCCTGATGATTTTCCTTCTAAACGAGAGACAAATTCCAGAATTTTGAAAAGAGATTAATGTGTCTAACAATAGACAAAAAACATAGGGGAGCCTCGTTTTCAAGCCCTGTTAAGAAAAATGGGCCTGCCACCAGTGTCAGGTTGACCGTTCCTCACTGGCAGCAGATGCTGGATAAGGTGGGTTTTCCAGAGTGAATCTGACCGGCCGCTATTGGCCGAGGCCGTGTGAAAACCCCTAGATGTAGTAAATTTAAAGCGGTCAATAGCAGGTGATAACAATTACACTGAACGGAAACTAAAGGCTAGAATTAAACAAATTGAAGCTCGAGTAGCCCGTTATTTGGATGAGTTAGATAGAGCCGATCAGCAAGGCGATTCAGTGCCTGAAGCACATGTAGATCATCTGAAGGCTCGTCTAAAGGAGGCAAAGGCTCTATTGAACCGATTAGATACCATTGACACTCAGATAAAAGAAAGCCCGGATTCACAAAGATCAACGAGCTAATTAAACAATGCCAACGGACACCTTTTGAAGGATTTGGGAAACCTGAACGATTAAAAGGTGATCTTTCCGGTTGGTGGTCAAGGAGAATTAATCATGAGCACCGATTGGTTTACCGGTTTACCAGGGAAAAATTATACATACTTCAGTGCCGCAAGCATTATTAGATGACCGGTGACTCTTTGCCGCAGGATTCTATTAAATTTTCCCCGCTTTCATTTGCTTAACCGCATAATCACAGGCCCTGACAGTAAGCGCCATGTAGGTCAGCGAGGGACTGGCATTACCCGATGAGGCCATGCACGAACCGTCAGTGACAAAAAGGTTGGGAATATCATGACATTGATTATAGCCATTGAGTACCGATGTTTTTGGGTCCCGGCCCATTCTGGCAGTGCCCATTTCATGCACTGTATCTCCTACAATAGGTGATTCTTCTTGGTATGTTTGGATGTTCTTAAGTCCGGCCACTTCCAGTATTTCTCCAATTTGATCCTTAATGTCATTACGCATCAACATTTCATTTTCCTTGAATTCCGCACTTACCTTAAGCATTGGTTGCCCCCATTTGTCTCGATTGTCTTCATCGATTTCAACTTTGTTGTCATAATAGGGAAGGCATTCTGCCTGGGTCCCCAATGACATGCTCCATGGACCGTAACTGGTCAACTTCTGCTTAAATTCTTCCCCGATCCCCACTTGATTGCCGTTTACTCCCTGACGATAGGCCCCTCCCCAAAGTCCATATCCCCTTAGGTAGTCCATCTCCTGTCGGTCCACGTTTCTAAATCTCGGTATGGCCACTTGTGCCGGTCGATAACCCTTGTATACTCGATCTTCAAACCCTTCCAGGATTCCACTGCCTCCCACATTCTTATGGTGGTCCATTAAATAGTGGCCCAACACTCCACTTGAGTTAGCAAGTCCTTCAGAAAACCTTGGGGTTTTTGAATTCATTAAAATGGCAGTTGAGGCTAAGGTTGAGGCACATAGAAAAATTATCCGAGCGAAGTACTCGGTGCTTTCGCCAGTTTGAGTATTGATTACCCGCACTCCTACAACTTTGTCCTTGTTTTCATCATAGATGACCGATTCAACAATCACATGAGATTTTAAACTTAGATTGCCCGTTTCGTAGGCCGCAGGCAAAGTTGAGCTATTGCTGCTGAAATAGGCGCCGTACGGGCACCCTCTATGACACATGTTTCGCGACTGACACTCGGATCTTCCCTTGAACTGTCCAGGCAATGCCTTAGAGATATGTGCTACCGGATCCGGCACCAATTTCCGGTCTGGATAATGAGCTTCGATCCTACTTTTTACTACCAACTCTCCATGATTCAACTCAAATGGCGGCAAGAATTGTCCGTCCGGAAACTGCCATATATTTTCAATTGACCCGGCCACTCCAATGAATCTTTCCACATAGTCATACCAAGGCGCCAGGTCTTTGTACCTGAAAGGCCAATCTGTCCCTACTCCATCTTTTAAATTGGCTTCAAATTCAAGGTCGCTGAAACGGTAGGCCCCGCGACCCCATAGCAGTGAACGTCCTCCCGTTTGATAACCCCGGAACCACCTGAAAGGCTGGTCTTCCGGATATTCATAGCGATGCTCCTGATCATTAACGAAAAAATGCTTGCTGCTGGCATCAAAGTTGTATTTGTAGCTCTGGATGAAATATTGCTCCTTTTCTTCCCGGGTTACATGGCCTCCATACTTAAATTCCCAGGGGGCCATATTGGCAGTGGGATAGTCTTTGATGTGTTTAACATCCCTGCCGCGTTCCAGTACCAGGGTGGATAGTCCTTTCTCGGTAAACTCTTTGGCAGCCCAACCCCCAGTCATCCCCGAACCAACTACAATTACGTCATATGTATTACCATTATTCATTCTTAATTATTCATCGTTCATTCTTAATTGAACTACATTTGATTTCCCACCATTATTTTATCACCTGTTCCCAACTCGATGTCACCTTGGAACTGCCCGGGAACTGGTTGGTAATTCAAATTTTGTTTAATCCCCTGTTCGGTGGAATAATAGGTACGCACGCAAAGCTGCTTAAAGGTGAAATAAAACGGAATAAGGGCGTCATATTCTTTCCCCATTACCTCACGGTCAATTTGCTCCAGGTAATCATTTCGGTCGGACTGGTCCAATTGGGTATATAACTTTCCGGTGGCGGCTTTACAGTCTTCATCAAATTGTTGCAATCCGGTCAGGAATTTTCCAGTGACCTCTTGGTCGAAAACATCCTTTAGAAGTAAATCTATAAACTGTGGGACTTTGACCTCGGAAGCTGACGGAGTATCAGTTCTGGGAATTATGGTGTCGGCAATTGCCTTCACCAGGGCATGCTGTTGATCATTTAGTACCAGTAGTTGTCCTGTTTCTGATAGCTTTTCTTCACAACTCTGAAGGGCGCTCATTAATGCAGGTGCAAAAATCGCTGATTTTGCTATCCAGGTAGTTTTTTTAATAGCCTCGCGTCGTTTCATAACTTATAATTCATCACTTATAACTTATAACTATATTTCTCCTTTTTTCATCTGTTTAACTGCATAGTCGCAGGCCCTGGCGGTAAGCGCCATGTAAGTCAGGGAGGTACTTACATTGCCCGATGAGACCATACACGAACCATCGGTAACAAATAAATTAGCAATGTCATGACACTGATTATTGCCGTTGAGTACTGATGTCTTAGGGTCCCGGCCCATTCTGGCGGTGCCCATTTCATGGATGGTATCTCCGAAAATTGGTGTCTCCTTTTGCATGCTGATGTCCTTAAGTCCTGCAACCTCCAGCATTTCTTGGATTTGCTGATAAATATCTTCTCGCATCTTCATCTCATTCTCTCCATACTCTGCTATAACCTTGATCATAGGGAAGCCCCATTTGTCCTTTTTGTCTCCATTTATTTCTACCCGGTTATCATAGTTTGGCAGGGTTTCGGCTTGCGTCCCCAATGACATTACCCAGGATCCATATTTTGTCAGCTTTTGCTTCAACTCTGCGCCGATACCTGTTTGATTAGCATTAATACCCTGGCGATGAGCGCCGCCCCATACACCATACCCTCTGAGAAAATCTGTTTCCTGTTTATAAACGTTCCTGAATCTGGGAATAGCTACCATGGAAGGCCTAAATCCTTTGTATATGCTATCCTCGCCTCCCTCCAGAATGCCCTGACCACCCACATGACTATGATGGTCCATAAGATAGTGGCCCAGTACGCCACTTGAATTGGCCAGGCCATCTGAAAATCGTGAAGTCTTTGAATTCATCAGGATTGCCGTAGATATCAGGGTTGACGCACAAAGGAAAATCACCCGTGCAAAATATTCGGTGGTTTGGTTTGTCTGGGTGTTGACTACCCTGACACCAACTGCTCTGTCCTGCACTTCATCAAAGATGACCGAGTGCACCAGAGTATCTGATAATAAGGTTAAGTTCCCGGTATCATAGGCTGCGGGCAGGGTTGAGCTATTACTGGTGAAATAGGCGCCATACGGACAGCCCCGGTGACACAAATTGCGTGACTGACATTCAGATCTACCCTTAAATTGGCCTGGTTGGGCTTTGGTGATATGTGCTACGGGATTGGGAATCAATTTGCGATCAGAGTAGTGGGCCTCTAATCTTTCTTTAACCACCTTTTCAGCATAATTCAATTCAAACGGCGGCAAATAATGTTTCCCGCTAGGTAGTTGCCAAACATCATGTTGAGCGCCGGCAACACCGATAAACTTTTCAACGTAATCATACCATGGTGCTATATCTTTATACCTGATTGGCCAGTCAGTGCCCACGCCGTCTTTTTTATTGGCCTCAAATTCAAGGTCACTGAAACGGTAGGCACCACGTCCCCAAAGCAGGGAACGCCCTCCTGTTTGATAGCCCCGGAACCACTTGAAAGGCTTGTCTTCTGGATATTCATAGCGATGCTCCTGGTCATTTACAAAAAAATGTTTGCTGCTGGCATCAAAGTTGTATTTTTGGCTTTGGATGAAATACTGCTCCTTTTCTTTTCGGGTCAGATGGCCTCTGTACTTAAATTCCCAGGGAGCCATGTTTGCAGTGGGATAGTCTTTGATGTGTTTAACATCCCGCCCACGCTCCAATACCAGTGTGGACAGACCTTTTTCGGTAAACTCCTTAGCAGCCCAGCCACCAGTCATTCCCGAGCCCACTACTATCACATCAAAGGTGTTGCCTGTCTGCCGGTTAGGCGGGCTCTTGCTCATCGCTGTAGCTCATTTCTGTTGCTCTTGCTCACACTCACTTAGAGTGCGTTATTTTTGGAAATGTAATGGTAATTTAGGCCACATTCTAGCTTTTTTTAATTCTTTCAAGATACACTTGAGCCTGGTACCAGCACTTGTAAGAAATTCCCATCCTATTAAATAGACCTTTGGTAAATTTTATTATCTTCCTGTATTGACCAAACAAGTATTCCATGAGAAGTTCCATCGCTGTATGTTGGATGCTATTATTATGCCTTCAGGCAAATGCCCAAGAAAAAACTACCGTCGATTATCAAAGAGAATCTCATTTCTTTAACTCCGGTCAATGGGCGAATTACGGAAACAACCCAGGTGGGATACGGCATTCCCCTTTGAAACAGATCAACAGTAGTAACGTAAATCAACTTCAACTGGCATGGACCTACCAAACCGGAGAGTTGGCTACTTATCAGGGGAGCAATGTAGCCGAAAAAGCGGCATTTGAGGCTACACCGATAATGATCAATGGCTCTTTGTTTTTTAGTACTCCTACCAATCGGATTATTGCCATCAATGCCTCTTCCGGTAAAGAGCTTTGGATCTTTGACCCCAAAGTGGACCTCCAAAAAGAGTATTCTGAAATTACTTCAAGAGGAGTTTCAAAGTGGATCGATTCAAACTTAAAACCACAAGACCCCGGTTACATGCGAATTTTTGTGGGCACTATTGATGGGCGATTAATTGCTTTGGATTCTCAAACGGGAATTCCTGTATCTTCTTTTGGTGATGACGGCACCATAGACTTAACAGATGGGGTAGGGTCTATTCAAGTTACTTCACCTCCGGCTATAATAAATGATTTAATTGTTATCGGTTCCACCATGGGCGATAACCAGAGATTTGATTACCCGGCAGGGGTGGTAAGAGCATTTAATGTCAGGACTGGCACATTAGTTTGGTCGTGGGATCCCATCCCGAGAAACCCTTCGGATCCTGGTTACGATTCTTGGAAGGGCCCCAAGGCCCATCAATCAGGAGCAGCTAACGCCTGGGCGCCATTGTCTGTAGATCTTTCACGCGACCTGGTATTTGTGCCAACTTCATGCCCAAGCCCGGACTACTACGGAGGTGAAAGAAAGGGTGATAACCTCTTTGCTAATTCGATCGTAGCTATTAAGGCTTCTACTGGTGAAGTAGTTTGGCATTTTCAAACGGTCCACCATGATATTTGGGACTATGATATTCCCGCACAACCCTTATTGATAAATTTAGATAGGAACGGCAAGGAGGAACCTGCAGTTGTAATTGTCACTAAAATGGGACACATATTCGCCTTTAACCGGGAGACAGGTGATGCCATTTTCTCCATTGAAGAAAGGGAAGTTCCTCAATCAGATATTCCGGGAGAGCAAACCTCAGCTACTCAACCTTTCCCTGTAGTACTTCCAATATTGGGCTTGCAACAGGTCAATATGGATGATGCCTGGGGACCTACTCCAGATTACCTACAACAAGCAAAAGATAGAATTCTCAAACTAAAAAATCATGGCATTTTTACACCGCCCAGTTTACAGGGCACACTGGTAACTCCCAGCAATGTGGGAGGCATGAATTGGAGTGGGGCAAGTTTTGACCCAGAGCATGATTTATTGATTACCAATACCAACCGATTTGCTGCTTTGATCACCCTATACAAGCGAGATGATGACAGCCCAAAGTCCATAAATGAAAAATACCCCAGGGCTGAAATTGGCCGTCAGGAAGGGACCCCTTACTTAATGTCACGGGACTATCTTTTCACCATGAGCCCGGAAGACGGATTGATTATGCAAACACCACCGCCGTGGGGTACCTTAGCGGCCATTGATATGAAAAGCGGTCAATTGAAATGGGAAGTTCCGCTGGGATTCATGATGAATCCTGAAAAATACCCTGATTCGAAAAAATGGGGTTCCATTAACATCGGCGGAGCTATCACCACTGCTGGAGGTCTGGTTTTCATCGCCGCCTCTAGCGATGGATTCCTGCGTGCTTTTAAAACTGCAACAGGCGATTTGCTTTGGGAGCAAGCGCTTCCTGCTGGCGGGCAAGCCACACCTATGACCTACCAGGTTGAAGGAAAGCAATATGTGGTTATTGCAGCCGGAGGCCATGGAAAATTAGGCACCAAACTAGGTGACTACCTGGTTGCATTTGCAATTGAATAGCATAAGATTAGAGCCTGGCTAGGTTTTGGAGAGTAATCAATGAAAACTATCTATAATTTGTAATTTAGCCTTGTGGGTATTTTATACATCATCGGCATTGTACAGGCATTTTTCATTCAGATTCTTCTACTAAATAAAAAGGGTAAAAGCTTGTCTGATAAAATCCTGATGGTGTGGATGTTCTTTCTTGGGATACACCTCTTTTTATATTATCTTTTTTTCACTGAACATCATCAGCAGTTTCCCATAATATTGGGTCTGCAGGTGCCCCTTCCCCTGGTTCATGGACCATTTCTGCTCTTCTATATTAGTTCTTTGATCAACCGGAGCCAAAGATTCAGAAGGCGACAATTGCTTCATTTTATTCCTTCCATTAGTTATTATATTTTGCTGTTGCCGATATTCATGTTACCCCTAGAGGGTCAAAGAGCATTCGTTTTTGAACAGTTACCGGTTGATCCACCCTTCTATGTGACGTTTTTTAGCATATTGGTTGATGTATCAGGGGTTACTTATGTATGCTGGTCATTAATACTCCTGAGGAAACATCAAATGAATATTGGGGATGAATTCTCCTATACAGACAAAATCAATTTGAAGTGGCTGAGGAATATCATCATCGGTATGGCCTTAATATGGGTTGCAGTTTTGGCCGGAAATTTTCTGGAAGAATTGGAATCATCCAATCTAGTATTCGGAACGGTGGTGTTATTTATTTTTCTTGTGGGCTATTACGGAAGCCGCCAAGGGATCATCTTCACTGATCTGTTTGATTCTACAGAACCCAGGATTGAGCAAGAAATTAAGACCAAGTACCAACGCTCCGGACTCACTAAAGACCGCAGCCAACAGTACCTGCAACAATTATTGGATTACATGGAAAAGGGAAAACCACACCTGGATAGTAAGATGAACTTATCCCTATTGGCCAATCGGTTGGAAATTAATCCTAACTATGTTTCTCAGATCATCAATGATCAACTCCAGCAGAATTTTTATGATTTCATTAACCAATACCGGGTGGAAGAGTTCAAGAACCGGTTAAATGCAAAAACTGCTGCCCGGTACACGCTGCTAAGCCATGCCCTGGCCAGTGGTTTTAGCTCTAAATCATCCTTCAACGAGGCTTTCAAAAGAATTACCGGGCAAACTCCATCGGAGTTTCAAAAAAACCTGCCTTCCACTAATTAATTGGCCCAGGCCTTCACATCCAGTCCTATTTAGGGTCCGGGAGTATAATCCCGGCCTTTTGCTTTCTCGTTCCTCCGTTTATTTGCATGAACACAAAAATTTTAAATGTTATGAAATCCATAGAAAAAGTAATCTTATTAAGCTCAATTATCACGGTATTTATGGTTGTAAACCCTGCCATTGCTCGGGATTGGAACCCCCTTCTGGGACAGGAAGTGCAACAGACCATTCAGACTTTTAAAGAAAAGCATTCGAAATTTGAAACTTTTTTTGAGGAGTCCTATGCCTATGCCGTTTTTCCTTCAATCGGAAAAGGAGGTATTATAGTTGGAGGAGCACATGGGAAGGGAATTGTTTTCGAAAAAGGTCAATCAATCGGGAAAGTCAAGATAACCCAAGTAACTATCGGTTTCCAATGGGGAGGGCAAGCCTACCGCGAGGTAATTTTCTTTGAAGATGAGGCGTCTTTGAAGGCTTTTATAGAAAATAACCTGGAGTTGTCCGGACAAGCATCTGCAGTAGCAGTTACCAAAGGAGCCTCTGCCGATTTGGCCTATAAAAATGGTGTAGCCGTGTTTACCCAAGCAATTGGTGGCTTCATGTATGAAGCTTCTCTGGGAGGACAAAAATTTAAGTTCTACCCAAAAGAGGAATGACCAAACGGTTCTCAAGAAGCAAGTGGCGCACCGTGGGCTTATGGCTCACGTGTGTCTACTTGATTATAGTATTATTGCCTCGCGTTGATGTATACCATATAACCTGATTTTTTGAGCCTTTCCTTTAAGCGATAGTTCTCCCTGCTCCACAATTTCAATGTTTGTACGGTCAACAATAGCTAGTAAATCCTCCGATATCAGGAAATTTTGATTTAACTCATTGCATTTCCCAATAATTCTAGATGTGGTGTTGACAACATCTCCATGATATACCAGCTCTTTCTTCAACTTTCCAACCTCGGTTACCATTACTTTTCCAACATGTGCTCCCGCTTTAAATTGAGGAACATTGCCATACTTGGTTAAGTAATGATCTCTTTTTTCATCAATAATCTCTTGGGCTTTAAAAAAACAGTTAAGGTAATGATCATTCTTTTCACTGATCGACCAAACTACCGAGACTTCATCTCCCACATATTGATAAATTTCTCCGCTATACATATTAATTGCATCGGAAATATCATTAAAGTATTCCTTGACAAAAGAACTAAATCGTTCATTGCCAAGTTTTTCAGCTATAGCAGTTGAATTATTCAAATCGATAAACATGAATATTCTTCCAACTTCTCTCGGTTTATGATATTGACCTAGAAATAATCTGATCAGATTATTTAAACCTATTAGTTGAATAATCTGGGCAATAAAGATTATCATAAAAACAAATGCCAGACTAAAGAAATAGTCGCGCTTAAAAAGAGGACTTTGAAAATAGAAAACCCAAGCATCAAAATAGGGGATCTGTTTATCAAAGGCTATTTCTATAGATAAGACTAAGCTTAGAATAATAGTTATGGCAAGGGAATAAAGAATTGTTCTTATAAACAGTACTTTATAAAATGCAATTCTTTGGAATATTCTTTTCAACAGAAACTCTTCAACAATCCCTAAAGAGATACCAATAAAAATACTAATTGATATTGCCTCTGCATATTCAGTGAGGCTATGCGGATAAAAGAGAAAATTATAGGCAACGCCAAAACCGATGCCAAGGAAGATCATAATTAATATATTCCGGAACTTTATTTTGTTTTCTTGCGAAACTCTGCTCATAATTCATCACTCATAATTCATAACTTATAACTCCCTACTAAACCACAACCTACCTTTCAATCGCACAGTATCGCCCGGTACACAGTCAGGAAACTGCGGGTCAGTGTGCAGGCAGGGTACATCAGCGTTACCCCAAACATTGAATGTATTTTCCCAGCTGGTGGCGATCCACTGATCTGAATTGGCCGATTTCACTGCGGCGGTATTGCTTGAGAATTTTTTGTTGTCGTTAGTCAAATCCTTAAAACCATCAGCTCCTTTCAACATTACACAGACCTGGGTTCTTAGGCTGTCCAGTAACTGGTCTGTGCCATTGGCCAGCCATAGTTCCATGTCTACATCATTCTTACCAGGTCTGGCAATTGCACCAAATGCAATCCCGTTGGGCAGCAGCCAGGTATTCTCTAATGATCCATCCTCAAGGACCTGCCAGTCTACATTATTTATAAAAGTGTACTGGTAATCCCATATAGTGGGAAAATGCCGGTGCGCCAGATAGGTCAGCCCCAGGTTTGAAAAAATGGCCTCCGGGAGATCAACGACCACATACTGTAAAGGATCCCAGGGCAGGAACACACTGAATTTGGTGCCGCGCATGGGATCAAAAGCTCCGTCAAGAAATCCGATACGGGGATGCCGTCCCCCCGGATAGGGCAATATTTTTATTAAGCCTTGAGCCTTAGATTCAAGTGTTTTAGCAGTCAACAAAGAGTCCCGAATGCCTGCCAATTGTTCTTGGGGCAAGCCGGTGACTAATCGTGCTTCCTCAACACTAAACGCATGATCAATGAACATATTTTTTGTCCAGTATTCTAGGGATTGCCGGGTAGCAGCCATTTCCTGAGGTAACACATTGGCTTTTTTCTCCCCAGATGAGTGCGTATAGGTAAGCATAGGATCGCTGGGAAGATCTTCCGGAAGAAACTCCTCCAAATCCCTCATGGCGATCACTTTGAAGTTTTCATCCTTCAAATATTGCATGCATTTCCCAAATAGCTCCGGATCGGTAGTTACCCACTCATGTGCGGTGTCTGGTACCCCGTGGAACTGCAATACCGCAATTTTACCCTGGCCGGCCCGGTCAACCACTTTCTTAAAATGTTCCAGGTCCCAGCCGGGGTAAGCATCTCCCGCAGAAGGGACCAGCAATGGATGATGTACTTGCGGGTCAAAAAGTGGGCCCGGGGTGTTTTCTCCATAGGTTACCTCTGGTTGCATACCCCGACGGGCGAATTTATAGCCCAAACTTTGTAGCTTTTCTACGGTTTCTGGTCCAAACCAATTTCCTGTATAAGCAAAACTGAGCGGTTTGGGAATTCCTTGCCATTTCATGGGCAAGTCGACCAATCCCAGGTCTCCTTCCAGCCGGGCCACATTTTCCGGAAGAGAAAAGTCCACATGCGACCAGGTATGATTACCAATTTCAAAGCCCATTTTATGAAGTTCACCCACTTGTTCCCAATTCATAAAATTAGCGGTGTCCTGCATCCAGCGGTGAGAAATAAAAAAAGTAGCTCCAAACCCAAGTTCTTTAAGCAATGGGCCTACAAAAGTATTATGGGATTTTACTGCATCATCGAAGGTAAGCACTACCATTTTCCGGTCATCCGGCCGGGTACCTGGTGTCTGACAGGTCCCCAATAAAATAACCATGAAAAGTAAGAACAGTAACTTTTTCATGTACGGGCCTGTATTCTTCCTTTGATCTTGTAATTTGCCATAGACCAAAATACAAATTTTATAATAAGAAGGTGCGATTATGAGAAACCTGTATATTTTTTTCATGCTGGCCCTTCCTATGGGGTTCACCGGTGGTAATCCTGAGCAGCAACCTGCACCCAAACCGAACATAGTGTGGATTATGCTGGAGGATTGGGGATATCAATTGTCCTGTTATGGTGAATCAGGCTTAAGCACACCGAATGTAGATAAAGTAGCCGCGGCTGGATTAAGGTTTACCAATTCATTTTGTACTGCACCGGTTTGTTCCCCTTCAAGATCTGCCATGATCACAGGGTTCCATCAAAATTATATCGGGGCCAACCAACACCGGACAGATGGGTCCGGGTTCGTAAGGAAGCCCCTGCCATACGGCATAAAGCCAATTACTCATTTACTGGAAGAAGCCGGATACTTTACCTGTTTCATGGCTACCAGAAAAACGGATTTAAATTTTACCCTGGACCGGCCGGTGTACCAGGGAGATGATTGGAGCCAGCGGGCTGAAGCACAGCCATTCTTTGCGCAATTGACTTTTCCGGGAACACATCGAAGGTGGAAAAGAGACGTTGAAAACCCTATAAGCATTGATAAGGTGACATTACCTGCTTATTATCCACAGACCGATCTTGCCAAACGAGATTGGGCCAATGGTTTGGAAGCTATGCAGATAGTGGACCGAAAAGTAGGGGAGGTGTTGCAAAGATTGGAGGAAGAAGGGCTGGCAGAGAATACCGTGGTTTTTATCATTGGTGACAATGGTCGGTGTATGCCCCGGGGAAAGCAGTTTCTGTATGATGGTGGCATACAGGTGCCAATCATTGTCCGGTGGCCGGGAAAGATAAAACCGGCGCAGGTAAATGAAGATATGGTAACTACCTTAGATATTTCAAAAACAATTTTGGATATAGCCGGGGTAATACCGGAATATGAACTTCATGGGGCTAATCTATTAGATGGTAGTACCGGGGACCGCGAATATATTTTTGCCGCAAGAGATAAAATGGACAGTACCCACGATGCCATGAGGGCCGTCAGGTCTAGAAATTACAAACTTATTCACAATCTTATGCCCGAACGTGCTTATTGCCAATACAATAATTATAAGGAACGGAGTTATCCGGTGCTGGCCGAACTGAACATCATGAATATGAAGGGAGAACTAACGCCGGAACAGGCGCTTTTCATGGCATCGGAAAAACCGGAGTTTGAGCTGTTTGATCTGGCCAATGATCCCTGGGAATTGAACAATCTTGCAGATGATCCTGAATACCTGGAAATTAGAAACAAATTATTGGCAGAGCTCAACAATTGGCGTAAAAATGTTATCATGGATAAGGGAGTGACAGATGAATTTAGAAGTGGGGGCTGGTCTGATGAATATCCTACCAAAACACTGGAAGAATGGGAAGAAATACTGGATAAATTTGAACCATGGGTTTTTCGAGCACCTGAATCGGATATGGAGCAGCCCTTTTACCCCCGGAATAAATAATTACCTATGAAGATCTAAAGATTTTATGAAAATTTTCGTTTTGGTTTTATTCACCCTTACAGTTGTGCAGTTACCAACTACTGCACAGGATGCCAAACAAATCATCCAATATGTACTCGACTTACAAAACGGAAAGAGTAATCAGGCTGAGATAGAGATGACCCTGGTCAGGCCCAAGTACACCCGGTCAATATCCATGAAATCCTGGAGCCTGGGTATGGATTATTTTATGATCTATATTACTGAACCGGCACGGGACAAGGGACAAGTCTTTCTAAAAAGATCAAACGATATGTGGAATTGGATGCCTAATATTAGCCGTATGATCAAAATACCACCTTCCATGATGGCCCAAAACTGGATGGGGTCTGACTTTACCAATGATGATCTGGTGAAGATGAACAGCCTGGTGGAAGACTATGAGCACAAGCTTACCGGTGAAGAGACCATCGAGGGCTATCCCTGTCACATAATTGAACTGATTCCCAAGCCACACTCCGCAGTAGTGTGGGGGAAAAATAGTTGTATGGGTGGCCAAGGAGGAGTATTACCAGCTCAGGGTGGAGTATTATGACGAGGATTTCGATCTGATTAATAAAATGGAAGCTTCTGATGTCCGACAATTTGACGATCGAAAGTTGCCATCCAAACTGGTGATGACCCCGCTGAACAAAAAGGGCCAGCAGACCATTATGAACTACAAATCCATCAGCTTTAGCGTAGACTTGCCCGAGTCATTTTTTTCACAGCAAAATATGAAAAGGATAAAATGACTTCCAAACTCATCCTGGCCTGGCGAAACATCTGGCGCAATAAAAAGAGGACCTATATTACATTGGCCTCCATCATATTTGCGGTGGTGATAGCGGCCTTTATGCGGGGACTTCAACTTGGAAGTTATGATAAGATGCTTTACGATGCCATACGCTCATCTACCGGCCACATTGCCATAATGGACAAGTTGTACTGGGACGACAAAACCCTGGACAATAGTATGGAATTCAGCGCTGAACTTGAGCAGACCCTTGATGAAGATGAGCACATAGAGCTTTGGGTGCCAGAAGTGCTGGGAGGCTGCCTGGTCTCTGTGGAGAACAACACCAGGGGCGTGGTAGTTCAGGGAGTTGATCCTGAAAAAAAGGACGCGCAAATTAAATTTAAGGAGAAAATTATTGAAGGGGAATACCTCAATGCTGAAGATCAGTCCATTTTAATTGGCAAGGACCTGGCTTCTTTTCTGAAAGTCGGGGTAGGAGATTCGGTGGTACTGCTTGGCCAGGGATA
>PVMK01127239.1_pt1 | contig 130060 bp, 106 predicted proteins | sample 1853481 | NCBI WGS metagenome assembly PVMK01 (sample SAMN08533507, study PRJNA380276) | Marine sediment metagenome, whole genome shotgun sequencing project.
GTGGGAATCGAACCTGCTTCAGACCACCTTGTTTCGCATGATTCAATAGCGATTACGCGGAATGGTCTCGACGCTGAGACCCCGCTAAACCCAAGTGAATCCGTGTTGCCGGATCAACTTGGGACACGTGTCCCAAACTTCGAGTCGATCGATGGCCTTTCGGCGCACGTGCGTCGCGCCTGGGGGGCGCTGCGCGTGGTTTGAACGTCAAACGCTTGGCGTCAGCCGGCCTGCGACAGGGAAAACAGCAGCACGCCGTAAACCGTGGCCGCCGCGGCAAAGGCCACGACGTCGCCGGAACGGTCCGTGTCGGGGAGCTCGTGGCGTAGGATGTTCATGATCGTTCCGCCGGCGATGTAGGCGAGCACGAGCGCCAGAATGTCTGGTCGGATCTCGACTGCGGGTAGGATTCCGATCAGCCAGCCCGTGATCAAGCCTGCGACGAGCAGCCAACGTCCGATCTGTTGGTACCGATCTCCGTGATGCTCGACCAGTGAATGATCGTTCGCGAGGAAGTGCAGGCCCATCGCCACGGCAAACATCCACAGCGGCTCGACCGCCCGGTCGCCTGGACTGGCCACGGCGTATCCTATCGCCGCGTTCAGCACCATGAAGGAGATGATGCTGAGCCAAAAGGTTGCGGTCCCTGTTTGGTCCGGTTCACCCATGGCCCGGTGCCGACGACGCGACTCGCGTGAAGCCGTCTCCACCCACAACGACACCGTGAGCCCCACGAGGGCCAGGATATAGATGTGTCTGTCGAGGCCCGGGAACAAACCCACGCGCTCAATGAGGCTCTGTTGCTCCGCCAGATCGGGCAGTAGATCTAGGAAGACGTAGGCCACGCTGACGCCGGATGCGGCCGAGAGCGCTCTTGGCCGCCACTGGTGACCGAGTGCCGCTGTGGTGCCTGCGTACAGGTGCACGATGGCCAACACCAAAACCGTTAGCAGCGTTGCCAGCATCGAGCTCATAGCGTACCCGATTAATTATGGTTGCAAGAAGAAGGGATCCTACCGTCGTTAGGGAAGGTGAGTAAGGGATGAGACGCTTTGCTCGAAGAGACGTTGCTCAGTCCACCGACTCGCCGGAGGACGGGGTCCAACCGTCGAACACGATCTCGTAGCGTTCGGTCAGACGTTCGAGCGCCTTCGCGTTCGCGGCCGCGCGGGTTTCGAAGCTGTAGTCGGCGCTCAGGCGTTCGCGCAGCTCGTCGAACTCAGGGGGCCGCGGCTCTGTGCGCCCGAGGACGCGCACCAGGTGCAGGCCGTAGGCCGACTCGAGCGGCCCGAACCATTGCCCGACCGGCGCTTCGAGGAGCTGCTCGCCGAACGCCGCGCCGAAGGTCTGGTCCACTTCGCGGGCGGTCTTGCCGGCATAGTCGACGGACAGAGCGAACCGGTCGCCCATCTCCGGCACCCGCTCCCGGTCGCCGAGCGCGGCGAGGACGGCCTCGGCATTGGCACGCGCTTGGTCACCGCGGCGGTCGACGTTGAAGTAGACGTGGGTGAAGGTCAGGCGCGGCGGCTCTAGGTACTTGTCCGGGTTCGCTTCGAGATACTTCGTGAGCACTTCGTCGCTCGGCTCCGTCGGCACGGCCAGATCACCGATCAGGAACTCCATCTTTTGGCCGATGCGCCGGCGGACGATCACGTCGTCCTGGTCGAGTCCCAGGGCCATGCCCTCGCGATACAAGACCTCCTCGCGGACGAACTCCCGCACCAGCGGTGGCAAGTCCTGGTCTGTGGGCGGCCGACCCCACAGTTTTTCGTACTGTGCACGCAGAAACTGCATTTCGGCGTCGCCGATCACAATCGCATCATCTGAGGGCTCGGTCGCGTCTCCGGCAACGGCGTTGTAGACAGCGAAGATCAGCGCGCCAGCGAACAAAAACTGAACCAGCGGCTCGTGGATGACACGGCGAAGCATACGAATCTCTCGTCTCCATGGGGCCGGGCCTAGGCCTGTCGACGGGGCCTGACCCGGTTACGGGAACTGTTACTCGTCACGGACCCACTGGGAAGGCAACACCGTGCCCTTGACCTCGATGGCACGGCCTTCGGGCTTGGCACCGACCGGCGTGTACCAGATCGGGCTGGTCCAGATGCGCTCCTGGATGGTTGTTGGGACGATGTCCAGCGGCTTCACGCCGAGCCTGTTGGCATCGCGCGTGCTCCAGCGACAGACCGGGTTCTCCAGTACGCGGACGTAGTAGAAGGCCGGGACGGTCATGTCGAACTCCGGGTCGGTCCAGGTGGCGGCGAGCTCCGCGTCGCCCTTGTCCTTGGAGATCTCGCAGGTCTTGATGTTCACCTTGGCGCCGTTGTCCGGGCAGCGATGGGTCTTGGGATCGACCTTGCCGCCGTCCGAGCAGGCTACATCGAAGACCTTGTCGTAGAGCTCGCCAGCCTTGGTCCAGCCTTTGATGATTTGGATACGCTGCAGCGGCGCACTGTTGGGATCGCGCAGCGCGTGCACGGCGAAGGTCGGGGCCGTCGATTTCGGGGTCGCGCCCGGATCGAGCGTCAGGTCGCCGCCCATGGGCACGCCCTTCGCATACGCCGTCTTCAACCAATCCTCCTGCGCCGTGAGTTTCTGCGGGTATTCGAAGCTCCCGAAGAAGCGCCCGGCGATCCGCACGCCCGAGCTGCCGAAGGTCTCCTTGCGCCGCAGGGCGTCGAAGATCGCGTCCCGGGTGTTCGACTCCGCCCAGACGCCCGTGATCCCGCCCGCGGAGAGCTGCGCCATCACCCGAGGCTCGGCGCCCGGCAGCGGGACGGTGCCGGTCAGACGCTCCTTGGGCGTCGCATCCAGGCCGGCGTGTCCGCCGTGATAGTTGAACTCTTCCCAGGTGTGGGCGGAGCCGTGGTCGTCGCCGCCGCCCTCGAGGCCAAACTTGAAAGGGTTGAAGCCAGACGACTGCTGGAACTGCAGGCCGAACTTGTACGCCTCGCGGACGTAGCTGGTCCGCTGCTGCTCCACTCGCTGCCAGGTGTGTAGGCTGACAGGCAGAATCTCGAAGTTGGCCCACTCGTCGTTCGGTGAGAAGCTCGGATGGGTCATCGAGGTGCCCTTGAGCTGCATGGCCTCGTGCAGCGGCTCGTTCAAGTTGCGCCGCCCGGCATAGGCGGCGTCGAGCGGCGCGCCCCAGGAATCGACGAGCGAGAACATGCGCCCGTTGCTGAGGTTGCCGTTGTGGGAGATGGCGAGGTTGTCGGCGCCCTTCGCGCGCCACTCCTCTAGGTAGCTCCACAGATGCTCGGGCTTGGCCGAATCCATGGCGCTGAACGGCAGGTCGGCCACCTTCGTGCCTCGGAAGATCACGTTGCGGTGCAGATTGTCGCCCTGCGGCATCGAGGTCCACTCGTAGGCGATGAAGGTGGTGAACTTGCCAGGTTCATTAAATTGCTCGGCGTTGGCCTGAATGCGGTTCCAGACCGTCTGCGTGGACGCGGAGGTATAGCCCTCCGGGTTCACGCCGCTGCCGGCTGCCGCCTGCATTGCATACAGGAACTTGGCCTGGTCCGCCTTGTTCGTGCTGCGCAGGTAGCCGGCTAGCTTCGTCTTGTAGAAGTCGCTGGTCTTGTCGGTGGCCAGACTGGCGATGCCGATCATCTCGGAGTGGTCGGTCATCATGAAGAAGTCGAGCGGCGCCTTGAGCTTCACCTTGTAGCCGCCGACGTGATCGACCTCCTCGCCCCGCGCCAAACGGTAGGCGTTCTCCGGTGGCAGCCGGTTGCCGAAGCCATAGGCATCCCCAGAGAGCTCGGAATGCGCATGGGTGTCGCCGAAGTAGACGTTCTTCAAGGGGTTGGACGGGGGCTTCGCGGACTTCTTCTTCTTCACCCGGCGAGCCGGTTCGCTGACGGGCTCGGAGTTGGAGGGCCCGGTGTTGTTGGGACCCCATGTGCTGCCGGAGACCGAAGCCAGCAGGTCCGGCCCGCTCGAGGTGCACGCGACCATCAGGCCAACGCACGCGCTGAAGAATACTAGAACTTTCGCAAACGCGTTCATCGGGCCAACTCCTCTTATTTCTTCTTCGTGTGAACCAAGGGCAGGTGCCCGGCATGCGGGGAGGCTGCAGCGTCAGCCGCATCGCCGGCTTTCTTGTCACTCACCCCTGCGTACCAGATCGGCGAGGTCCAGGCGCGCTCCTGGATCGTCGCCGGTACCGTGTCGGCCGGCGGCAGCTTGAGCGCGACAGCGTCGTAGGTCGACCAGCGCGGCGTCGGGATCTCTAGCACCCGCACGTAGTAGGCGGCGCTCATGGCCGGGTCGAAGTCCGGATCGGACCACACGGCCCCGAGCTCGACGTCGCCGATCTCGTTGGTGTACCTGGCGGTCTTGACGTCGACGGTGTTGCCGACCGGCCGGGCCTTGCCGGTCTTCGGGTTCACCCTGCGGCCATCGGACAGCGCGACGTCGTAGATCTCCTCGTAGTCGATGACGCCGTCGCTCCAGAGCTTGATGATCTGGATGCGATCCAGGTTGGCGCTGTGTGGCGACTTCATGGCCCAGACGACGAACTTCGGCGCCGCCTTGCCCGTCGGGTTGGCGGCCAGGTCGGCGCCCATGGGCACACCACCCGCGTAAGCCGCTTTGACCCAGTCCTTCTTCTTCAGCAGGTCATCCGTATAGTCATAGCCGCCGAAGAAGCGCACCTTGATGCGGGTGCCTGAGGTGGCGTAGGTCTCCTTGCGCGCCATCGCGTCGTAGATCGGCCCGCGGCTGTTCGACTCGGCCCACGCGCCGGTCAGGGTGCCGGGATTGAGGAACAAATTGCCGCCCTTGACCCCGAGTTTCTGTCCCGGCAATCCGGTCCTTCGCTTCTGTGCCGTGTCGTCCATCGACGCGTGGTTGCCCTGGAAATTGAACTCCTCGAAGGTGTTGATGGTGCTATGGGAGTCCGACCCGCCTTCAACCCCAAGCTTGAAGGGGTTCACGCCGATGACCCGTTCGACGTTGAGGCCCATCTTCCAGGCCTCGCGGACGTAGTTTGAGCGCATCGCCGGGACCGGCGCGCCGGTGGGCAGGTGATAGTTCCACAGCTCGAAGTTGGCCCACTCGTCGTTCGGGGAGAACAGGGGATGGGCCATGGACGTGCCCTTGGTCTGCCCTGCCTCGTGCAGCGGCTCGTTGAGGTTGCGGCGCTTGGCGTAGGCCGCATCGATGAAGGTGCCGTCGCTGTCGTGCAGCGTGAACATCTTGCCGAGGCTGGCGTTGCCGTTGTGGGAGATGGCGAGCATGGTCATGCCCTGCTTGCGCCACGCCTCCATCGCGGTCCACAGGTCCTCGGGCTTGCTCGAGTCGATGGCCGTGAAGGGGACCTTCGGCGCCTTGGCGTCGCGGAAGATCACGTTGCGGTGCATGTTGGCCTGGCCCGGCAGTGAGGTCCATTCGTAGGCGACGAAGGTGGTGAATTTGCCCGGGTCGTTGTACTTCTCGGCATTGGCCACGACCTTCTGCCACACCGATTTGCCAAGCTTCGCGTTCGCTTTCTCGGACAGGCCCGGCAAGTTCGTGCCCTTGATCATGGCGCCCCCGATCTCGGTGAAGGCCTGGGTCATCTTCTTGTCCCGGACCAGCTTCGCGATCGGCGTGTCGTAGACGATGCTGCCCTTCACCAGGAACAACGGCGCGGCGCCCATGAACTCCGAGTGATCGGTCATCATGAAGAAGTCGAGCGGCTGCTTGAGCTGGACCTTCGGGCCGCCCATGTGGGTCACGGCCTCGCCGCGGGCGAAGCGATAGCCGTCTTCCGGACCGTACTTCTGGTTGCCCAGGGCGAAGGCGTCGATCGACCAGCTCGAGTGGCCGTGGGTGGTGCCGAAATAGACGTCGCGTTCTGCAGGCGCCTGGACATAGGCCGGCTCCACCCGCCCAGGGACCTCCGCGGCCGGTGCCGGTGTCGCGGCTGGCGCGGCGCTCTCGGCCTTGTCGGTTTCTTTCGAGGCGCAGGCGACCATCAGGCCCACACACGCGCTGAGGCACAGGATGACTTTGGCGGAGAGCTTCATGGGGTTCCTCCCTTTGTTCACCAGCGGACGCTAACACGGATACGCGGCGACCCCGTGAGCCAGAACGGCCCAAAACCGGCCCATTTCTGTCGACGCCGAATCCCGGCAGCTACTGCCCCAGCTGCCAGAAACCGACGAGGCGCTCGACCAGCCAGAAAGCCGCGATCGTGCCGATGCCATAGGCAGGCGCCTGCTCAGCCCATGTTGGCCATTGCTTCCGCATCCGTCCCAGCAGCCAAATCGCGGCGAGCGCCATGAACACGAACACGACCTGCCCGAGCTCCACGCCCAGATTGAACGTGAGCAGCGCCAGGGGGATATCCGCCCGGGGCAACCCCACGTCCGCGAGGGCCCCAGCGAATCCGAAGCCGTGCAACAGGCCAAAGGCAAAGGCGACCAACCAGGGAGCGCGCGCGGTCAGGCTGGGCTGCCCGCGGCTGACTTTGAGCAGCTCGCTGGCCAGAAACACGATCGAGAGCGCGATGGTCGCCTCCACGGGCGGGCCGGGCACACGCACCAAACCCAAGGTGGCCGCAGCGAGGGTGATGCTGTGGGCAACCGTGAAGGCGGTGACCGTCGCCAGCAAACGCCGCCAGCCGCGGACGATGAGGAGCAGCGCCAGTACGAACAGCAGGTGGTCGAAGCCGAACAGGATGTGCTCGACGCCCAGCTGCAGATACTGCACGGCCACCGCCCAGGCGGACGGAGGCCCTTCCACCACGACCCAGGGACGGGCGGCCTTCACCAGGCTGGTGAACGTGCCCCCGTCCGCCAGCACGACGCGGACCAGCACGTCGTTGAGGGTTCGTTCGAGCCCCGGAAAGTGGATCTGCTTGCCGGCCAGCCCCGCGTCGCCGCAATCGATCAGGCGACGCTCGAGCAGGACATCGCCCAGGTTCGAAGAAGCCGGCGGCACCACATCTCGGCAAGCGGGCGGTAGCGCCAACTCCATGGTCGCGCCGCGTCCCCCGACCAGGGGACGCTTCCAGGTCAGCTCGAAGACGGCTCCGTCGGTCGCGACGAGCTCGAGGTAGGCGGGACGAGAATCGTGAGCCCGTGCCGTCGTCGCCGACAACAACAGACCCACGGCCATGAGCGAATGCACAAAGATGCCGGGGCTACCGTTCACTCTCGCCATCGATTGCGCGTGGTCATCAGTAGTACGAAGAAATGATGGTTTACTGAGCTCTCTGTGCCGCCCGGCTGGAGTCGGTGAAAGAAAAGTCTGTCACAGTGGCAGACGTACGGCCAGCGTCGTCTGACGGAAGCCACCCCCGCAACGTTCGTGGCTTTGATTGCGTCATTGCTCCGGTGCGAATAAGCCGAAGGCGTTGAGCGTGTGACCCGCGCGACCGATCACGCGATCAGCGAGAGAAGGTGGCGCGTGCAGTTTTGTTGGCAGACAAAACTATCCCTTGCCCCAACAAAGTTGGGTCCCAAACCGGCAAAGAGTGTCTGATGCAGACCAACACAGGCACATCTCGTCACAATGCGGCGAGTACCGGCGAAGAGTGTTCAAGAGTGTCCCGCTTGGACAACATGAGTCGAAGTTGGCCGAGCTTCGTCGGCAATTGACAGAATGTGACACCTCGAGACAGGAGGGCGCGTCGATGCACGCGACGACTGCTGACCCATTCGATCCGAACGTGAGCAGGCGCTATCGCAGCAAAAGAAGTTTTCGGCCCGAGCAACTTCTTGGGGGGCAAAACCGATAATATAGGTATGGACGAAGACGGCAGATCCAATCACGGCGGGCTGAGGTGCCGAGAATCGCGACTCTTGCAAGACGCAACGATGAGGATCACTCTGCAGCGGGGAGCAACGTGAATCTGGGCAACGACGAACGCCTAGTCGATATGACGGTATCGGACCTTCGCGCGTTGTTGCTGGACACGGTGCGTGACGTGATGGAACAACAGCCGACCGGAAAGACGGATGAGCTTCTGACCACTGAAGAACTCGCGAAGCTCATCAAAGTGTCGCCCGACACGGCTCGCAAGTGGCGACGCCTCGGTTGCCCGCACGTTTCCGTCGGCGAAAGGAAGTTTCGGTGGCGGCTAGAAGAGGTCCTGCGCTGGCGCGAGGAACTACAGCATGGCTAGAGACAGCAAGCGCTCATCGACCGGCATCCGCTGGGACGAGGGCAAGAGGCGCTATCGTATTAGTTACAAGGATGCCGAGGGCGCATGGCGACGTGAACACGCTGGACGAACGTTCGAAGCAGCCAAGCGCCAACTCACGACGCGAAAGCGCCAAGTCTGCGAAGGGACTCTGGATCTCGAGCGCGAGGCCGGGCCCAATGTGACGCTTGCGAGCTACGTTAAGCGATGGGAAGCGCAGCAAGCCGTGGGCAAGCGGCGCAACGTCGAACGGGAGGTGCGTCAGCTACGTCTGCATGCGCTGCCCACGCTGGGCGGCCGCCCGGTGAACCGCATTACCCCGCCCGACATCCTGCGCCTGTGTTGGGCTTGCTACGAGCCCGACGAGCGGCATCGCCGCGCCAACGGCAAGCTCGGCGAGAAGTCGGTTCACAACCTCAAAGGCGTGCTCTCGAGCGTATTCTCGCTCGCCGTGTTTGAAGGCGTGACGGACCGAAATCCGTGCGCGCAGATTCCTCGGGGCAAGCTGCCGAAGATCGGAAAGCAAAAGCGTCCCCTCTACAACCGTGAAGAAGCGCGGGCGCTCATGACCGATCCGCGCATCCCGCCCGATCGTCGAGTGTTCCACACGCTCCAAGGCCTCACGGGGTTGCGAGTGGGGGAGGTCGCAGGACTTCGATGGCGCGACTACGACCACCGAACGAGACCGCTCGGGGCGCTCCACGTGCATTGCCAGTACGACGGTCAGCCGCTCAAGACGGCGAGCGGCGCGGACACGAAGGCTCGAATGGTGCCAGTCCATCCAGAGCTCGCCCGGGTGCTTTCCGAATGGCGCTTGGAGGGCTTCGCTGCGGTGTACGGCCGGCAGCCGACCGAAGAGGATTATGTCGTTCCGGACCGTCGGAACATGGGCGCCCGAACGCCTTCGCAGGTGACCAAAGCGCCGGACCACGACTGCGCTGCGGTGGGCATCGCGGACAAAGGCACCCACGGCTTTCGGCGCTACTTCATCACCTACGCCCGCGCAGACGGGGCAAGCCCGGACGTGCTCGAGCGCTTCACCCACAACCGGCGCGGAGAGATCATCGACGTCTACACCAGCTTTGAATGGCCGACCCTTTGCCGCGCAGTGCGCTGCCTTACGGTCAACCTCGAGCGCGGAACGCTGCTCGGTTTCGGGCCTGCGGCCGACCGAGTTTGGGACACTTTTTTGGACACCGAAGTGGATCCAGGTCGAAAGCTGAATGATTTCAATCCCAAAATGGTGGAGGCGGTGGGAATCGAACCCACGTCCGGAAATGTTCCAGAACTGCATCTACGTGCGTAGTTTGTGTTTTGAAATTCGCCTTGGGTTGCGCCCACAAACAGGCTCGCACCAACGCTAGGGGTTCTTCATCTCGTCATTGCGCCGAACCCGACTCGCAATGACCAGCCCGTTCAAATGACGCCTCCGCTAGAAGCACAGGCAAGCTTCTAACTTCGACGGCTCTCTTGGCTTTACTTAGGCCGCGAGAGCAACTGCGTTATCGTTGGCAGTTGTACGTCCCAAACGTTTTTACGTCGTGCTTGGGCCGACGGACACGCAACCGAACCTTCATCATCCCCGTCGAAACCGGTCGCCCCCAGAATTTCAAAGACCTGCACACTATGAGGTCGCTCCGGTACCCGCGCAACATCGGCCGAAAACCCCCGATTTGGTTGGGCTTCGTGGTTCGGGCTGATACGGTGCGGCGGCTTGTGGCGTCATGATGGGTTTTGCACTCGGTGTTGCGGCGGCTCTGTGTTGGGCGGGGCTCGATGTGGTGCGGAAGGCGCTTGCCGGGAAGGCTTCGCCGTCGGCGCTTGCGGTGTTTCTGTTGCTCGGGCAGGTGCCTTTTCTCGGCGCTTGGGCCGCGTTCGATCAGACTTGGATCACCGACGCGCGGTACTGGCCTCCCGCCGTCGTCTCGATGGCGATGAATGCGCTCGCCAACGTGCTCTTCATGCGCTCGGTGCAACTGTCACCGTTGAGCCGAACCGTTCCCTTTCTCTCGCTGACCCCGGTGTTCAGCGCGCTTGCGGCGATTCCATTGCTCGGTGAGGTGCCTAGCCCGGTGCACTGGGCGGGCATTCTGCTCGTCGTCGTCGGCGCTCTCGTCCTCAATAGCGACCTGGCGGATTCGTGGTGGGGCTCGATCGCGCACGAGAAGGGTGCGCCCTACATGATCGCGGTCGCCGTGCTCTGGGCGTTCTCGACAGCCCTCGACAAGCGGGCCCTTCCTCACGCGTCCCCGGCCTCTCATGCTTTCCTGCTGTCGACCGGGAGCGCCCTGATTCTGGGTTCCTGGATCCTCTCGCGAGGAAAGCAGGGCGAGCTCCGGGAGGTCCTCGTGGCGCCCAAGGGCTTGCTCGCAGGGCTCATCGGATTTGCCGTGGCTGCCCTGGCCCTGCAGATGATGGCCCTCCAGTGGCTCTGGGTGGCGGTGATCGAGACCCTCAAGCGGGCCTTTGGGGTCCTCGGCAGCGTATTGCTCGGCCGGCTCTTCTTCCGGGAGCCCATCACCGGCCGAAAGGTGGCCGCGGCGGTCCTGATGCTGGCCGGGACGACTGTGCTGGTTCTGAGCTAGGCCATGGCAAGAGCCTCCCAAATCCGCTAATGCTGAAGGGTGGCCGAAGAAAAGCCGCTTCCGCCCAAGCTCGACGTCGCCCGGTACCTTCTGGCCCAGGGCAACCTGTTCGTGCACCTCGACCCTCGGATGGACACGGTGGTCGTCCCGCAGTGGTACCGCTCAGAACCTCAACTGGTTCTGCAGATTGGCTTCGATATGTCTGTACCCATTGAAGATTTGCAGGTAGATGCAGACGGCATCTACGGCACACTGTCCTTCAACCGCTCGCCGTTCACCTGCCAGGTTCAGTGGGACGCGGTATTCGCGCTCGCGGGTGACGATGGCCGAGGCATGGTCTGGCCCGACTCGATGCCGCAGGAGATTTCCGAGGAAATCGAGCGCGAAGCAGGTAGGGAGCCACCTCCACCGATCGTCGAAGAGCGCCCATCGCTCAGGGTCCTGCCAGCAGTCGAGGGCGACGGGGAGGGCGAGTCCACCCCGTCAACCCCCCCAAAGCCAGGCGACCGCCCCCCCTACCTCAAAGTAGTGAAGTAAGCAGGGACAAGGGGGACTGTCCCCTGTTCCGGGCGCGGGGCGTTGGGATTAAAAAGTAACGGCCCGAAAGGGGGGACTTTCGGACCGCTAGAGGGATGGCGATTTGCATGAAGTGGGGGGAAAACAAGCCAAATCGCCGGTCTAACAGCGCTACAGGGGACGTGGGGGGACGCCATCACCGCAGTGCTTATATCACCCTCTCTCTATGCTACTACCGTGCCAACTCTGTAAGGCGGGGAATCATGAATGATCTCATACGGGTTGTGGGATCCTGCTAATTGACCGTCGTTCAGATCTGAAATTTTTTTGAAGTTCTGCGCGTTTAGCCCCTAAATTGCACCCGATCGGCCGAAGCGGGGGGGACAAGTGTGGGGTGGATCACAAACGACACATGCCCTGAATAACCCTTACAGATGAATTACAAGTGTATTAGAGCTGTACAGACGTGAGGCAGCTTACTTTTTATTTCTGCAATAGATTTTTCAGATCTGAACGGCTGGAAGCCCATAATCGAGCAGCATTTGATCGCTTTCCGAGATCAGCAGCTCGCTCGAATAGCCCTTCGCTGGCTCCATGAAGCGGAATTCATTGACTGAAACGCCTGCCGCCTGCTGGGCAAGCTCGGCGATCTGTCGTGACGTACCTGATACCGACACCGCCCCACCTGCACCCGTTTTCCGTGCAGATTTGATTGCAGAGTTGAAATCCGCTGTGCCTGTATCGATTGGCTTACTATCAGCAGCCACGGAGGTCAGTCGAACGAGGACCTGGTCCCCGCGTGGCTCGTATCTTTGACGGAGGTTGCTCGGCAGGTGGCTATCGTCGTTGTGAGCGACGAACTCGACCCGGTCTTCCGAGAACCGGAGGGTCGTCCGGCCGGTATTCCGCATTCGTCCGAGCGGCCAGGGGAACTGATCTCGCACACCAAGCAACCCGGAGAGGAGGGCGGCGATGATGCCGCCGTGGGTGAATACGATGGCCCGGCCGCCCTCAGGCATCCGCTGGCGAAGGGCAGTCAGTGACGCGTCCGCTCGCAGGAAGACCTCCGGCCAGCTCTCCCCGCCGCCTATGGCGAAGGTCTGCCTGGCCTTGAGGGCCTCGATTTGCTCCGGGAAGCGTTCGACGACCTGCTCCATGGTCAGCCCCTCCCAATCGCCCACATCGATTTCCCGCCAGGCCCGGTCGTGCTCGACCTCGACACCCGAGGCCTTGGCGGTGTCCGCGGCCCGGTTCAAATCCGAGCTCAGCACCAGGTCATAGCTTCGTCCCCGAAGGGCGCGGCTCAGCCCCTCGACCTGGCTCTGCCCGACATCGCTCAGCGGGGAGTCCCCGTGACCCTGCCAGACGCCGCTCGCGTTCGACACGGATTGCCCATGCCGAACCAGGCAGACTTCGAGCATGCTCATGCCGCCGGAGCGACTCCTTGTTCCTTGCGCGGCATGATCACGTGGTCGACGATGCCATACTTCTTGGCCTCGAGGGCCGAGAGGAACTTGTCGCGTTCGGTGTCGTGGCGGATCGTCTCGACGTCCTGACCGGTGTGTAGTGCCAGGATCTCATTCAACCGCTTCTTGGTGCTGAGGATCTCTTTGGCGTGGATCTCGATGTCCGACGCCTGACCTTCATACCCGCCGAGCGGCTGGTGAATCATGACGCGGCTATGCGGCAGCGCGCGGCGCAGGCCCTTGGTGCCGGCCGCCAAGAGGAACGCCCCCATCGACGCGGCCTGCCCGAGGCATACCGTTGACACGGGGCAGCGCACGTAGCTCATGGTGTCGTAAATCGCGAGGCCCGAGGACACCATGCCGCCGGGGCTGTTGATGTAGAGCGTGATCTCTTTGTCCGAGTCTTCGCTCTCCAGGTAGAGAAGCTGGGCGATGACCGCGTTGGCGACGAAGTCGTTGATCGGCGTGCCTAGGAAGACGATGCGGTCTTTGAGGAGCCGGCTGTAGATGTCCCAGGCTCGCTCGCCTCGGTGGGTCTCTTCGATGATGGTGATTGCGCGTGTCGCAAGATCGTCGCTCATGCGCTCAACCTAGTCTCTCCGGGCCCACCCGCAATCCGGATTTTGACGAACCGGGTTCGGCGCTATGTTGAGCAGATGCTCCCGCCCGCCCTCGACATGGTTCGCAAGTTGGTCGCCACGCCCTCCGTGAGCTCGCCGGACGATCGTTTCGACCAGTCGAACCGTGGGGTCATCGATCTGGTGGCAGAGTGGGCCGCCGAGCTCGGGTTCGCGGTGCGGATCGAGGGGCTTCCTGGAGGGTCGGGCAAAGCGAATCTGATTGCTACGCTGGGCGAGGGCGACGATGGCCTCGTGCTTTCGGGGCATACCGATACGGTCCCGTACAATGCCGAACGCTGGACCGACGACCCATTCATGCTGACCGAGCGGGAAGGCAAGCTGTACGGGCTCGGCACCGCTGACATGAAAGGCTTCTTCGCTGCGGCGCTTCACGCGATCGCGCGCTTCGAGCCCGGCCAGCTTCGGCAGCCGATTACGCTCCTGGGCACTGCCGACGAAGAGAGCACGATGGACGGCGCGCGAGCCTTGGCAGAAAAGGGCGAGCGTCTTGGCCGGTACGCGATCATCGGCGAGCCGACCGGCCTTCGGCCCATTCGCAAACACAAGGGCGTGTTCTACGTGAAGGTTGTCGTCGGCGGCAAAGCAGGCCATGCCAGCAATCCGGCGCTTGGCGTGAACGCCATCGAGGGGTTGCAGCTGGTGCTCGCCGCATTGCAGTCATGGCGAGAAGCTATCGGAAAACGCTACAGCGACGACGACTTCGAGGTCCCGACGCCGACGCTCAACTTCGGACGCATCACCGGCGGCGATAGCCCCAACCGGATTTGCAGCGAGTGCACGCTCGACCTCGACATTCGGTTACTGCCGGGGATGGAGCGGCCGGCCGTGGTTGCCGAGCTTCGTGACGTCGTGGCGAATGCGCTGCATGGCGGGCAGTGGACGTTCGATGTGCGGGCGACCGGCGCCTACGCGGATGCGTTTTCGGGGCCTTCGGACGCCGAGTTTTCCGGCGCCGTCGAGACCTTGTGCGGATGTTCAGCCGAGACTGCGCTGTTTGGAACCGAAGCGCCGTTTCTCGCGGAATTGGGACTGCAGACGCTCGTCCTTGGTGCTGGGGACATCGCCGTTGCGCACCAGCCCGACGAATATGTCACCATTGCGGCTATCGAGCGTGCCACCGAGGTGTACGCAAGCCTGATTCAACGCTTCTGCATCGAGTCCGCATGAGCCCTAAAGTCGACCCATTCGTCCAACACTTCCGAGCGAGCGCGCCGTATATCCACGCGCATCGTGGGCGGACGTTTGTGATCATGTTCGGCGGCGAAGCCGTGGCGTCGAAGGACTTGCGGACACTCCTTTACGATGTGGCGCTGCTGCACTCGCTCGGCGTGCGCATCGTGTTGGTGGCCGGTGCGCGGCCTCAGATCGACGAGGCGTTGGCCCGGCGCGGTGAGCAGCCACGCTTCGAGGGCGATCTGCGCGTGACCGACGACGTTGCGCTTCAGTGCGTGAAAGAGGCCGTCGGCGCGACCAGGGTCGAGCTCGAGGCGCTTCTATCGATGGGGTTGCCGAACTCTCCGATGGCCGGCGCGCGGCTTCGGGTAGCGACGGGCAATTTCGTGATGGCGCAGCCAGTAGGCGTCGTCGATGGCGTCGACTATCAGCACACGGGCAAGCCGCGACGTGTAGACGCTGATGCGATCAGGCAGCGGCTCGATGATGACGCGATCGTCGTGCTTACTCCGATCGGGTATTCCTCGACCGGGGAGGCGTTCAATATCAGCAGCCACGATGTCGCGGCTGCAACGGCCATCGCGCTTGGCGCGGACAAGTTGATCGGTCTGCTCGAAGGGCCAGGGGTGCTCGACGCCGAGGGCTTGCCCCCGTCGCAGCTCACCCCGAACGAGGCCGAGCAGATTCTGCGCTCGGGGCGCGACCTTGGTCACCATGTGGAGCGCCATTTGGCTGCCGCCATCGAGGCGTGCCGAGGCGGGGTTCCGCGAGCGCATCTGGTCGCGCGGCAAAGCGACGGTTCGCTGCTCCGAGAGCTCTTCACCCGTGACGGTGTCGGCACGATGGTGACCTCCGAAACGTTTGAAGGGGTGCGCCCGGCCGCTCAAGGCGATGTGGGCGGCATCCTTGCGTTGATCGAGCCTCTCGAAGAGCAGGGAATCTTGGTGCGTCGCTCCCAGCAAATGCTCGAAAACGACTTTGACCGGTTCACGGTGATCGAGCGAGACGGGATGGTCGTCGCATGCGCCGCGCTCTACGCCTATCCCGATGAGTCGATCGCCGAGCTGGCGTGTCTGGTCGTGCATCCGGACTACCGCGCGTCGGGTCGCGGCGATCAGTTCCTGCAGTACCTGGAACGGCAATGTGATGCCGAGGGCTTGCGCGGGCTGTTCGTCCTCACGACCCAGACTTCGCACTGGTTTCGGGAGCACGGTTTCGAGGCCTGTGACCTGACCGAACTGCCCGAAGCGCGGCGCTCGCTCTACGACGAGGGACGCCGTTCCAAGATCCTGCTCAAGCTGCTCGGCTGACGCATCTGCGCCAAAGCACTGCGCTTTCCGTTCATGCTTGGAGAGGCGCGCGAATCGTGCTACTCGTCCTCGAATTCGCCTAAACAGGACTTGATTCGTCCTTGATACACGCAAAATGAAGCAGGCTGAGCTCAATCCACGCCCGGAAGCGGAAGCGCCTCCCGCAGATGCGGAGATGGAGGAGACCGTCGCTCAGGAGGAGAAAGTTCTCGCCCGCGTGCATCGAACTGCCAAATCGAGGCGCCCCACGCCCCGTGGCCGGCTCATCGACTACGACGCCGAGCTGATCGCTCTTCGCGACCAGGTTCGTGAGGCGCGGCTCGAGGACATCCCGCCGCTGGTCGAGGAGATGGAGCGGCTTCAGCAGGTGGCGCAGCGTCGAGCGAAGGTGACCGAAGGCGCCGTCGACCCGATGTCGCCGTACTTCGGCCGGATGATCCTCGAGGAGGAGGGCCGCAAGCGCGAGATTTTGATCGGCCGCAGCACGTTCCTCGATCCCAAGACCGGCGTACGCATCGTCGATTGGCGGGATGCGCCGGTGAGCCGGGTCTACTACCGCTACGCAGAGGGCGACGAGTACGACGAGATATTCGGTGACCGTGAGGTCGAGGGTGAGGTGCTCGTTCGCCGCAATCTGTCGATCACGACCGGCAAGCTTCGCCGCATCGGCACCCCGCAAGGCACTTTCCGGCGCTCGCGGGACGACTTCTGGCGGCGCGTAGCCGAGCAAGCGACGAAGCTTTCGGGCGGGCAGGGCGCTGCGATGCGTCCCGAGTCGTATCATCGGCCCGGCGAGCTCGGGATCGGCGACGACGATCTGCGCGAGGACAAGCATCTCTCGGAGATCACGGCGCTCATCGATGCGCGTCAATTCGACCTGATCAGCCGGCCGACGTCTGGTCTCGTTGTCATTCAAGGCGGCGCCGGTAGCGGCAAGACCACGATTGGGCTTCATCGCCTTGCCTACCTCGCGTTCCAGGACCCGCAGCGGTTCCGTTCGGATCAGATGCTGGTCATCGTCTTCAACGATGCGCTGGTCCGGTACATCTCGCACGTTCTGCCAGCCCTTGGCGTCAATGACGTGCCTGTTCAGAGCTTTGAGCGATGGGCCGAGCAGCAGCGCCGCCGTCACATTCCCAAGCTGACCACGCGCTACGTGGAGGACACGCCGACCCACGTGGTCCGGATGAAGAAGCATCCGGCCATGCTGCGGGCGATCGATCAGTACGTCGCCGAGCTCACCGAGCGGGTCGAGGCCGAGATCCTGGAAGAAACCAAGCAAAGCGATGGTGGCGCGGTAGTGACGCGCGTGTGGCGCGGTACGGCAGACGAGCCTCTGGGCGTGCGGCTCGAGGTGCTTTCGCAGTGGCTTCAGGACCGTGACGGCGATGCGCAGGGGGTGCCCCTCGGCACTCGCCATGCCGTCGGGCGCATTTGCAACCGCTGGTCATCGCGCACACGAGACGTGGTGACGGCGTGGGCGGACCTCGTGACCGATCGGAAGCGCCTCACCGAGACATTTGCGCGTTGGGCTCCCGACGCTCTCAGTGACCAACAGATCGACTGGGCGCATTCCTGGTGCAGCCGGCATTCGACCCGTGCGTTGATGGCGTACGAAGAGGCGTTCGAAGAGGACGGTGAAGCACCCACCCGCAGCGTGGGCGTGGACGGCATCGATGAGAACGAGCCGGCAGCGCTCGACCGGGAGGACGATGCGCTCCTGCTTCGGATCTTTCAGACACTGCGCGGTCCGCTTTCGGGGCGGCGTGGGGCGCTCGAGTACGAACATATTTTCGTCGATGAGGCGCAGGACATGAGCCCGGTGGAGCTGGCGGTCGTGCTCGACACGGCGGCCGAGCAACAGAGCGTGACGCTCGCGGGTGACATTGCGCAGAAGCTTCATCTGGACAACGGCTTCACGGATTGGCGGCACGTGCTCGAGGAGCTGAAGCTCGACCACATCGAGATCGAGCCGCTCAAGCTCAGCTACCGCTCGACCCACGAGATCCTCGACTTTGCAACCGACGTCCTCGGGCCACTTCGCAACGAGGTTTCGGGCGAGGCCACTCGCTATGGTGCCCCGGTCGAGCTGTTCCAGTTCGGCGGCAGCGGTGAGGCGGTGGGCTTCCTGTCTGAGGCGCTTCGGAACCTCGTGAGCTCGGAGCCGCTCTCGTCGGTCGCGGTCATCGCCCGCTACCCCGAGCAGGCTGACGTCTATTACAAAGGCCTCCGCCATGGCGAGGTGCCGAACCTTCGCCGGGTCGCCGATCAGGACTTCCTCTTCCGTCCAGGTGTCGATGTGACCGACGTGCGCCAGGTTAAGGGCCTCGAATTCGACTACGTCGTCATCGTCGAGTGCAACCGCTCGACGTTCCCAACCGACGACGAGACCCGGCATCTGCTCCACATCGCGGCCACCCGCGCCGCCCACCAGTTGTGGGTGTTCTCGACCGGGACCCCCTCGCTCCTGCTCCCCGAGGCCCTCGTCCGGGCTTCTGACTAGCTGTTTCCTCCCCGGGGACCGTATGGAGTTGCAGTCTTCCACAGGGCGTGTAAGATCACGATCTAGCGGCCGTTGCGGCCTGCACCGGGTTCCTACGGTAGAACGAGCAACGACGCCGCGAGGGGAAAAAGACGCAACGCGCGTAGTCCCGTGTAGGTCCCGTTAGCCTCCAACCCAAGACCATTCAGGCTGCTCACAGCCCCACTTCGATGGCCGAAACTGCTCTCCAAGAAACGGTAGAAGACGAAGCCGCGCCACAGCCGTCGGCGGAAGAAGCGCCCACGTGGCGTGAGCCGACGACGTCCGTGGCGAAGAAGCTCGCTTCGATGAGCGACCGGGCGATTCAACGCGTCACGGGTGGCAATGCGTTCTTGCGTGGTCGTCTGTATGCGCGGCGCAAGGCGGTCGAGCACCTCAAAGAGGAAGAGCATTTGGCCGCCGGGGAGATCTCCGTGCGCACGGCCGATGAGCCGTATCGCACGACGATCGCCTACGACGAAGAAGCCGACACATGGGAATCGAGCTGCACTTGTCCGGGCTGGCGTGGTCCGACGGGGCATTGCAAGCATGTCGCCGCGGTGATGGTAGCGTTGCGCGACGAGGTGCGGCCGCCACGCGTGAAGGGTCCGCATCAGCAGCAGAGCAAGAAGAAAAAGAAGAGCGAGCCGGTGCACATTCCCGGGACGGTCTCTGCCGGTGGCAAGAGGCGGCGGTCTCGACGTCGTCGGCGTAGTGCCGGTGGCGCCGATGGTAGCGCGCTCGATGTCCTCTCGCCCCGTGAGCTTCAGGCCCAGCGCGGAGGAGAGGTGCGGGGACCGATGGACGCCTGGCTGCCGGCCGAGGCGCTGGATAAGCCGCTCGAGTTCGAATACCGGATGACGGTTCGTCCCGCTTCGATCACCGTCACGCCCGTTCTGGCGGGCTCGCGGAGCGCGGTGCCGATCAGTGAAGCTCTAAGCGCATTCAACATGGTATCGATCGACGAGCGCCCGCTCTTTCGAGCACTCGCTCGGAACACAAATCGTGGGCCGGGCACGACAGCGGAGCTTCGCGGCGAAGATGCGGCTGAAGTGCTGGAGATGCTCAGCGATCGGCGTGTGCTGCTCGAGCCGGCATCGATGGAGCTGCGCTTTGCGAACGAAGCGCTGAAACCCCGGATCGAGCTCGACCCCGCCAACGGCGACAGCCTGCGGGTGCGCGTCGTGTTCTACCTCGAGAGCAACAAGCGCCGCTTCGCGCTTTCGAGCGGCGCATGGTTCGAGGGGACGCCCGGTTGGCAGATCGACACCACCGAAGGTGTGGCACGGCCGGTGAGCGAGCTGGTCACCCCGGCTTGGCTTCAACGGCTCTACCGCTCGCCGGCGATGGTGCAGTCGCAAGAAGACCTCCCGGCGTTGCTCAGCGAGTCGATTCCGCGGGTCGCAGCGTTGCTTGGTGCGGAGCTTCCCGATTTGAGCTCGGTGGCCGACCTGGTCGATCAGAAACCGCGCTTCGAGCTCAAGGCCAACGGCGACATCATCGATGCGCGCGTTCGGCTTTACGTACGTTACGAAGATCAGGAGTTCGAAGTTCCGCCTGACGATTTCCCCTCGCCATTGGCGTTCTTGCCGCCGAAGAGTGGCCAAGGGCGGCCGCGTGTCGTACGGCGCGATGTCGGCGCGGAGATGGCGGGCGTTCAGGCGCTGCTCAATCAGAACTTCGAGGTATCGGAGTCCGGCGAGGAGCTCGTGGCTTCGGGCAGCGACGCGATCGCGTTTTGGACGAACGGGATCGGCGAGCTCCCCGAGGATTGGGATCGCTTCATTCCTGACGATTTGGTGGACGTCACCATCCGCGACGAGTCGGTGACGCCGCAGATGCGCGTGTCGAGCGGTGTAGATTGGCTCGACCTCGACATGAAGTTCGAGGCGGGCGGCGCCGTCGTTCGCGAAGAGGAGCTTCGGGCGTGCCTCGAGCACGGGCGGCGGCTCGTTCGGCTCGAAGACGGCACCTACGCGCCGATCGATCCCGAGAAGGTGGGCGACGTGCTCACGCGGATGGCCGAGATCTACGCGACCGCCGGCATGAAGGACAAGCTTCCGCTCTCGCAGGCGGGGCGTGTACAGGACCTCTTGAAGATGGTCCAGAACGCCAAGGTGTCGGCGTCGGCCAAGTCCCTGTTCGCGAAAATCGAAGACATCGATGAGATTCCCAACGTTGCCAAGCCACGAACTCTCAAGGCCGATCTGCGTCCATACCAGAAAGACGGTTTCTCGTGGCTCGTGTTTCTCCACGAGCTCAACAGCGGTGGAATTCTCGCGGACGACATGGGCCTCGGCAAGACGGTTCAGGCGATTGCGTTGCTCCTGTGGGCGAAGAGCAAATACAAGCGCAAGCTCAGCCTCGTGGTTGCGCCGACGTCGGTCGTGCCAAACTGGGAGCGCGAGATCAAGAAGTTCGCTCCCGGGCTCAAGACGGTGGTGTGGCAGGGCCCGAATCGCAGCCAACGTGCGTCCGAGCTCGAAAAAGCCGACGTGATGATCACCAGCTACGCGTTACTTCGCCGTGACGAGGAGATGCTTCAGGCGCTCGATCTCCGCTATGTGATTTTGGACGAGGCCCAGCACATCAAGAATCCGATGAGCCAGCCGGCGCGCTCGGCCAAGAAGATCAGCAGTGAGCGAAGGCTTGCGCTGACGGGCACGCCGATCGAAAATCGCCTCAGCGAACTGTGGAGCATCTTCGACTTCGTGTCGCCAGGGCTGCTGGGAAGGCTCAAGACCTTCGAAGAGCGGATCGCGCGGCCGATCGATCGCGGCGACATGGAGACCGCTCAGCGGCTGCGGGCGACGATCAAGCCTTTCATCATGCGACGCGTGAAGAGCGACGTTGCCAAGGACCTGCCCGACAAGATCGAGCAGGAGATGATCGTGCCGCTCGCCGAGGAGCAGTCCAAGCTCTACAAGCAAGTCCTCGGCCAGGTGCGGAAGAGCGTCCTCAGTGAGGTCGAGAAGAAGGGCGTCAGCAAGGCGCAGATTCAGATCCTCGCTGCACTCACCCGCTTGCGGCAGGTCGCCTGCGACCCCCGACTGATGAAGCTTCCGGACACCAACTTCACCGCCGACGACAGTGGTAAACTTGGCGCGCTTCGAGAGATCATCGACGAAGCCGTGGATGGCGGGCACCGTGTGCTGGTCTTCAGCCAGTTCGTTCAGATGCTCAACCACATTCGCGCCGCCCTCGACTCGGACGGCGTCCAATACGAATACCTCGACGGCTCGACGAAGGATCGCATCGAACGGGTCGACCGCTTCAACGAGGACGCGAGCGTCCCCGTCTTCCTGATCTCACTCAAGGCAGGCGGCACCGGCCTCAACCTCACCGGCGCCGACACCGTCGTCCACTTCGACCCCTGGTGGAACCCCGCCGTCGAAGACCAGGCCACCGACCGAGCCCACCGCATCGGCCAGACCAAGAACGTCAACGTCTACAAGCTCATTGCCGCCGGCACCGTGGAGGAAAAAATCCTAGAGCTCTCCGCCAAGAAACGAGCCCTAGTCAGCAACGTCCTCTCCACCGAGGGCAGCCCCCTCAAGGGCCTAACCAGGGCGGACGTAGAAAACCTCTTCAGCGAATAGAACAGGCGGCACCGCTCGTTAGCGGGGTGGCTTGGGCGGCAACGGTGGTGGGGCGAAGCCCCGTGGACGACGCGGAGCATCGTCTCTACGGGGGGAGGTGGCGGTCGAAGAAGTCGAGGAGTTTTGCCCAGGCCTTGGCTTCGGTGTCGGCGTCGTAGGCTGCGCGTATTGGAGTGTGGAGGGCCAGGCCGGCTAACGGGCCTTGCAGTTGGTTCATGAACGAGTGGCCGGCTTCTTCGTAGATGTGGACCTCGTGCTCGATGCCGAGCTCTTCGAGGTGGCGGGTGAGGCGCTTTGCGTGCGGCAGAAAGACGGAGTCTTGCCCTCCGAACTGGGCGATGGTTGGGCAGAGCCCCTGCAGGCGTGAGGCTTGCCCCGGGACCGTGCCGTAGAAGGGGGCGGCTACGGCGAACGACTGGTCGGCGGCCGCGAGGAGAGCGAAGCCGCCGCCCATGCAGAAGCCTGCGACCGCGATGCGATCGGCATCCACCTCGTCTCGCGCTGCGAGCATGCGGCGGGCGGCATCGATGACTTCGTACGCAAAGCCCTTGCCTGTCGCGGCCGACGTCAAGGTTTTCACCACGCAGCCGGGCTTCCCACCTTGGTAGAGATCCGGTGCGATCGCGGCATAGCCTGCGTCCGCGAAGCGTTCACAGTGCCGTCGAAGGTCGGCGGTGTACCCCATGATGTCATGGACGACGACGACCCCGGGGAAGGGAGGCTCACCCGCGTCGGGCAGCGCCAGCGCACCTTCGTGTGTTCGGATGTCAGTCACCGGAATTGAGATTGACTCGATCATGCCGTCAGCATCATGTGCCAGTGCCAGTGCCAGTGCCAGTGCCAGTTTTACGGGGGGGCGATGCTGACGTGGCCGCGGCCTTGTGTCTTCGCGTCGTAGGCGGCCGCATCCGCGTCTTGCAGTAGCAATCGCCACTCTCCGCTCTGCCGCGGCGATAGCATGATGCCGATGCTCGCGCTCAGGCAGAAACGGGTGCCGGAGACGGTGATCGGGCGTTGCACCCTTTCGATTAGCTCGTTGGCAAGTCGCTCGGCGCTCTGTACCCGTTCCATGCCCCGAATGAAGACCGCGAACTCGCTGCTCCCGCTGCGCGTTACGACATCGTGCTCATGCAGCTGCTCGCGAAGGCGCGAGGCAACCTCGTAGAGGAGCAGGTCCGCAACGTGCGCCTCGAAGCGTGTCCTCACGGTGGCGAAACCGTCGAGCTCGATGAGCATCACGGCGAAGGCGCCGCCAGCGCGGCAGCGCGTCATGAGGATTCGCTCGAACTCACGTCGTGGGTCGTCCCCCAAGAGATCTTCTACGTCGTACATGTGTGGGCCGTCTTCAGTTTAGGAGGCCCGGGGGGAGGGGGGCAAATGGGGTGGTCAGTTGGGCAAAAGTGTCGGCGCGGACGTACCACCCGAGCCTCGGGCCCCGGGTCGCGAGCCCCGGATCTCAGATCTCAAGCCTCGGATCGGGAATCGAGGCCTGAGACCCGAGATCCCAGGCCCAAGGTCCGAGGCCCGAGACGCTGTCAGTGTCAGTGTCGGCGTTAGCGAGATGCGGCTTGCCGTATCTTGCTGCGCTTGCCGATCGGATCCCTCAATGGGTTGCTGCGCAGCTGTCCGACTTCTTGCGCGGTGTAAGCGGGTTGTGGACGCTTTCCCGTGAACCGTTCCAGTAGCCAGTTCATCAACGCGGCAAGGCGCGTATCTGAAAGCGGCGCCTGTGCTGCACCTGGCACCTGCACCCAATACTCGCGAGCACCTGGTTTCCCGGTGAGCTCCGGCATCGCGCGCAGTGACGGCACGGCTCTCGACCCACTTCCGTCGATTCGATGACATCCCGAACAGTTCAGGATGTAGTCATGCTCCTCGTACGAGTCTGCGCCGACGGGCTGCGCTACGAGCAGAAACGTGACCGTGGCGAAGAAAAGCTTCATTTCTCGGGCTGCGCTTCTTTGGCGACCTTGACCACCACTGCGGTTGAGCAACTGTAGGTTTGCGCCTTTGCGCCGCCGCACCAGTTGATATCGTTGTTGCGATACCAGTGGTAGAGGGGGCGCTCGCCTTCGTTGCGGTTGCACATGCAGCGGCCGCAGAACGTCTTTCCACAGCAATCGTTGTACGAAATGATGTAGTCCTTGTCGTCGGCCGGATTTCGACAGGTGCCGATCCAGGTCACGGGGGACATTTCTGTTCCGGGCGGGCATGCGGTGTGCGAGCCGCCGCAACAGCTGCATAGGAAGCCGTCGATCGCGCAGTGACGCCAATATTCGCAGCGGCTCGGGTCGCCTTCGCGGCCTTTGACGCCGTCCTCGCCGACCGTGTGCTTCTCTGCAGCGCGGGCCACCGGGAGCAAGGGAAGTGTGGCTCCGCCAACGAGCACCACGCCGAAGCGCGACAACCAGTTGCGACGCGACACCCGCCGCGCGGACTGCCGTGTCATTCCTTCGAACCAACGATCGAGCCGACTCATTTTGCCTTCTCCTCTAGGTATTCCTGAATGGATGCGACTCCGCGTCGCTGCGCCTCGAACAAGCTATCGAGGTGCTCGCGCGTGTTGACCAGGCCCTGGGCGGCAACGATGCCGTTTTCATCGATGAGCACCGCGTAGGGGAGCTTCGCCACCCCGTACGTCATGCCGAGCGGCGCGGACAAGATGTACGGCAGGTGCGAGATGTGTTTTTCGGCCACGAATGCGCGGTGCTCGTCGGGCAGTCCGTCGCTGGCCAGGATGACGCGGACGCGCGGCACCTCGGTGCGGGCGACCCGTTCAACGGTCGGCAGAAGCGTGTCGCAGACCGGGCACGTAGGGGAGAGGAAGAACAAGAGCGTTCGGCTCTCATCTTTCGAAGCGCCGCCAATTTGCACCGGATGGTCATGGATGTCGAGCAACGCCAGCTCGGGGGCCGGGTCGCCGACTTTGACTTTCGCCTCGGGAGAGAGTGCGCCCACCGGTGAGATCCTTTCGTGGAGCAGGCCGATCTGGCGGGTCAGAGCGAGTACGGTCAGGGCGAGGCCAATGACGAGCAGCCACAAGACCACGTTCGAGATGAGGAGCGCGTCGATCATCTGGCGCCTCCGACACCGCGTAGGGCCGGGCCGGTCCGCGCGAGCCGCTGCCCTGCCGCCCAAAGGAGAGACATCGTGATCAGCCCCATTGCTACGGTTAGGCCGTCGACCCAAATGAGCGTCCGCGCTCGAATGGGAAACAGGAGTGCGCAAGCCGCGACCATCAAGATGACATTGCGGAGCACGAGCCAGTTGCTCAGCGGAACGCGGGCTGATGCGGCGAAGCACCCGCAATCGATTTCGCGTCGTCCACGCGCGATGTTCAGGGAGATGGCGGCCGTGTACAGGGCGAGCAGTGGCACGGCCGCAATCGCCGCGAGCTCGCGCGAGGGTGGGTAGAGTAGCCCGACGGCAATCGACGCCTCGAGCAGGGGAAGGAGTTGCGCGGCCGGCGCCACGAGCCATGACGGCAGCAGCTTGTACGCGCGCATCACTGCTCCAAACCGAATCCGATCGGAGACCTTGTGCCATGCGGCTGTGGCAAAGAGGAGCGCGAGGGCAAAGCAAACCGACAGCTCGATGACAGGGTCGATCATGGCACCACCAACAACGCGCCCGACAGGCCGGTTTCGTCGATGTCCCGAAGATGCTCGCCGCTCAGCGCGTCGAGCACCCCGACCGCGCCGAGGTCTGCGTGACGCATGAAGAGCACAGGCTTGCTATCTTGCGTCACCGCGATGCTATGCACACCCATGTTGGGCAGCAGGAAGTTCAGGAGCTTGCCAAACGTACCCTTGGCGTCGAATCCGGCTTGCGGACCGAGGAACGCAGCGATCAGGTTGGGCGCCGAGAACACCTCGACCTTCTTCCGCGCGGGCAGGTCGTAGACCCAGATCTCAGCGCCCGGATCTTTGTGTGAACCCGGCCCGCCTTGGTGCACCACCGCGTAGAGGCGCTTCGTGCCACGATGATAGGCGAGGTATTGCGCGCCGCCGACGCGCCACTTGTCCTCGAGCTCGTCGTCGGTGAAGAGCGGCCAGGGCTTTTTCGGTGCCGGGGTGTCGCCGCCGAAATCCACCTCGTAGAGGAGGCCCTCGAAGGAGGCGAACCACCAAGTCGAACCGTCGCGAACGCCTTTCGCTGCAACCGGATCTGCAACGACGTCGAAGAATGAAGGGCTGCGCGCGATCCGGTCGAGCTTGCCGTTCTCTTTCAGGTGCACGGTAATCGCCGTGCCGTCGCCGCATAGCATGCCGAATCGGGTCGGGCCGGCGGGGAACACCGCGGCGCAGCCGGCCGTTTGGACCTCCGCGACCATGCGCCTGGCCTCGACGTCTACGACGGAGACGGATGTGCCGGGAGATTGGTTGAGCACCACGATGAACCGCCCGCCGTCGAGCATGCCGACCAACGCGATGCCGGTCCCCGTGTCAGCCGCTTTGGGCGGAATCTCGACCTCGCCCTTCACGTCCAGCGTGCGGGAGTCGTAGATGACCACGAAATCGTGGCGCTCCCCGCGATGGCCGCGCGAGTAGATGGTGTCGACGTTGTAGATCTCGTTGCGCGTGCGTGACCACAGAGGCGTCTTGGGAGTGATTTGCACACCGCTGTCGATCGCCCCCAGCATGTGCCCGCTGTCGCCGTCCAAGAGGATCGAATGACGAAACAAGCGGTCGGGGACCCATACCCAGTGGTCACCCGCCGTTTCGGGCAGCTGCATGACCTGGCCGACTTTTTCGGGAGGGAGCTCGGCTCCGGCGTGCAGCGTGAGAGCGAGAAGGCACGCGGCGAGGCTGAGGGCCACGGGTAGCTTAGTCCGGGGGATCATAGAGGGGGTGGTACCGAGTTGCCTCCCGATTAGCAACAGGAGATCAGGGATTTGAGCCTCGGGCCTCGGGGCCTGAGCCTCGCGATTCGTGACCCGAGGCCCGGGGCTCGAGATCAAGGGATCCCCGCCTCGCGTCGGAATTCCAGGCACTGCCGGCTCCCCGTCTCAAAGTCGCTGCACGTGGTCCCTCGAATCTCGTAAATCTGACACGCGTTGGGGTTGTTCTGCGTTCCCAGATGCACGCACGAGCCGTCCTCTCGTGTCGCGAACCCCAGCACTCCGAAGTGTCCGGGTTGCACGGCGTTGGCGATGTCGTGTCGACCCATCTTGTGCCAACGCTGCAAGTCCTCCGGCGGAATCAAGATGCGGCCGTCGGTCCCCGTTCTGCAACAGGCCCCACAGGTCAGACAGTCGAGCTCTTCGGTCATCGGCTGGAGATTATGGCTCGGAGGGCGCAGGGCGCACGTGGTGGACTTCGCCCGGCAGGCGTGATCTAGTGTGCGGGATGTGGAAATCGGTGGTTTGCGTGACCGTATTGTTATTGGGCTGCACGCGGAGCGAGCACAAGGAAGAGGTCGTGTTGCCCAAGGTGGCGCCCGACACGGTCGTAGTGTCTTGGAGCGTGATCAGCCGGAGCTCCGATCGGCACAGCATTCACGTCGTGCTCGACGGCAGTCGAAGGATGATTGTGACGACCAGGGGGGCCACCGGCACGATGATGACCGTGTCCCACACGGTTTCGGAGAAGGACTACGCGAAGCTCGTGGGCACCCTGCGTGCGCTGGACTGCTGCTCGCTGCCATCGACTTCGAAAGAGCGCCTCGGCCCAGATGAGGCGAAACCGCAGCTCGAGATCAACTTCGGCGACGTGAAGTGTGAAATCGAGCTTTGGGACAGAGAGTGGCGCGAGGGTCGCGCCAGGGAGTGCGGGTTTGCGTTTTCACGGCTCCACGGTAGCGGTTTCGTGCCGGATCCGCCGGTCGACTAGGTATCACCGTAGCCGTATGCTCGCGCGCCATGTCCACGAAGTATTTCTGCGCGCACTGCGACAAAGAGTTCGTCCCGGAAGAAGCCAGAGACAAACCGCGTTGCCCGCAATGCATGCGAAAAGGCAGTGTCGAGCCGGTGCAGGAAGATGTGCCTGAAAGCGGCGCAGGCCGTCCGTGGCTTCTCATCGTGGCGTTCGCCATCGCTGCCGCAGGCATCGGGTACGGGGTGTACCGGTCCACGTCGCTTACGCTCGAGGAAACACCTCCGCTGCGTCCGCTCGAGGCGCGTGAGCTCTCGGCTTATCTCGGGCGCGACCAGATTCAGGTCGGCGCGTATGAGCCGATGATGATGCTTCCCGATGATGTCGACGCCTGGCCCGAGAGTACGGCCGAGATCGCTGCGCGGATGCACGGCGAGTCCTCGTCGTGGTCGCTCGAACAGCCTCTGCCTCGCGAGGTCCTCATTGCAGACCAGACCTTGGCGATGATGGACGCGCACGAAGAGCGTGTGAAGCTCTATCCACTCGAGCTGGCAACGGCGATGACGGCCTTGCTTCGAGGGCGCGGGACGAAAGCAATGGTCGCGGAGGTGTGGGAGTTCGAGGGAGCACGCGCGCCGGCCGACCCATCCGGCATGTTGGGATACTTCGTGACGGCCGTGTATGACGCGAGCGATCCAGAGGAGCCGTCCGCGTACTTCGATCCATGGGGAGGTCGCGACGAAGTGGCGGTGTCGTCCGTTCGGGTGCTTCGCGACACGGAGGTCTTGGCAGCGGCTCTCGGGGCCGAGGCGACCCGTATCTTTGCTCGCTCGGGAGACGGAGCGAAGGCGCTGTCGATGGTCGAGACGGCGCTCCTGCTCGACCCCGTGTCGCCATCGCTTCGCGCGGTGAACGCTACGATTCTCGTCGAGTCCGGCGGGGTCGTTCAGGCGGCGAAAGAGTTTGAAGCTGCGCTTCAGCTTCGACCGGACGGGCCTCGTCAGCTCAATCTCGTGCAACTTCATCTCGCCCAAGCGGGGATGCTCGAGATGAATGGTCAACGGGCGGCAGCCGAAGCGCGGTTCACTGAGGGCAACCGCATGGTCACAGAGATCATCGAAAAGTGGCCTCGGTATGGTCGCGCGCATCTCGTGTTGGCGACGATTCACCTCGGCCTCGGCGAGCCGGACCGAGCCCGGGTGGAGCTCGAGACCGCGGAGTCGCTCAACCCCGACGCGCCAATGCTCTGGGCGGTCTGGGCGCAGTACCACCTGGCCGAAAGTGATCCGATTGTAGCGGCAGCCAAGATGAAACGCGCGGTCAATCTCGATCCCGACAACTGGCAGCTGCGCCTTCAAGCAGCGCGCGTCTTCCAAGGGACGGGCGACGATGAAGAGGCAATCGAGAATGTCGACGCGGCCCTGCAGCTCGTGACCCCCGATAAGCGCGCCGAGGTCCGGCGGTTCGTCGAACGGATGATGGGATCAGGGGCGTTGGGCGACGCGCCTGGTCCGGCGACCGAGGGCAGTGCTGACGCTGAGCTCGATCTTCCCGATCCGGCTTTGATGCTTGGCGACCCGTCGAACCTGCGTCTGCGTGATCCGGGCCAGACCTTGAAGCTCGACCTCGACGAGTAGAAGCTCAGGGTTGCGCGGCCTCGTCCGTCCGGTCGATGCTGCTCACGGACAAGACTCGCTTCCAGAGCGCGTCCCTGCCATCGCCGGTGACCGAGCTGTAGGGGATCACGGGGCGGCTGAGCTCGCGTTTCAGGGCCGTGATCGCGGGCTTTCGTTTGCTCGCGGGCAGCTTGTCGATCTTGGTGGCAACCAGAATCGGCGTGACGTCGATGCTTTCGAGGAACTCGAGGAGCTGAAGGTCATCGTCCTGCACGCCTCGCCGGATGTCGACGATAACCACCGCGCCACGTAGCCCAGGCCGCTCGCGGAGGAAACCTTCGATCAACGGGCCCCACGACTTACGCTCGGCCTTGCTCCTCTGCGCATAGCCGTATCCGGGCAGGTCCACCAGGTCGAGATGTGCCTCGTCGTCGTTCGTTCGGAGGCGCACGCGAAAAATGTTGATCGCGCGCGTGCAGCCGGGCGAGCCGCTGGTTCGCACGAGCCTCTTACGCCGAACGAGGTTGTTGATGAGGCTCGACTTGCCGACGTTGGAGCGTCCTGCGAACGCAACCTCGGCAAACGTCGGCGCCGGCAACTGTCCGAGCACGGTCGCTCCGGCGACGAATTCTGCGTCGAGCACTTTCATAGCGAGGGTTGTAGCGCCCTTGGCACTTCACGCACGTGCGCGGCGCTTGACGGCGGCTTTGAGGTCGCGAAGCTCGGGTGAGCCCAGGGCCGCAGCCACCGCGAGATAGGTCAGAAGCCCGATCGCGGCGGTTGCTCCAAACACCGCCAGATTGCGCGGGTCATTGCCGCCCTTGTCCCACTGGCCGAGGCGGGCGCATGCCCAGACGACCCCCCCCATCGCCGTACTGGCCGCGAGGATGCGAAGGACGCTCGCGTTGATCTCCGCCATGCCGAGGCTACCGGACCTCCGGCGAAGGAGCCAAAGCAGCGCGACGAGCTGAGTGACGGCAGCCGCGCTCGTCGCTGCAGCGAGACCGGCGTGCTGCATCGGTCCCATCAGGACGAGGCTGAGGGTGATGAAGGCGACGAGATTGAACGCGCTTGCGATCACCGGAGTCCGAGTGTCGTTGTGTGCGTGGAACATCGGAACGACGGTGCGCACCGATGCGACAGCCCAAATGCCCGCTGCCTGCCAGACCAACGATCGCGTGGTCTCATGGATGGCGGCCGCGTCATAGTGGCCGCGTCCGAAGAACACCGTCGTCGCCGGCCCCGCCAGCACGGCCAACGCGACAGCCGACGGGATCGCCACGAACAACGAAAGCCGAAACGCATGGCGGAAGAGGCGCTTGGCTTCCTCTTCGTCGCCATGCGCCACGGCATGGCTCAACGAGGGAAGGGCGGCCGATGCGATCGCCAACGCAAACATGCCCTGAGGAATCTCCGCCAACCGTTGACCGTAGTAGAGGTAGCTCACGCTTCCTGTCGGCAGGAAGGACGCGAAGAGTCGTGAGAGGAGGATGTTGAGCTGGTAGACCCCAAGGCCCGCCAGCAACGGAACCATGAGGCGCGCGCACTTGCGCACGTAGATGTCACTGAAGCCGATCCGTGGACGGACGACCAGGTTCTCCTTCTTCAGTGACGGGAGTTGCGCCACGAGTTGGAGGGCTCCGCCTAGGAGGGCGCCGATGGCGAGCGCAAAGATCGCTGGCCAGCCGAGCTCGCGGAATAGCGGCGCGAGGAGTAGGGCCGCGGCGATGAAGGAGATGTTGAGTAGGGCGGGGGCGAAGGCCGGAGCCGCGAATCGTTTGCTCGCGTACAAGGCGCCCATCATCAGCGCCGAGATCCCCATCAAGAAGATGTACGGAAAGAGCAGCCGCGTGAGCGTGATGGTAGTTTCAAACAAGGCTTCGTCCCGCTGAAAGCCCCACGCGTAGCCTTTGACAATCCACGGGGCGCACGCGATGCCGATCACGGTGACCACGAGCAGGACGACGGCCATTGCACCGATCAGGTTGCGATAGAACTTTCTGGCCCGCTCTATGCCTTCGCGTTCGCGCACCTCGGTGAACACCGGCACGAAGGCCGCCGAGACCGCCCCTTCGCCGAGCAGTACGCGCAGCGCGTTGGGGATCGTGAACGCGAGCCAGAACGCATCGGTGGCGCCCAACGCGAACACCGCAGCAACGACCGCATCCCGCACGGCACCGAGGATGCGCGACGTGAGGGTGCCCGTGGCCACGACGCCAGCACGGCGGACGATCTCACCGCCGGACGTTCTAGCTGGCTTCGCGGACATCGGCGGAAGGATGCGCCCGAGGCGTCGATCCCTGCAAGAAAGCCGGCCCGATCAGCTCGCGCTCAGTAGGCCCCGAAGCTGCGCAATTTCCACGGTGTACGAGGTGCCGCAATAATCGCAGCCGATGCTCAGCGGCTCGCCTTCGTCGACGAGCTCTTGGACGTCCGAGCGATCGAGGATGCTTAGCGTGGTCATCACCCGGACCTGACTGCACCCGCAACCGAAGCGGATGTCGCTGCTGTGCAACCAGGTGAACGGCATGCCTTGGAAGATCTCTTCGATCAGCTGAGATGGCGAGCCGTCGGATTTCTGCAGGCGCTCTCGAACGTCGACGAAGTCCTCGAGGCGTCGGGTCATCGTTTTCATTGCTGCCTCCGCCTCGGTAGCTTCGCGCAAGAGCTGCACGACAAAGCCGCCCACCGTGGGGTTTTTCCCCCCGATCGTCGAACCCAACGAGATCATCGATACGATTTGCTCCGATAACTGCATGTAACGCATGAACGCCTCTGAAATATTCCCGTTTTTGGGTACTTCGACCACGCCGCGGTGGAGATCGGAGCTCGGGAGCGTGCGCATCATTTCCAGAGTTGCGCGGGTCTGCCGGATGTCGGCCGGGGAGTCCCCGGAGCCCGGTTGAACCAAGCCGCGGGTCCATCCGTCCGGGTGCGAGTCTGCGAGGAGCTGCCCAGCCTCCTCATGAAAGCGCACGATGCACTGCACGCGCAGCGACGGCGCCATCGTCTCGCGGTAGAGGACCGCGGTGGTCAGCAGGTCCGCCATATCGTGTGCCAAGGGCCCAGAGAGCTTCTGGGCCGCGATCACGGCCTGGGCCGTGTCTGTCGTACGGGCGGCAACGACGCGAAAAGCGCCATCATCGGTCATCGCTCGCATTACCGAGTCATCTTGCGGCATGTGTCCTCTTGAAGCGCATTGGCGATCGCTTGGCAAGCGCTACTCTTGGGCCGGGAGCAGGCAATGACAACGCATCAGATCGTTCTTATCCCCGGTGACGGAATCGGCCCGGAAGTTGCGGCCGCGACGACTCGTGTCCTCGAAGCGGCCGGGGCGCCGATCGAATGGGTGGAGCATCATGCTGGCGTCGCCGCGCTCGAGACGCTGGGCGAGGTGCTTCCCGAACAGACCCTCGACGCGGTCCGTGAGCGAGGCCTCGCGCTCAAAGGCCCGTGCACGACGCCGATCGGCGAAGGCTTCACCTCGGTCAACGTGCAGCTCCGCAAGCGGCTCGATCTCTACACCGCCGTTCGTCCGATTCGCAATCTGCCCGGCGTTACCACTCGCTACGAAGACGTCGATCTCGTCGTGCTTCGCGAGAACACCGAAGGGCTCTACAGCGGTATCGAGAACGAGGTGACCAAGGGCGTCGTGACGAGCCTCAAGGTGGCGACCGAGCACGCGTCCCGACGCATCGCCCGATGGGGCTTTCAATATGCGCGCGACCGCGGCCGCAAGAAGGTCACGGTGATGCACAAAGCCAACATCATGAAGATGACCGATGGGATGTTCATCCGGTGTGCTCGCACGATTCGAGAAGAAGAGGGTTTCACCGACATCGCCTACGAGGAGGTCATCATCGACGCAGGCTGCATGAGGCTCGTGCAGGACCCGACACAGTTCGATGTCCTGTTGTTGGAGAATCTGTACGGCGATGTGCTCAGCGACCTCTGTGCTGGCTTCGTGGGCGGCCTCGGCGTCGTTCCCGGGGCAAATATCGGCGACGATTATGCGGTTTTCGAAGCAGTGCACGGCTCGGCGCCCGACATCGCGGGCAAGGGCGTCGCGAACCCGCTGGCTCTCCTCATGTCGGGGGTGATGATGCTGAATCACATCGCCGATACACGAGGTGACGAGAGTTGTCGTGTCTCCGCCGGGCGCATCCGGGAAGGCTACAATCGGGCGTTGTCCGAGGGGCACAAGACGCGCGACCTTGGCGGAGATCTCGGCACGGAAGAGTTCGCCTCTGCCCTGATCGAACGACTCGGGGACTAGGCGCTCTACTCCCGGACCCCACCGCTTCCGCCAGCAACGCGAAGCAGTGGAGGGAGCACGATCAAAGTTGCCACCAGGCAGCCGCCGATCGTGACGGCGATCAATTCGCCGAAGTTTCGAACGGGGACGAACGAGCTCAGGAGCAGCACACTAAACCCGGCCATCAGCGTCACGCACGAGATCACGATCGCTCGGCCGGTGCCGCGCGCGGCGCGAACCAACGCGGCTTCGCGGCCGATTCCGGTGTGCATCTCTTCCCGGAAACGCGCGAGCACGTGAATGGTGCCGTTCACGGCGAGTCCGAGGCTGATCGAGAAGATGATGACCGTCGACACGTTGAGCGGGATTTCACGCCAAACCATGTAGGCCATCGTCGCGACCAAGGGGATCAAGTTCGGCGGGATGCTCAACAGGCCGAGGCGAATGCTACGGAAGAAGAAGGCCAGGAGCAGGAAGATGACCAGAACAGCGACAAGAAGGCTCCCTAGCAGATCGTTCACGACGGCTGCTTGCCCGCGTGAGCCCGTATAGGCATCTCCGGTGAACGACACCGACACCGTTTCGTCGTCTCCGAACTCGCCCTCGATGATCTCCTCGAGGGCGTCGAGGAACCGTATCGTCGCTTGCGCGCCGACGTCTCTCAGCTTGAACTGAACGCGCGCCTTCTTGCCGTCTTCGGTGAGCCAATCGCTCAGCGGGCTGGGCTTACGTTGGCTCATCATGGTGACGAGGCCCTTGACTTGCTTGGTGCTCTTGAAGTTCTCTGACCGAACGCTCGGATCGTCGGCGAGGAGCGCGTACGACTCGCGCAGCATGTCCCCGTAACTCAATGAACGAATGATCTCGGGGCGAAGGGCTGCCCAGTTCCGAATCTTCTGGATGGTCTGCACCATCTCGGGATCCATGAAGTGGTCTTCTTCGGTGCTGACCAGCACGACCTCGAGCGGCCGGACGCCGGCGAGCTTCTCTTCGATGAGGAGTGTCGTCGTGTAGACCGGGTCCGTTTCGTCGAATTGGTCGAGCAAGGCGTGGTCGACCGTGATTTGGCTGGCAACATAGCCAGCGCCCACTGTGAACAGTGCGGTCGCGCCGAGCACGGCCCAACGCCAGTGAAGCAGCTTCGCCACGAGACTGCTGGTCACGTTGGTGAACATGCTCGTGCGCTCTCGGCGAACCTCCGCCCGTTTGGGTGGCGTGGCCCAGGTGAGGATGGCGGGCACGAACGTGATGATGACGACGTACGAGATCATCACGCCGATGGCGGCGGTGATTCCGAAGTGTCGCAGCATTACCGTCTTGGATACGACGAGCGAGGCAAGGCCGGCTGCCGTCGTAGCGGAGGTGAGCATGACGGCCACCGCGATCGCGGACACCGTGCGGCGCCCGGCGGCGTTGCGGTCGGTGTCTTCGTCGTCGGTCACCTCGTCGCGATAGCGCTGGATCAAGTGCGTTGCATCGCTGATGCCGATGATGATCAACAAGGGCACGATGACGTTGTTGAGTACGTTCATCGGTTCGCCGAAGAGCCCCATGCCCCCGACAACCACCAGCGCGGTGATCGCGACCGCTCCCAGCGGAAGCAGGACGCCCGGCACCCAGCGGAATGACAATGCCAAAAGGAGTAGACAAACCAAGACGGTCAGCGGAATCAGCCGCAGATTGTCTTCGCGCATCTTGCTGACGATGACGCTGCGAAGGTAGGGGAGGCCGCCCACATGCACCTTGATGCCTTGGAATTCGGGCCGGTCCAATCCTTCGCGGAGCTCGTCCATCGCCTTGGTCATCTCGCGTGGGTCGAGCTCGGGCAACTGAAGGGCGATGCCGGCCACGGTGTGGTCCTCGTCGATCAGCCGGCCCACCAGCAGAGGATTGCCCTCGATCGCCGCGGCGAGCTCGACGGCTTCCTCTTCGGTTACCTCGGCGCCCTCGATGATCGGGTCGGTCTGGAGCTCCGCGGAGAGCGCGGGGCCCACTCGGGCGATGCCGCCGGGGAACCGATCGGGATCGCTTTCGATGATGTCGAGGAGGGCGTTGAACACGTCGTCTTCGAGATTGCCCTGCGCGTCGGCCTCGTCCTCCCCTTCGTCGAGGTCGTCGAGGTCATCGAGATCGCCTTCGTCCGCCGGGCCGCCGACTTCCTCGAGGCCGTCCAAGTCATCGAGGTCGTCATCCGTGACCCCTTTGACTCGCCGCGGGATGTTGAGGGTGGTGATCCCCGCGACCTTCGCGACCCAGGGCTTCTCGGCGAAGTAGAGTGAGAGATTGTGGATTTGCTGGAGCGTCTCCCGGGACAGGACGTCGTCCGCCTCGACAAGGAGGAGAACAGCCGTGCGCCGCTTGCCAAACCATTCCTCGAAGCGCTGTTGTATCAGCGCGTACTCTTCGCCCTCGAACGAGGAAAGAAGGCTTTCCGGCGCCGGATCGGCCGTCAGCTTGGGGATCTGCGTCGCAAAGGCCAGCGTGACCAGAACCGAAACCCAAATCACGAGCTTCCGGCGCTCGGTCACGAGCTTTGCAAGCCAATTCAACGTTTGCTGGCGTCGGGACACGAGCGTGTATGCCTGTTAGGAGCAGGGCCCGCAAGTTCCTTATCACCGGCTTGACAGCCCTGCCTGGCAGGGCTACCACCCGCGTCCCTACGGGGAGGATATCAGAGTGGCCAACCACGCTTCAGCAAAAAAGCGAGTCCGTCAGACGGTCAAGCGAACCGCGCGCAACCGGCAAATCCGCACCTACGTGCGTACTTGCGTGAAGCGTGTGCGGGCGGCTGTCGAGACAGGTGATGCAGGCGCTGCGAAGAAGGCGCTCGTCGAGGCGGTGAGCCGTATCGATGGCGCAGTCTCGAAGGGCATCTTCCACCGCAAGACCGGCTCGCGCTACATCTCTCGGCTGACCCAGCAAGTCAACGCGCTTCAGAGCTGAGCTCGGACGCTGCCTCAGCGATGGTCCGCGCAGAGCTCGAGCACTGCGCCCTGCAGGATTACGTCTGGCGGCCGCTTGCTGCTCTTGAGCGCCCAGTCGGTTTCCGCGATGAGCGCAAATGCTTCTCCAAGGCTGTCCGCGGTGAATCGCCGGGCCGATTCGGTGAGGTCGCCAGCCTTGAAGGGTGGGGCGCCTGCGCGCTTGGCCGCCTCTTGGGGGCGCAGGCCCTCTGAGAGTGCCTCGCGCATGCGGGCAACGATCCGCAGCTGTCGCGCCACCATCGCAAGCAGACGGAGTGGCGGCTCGCGATCGTCCAGCAGCGACTTCGCGGCCGCAATGCCTTTGCGTCGGTCCTTGAGTCCGATGGCGTCGACGAGACTCCAAATCGAGTCCACCCGGATGCGCGTCACACAGCTCATGACCGCATCAGCGTCGATACGCTGGCCTGCGCCGACGAACAACGACAGCCGTTCTATGGCGTCGTCGATCGCAGCGAGGTTCTGCCCCACCGCGTCCAGCAACGCCTCGATCGCTTGCGGCGCGATGTTGTGCTCTCGCGCTGTGGCCTCCGCACGGATGAACTCGCGCAGCTCACGTCCGCGAAGCGGCTTGGCCTCGATGAGATAGCCCTTTTTCTTTGCGGCTTTTGAGAGCTTGGCGCGCCCGTCGAGCTTGATTGCCGTGATGACGAAGCACGTGGAGTCGCTCGGATCGTCCAGGTATTCCGCGAGACGGGTCTGCTCGGTCGGTGTCATCGCGTCGGCGTGGCGTAGCAAGACAAAACGCATGTCGGCCATCATGGGAAGCGTCCGCGCGGCCGAGGTCACGCGCGCCGCGTCGAGACCCTTGCCGTCGAACACCTCGACGTTGAAGCCGGGTGCGCCCATCGAGTCGACCGCCTCGCGCACCGCATCGACCGTGCGCTCGATGAGCAGGTGCTCCGTTCCAACCAGAACGTAGACCGGATCGAGGGAGCCCTTGGAGGCCCTCTTGGTGACGTCATTGAGGCTTGGCACTACTCAGCGGGCTTCGTCATCCGAGAAGGTGACTTCGCCGCTGTGTTGTACTCTGTCCCCGAGAATTTGAAAGCGGTAACGGCCGACCTCTTGCCGGCGGACCGTCACCACCATCTCGATCCGCCGATTGGGCTCGAACTGGGGGCGATTGAGCCGAAGCTTGTGTACGATCGTGCGCTGATTTCGGTCGTTCACGAAGACCGTCATGGTGGGCGCGATGAACTTCCGCTCGACAGTCTGAATGTCATAGAAGAGGATCTCGAACTCGGAGTCGCCCAGCGGCGCATTGAAGTTCGCCACGAGCGTTGCCCTCCACTGGCGCTCCTCGATCGGCACATCGGTCGTCTCACGTAGCCGGGTGGCCTTGTTCGACTCGGCGAAACGAATGACGCCCGACTCCGACAGGGAGCGCGGAACGCCCTTTTGAGTGAGGTAGATCCTAGCTCGGAGGCCCGAGGCGGCTTCGGCACCTTGCCACGGCGTCACCGACGAAACGATGGCGGCCAAAGCGATTGCAACGAGTGCGAGACGTGGATTCACAGCTTGCTCCTGGGTTACGGTCCAGAATCAGGCTAACAACTAGAACTTTACAGTGACAGGGTGATAAGGTGGTCAAATGTAGGATTTTGCCCTCCTGTGGCTCGAGGGTCCGCCAAAAAGTTGTGCCCCAAGGCGGTGACAGCTAACCCCGACCCAGGAACGGAGCTCGATGACGACGGTCAGTGGGGGTGTCAAAGGACTGGTCGCGCGCGCGCAGCGCGAGGCGCAGAGGCGAGCGCAGAGCCCGTCAACGGCCTATCTCATTCTTGTCATGCTGCAGACGGGGGGGCCGATGGGGCAGCTCCTGGCCCAGCTAGGGGTGAAGGAGAGCGATCTCCTGAGCGCGATTCGCGTGGTGGACTCCGAGCCGACGAGCGCGCTCGAGCGCGCGGTGGAGCGCGCGTACCGGCTCGCAAAAGCGACGGAGGCGCCCGAGGTGCTTCCCGCCCATCTTCTCCTTGCGATCGCACGCGACACGCGGAGCGCCGGGCACCGGAGCCTGGAAATGATCGGCGCGGGCTCTCGGCGTGTGCAAGAGGCGGTGCAGGCTGTTCTTCAACCCGAAGATGCACACACCGCGCCAACCTCGACGCACATCAGGCCCACAGCGTCCTTCCCGGCGCAAACGGCGGCGAAGCCTTCGCGCCCGTTCGCGCGCAGAACAGCCGAGCCCGCACCGTTGATCGCGCTGCGCGTCGAGACGCCACAAGACGATACTGTGAAAGAAGCTCCGATTGAGTCATCCGCCGAAACGCTGGAAGACGAGCTCATCGTTCCCTCCTCGTCGCCGTTCGGCCTGGATGCGCGCAAGTACCCGACGCTCGTGAAGCTTGGTCGCAACCTCACGGAGTTGGCCTCCTTGGGGCGCATCGACGAAGTCATCGGCCGCGATGACGAAATCGAACGGCTCCTCGACGTGCTGGCACGCAGACGATCGAACAATCCGATTCTCATTGGCCCGCCCGGCGTGGGCAAAACCGCGATCGTCGAAGGTCTGGCGCGAAGGCTCGCGCAAGGCGGCGAAGGCGTGCGCGGTCTCGAAGGCACCATCCTCGTCGAGCTCTCCGCTGGCGGGTTGGTCTCTGGCACCGGGGTGCGCGGCGCGCTCTCTGAGCGGATGCGCCAGCTCCAGTTCGAGGTGAAACGGGCGGATGGCAAGATCGTGCTCTTCATCGACGAAGTGCATACCCTTTTCACCGGAGGCGATGCGCCGGACGATCTCGCGCACGAGCTCAAGGCATCGCTTGCCCGAGGCGAGCTTCCCTGCATTGGTGCGACGACCGACGTCGAGTACCATAAGTACGTCGAACGAGATGCAGCCCTGGCGCGCCGGTTCTCGCCGATTCACATTGCGGAGCCGACCGCCGAAGACGCCATTGAGATTCTTCGTGGCATTGCTCCGCGCTACGAGGTTCATCACGGCATCGCGTACGAGCCGTCAGCCGTCGAGTCCGCGGTCGAGCTTTCCGTGCGTTACATGCCCGAGGAGACGCTTCCCGACAAAGCGATCGGTCTTCTCGACCTGGCGGGCGCGCGCACTCGTCGGCGCGGCGGGGCCGTCGTGGATCGCGAAGCCATTGCGCAAGTTGTCGCAGAGAAGGTGCGCGTCCCTGTCGAGCGGCTCTTGGTGACCGACGCGCAGAAGCTCCTGGAGCTCGAGCGGCACCTCGCCGAGCACGTGGTCGGTCATGTCGACGTCATGATCCGGATCTCCGATGCGCTCCGCAAGGGCGCCGCAGGTTTCCACGGGCAGCGTCCGATCGCGACGTTCCTGTTCCTCGGCCCGACGGGCGTGGGCAAGACCGAAAGCGCTCGCGCGTTGAATGAGCTTTTCTTCATGGGGTGTCCGATGACTCGGATCGACATGAGCGAGCTCAGCGAGTCCCATGCGGTGGCCAAACTGATTGGCGCGCCTCCGGGTTACATCGGTCACGACGCAGGCGGTCAGCTCACCGAAGCGATTCGTCATCGGCCTTACCAGCTCATCCTGCTCGACGAGATCGAAAAAGCCCACATGGATGTGCTGCAGTCGCTCCTGCCCCTCCTCGAAGACGGCCGGCTCACCGACGGGAAGGGTAGGACGGTCGATTGCACGCACACGATCGTCGTGATGACCTCGAACCTGGGCGCGCAATATTCCACCAGCGGCCAGAGCTCGATCGGCTTCCGGGGCGCCTCGGAGGAATCGGAGGACGGGTTCTCCGCTGCCATGGGGGCAGCACGGCGCGCGCTCCCGCCCGAGCTTTGGAACCGTATCGACGAGCCCTTGTTCTTCGGCCCGCTCAGCCGTGACGAGGTCAGAGAGATTGCGCGTCGCATGCTGGCGGGCGTCACCCAGCAGCTCCGCGAGCGACAGGGTGTCGAGCTCAGCGTCGATGCCACCGCGATCGATGCGCTAGTCGCGCTCGGCGGATACGACGCCGACCTCGGCGCGCGTCCGATGCGTCGCGCGATAGGGCGCTTGGTCGAAGCGCCGTTGGCGGCAGCTATCCTCGGCGGTGAGTTCCAGCAGGGGGATCGAATCCTTGCCGTGGGCGACACGAAAGGCGTTCGCTTCGAGCCGCTCGAAGGCTCGGTCGAAGCCGCGGAGTGACGTCGGCCGTCAGTCCTTTCGCGCGCTCGGCGGCGCGCTTGCCGAACCCGATGATCAGGATGTTCATCCTTCGCCTTGGTAGAGGCCGTGCGATCGGATGTGCTCGATGACGGAGGTCGGGACGAGCCCCGTGACGTTATCCGCGTTGGCGAGCCTGGAGCGAACGTCGGTCGAGTTGATGTTTGGAATCGAGATCGGGCAAGTCGGTGGGATCGGATAGCCTTGGCGACCAACCACGAGGGGCGGCGCGATCTTCACGACTTCGTCCCAGCGGTGCCAACGGTTGGTCGTAGGCAAGACATCGGCGCCCACCAGAAGTCGAAAGGCTGCCTCGGGGTGCTCGCTCTCGAGCGCTTCGAGGGTATTGAGGGTCCTGCTCACGCCCCCCAGGCGTCGCTCGATGTCGGAAATCTCGACGTCTTCGAAAAGAGTGAAGGCGAGCTCGCACATGGACACGCGCTGTTCGAACGACGCGCCGTGCTCTTTGTCGAACGCATGTTTCCAAGTTGGAATGATGCATATCTCATCGACCTCGGCTGCGGAGAGAGCCCAGGCGACCGACAAGACATGTCCGAGGTGAGGCGGATCGAAGCTTCCTCCATAGATTGCGACACGCCGTGTGGTCACGGCGCCACCATGACCTTGGCGCCTCGGCCCTGAATCGGTTCGCTCCACGAGACGTCTCCGCTGAGCTCGATCGCCCGCAACACGACGCCCCCGGTTTCGGACCGGTCGTCGAGCAGGCCGACGTGTCCCACATCGAGAGGCCCTGGGCTGAAGAAGCAACGGGGACCAAAGCGCTTGAACATTAGTTCTTTCGCATCGCCGTAGACGACGACGTTGGAGTTGATGACGTCCTCTTCACAGATGGTCGACTTGTTTCGAACGACTAAGATGATGCGATCATCGAGCATCTCCATCGCGCGCGTCGGCGTCGGCGGCGCGACGCGTAGCTTGCCGAGGTAGAGCGCCCCTCGGAGCTTTCGCAGCACGTCCTCGATATCGTCCGGGGAGCCTGTCGCCGCGACCTCGGCAACTCGTTGCTCGACCGTGTGGGCGCTCTCCTCAGACTCGTATGCAGCAACGAACTCGCGAAGAGCGTCGTCTTCCCCGAGATAGATGAGCGTGTCGACCTCGAAGTCACAGATGAGAAGCTTGGCGGCCTGCTCGAGAGCGACTGCGTCCGTTTTGGCAGGACCGATGAAACCCAATCGCATTGCTCTAGGGATCTACACCAGCTTGGGTGCGAGCTTCAAAATGTGCGTCGCTGATCGCGAAGCGAACCACTGCCCACGCCTCCGGGGTTTCCCGAATTGCGTCCAGGCGACCGGCGTCGCTGGCCGGCACGTCGTGGGCGGCGATCTTGAGCAGCGCGTTCACCGCCGACGGAACATCCCCAGTTAGGGTCAGCGCCGTACGGTCTCCGAACTGGGCGATTGCGAACGGAACAGCTCGCGTCGAGAAGTCCGTATTGCCGTGCAATTCCAGCACCAAGCTCTCCACCTCGTCCCGCCAACGGCGAGGCACCGCCTTGAGTAGTCTCTTGCGGAGCTCCTGCATCTGCCGGGGCTCCGTCTGCTGTGCCCGGCTAGCCTCGTGCCCCTGAAGCAGAGCGAGCAGTGCAGCGTCGAGGTCCTCTGGACGCGCTCGCAGGGCAGGCGCCAGATGGTTGCCTGCTACCTTCAATGCGCGCGCGAACAGGAACACCCGTTCCCCTGGGGTGGTCATTTCGTGAAGGTTCCCGCCGACGACGATGGTCGGCGGGTCGCCCGAGACCGGCATGCAGGCCGTGGGCGCGACGTACGTCACCTTCAAGCGCGGCTCACTGATCCCGAGGAGCTCGGCGACGGCACCCGCTTCTTCGATCAAATCTCGGTGTGTCCCTGATGGTCGGCGCAGCCGCCACGCGCTGGCGTCGAAGGGCAACACTTTGTCGAACGAGTGCTCACACAATGCAAAGAGGCGTCGAACCGTATTCGGCAGGCTGTGCGGCGCCACGATGCTGTCGACGACGTTCGTCAAGGGAACCTTGGCTTCGCCCAAGGCCCCGTGCCGAGTGGTGAGGTCGCCTTCGAAGAGCAACGCCGGATGACCAATCGCGATTGCCGCGCTGGCGGCGCAGGAAGCGGGGCCAGGACCGTGCCTCCGGTTGAGTACGCGTACCAAGGTCGTCCACAGGCCTTCGTTGTCTGGGTGGGTATCGATGGCGCTCCGCAGGTCACTGACGGCGCGGTTTAGATGCATTGCCTCGGCGGGACCGGCGCCCTGGCGTTGGTAGTAGTCCGCGACCGCGAGGATCACGTCGGGTTCCGTTGGTTGCTCGGCCCGCAGACTCTCGAGCATGAGCTCGGCCTGTCGCGCCTGCCCTCCGGACTCGACGGCGCTCGCTAGCCGAATCCGATAGTCGCGGTCCTGCGCATCGCTGCCAGCGTGACGCACGAGCTCTTCAAGCAACCTCGCGGCTTCACGGGATTTATCCTGGCGGCTCAGCACGGACGCGAGGCGATCCAGGGTTTCGATTTGTGTCGGCGCGAGCTTGGCCACACGGCGTAGGGAGGCTTCGGCGCGCGGGAGGTCTTGAAGATGCACGTCGTAGGTCTCTGCGAGCTGAGAAAACGCCCAAATTTGCTCCTCGGCGCTGCGGTTCAAACGGGCGATGCGAATCAGGGCTTCGGCCGCACCCTGCCAGTCTTCCGCGTCACGGTGCGTGTCCACGAGCTCCTTGAGTGCGGCGAAGTGATGAGGGTCGAGCTCCAGGCATTCGTGCAGTGCATCGATGACGCCTTCCACGTTGCCCCGTGCGCGCTGTTGACGGGCCTTTGCGAGCAGGAGCCCCACGAGCGTCGGGGTATCGGCGCCAGCATCGATACGCGCATCCGTGAGGGAGGCCAGCGCGTCTAGCTGGCCTCGGCTTCCGTAGAGAGCTGCGAGGCGGCGGTACACATCGAGGTAGGTGATGTCACAATTCGCTGCCGCGACCCATGCGTCGATCGCTCGGCCCTGATCCGAGAGCTCTTCTTCAAAGATGCATGCGGCCTCCCGCCACAGCGACGCGGCGCGATGGCGGTCCTTGGCCTGAGCAGCGGCGTCTTGATAGACGGCCGCAGCCTCCTCCCACCGCTTTGCGGCGTGAAGGAGACGCGCTTCCCCCTCGCGTGCCAGAGGATGGCCCTGGGCCGCGTCCAAGACCTCGAGCACGCGCTCCGGGTCCCCGATCTGCTCAAGCACGTGAGCGGCGTCGAGCGCGAGCGCCCCACGCTCTAGGTCGCCGTCGAGGGAAGCTTCGAGCGCAGTGATCGCGTGCAGGCTGAGCATCGAGGCGCCTTTCGCATACGCTGCCCCGAGCACCTGCCTCGCCAAGCCGGGGTCCGCTCCGAGCGCATCGTCGATGCCGCGCAGCAACCTGTCGATGTCGGTTTGCATGATGTCTGGATCGGTTTTGAGCAGTTCGAGGACGAGCCTGTGCCTTGCGAGCCGGTCGGTGGAGTCCGAGGGGAGAGCCTCCAAGAGACGGCGAGCGCTCGAGCGGATGCGCTCCGTGTCGTTTTCGCGAAGCGCGTCCCATTCGAGGGCACGGGCTGTCGGGACGTGCTCAGAGCGCATCTCGGCGATCGATTGCAGCGATAGGCGCGCGCTTTGCATGTCGCGGCGCGCCAGCCGGTCGATTTCGGCCATCGCAGAAAACGCGCCGAGTTGCTCTGCATCGTCAGTAGCCTCGCGCGCACGGCGCATCGCCGAGTCAGCCAACCGCGCGAACTCCGATGCCTGAAGCTCCGCATCCTTTCGTTGCACCCGAATCGCTTCGTTGTGCGGCTGCGCCGCGGAGGCTTCTCTGAGCACCTTTGCGGCTCGATCAGGAAGGCCCGCCGAGCGATACGAAGCGGCGGCGCGCTCGAGGTATGGGACCAAGTCCAGTTGGCGCGCGGCCAGCGCCATGAGGTCGCCAGCAGCCGCGGTGGCGCTGCCGGCTGCTTCGAAAAGGTGTTCGACGAGCAGAGGGTCAGGGGTGAGCAGACTCAAGGCAGCTCTTGCGTGCGCCAAACGCTCGCCCGTAGGGCGCGTCCACATGGACGCGCGTAGCGCTCCCGAAACCGTGTCCCTCGGGTCGAGCGCAGCCTGGGTGGCGGCGCTTGCTGCCCGCGTTTCTCGCGAGCCGAGGCGGTCTTCGAGCTCCCACAAGGCAGGCCAGTAGTCCGCCACCTCCGCCAGGGCAGCTTCACATGCGCTGATCGCCGCCGCGGCTCCCGGCGGCGAAAGCCGCGCGGCCATCATGAAGGCAAACGCGCTTCGTGCGCCGGTCGTCGCCTCGCCTTCGTCCATCCATCGCCGCGCGCCCCGCTCGAGGTCGCCGTCGTCGAGGAGCAAGGCTCTGCCGATTATTGGGTCGGCCGGAGTGCGCTTCTCCGCGCGAAGCAGAGCCGTTCGGCGATCGGTCACACACGTAGCGTCCGCGATTTCGGCGATCGCCAGAGCCGCCCCCGCAGCGAGCTCGTCCGAAGCTTCATCGAGCTCCCTCTGGAGTGAGGCTACGAAAGACACGCCGTCTCCAGCGCGGGCCGCGTCGTCCGCGCGAACCATGCTCGACGAAACGCTCGCTGTCTCGTCGGACATCGTTTCGAATAATCGCCTCGCCTCGCTTCCGTCCTCTGCATCCGTCGCGACCAGGCGCCTCCAGGCCCGCAGGTAGGCGTCCAAACTGGGCTCATGCTGAGCGTCGCGTGACGCCTGCTCGAAGTCGGCATGCTCGCCCTGCTCGGCGCAGAGGCGCGCGCGCCACGCGCCGCTCACCGCATGGGCCTCGGGCGTTTGGTTGGACGCGCTGACGTTGAGCGCTTTGATCGCTCTTTGCGTGTCACCGGAAAGCGTCGCAGCCTCGGCGAGAGTCCAAAGCGATGCGGTGTCCTCGGCTCGGTCGAGGAGCGCGGTTGCCGCGTGGTGCGGAGCGGTCCCATGGCTTGCGCCTGCAGCAGTTCGTCGGAGCGCGGCAGCCAGTGGTCCGGACGCATCCTCAGCCGCCGCAAGCAGCGATTCAACTGCGGCCTCCGTTTCGCCTAGGCCGCGCGCGGCACGAATAATCCCGAGGCGTGCCGCGAGCAGCGCGGGTTGGAGCTCGAGAACGCGGCTGTATGCGCTCCTCGCCCGATCGAGGGCCCCCGCGCTCTCCATGAGCTGCGCGGCGTGCAAGAGTATGACCGCTTGCGCTTCGGCGTGCGGCCAACGTTCCGCAGCGGCCATGAGAGCCTCTGCAGCATGTGCCGCGTCACCACGCGCCAGGCGTGCCGACGCCGTCAGAACCCGAGCGACGAAGTCGTCTTGTCGAAGCTCGGCCGCGCGTGTTGCCGATTGTTCGGCCGCCGCGGGATCACGCAGCTTCGAGAGTTGAATGCGCGCGAGTAATTTGAGTGCCGATGCCCGCTCGGCCGCGCTCAGGTCGAGCCCGGCTTCTTTTTGCAAAGCATCGGCTGCCGCTGCCCAGTCTTCGCGCCGCATGGCGAGCCGCCGAAGTGCGCGGAGCACGATGACGTCCCTGGCGTCGGCCGCTAGCGCACGTTCGTAGTTTCGTGCAGCGGCCTCGCCGTCACCCCGTTGCTCGTGGATCTCTGCGGCTGAAGTCAGAAGCCGTGCGCGTGCTGAACCGACCGCGCGCTCAGCCAGGGCCTCGAGGAGCTCTACTCGTCGGTTCTTCGTTTCCGGCGTGTCGCCGACGAGGGGCAGCGCTTCGTGGCGGGATGTGTGCTGAAAAACGGTGCGCTGCGCCGCCTGTGCTCCCGAGTCCGAGGGGTTGGGAGGGCGACTGACGCGCTTTGCTTGCGGGCCCGTCTGCGTCTCGACGAACGTGTCGAGCAGTGTGGAGATGGCCTCCTCGTCAAAATCGAATACGGGCAACTCCGACCCGCCATCTGCCTGCGACAGATCGTCCTCAGCCATCGTTCCCCCACAGTGGTGATTCTGCCTCGAGCCAGAACCGAAGCAGGTCGATGCCGCGTTCGGACGTTCTCAGCGCCTCCAGGCTTGCTCTTCCGTTCAGAACCGTGGAGAGCCCAGCCGCGATGTCGCCTGATGCGAGCAAGCCTGCCCGGTCGGCGCTGCGCTGAAGGCCTCGGGCGAACGCCAGCAACGAGGAAGCCTCCAGTTTCGTATCACCGACTGCTTCGTGTACGGCCTTACGCACCGCTCGCCGAAGTTTGACCTCGACAGCGGGTAGAGCTGGCCCGCCAAGGGCGACCTCGCAGCGCGCAATGCGAAGGACTGCTGCCAACGTGCCCGCAATCTTTTGAGGCGAGTCATCGAGGAGCCGCGCAGCGCCGCGTGGCGTTGCCCAGGCAAGACGGCCGGCGAGGAATCGTCCCGCGTCATCGAACCCCGCTTGCGCGCCGCGCACCGGATCGCTCGGCGCGGACATCTTGGTGCGCCGCCGATCCTTGGACAGAGCAGGGCCCGCCAGAAGCACCACCTGCTGGAGAACGGGGTCGGCGTCGCGATCCCAGATCGCGGCGCTCGAGACTTTGCCGAGGTCTGGAGCGCCGCCGTCGTCGGACGACGATGCAAGCCCCAGCGCGCGTTGCACCGCCCGAGCTGCGGCCGCGCGATGGGCTTGTCCTCGCCCCCGAGCGGCGATTCTCAAGCCTTCGAGGAGCGAGCCATCGAGCTCACCGCTGCTGATTCGCTCCCAAATCGCACGCTCGTACGTCGACAGAGCGGCCTCCCTGTCGGCTTCGTCCAGGAGCTCGACCAGGTTGGAGATCGCAACCGCATGCGTGGGCTCCGCCTCGAGCGCGCGTGTATAAGCGTCGATCGCAGCGCCGCGGTTGTTGAAGCTCGCCTCGAGCTCGGCGATTCGTCTCCAGGTCTGCGCATCGGCCAGGCCGAGAGCTTCGACTGCGCGCAACTCGTCCAGCGCTTGGTCCTTCGCGCCGAGGCGAGTTTCGAGGAAGTCGGCCGCGCCGAGGTGAGCGACGCGGCGCTGTTCCCCGGGGATGCCGGCCTTGGACAGGCGCTGCAGGCACTCGACCGCCTCCGCCCACTGTTCGAGCGAAACGTGAACCTCCGCTGCCAACGCCAACGCGCCGGCGTGGTCCGGTTCCGAGGTGAACAACTCGTCGAGCACCTCGAGTGCGCCGGGCCGATCACTGAACCCACGAAGAAGGCGGGCGCGTTCGTAGAGCAAATCCGGTCGATCTTTCGGTCCGCCCAGGGCCAGTCGCTCGGACACCAGCGCTTCGAGGGCTTCGGCGTCTTCTTGCCCTGCGAGCAGGTCGTGTAGCCGGCGGAAGGCGATGTCGCGCGCTGGGTCTTCTTCGAGCGCGCATCTGAAAAGGTCTTCTGCTTGCTGGTACTGATCGAGGCAATCCAACCGAACGACGCCGGCCTCCTCCAACAGGTCGGCTTTCAGCGAGCCTTCGACGAATGGCGCCAGCCGCTCGCAAGCTTGAGCGACCAGCGGCCACTGTTGGGCTTGCCGCGCTGCGCGTCGAAGCGTCTCCCACAACGCGAGATCGTCGGGCCGTTCGTCGACCGCGTTGATGAGCAGCGTAGCGGCCTCGGCGCCTCGATCAGCTTCGACCAGCGCACGGCAATGCGCGGCATCGAGCGCGCCACGTCCGAGGGCTTCACTGTGGAGCAGCTTTCGTTCGAGAGCCCTGGCGCGAAACTCTGCGTCGTCACCCGGTGCGAGCGCTTCGTCGATCGCGATCGACGCCTCCGCGTTGACCTCCGCCAGGTCTTCAGCTTCCTGGGCCAGCATGAAGAGCTCGTCGTCGGCCTCGGCTCCCCGGGCGATGCGGGTGGCGCGCAAACCCTGTAGAAGCGCGTCGGCCCGCAAACCCTCGGTCGGCGCCAGCGACGCGAGCTGAAGCCAAGCGTCACCGGCGGACGAGCCCTCTGCGCCGAGAGATGCGCGGAGCGCACCATAGGCGGCGGCGAAGCCATTGGCGGCCTCCTGATGCGCGGCGTCGGCGTCCGCAAGGGCCTCTTTGGCGGCTGAGCGCTGATCGGCGCTCGTGCGTGACCTGGGCATCGACAGCAGGGCAACTGCGGCTGCAAGCGTGGTGGTAGGGTGGTCGAGCGCTCGCTCGTACGCGTCGCCCGCTCCGGTCTCGCTGCCGCAGCCCAGCGCGTCGCCTCGAAGCAATGCGTAGAGCTCTGGCACGCCTCCACCGAAAACGCCGTCCGAGAGGTGAGCATATGACTGCAGCATCGCGTGCGTGTCGCCTTGGCGGCGAGCGAGGTCGAGGAGTGCGAGGGCAGCAGAGGGCGAGCTTGGCGCGTCCGATAGGGCCTGCTCGTATGCGTGTCGAGCGGCGGTCAGATTTCCGCTGCGTTCGGCGGCTGCTCCGGCGAGAAGGAGTGACAGCTCCCCAAGTGCGGCGCTCGACTCACCTTGGGATCGCTCGCGCGCCAAGGACACCACCTCTTCGGGTCGCCCTCCTTCACGCAAGACGCCATCGAGTAGCGAGAGAATGTAGCGGTCATCGGGAGCGGCGCGCAACGCTTGCCGAAGGACGCGCTCCGATGCGTCCCAGTCTCGGTTCCGGGCGTAGGCCTGCCCCGCGGCGCTGAGATGTCCGAGCCGTGTGTCTCCTGTGCTGAGCCCGGCGATGGTCTCATGGGCCTCCGCCAGCAAGCCGGTGTTGCCTTCCCAGGCCGCCCGCGCTCGGGCGACGTGCGGAGCCCACGCATGGCTATTCGGGTCCCCAATGCCGTCCAGCAGGAGCAACCGGGCTTCCTGACTTGCTCCTAAGACGTTCTGCGTCACGTCGTACTTGGTAAACGCGAGCGTCGCCCGCTCGGAGGGCTCGATGTCACATTGCATCAGCTGGTCGCAGCGATCGAGGATCACATCGGGCTGTTTCGCTCGAAGTGCCGCGCCGAGTGCTTCACGCAGAATCCGTTCCTTCGAGGTCGTGGCAGCGGCAGTGGCCTCGCTGTAGAGCGACTGCGCTCGGCTCGACGTTGCCGAGCTCGTAGCCGCCAGCTGTGCCGCGTGCCACGAGACACGCGCCCGAGCCTCTCCCTCGACGGTTTCCGCCCGTTCGTGCAAGCGTTCGGCTCGCTCGGAGTGGGCCGAATTGCGGATTAAGGCCACCTCCAGCCCCGCTTGGGCATAGTCGGAATCGGGGTATCGGGCTACCGCGTCGCGGAGTGTGTCCGTGGCCCGTTGAAGGTCGTCGCTCGACAGTGCGCGCCTCACCTCGTGCGCCACAAACGCCGGATCTTCTGGCGCCACAGTGACGAACCATTCAGACGCCTGTTGCACGGCTGCTGGGTCGTCGCGGCGCTCCTGGATGAGCAACGCCTGCAAGCGAGTTGCCCGCTGGTCCGGGTACAGGCGCAACGCCAAGTCGATGTAGCCCGCCGCCGCATCGGCGTCTTCGAGCTGCGTGGCGCTGCACGCCGCCGCCTCCTGCCACAGGAACGCTGCCATCGGGAGACGTTCGTCCTCGGGGACCGAGAGGTTCAGGGGGTCTGACGGCTCATCCTCTTGTACAGACGCTTCGAGTAAGCGCGCCATCGAAACCGCCGCTCGAAGGAACACATCCCAGCGCCCATGCTCTCTGGCGGTCCGAAGCTGTAGCGACCTCGCCTGCCAGACGAGAGCGTCTGCTTCGCAAGCGCGCTCGAGCGCGTCGATCGCCTCGTCGGGATCCCCCGCATCGAGCTCGCTCAAGGCCACGTCGATCCACAGGGCGGCTTGCAGGCTATGGTCCGCTGCGTGCTCCGCCTGGGTGCGCAGCGCATGGCGCAAGGCATCCTCGTCGTTGCGCGCTTCGGCGAGCCATTCGAGGATGAGGGCCGGCACGACCGGCTCCGGAGATCGCGCGATCGCCTCTCGCAGAAGCGATGCCCAATCCTCCGAATGCACCGCCAAGTCCGTGAGTGCGGCGGCGCTGATCGCAGGGCTTCGCGCCGTCGCCACGTGCTCGGAACGAAGCATCGCCAGGTCGTGTCCGTTCGAGGAGCGTTCCGCGATCCTCAGTTGAGCGATCAGGGCTGGCTGAAAGCCCGGTGCGACCGCGTGTGCTTGGCCATAGTGATCCGCAGCCTCGGAGACCTGCCCGAGCTCGTGCTCGTAGAGCGCGCCCACTTGGTAGAGGATCGCCGCCTGGGTCGTGGGCTCTGTTTCTGCATCGAGCTCGCGGCGCAGGTTTGCGATGCGTAGCTCGACCAAGTCGAGCTTGCGCGCAGCCCCTGGTGGGCGCGGTGGCGGCTTACCGATCATCGGCCGCCTCCGGTTACGTGAGCGTCCAACCGCCGTCGATGACCATGACATCCCCCGTTAGGTAATCCGATTCGTCCGAAGCCAAGAAGACTGCCCCTCCGGCAATATCGCGCGGCTGACCGATGCGCCCCGCCGCCGTTCGATTTACGATGCTGTTTCGAAGATCGTCGTTGTCGACCAACACCTGCGCAAACTTGGTTTCGATCAACCCCGGCGCGATGGCGTTGACCCGAATGCCCGAGCCGCCGAGCTCCATGGCCAGCGTTTTCGTCATCGAGATCACCGCGGCTTTAGTCATGGCATAGACACCCTGCATCGGCGCCGCCATCATCCCTACGACGCTTGCCACGTTCACGACCGACCCCTTCGCCTTTCGTTGTTGCAGGTGGCTCACGACGAGCTGGATCATGCCGAAGTAGCCCTTCACGTTGACCTCGAAGGTCTTGTCCCAGGCGCCTCCGTCGATGGCGAGCATCGGACCGACGTACGGGTTGGTCGCGGCGTTGTTCACGAGGATGTCGACTTTGCCGTAGGCCTTCAACGCCTGGTCGAGCATGTCTTCGCGCTGGTTGGCGTGGCCGGCGTGGCAGGCGATCGGCGTCGCCTCACCCCCGTGGCCCCGGATCTCGTCGGCTACCGCTTGCAGGCCTTCGATCTTTCGCGAGACGAGAACGACCTTGGCTCCCTCTGCGGCCATGTTGGCCGCGATGGCTGCACCGATTCCCCGGCTTGCCCCTGTGACGATCGCCACCTTGTCCCGTAAGCGCTCACCCATCCTGTCCCCTCCTACAGACCGGTTGGAAACCGGTCTAGTCTGAGACGTATAGCGCTCTGCGGGGTGGTTTTGCCAGCGCGATCTGCACGGGACTTGCGCGTTTCGGGTCCTGAGCAAGACTGAGCCGTTCCTCGTGTCGCCGAAGAGGTCGTCCTGACGCTGTTCTACGCAATAGCCGCGATCATCGTGGGTTTCATCGTCGTGGTCTGGGGAGCCGATCGTTTCGTCTACGGGGCAGCCGGGCTCGCGAGCAATCTGGGGGTCAACCGCCTCGTCATCGGGCTGACCATCGTGGCGTTCGGCACGTCGGCTCCCGAGATGCTGGTCTCCGGTATGGCCGCAGCGGCTGGCAGCCGCGAGATGGGCATCGGGAACGCCATCGGCTCGAACATCACCAACGTGACGCTGGTCCTCGGCGCTGCAGCGCTCGTTCATCCATTGAGGGTTCACTCACGCCTGCTCATCCGTGAGATCCCGGTCCTATTTCTGTGCATGGCGGTCGCGTGCGCCTTCCTTTGGGATGGAGAGCTCAGCCGGATCGAGGGCATCGTCTTGCTAACTGGCATGGTCGCGTTGGTCGCCTGGATCAGCCGGCAGGGCCGCAAGCAGCAGAAGGAAGAGCCGGACGCGCTTGCCGAAGGCATCGAGGCCGACGAGATTCCAGAGTCGCTGCCCACCGCGAAGGCTGTCGCCACGTTCCTGGTCGGTTTGATCTTCCTGCTAGTGGGCTCTCGCGTTCTGGTCTGGGGCGCGGTCGGTATTGCGCGTGACCTCGGGGTCAGTGAGCTCGTCGTGGGTCTGACGCTGGTTGCCCTCGGAACGAGCCTGCCCGAGCTTGCCACTTCGGTCGCGGCAGCGCGCCGGGGGGAGGACGACATCGCGGTGGGCAATGTCGTCGGGTCCAACATGTTCAACTTGCTCGGCGTGCTCGCGCTGCCTGGGATCATCGCGCCCGGAACGGTGGATCGCGCCATCATCGTCCGTGACTTCCCGATCATGGTGGGCGTGACGGTGCTGCTTCTGCTAATGGCGGTGAACGAGCGCAATCACATTGGCCACAAGCGAGGGATCACCCTCATCATCGTCTTCATCTGCTATTTCGTGATGCTGTTCTCGAGTCCGTGATTGCCCAAATCGCTCTCTTAGGCTTTCTTCGTCCACACGAGAGTCATGTTGTTGGCCGGCATGCCGACCCGCTCTTCGAGCGCGAAGCCTGTTTTTCGAGCAAGCTCGCTGAGCTCATCGATGTCGCGAACGCCCCAACGCGCATCGCGAGATCGCAGACTTTCGTCGAATGCCGCGTTGCTCGGCGCGGTGTGCGCGCCATGGAGCCGATACGGGCCGTACGTGATCAGAGGTGAGCCCTCGTCGAGTAGCTCGCTGGCTCCGCGAAACAACGCTTCGGTCGTTTCCCACGGTGAGATGTGGATCATGTTGATACACACCAGGGCGTCGGCCTTCGTAACGGGCCATTCGGGCCGCCGCACGTCGAGCTCGAGGGGATGCAGGAGATTCTCGCGAGCCACTTCGTCGACCCATGCTCCGATGCTCTCGAGGGCTTCCGCGGAGGCATCGGTCGGTTGCCATCGCAGGGCGGGGAGGTGCTCGGTGAAGAAGATCGCGTGCTGTCCGGTTCCGCTCGCAACTTCAAGAACGAGCCCCTTCGGCGGTAGCACCCGCCGGAGCACGTCTAGGATCGGCTGCCGATTGCGCTCGGCGGCAGGTGCGAAACCCTTTGCCATCGTGGTTGCATAGCTCATAACTTCCCGTCATCGAACCGAACCGGCGGGATTGGAGGGGAAGGCTGGGCTGGGGGCTCGTCGTCGCGCTGTGCTTTGCGGCTCCGTGGCTGACGCGCGGCTTGCTCCTGCACGAGAAGCACTTGGCCCTCTCTCCCATCGATTTGCGTGGGGCTTTGGCCGACGCTTCAGTCGCGTTGCTGGTCGTTGGTGCCGCTGGCTCTTTCTTTGCGACTCGACGTTGCTGGGGCCGCGCGCTCGGGCTCGTGGCCGTCGTGTCATTCGTTTTGGCGAGCGCCGCGATGTACGAGTTCATCTCTGTATTCGATTCGCTCTACGCGTTCAGTCATGCCGGCTTCCTCGCTGATCCCACCTTCGTTGGCGGCTCGGTTCGTCACCTGCGGCATCCGGTCCTGCTCGCATCGGCCACGGCCGTGGCGATCGTGGCCGCACCGTGGGTGCGCGCCCCGGGCAAGCTCTGGTGGCGCTGGTGGGGAGTAGCGTTTGCAGCGTGCGTTTTGGGACAGCTGGTCATTCCAAGGTCGTACGCATACGACGAGTGGCGACAGCGCCACGCAATTCAGGCCAATCTGTCCATCCTGGCGGCTTCGGCAGGCGTGGGGCCCACCACGCTCAGTGCCGAACTGCGTGATGTGTTCCGAGGCAACCTGCACGGCGAGCGATGGCTCGGGCCGCTCTCCGATCGACCAAACGTGCTTCTCATCATGATCGAAGCTGCTTCGGGGGCGCACCTTCCTTCGGTTGCAGCCGCGCAAGGGGTTCACAGCGCGACCAGTATGCCCAAGTTGGACGAGCTTGCTCAGCGCCACATCCTGTTCACGCGCGTCATCTCTCACCAAAGGCAGACCAACCGCGGAGAGTACGGCATCCTGTGCGGGGACTATCCGAAGCTGCTCACCGATCAGTCCAAGATGAGCGAGCAGGTGTACGGAGCCACGCGCCGATGCCTTCCCGAGGTGCTGCGCGAGGAAGGATACGCCACGGTGTACATTCAATCGGCGCCCCTCGGCTTCATGCTCAAGGACCAATTCATGAAGAAGGCAGGCTTCGAGGAGCTGATTGGAGATCCCTGGTTCGAGCGGAGCTACGCGCGCACTGACTGGGGCGTCGACGACAAGGCGTTCTTCGAGCAGTCGCTCGGGCGCTTGATCGAGCTTCACGATGCGGAACGCCCGTTCTTCGCGACGCTGTTGACGGTGGGCACCCACCATCCGTTCACGTTTCCCGATGCCGCAACGACGGAGGGAGCGCACACTCCGCAGGAGCGCGCCTTTCGATGGGCCGACGACGCGCTCGCCGACTTCCTGGTGTGGCTCGAACGACGCGGGGTGCTTCGCGATACGGTCGTGATCATCACCTCCGACGAGTCTGCAGGGCTGGCGCAGGCGGCGAGCGCGACGCAGAGGCTGCTCTCGCAGAGCTGGTCGTTCGTAGTGGTGATGCTGCCTGAGCCGCAGGCGAAACGGATCGATACGCTCCAGGCGCACATCGACACCGCCCTTTCGGTGACGGACCTCCTTGGGATGGAGCGGCAGGCAGGGCGTTTCCTCGGTCGCAGTTGGTTCCGCGAATACGAGACCCCGCGCCGGCTGTTCGCGGGGAATACCTATGCCCGACGTGTCATGATGTGGGAGCCCTCGGGCAGCGTGGTCGTCTGCGGCGAGTCGTTTCACAACTGCATGCGCTCGGTTCCCGTTGACGATCTAGTATTCGGGCCAAATCGACAGAGCGAGCCTGCATCGCCTCGCGAGCGGCAGCTGGTGGCCGAGGTGGCTCGTCTGACGCGCTCCGGCCGTGGAGATATGACGGGCGCGGGGGTGATCGATCTATTGACCGAGGAGGAGGTGTCGATACCGGCCGCCGAGGGGAAGAAGCTTCTCATCGGCGGGCAGTATCTCCGTGTTCCGGGCGGCACGACCCTGCGCGTCGACCTGGACCTCGAGGTCGTCGGCGATCAAGCCGTGATCGACTTTCACCAGGACATGTTTCTCGACGGTTACGTTAAGTTCGTTCGTGAGGGCATCCAGGTCCGAGATGGGGAGCGATGGCGTTTGAGCTACGAGATCGGGGTTCCGCACAACGCGAGCCAACTCGTGGTTCAGCTGTACGCGACGACCGTATTGGGTGATGTGGCGGTGATCCGAATCCACGACGCCCGGCTTTCGACGACTGTTGGTCAGGTGACTTCTCAAACAGCCGTCGTCATTCAGGACGAGGTGTCGTCGGCCGATCCTCACTGAGTTGAAGCCGGCATCGAATACGCAGGAGTTGCTCCTGCTCCCAGCGATCGAGCTCGGTTCGAAGGAGCTTGCTGGCTTCTCCACTCGAGGCGCTACGATCGCGTTGCTCCTCGGGGTCGGTTTCGTGATCGTAGAACAGTGTCGTGTCGGCGCCGCGATGATGAATCAATCGATGGTGGCCGCGGGTAATCGCGCCCTTGGGCTCGTATCCCTTGCTCGCGATGCGAATGCTGCGGAGCCTGGCGCGAATCGACGCATCATCGAGGGCGGAGAGGCGGAAACTGTCGAAGAGCTCGCGGCCACGCACCGGGAATGCCTCGGAGAAGGACGGACGGTTCGACAGGTTCGGATCCAGCGTGAAGAGGCTCTGGGCAGGGATGTCTGACGGAATGGGTAAACCGAGGAAGTGCAAGACGGTTGGTGCTACGTCGGCGAGGCTAACGCCGACGCGTGGTTCAGCAGACGGTAGCCGCGCGTGCCAGAGCACCAGCGGGACGTCGACCATCCAGGCGTTCAAGTAGACGTGGTGTCCCCAGTATGACTTCTCGCCCAGCGCCTCGCCGTGATCGGAAAAGAAGACGACCAGCGTGTCGTCGAGCCACCCGTCTTCGTCCAAGTATCGCATCAAACGACCGAGCTCTCGGTCGAAGTACGCCACTTCGCTAAGGTACCCGTTCTTCTTTCCCTTACCGAACGGAAATGCTGGTTGTGTTTGGTATGGGTCGTGGGGTGAGTAGTAGTGGACCCAGGCCATGATGGACGAGTCCTCGTCACGCGCAGCCCGGAGACGCGCGATGAGGGCACCGGTAGCGGCGGCGTCCGTCGGTGCGAACGCGATCTCGACACCAGGCGCTAGGAACTGCTCGACGATTGGAAGGCGAAACCAACTGACGTCGGGCAAGACGGCGATCTGTTGGTCGACGTGGCCCCGGGAGCGCGTGAAGATCGTATCCGGTAGCGATGGGGAGAGATAGAGCTCCGCCGGACTCAAGCCGGTGAACGCGCTGCCCATCGCGAACAGGGTCGCCGGATAGGTCGATGTGGCGTTCGCGAAGGACACGCCGGCCTTTGCAAGGCGGGACAGTTCAGGAGTGACAGGGCGTCCATCTACTTCGATGCCCATGACGTCTTTGCGAAGGGCATCGACCGTGACGATGATCACGTTGCGGCGTTCATCCGGCTCGATGCCGATCGGGGACTCCTCCACGACCGGCTTGGGCTCCGGGCAGACGTTCTCGCTCGACTGCCAGGTTTCCTCGTCGTGGAAGTGAGGCAGCACGTAGAGCGTCGCCAATGCGCCGGCTCGGCTGTGCGCGATCACTTCGCGCTGACCGATCGCGACCAGTGCGGGATCGAAGCGCGACCCGACGCCATAAAGCAGGCATGCGGCGGCGACGCCCGGCACGACCAGCCAGTGTGGAGACTTGCGAACGAGTAGATAGACGATCGCGCTGCAGAGAACGCCCGCGGGGAAGAGGAGCTGTGCCGTCGAGTAGTCGTAGGCCCGGTACCGCACGATCGCGGCCGTCAGCAGTCCGACCGCCATCACGGTAAGCGCGACCCAAGCGGCGAGCCGTAGTCTACGTTGGGTGCGGACGCCCAGGATCAGCCACAGCCAGCCTCCTGCTCCGAGCAAGCCGAGCGCTGAGACCATCGCGACACGAATCGCTTGGCGCCGCGGGTGAAACATCCAATGCGGCCCGGAGAGCAGGAAGTCCGTGTGTTCCCAGCCGATGGCCACCACGAACATGATCACGGCGACCGTGGACGCCACGATCACGGATCTTGCCGCGCCTGCAACTCGAGATGCGGCCCCCAGCACCAGAGTGCTTGGGACCGAGCCGACCAGCGCGAGCCAGGACAGTTGACCGAGGAGCTCGACCGAGACCGAGCCTTGCGGAAGCAGGCCCACGAGTAGGAACAGGGCGCACCCTAGATAGGCCGAGGCCCACAGGGTCAGCATCGGAGCGAATGGCTTAGAGGGCATCGAGCTCTGCCACCTTTTCGTTCAGAGATTGCTCCGTCGCGATGAGCCGTGTCGCTCTGACCGGGGGTTCGAAGGCGCTGTGCAAAAGCCACCATCGGGGACTGACCGGAAGCGAGGTCAGTCCCCACGCCTCGATGTGGCGGGCCTCGCGTCGCAGATCCAACATGAAGTAGTCTCCGAACTGATTGTAGGGATGGTGCGATGCGAATGCGGCTCGTTCCTCTTCCGGAAACGCGTCCACCGCCGCCACGAAGACCCATCCGGTGGCCCCCTCATTGTTTGGGATCTCGATGCGTGGGTTCTGCGACCAACGATGGGTTACGCGGTCGAGGGTGATGTCGAATCTGGGCTCCAGGCGAAGCGGTTTGAGACTGGTGTGGAGCTGGACTCCGGTGTTGCGGTCGGTCCACGCCTTGACCCGTTCGGCAAGGCGGAGCTCTGGTCTTCCTGAATCGTAGCGGTCCATCGACCCGCGCACCGGAGTAAAGAACCACATCGAGCCGCCGACATGGCGCCCCTCGGGAACGATTTGGACGATCCGGATTGCCAGTGGGACGAGGAGGAGGAGCACGGCAAAGCTCGCCGGGGTCCCGGCCCGCTCGCGAATCCATCGAGCCATCGCGAAGAGCGACACCGCGACGGCGATGGCCACGGCTGGAAGCATCGGCCACGCCCAGTAGGAATGGACGATCGCGCTCCAACGGAAGGTCCAATAGTGAATCAAGCCCGCGACCAGAAATGCGATCGGGACCAAATCGCGCGCCCGAGCGGCGCCGCGGACAGCGCGAACCGCCCAGGCGCCAATCCACGCGGCGCAAAGCCCGAGAACCGGCACCGTGAACATGAGCTCCGGGACGACCAGCAAGTGCGTCCGAAACCGCACCCAAGATAGCGCCCGCCGCGTATTGAAGGCCCCGGCCAGGTCACCCAAGTTTCCAGTAACCACCTCAACCAACACGAAGTGCCCCACAAAAAGCAACAACACCCACCCACAAAACACCCCCAACTGCACCGCCGACCCGAACGAGGAGTCAGTCCCCTTTCTTGTTAGCGTCCAGGTCCAGTGGAGGGCTATGCAGAAAGCTATGTAGTAGGCGGGCCAGTCCCAGGTGGCGGCTATGGCGAAGGTGGCGAGGAAGAGGACGAAGTCCACACGGCGCCAGGGGGGGGCGCGGCTCGCTCGGATGTAGAGGTACAGCGTTAGCAGGCTCCAGAAGATGAAGCCAGCTGAGTGGTTGGCCATGTTGGTGTAGATTGCGTTGATCGGGAGCACGACGTAGATCGCCGATGCGGCTAGGGCATGCGCGTCGTCCCAGAGGCGCCTCACCACGGCGAACAGCATGCAGAGGGCTGCCACGCTCCAAAAGGCCGCCACGAGCCGGATCGACAGCTCGCGGTCGCCGAACAGTTTCACGCTGACGACGTTGTTCAAGTGCAGCGCGAGCGGTGCGTGGGTGTAGAGTTGCTCCCTTTTCGGTGGGACATTGGCAGTGTCGTACTGAAGCGGGAACAGCACGTCCCAGCGCAACGTGTTGCGTGCGCTGTTGTGATACGCGGATCCGTTCCAGCCGTTATGGCCGCGCGTCCATTGATCGGCGACGCCCCACACGGCCAAGAAGACCTGCAATGCGAGCACTACGGCAAAGGCGACGCGAAGCCGCCTGCCGCCCACGCGACCAGGGCCCATCCTGCGGCAGTATGGCCGCTCAGACCGCGCTCGTCAGCTTTCGAGAAGCCGGCGCGCGACGACGTGGGCCTGAATCTCGTTTGCGCCTTCGAAGAGGCTGAGGACGCGTGCATCCAGTAGTAGGCGAGACGCGGTGTACTCCTCCGCGTACCCGTTTCCGCCATGAATCTGAACGTTCGCGTCCGCAGCTTCCCACGCCGAGCGGGTGGCCAAGAGCTTGGCCATTCCTGCCTCGAGGTCACAGCGTTTCTCCTGGTCCTTCTCGCGGGCGCTGAAATACGTCATCTGGCGGCTGGCCTGGATGCGGACGATCATGCGGCCGATCTTTCGAGCGACGCGGGGGAATTGAAAGATCGGTCCGCCGAATTGCTCGCGCTCGGTCGCGTAGAGGATCGCGTCCTCGAGAGCTGCTTGTGCTACGCCAACGCCGCGCGCGGCCGTTTGAATACGCGCGCTTTCGAAGGTCCGCATGAGCTGCTTGAAGCCTGCGCCTTCTTCCCCACCGAGCAGCGAGTCTGCTGGGAGCGTGAAGTCTTCGAAGCTCAGCTCGTATTCCTTCATGCCTCGGTATCCGATCACCGTGATCTCAGTTCCGGTCAGCCCTTCGTCGACGAACTCCGCTTCGCCGTTCTCCCCAGTTCTGCGCGTCTTTTCTGCGAGGAACATCGATAGCCCGCGGTAGCCAGGCTCGTTCGCGTCGGTGCGCGCGAGGATGGTCATCAAGTCGGCACGAACCGCATGCGTGATCCACGTCTTTTGTCCGTTGATGCGGTAGCTGCCGTCGTCCTGTTTGATCGCGCGGGTTCCGAGGTGGGCGAGATCCGAACCGATGTTGGGCTCGGTGAACACTGCGGTCGAAAGCACCTCGCCCGCAGCGAGCCTTGGTAGCCACTTCTTCTTCTGTTCCTCGGTGCCGCCACCCATGATCAGCTCGGCGGCGATTTCCGAACGCGTGCCGAGCGAGCCCACGCCGATATAACCGCGCGAGAGCTCCTCGGTGACGACGCACATCGCTACCTTGCTCATGCCGAGCCCGTCGTACTCCTCGGGGATCGTAAGGCCGAATACGCCGAGCTCGCTCATCTGGTCGACGATCTCCATCGGGATCAAGACGTCGTTGCGGTGAATGTCCTGTGCCCGAGGAATGACCTCGGCATCGACGAACTTCGAGAACTGCGAGCGGATCTCTTCGAGCATCTCGTCCTCGAACCCTGGGTTCGGAAACCCGTGGTCCCGCGCGTGCGCGGCGAGCTCGAGGTAGACGTTGCCGTTCGCATGCTCGGCGGAAAACGCGACGACCTCAGGACGCAGGACGGTTTCGAGCAGGTCTGCTTCGGTGATACCAAGCTCGCTGAGTCCGATGTTTTCGCATGCGCCGAGGTCGACTCCGCCGACAATCGAGCGGGCGACTTCACCGACGTAGGCTCGCGCGACCTTGCCTTCGTAGTCACTCCCGACACGTTCTGCCCACGACGCCATCTGTCGGCACGCTTCGAGCTCGGTGGCCAGGTAGGCGACCGCATGCGCAGCAAGCTGGTTCTCGTTCAGCTTCTTCGCGCTGATCCGATCAGCCTCCCAGACGAGCGCCTTTACGTTATCGTGTGCGCGCTGGTAGACGCCCTCAATGGCTTCGATGACTTGCTGCATGGCTGCTCCTAACCGTTTGCAATCGTGGCGCGGGTTTCTTCCAGGTTCTTCAGCCCGGGGCGAGGCGCGCCAACCAAGCACGCGACCGTGCCGTGGAGCTTGTTCTCGTACATGAGCTGATGGGCCTCGGGTATCTCGTCCCAGGTGAAGAGGCGCGTCATGACGGGCCTGATCTTGTCTTGAATGACCAAGCGGTTCGCGCGGCTTGCGGAATCGGCGTCCGCGAAGTGGGACCCGATGATCTTCTTTTGGCGCATCCAAAGGTGACGCACGTCGAAGTTCAGGTTGTAGCCCGTGGTGGCGCCACAGATGACGATGCGGCCGTACTTCGCTGCGAGGAACACGCTCGCGGGGAAGGTCGCCTTACCGACGTGTTCGAACACGACGTCCGGCCCCTTGCGTTCACCGAGAATCTCCCAGATGCGCTTGCCAAAGCCCTTGAGGTCGGCGCTGTGCGCCTTTTGTTCCTCGGGCGTCATGTTGTCTTTGTATTGAAGTCCCGGGAAATCCTTGCGGTTGATGACCCCGTGCGCGCCGAGCTGCATGACGAGCTCGGCCTTGTCGTCGCTCGACACGACCGCGATCGCGCGCGCGCCCATGACCTTGCAGAGCTGTACGGCAAACACGCCGAGACCGCCGCCAGCGCCCCAGATGAGCACGTCCTCACCCGGCTGAACTCTAGCGCGGTCGACCAGCATGCGGTGCGCCGTGTAATAGGTGAGCCCGTAACTCGAGGCTTCTTCCCAGCTGAGGTGCGCTGGCTTGGGAAGCACCTGCTGCGCCTGCACTCTGGCAAACTGCGCAAATGAGCCGTCAGGGGTTTCGTAGCCCCAAATGCTCTGCAGGTCGTTGGTGCCCGGGTTCAAGAGATGGTTACAGTGCAGCACCACTTCGTCACCGACCTTGTGGTCGTGGACGCCGGGCCCGACTGCCCAGACGACGCCCGAGGCATCGGAGCCCGCGATGTGGTAGTCGAGACCGTGGCCCTTGAGCACGTCGACGGGTTTGCCGAGCCCCGCCCAGACGCCGTTGAAGTTGATGCCGGCAGCCATGACCTGCACCAGGACGTCGCCGGCGCCGAGCTCCCAGACCGGCGCCTCTTCGGGTTGGAAGGATTGCTTGGGCTCGCCGAAACGCTCAGGCCGAATGACGTATGCGTGCATCTTGTCTGGCACGGCGCCTAGCTGTGGGACTTGACCAATGGGTACGATATCTGGACGTTCACTCATGTGTTCCTCATGGGGTCTTGCCGAGCGATGCTACATACTCCCGGCTCAAGCGTGCGCAAAGACTCAACGGCGTTTCGCCACCGTCGAGGTCTCGTTCGACGCGGGCTTTCAGCTGCGCCACGCCACCTAGGGTCGAAACCCCGTGCTCGCCATGCTTGCGGCTGAAAAGGTCGAGAGCCCACTGGACCTCGCCTCGTCGCCGACGCGCGGCAAGCGCCGTATCGAGGTGCCGCCGATGCCGATTGAGGGCGTCGATGAGCTCATCAATTCCGGTGCCTTTCGTCGCGCTGGTCGCGATGATAGGAGTCTCCCAATCCGCGTCTTGTCCGGCCGTGGCTCCGGCCGCGTGGGCGGTTTGAAGAGCGCCTCGCAGATCGGCAACGGCGCGCTTCGCGAGCTCGTCGTGATCCGCCTTATTTACGACCAATATGTCTGGGATCTCCATGATGCCGGCCTTCAGGAATTGAAGCACGTCGCCGCTGCCGGGCTGGATCACGAGCACGACCGTGTCCGCGACGTGGACGATGTCGATTTCTGACTGGCCAACCCCGGTAGTCTCGACGACGACCATGTCGTAAGCGGCGGCCAATACGCGCACGGCGGAGTTGGCCGCGTAGGCAAGGCCTCCGACTTCACCGCCGGTCGCGAGGGAGCGCACGAACAGCCCCGCATCCGATGGATCGAAGCCCATCCGCGCGCGGTCGCCGAGCAACGAGCCGCCCGACCGCATGCTCGATGGATCGACTGCCACGACCCCGACTGTTCGACCTTGCTGTCGAATGGCACGCGCCAGGGCCGAGGTCAGCGTGCTCTTTCCAACACCGGGCGGACCGGTGAGGCCGACGCGATGGCCACCGTCCGCCTTAGGGGCATCCTTGAGCCTCGCCAAGAGCTCGGTGACGCGAGCATGTGCTTCCGGCCTTCGATCTTCGACGAGGTTCAAGGCGCGAGAAACGGCCGCCTTGTCGGCGGACATCACACCCTCAGCGTCGTCGGTCAAATCACTCGGCGGCATGCTGACGGTCCACCAGATCGATCAAGTCGCTCATGATGTTGTCGAGCTCGAAGTCTTTTGGCGTGTACACTGCTGCAACCCCCTCGCGGCGAAGACGCTCGGCGTCGGCGTCCGGAATGATGCCCCCCACGACCAGGGGCACATCGCCGAGCCCCGCCTCGCGCAGCCGCTCCGCAACTTCGGGAACGAGCGCGAGATGGGAGCCGCTGAGGATGCTCAGACCGATGAGATGAACACCTTCCTCGAGCGCGGACGCGACGATTTGCTCCGGCGAGACACGAATTCCTTCGTACACGACGTCAAAGCCGACGTCTCGCGCCTTGATGGCGATTTGCTCGGCGCCGTTCGAGTGACCGTCGAGGCCGGGCTTACCCACGAGCAGCTTCGCCCTGCGTCCCATTCGAGTCTCGAGCTCGCCGAGCCGCTTGCGCAGTCCATCGATCACGTCGGCGGCGGCTCCGGACCCCGAAGTCTTCACGGTGGCGCCCGTCACGCCCGTCGGTGCGCGGTACTCGCCCCACACTTCGCGCAGCGTGTTGGACCATTCGCCGGTCGTGACGCCCGCGTGCGCAGCAGCGATCGACGCCGTCATCATGTTCTCGTCAGTTTTTGCTACGCGTTGTAGCTCTGCCAGCGCCTTATCGACCGCGGCGTTGTCGCGCTCCTCTTTCCAGCGAGCAAGGGCTTCGCGCTGATTGGCGTCGACCTCGGGGTCGACCCTGAGGATAACGTCATCGAGATTCTCGGTGAGCGGGGAGGGCGCGCTCTCGATGTACTTGTTGACGCCGACGACGATCATGTCGCCGTTCTCGATCGCACGAAGCCGCGCGGCGTTGGACTCGACGAGCTTCTGCTTGATGTAGCCGCTCTCGACCGCTGCGACGGCGCCGCCGCGTTTCAACACTTCCTGCACCTCGGCCCACGCGGAGTCGACGAGCTGTTGTGTCCGTGCTTCGACGACTTCGCTGCCCCTGAACAAATCGGCGTACTCGAGAAGGTCGCTCTCGTAGGCGAGGATCTGCTGAGCGCGCAGTGACCACTGCTGGTCCCACGGGCGCGGAAGACCGAGCGCCTCGTTCCACGCGGGAAGCTGAATCGCGCGGGCGCGGGCGTCCTTGCTGAGGGTGACTGCCAGCATTTCGAGGACGATTCGGATGACGTTGTTCTCGGGCTGTTGCTCGGTGAGACCGAGGGAATTCACCTGCACTCCGTATCGGAATCGCCGCTGCTTCGGGTCGGTGACGCCGTAGCGTTCTTGCGTGACACGATCCCAGAGCTCGACGAACGCGCGCATCTTGCACAGCTCTTCGACGAAGCGAATGCCGGAGTTGACGAAGAAGCTCATGCGCCCAACTACCTTGCCAAACTCGCTCTCGGGCACACGGCCCGTCGCCTTCACCGCGTCCAGGACGCCGATCGCGGTGACCAGCGCGTAGGCGAGCTCCTGCGTCGGCGTCGCACCGGCTTCCTGCAAGTGGTAGCTGCAGACGTTGATCGGGTTCCACTTGGGAACCTCGCTGACCGTGTAGGTGATCAAGTCGGTGGTCAGCCGCATCGAAGCCGCGGGCGGGAAGATATGGGTGCCGCGCGATAAGTACTCCTTGATGATGTCGTTTTGCGTAGTGCCGCGAAGAACGCTCGGGTCGACGCCCTGATCCTCGGCGGCTGCCACGTACAGCGACAACAGCCACACAGCGGTCGCGTTGATCGTCATCGAGGTGTTCATTTGGTCGAGCGGCAACCCGTCGAAGAGCGCACGCATGTCGCCAATGTGCGAAACGGGAGCGCCGACCTTACCGACCTCGCCGCGAGCGAGCGGATCGTCCGCGTCGTAGCCCGTCTGCGTTGGCAAATCGAACGCCACGCTGAGGCCTGTTTGGCCCTTGGCCAGATTGGTTCGATACAGCTCGTTCGACGCGGCCGCCGTGCTGTGGCCCGAGTAGGTCCGCATGATCCACGGTTTGTCGCGCTCCCGCTTGCCGTACTCCGCCATCCGCCGGTCCTTTCCTCTGCGATTTGCCCGAGGGGGCAGAAGCCTACCTCGTTTTTCGCTGTGCTTGCGTTCTGGGCCCTCGTGACCGTTGCGGTGCTCTTTACAGCTTCACACGGTCGAACCCAGTCTTTATTGGATTATCATACGGCTGCCCGGGGTCAAGCGGCCGAGAAACATGGCTTTTCTGGCATTCTTGGCACTGGTGGATCTTGTAAATTTACGGTAAACGGCTCGGATGGCTGAGACGAACGCCGCCATGGGGCAGCGTCTGCGGGAGCTTCGGCTGCGGCGAGGCTTGCAGCAAAGCGAGGTTGCGCGCCGCCTCAAGATTTCGCCCGCTTATTTGAGTCTCATCGAGAAGGGCAAGCGCGTCGTTCAACTGCCATTGCTGTTTCAGGCACTCGAGCTCTACGGGGTCGCGGTCGAAGACTTCATGGAGAGCCTCGGCGAGCACCGGGTCGACGACGGCCTGGCGCGGCTCCTCGACGAACCCTTATTGCGCTCGCTCAACCTCAGCGAGGAAGATCTCGCCAGCATCAGCGCCGAGCCGCGGATGGTGGCCACCATCACGGCACTCTTCAATCTCTACAAGAACACGCGCAGTCAGCTCGACCACGTGATGGCAACCATTGCGCAACGGGAGCGCCAGGCCGACGACGATTCCGTTCGTTTCGATTACAGCCCGTACGACGAGGTGACGGACTTTCTGGAGCAGCACGCCAACTGGTTCGGGCTACTCGAGGAACGCGCGCAGCAGTTTCGGCGCGATTGCGCATTCGGGCGCCGCGTCACGAGCGACGACCTAGAACGCGGGCTGCTGGAACAGGTGGGCGTGCGCGTACAGCGAATGCACGAGCGCGCCAACAGCTCGGTCATCCGAATGTGGAATGCCGAGGAGCGCGTCCTCACCGTCTCGGATGACCTCTTCGAACAGAGGCTGAAATTCCAGCTCGCTCATACGGTCGCGCTCGGCCTCTTTGACGAGGAGAAGCTACACGAGCCGATCCTCGAGGGGTATAGCGGCCAGCATTCCGAGACCCGAACGCTGATCAAGATCCACCTCGCCAACTACTTCGCTGGCGCGCTCCTGCTTCCGTATCCGGACTTCTACCGAGAGGTGACGAGCACCCGGCACGATGTCGAGCTCCTCGCGCAGCTTTTCGAGTCGTCCTATGAAACGGTGGCCCACCGGATGTGCAATCTATCGGATCCGCGGCGCCGCGGCGTCCCGATGCACTTTTTGAGGGTTGATGTCGCGGGTAACATCTCGAAGCGCTACTCAGGTGACGGAATTCGGTTCCCGCACCAGGACGGATCTTGCCCCAAGATGGCCGTGCATCTGGCGTTTCTGACGCCCAGCGTGATCAGCAAGCAGTACTCTGCGTTTCCCGACGGATCGACGTATTTCTGCTTTGCCAAGGTCGTCAGTGAGCCGCAGCAGGGTTCGCTCGTCAAGGGCACGACCTACAGTATCGGCCTAGGAACACACGCGGACAACGCGAAGCACTTTGCATACGCCGACGACCTCCCGTTTGCAGATCCAAAGAAGATGGCGGTGCCTGTCGGGACGACCTGCCGCTTCTGCGAGCGGACCGACTGCAACATGCGGTCGGCGCCCAGCTACAAATTCGCGTTCCGCGTCGACGAGTACACTAAGAAAGACAACTTCTTTTCGCCGCTGGTGAGCAGGGATCCGGGCGTGGAAGTGCAGAAGCCGGCTCGCCGGAAGCCCACGGCGTGATATGGTCGTGCCCTGGAGGTCAACATGCCGTCGTTCGATGTCGTTTCCAAAATCGACCAACACGAAGTCGACAATGCTCGCAACCAAGCGAGCAAAGAAATCGCTCAGCGATACGATTTCAAGGGCACGGACAGCACGATCGAGCAAACCGAAGAAGGGATCGTGATTCGGTCGAACAGCGAAGGCCGGCTCGACGCGGCGCGCGACGTGCTCGAAAGCAAGATGGTTCGCCGGCAGGTGTCTTTGAAGTCGCTCGACGCGCAGCAGCCACAACAGGCGGGTGGGAAAACGTGGCGGCAGCTCATCAAGCTCAAAGAGGGTGTATCCAGGGAAAAGGCCAAGGAAATCGTCAAAGGGATCAAGGACAGCAAGCTGAAGGTTCAGGCTTCGATCCAGGGTGATTCAGTGCGGGTCTCCGGCAAGAAGCGCGACGATTTGCAAGAGACCATCGCGTTCCTCAAGGAGCAGGACTTCGATCTGCCGCTGCAATACGTGAATTTCCGAGACTGAGGCCATTTGCTTTGACTCGGACGAAACAAGAGCTGGTGGTTGGCTACCAGGGCACGGAGGGCGCGTATAGCCAACTCGCTGCGATGCACCACTTCGCGGGCGCGGTGGAGTCGGTTCGCTGCGTCGGCTACCACAGCTTCCGCCAGATGCTCGAGGCGGTGAAGGCTCGGGAGGTCGACTGCGCGGTGCTCCCGATCGAGAATTCGATCGCCGGGTCGATCAACGACAGCTACGACCTGCTCGCCGCTACGGAGCTCTCCCTCGTCGGAGAGGAGTTTCAGCCGATCGCGCATTGCCTGATCGGGGCGGCGGACGTGCCGGTGACGGACATTCGCCGTGTCTACTCGCATCCCGTGGCGTTGGCGCAGTGCGGCGAGTTCTTGGAGACCCTCGAGGACTGCCATGTCGAGGCGTTCGTCGACACCGCCATGGCGGTTGAGCGGATCAAGCAAGATGCCGACCCGACGCAAGCCGCCATCGCCAGCGAAGAAGCAGCGGCGCTGCACGGCTTGCCGATCCTGCGCCGGGATATCGCCGACCATCCAGAGAACTACACGCGGATGGTGATCGTCGCCGCGGAGCCTGCGCACTATGAGCCAGGTGTCCCCTGCAAGACGTCGCTGATCTTTTCGACTATTCACGAACAGGGCGCTCTCGCACGGTGCATCGCGATCTTCGCCGAGCGGGGCCTGAACCTCACCAAGATCGAATCGCGGCCGAAGCCGGATACTCCCTTCGAGTACGTCTTCTACGTCGATTTCGAGGGCAACGTCGATCGTGAAACGACGCAGGCCGCGCTCCGTGACCTCGAATCCGTGACGACCTTTCTCAAGGTGCTCGGTTCCTATCCGACCGGCCGTGCGGGCGCTAGACCGGTCTAGCTAGCGACTGCTTCTGCGACGTGTGCAAGTCGCTTTGCGTCCCTCTCCAGCCCCGCTGCTAGGCAAGTCGCGGAAACCATCTTCAAGGCGGCTGCTTCTCCTGGGCCGTCTTGTTGAGCCCGCGCGGCGGCGAGCGCCTCGAGCGCGTCGACCATCGCATCGCGCCCGCGGCCGCGAGCAAGTTGCAGACAGGCCGATGCGATCGAAATTCGGATAGCGGCCGCTGGCGCTTGATTGGGGCTCTTCTTTGCGGCTGCCAGGGCTTGCTTCGCCGCGCGAACGTCTTCGCGGGTCACGTAGGAGACGACGCGCAGGCAATGCGCTCCGGTGAGGTCGCCGCCCGATGCAATCGAGGATTCGATCAGCGCGTCGAACTTATCGTGGTCTCGCTCCTTGAGCACCTGCACGAGTTCCTCTGCCAGGTTGTCGACCTCCGCGTCGGGAACGGGAATCGTCGGCCGTTCCTCTTCCTCGTCTTGCGGTGGTCCCGATGGGAGCCGAACCGCGCGGCTGATCTCCGAGGCGGCGTCGCGGGTTTCGGCGTCGGGGTGATACTGAACCGCGGTGGCGGCCAATCGTACCGCTGCGTGGGTGTATCCATTGTCGGCAGCGAGGGTACCGGCTTCGAGAATCGCGTGTGTGCCGCGGGCAAGATCGCCGCCTTCGCACAAGTATGCGCCCACCGTAGCCGCCATCGAAGGACCAACGAGCGGCTCGGCGGTGTGAAGCGCTTGCGCGACGAAGCGGTAGACCTCGGTGCGGCGCGCCGGTGGCATGCGCTGTACTACCGCCCTTCGGAGGAGCTCCGAGTCCGGCTTGCCCTGAGGCGTCAAAAGCCCGTCGTTGACGAGTGCTTCGAGGGCGCGCTGCCGCGTCTCGGCCGGTATTCCGTCAAGCGCGACCGCTGCGTCGACGACTTGCGCGGACGAAGCGGGGAGCGCGGTGCAGGCGATCTCGAGGAAACGCATCGACGACGTATCGAGCGTGGCGAACCGTTCTTCGAGGAGAGCCCGCGGTCCGAGGTATTGGCGCCGCTCCGCGGCCTCTTCACGCCACACGAAGCTTCTGCCGTCGTGCACGATGTCGCCCGTGGCGATCATCGTTCGCGCGGCTTCGGTGATGCCCAGCACCGTCGTGCCGCCGGTGATCACGAGCTGCGTCGCGATCTCCATGTCGGTGTCCGGCCCGAGGATGCCCGCCGCCACCAGCAGCGCTTCGTTTGGATCGAGCTCAGGGAGGTCGATCTTCATGGTTCGCTGAAGGCCGCGGAGGCCCGCCGGAACGCTCGATTCCGTCGTCCGGACGCAGAGCAACGCAGCCGCCGCGCCGTCAGACAAGGCCGCACCCAGAACCTCGAGCGTTGCCGGATCGGCTGCTGAGATGCGGTCGATGTAGATCCAAGGAAGACTGTTCCCCTCTTGCAATGCGCGGAACATCGTCTTGAGCGCATGGATCGTCGCTTCGCGGCGTGGGGGGGTCGCGCAGGCGATGGCTTTGAGCGCATCCGCAACTCCAGGCTCGCTCATTTTCAGAGCCTGACGTGTGGGCTCGAGCGTTCGCCAAGCCTTCAGAAGCGCGAGGCGAAGCCCTCCGAGCGGCTCGAGCCCGCCGGGCACTGCACCGATTTCCAAGAACGCAGGCGGCCGAAGCTGGTCGCGCAGCGCGAAGACTCCGGCGCGTGCCCCGATGCCGAGCGCCCCTTTCAAGTAGAAGGCGCAAGTCTGCGACCCGGCTGCGGCCTTCTTCATCGGCTCGAGGGCATGGCGAATGCTCGCCGGAACGGGAGCGCGCTGCAGCAAGCCAACCGACTGCCGACACTCCTCGAGAAGTGGGCGGCTTCGGTCGATCGCTTCGCCGTGCAACGCGAAGGAGCTCGTGCTGACGGACCGCCCGAACAGATAAGTCCTCGACGCTGCCTCGCGAGACTCGACATCGAGAACGACTTCGCCCGCGTGCGCTTGATTGGCCAGAATCTGTGCGCGATCGATTGCGCTGCCGCTATTCGTGAGATGGTCCGTGTCGTCGTTGGCCCGTCGAACGTCACCCGATGCCATGCCAAACGCGATGGGGAGCCCGCCGGCGGGTACGGGCTGCGACTCGGCTTCCGCGAGCAAGCGCAGGGCAAGGTTGATCGCCGTCTTGAGCTCGTGGAGCGCAAAGTTCGCGACGACGGTGCCCGCAAGGGAGGAAATCACCTCGCCACCGCCGTCTTGCACTTCGTTCGTGACGTAGCGTGCCCACTGCCCGGCGGCCGCGGTGGTCTCCTCTTCTTCGAAGGCGGGAGGCAGAATCCTATGCCAGAGGACGAAACGTTCCATAGCGATGAACAGCTAGCCACGGGGGGAGCCCCCTGTAAAGGGACTGAGCTTTCTCGACTTCCGAGTTCTGTTTGTGTTAGCTGGGGATCATGCTGAAGGGGGCACACGTCCTGATCACCGGGGGCGCGGGGTTCATTGGCAGTGCGCTGACAGCGCGTCTGGCCGAGGACAACCACGTCCGGGTCCTCGATATCCTGCGCCGAAACGCGCTTTCGAAGGCCGGCCTCGACCGCCATCCCAACGTCGAGCTCATCGTCGGCGATGTTCGCGACATGACGGCGGTTCGCCGGGCGGTCACCGGCTGCGACTACGTGATCCACATGGCGTCGATCGCAGGCGTGGACACGGTCTTGAAGAACCCCGTCATGACGATGGAGATTTCTCTCGAAGGCACGATGAACCTCCTTCGCGCAGCCAACGACTGCACGGGGATCAAGCGGGTGATCGACTTCTCCACTAGCGAGGTCTTCGGCTCGTATGCGTTTCGCGTCCGGGAAGCCGACGTCACCAGTCTCGGCGCGGTCGGCGAAGCCCGCTGGACGTATGCGGTAAGTAAGCTCGCCACGGAGCACCTCGCCCACAACTACTGGAAGCAGTTCAATCTCCCGACGGTCTCGATTCGCCCCTTCAACATCTTCGGGCCGGGGCAGGTCGGGGAGGGCGCGGTGCACTCGTTCGTGGTGCGTGCGCTCCAGGGCGACAAGATCCTCATTCACAACGAGGGCGACCAGATTCGCTCGTGGTGTTACATCGACGATATCGTCGACGCGATCCTGCTCGCCATGGAACGCGACGAAGCGATCGGCGAGAGTTTCAACATCGGCAACCCGCGAAGCACCATCACGATTTACCAGCTGGCGCGGCTCATCGTCCGCCTCACCGAGAGCAAATCCCCAATTGAGTTCATCGACTGGGACTTCCCCGACGTCGAGCTTCGTATTCCGAACATCAAGAAGGCCGAGCAGCTTTTGGGCTTTCGCGCTCACGTCGAGCTCGAACAGGGGTTGCTGCGCACGATCGAGTGGTACCGGCGCAAGCTCAACGGCGAGGCTTGAATTGTCCGGCGGTTCTCCGCGAGTCTACGACCTGTCTCCTGCACGTCCCGACGGTTGGTTCGAGCAGGTGCTCGAGCAGTCCAAAGACTTCGAGAGGGCCTGCGAGATCATCGGTCGCAGCACGCTCGGGCTCGCTCTCATCGCTGGCGCGCGCATCCTCAGCTTGACGGCCAACGCGCAGGCGCAGGACCTCACGACGGTCGAGTTCTCGATCGGGCAGGACCCGACAGTTCGGCAAGTGCAACTTTCTCAATTTCGCGAAACGATCGCAAAGTCCCTGCTGACGCCGCTTCAGAGCTGTGACCTTCCTGACGACCCCGATGTGGATGCCTTGCGGGCACACATCGGCGGGCGCTATATGCTCGAAGCCTCGTTGTTTGACGTCGAGCCGCTCGAGCTTCGGTGCGACCTCGGTCTTTCTGAGGTCGCGCTTCAGTTCAATGAGCTTCGACACGTCTTGGCTCTGGAAGATTTCAGAGACGTGCTCGATGAGCGTGTGCGTTCCGAGCTGGGGCTCGACCAGCAGAACGACGTCGCGATCGATCTTGCGGTCGTGGAGCAAGCGGAAGATGCCAACGCCCACGGCAACTGGGGTGCCACCGTCGCGATGCTCAACCCCTGGCTGACTCCGATTTCCATGCTTTTGCGTACGGGGGAGGCGGATGATCTCAGCGAGGAGATCCACGGGCGGTTGTCGGTCAGCCTCGATCTGCTCGGCACAGCCTACGCCAACATGGGTGAGCTCGATGCCGCCAACGAAGTTTTGAGGCTGGGCGTTCAATGGGCCGGCGAATCCGGAAAGGCGGGAGACCTGTTTCTCGCGCTGGGCCGCGCGTCGATAGCGAGCGAAAAACACGGCGAAGCGATCGGCCTGTTGCGGCGAGCGATTCGACTCGGTGCCGAGGAGCGCGCCGCGTTGCCGCTTCTGGCGCGATCGTTGAGCGCGCGCGGCCAGAGCCTGGCGGCGATGGTGTGCACCGAGCGGGCGCGCGATCTGGGCGCGAACGCCACCGAGTTGGAGGCGGTCAGGGCGGAGCTCGAGACGCGTCTTGGTGATGCCTGGCCACGGTTTCAGGCCTGGATGAGCGACCCGGAGTAGCCTCTTTACTTTGCCCGCGAGGCTTCGTACCGTAGCCGTTCGGATGTCGGGCTTTCTTTTGTCGATCGATCAGGGAACCACCGGTTCCACCGCGTTGCTTTTGTCTCCCGCTGGGCAGATTCTAGCGCGTTCCAATCACGAATTTCCACAGCATTTCCCAAGGCCGGGCTGGGTCGAGCACGACCTCGAGGAGATTTGGAAGAGCATCCAGGATGCGGTGAGCGAGGCGATCGAGCGGGCGGGTGTCGCGGCGACGGATTGTCTGGGCATCGGCATCACCAATCAGCGGGAAACCACGGTTCTGTGGGACCGAAACACCGGCACGGCGGTCCATAAGGCCATCGTCTGGCAGGATCGCCGCACCGCCGACCGCTGCAAAGAGCTCAAAGACGCTGGCAAGGAAGAGATGTTCCGCCAGCGGACTGGGCTCGTGCTCGATCCTTACCTGGCCGGAACCAAGCTCGAATGGCTCCTCGATCACGTCGACGGCGCCCGGGCGCGCGCTGAAAAAGGTGAGTTGGCTTTTGGTACGATCGACTCGTGGCTGGTTTACCGCCTGTCGGCTGGGCAGGTGCACGTGACCGACGCAAGTAACGCTTCCCGGACGCTGTTGTATGACATCGGCAAAGAACGCTGGGACGAGGAGCTCGCGGCGGAGCTTCACGTGCCGATGGTCTTGTTGCCCGAGGTTCGAAGCTGTTCCGAGGTGTACGCACACACCTCGGGGGTTCCCGGTTTGCCGGATGGGATCCCAATTGCCGGGATGGCCGGCGATCAGCAGGCCGCCTTGTTTGGGCAGACCTGCTTCGAAGTCGGCGACGCCAAGTGCACGTACGGTACGGGCGCGTTCCTGCTCATGAACACGGGCACGGACTTGGTGCACTCCAGCCACGGGCTCCTCACGACGATCGCCTGGCGTCTCGGCGACGAGACGGTGTACGCGCTCGAAGGCAGCGCGTTCATCGCCGGTGCCGCGGTCCAATGGCTGCGTGACGGGCTCGGGTTGATCGCTTCCTCCGACGAGATCGAAGCCAAGGCCAGGGAGGTCGACGAGACGGGTGACGTGGTGTTCGTGCCCGCTTTGGCCGGTTTGGGGGCACCGTATTGGGACCCGCATGCGCGGGGCCTCATTTATGGGCTCACGAGGGACACGACGGCCGCACATTTGGCGCGAGCCACCCTCGAGGGAATAGCGTTTCAGATCGTCGATCTGGTCGAGGCGATGCGGGCGGACGCCGATCACCCTATAAAGCGTTTGAGGGTCGATGGTGGTGCGGCCCGCAATGACTTACTCATGCAATTTGAAGCCGACATGCTTGACGTAACGATCGACCGTCCGGTGAATGTCGAAACGACTGCCTTAGGAGCTGCTTACTTAGCTGGCATGGCCGTTGGTGTGTTTGCTGGCCTTAGATCTGTTGTGGATGCTTACCGTATCGAACGTAGCTTTGAGTCTCAGATAACCCAAACCGAGCGAGACGGGCATTTGAGGCGATGGCGCGACGCGGTACGGCGGGCGCGAAGTGAGATAGGAATAACATGAGCGAGAATGATGTCGGGCAAGACACAGAAAACGAAGAAGAACTAGATGTACCGGTAGCTTGGGAGGCACTCGAAGACGCATTTGAAAACAACGCACCCGAGGTGCACAGCTACTTGCACTTCGACACCGGCGAGGTGATTCGCATCGTCGACGGGGTTGCAGACCCTTCGATGCACACGCGCATCATTGCTGACAGCCGGTATCTCCGAATCGATCCGGTTTCGTCGCGTGAGCAGTATCGATGGATGGAGCGCTTCATCGCGACGGCGGAAGACGAAGAGCTGCGGCGGCGGCTCAACATCGCGATCGACGGCAAGGGAGCGTTTCGGCGCTTTAAAGACGCGCTGGTGAGTCATCCCGTCGATCGAGAGCGCTGGTTTGCGTTTCGATCCGAACGCTTGCGTTCGTGCATGGAGTCGTGGCTGACGGCGCATGGGATCCACTCGGTGGAGCGGCCCACATGGCACGTTCCGACGGCGCGGGACGTCCAACCCGAACCCGAAGTCGAGGAGAAGCAGGTCGAGGAGCCGGCCGACGGGCTGGCGATGAGCGCCGCCTATCGGCGGAGGCTTCACGAGCTGGTCGACGGGCTCTCCTCTCGAGACGTGGCGATGGCCGGAACCTTCCTCGAGTTCCTCCGGGACCGGCGTCATTCTTCGACGCCACTGAGCGAGGTGGCCTCAGAGCCCCGAGTCGTCACGGCGACTCGACTAGCCGAGACCGAGTAGGGACATCCACACTGGCTCGAAACTAGACGAGTGCATCCGACCCAAGCACAATATGTTGTGGGGGTCATGCACTGACCCTCGCTTCAGGTGGCGTAAGCCGTTGCAATATCGTATGTTCAGTGATAGCCACGTCCAACTACTCCTTTGGGGGGCATCGTGAAGATTAGGAAGCTCCAAATCGTTGGCTTCAAGTCCTTCGTCGACAAGACGACGATCCACTTCGACCACGACATCACCTGTGTCGTGGGGCCGAATGGCTGCGGCAAATCCAACATCGTCGACGCCATCAAGTGGTGTATGGGCGAGCAGTCGCCCTCTCGCCTCCGTGGCAAGCAGATGGAGGACGTCATCTTCAGCGGGGCAGAGGGGCGCGGACCTCATGGCTTTGCCGATGTCACGCTAACGTTCGACAACGCCGACGGCCTTGCCCCGCCCGAATACAGCGACTACGCCGAGATTCAGGTCACCCGGCGTCTCGATCGGCGTGGCAACAGCGATTACTTCATCAATCGGACCCCGGTTCGGCTGCTCGACATCACCAATTTATTCTTGGGCACCGGCGTCGGTAAACGCGCTTACTCGATCATCGAGCAGGGACGCATCGGTTTCATCGTCACCTCGAAGCCGGAGGATCGCCGCACGATGATTGAAGAGGCTGCCGGCATCAGCAAGTTCAAGCTGAACAAGCGCGCCGCCGAACGGAAGATGGACCAAACGCGTCAGAATCTCTTGCGCGTCACCGACATCATCGGCGAGCTCGAACGCAGCCTCGCATCGCTCAAGCGGCAAGCGCAAAAGGCCGAGCGCTATAAGCGCTACAAGAAAGAGATGCGCGACCTCGATTTGTGGGTTGCATCGCACCGCTTCTTGGAACTGCGCGGACAGATGGGTTCGGTGAGCGCCTCGTTGTCGAAGGCCAACGAGGACGTGCAAGCGAGCCGGCACACGTTACTCGCGAAAGAAGCGATGGTCGAAGCGGAGCGAGTTTCGCTGCAACAGTTGGGTTTGGAGGTCGAGCGCGGGCAAGGTCGCGCGTACGAGCTCGACAACCTGGTTCGACAGCTCGAAGGCTTGATCCGTCAACAACAAGACCGGCAGGCAGCATTGGTCGAGCGCAAAGAGCTCGCCAGCCGCGAGCTTCGTCAACTCGAGGAGCAGCGCGACGGGCTGCAGCAAGAAGTGTCGACGGTTCGCCTTTCTCTCAGCGAGCTCGAGGCGCTCGAAACCGAAGCAGGGCAGCTCCTGACCGAGGTCGAGGCAGAGCTCCAAATACGCAAGAACACTGCAGAAGAGGCCGAACTCGCCCTTCAGAACGTGCGTGCCCGGTTGGCGGAAGGGCATGCCCGCGTAGCCGGTGCCGAGGCGGTGCTCAATGGTTACGGCGCGCGACGCGAAGACATTCGCGCGCGTCTCGGACGGTTGCAAGAAGAGGTACAAGCGCTCGCGACACGTGAGGTCGAGTTCTCGCAGCAGCGTGGAGAGCACGAGGCGCGGATGGTTGGATTGCGGAGCGGCAAGATCGAGACCGCGGAGCGCCAGTCCGACATCGAAACCTCGCTCGGCGCCGGTAAAGACGCGCTGCGCACGGCAGATGCCGAGGTCGACGCGCTCCGCGAGAAGCTCGCGGTAACTCGCTCGCGCTTGGGGTCGCTCAACGAGATTCACGAGCGCTTCGAAGGAGTCGGAGCTGGCGCGCAAGCGGTGATGACCGCGTACGCCAATGCCTCGGGTGACCCAGTCCGTTCCGGTTTGGTCGGTTTGGTTGCCGATCGGTTGGAGTGCGCCGCGGAGCACACACGGGCGTTGGGCGCTGCGCTTGGTGGCTCGCTTGAGTACTTGCTAGTTCACGATACCGATGCGGCGTTGCGTGCTGCCGATTACCTCGCGCGTGAAGAGAAGGGACGAGCGACGTTTCTTCCGCGCTTGCCGATCGGCCTGCCGCGAATCGTGCCGCAATTCCCCACGGGGATGGGCATCATTGGACCGCTGCTGACCCTGGTGCGCTACTCGCACGCAGACGAAGCGTGGGTACGCCACTTGTTGTTCGATGTGTTGACGGTCGACACGCTGCAGACCGCGGCGCGACTCCACCGCGAAGGCTTCCAGGGGAAGCTGGTCACACTAGACGGGCAGGCTTTGCTCTGCGACGGTGCCGTCGTAGGCGGTGCCACGGACGAGTCGGCGACTCATTTGCTCCGGCTGAAACGCGAGATTCGCGAGCTCGAGGAGGCGTCCGCGTCTGAGGGTGGCGAGCTCGACCGCACCACCGCACATCAGGGCCAGCTCCGCGCGACCATCGCCGAGCGACAGGCCGCCATCGATTCGGCGAGGGTTGAGGCCCACGATGCCGAGCTGGAGATCCTGGGCACCGAGCGGGACCTCCGGGTCGTCGAGATGGAGCTTCAGCGCATCGACGAGCGCCGCCAGGAGATTGCTGACGCCGAGACGGAGGCGCGCGCCTCCTTGTCCCAAGTCGATGTCGACGAAAGCAGTACAAAGCGCCAGCTCACCGATGCCCAGCGCGACGTGGCCAATGCCGAAGAGGCTGCGCGGGCCGCCGAGAGTGTGCTCGCTGAACGGCGCCGCGTCGTCGAGGAGCAGGCGGCGAAGGCTACCGAGGTCAAAGTTGGCGCGACGCGGTCCCGTGAGCGCGCCGACCGCGAGCGCTCGGTCTTGCGGCAGCTCGACCGTTCGATCGCCGAGCTCAACGCGCGGGAGGCTCGCCTGCGTGACGACGTTGCCATCGCCGATCGCGACCAGGGCCAAGCCGCGGGGCGTATCCTCTTGCACCACGGCCGCTTGAGCGAGACAGCTCACGAGGCGGCCGTGGCTCGAGAGGAGCTTTCGAGTCACCGCGCACGCTTCGACGAAGCGCAGACGCAGCTCGGTGAGGTGGAGGCTTCGCTCAAGCAGTTGCGCTCTACGATCGACGAGCAGTCGGCCGACCTCAACGAGCTGACGCTCCGTGAGCGTGAGCTGACGCTGTCGCTCGAGCACCTCGAGGAGCAGGTCGTCGACAAGCATCGCATTGAGCTGGCGTTTGTCATCGGCGACCACCATGCACGGCCCGTGCCCGACGCTGAGGTCACTGCGCGCGCCGACGAGCTGCAGCGGCTCGTCGATCGGATGGGCGAGATCAACCTCACCGCGATCGAGGAGTACGAAGAGAACGCCCAGCGCTACGAGTACCTCACTAGTCAGCGCCGTGATTTGGAAGACGCGCTCACCAAGCTCAACAAGGCGATTCGCCAGATGAACCGCGAGAGCAGAGCGCTCTTTCGAGAGGCGTTCACCGGGATCAACGAGCGCTTCAAGCGGATCTTCCCCATGCTCTTCCGCGGAGGCAAGGCCGAGCTACGGTTGACCGACCCACACGACATGCTCGAGACGGGTGTGGAGATCATCGCCCAACCTCCGGGCAAGCGCCTCGGCTCCCTCGATCTGATGAGTGGCGGCGAAAAGGCTCTCACCGCGGTCGCGCTGATCTTCGCGATATTCCAATACAAACCGAGCCCCTTCTGCCTGCTCGATGAGGTCGACGCCCCACTCGACGAGGCTAACATCGGCCGTTTTGCCGAGGCCATCCAGCAGATGACCGGCCGTTCGCAGTTCATCATCATCACGCACTCCAAGCGCACGATGGAGTTCGCGGACGTTCTCTACGGCGTCACCATGGAGCAACCCGGCGTCTCCAAGCTCGTGTCTGTCGAGCTCCGCGGCGAAAAACGCCCCATCTCCGCCGCCGTAGAAGCCGCCGAATAGGGGACATGGTAGGGTGACTTAGGCGCGGGGCAGCGTGGGCAGCCAAGAGCCAGATTCACACGCACCCGAACCGGGCGAACGGTTCCTCGGTTTGGGGTCCGGGATCGGCCTTGTGGTCGCCAACATGATCGGGGCGGGCGTCTTCTTGAGTGCTGGCTTCATGGCTCAGGAGCTCAGCGCGGGATGGATCCTCGCGGCCTGGGCGGTTGGGGCGGTGCTGGCGATGGCGGGCGCGCGTACCTATGCTGAGGCCGCCGTGTTGATTCCACGGTCCGGCGGCGAGTACCGCTATCTATCCGAGCTGCTCCATCCTGCCATCGGCTATCTCGCCGGTTGGGCTTCGCTGCTGGTCGGCTTCTCGGCTCCCATGGCGATCAGCGCATTCGCGGCAGCGGCCTTTGCCTTCGCCGTGTTCGGCGCCGGTGATGCGCGCTTGGGAGCAGCCGCGCTGATCGCCGCATTGACCGTGTTCCATGCCATCGGATTACAGCTGTCGAAATGGACTCAGAACGGGCTCGTCGTCATCAAGGGTCTCCTCGTCCTTGCGTTCGTCGGGCTCGGTTTGTCGTTGGGCGACAACCAGTGGCCGACCTGGGTCCCGGCGAGCGATCCCCCGAGCCGTGCGCTTCCGTTTGCCACCAGCCTATTTTTCGTCGCCTATGCGTTCTCGGGTTGGAACGCGGCGGCGTACGCGGCCGAGGAGTTTCGAGCGCCTCGACGGGATGTCCCACGCGCCATGTTGATCGGCTGCGCGCTGGTCGGGATCGCCTACCTATTCGTGAACTGGATTCTCGTCGCCAACCTCACCCCGGAGCGTGCAAGCATCGTCTTCGAGTACGAGGAGGCGAGAGTGACACTCGGACACCTGGTTGCACAGGACTTCTTGGGAGATACCGGCTCCAAGGCCATGTCGATCGGCATCGCGGCAATCATGGTGTCGAGCACCAGTGCCATGCTGCTCGTCGGGCCCCGTGTCTACGCAGAGATGGCCCGCGATGGATTCCTCCCGTCGTTCCTGCGCGGGAAACCGGGAGTGCCGCCCCGCGCGTCGGTGCTGCTCCAGGGTGCGCTCGCAATTCTGTTGCTCTACGTGCATACGGTCGGCGAGCTCCTCAGCAACGTGGCCGGTATTCTCGTCCTGTTTTCTGCGTTGGTCGCAGTCGGGCTATTTCGCGTGAAACGATACAAGCCGAACCTCAGAGCCCCGCGACCTCAGGCTTTGATCGCTGCCGCCATCTACGCCGGCTCTTCGATTTGGATGCTCTATAACGCCTTCAAGACCGAAACCGGTCTCATCCCCTGGATCGTCGTTGCGGCGGTGGCAGGGCTCCTGGGCTACTCCTTGGCCCCGAAGAAGACTAGCTGACGATGGCGTCCAGGGCGGTCGAGTGAGATTCGGCGAGCTCTTCGATCGGCACTTCGCAGACGCCTTCGATGGCCAGGGTCTCGCCGGTCACGCTCCCGATCTTCTCGAAGGGCACGCCGTAGCGTTTGCAGATGTCGCCGAGCTTGCCGACGTTGCTTGCCGGGAGGCTCACGATGATACGCGAGGGCTCCTCGCTGAAGAGGAGAGCGTGAGCCGGCGCGTCCTCATGCGAGGGGAGGGTGACCCGCGCACCATGCCCATGTGCGATGCACGCTTCGGCCAAGCACACCGCAAAGCCACCGTCGCTGATATCGTGCGCGCTCTTCACCAGTTTACCGCGTGCGAGCTCGAGCATTGCATGCTGGAGAGCGGCCTCGCCTTCGAGATCGATGCCGACGGGCGCACCCGTCACCGACCCGCTGCGCTGAACGAGCCATTCTGAGCCACCAAGCACGCCGCGAGACGGTCGGCCCAGGTGCACGATGACGTCGCCTTCACGCACGAATCCGAGCCCGAGGCGATGCTCGGGATCCTCGAGCTGACCCACCACTGCAACGGTCGGGGTCGGCAGTATTGCGTTGCCATCGGTCTCGTTATAGAGGCTCACGTTGCCGGACACGACCGGAGCGTCGAGTGCAGTGCATGCCGCCGCCAACCCGTCGATCGCTTGCGCGAAGCGCCACATTTGCTCCGGCACTTCGGGGTTGCCGAAGTTGAGGCAATCGGTGAGGCCGAGTGGCTTGGCGCCGACGCACACGATGTTGCGCGTGCACTCCGCGACCGCCATCGCAGCCCCGCCAAACGGGTCGAGCTCCACGTGCCGGCCGTTGCAGTCAGCGGAAACTGCGAGGAACTTCTCTCGCGTTCCTGAAGCGTCCTCACAGAACACGCGAATCACCGCAGCATCGCCTTCGCCCGGACGAATCACGGTGCCGTCCCGGACGATGTGATCGTACTGGCGCCAGATCCAAGATCGGCTTCCGATGTTGGGCGACCCGAGCAAACGTACGAGCTCTGCGCCGAGGTCGTCGGGGGCGTCCCCTGTCATCGTCAGCAAGGTGGCGTGCTCCGGGCGCGCCTCTTGAGGGCGGTCGTACTTGGGCGCCGCATTGGTGAGCAAATCGACGGGGAGATCCACCACGACGACGGGATCGGGCTTGCCGGTGCCGTCGAACGGGTCATACCCGGGTGTGGCCTTGCATACGAAGCGTCCCGTGTTGGTCACGCGGCCGACGATCGACGCATCCAAGTCCCACTTCGCGCAAATGTCGAAAACCTCTTGCTCTCGCCCGTCTTTGGCGACCATCAGCATGCGCTCCTGCGACTCGCTCAGGAGCATCTCGTAGGGGCTCAGCGCTTTGGTCCGCCGCGGAATCGCGTCCAGGTCGAGCTCGATTCCATTGCCGGCGCGGTCCGCCATTTCGACCGACGACGAGGTGAGGCCCGCCGCACCCATGTCCTGCACACCCGACAAGCAGTCAGTTGCAAAGATCTCCAGGCAAGCCTCGAGGAGAAGCTTCTCCATGAACGGATCGCCCACCTGCACGGTGGGGAGCTTGCTATCCGTCTCTTCGCCGAACTCGGCGCTTGCCATCGTGGCCCCGTGAATGCCGTCGCGGCCTGTCTTGGCACCCACGTAGATGATCGGGTTGCCCACGCCTTCGGCGACTCCAAAGAAGAGCTCGTCGGTCTTGGCGATACCCACCGTGAACGCGTTGACCAAGATGTTTCCGTCGTAGCTCGGGTCGAACTGCACCTCGCCGCCCACCGTGGGGACACCGATACAGTTGCCGTAGCCGCCGATACCCGCGACCACGCCCTTGAGCAGGTGAGGGGTTTTGGGGTGATCGGGTCGACCGAATCGAAGAGAGTTCAAGGATGCGACCGGCCGCGCGCCCATCGTGAACACGTCGCGGAGGATGCCGCCGACACCCGTCGCCGCGCCTTGGTATGGCTCGATGTAAGACGGGTGGTTGTGGGACTCCATCTTGAACACAGCGCAAAACCCGTCGCCGATGTCTACCGCGCCGGCGTTCTCACCGGGCCCCAGCACCACCTGTGGGCCGGTAGTGGGCAGTCGTCCGAGGTGAATGCGCGAAGACTTGTACGAGCAGTGCTCGGACCACATCACGCTGATGACTCCGAGCTCCGCATAGCTGGGCGTACGTGAGAGCGTGCTCAGGACGCGGTCCCATTCGTGCCCCGCCAACCCAAACTCGCGGGCGATCTCCGGTGAGCTGTCGGGCTCTCCGGGAAAGTTCACTGGTGTGCTCATTCGAACCCCAGGTGACGCCGAAGCGATTTGAATAGAGTAAGTCCGTCGTCGTTGCCGAGGATGGCTTCGCTTGCCCGTTCGGGATGCGGCATCATGCCAAGGACGTTCTTGTCGCGATTGTACACGCCTGCGATGTCTCCGACCGAGCCGTTTGGGTTGGCATCGCTGCCGTTCGGGGCTTCGCCCTTGCGAGTGCTGTAGCGGAAGGCGATTTGGCCGCGACGCTCGAGCTCAGCGAGACCTTCGTCGGTCGTGTGATACCGGCCGTCCGCATGCGCGATCGGCAGACGGAGGACGGTGCCCTTGCCCATGTCGGTGAACGGGCCTTCGTTCTCGACGCGCAGGTAGACGTCGCGGCACTCGAACCGAAGATGGGCGTTCCGCGTCAACGCGCCGGGCAGGAGCCCCATCTCCGTCAGAATCTGGAATCCGTTGCAGATCCCGAGGACCGGCCCGCCGCGGCCTGCGAACTCACGGATCGAGTTGTCGATTGGGCTGAACCCCGCGATCGCGCCTGCGCGCAGATAGTCCCCATAGGAGAACCCACCTGGAATCACGACGGCGTCCGCGTTACCCAGGCTGGTTTCTTTGTGGAAGGCATACCAGGCCTCCGCGCCCAGGACATCGCGCACCGCGTGCAGTGCGTCCCAGTCGGCATTTGAGCCTGGAAATTGTACGACAGCGACTCTCATCTGGCGATTCCGACGTCCTCGGCGCGCGGAGCATAGATCGGACCGAGCTTCAGGCAACGCGGAAGCAGCACTATTGAATCAGCTCGAAATAACCGTGCGCGATGTCGTGCTCGAGGCCGTCAACCGGGGTGAGACGGAATACGATTGTGCCTCGGCACGTCGACGCATCCACGACCCCATAGGTGCGGCTGTCTTGTCCCATGTAGGACCGGTAATCGCCGAGCAGATAGAGCTTGCCCGCGGGTACCTCGGTCTTACGAACTAGGTGGCGGCCGTCTTCCTTCATGAAAATTCGGTGGCGTTTGGCTCCGAAGTACTCGGTGCCCCAGGTCAGCGACGCTGTTAGGTCGTTGTCGGCATTGTGGAAGGAGGTTGTGCCCTGCTCGTTGAACACGACCGGCGTGCCATCGAGGCGGAGCTCCTTGCCGAAGGAGTCGATCGTCATGCCCGCGGTTGCCGCCACCCGGCCGACCACCCAGCCGACCTCGGTCGGGTGCTGGCACACCGCGATCGACCCGACCTTCGGTTTGGCCCTCTTGTTGATTAGGACCCGCTCTCCTCGCACGAGTGTGGGAGCCATCCCGTTGTGCCCGACCTCCGCCATGTCGAACAGCAGCACCTTGAGCAGCAATGCGATGACGATGATGCCGGCGCCCAGCCACGATAGGCAGCCGAACCCACTACGAACCGTTCCCACAACGCTGGCTATTCGCCGTTTGCGCCGCCCTTGTCAAGCTCACGAACGAACCGCTGCAAAGCTTCGTTAGGCTCACTTGCCGCGTAGATCGCTCGGCAAACGGCGACGCCAAATGCGCCCGCAGAGACCAATGCGTTCCAATCCTCGGGTCCGACGCCCCCAAGCGCGTATGTCGGAATTCCGACATGGGCGATCGCGTTGCCGAATCCTTGGATACCGATTGGCTGGGCCTTGTCCGGGACCCTGAAGATCGGGCTTAGGAATGCATAAGTCGCGCGAGCTTGTTCGGCAGCCTCTAGGCCCGACTGGTCGTGTCGTGAGACCCCGATCATTTCGAGTGCCGGCCATTGTCGGCGAACGTCGGCCGTGGGTAGACCGTGCTCAGGGAAATGCACGCCGTCGGCGCCGACGATCTGGGCGACGTCCGGCCGTCGGTTGACGGCCAATACGCTGCCGGTGGCATGGGTCAGCGAACGTAGTTCTCGGCCCCATTCGACGAGTTGGCGATCGGATGCTTGCTTCGCCCTGAGTTGTACGCCCACCACGCCAGGCGGGCACCCCGCGAGCGCGCGTCGAATCGGAGGCACGGGACCGTCGGGGTGATCCGGATCCGTGATGATCCAGATCCGCGGAAGCCCTGGCGTCATCGCAACGGGGTCATGAGCGGGCGTCTTGCTCGGAGCCGATGACACCTGGCAGCGGGCTCGATGCCGTTGCGTAGAGCTTGCGTTCAATGCGGCCGGCGAGGAATGCGTCGCGGCCGGCCTCGACCCCGGCCTTCATGGCCCGCGCCATTCGGACAGGGTCCTTCGCTCCAGCGATTGCGGTGTTCATCAACACACCGTCGATGCCGAGCTCCATGGCAATGGCGGCATCGGAGGCTGTACCGACGCCCGCATCGACGATGACTGGCACGTTGGCGTGCTTCACGATGATCTCGATGTTGAAAGGGTTGCGCACCCCGAGCCCGCTGCCGATCGGCGCTGCGAGGGGCATGACCGCGGCGCAGCCGAGATCTTCCAGGCGCCGCGCGGCGACGGGGTCGTCGTTGAAGTAGGGCAGGACCGTGAAGCCCTCGTCCACCAGTGTTTTGGCGGCCTCGAGCGTTGCGGGGACATCAGGGAAGAGGGTTTTCTCGTCTCCGATGACTTCGAGCTTGACCAGTGGAGTGTCGAGAAGCTCTCGCCCTAGGCGTGCAGTGCGAAGCGCGTCCTCGACGGTGTAGCAACCTGCGGTGTTTGGAAGGAGCGTGTAGCTGCCCTCACGGAGAACCGTCATGATCGAATCGACTCCCGTTGCTTTCAAATCGACCCGCCGCACCGCGACGGTGACGACCTCGCAGCCCGAGGCTCGCAATGCCATTCTTGCGGTGTCGAGGTCCGGGTACTTGCCCGTCCCGGTGAACAAGCGTGAACGAAACTCGAACTTACCGATCTTCAGGACATCTTCGGACACCTAACCGCCTCCCACGAAATGGACTACCTCGACCCGGTCGCCCTCATTGAGCTCGGTGCTCTCGTGTTGGGCGCGCGGCACGACTTCTTCGTTGCGCTCCACCGCTACCAACGTATCTGTCAGGCCGAGAGAGGCCAGCAGCTGTTTCACGGTCGAGCTTTGCCCGACCTGCCGTTCTTCGCCGTTGACCACGAGTCGCATCGGCCGTGAGCGTAGGGCGGGCCACACGGGGCTGCAAGCAGGTTTGAAGATAGGCGCGCCCACCGGCGGATGATAGGCTCGGTCGCGTGAGGCGAATCGTGCAGGGCGACAACTTGGAGGTCCTCGAGACACTCCCGCGCGAGCACGCACGGTTGATTTACATCGATCCGCCGTTCAACACCGGACACAAACAGTCCCGTCAGCGGATGCAAGTGCGGGCGGCCGTAGACGGCGAGCGACAGGGCTTTGGCGGACGGCGTTACGACGTAGAACGGCTCGACAGCCCGGCCTACGAAGACGAGTTTGATGCGTACGTTCCTTTCCTGATGAGCCGTATCGAGGCGGCGCTTCCGTGCCTGACCGCCGATGGCTCGCTGTTCGTGCATCTCGACTACCGGGAAGTGCACTACGTGAAAGTCGCGCTGGACAGACTCTTGGGCAGAGATCGGTTTCGCAACGAGATCATTTGGGCGTACGACTTCGGAGGGCGACCAAAGCGATGGTGGCCTGCCAAGCACGATACCCTGCTTTGGTACGTCCTCGACCCCAAGCGCTACGTCTTTCAGTTTGAGGAGATGGACCGCATTCCGTACATGGCGCCGGGGCTCGTCGGGAAGGAAAAGGCGGCTCGTGGCAAGACTCCGACCGATGTTTGGTGGCACACGATCGTCCCGACGAACGGCAAGGAGAAGACGGGGTACCCGACGCAAAAACCCTTAGGCGTGCTCGAGCGGATCATAAAGGTGCATACAGAGCCCGGCGATACCGTCCTCGATTTCTTCGCGGGGAGCGGGACGACGGGCGAGGCGGCGGCGCGCCTTGGTCGGGGGTTCGTGCTCATCGACGAGCATCCGGACGCGATAGCGACCATGCGCACGCGGTTGGCGGAATGGGAGCCGGAGGTCGAAGTCCAAGAGCAAGATCAGCAGAGAGCTCAGCGCGGGACGAGCTCGACCTCGAAGACGTGAGGCCAGAGCTTTCCGGTTAGCAGGAACGTCTTGGACTCCGGCTTGTAGGCGATGCCGTTGAGGACGTCGGCCCGCATCGCTTCGATCCGTGACAGCAATCCGCTCGCGTCGATGGTTGCGGTGACCTGCCCGGTCTTGGGGTCGATGCGGATGATCTCGTTGCGCTGCCAGATGTTGGCGTAGATCTCCGAACCCACGCATTCCAGCTCGTTCAGTTTCTGTACGGGACGCCCGTTCTTCAATACGCGGACCTCGCGAAGAAGCGCCATCGACTCCGGGTCACGAAACTCCAGAATCGACGAGCCATTACTCATCACCAGTTCGGTCCCGTCGTAGCAGAGGCCCCAGCCCTCACCGTCATAGCGGAGCGTTTCGAGTTCTTCGAGGGTTGCCAAGTCCGCCACGAGGGCGAGCCCCGACCGCCACGTGAGCTGAATCAAGCGCTCGCCGACCAGTGACAAGCCCTCACCAAAAACTTTCGCCTCTAGCTTGCGCTGCGCCAGCACCTTTCCGTCTTCGAGCCGAACCTTGCGTAGCGAGCTTTGCCCATACTGGCCGGTGCTCTCGTACATGACGCCTTCGTGCCAGATGAGCCCTTGAGTGAAGGCACCGGCTGCGTGCGGGTATTTGCGAACGACACGCGGGAGAAGCTCTTCGACCGCTGGCGCTATGACGGGGCGCGAAGTCTCGCTGGAGGTGAAGACCACCGGAGTGACGGTTTCTTCGGTTGGCTCGCGGCAGCCTGGAGCGAGCGCGATGCCCACCGTGAAGAAACCAGCGGCGAGCATTCCATCCCGGCGCACGCGCGTCGACGGCTGGGTGGCGCCCTCGAGCGCTTCGGTGTGGCGTCGTTGAGTCCCTGCCATGCAATTGGGAGCCTAACCCCCCAGGGTTGGGACGCCAATGCTTGACGCCGGCGGTACCAGCCGTTAGCTCCAAGCGGTGCAATCCGATTCCTCGACGCCCTTGAGGCCGCGCGTGCAGAGTGCCGACGTTTCCTTGAGGCCGACGCGCGCCGAGGTGTTGCTCGACGCGATCGGACACAACCTGCAAGTGGTGCGCGGCGCGGCGCGCGGGCGCAAGGTCCTCGCGGTCGTGAAGGCTGATGCGTATGGGCACGGCGTCGTGCCAGTTGCTCAGCGACTGCAGGCCGAAGGGGTCGACGGCTTTGGCGTTGCGCTTGCTGAAGAAGGCATCGAGCTTCGTGAGGCTGGCATCGACCGTGCGATTCTCGTCCTCAACGGGATCAGCGGCGGCGCCCACCGCGACATCATCGCTGCTGGCCTCACCCCTGTGCTCTACGAGCTTTCAGAGGCCAGCGCGTTCGATGCGGTGTCCGGAGATCGCCCTATCGACGTGCACCTCAAGGTCGATACCGGGATGGGTCGTCTTGGCGTGCCCCTCGCCGAGCTCGCCGATTTCCTTCGCGAGCTTCGGAAATTCCCTTCGATTCGCATTGCGGGCCTGATGACACATCTCTCGACCGCCGATACAGATCCGGACTACGTAGCGGAGCAGGTCGCCAGCTTCGCCCAGGCGGAGGGCCTCGTTCGCCGCTTTGGTCATGAGCCTGCCGTTTTGCATGCTGCCAACAGTGCGGCGCTGTTCCGGCACCCCGAAACCCATTTCGACTGGGTGCGCCCGGGGCTCGCGCTTTACGGCTACCCCGGCGCCGATACAATCGAGGCGCCGCTCCGGCCCGCGATGCGGTGGCGCACTCAGGTTCTTCGGCTGCGGACGCTTCAGCCAGGCGAGTCTGCTGGTTACGGGCGTTCGTTTCGAGCAGCGTCAGAGACGCTCCTGGCGACCATCCCGGTTGGGTACGGCGACGGCTTGCTGCGCTCAGCATCGAATCGCGGGCACGTGCTAATTCGCGGTGTCCGCTGTCCCATCGTAGGGAACATCGCGATGGATCTCACCACCGTCGACGTTTCGGATATTCCCGGCGTTGCCATCGGCGACGAGACGTTACTGCTCGGGGAGCAAGATGGCGCCGTTCTCGACGCGTGCGACCTTGCGGCGGCGGCTGGAACAATTCCGTACGAGGTGCTGACGAATGTATCGCGCCGCGTTCCCCGCATCTATCTGAATGGCTGACGTTTCCGTGCCGAACCATGTTATGAACCCTCGTGCCTGACGCAGCGCCCACCGCGTCCGCAACGCCGGAAAAGACGTCGAAGCTACGCGCCGCAGCTCGTGATGCTGGCGAGTGGCTCATCAGGGTGCTCTTGGCGCCCTTCGTCGAGATTGGCGCGCTCTTCAGGCTTCTCTGGGAGGCCGTCTTTTGGGGCATCCGCCCGCCGTACCGCGGCCGGCTCTTCGTCGAGGCCATGGAGTTCATCGGCATCGGCTCGATCTTCATCGTCTCGCTCACCGCGGTGTTCGTTGGGGGTGTGCTCACCCTTCAGCTCGTCGACGGCTTTCGCGACTACGGCGCCGAGAGCCAAACGGGCGCTGTCATTGGGCTGGCGTTGGCGCGTGAGGTCGGCCCGGTGTTTACCGCGCTCATGGTCACGAGCCGGGCAGGGAGCGCGATGACGACCGAAATCGGCTCGATGCGCGTCACGAATCAGATCGACGCGCTCGTCACGATGGCGGTCAATCCGGTGCAATACCTGGTCGTGCCAAGGTTGCTGGCCGGGCTCGTGATGGTGCCGGTGCTGACGATGCTCTTCAACATCGTCGGGGTGTTAGGTGCATTCTTCGTGGCTGTGTCGCTCCTCGGGCTCGATCCCGGCGTGTTCATGGACCGGCTGAAGTGGCTCGTGGATTGGGACGACGTCTCGCAAGGCCTGATCAAATCGATGGTGTTCGGCCTCGCGGTCACTCTGATCGCCTGCCGCCAAGGCTTCTACGCAAAGGGCGGCGCGGCCGGAGTAGGGCGGGCGACCAACCGTGCGGTCGTGCAGAGCGCCATCGCCATCCTCATGCTTGACTACCTCGTGACGAGCCTCGTCTTGGGGCAAGGATTCTTCTGATGAAAATCTTTCGGAGCAACCTGATTCGGTTGACGCGTCCTCCGCTACCCCCGCAAGTGAAGGATGATCCAATCCACGTTCGGATTCGCAACGTGCACAAGAGCTACGGTGATCATCACGTGATCAAGGGGATTTCGCTCGATATCCATCGCGGGAAGACGAACTTGATCATCGGCCCTTCGGGGTCGGGCAAGACCGTGCTGATGCGCCAGCTGATTCGTCTGGAGAAGCCCGACTCCGGCCAGCTCCTCGTCAACGGCGTCGACTTTGCCAGGCTCGAAGGCCTCAATCTCGCAGCGATGCGCCGTACTTTCGGCATGGTCTTTCAGATGTCTGCATTGTTCGATTCCATGACGGTATTTGACAACGTCGCCTTCCCGCTACGCGAGCACACCGATCTTTCCCGTAAGGAAGTGCGCGATCGCGTGATGGATAGCCTGTCCACGCTCGGAGTGGCGGGGGCTGCGCAACAACTCCCCGCTCAGCTCTCCGGAGGCATGCAAAAGCGCGTCGCCGTCGCGCGAGCGATGATCCTCGAGAGTGAGATTCTAATCTATGACGAGCCCACCACGGGTCTCGACCCGATCACCACCGAGATGGTCGACGATTTGATCACCGAAGCGGAGGAAATGTTCGGCGTGACTTCGATCGTGATCAGCCACGACATGGCCTCGGTCGTGCGCATCGCCGACCACTTGAGCTTTCTGCATGAGGGGCAGATCACAGCGACGGGGACACTGGAGGAGTTGCTGCATAGCGAGCACCCAGCGACGGCGGAGTTCGTACGGGCGTCGCGGATCAGCTTGGACTAGGTGCGTCAGTTTGCGGGGACGGCCAGGACGGCGCCGCAGGCGGTTTCGTTCATGAACACGCCGTCTTCGTTCGGCCCCATCGCGGTGTTTTCACCAGAAGCCGCCCCGATCTTGAGGTCGGCGTCGCTGTAGGCGAGGAACACGCACATCTCCTTCCCCGCGAGGCCGTACTCCAAGCGCCGGTCGGTGTTGTTGATGTAGCCGCACTCGACGCGGAGGCCTGTGGCGCCTTCCGAGTTGATCGGCGGGTCGAGGGTGATTCCGAGCGGTTCTCCAATTGAATTGTTGAGCTCGAAGATCGTCCGCTCTCCTCCGGCCTCGTCGACGAAGCTGAGTCGGAAGTAGTTTCCCCACTCGTGATAGTGCGCGAGGACATAGTAGATGTTGTAGTCGGGAGGGCGGCCGAGCACATTCTCGAACTCTGGGCCCAGGTCGCATGTCATCGCATACCGGGACTCTGCCTGCGGCTCGATGTCGAGCGCCGTATTCGTGAACGCGATAGGTCGAAGGCGTACTCGGACCTCTTCTTCGGGGGTTGTTTCGATGTCGAAGCTGAGTGCCGTGTCGAGAGCGCTTGCCGAGACGTTCACTAAATGAACGCCACCGACGATCTTGTGCCGGGGCGGTATCTCGAGGACAGCTCCCTCTTGAAAGGCTTGCAGCTCTTCGAAGGTTTGCGTCGACTGGGCGAAGAAAGCGCCGCCAGCGAGTGCCGCGGATACGTCGTGGAAGCCGCGCTCATCGCAGTCCCAAGTCCCGTCAGGGCCAGGATACGTGGTCTCGGGAACGAAAAACCAGTTGGAGTGATGCCATGCTCCATCGTTCCGTTGTCGTATCTTGGACACATACATCGGTTCGTCATTGTTCAGCGTCCAGCTTTGGCACGTGCCGCTGATCTCCTCGCCGACATCCATCGAGATGGCCTCGAAGGAATGGCTGATCGTCGGACTGAACTGCTGCGATGCACTTTGCTCTGTGCAGGCCGCAAGCCCGAGGGGCAGTAGGGAGATGGTGAGCAGCCGCATCGACCTCACGGTCGCCTGGTTTGAGGCTTTTGGCAAGCCTCGCCGATCTCGCAATCCGCTGGGCACGGCCCAAACACAAAACGGACTGTCTCCATTCATGCGTAGTTGCGCACCAGGACTTCGCTTACTTTGCCGCGTTTCTTTGCGTTGCAGTTGATTGCGCGGGGGGCGGCTACGGTGTCGATGTTGAAATTGCTGTAGAGTTCTCGGATGAAGGGGACGTCGCTGTTGGAGAGCATGAGTTTGCAGCCTCGGCGGTCGAGGGCTTTGTAGACGTCGCGAAGCCGTGTTTGGTCCTCTTGGAAGAAGCCGTCGCGCGCGTAGGAGGTGAACTTCGCGGTTTGGGAGACGGGCTCGTAGGGCGGGTCGAAGTAGACGAAATCACCGGGCTTGGCGTTTTCGAGCAGTGCATCGAATGGTGCGCACTTCAGTTGCGCGTCTTGAAGGGCGTGGCTCGCCGCCTCCAGACGGTCTTCGTTCAAGATGCGTGGGTTCTTGTACGAGCCGACCGGCACGTTGAACTCGCCTTTGCGATTCACCCGGTGCAAACCATTGAAGCAGGTCTTATTGAGGTAGATGAACATCGCCGCCCGCTTCGACGCTGAGACGCTCCGACCCTGATTGTACCGTTCGCGAATCTGGTAGTAATTTTCCTTCGAGTGCCGGCCGGCGAGCCCGCGCAACGCCCCGACCACGCCTCCAACGTCGTCACGAATCGCCGAGTACGTGGCCACGAGTGTGGGGTTGATATCGGTCAGCAACGCGCGCCCTGGGAGGCGCGAGAAAAAGAGCGCGCCGCCGCCGACGAATGGCTCGACGTGGCGCATGTGTTCGACCCCCGAGGGGAGCAGCGGTCGTAGCTGGCTGAGCAATCGGCCCTTGCCCCCAACCCACTTCACGAAGGGGGCTGCCTCCCGTGGCTGTCGCTCAATCCTGGTGGCGATCGCAGCAAATGTCGTCATATGTAGCATGATCACCTACATAGACGGCAAAGCGGAAGAAAGCGGCGCGGCAGCGGCGAATTCCGATCTGGTTTCAGCTAGTTGGCTCCGGGCCTATTTGGCGTCTGCCACCATGCTACGGAGGCGATCGATGGCCTCTTCGAGCACCGGCATCGGCGGACCGAACGAGAAGCGCATGTGCTGGATGAAGCGTGAGGGGCGGCCCGTCCGGCGTTTGCCCGGGTTCACGTCGAAGAAGTGTCCGGGCACGCAGATCACCTGGCGGTCGAGGGCCGCCTGGAAGAAGTCGTCGCTGTTGCGCAGTGACGGGGGCAGGCCGCTCAGGTCTCCCCACGCGTAGAACGTGCTCTGGGGCTCCAGGTCGAACTTCACGCCGATGTCCTTCAGACCTTGAACGAGAAAGTCTCGCTTTTTCTTGAATTCCGTCTGAACCGCTTTGGCCTCGGCGAGCGTCGGCTCTTCCTGCACGAGGTCGATCGCGGCGCGCTGCATCGGCGCGACTCCGCCACCATCGAGGAACGAGCCTGCGCTGGCAGCCGACTCGATCACCCGTTTCGGCCCGACAATCCAGCTCACCCGGAAGCCTGGGTAGCGCCAGTTTTTTGTGAGCCCATCGAACACGACGATGGGGTCCTGGTCGACGTCCTCGACGTATCGCGCCGCGCTGACGATCGATCGGTCTCCGGTCCACACGTAGTGCGAATAGAACTCGTCGAGCAAGAGCGCGCAGTTCAAATCCCGTGCAGTCTCTACCCAACTCGCCAGCGCGTCTCCCTGCACGACTTTGCCGGTCGGATTGCAGGGGTTGCTCGCCAGAATTGCGCTTAGGCCGCGACCGAGGATCTCTTCTTCGAGCTCTTCGTGTGTGAACTCGTACCCATGCTTCGGGTCGAGCAAGATCGGGATCGGCAAGAACCGTCGGAACACGTCGAGCAGCTCTTCGTAGGCGGTGTAGTCTGGTAGAAAGTGCCCGAGGTGAATGGGCGCGATCGCCGCGCATACCCGCATGACCGCGACGCGTCCGCCGCCTGCGATGCAGACGTTTTCGGCCGAGTACTGTGACTTCATCCCACGGCGGAAGAGCTTGTTGTAGAGCCCGGCAATCGCCTCGCGCAGCTCCCACACACCGGCAACCGGAGCATAGTCGAGGTCGTCCGGCCGCACTTTGATGTTGCTCACACGAGTCGGCGCGCCAGGAAGCTCTCCGGTGTCCGGCTGACCTTGCCCGAGGTTGCACCAGCCCGGGTCGTCGAGGCTGAAACCACGCTCTTGGGCTTCGGTCGTGACGTAAATGACGCCGGTACGCGGGACGGGTCGAAATGCAGCGAGTTCCGCGACGTCGTTCATGGGGTTGGACTTGGGCTGGCTCATGAACTGCGGCACTCTAGCAGAAGTCTCGAAATGGGATAACCTGGGCCGGATGGATATCCTGCGCATCGAGGAGTTGATGGTCGACTGCGTTGTCGGTGTGTACCCGCACGAACGCAACACCTTGCAGCCGCTTCGCGTCGACGTCGAGATGCGCCTCGACACCGAGACGTCTGCGGTCGAAGAGAGTCTACGCTCCACCCTCGACTACGCGGTCACAGCGTCGCAGCTGGTGTTCCTCTTGCGTAGCTGCCGCTTCCGTCTCCTCGAAACCGCTGCGCATGTCCTGGCCCGTTATATCCTTGCGCCGCCAGCGCCCGACGAGCGCCGCGCTCAGGTCGATTCCGCGATGATTCGTCTCACCAAACCAGGCGCGCTTCGGGGCTTCGCCATTCCCTCGCTCGAGATCGAGCGCACGGCCTCGTGGTGCAACTTCGAGGTCGAGAAGAAGCCATTCGGGACCGTCGACGTGATCTACGAGACCAAGGGCGCCGGCATCTACCGGCTGAACGTCGCCCCCGGCAAGAGCATTCCGCTTCACCTGCATCAGCAGATGCGGGAGTCCGAAATGGTGTTGGGCGATGGGCTTCTGTGTCAGGGGCAACCCTGCGCGCCCGGGACGGTGCATCGTTGGCCGAGGGGTGCCGCGCACACATACACGAACCCCACCGACCGGCACCAGACGATCCTCTGCGTCGACTCGCCCCGCTTCATGCCGGAGGACGAAATCGAGGTTGCCGGCGAGCCGGCCGACGTTCCGGCTGAGCCACCATGGGGACCGACTGCGGGTTTGGGTTGATATGACGGTTTCACAAGGCACCGTGATCGTCACCGGCGCGACCCGCGGGATCGGCCGGGCCGTCGTCGAGGCGATTCTAGAGCATGGCGGGAAGGTCGTTGCCATCGCCCGCGACTTGGAGGCTCTGAGCGCGCTCGAAGCGTCCGCAGCGGATCGTGTACGAGCGGTGGCAGTGGACCTTGCGGACGTGGCACGCATTCCGGAGGCGGCGAAGCGCGCCATCGACGTGTTTGGAGAAATCGACGGCTTGGTGAACTGTGCCGGCATCGCACGCTATGAGCCGATTGGCGCTATCGGCCTCGAATCGATCGAGGCTCAGGTTCGCGTCAACCTCATTGCGCCGCTTCTGTTGTCGCAGGCGGTCGCGGAGCACCTTCGCGGTCGGGGAGGGTCGATTGTAAACGTCTCGAGCACGCTATCGGAGCACGTTGCTGAGACCACGGTGGTCTACGCGGCGACTAAGGCCGCCCTCAACACCTTGACGAAGGGTCTCGCTCTCGAGCTTGCGCCAGCCGGCGTGCGGGTGAACGCCGTGCTGCCGGGCGGGGTGGAGACGGACATGCTGCGCACCCCGCGCCTACGCCCCGGCGAGTCTCTCACCGAGGCAGAGCTCGACCAGCGTGTCAAATCTCAGCTTGCCGCACTGGCGGCCTTGCACCCGCTCGGCCGGCTTGGAACTGCCGAGGAAGTCGCCGCTGTCATCATCAATGTGCTTGACCAAACTTGGCAAACGGGAAGCCTAGTCACCATCGATGGGGGCCTGTCGATCGCGTAGGCTTGAAGCGTCGGGCGTTTTCACACACACTCCGCCGGACGTGGCTCGAACCCAGAAGGTCGTACTCGATGCGGACGCTATCCAACGGAGCATTCGCCGCATTGCTGTTGCGATTCTGGAAGCGACGTCGGGCATCCAAGACCTGACCCTGGTTGGTATCCGTCGCGGTGGGGTTGCGCTATCGACACGCATTGCGGACGAGATCGCGAAGGTCGAGGGCAGACCGCCTCCGGTTGGGACGGTCGACATCTCGCTTTACCGCGACGATGCGGCCACGGCGCTCCCCAATCCGAAAATTGGGCCGAGTGACATCCCGTTCGATGTGAATGGCCGTCACGTCGTGCTCATCGACGATGTCCTTCATACGGGGCGCACGGTCCGCGCCGCCATCGAGTGCCTGCAAGACCACGGACGCCCCGCACGGATTTGGCTTGCGGCGCTTTGCGACCGCGGAGGCCGTGAGCTTCCCATTGCTCCCGATTTCGTCGGCCGCACCATCGAGATGGACCCGGGCGCGCGTCTCGATGTGTGGGTCGATGCAGCCGGACCGGATCGCGTGGTCCTGACCGAAGGGGAGTGATGGAGGCGTTCAACCACCGTAGCCTCCTCGACATCGAGGGCCTCACGCGCGCCGACGTCGAGCGCATTCTCGACACGGCCGAGGCGTTCCTCCAGGTGTCGCGCCGGCCGGTGCGCAAGGTGCCGACCCTTCGTGGCAAGACGATCATCAACCTCTTCTACGAGGCGTCCACACGAACCCGGACCTCCTTCGAGCTCGCGGGCAAACGGCTGAGCGCGGATGTGATCAACATGAACGTGTCCGCGTCGAGCGTGAAAAAGGGCGAGACCCTACAGGACACCTGCCGAACCCTCGAGGCGATGCATCCCGACGTGGTGGTGATTCGACATGGCGCTTCGGGAGCGGCGAGCTACGTCGCTTCCAAGATCGGCTGCAGTGTCATCAATGCGGGTGACGGGATGCACGCGCATCCGACGCAGGCGCTGCTCGATGCGTTCACCATCCGACACGAGAAGGGAACGCTCGAAAATCTAGTCGTCACCATCGTCGGCGACATCGCGCACTCGCGCGTTGCGCGGTCCAACGCGCATTTGCTGAAGCTGTTTGGATCCGAGGTCCGAGTCGTTGGCCCCCGGACGTTGCTTCCAGCGGCGGTCGACTCCATCGGCGTGCGGGTGTACGACCGGCTCGAGGAAGCACTCGAAGGCGCCGACGTCGTGATGGTTCTTCGCATTCAGCGAGAGCGACTCGGCGGAGCGCTCCTGCCGAGCCTTCGTGAGTACGCACGGACCTATGGGATCGGACCACGCGCCATGCAACACGCAAAACCGGATGCCATCGTAATGCATCCTGGGCCGATGAACCGCGGCATCGAGATCGAAAGCGTAATCGCTGACGGTGAACGCAGCGTCATTCTCGAGCAGGTCGAAGCCGGCCTCGCCGTGCGCATGGCGCTGCTCTATCTCTTCGCCGGCGACACGGCAGAATCGCCGGCGGTAGGCGAGGCAGATTGACGGGCGTTCGAACAGGCCTGGATCGCATCGCCGATGGTGATTCGGACGCGGTTCGCCTGGTCGCGGGTCGAAAGGTGGGATTGCTGGCGCACGCAGCCAGCGTCGATCGGACGCTCCGGTCCGCGGCATCGGTCCTCCAGCAGGCAGGCGCTCATGTCTCCGCGCTCTTCGGACCCGAGCACGGTGTCGCGGGGGCCGCGCAAGACATGGTTGGCGTCGGCACCCGCGACGCGACCGAGCTTCCTGTCTACTCGCTCTACGGAGACGACGCCGAGGATTTGAGCCCGAAACCGGAGTGGCTGCGGGGCTTGGACGCGATCGTCATCGACCTGCAGGACGTGGGGTCGCGCTACTACACCTACGTTTGGACCGCCGCGCTTACGATGAAAGTCGCAGCGGCGGTCGGGACCGACGTCGTGCTCCTCGATCGGCCCAACCCGCTCGGAGGCGCGCGTGTTGAAGGCGCTCCACAGCGAGAAGGTTATCTCTCGTTCGTGGGCTTGTATCCGATCGCAGTGCGGCACGGGCTCACGATTGCAGAGCTCCTGCAGTGGGTCTGCGATCGTGAGCGCATCGACCGGGAGGTCTTGCATGTGGTCTCCATGGACGGTTGGGCACGCTCGATGGAGTGGAAGGAGACCGGTCTTCCCTGGGTGATGCCCTCGCCCAACATGCCGACCCTCGACACTTCAGCGGTGTATCCGGGCGGATGCCTGGTCGAGGGAACCAAGCTCTCGGAAGGGCGGGGGACCACGCGGCCATTCGAGATCTGGGGCGCGCCCGGTCTCAATGTCGCCCCACTCTTGGATCTGGATCTTCACGGAACCGTGCTGCGGCCCGTCGAGTTCACACCGACATTTCAGAAACACGCTGGTCGAAGGTGCACCGGGGTGCAGGTGCACGTGACCGACTCCTGGGTCTTTCGACCTTACGAGACCTATCTCCGAATGCTCGCTGCGGCGCTCCCTACGCTGCCTGCCGACGAGCGTTGGCGTACGGAGGTGTACGAATTCGTCACGGATCGCCCTGCGATCGATCTTCTCACGGGCGGTCCTGAGTTTCGTGCTGCGGTCGAAGAGGGCGCATCGCTCGAGGACCTCCTCGCACAAGAGGCACGCGGCGCAGCCAAGTTCGACGACGAGCGCCGCGCAGCGTGGCTCTACGAGAAGTGACGGAAGCCGGTTTGGGCGATGTCGATGTCTAGGCCGGCTTCGTCGATGACCCGAACGCCGGAGCCTTCGATGATCTCCCCGATCTTCGTCCCTAACGCTGCGGCCTCGGAGGACCCCGGGGCGGTGAACATCAGCTCGTAGTCTTCCCCGCCGGTGAGCGCGAGTATGATGGGGTCGAGGTCGAGTGCCTTGCACGTCGCTTGGTAACCCGGTGCGGTTGGGAGCGCCTTAGTGTACAACGTCGCGCCGACGCCTGAAGCGGTGCACAGGTGTTGCAAGTCCTGGAGACAGCCATCGGAGACATCGACTGCTGCCGTTGCGAGGCTGGCAAGTGCTTTTGCCGCTTGGCTATTCATAGGTGGCCGTTTCCAACGCCTCACGAAGTTTGCGGCGTGCTCGAGATCGAGTGCGCCAGCTTGCAGCACCACGAGTCCGAGCGCGGCGGATCCCAGCGTTCCCGTCACGTAGATCGAGTCGCACGGCCGCGCCCCATCACGAGTGATCGCATCGGCGATCGGTGCGCCAAAGACCGTCGTCGTCACAGACAGCGAGTGGCCCTGGCTCAGGTTGCCCCCAATGACTCGAGCTTCGGTGCTGCGCGCGCCTTCGGCGAGGCCTTCGATCAGCTCGCGAAAGTGTTCGTCGGCGAAGTCTGCAGGGAGGGTGAGGGCGATCACCGAGGCGCTCGGCATGGCGGCCATTGCCCAAACGTCGCTCACTGCCGCGACCATCGCGCGGTACCCCAGGTCGCGGCACGAGATCAGATCACGTCGGAAGTGGACGTCTTCGACCTGCGTGTCGACCGTGACGATGGTGGGCCCCTTACCGAAATCGATCACCGCGGCGTCGTCCCCAATGCCGACTGCTACCTTCTTCGAGTCGTCCTTCAGGTCGAAACGGGTCTTTAGCCATTCGATCTTAGCGAACTCATCACGCATCGTCGTCAGCGGCGGGAAGTTTTACGGTGAATATCGTGCCCTCGCCGAGCGTGCTGGTCACCTCGATCTTTCCACCATGGCCATCGACGAGCTGTTTGACGATCGACAGTCCCAGTCCGGCGCCGCCATGGGCTCGCGTCGTGCCGGCGTCGATCTGGTAGAAGGCGTCGAAGATCCTGGAGAGGTTCTCTTGGGGGATGCCCATGCCAGTGTCGCGAACCGTCAGAACCACTGCCGGTCGGCTGGCCGCGAACAACGCGGCTCCCAGGCCAGCGGGGCCGCCAGCTTCGAGCTCGCCGGGCTCCGCTCCGAGGACGACCTCGCCGCCCTCGTGCGTGAACTTCAAGGCATTATCGGCGAGGTTGAGAAAAATCTGCTGGAGTCGAACACGGTCTCCCCAAATCTTGGGCGTCCCGTCGGCCACCTTGATGTCGAGCGCGACGTTGCGCCGGTTGGCGTTGGGTACGATCGTCGAGCCAACATCGGAGAGTACGGCGCGCGCGTCGACCGCTTCGTGGTGGAGCTCGAGGCTCTCTGCTTCGAGCCGGCCCAGGTCGAGAAGGCTGCTGATCAGACCCAGAAGCTGGTCCGCCTTCCCGCGAATCGTCTTCAGGAAATCCGCTTGACCGTCGCTGAGCGCGCCCGCGGCGCCACTCTCGAGCATCTCGGTGTAGCCGATGATCGAGGTGAGCGGGGTTCGGAGCTCGTGACTCACGGTGGCCAAGAACGTGGACTTGAGTTGGTCGAGCTGTTTTAGCTCCTCGTAGGAAGTCGTTAGTGCTTCGTTCTTTTCCGCGAGCTCGCGGTAGTTTTCACGCACGCTAGCGATTTGCATCGTCGATGCTAGTTGCGCGCGGTGACCCGAGAACACGAGTAGCTCGAGGACACCCTTGAGATGAGCAGAGAGCTGTTCGGCAATGTTTTCGCGCACACGCGGCATTTGATCGAAGTGTCCGCGCGCAGTGGGCACGTCGATCGCGTCGTCGACCAAAATGAGCGAGGCGGGCGGGCCATCGGTGTCAGCGGGCACGTATGGGCCCACGATGAAACGGCCGATCGGACGACCTTGATAGGCGAGGGGCACGAGTCGATAGACGGCACCCGTGAAACAAGGGTGCACGATCGTCCGTCCGTTCGGCTCCAAGTCTCGAACGAGGGCAACGGTGTTTGCACACTCGCGCTCGCCGTTGCTCAGTGTGTTGAGGTAGTTGCAGAGCGCGCGGTCACGATGCACGTCGGCGAGAAGATCGCCTTCGTGAGAAATCACGCGAACAGGAAGCCCGAACAACGCAAAGAACGACTTGGACACCGACGTCACCGAGTCGCGACTCAGCACGTCTTCGAGGCGGACGACATCTCCCATCAAGATGTCAGCGGCGTTGGTGTCATCGTGCATCATCGCTCCCGTCGCCCCGGATCGTGTCGTAGCTTCGATTCTATCTCGTTCATGAACCGGACAGAGCTGACCCCAAAATTCTTTTCGAGCCGGTGCTCTTCCTCGAGCTTGTTCCAGGTCTCGCGGATCAAGCCGCGCAGCGTCTGCATGACGCCATATCCCCGCGTCGCAACGGCTTTGTAGATCCGCTCGCGGCTTTGCTTCGCGATCGCCTCGAGCTCCTCGTCCGAACGAACATCTTCCATGTCACGCTTGTTGAATTGAATGATGATCGGGACGCGCTCCGGGTCGATCCCGTTCTCCTCGAGATTCTGCTTTAGGTTCAGGAACGATTCACGGTTCGCGTCCGCCTCGCCGCGTTGCGAGTCTGCGATGAACGCGACGCCGTCCGTTGCCTGGAGCACCAGTCGCCGCGTCGCGTTGTGCATCACCTGGCCCGGAACCGTGAACAGCTTCAACCGAATCTTGAGACCGCTCTGCGAGTTCACCGTGATAGGGAGCATATCGAAAAACAGCGTGCGGTCGTTTTGTGTTTCGAGTGTCATGAGTTCGCCACAGGCGTTCGACGTCCCGAGCCAATGAATCGCCCGCAGGTTGGTTGTCTTCCCGCTGAGTGCCGGTCCGTAGTAGACCAGCTTCACAGTCAGTTCTTTCGCGGCGAAATCTACTTGCATGCCGATTCGCGGAGCCGCTCACGACCGGGGACTACCCCCGTATCAAGAACCACATCCCCGCTCCCATCAACACCAACATGATAAAGAACGCGGCCCATGTCAGCGTCCTTTTGTGCTCGGTGGGGCTCGTCGTGACCCGGGTGTCCTGAAGCTGTTGAGTCGCCAGCGAAATCAGGCTTTCGATCTGTTTTGCTGCGGTATCCCGGCGTTCGGGGTCGGTTTCACGGACCGCCCGGTAGCGTTTTCCGGCCTCGGGCAATCGATCGAGCGCAGCGCACACGCCAACGAACCGCCGATGCGCATCTTCGTTCCCCCAGTCGGCTTCGACGCGTGCCCACGCTTCCTCGATAGGATCCACCGATCAAAAGAATAGCACGACCCAGGTTCGACTAGAATGGCATAAAACTACTATAAAACTGACAAAATAGCCCGTCTCATGGATATTGGGAACAGCATGCTGGGACGGGGGCGTTCATGGAAATGGGGAGGGTAGTTCCCACCATCGATTCCGAGTCCGTTACCTGCCTGTATCATCGGGAAAAACCTTTTGAATTCTTCCACTTGGGCTGCAGAAAGAAGTTGACACTGGAGGAGCTAGGGCCTTAGTTTCCAGCCTTGGTGGGAACTTGTGGGATCAAGTGCCAATTAGCGGCTAACTAGGACGAGAGGGTTAGGTTGTTTCGAGGACGCTACGAGCACAGCATCGATGCCAAGGGCCGCACCTCGGTGCCATCTCGCTTCCGTGAGGTGATGGCGGCGCAGGGCGACTCGAAGCTGGTGCTCACGACCGGGTTGGACACCTGTCTCGTGGCATATCCAATGGCGGAGTGGCTCGCGTTCGAGAAGAGGCTTTCCGAGCTTCCGCAGTTTGACGCGGACGTCGTCACGCTCAAGCGCATTTATGTGTCCGGCGCAGTCGAATGCGAGGTCGACAAGGTTGGGCGTCTTCTGATCCCCGCGGCACTTCGCAAGCATGCTCGCCTCAAGCGCGACGCGCTATGGGCGGGAATGGGAAGCTACGTTGAGCTCTGGGCCAAGGAGAGCTTCGAGGATCTTCGCAAGGAGGTCCTCAGTGATGAGGATCGCCGTTTGGGGATCGCCAGACGACTGGCGGAGCTCGGCTTGTGAACGCGTTCGAGCACACCTCAGTACTGGTCGGCGAAGTTCTAGAGCAGCTCGAGCCGGTATCGGGCGGTGTCTACGCGGACGTGACACTCGGCGGGGGAGGGCATGCGCGAGCGATCTTGGAGCGGAGCGCGCCAGATGGCCGTTTGATTGGAACCGACCGGGATCCGAGCGCTCTCGTAGCCGCGGGTGCGGCACTCGCCGAGTTCGGTGATCGCGTCGTGCTTCGCAAGGCGCGCATTCGTGACCTTAGGGAAGTCTTGAGCTCACTCGACATCGAGCACGTTGACGGCGTCGTAGCCGACCTCGGAGTCAGCTCGGTTCAACTTGATCAAGCAGAACGCGGGTTTTCGCTGGCCAAAGACGGACCGATCGACATGCGGATGGACCCGACAGAAGGGGAGAGCGCGCTGGAACTGATCGGACGTTGCGACGCTGAAGAACTTGCAAACGTGATCTACCAGTATGGAGAGGAACACCGTTCGCGGAAAATCGCGCGCTCGTTGCGGCGGGCTTACGAAGCGGGCCAGCTCGAAACCACAGCAGACCTGCGGCGCGCGGTGCATCGAGCGACCGGACCCCGCCGCGGACGCATCGACCCGGCGACCAAGACCTTTCAAGCGCTTCGCATCGCGGTGAACGAAGAGCTCGCGGAGCTCGAAGCATTGCTCGAACAACTCCCAAGCGTGCTGCGAGTGGGCGGCGTCGTAGCGGTGATCAGTTTTCACTCCCTCGAGGATCGAATGGTGAAGCACACATTCCGCGATAGCGAGCATCTCTTCCCGCTGACTAAACGCCCGATCATTGCTTCCGATGAAGAGCGCGAGAGCAACCGGAGGTCTCGCAGTGCCAAGCTTCGCGCCGCCCGCCGCATAGAGGTGGCCGCATGAAGGGTCGCTTTCTACCTCTCTGGTGTGTCGCGGTGTTTGCGACGTCTGCTGCGTTCGTCGTTCATCTCGCTATTCGGTTTGAAACCGTTCGGCTTGGATATGCGGTGAGCGAAGAGCGCGGACGGCAACGTGAGCTCCTCCAAGATCGCCGCCTCCTTTCAATCGAGGCAGCGACGCTTCGGCAGAGTGGTCGCATCGAGACAATCGCGCGCGGAACCCTCGGTATGGAGGTGCCCAAGCCGACTCGTATCGTGGCCATGAAACAGAAGAAGAATCGTGCTGCCGCAGGGAGGGTTCGGTGAAGAACCGTCGACAGCGATGGTTTCGGGCACGGATCGCGCTGCTGGGCCTGTGCCTGATGTCCGTAGCCATGCTGGTTGTCGTTCGTGCGTTTCACATTCAGATCGCAACCGGCGACCGCTTGCGCGAAATGGCCGAAGGCCAGCATCTTCGGGAGCTTCGGGTCTCTCCCCGGCGCGGAGCGATTTACGACCGGCACGGGGCCGAGCTAGCGGTGAGCGCGGACGTCGACAGTGTCTATGCCAATCCTCGCCGCCTCAAGGCGATGGAGCAAGACCCTCGAACTGTCGCGAGGCGGATCGCGAAGATTCTCGACGTCGAGCCGGAGCGGCTGGCGAAGCGACTGACCGCGGACCGCTACTTTGTCTGGATCGAACGCCGCGTTACGCCCCACGAAGCCGCGCGTATTCGCGAGCTCGACATCCCGGGCATCGAGCTGACGACCGAAGCGCGGCGCTACTACCCAAACCGCCACCTCGCGGCTCATCTGCTGGGCTTTACGGACATCGATGGGAGAGGCATCGAGGGAATCGAGCTTGCGTACGAAGAGCGGCTTCGGGGCTCGGACCGACGCGTTGAAGCGATCCGCGATCGACGCGGCCACGTGGTCTTTGCGGACGACATGGAAGACGCCCGGACGATGCAGGGGCAAAGCGTCGTTCTCACGATCGACAAGGCTATCCAGCACATCGCAGAGCGAGAGCTGGCCTTGGGCGTGCGCACGTTCGAGGCACGCGGCGGGAGCGTCGTTGTGATGGACCCCTCGACCGGCGAGATCCTCGCGCTGGCGAACTATCCGCCGTTCAACCCGAACGAGCCCTCCAAACATCCGGCAGCGCACCGACGCAATCGGGCCGTCGTCGACCGCTTCGAGCCGGGCTCGACAGTCAAGCCGTTCACCATGGCAGCGGCCTTGGCGGCCGGGGCGGTCAAGTCCAACCAGTCGATCAACTGCGAGAACGGGGCCACACGCATTGGTGGACGTGTCCTTCACGACGCGCATCCGTACGAGTGGCTGACTCCCACCCAGATCCTCGCCTACTCCAGCAACATCGGCACAGCGAAGATCGCGCTGGAGCTCGGAAAGAAAGACCTTTACCGCGCGTTTCGCCGCTTCGGGTTTGGCGAGCCCACGGGCCTCGGTGTACCGGGCGAAACGGCGGGCGTTCTTCGCCACTACCGACGTTGGTACGAGATCGATACCGCAGCCGTGTCGTTTGGTCAGGGCATGAGCGTAACGAACGTCCAGTTGACGACGGCGATGAGCGCCATTGCCAATGGGGGCCGGTTGATGAAGCCGATGCTGGTGCGCCGCATGGTCGACGGGCACGGCGCGACCATCGAAGAGAACAAGCCTCAGGTTCGGCGTCAGGTGGTTCCGCGACGCGTTGCGAAGCTCGTGGGGCAGATGCTTACCGCGGTAACCGAGCCCGGTGGTACCGCGATCGAAGCCGCGGTCGACGGCTATCTGGTCGCAGGCAAGACCGGCACCGCACAGAAAGCGGACCATGTCCACGGCGGCTACGCCAAGAACAAGTGGCTCGCGTCTTTCATCGGGTTCGCGCCGGCGGATCGGCCCGCGGTGGTGATCTCGGTCGTCATCGATGAACCGGTGATCGCCCACTACGGCGGCACCGTGGCGGGCCCGGTCTTCCGACGCATTGCCGAAGTCACGTTGCGCCACATGGGGATCGCGCCCGAGGGTAGGCAAGCGGTTCTGGCGAAGAAGAAAGAACAGCAAATCGCTGTCGCCGAGGCGGAGCCCGTCCCGGAAGATGAAGCCGTCGAAAAGGGCGAGAGCGCCGTTCCGGACGTGCGGTCGCTTCCGTTGCGGCAGGCCGTCATCGCCCTGCACGCAGAGTCGTTGGTGGCCGAGGTCAAGGGCTCAGGTGTCGTCGTGGGGCAAGACCCGGCACCGGGCAAAGCAGTTGCGCACGGGGCTGTGGTTCGACTCCAACTGGAGCGGCGACGCTTCGACGTCGACGCTCCGCAACGACGCTCTAAAACACTCGCAGCGGTGTCCCGGAGGCCGCATGCCCCTTGAAGCGAGCGAAGGCATGACACTTGCACAACTCCAGAGCAGTGGTGTCGGGGGCCGGATCACGGGTTTGGCGACGCAGCGAGTGAGCGGAGTGCAGCACGACTCCCGCGAGGTGACCGGCGGAGATCTGTTCGTCGCGGTGCCCGGGGAAACCCACGACGGGGTCAGCTTTGTCGGGGACGCGTTGGCGCGAGGTGCAGTGGCCGTGATGGCCGAGCAGGAGCTGGCTTATGATGTTCCGCAGCTCACCGTGCCGGACGCGCGGCTGGGGCTTGGGCGAGCGGCCGAGCTGGTGTACGGCGCGCCGACCAGCGCCCTGCACACCGTCGGGATCACGGGCACCAATGGCAAAACGACGACCGCATATCTCTTGAAGCGAGCTATCGAAGGCATATCGGCCAAGCCTGTGCTCATCGGGACCACCGGATTCGTCGCTATCGGTGCCGAACGCCCATCGCTTCACACGACACCAGAAGGCGACGACATCTCACGCTTTGCGCGGCAAGCGCTCGACGATGGGGCGACTCACCTGGTGATCGAGGTGTCGAGCCACGGCCTTGCGATGCATCGGGCCGACGCTCTCGATTTCGAGGTCGCCGCGTTCAGAAACCTCTCCCCTGACCACCTGGACTTCCATCACAACATGCAGCGCTACGGCGAAGTCAAGACACGTCTCTTCACCGAGCTCGCACCCAAACGCGCTGTCATTCACGTCGACGACACCTTCGGAGCGGAGCTTGCAGCGCGCGTGTCCATGCCTGTCATCCGATGCTCGCGCCGTCCTGGAAGCGACGCTGAGATCGTCGCCACCGAATGGTCGGTGACGCGTGCTGGAATCCGTGCTGAGGTCGAAACGCCGGCGGGGCTGGTCGAGCTTCGCAGTCCCATGCTGGGCGAGCACAACCTCGAGAACCTCCTCGTCGCGCTCGGTTGCGCGTACGCGCTCGGTCTGAATTTGAATGCCGTTACGAAGGCCTGGGAGTCCGCCGGGGGAAGCCCTGGGCGGCTCGAACGGATCGTGCATCCGCAAGATATCGCCGTGCTCGTGGACTATGCGCACACGCCTGACGCGTTGCGACGGGTCCTCGAGACGATGCGCGCCGTGACGCCTAACCGCTTGATCGTTGTGTTTGGCGCAGGCGGCGACCGCGACAAGGGCAAGCGGCCGGAGATGGGTCGCGTGGGCGCCCAAAGTGCGGACCTCTGCGTGCTCACGAGCGATAATCCGCGAGACGAAGACCCTCAGCGTATCCTCGAAGAAGTCGAAGCTGGCGCCAAGCAAGCAGGTAGCATGCGGATCGAACCCGGCGAGCTCGCCGGTGCACGTCAGGGTTACTGCAGGCTCATCGATCGCAGAGAGGCGATCACGACCGCCATCCGAGCAGCCGGCGTCGGAGACACCGTGCTCTTGGCCGGTAAGGGCCACGAAACCTATCAGATCATCGGGACCGAGCGAATGCACTTCGACGATCGCGAAGAGGCCCGTGCGGCGATCGCCAGCGTGGCGGGAGAGGCATGATGGCCACTCCGATTCCCGCCAACCAAGCGCGGTTTCGTCGACACGACGTCATCTCTGCCACGCGGGGAAGCGCTGGTGGACCTTCCTGGGACAGCGTTTGCGGCGTTGTGACGGACTCGCGCGCAACCCAGCCCGGTAATCTGTTCGTGGCGCTCCGCGGTGAGCGGTTTGATGCACACGAGTTCGCGACGCAAGCAGTCGATGCGGGCGCTACTGCGGTGATGGTAGAGCGGGGAACTTCGCTTCCTGATCACGTGAGCGCGGTGGAGGTCGACGACACATTACTCGCGCTCGGCGACCTTGCGAGGGCTTACCGTGACGCGTGGAACGGCAAAGTGATCGGAATCACGGGATCCGTGGGAAAGACGACCACGAAAGACCTCGCGGCCGCCGCGCTGCAATCAGCGGGTCTCCGAGTGCTAAGCACCACAGGTAACCTCAACAATCGCATCGGTGTTCCCATGACGCTCTTCCAACTGGACGCGACCGTCGACACCGCGGTCATCGAAATGGGAACTAACGAGCCCGGAGAGATCGCACGTTTGGCCGAGATCGCGGCTCCTGACGTGGGCATCGTCACACGCGCGAGCCTGGCGCACACCGAAGGACTCGGTTCGGTTGCGGCAGTCGTCGATGAGAAAGTTTCGCTCTTGCGCGCGCTCATGCAGGACGGTGTGGCTGTCGCCTATGGCGCCGACCCGCCGCTGAAGAAGCGTGCGTCGGTGGTGCGCGCCAAGCGCAAGCTCTTCTACGGTCACACGGCGGGTAACGATGTGCGGGTCATCGACTGGGATGTCGACGCGGACGGCACCCGGGTCCGGTTCCAGGTACGCGGTCAGGATGTCGAGATCGCGATGGGCTTGTTGGGGGAGGGGGCCGTTCTCAACGCGGCGGGCGTCCTTGCCATCGCGTTCGGCTTGGATTTGTCGATCGAGGACGTGGCTCGCGGAATCGCACAGGTCGCGCCTTCCCCTGGCCGCATGCAGCCCCGGGCGGGGCACGGTGACCGCCTCATCATCGACGATTCGTACAATGCCAATCCCGCGTCTATGGAAGTTGCGTTGAAAGCGGCGCGCGCGATCGCCACCAAGCGTAACGCACCGCTGGTTGCGGTCCTCGGTGACATGAAGGAGCTCGGTTCGCACAGCGAGGCGGCGCATCGAAAGGTTGGCGAGCTGGTCTCGGACGCCGGCATGTTTCTGTTCGTCGGCTGTGGTGAGGCCATGCATGACGCCGTAGCGACCGCAAACGCTCGCGGCGCCGACACGCTTTGGTTTGAGGATGCGGCCGAATGCGGAGAGCTTTCCGACCGACTCCCCTTGCACGCCGTCATTCTGGTGAAGGGCTCGCGGTCGATGGAGATGGAACGCGTGATCACTCCCATCCTCGAGGGAGAGCAACGATGATCTACTACTTGCTTTATCCGCTGCACACGCACGAGTCCTTGTCGTTTCTCAACGTTCTGCGCTACGTGCCGTTCCGTTTCCTCATGGCGACGATGACGTCGCTATTGCTGACCTTCGGGCTCTATCCCTGGTTCATTCGTCGCCTGCAGCGGAAACAGATCGGGCAGGTCATTCGCGCGGAAGGTCCGGAGACGCACTTGGTCAAGGCCGGCACGCCGACGATGGGCGGTGCCCTCATGTTGCTCGCGCTGGTCTTGTCCACCGTGTTGTGGGCTGACCCGTCGAACTCGATGGTCTGGGTCGTGACCCTGATCACGGTGGCCTATGGTGCCGTCGGCTACATCGACGATACGTCCAAGATCCGAACGCGTTCGACCGGTGGTCTCTCAGGCCGGTACAAGCTTCTTCTGCAGTTCGGCATCGCGATTCTGGTGTGCAGCTGGCTCTACTACGGCGAAGCGGGCCTTCCGAGCGACTGGCTCGAAATTCGTCACCGGCTCGCGGCCCCGTTCTTCGCGTTCTCGAAGTATCCGATCGAGCTGCCGCCTTGGCTCTATGTCATCTTCGCGTCGTTCGTCATCGTAGGTACATCCAACGCGGTAAATCTGACGGATGGCCTCGATGGCCTGGCGATCGGACCCGTCATGATCTCGGCGGGCACCTACGCGATCCTGGCTTATCTCGCGGGCCTGACATTGTTCGGCAACGTAGTCGCCGGGTACCTCGACATCCCTCACATCGAGAGCGCGGGCGAGCTCAGCATCTTCGCCGCGTCGATCGTCGGCGTCGGGTTCGGCTTTCTTTGGTACAACACGTATCCCGCTCAGGTCTTCATGGGCGATGTCGGCTCGCTCGCTCTCGGTGGCGGCCTCGGCGCGCTGGCGGTTCTGACCAAGAACGAGCTCCTTTCAGTGATTCTCGGCGGCATCTTCGTTCTCGAGGCGGTGAGCGTGATCCTGCAGGTCGGCTACTTTCGCCTCACGGGCAGGCGCATCTTTCTGATGGCGCCCATCCATCACCATTTCGAAAAAAAGGGTTGGCCCGAGCCCCGCGTCATCGTTCGCTTCTGGATCATCGCAATCATGCTGGCCGTGTTCAGCTTAGCCACGTTGAAGTTGAGGTGACCGTGGAGCTCTCTCGGAAGAACACGATGGTGGTAGGGCTCGGGGAGAGCGGGTTGGCCGTCGTGCGCTTTTTGACAGAGCGTGGCGCGCGAGTCCGTGTCAACGATCAGCGCGACCGGGAAGCGCTCGACGCCGCGGCAACCGAAGCCGAGGCGCTTGGTGCGGAGCTCGTGTTGGGCGGGCACCCCGAGAGCGCATTCGCGGGCTTGGATCTGGTCGTCGTGTCGCCGGGGGTGCCACCGCTCGCCCAGCTCGACGAAGCCGAGCAGCGTGGCGTGTCCGTCGTGAGCGAGGTGGAGCTTGCCGCGCGCTTCATCGAGGCGCCGCTCGTCGCCATCACCGGAACAAACGGCAAGAGCACGGTGACGACCCTGATTGGAGAGATGTGCCGTCATCTCGGACGCCCCGTATTCATCGGAGGCAATCTGGGTCGTCCGATGATCGAGGCAGCGGGCACCGATGCGGGGGCGCAGGGCGGTCTCGTCATCGTCGAGCTCTCGAGCTTCCAGTTGGAGCGGGTGTCGCAGATGAAAGCCCACGTGGCGGTCCTGCTCAACATCACCCCCGACCACCTCGACCGCTACCCGTCGTTCGACGCGTACGCGGCCGCTAAGGCGCGCATCTTCGAGCGGCAGAGCGCAGAGGATTTTGCGGTTCTTCCGGCCGACGCCCCCAATCTTCGCGAGCTCATCGACGATGATGGCACCATCGTCTCGTTCGGTGCCCCGGACGGTGACGTTCGGCTGGTCGATGGCGCGCTCACCGACATGCGAAGCTCCCTTCGTGTCCCAGTCGAGGATCTGAGAATTCGGGGCTCGCACAACGTGTCGAACGCCTGTGCCGCAGCGCTTGTTGCAGGCTTACTCGGCGTCCGCAGCGAGGACATCGCCGCGGTTCTCCGTGAGTTCAAGGGCCTGGCCCACCGCATGCAGTACGTCCGCTCGGTCCACGGCGTTGAGTACATCGACGATTCCAAGGCTACCAACGTGGGCGCTGCGGTCGCGTCAATCGACGGGCTGGCGGGGTCCAAAGGCCAGATCGTTCTCATCGCGGGGGGCGTGGACAAAGGTGGTAGCTATCAGCCGCTTCGTCAGCGCATGGCCAACCAGGGACGGGCGATTGTGGTGCTAGGGGAAGCAGCCCCGCTGTTGGAGCGCGCGTTTGCGGGTGCTCCCATAGAGCTCCGCCGTGCGGTCTCGATGGGCGACGCAGTCACCCACGCCGCCGCGCTAGCCCGCCCCGGAGACACAGTGCTCCTGGCGCCGGCCTGCTCGAGCTTCGACATGTTCCGCTCGTACGCCGAGCGGGGAGACCACTTCCAACGAGCCGTCGAAACCCTAGGAGGGCAGCCATGACACGTGCCTCAAAACCCGCACCTCCGATGGAGCCAGGCCCCCCCGACGTCACGCTCGCGGCCACGCTCGTTGGATTGATCGCGTTTGGCGTGGTGATGGTCTACAGCGCGAGCGCGGTCTACGCGAACAACATGTTCGGCAACGGCTACCACTTCTTGATCCGACAGACGATTTTTGCAGCCGTCGCGTTCGTGGTCCTCATCATCTTCACCCGCATCAACCTTACCTTGCTCCGGCGCTCGACCTATCCAGTCTTGTTGATGGCAGCGTTGATGATGATGGCGGTCGCGCTCGGCTTTGGCCGGAGCGCGGGCGGGGCAAGTCGCTGGCTTGCCGTAGGCCCAGTCAATGTGCAGCCCGCCGAGCTCGCCAAGCTCGCCATGATCATGTGGTTGGCGCATTCCTTGGCGAAAAAAGCGCATCGAGTCCGCACATTCTCAATTGGGTTCTTGCCGCACGTGCTCGTTGCCGGCCTGCTGATGCTGCTGTGCCTGGCACAGCCCGACTTCGGCAGTGCGGTGATGATCGCGCTCTTGACCTTCGTCGTGCTCTTCGCGGCGGGCGCGAAAGCGGGTTACCTACTCGGTTGTGTGCTGGTCGCGGTTCCGGTCGGCTATGCCGCGATTGCGTCGTCTCCATATCGAATGCGCCGCATCACGGCGTTTCTCGAGCCGTTCGAGCATAGGCAGGGCGCCGGCTACCAGATCACCGAGTCGCTGATGAGCTTTGGCTCCGGTGGGTGGACTGGCGTTGGGCTAGGCGACGGCCGTCAAAAATTGTTGTTCCTCCCGGAGGCGCATACCGACTTCATCAGCGCCATCATTGGTGAAGAGCTTGGCTTCATCGGGGTCGTGCTCCTTTGTGCGGCCTTTGCTTGGGTCGTCTTCTGCGGCCTTCGCGCGGCGTGGCGCGCCCAAGACGAATACGCCGGCTACCTCGCCGCCGGCATGACCCTGTTCATCGGCCTACAGGCATTCACCAACCTGGCGGTGGCCATGGGGCTCCTGCCCACCAAAGGTCTCGCGCTTCCTTTTGTTAGCTACGGTGGTTCCTCACTCCTCGTGAACGCCGCCGCGGCCGGCATCATCCTCAACACTTCGCGTTTCGGGGTATCGCGAACCGCGGAAGCCCCGGCGCGAGCCAAATCCAAGAGACCCCGGCCGCAGCTACGAACGGCCAGGGGAGGTGCAGGATGATCCAACGCATCATGGTTGCCGGCGGCGGTACCGGGGGACATCTGTTCCCGGGACTCGCGGTCGTGGAGGAGCTTCGGCGGCGGGTGCCCGGCCTCGAGGTGAAGTTCGTGGGCACGGCCCGCGGCATCGAGGCGCGCATTCTTCCGAGCCGTGGTGAAGCCTTGGCGCTCCTGAAGGTGACTCCACTCAAAGGCCAGGGTGTTGGAGCACGGTTCAAGAGCTTTGCTCGTATCCCGACGGCGATGAAGGAGGCGTCGTCTCTCATGCGAGAGTTCCAGCCGGATTTGGTGCTGGGGGTCGGCGGCTATGCGTCCGGTCCCGTGTTGCTCGCTGCTTCGCTGTCGGGGAGGCCGACGGCGCTGCTTGAACAGAATGCTCAGGTTGGAATGACCAACCGCATCCTCGCTCGCTTCGTCGACCGCGCCTACATCACCTTCGAGCAGACCGAAGGTGTGTTTGGTAAGAGTAAGTCGCGACTGACGGGCAATCCCGTTCGGCATGAGTTTGTCGAGCACGCGCGTCTCGCGATCGCAGATCCCGAGGGATTCGAATCGCGCGCACGTACGGTGCTGGTCCTTGGCGGATCGCAAGGCGCCAGGAAGCTGAACGAAGGCGTGCCCCTAGCGTTTGCCCAGGCTGGCCTCGCCAATCGCAACCTCGAGGTCGTGCATCAAACCGGCGAGTCGATGCGCGACGAGGTCGAGGCCACTTATCGGGAGCTTGGCATCCGAGCGAGAGTCGTGACGTTCATCGATGACATCGCGCGTGCCTACTCAAACGCCGCTTTGGTCGTGGCTCGGGCCGGCGCCACCACCTTGGCCGAGCTCTGCGCGATAGGCCGTCCATCGATTCTCATTCCATTCCCATTCGCCGCCGATGACCACCAAGCCAAGAACGCGAAGGCGCTCGAGGATCAGGGTGCGTCGATCTGCATTCGAGAATCGGAGCTCGAGGTGGAGGCGTTGGGCGACCTCATCGGTGGCTTGTTGGATGACCCTGCCAAGCGTCAGACCATGGCCCGCGCCGCGCGCGATCACGGCAGGCCCGATGCTGCGGCTGCCATCGTCGACGACATGATGGGCTGGCTCGGTGGTGCGGAACCCCTGGGCGAAACCACGGCGGCGCCCGAAAGTGAGCCGCCTTCGGGCGTGCACTACAGGGGCCTCGCCACGGCGCCCATGTTGAGGCTCGGCTGTCCCGAATCGGCCCTGCGCCCCGCGACCCGTCGGCCACGTCGCCCGGTTGTCGTCGATGGAGCCGTGTGGGAGTAAGCGTCCATGTTTCGCGGCAGAATTCGGTCAATTCATTTCGTAGGCGTCGGTGGCGTCGGGATGAGCGGCATTGCGGAGGTGCTCCTAGACTCGGGCTTCGACGTGAGCGGGTCGGACCTCCGCGACAATGAGTACACGAGGCGCCTGGCTGAAAAAGGTGCGAAGATCCACGTGGGCCACACGGCCGAGCAGGTCACTGATGCCGACGTCGTCGTCTTCTCGTCGGCGGTCCCACCAACCAATCCCGAGTTGGTCGCAGCGCGTAGGGCAGGGGTGCCCGTGATTCCTCGGGCGGAGATGCTCGGTGAGCTGATGAGGCTCAAGGACGGCATCGCGATTGCCGGCTCCCACGGCAAGACCACCACGACATCCTTAGTCGCGACGGTTCTGCGCGGAGCGGGGTTGGATCCGACGGTCATCATCGGAGGCAAGCTCAACGCTCTCGGCTCCGGCGCGGCCATGGGCGCCGGGGACCTGCTCGTGGCGGAGGCCGATGAGTCCGATGGCTCCTTTCTCCATCTCATCCCTTCGATCGCGGTGATCACGAACATTGATGCGGAGCACCTCGACCACTACGGAAGCCTCGACGCGGTGAAGGAAGCCTTCGTCGGTTTCGCGAATCGCGTTCCGTTCTACGGACTGGTCGTTGCCTGTCTCGATCACCCAAACGTGCAGGACGTCTTGCCGAGGCTCGACAAGCGCATCGTGACGTACGGCTTTTCGGCGCAGTCGGACTATCGAGCGCGCAACCCCGTATTTTCCGGTCTGTCCGTGGGCTTCGATGTCGAGCATCACGGCAAAAGCTTGGGTCAGTTCGAAGTTCGGATGCCAGGTATCCACAACGTGCTGAATGCGCTCGCGACCATTGCTGTCGCGGACGAGTTGCGGGTTGACCACGATCAGGTTCGCTCGGCACTGCGGAGCTTCGAAGGTGTGCAACGGCGGTTCTCCATCGTCGGCGAGGAGGCCGGTGTCACGGTGGTCGACGACTACGGACACCACCCGGCCGAGGTTGAAGTCACCCTCGAGGCCGCGCAGCGAGCTTACGGCGCCCGCATCGTCGTCGCCTTTCAGCCGCATCGATATACGCGAACACGAGACCTGTTCGACGAGCTTACGAGAGCCTTCAATCGGGCCGATGTCCTATTCTTGACGGACGTCTACCCCGCGGGCGAAAAACCAATCGAGGGGGCCGACGCGCGTCGACTCGCTGAAGCGATTCGCGCGCATGGTCATCGGGACGTGACGTTGGTGGAAGACCGGAAGGATTTAGCCGAAGCGATTGGCGCACGAACTCGCCCAGGCGATGTCGTGATCACGCTCGGGGCCGGGGACATCACGCACACGGGTCCTGAGCTCCTCGAGGTGCTCCGCCGATGAACCGCCGAAGGGCCCCATCGGCAGCCCGGAAGAAACCGGCGCACAAGAAGCCAATTCAAAGGAAGCCGCCGGAGAAGAAGCAAGCCCGCAAGCGGCCGGCTCGTAAGAATACGACAGCCAAGAAGGCTGCCTCGAGGAAATCGACCCGGAAGGCAGCTCCGACGCCGAAGCTTCGTAAGAAGGTGACTAGGAAGGCTTCCCCGGCTGACCGCGCCCAGAATCGGCGAAGGCCCGTCCCGAAGAAGCCACGGCGCGCCGAGGCGAAGAAGAGTTGGCGTGAACGGGCCGCAGGTGTCCAAGCGAGCCTGGGCGGCTGGATGATTCGCCGCCGGGCTTCGATTCGCCGTGGAGGGCAGGTCGCCCTGTTGGGCGTGGCCGTGGCCGCTTTGTCCTGGCTCGGAGACCGCACCGTCCGCTATGCGCACGGGGCCGATGCGTTCGCAATTCGCGAGATCATCATCGAGGGGAACCATCAGGTCGAGGACATCGATGTCCGTCGGGCCGCCCGGCTCCACTTAGGCTCAAACATATTCGAGATTTCGACTGAAGATGCTCGGAATCATTTGCTTCAGCATCCCTGGATCGAAGAGGCAAGCGTGGTTCGGAAGCTTCCCGGGCGTGTTCGACTCGAAATCGTTGAGCGCGAGCCAGTCGCATTGGTTGCGTTGGATCAGCTGTATCTGGTGAGCGAGGAGGGCGCCGTCTTCAAGCGCCTCGGTGTCGACGACCCTGTGAATTTTCCGGTCATCACCGGCATCGCATCGGAGCGGTTCTACGACGACTTCGACTACCGTACCGCGATTCTCCTTCGTTCGATGGCGCTCCTCCGAGACTACGAGGGAGCGGGCCTCTCAGAGCGGGAGCCTGTGTCGGAAATTCATTTCGAAGGCGCCAACGGAATTGAGCTCTTCGTCGGTAACGACGGCATGAATGTGCGCCTAGGCAATGGCCAACACCGTCAAAAGCTCCGACGCTTCCGACAAGTCCTCGAGCGACTTGCCCTAGAGAAAACGCGACCTTCCTACGTATACCTCGACAACGTTCGAAGTCCTGAGCGCGTGACTGTCCGCCTGCCCTGACCGAAAAGGGGACAGTCCCCTTCTTAGAAGGGTTAATTCTTGATGAAGAAAAAGTGCGTTTCAGCCCTTTTTTTTCTGCACGAAAGTTGTCTCGCCAAAACGCGTTTGTGTATGGGTCAGAGAGAGGCGAGGGATGGCGGAAAACGAGATCATTGCGGGGTTGGATCTGGGAACGACGAAGGTCTGCGCGATTGTGGCGGAGCAGTCGGAAGAAGGCCTAGACATCATTGGGATAGGCTCCGTTCCTTCAAAGGGTTTGAAGAAAGGCGTGGTGGTCAACATCGAGTCGACCGTCCAGGCGATTCGCGCCGCGGTCGAGCAAGCCGAGACGATGGCCGGCGTCGAGATCAACGCGGTGTACGCCGGGATCGCCGGAAGCCATGTGCGCGGTATGAACCAAGACGGGGTCGCTGCCATCGCCAACCGCGAGGTGGCTGCCGAAGACGTCATGCGCGTGCTCGAGCAGGCTAAAGCCGTGCCACTGCCCGGCGACCGCCAAGTGCTTCACGTACTTCCGCAGGAGTACATCGTCGACGAACAAGACGGCATCAAAGAGCCGGTTGGCATGGCTGGTGTCCGCCTCGAGGCGCGCGTGCACATGGTGACCGCTGCATCGACGAGTGTCGCAAACGTCACCAAGTGTGCCGAGCGTTGCGGGCTGTTCGTCGAAGAGGTCGTGTTGCAGCCACTCGCAAGCGCACATGCAGTCCTGAGCGGCGACGAGCGAGAGATCGGTGGCGTGCTCATCGACGTCGGTGGCGGTACATCGGACATCATCATTTACGTCGATGGCGCGGTCGTACACACGAGCTCGATTCCCATCGGCGGAATCAATCTTACGAACGACATCGCCACGGGCCTTCGCACTCCGATGGCCGAAGCCGAGCGCATCAAGATCAAGTACGGTTGCGCTGCATCGCGCATGGTCGACGACGACGAGACGATCGACGTGCCTTCAGTCGGCGGCAGGCCCCCGCGCTCGCTGCCTCGCCGAGTGCTCTGCGACATCATCGAGCCCAGGGTAGAAGAAATCTTTGCCGCATGTCGTCACGTCATTGCCGAGACCGGCTATATGGACATGTTGGCTTCTGGGGCGATCGTCACTGGCGGAACGACGCTCTTAGATGGATTGCCAGAGCTTGCCGAGGAAGTGCTTGGACTACCGGTACGTCGTGGTGCGCCCACGGGAATCGGTGGATTGATCGACGTCGTGAAGAGCCCGTCCTACGCAACCGGCGTCGGATTGGTGAAGCACGGAGCGCAGCAACTAGCAGGAACATCCGTGCCGGAACGCACAGTCGAAGTGGCCGCAAGTCATGGACTCAGTCGCAAGTTGGGCGCGTGGTTTAGAGAAGTTTTTTAGGAGGAATCGATGGCTATCTCGATCGAGTTTGCGGACGACGCAGAGCTTCAGGCACGTATCAAAGTCGTGGGCGTTGGTGGCAGCGGTGGCAACGCGCTCAACACGATGATTCAAGGCGGGCTCGAAGGCGTCGAGTTCATTGCAGCCAACACCGACGCGCAAGCGTTGGACCGCAGCCTTGCCCCGGTGAAGATCCAGCTTGGCCCGCAGCTCACCCGCGGTCTTGGCGCGGGCGGCAACCCCGACGTTGGCCGAAAGGCGGCGCTCGAAGACGTGCAGCGTTTGTCCGAGGCGTTGGAAGGCGCGGATATGGTGTTCATCACCGCAGGAATGGGTGGCGGGACCGGAACGGGTGCTGCGCCGATCATCTCCCAGGTGGCACAGGATCAGGGTGCGCTGACGGTCGGCGTCGTGACTAGGCCATTCCTCTTCGAGGGACGCAAGCGCGCAAAGAACGCCGAGCGCGGTATTCAAGAACTGATCGACACGATCGACAGCATCATCACGATTCCAAACCAGCGCCTCATGGCGCTCGGCGACGACGATATCACGATGCTCGACGCCTTTGCGCGCGCGGACGACGTGCTCCTCCAGGCGGTCCAGGGCATCAGCGATCTCATCATCAACGCCGGCATGATCAACGTCGACTTCGCGGACGTGAAGACGATCATGGCGAGCAACGGCCGCGCGCTGATGGGAACGGGCATTGCTAAGGGAGACCGCCGCGCGCTCGAGGCGGCGGAGATGGCGATCAACTCGCCACTCCTCGACGAGGTGTCGGTGCAGGGCGCGACTGGTATCCTGATCAACTTCACTGCTGGCCCCGACATCAAGCTCCGAGAGATCAACGAAGCCGCCGGCCTGGTGCAGCAGGCGGCGCACGAGGACGCCGAGATCATCTTCGGCGTCGTCACAGACGCGGCGCTTGCGGACACCGTGAAGGTCACGGTCATTGCCACGGGCTTCGAGTGCGCCGCACATGCCCCGATCCCGCTTGGCCTTCATCAGGCGATTTCGAGCAATCAGAGCTCAAACGGCGCTTCAAACAACAGGGCTATGCGAGCTGCACCGGTTCGGGCCGAAGATTTCTCCTCGACGCTCGAGGGGGTGCCGGCCGCCGTCCCGCAGACAACTGGGACGAGGGCCTTCGGAGCCAGCGCGCTTCACGATGAGGCGGTTCTCGACATCCCGGCCTACCTGCGTCGCGGCACCCGCGGTGTGGAGTGAGCTAAGAGTTATTTCATACACTTAGCTTGAAGCCCGGCACCGTCCGGGCTTTTCACTTTGTGGGCGCTCTCCGGAAGCCGGAGCGGGGCTGGGTAAACATTGGGTAACATTGACCCTAGGGACTTTGCATCCCGGGGCAGACCGGTTAGTTTGCTGGCCAGAGGGGCTGTGGACTCAGTTCAAATCTCACCCCTCTGGCTTAAAGAGTTAGTTTCTGTTACGTTTTGGATAGGTTGTTGGTGAAGAAGAGTGTTCAGGTGGGTTTGAGTGTCCGCCGCAGGTGTCCCTGCTTTGGGGTTCTGTGCTTCCTGTGCGCATTCATGGCCTCCCTTTTCGGCACCAAGAGCATTTCGGCTGACACCCCTCCCACGGCGATCAGGACGGCACCCCTGGCGGTGCCCGCCACGGTGCTCGGCGTCACGAACCCGTATCTCGTTGCTGCAGCGATGAAGAGGCCGGAGGCTCGCGGCTTCACCCTGTCACGAGACATCCGCGACCTCGCTGTGCGATTTGAGAAGCTTGCACGCTACGGCGTTGACTTGAATCAACGTAAGGCGATGCACACAGAGAAGCTTCAGCTTCGCGTGAACACCCGAACCAATGGCGTCGGCGGCATCCTCCAGATCTGTTACCGCAGGTAATCAGCGCCACCCCGTAAAGTCGATGCTGCGCATCGCCCACGGGGCTAGGCCCCAGTGCCCGTGATAGGGTGGGCCGCTCATGGGGCGCCCTCGGCATCACATTGTTCTGGTCCCCGGATTGTTCGGCTTCGCCCGTCTCGGGGGCTTCGACTATTTCACGCACGTTGAAGAGGCCCTCGCGAGCCGCTTCCTGCAGCATGGCGCCGACTGCGAGTTCGTGTTGGTGTCTTCGCCGCCCACCGGTTCGATCGTGCACCGGACGCAGGTGCTCATGGATGCCGTTCAGCGGGCCTGCTCGGACGATGCGGGTGCCATCCATCTCGTCGGACACTCGACCGGTGGATTGGATGCGCGGCTTCTGGCGTCGCCGACGGCTCGACCCGATCTCCCCGACTGGTTCGATCGCGTCCGAACCGTGACAAGTATTTCTACTCCGCACTACGGGACGCCCCTCGCGTATTTCTTCACGACGATGGCAGGCACTCGGCTCTTGGAGGCCCTGTCGCTTCTCACCTACATGACGCTTCGCGCCGGTGGACCACCGCTCACCATCTTGACTCCCGTGATCGCCTCCTTAGGCAGGCTGGACCAGGCCCTCGGGATCGAGATCAAAGCTCTCGATAGGGCGATCGATCTGCTTCTCAGTTTTTTGGGGGAGGAGGGCCAGACGGAAGTTCGCGAGTGGTTTGATGGGATCCGCTACGATCAGGGTGCGATCATTCAACTCACGCCAGAGTCGATGGACATCTTCAATGCTGGCGTCGAGAACAATCCAAAGGTTCGATACGGATGCGTAGCCACCCGGATGCCGCCACCTGGACCGATGCGGTTGCTAAAGAACCTGCGGTCTCCGATCAACGCGCTCTCCGCCGCGGTCTTCTCGACGCTCTACGTTGGCGCGGGTCGCACATCGAAGGTCTATCCCCCTCCGAGCCCAACACCCGAGGTCCGCGAGTACCTGGAAAAGAAGCTCGACCTCAAGCTCAACAACAGCCTCAACGACGGCCTCGTCCCGACTATGAGCATGATTTGGGGCGATATCTTATGGGCGGGGACCGCGGACCATCTGGACGTCTTGGGCCACTTCCACGGTGACCGCGACTCATCGCACACCGATTGGCTGGTGAGTGGGGCCGGGTTTCGCGAGGCGGACTTCGACGAGGCGATGGACGCGGTGGCAGAGTTTCAGTTGCAGCGGCAGTGACAGCGGCAGTGTCAGAGGCAGCGACAGCGACAGCGACAGCGTCAGTGTCCGGGATCAGTTGTCCAGGCCGTATTCTTCCCGGTGCGCCTCCAAGTACTCGATGTAGTACTCCGCTGGCTGCTGGGCTGCGACTTCGCCCGCTTCCGCCGCGGCTGTGAGTTGTTTCATCAAGTCGCCGAGGCGCTTCGAAGGTGGGACGTCGAACGCGTTCATGATCACCGTGCCCAAGCCCTTGGGCAGCGGTGCGACCTTGTCGTCCTCTTCCTGCAGGTCGCGGATTCGCTTGGCGAGCAAGCTGATCTGACGGACTCCTCGGCGACGCTTTTCCGGGCGCTTGGTGGTGATGTCCGCGCGGCTCAGGTCGAGCAGGTCGCGGAGGCCGCCGGTCATTTGCTTGTAGAAGCGGCGGACGGCGGCGTCGGTCCAGTCCTCGTCGTATTGGGCAGCGCGGAGGTGGTGGAGGATGAGGAAATCGATGCGCTCGCGCTGGGCGCCTTCGAAGCCGAGGCGGTCGGCGACGCGTTTCCGAAACATTGAGGCGCCCACTTCGGCGTGACCGTGAAACGTCACAGTGCCGCTGTCGTCGATGTGACGCGTTTTGGGTTTGCCTATGTCGTGGAGCAGCGCGCCCCACCGAACCTCGAGTCGCGGGACCGACTGTTTCACGACCTGCTTGGTGTGGATCCAAACGTCTTTGTGGCGCCACTCGTTGTCACCGAAGCCGACCATCGCCGCGACCTCCGGGAGCCATGCGTCGAGACAGCCCACGGACTCGATCGCGTCGAGCCCTGGTTCCGGATGCTTTGACGTGAGCAGACGATCCATCTGCGCGCGGAACACGACCTGCGGGACCGAACGCCACTCCGCGGGGCTGGGGCGCTCGGGCTCTTGGTCCAGCAGCGCCGGGTCCCCGGTCACGTCAGCCGCCCAGACCAACGCTTCAATGGCCCGGCGGGGCGTCACCTCTCGTCTGCTTACCACCGACATCGTTCAGCCTAGTATATCGCCGAGCGCCTCGACGAGGCGCCCATTCTCCTCGGGGGTGCCGATCGTGATCCGAATGCAGGTGCGGAGCCGCGGGTCGCCGCTCGAAAACTGGCGCACGGCGATTTCGCGCTCCAGGAGGGCCCTGCACAGCTCTCGGACGTCGCCCGCGTACTGCACGAGCAGGAAGTTCGCGTCGCTCGGGAAGCACCGGAGCGCTTCGTGCCGGTCGAGCTCGGTCGCCAGGCGTTCGCGCTCGGCGACGATGCTCGTGATGTGCTCTTCGAGCACCGGGGCGAGGTCGGTCAGCGCGAGCGTCGCGATCTCCTGCGAGGCCGTGTTGAGGTTGAACGGCTGACGAACCTTCTCGAGCTCCGGAGCCAGAGCCTCATCGATGCGCAGCCAGCCGACTCGAATGCCGGCAAAACCAATTTTGGACAGGGTTCCCATCAATGCGCACTGTGGGTGTTGCTCCGCGAATGTGGCAAACGACTGCTCGGAGTACGCGCCGTAGGCTTCGTCGACGACGTGCAAGGTGTCAGGGAAAGATTTGACGAGTCTTTCGATCTTGTCGCGTGAAAAACAATTGCCCGTCGGATTGTTTGGGCTGGCGTAATAGACGACGTTAGGCTTCGTTCGCCGGAGCGTCTCGGCCATCGCATCGGCGTCGAGATCCCACTCTCCGTCGAGGGGCACGGCCACCGGTGTCCAGCCGTGCGCGCGACTTGTCATGCCGTACATCACGAAGGTTGGTGCCGGGAACACGACCACGGGGCGTTCGGCGCCCTTCCTCGGTCGAGACATCGCCGTCGCCAGCAACGAGATGAGCTCGTCCGATCCAGCGCCGAGCACGTACTCATTCGCGCTTCCGCCGAGTCCACGAGCGAGCGCATCACGCAGTTTAGTCGCTCGCCCGTCAGGATAGCGATGCAGCTCGCTGGTGTGCAGCACAGCCGCGATTCGCGCGCGTGCTTCCGGAGGTAGGGGCCAAGGGCTCTCGTTCGCGTCGAGCTTCACCGCCGGCGGCGCAGGGGGCACCCGGTACGCCGACAGCTCATCGAGCTCGGGCCGAAACAGCGCTGTGAGGGATTCTATCGACATGCGGACTCACCGGTCGGGCGGGGTCATTGCACGCCGCGGGTCGGTGTAAAGCGGCCGCCCGGATTCAGTGCAGAACGTGATCAGCCTGCTGTCGCGCCTCTTCGAGAGCGAGGCCGATGGCGCGTGCGTCCTTCGCGTCCGGGCGGGCCTCCAGATAGGCGGCCAGGTCCTCCGAGGCGGCGCCGTAAGTGCGGAGGGCGTGGGCGAGCAAACCTCGGTCGCGGCGGTGCTCCGGGGCCTGGGTCAGCTCGACCAGGTGGTCGCATGCGAGCATCGCCCGCGCATAGTCGCCTTGGCGGCGGTGCGCGTTCTTCAGATTCGCCAACATGCGAATCGTCATCGTGACGCAGTCCACCGGCTCTAGGTAACTCGGATGCAGCGTCATCTCCGCGCCGAGAAACCGTGCGGCAAGCTTGCGTAAGCCGCGACCATCGAGCAGCTCACCACCGTGGAACGGGTCTTGATAGACGCCTTCCTGCCCACCGACGCGAACCAAGAAGTGACCGGGGAACCCGACGCCTTCGACTTTCATGCCCGCGCGCTCACCGACCGCCATCGTGAGTACCGACAGCGAAATCGGAATCCCCTTGCGACGGATCATCACCTTGTCGAGGTAGCTGTTGTGCGGGTTGTGGTAGCCGTCGCGCTCTCCCTCGAAGCCGAGCTCCTCGAAGAGCAGCTCGGCGAGGATTCGTCCGTCGCGCTCCGGCGTCGAGCGAAGGCCGCGTCGGATCAATACTTCGGCGCCGAGGCCATCGAGGCCACGCCGCATCGCGTGCTCGTCCATCAGCGGGTTGGCTTCCTTTGCGATGAGGATGGCGACGTCCTCGACCCGTACGTTGGGACGTTGCAACACCGACACCAAGAGATCTACGCTCGCCACTGTTCTAACCTTGCGTTGCAGTAGACTGACTCATCGAGCACTGATGTCGAGCCGAGCAGTGTGCTACACCCACCATGATCGCAAGGCTATGTGTTGTTCCTGTGCTTGGCGAATTTCTGCACACATGGGAGCACGGCCCTCACTACTGGGCCTATGCGCTCGGGGTTGCCGCCGCTGCGATCGAGTACGTTTTCCCGCCAGTCCCGGGGGATACCGTTGTGCTCTTTGCAGTTGCGTTAGCCGTTCGCGCGGAATTGCATTGGGTGTTGGTGTACGTCGCGATGACGCTCGGCGCGCTCTTGGGAGGACTTGCGGCGTGGGGGGTCGGTTTCTGGCTTGCGAACCACGAAGACAGTTGGCCGTCGTTCTTGAGAACACCGGGTGCGACGCGCGCTCTCGACGCAGTGCGTCGAGGTTACGAGCAGCACGGTGCGATGTACCTCGCCGTCAATCGGTTCCTGCCGGCTCTGCGGGCCTTCTTCTTCGTCGGTGCCGGCCTGTCCCGGATGAGTGTTGCTCGGGTGATCATCTTTGGCGGGATCTCCGCGGCGCTGTGGAACGCCATTCTGATGGGAGTCGGCTACGTTCTCGGCAACAACTGGGAGATGCTGCGTGACGTGGCCGAACGCTACACCGCGGCGACGTTGATCCTCATCGTCCTTGCGGTGGTCACCATCGTCGGCCGCTTCCTTTGGGACAGCAGACGCGCCTAGCGCTTGCGGCTCTCGACGGGCATGTCGGCCTTCACCATCGCGCGCACGAGCTCACGGTTCATCCGCGCGATCCAACGGAGGCTCACGCCCTTTGGACAAGCGGCTTCGCACTCGCCGTGGTTGGTGCAGCCGCCGAAGCCTTCGGCGTCCATCTGCGCGACCATCTTGCGGGCGCGGTCCTGCCGTTCGGCTTGCCCCTGGGGCAGCAACGATAGGTGAGAGATCTTCGCTGCGGTGAAGAGGCTGGCCGATGCATTTGGGCAAGCAGCTACGCAAGCGCCGCAACCGATACACTCTGCTGCGTCCATCGCCATGTCAGCGATCTCTTTGGCGACCGGCAGCTCGTTGGCCTCCGATGCGCTTCCCGTGCGAATCGAGATGTAGCCCGCAGCCTGGATGATGCGGTCGAACGCCCAGCGGTCGACGACGAGGTCTTTGATGACCGGGAAGCCGTGCGCACGCCACGGCTCGAGCCAAATCGCGTCGCCGTCTTTGAACTGCCGCATGTGGAGCTGACACGTGGTCGTCAGCTTCTGAGGGCCGTGTGCCACTCCGTTGATCACCATCCCGCAGGTGCCGCAGATGCCCTCTCGGCAGTCGTGATCGAACGCGATCGGCGACTTGCCTTTTTCGATCAGCTCCTCGTTCACGACGTCGAGCATTTCGAGGAACGACATGTGCGTCGTGATGTCGTTTGCCTGGTACGTCTCGAAGCGGCCGGAGTCGTTCGGGCCATCTTGGCGCCACACGTGGAGAGTCAGGTTCAGTAATTCTTCGCTCATCGATAGGCCCCTTACTTGTAGCTCCGCTTGGTGGGCTTGACGTACTCGAAGGTCAGCGGCTCCTCGTTGAGCCGCGGCTCGCCTGGATTGCCGGTCCACTCCCAGGCCGCCACGTAGCTGAAGTGCTCGTCGTCACGGAGAGCCTCTCCGTTTTCTTGGTACTCCTCGCGGAAGTGGCCGCCGCAACTTTCCTGGCGCTTCAAGGCATCCAGGCACATTAGCTCGCCGAGCTCGAAGAAGTCGGCCACCCGGCCCGCTCGTTCAAGGGTCTGGTTGAGCTCGGCGCCGGTACCCGTGATCTTCACCTCCCGCCAGAACTGATCGCGCAGCTTCGGAATCTCCCGGAGCGCTTCTTCGAGCCCCCCTTTATTGCGCGACATGCCGCACTTGGCCCAGATGATCGCGCCGAGCTGTCGGTGGAAATGCTCCGGCGCGTGCTTGGGGTCTGGCGCGTTCATCAGCTTGCGAACCCGCTCCTCGACGGCTTCAATCGCCTGTCGCACGTCTGCGTGGTCTTCGGCGAGTGGGGGCAGACTCCGAACCTCGCCGAGGTAGTTGCCCACCGTGAAGGGCAGCACGAAGTATCCATCGGCCAAGCCCTGCATCAGCGCCGAGGCGCCGAGGCGATTTGCGCCGTGGTCGGAGAAGTTTGCTTCGCCGCCTGCGAAGAGTCCTGGGATCGTCGTCTGCAGGTTGTAGTCCACCCACAGGCCCCCCATCGTGTAGTGAGTAGCCGGGTAAATGCGCATCGGCGTCTCGTACGGGCTGTCGTTGGTGATGCGCTCGTACATCTCGAAGAGGTTGCCATAACGCTCTCGAATCGTCCGCTCGCCGAGCCGGTTGATCGCCTCGGCGAAGTCGAGGTAGACGCCGCGCCGTTCGCCATCGACCTCCGCACCGACGCCCAAGCCGTCGTTCGTCACGTAGAGCGCGTTGCGTGAAGCCACGTCGCGCGGGACGAGGTTGCCGAACGCAGGGTAGCGCTCCTCGAGGTAGTAGTAGCGATCGGCCTCGGGGATGGCCTCGGGAGGTTTCGTGACGTCTTCCTTCTTGCGCGGGACCCAGACGCGTCCATCGTTACGAAGCGACTCGCTCATCAGCGTTAGCTTCGATTGATAGCTGCCCGCTTGCGGGATGCACGTCGGATGGATCTGCGTGTAACAGGGGTTTGCGAACGCCGCGCCGTGGCGGTGCGTTCGCCAAGCGGCCGTGCAGTTGCAGCCCTTGGCGTTAGTCGAGAGGTAGAAGACGTTGCCGTAACCGCCGGTGCAAAGAACGACCATGTCGGCGATGTGCGGGGTAACCTCACCGGTCGTCAGGCAGCGCGTGACGATACCGCGCGCGCGGCCGTCGTGCTTGATGAGGTCGAGCATCTCCGTCCGCGGAAACATCTCGACCGTGCCGGCCTCGATCTGACGACTGAGTGCCTGGTACGCGCCGAGTAGCAGCTGCTGGCCCGTTTGTCCGCGTGCGTAGAACGTGCGTGACACCTGGGCGCCGCCAAAGGAACGGTTTGCTAGAAGGCCGCCGTATTCACGCGCAAAAGGCACACCCTGCGCGACCGCCTGGTCGATGATCTGCACGCTGAGCTCGGCAAGCCGGAAGACGTTCGACTCCCGCGAGCGGAAGTCGCCGCCCTTCACGGTGTCGTAGAACAGGCGGTAGACGCTGTCGCCGTCGTTTTGGTAGTTCTTTGCGGCGTTGATTCCACCCTGTGCGGCGATGCTGTGCGCACGTCGTGGGCTGTCTTGATAACAGAAGCACTTGACGTTGTAACCCATCTCGCCGAGCGAGGCGGCCGCCGCACCACCGGCAAGCCCGCTACCTACGACGATGACGGTGTACTTGCGGCGATTAGCCGGAGCGACGAGCTTGCCCGCCTCTTTGTGCTTCTCCCAGCGATTCTCGATGGGACCGGTCGGTTCGTTCGATCGAAGTTTCATGACGACCCTTACAGTGTGACGAGCCCTGCGAGCACCGAGATCGGAAACGACAGGTTACCGATCGTGATCGCGGCGGAAATCGCGATGGCTGCATCGCGGCGGTAGGAGTTGTAGCGAGGATGGTTGGCGCCCAGCGTCTGGAACGCGCTGAAGATTCCGTGGAAGATGTGGAAGCCAAGGGCGATGTTGCCCACGATGTACACCCCGGCGATCAACGGTTGCTGAAAGCCTTCGACCACGTTCCGGTACACGTCGCCCGGATGAGCTGGAAGGATCGTGAAGTGCAACAAGTGGTAGACCACGAACAGCAGAAGAATCGGGCCTGACCAGTACATCGTTCGCGCCGCGTAGTCGGTCGCCAGGTCCTTGCGCTTCTCGTAGCGCGAGCCCCGAGCCTTGAGGTTGCGGAGCCACAGCGAGACTGCGGATGAGACGTGTGCGACGAGCGCAAAGAGCAGAACCAAACGCGTCCCCCATACGAGTGGGGGCAAGCTCTGGAGCTTCTCGGCATAACCGTTCATGGCTTCCGGCCCGAGGTACAGGTTCAAGTTGCCCAAGAAGTGGCCGATCGTGAAGCCGACGATGATGAGCCCGGACAAGGCCATGATCACCTTCTTACCGATGGTCGTTTGATGGAGCGTTAAGGCTCGTTGCATGGGTTCTCCTCAGTATCCGGATCCGGCGCGTCAGGCGGCCGATTCATACATCCACCGGCCGGGGCTTGCCACATGGCGGGCGGAAAAAGCAGACGTTTTACGGGTCGGGGGGGTCGTAGTACTCGACGAAATCGCCGCGGAAGGTTTCGAGCACCGTGACGCCGCCTTCCTCACTCACTAGGTAATTCGGCCCAATCGGTACTTTGCCGAGACCGCCCGGCGTATCGACGATCAGCTTCGGGAGCGCGATCCCGCTGACACGTCCTTGAAGGGCTGCCATCAGCTCGACCCCGCGCCGCAGAGGCGTCCGCAGGTGCCCAGTTCCGCCAACTGGGTCCATTTGTAGGAGATAGTAGGGTCGAACACGCGATCGGACCAGGCCTCGAAACAGCGCTTCGAGAGTATTCGGATCATCGTTGACGCCTCGAAGTAAGACGGTTTGGTTCATCACTGGCAAGCCTGCATCCGCAAGGCGCGCGCAGGCTGTGCGTGCCTCGTCGGTGAGCTCTTTCGGGTGATTGAAATGGGTCATCACCCAAGTGGCTTCGTGACTGTCCCGTATGGCATGGCAGAGGTCTTCGGTGATCCGCTGGGGAAGGGTGACTGGCGCCCGCGTTGCCAAGCGTACGTAGCTGACGTGGTCGATCTCGCGAATTCGGCGAAGCAATCGCGCGAGTCGCTCGGTGGACATCAGGCACGGGTCACCACCCGAGACGATGACGTCACGGACTCCGGGGTGGGCTTCGATCCACGCGAACGCCGGCTCGAGCGCGGCCATCGAGCGCGCCCCTCCGCCATCTCCAACGAGCCGGGATCGCGTGCAGAATCGACAATAGACACCGCAGCGATCGGTTGCGAGCAAGAGAACGCGATCCGGGTAGCGCTGAATCAGATGAGGAGCTACTTCGTGAGCCTCTTCACCCAAGGGGTCGCGCAGGTCGCCCTTGACCGCGATCGCCTCTTCGGCTCGGGGGATGCACTGGCGGCGAATCGGGCAGTCCGGATCGGCCGGGTCACAGAGCGCGAGATAGTACGGGGTGATCGAAACCGGCAGCCCGGCGGCCATCGCACGTGCAGCGCCAATCCGCTCCGCATCCGTCAGGGTCAGGGCCTTGTCGAGACCTTGTAAATTCGTGACCGCGTGCTGCGCCTGCCAGCGCCAATCGCTCCAGCTGGATTCGTCACAGCTCGAGGCTTCGCGAAAATTTAGCGGCAGCGCGCGCACGACCTCGAGCTTACTTCGTGTGGACGGGGCGGCAACTCTCCTCGCCCCTGGACACGTCCAAGAAACATTGTCATATGGCAATCTCTGAGCTTGCCTGATGGGCGTTTTGCTCCCACTGACCGAGACGAAAACGGAGAGATTATGGCGACCCTCGATCCCCGCCCCTTCGACGTCGAGTACATCGAGAACCCGACTCAGCCTGAGCTGCGTGAGCTTGCGCTCGCGCACACCCCGTGTGTTCAAAAAACGGTGGTCGGCAGCATCAACAAGGTCTCGCGCAACAAGGCGCGCATGGCCAAATACACCTACATCATCGACACCGAAGATCGATGGAGCCATCAGCTCATAGACCCGGACAAGGCCCGTGGCTTGCTTGAGCGTCAGGCGAAGTACATCGCCGAAAAGGGCAAGCTCATCGCCATCGACGGTTACGTGGGTCTTGGTGACCGCGCGTTCAGCACGACGTGGCTCTACACGCTCGAGGGCGCGAACATCGCCGGCATGCAGCAGATCCTCGCGTTCCCCCGTTCCGAGGTCGAGACCGAGGAGCAGTTAGCCGCGCCGTTCGAGCCGACCTTCCGGCTCTTCTACACGCCGGACCTGAAGCTCGACGACATGCCAGGCGGCCAGGCGATCATCGTCGACATGGACAACTGGACGACGCACGTGATCGGCGCCGACTACTTCGGCGAGTCGAAGAAGGGCATCCTTCGAATGCTCAACCACTGCGTGTACCAAAAGGGCGGACTGGTTTTACACGCGGGCGCCAAGGCAGTCACCAGCGCGGACGGCAGCAAGCTCACCATGACGATCATGGGCCTATCAGGCACCGGAAAAACCACCACTACGTTTTCCAAGCAAGGTGACCTCACCGAACCGATTCAAGACGACATGGTGGCGCTGTGGCCACATGGCGCGCTCTCGATCACCGAGAACGGCTGCTTTGCCAAAACCGACGGTCTGTCGTTCGAGACCGAGCCGGTTCTGTTCACCGCAACCATGGGTCAGGATGCCTGGCTTGAAAACGTGTTCCTCGAGGCCGATGGCTCGCTTCACTTCACCAAGGCCGTCCTCTCCGTCGACGATGTCAGCCGGCTTCGGGACATCCTGATCGCCACCGGCGCGAACACGGAGAACGTTGACAAATACATTGCCGGTGGGGTGCACGTCGACGACGTGGTCAACAGTCACGGTATCCCCGCAGACGGCTGGGATTTCGTCATCTGGACGCAGAACGGTCGCTCGATCGTGCCGATGAGCTCGATTCCCGAAGCCGCAGACCTGCACAACATTCCGCAGGTCAAGTCGATGGGTATCCTCAACCGCGACGAGGGCTACGATGCGGCGATGCCTGGAATCGTTCGCTTCACTTCGCCCGATCAGGCTGCCGGCTACTTCATGCTCGGCGAGACCTCGAAGACCAGCGCAGCCGGCAAGGACCGCGGCAAGACACGTTCGCCATTCACTCAGCCGTTCTTCCCGGCGAAGCACGGGCTTCAGGCGAAACGGTTCGCCGAGCTCGCAGCGACCATGCCGGGCGTCACGATGTGGCTGATGAATACCGGCTACATCGGTGGCGAGGCCAATGATGCCAAAGAGAACAAGGCCCTGAACATCAAGATCCGGCACTCGAGTGCGATGCTCGAGGCGCTG
>PVMK01189170.1_pt1 | contig 129064 bp, 118 predicted proteins | sample 1853481 | NCBI WGS metagenome assembly PVMK01 (sample SAMN08533507, study PRJNA380276) | Marine sediment metagenome, whole genome shotgun sequencing project.
TGGATACAGAAGAAATTATAGGCGAGGCTGCACTAGATAAATACGAATTCTTACGTGATGCTTATCTACAACGCCGGCGTAGTTTGGTACATGATGGCAACCCACCACGTTCTATGGATGATGAATTAGAGGGGCCAGATGAAACGGATCAGGACTTGGCTTCGTCTACCGAGAAGAAGCGTTCTATTGTCATAGAATATATAGATCCAGATCCAGAAGGTTCGGAAAATCTAGGTACATCCACAGATTAACCAGCGGCCCCGTAGGCAGGAAAAAAATTTCCTAGATTTCTGATTTCACTACAGCAGTATTTGCTTCTTATTTGGCTTAGTTCTGATTAAAGAAATGGCGGGGTAGGGCATCAGTGCCATCCCGCCATTTCTTTTATCGTTCTGAATCAAGCACAAATAGAGAACTTGGTGTAGCGTTGTTTTACGTGCCTTAAGCAGTGGGTTTAATATAAAATTAATAGCCAAACTGCGCCTGAATGCTCGCTTTTGGTACAAAGCAGACATTCACAGATTTTCTTTCCAGAAAATTCTTTTTCGCCAAAATTAAAGTCGATGTAGGGGTATGTAGTACCTCTGCAACGGAGGATGGAGTTGTTCCAGACTAGGTGTGCCCCCAAATATGACTTTGTCATGGGACACTGGTGGGACACTCAGAGACAGATAATACAATAAAGGGCGATACACTACAACAAACAGAGTAGATTAAATCGTTGATTGGATTGTTCTAGTTTGTCGCTACGTGTTGTAGGTTGTTGATTACAAGGGGACTCATAATCCCTTGGTCGTTGGTTCGAGTCCAACCAGACCCACCATTCTATTGTATAATCAAAGACATTGGAGGAGTCCAAAATGACTCAGAAAGAAGTCGAGACTGACCCAAAAGTTGAGATGTAAGCATAATGTTCCACAATCTTCTATATCTAAAATCCCTTAGTTGTTGCCTTAGATCTGACTAGATTTATCAAGCCAGATAAACGTTAATTTTTCAAATGTCTGCTTTGTGCCAAAAGCGAACGTTGGATTTCCTTTCAAACCTGCATAGACTATCATTGTCGGATAAGCAACAGAGATAACCAAAAAACTAAGCTTGCGAACCACTAGGTCCCTATGACAGTTAAACATATTTTACTGGGAGAATCATTTTGAAGTTAATACAGCTATCTATTCTGATTTGTTGCATAACACTACTAAATGGATGTGCCAGTATTAGCAAAGGCATCGCTCAAGCGATACTTGAACAAAAGAAAGTAGATACCCGCCGCTGCCAAGTCATGGGCCAACCGTTTCAAGGAATATTTCCTTTGGTAAAAGATTCTACTAGTACGACAAAAGTGCTGATGGTGCATGGCGTAGGCAAACACATGCCAGGTTACTCGACTGAGCTCCTGCTAGGGCTATCAACTAAAATGGGGCTAAATCATGTCAGCAAAGTCACAAAAAAAATTGATCTGATTAAACCGTTCGATGCTACTAAAAAACTTGGCAAACTCAGAGTCAGGCGATTATCCAATGAAGATAACAGTCATGAGCTATTATTTTACGAATTGACCTGGTCAGAAATAACTGACCATGAGAAGGAAGTACTGGCTTATGATAATTCAGGTGACCATTCTTTTCGTCGAACTGCCATAAACGAAGCGTTAAAGAAATTTGCTAACGATACTATTCCTGACCAGATGATTTATCTGGGGAACGATAGGGAAGACATACTTCTTTCTTTTTCGAAGGCATTTTGCTGGATGATTTCTGCAGCAGAGTGGGATGACTTGCCCGAAACCTCAAAGCTAGCATGTATGCCATCAAAACTTTCAATTGAGAATATGCGAAATGATCATTATGCAATTATTGCTCATAGCCTTGGCAGCAGAATAGCCATTGATGGTTTACAGCGCAGCGCTAGATTGTTTGGTGACAAGCAGAATGGAAAAAGAAAAGCGTGGGGTCTTGCCGACGAATTTGTTCAAGCATTTAAAGAAAACCATATTCCTATTTTTATGCTCGCTAATCAATTGCCGTTGTTTCAGCTTGGCCAGAATTTACCTGAAGTTACAGGTCAACGGGACGCTTATTGCCGTGCAGATGGCGAGCATTATGATTCACGTTTTCTCAGTGAAACTGACATCATTGCTTTCAGTGATCCTAATGACATGCTTAGTTATTCAATACCCCATGGATTTTCTGACCGTTATATAGATTCAAGACTATGTGCTAAAACAACCAATATCAATATCAACGTTGCCAGAGTTGTCGATATATTTGGCATAAAAATAGCCAGTCCGCTTGAAGCACACAGTGGTTATCATACTGACGAGCGTGTTATTGCTATGATAGTTAATGGAATAGACAATGAAAATACATCACAGATCGTTAAGGAGCGTTGTACAACTATGATAACTACAGACTAAGGAGTCGTCTGCAAATAACTTGAATATCTCGCACATCCACTTAATTCAAACGTTGATATTCTGAACATCCGCTTTGACTCAAAAGTAGACATTCGAAGATTTTATTTTTAGAAATTTTTTTCCGAAATTAAAGTCGATGTAAGGGTATGCAGTACTTCCAACACGAGAGGATAAGCAAGACCGACACTAGGTGTATCCCTATTTACTTTAACTGAATGTCGTAAATCTTTATACTTTGGATTTAAATCTTACCAGGCTTATTAGTTAAAAGTATCTCATGCGCTCAATAATCATCTTGTTGGTCACATTGCTTCTTGCTGGCTGCGTCGGGCCACCGGCATTGCACAAATCGGTGCTCGGTTATGACCATACGACCAACCAACTGGAGCAGGAAATTCTGTTGCTCAATATCGCCCGTTTAAGCCATGAGAACCCAGTCCACTTCACTGTGACCGGGAGCATCGCCGCCACCTTTGACTTTACCACCAGTGCCAATTTTGGTGGCAGCATAGTGACTTCGCCGGGGAATAATATCTTCGACTTCGGCATGTCTGCCAGTGCTTCGGAAAATCCCCACCTTAAGTATCGTTCCGATCAGCGGTGAAGACTTCACAAAACGTGTCATTACACCCTTTTCTGAGAATTCCTTCGCAAAACTCGGTTACCAGGATCTGTCCATCGCGATCATTACGCGCTTGATGGCTAGTTCGATCCAGATCGAGGACAGAAAGGCTAATCGTGTAGGGTTAATGAGAAATAACGCCAAGCACCCTGAAGAATACGCGGAGTTCCGGCGCTTCGTTATGCACCTGGAATCACTGCAGATGGAAGACCAGTTGTTCGTAAACAATATGATTTTCGATAAGGTCTTATTGGATAGCGTCAAGGAGCCGTGGGACAAAGACACTATCGACCTGGCGAACGCGGCCGATAGTGGATTGCGTTGGCGGCACAACGACGATGGCACCTATACGGTGATGAAGCGAACGAAGGGGCGGGTTCTGGTCAGCAACTATGATTCGCGCTTACTGTCGGACGAAAAACTTTACGCTCTGGACGAAATTGCCAATCACCAGCCCAACAACTATGTGCTGGTGGATATACGCCCGGGCTATCCGGGTGGCGAATTTCCGCTGTTCGGCACAATTAAGCTGCGCAGCTTTTTTCACATTCTCCGGTTTGTGAGTGCCGGGGTTAGGGGGCATCAGCAAGATTTGCTGATGGACATTGCTCCGGACCCTCGAACCCGCGGTAAAATCGAGTACAATCCGCGCCAGACCCTTACCATCAACGTGTCCGATGATGCGCCCTCGGACGACGTGCTATATATTCAATATAAGAACCACTACTATACTGTCGGCGATAGTCGATGGGATCGAACCGCCTTTATGATCCTGAATAGCTTGTTTCAGGCCACGGTCACCGACGTCTCGGATGTAGGGATCCCGATTACGATTTCAAAGTAACGAACTTGGTTTTGCCTTTTGGGTCGAAAAGGGTCATCCATCAATTTTCCTTCTAAAAATATTTTCACCAAAATTGGGGAAAGGAAAGAGGGGGGGTACTACATTGATAGGAGTAAGGTCAGTTCCGCTAGGTGTACCCCTAATTATGACTTTGTCATGGGGCACTAGCGGGGTACTTATAGATAAATAAGCACAAAAAAGGGCGATACACCACAATAAACAGGGAAGATTAATTCATTGATTGAATTGCTTTAGTTTGTTGTCACGTATTGTAGTTTATTGATTATAAGGGACTCATAATCCTTTGGTCGCTGGTTCGAGTCCAACCAGACCCACTAAATAAAACTTTTTTCTATAAATGATTATTCATCCCACAAAGTTGCCGCAGAATATCCTAATTCTGGTGCGTCCCAGAATTTACCAATTATGAGGCGTCCTTTTGCTTCAAGTGCAGCAATTTTTTCCATGTCTTCATCCGATAATGAAATGGTAGCGGAATCAAAGTTTTGTTCTAATCGAGCAGGATTTACTGATTTTGGTATAACGGAAGTGCCCCTTTGAATTGCCCATCGGATAAGTACTTGAGCAGATGAAAAACCATTGGCATTGGCAATTTCCACTATAGTGGGATTCTCTAATAAAATGGGCTCATCAGGATCTTTAAATTGTGGTGGTCGATCAGTAGATCCTAAGGGCGAATAGGCAGTAAGAACAATATTTTCTTTATTGCAAAATTCCAGCATTGCTGGTTGCTGATGAAATGGGTGCAGTTCTATTTGGTTTACCTCTGGTTTTATCTCGCAAGCATCCAAAAGTTTGCTAATTTTTTTTATACTAAAATTTGAAACCCCTATATGTTTGCTTAATCCATCTTTTGTGCATGCTTCCATTGCTTCCCAAGTAGCAGCCGTTGGTGCATCATCAAGTGATAAAAAGTCATTGGCTGATGAAGGAAATTGTACTCCTGGTTTTAAAGCAACTGGCCAGTGAATTAAATATAAATCAAGATAATCTAGCTGAAGGTCTTTGAGTGTTTTTTCCAAGGCCGGCCTAACATCTTTTTTCAAGTGAGCATTGTTCCATAATTTTGAAGTCACCCACAAGGCTTCTCTTTTTACATATCCGGAATCAAAAGCATCGACAAACGCCTGACCTATTTCAGGTTCATTCCCATAAAAAGCAGCACAATCTACATGTCTGTATCCAATTTTTATGGCTTCGTGAATTGCACCATAGACTTCTCCAGGATCGGACTTCCAGGTGCCAAGTCCCAAAGCAGGCATTTCATCGCCATTTCTAAATATAAATTTATCCATTTTTATTAAATATGGTTAATTGTGAAATTCTAATGTATTTCGATTTATTTTTTACGGAAAAACTGGGTTAAATCCGCGGTACTATTTCTTCGCCAAATTCTGTATTATCCAATATTGTAATTGTATATCATAATCTCTTGGTCGTTGGTTCGAGTCCAACCAGACCCACCAATAATGTTAAGCATTTCCAAAGATAAATGCCGTTTTTGTTTTCAGTCACGGAACTAATTTAGCACACTCACATAAAACCCCCGGGGGCTTAATTGTTCATGCCGGCTCGTTCTTAGTTTATACTCAAAATATTCATAAAAACAAAATTACTAGAGGATTAATAATGCTATCTAGATTCCTAAATATATTCCCCCTTATACAAATAAGACAAATCAGCTCAATTACTGTTCTTTTAATTTTGGTTGGCTGTGCCAGTGTGCCGGAGCGACATCCAATCACTTCCGATAACTTAACGGAAGCAACTATTAAAGGTATACCTAATGCAAGGTTTTGGGCAGATGAATGGCCAAAAATTGGGAAGAAAATAATTGACACTTTTACTGACGAGCAGATGCGAGAGCACTTTCCTGCTAGTTATGGAAAACCACATGCCTATATGGCAATCTCTGGAGGTGGATCTAATGGAGCCTTTGGTGCAGGCATGCTTGCCGGTTGGACTGCGTCGGAAACGAGACCGGAGTTTATGATGGTCACTGGTATTAGTACGGGTGCATTAACAGCCCCGTTCGTATTCCTCGGATCGGAATACGATGATACACTCAAAAAACTCTATACCACTACCACAACCAAAGACATTATCGAAGAGAGAAACATAATTTCGGCAATGCTTGGTGATTCTATGGCTGATACAAAGCCATTGAGAAACCTTATTGAGGGATACATTACACCTGAAATTATCGAGGCCATAGCAAAAGAGTATAAACGTGGACGCAGGTTGTTTGTGGGAACCGTGAATCTAGATGCTGGGCGCTCAGTGATCTGGAATATTGGCGAAATTGCTGCGAGTAACAGTCCTCGTAAATTGTCACTGATCCACGATGTACTACAAGCATCTGCAGCAATACCCATAGCCTTTCCGCCGGTTGTGATCGAAGTTGATGTTAATGGCCAATCTTTCGATGAAATGCATGTCGATGGCGGTACTGGATCTCAAGTTTTTGTTTATCCAGCAGCTGTTAATTGGCGGCTGGTTACTAAAAAACTGAAGGTGCAGGGCACCCCAAGAATCTATGTGATAAGAAATTCATTTCTCAATTCTGACCATCAAGGTATGGAACGTAGTATGCTGCCAATTGCATCCCGATCCATTGATTCGCTGATACGGACACAAGGTGTTGGCGACATATTTCAAATTTACGCGTTATGCAAACGCGATGGTAATGATTTCAATCTGGCCTATATTCCATCTGACTTCACCGAGAAGCCAACTGAAGGATTTGATCCTGTGTATATGACCAAATTATACAATTTGGGTTATGAAATGGCTTTGAAAGGATATCCTTGGGACAAAGGACCACCAGGATTTATCGATACTCCTGAAAACTGAGCTATAAAACATGGGGTTATGATAACAAAATGATTAAATTGTTTTAGTTTGTTGCTAAGTGTTGTGGATTGTTGTTTACAAAGGATTCATAATCCCTTGGTCGTTGGTTCAAGTCAACCAGGTCCACCAAATAAAACAAACGTTAATTTTTTAGTGTCTGCTTTGTGCCAGCAGCGGACATTCATATACGTAAAAGTCCGGTGCTAAACCGAGCTTAATACTCCTACTAACATATTTATTACGTATACAGTTTATCCATCAATTCTTCTAGCTTCCTGCCTTCCTCTGTTGGACTGTGGTAGTCGTCAAATCCATGCGTAGCTAACCGTTCTTCACACAAGTCGCTTAGCTCACTCGATATTTCATCAGGAATTGACTTCTTATTTTTTGACGACGCCAGTTTATCAAATAGCTTACGAAGACCTTCTGACAATGGAAGCACTGTCTGCATAAAATGAATGTCTGATTGGTTAAGAGTAGTCATAGATTATTTCCTCCTCCGCAGAAAACACTTTGCCTTTTTCGTTGATATGAAATTTAGTGAACCGATTAGGTTTACCTATATAACGGATTCTTGGAAGAAATACTGAGGGTGTTAAAGCCCTTAAATATCTGCTTTGTGCTAAAAGAGGACGTTCATCTATTCGTCAATATGTATATATCTCCAGAAACAAATAGCTTTGATTAAAGCTATTTACTATTCAGCACCTACGCATAAAGCTCACTTCTCGGGTCTTTTATTTGTTTTTCAGCCTCTTTGAACTTCAAATAAGTCATAATTTTCCTACTCCTTTAAATTCTTTAATGCCTAACTTAGCTCTCAAAATGTTTTATTTTTTCAAGTATATGAAAAAAAACAATAAAAATATATTTCGCAGATATACTATTAAAGTAAGTTTCCATTATCCCGATAAATTAGTAGCGTATTTAATATTGATAATCTTTGATAATTAGGAAGGTCCTAACAGTAGAATTATTAATGAAAAATCAGAACTTAGCATGACCTTATATGCGTCAAAAAAATTGAATAAGTCGGCAAATATATATGACTAATTGAGCAGTTGTGTTTCTTGGTTTTTAAAAGTTTGGGATCTACATACTATTGTATTGACATTCATTGTGAAAACTTATTCCTAGGTACCCTTAGCGTGTCAATTACCGAGCCTAAATGCTGTAAAAATTTACTAACAACTAGAAATCTATGTATTGTGAGAAGAGTTAAATAAATGGGGTCAACGAATGAAATTCTAGCTGGAAATGCCCAATTGCTTAAATCCAGAGCAAGCAAACTTTCTATTGTTGGCATTTGGATTTCAATTGGTGCAATTATTATTGCAACTATTACCACCGGCTATCTTCAGGCTAATGAGATCAGTTTAGAAAGTATAATTGAAGCTCAAAAGAATAACGCTTCACTCTGGCTGCTTAATACGATGCCTTTTGTGTTCGGTTTTTGGGGGCAATATGTTAGTTCGATGATAGCCTTTGAAGCAAGTGCCATGGTGGTTGACCAGACTAATGATTTACGTGCTCAGGCTGCAGCGTTTGAGAAACAGGCCCTGCGTGGCACTACTTACGACACGCTTACTGGATTGCCTAACAGAATATTACTAATTGACCGATTAGAACAAGCAATTAATACTGCATCGTTTGAGAGAAGCAAAATTGCGATCCTGGTCGTGGATATAGACCGCTTCAAAGATATTAATGACACACTCGGTCACAGTACAGGTGATCGCGTCATCAAACAGATTGCCCAGCGCTTACGTAAAATCATTCCAGAACCTAACACCGTAGCGCGACTAGGCGGAGACGAATTTGGAATTATACTTAAAAAATTTGGCACTAAAGAAGATGCTGCCGAGGTGGTTCAGACAATCAAAGAGACTTTGCGAGTTCCCCTGAAACTGGAGGGAGTAAGGCTAGACATTGACGCAAGTATGGGCATCACTTTGTATCCAGAACATGGAAAAGATGCGCAGATTTTACTACAGCGCGCTGATGTCGCCATGTATCAAGCCAAGCAGAAACATTGTGGATTCATCATATATACCACTGCATTAGATAGGTGCAATACACGCCGCCTAACGCTCATGGGAGAGCTTCGCGAGGCAATCATTAATAATGATCTGGTGGCATACTATCAACCCAAGATTGATATTAAAACCGGCAAAATTAAAGAGCTGGAAGCTCTGGTACGATGGAAGCATAAGGTTCATGGTTTGATACCGCCCGATGATTTCATTCCAATGGCGGAACAAACAGGACTCATTAAACAACTTACCCTATGGATACTGCATGAAAGTATGATGCAATGTGCAAAATGGAACGATGAAGGGCTCGAATTGAGTGTTTCAGTGAATCTATCGGCTAATGATTTAATGGATGTAGAGTTTCCTGAAACAATCACTCGGACATTGAATGCTCACAATGTGTCACCCGAGAAGCTGCTATTAGAAATTACTGAAAGTGCTGTCATGTTAGATCCGAGCCGAGCATTGGAAGTCCTAACTAATTTGTCGACTTTGGGAGTACGACTTTCAGTAGATGATTTTGGAACCGGTTATTCGTCTCTGTCCTACCTTAGTAAACTTCCCGTAAATGAGTTGAAAATCGACAAGTCTTTTGTCATGGGCATGGAAAATAACAGCAACAATACTGTAATTGTGCAAGCCACGATTGATCTTGGTCATAATCTTGGGCTTGAAGTAGTTGCTGAAGGTGTAGAGACAGCCTCGTCTATATCCCTTCTACAACCATTAGGTTGTGATACTTTGCAAGGATACTATTTTACCAAACCACTTAGTGCTCAAGAATTTAACACTTGGCGTAGTCAAAACATAGCAACTGGACGTTTACGAAAAAAAGAAGGCCAACTATATATGATGCTTCCTGAAAAGTAACAAAGCTAAGACCTATGTAAAATATTCAAATAAACCCATTCACGACAGATAAAGTTTCGAGTAAAAACTTCGTACTCTATTACATTTCAAAAGCGGACATTCACAGATTCTTCTTCTGGAAAAAGTTTTTCGCCAAAATTGGGCAAGAGGGAGGGGTAGGTGCTACATGGAGGGGGGTGAGTTAGTTCTAGACTAGGGTATGCCACAGCCTAAACTATAAAAGCTGCATGAACACCAATATGTCATAAATAGTATGTACTGCATCTTTAAATATCGCGGTAACTTTATTTGGTGTGTCAACCTGTCTACCGCTAGTCTTTTGTCCACGCATCGTTGCTTCCTCGCATTATCTACATACGTCTATTATAAATCGGCAAGTTAGTAGGAGCTAACTTTACAATTTATGCATGGTAGTCGAAATATTGTTTACTGGTTACATTGGTATACTTGCATTTTTAGTCTAGTTAAAAAACTTAGTATACCGATTTATATCTGGTGAGTTTTTAGTCAACTTGTATCAGTCACCATGCCTTGATGAGATGATAGATAACTAGAATATAACTGGGTACAATGCAGATATTTATTTTGATACTGTTGACTGTTGCTAGCGGTAGTGCGATGGCTGAGTGGGTTCCTGTTGGTGGGAATGACAGATTCACCCTCTACTCCGACCCCACCACCATTAGCAAGTCTGGCAACATGGTAAAAATGTTGCGTCTGACTGACTTCAAGGCGGTGCAGGGAAACATCGGCGAACATTACATGTCAACGAAGAGGCAAGATGAATATGATTGCGTGAGAGAAAGGCGCCGAATAATTTTTGTAGCTGCTCATTCTAAAAAAATGGGAGAAGGTTATGTAGTTATTAGAGTAATAAATAAACTTGACGACTGGAAACCAATCTCGCCCGGCAGCCAAGGTGAAGCAATGTGGGAATTCGCCTGTGGAAATTGATTGGTGAATAGGAGATTAAAATATGAAAAACTTATATTATGCTGCTTTGCTTTTTATTTCATTTAACGTATCGGCTCAATCAAAACTTCCCTCCATGTCAGAACTTCCCCCCAAGCATCCGGTGACTAACAGTACTGATCGTTCAAAGCCTGGCCTTGTGATCGATGGAGACAAGGCTTATCAAACTTATCCGGGAACTAAAACTAGAGACTACAGGAAGCCTGGATATGTTAAAGATAGTAGCGGGATTCTAAGGCCCACTCATCTAGGGACTAACAGTATTGATCGTTCAAAGCCTGGCATTGTGTGGAAAGGAAACAAAGCTTATCTAACTCATCCAGGTACCGACTCACCAGATTACAGCAAGCCTGTATATGTTAGAGATAGTAGCGGGAGCGGGGTTCTAAAGCCTATATCTAAGGACTAACAGCATTGATAAGGTAGAGTAGGGTTGTTCCAAGCTAGGGGTGTTTCCTACCATTAATCTAACTCTCTAAGGTTTTTTATCTTACGATAGCTGTGTTTTATACCTTTTTTATAACCAAAGAAGACTAGTGAAGCTCCCGTCGCATATAAGATAGCAGTGGGAAATATTGCGATAGTTAGAAACCATAGGCCTCTTTTGGCTTTTTCAAGAGTTAAATTTTGCTTGGTAAGTTCTTTTTAAGTGTTATTGAGTTGCCCCTCTCTCTACTAAGCTTTTCACGTTCTTCTATTAATGTAGACCCTGATGGATTGTTCTCTATAAGCCCATCCAAAGGTTTTTTGTGCATCATATCTACCTGTAAGGCTGCCGTGACCAATTCTACTTTTTCAAACATGTCAGTTGTGTAGACAGTCAAGATTGTTACTGCGGTCGCTGGACCAATCATAATTATTAATCCGAACGTAGAATAGAATTTGTAAAAATTGTCAGTAGTAGGCAGGAACAAAACCATAGTTATCAGCCTATAGCATAAATGTTTTCACTTTAACTTCTCTTAAGACTAAATGGATAGATTAATATTTGTATAACGGATAACCGAGGAGAAGCTGAGGGTAGAACTTGCTTCTGAACGTTCACTTAGTGTTAAAAGTCACATTTCTATAAACTCCAAGTGAGGTAAGTCTATTGGTACATTTGTTGGTACATAAAAAACGAATAATCATTGGCACATTGAAAACTAACAGTTTTTAGAGTAGCTTAGAACATGGTTAGTAGTTTGTATAAAAAAACCACCGCTATAAGAATGAATCATCTCATAAGTCAAATTATCGCCGGGTCTTTTTATAAATTCCTTTGCCAGAATTGGAATAAGATAATATGGGTAGGTACTAAATTGATGGGGGTGGGCCAGTTCCGCACTAGTTGTATACTTCTAAGATGATATTGTCATTGGGCACAGCATTACACTCAGAAATTAATAAATACAAAAAGACGATGCGCTACAATACGCTAATTAGATTAATTTGTTGGTTCGAGTTCAACCAGTCCCTCCAATGTAATTAATACTGTGGGTAATTTATCGGCGTGCCATCAGCGCAATTCTTCACAATGAAGGAACAAGTTTATGGTCTGGGTATTTCATTCTAGAGGAATGAGACGATAACCTTCATTTTTGCTGTTCCATGATACGAAAACACCTTTAGCACTCCTTAGTAAAAATGGAATGTCAGAACCTACGGCGCTTTCTGCAATTGGTTTGGCTGGCAACCAGCTCTGCCCCATATCGATCGACTTCATAACCAGAAGTTGCATCTTGGTCCCGTCAAATTCAGTCCACGTTAGGAAAACGCGCTTCCCATCAGCCATGATGTCCGAATGACCGGGCATATTTCCCGGTGTGCCGAACGATAACGGATTTGAAAAATGCCGACCCTGATTGGAAGAATAGGCATAGAATAATCCTTGACGGATGCTGCCTTGTGTAAACCAGGCTATATGAAATCGTTTATTGTCGCTAATAGAAATTGCAGGACCTTGTTCCGGGCAGCCTCTGATCTTCCATTTATCAAAGGTAACGCGCCATGGAAGTGATTCTTCTCCTTTAGGTCGCATTTGGAGAAGACCATGATCACGGATATTGTCTTGATAAATGAAGCGCGTAAATAGAATAGGTTGGTCATCGTTATCAAAAGCTACGGCAATGCGACAACATTCGCACAGAGTGTTTTTTGCTACCCTCTGATTAACAAGATTAGAACTACTCTCGCTGCCAATCATTGTGGAATAGACTGAGAACCCTGGTTTCCTCCAGTCGGTCCGATCACGATCATCAAGCCAGAAAACATAAACCTGACCAGATGGACTCAAGGCAAGTCGTCCTAGATAAGAAATTGCTTCAGGTGCTTTCTTACTCAAAAGAATTGGTATTGAGAAACTACGACCACTATCATTGGATATGCTAAGAAGTTGGCTCGTCGTATGAGCAATTACAGCCGTATAAATAACGAAGATACGACCTGAATGATCTATAACGATGTCAGGACGATTTTGCCTACTTACCTTGATACGTTGTGGTTGTCTATTGATGCGTACAGGTGCACTGAAAGTTTTGCCTAGATCAATTGAATAATCTACATAGATAAACTTTTTTTCTGGCACGATCCGCCACAATCGTTCATCCGGACCAAAAGTAGCAGTAACACGCATACCCCCGCCTTGAGGGTAGTGTGTGTAATCAGCTGTACCACTTTTGAGAGTATCATTATCGCCATAGCTAGCCGTGCTAAATACCATTGAACTGGCTAGCAATATAAAACTGAGTAGCAGATTACTACTTAGGAGGAAGCATCTCAAGAAGTTCTTCTCAGATTTTATACCGTGAATTTGAATGGTGTATTCCATGATTCGACAATCAAGAAGATTCGTCCAGATAGATCTTAAAAAATACAATTACTGTTTATGACTGGTCGTTTTGTTCAAAGGGATCTAATACAACAACGAAGCGAAAAGTAATTCGATAATCTGGATCTGTTTGAAAACCGTTGGTGTCTTTCACTATTGGTGTTCCAATAGATAAGGCGGTATTCCAGTTGCTACCACCAGAATATCTGATTCCCGGTGAGATCCAAACGAGATTGCCCCCCGAATTATGGTCACGCACGCCATGGGTTTCTATGTAGTCTTGCCAGGTACCATTTATTTCCAGAATGCCTGTCCATTGGGATTGATTGCTGGAAGAGAAAAGAGCATCTCTTGCTTCACCAACAAAAGCATAAGAAAGTGCAAAATTATATTCAAAAATATCACCAAGATCGGTACTTCGTGCCCCTGAGGTTGCAACGGTATAGAGAACGCTCGAATCAAGCGAGAACTTTCCCATAGCACGTGTAAAGGAAAGGCCGGCAGATGGATTCCATGAACCACCGCTTGGTTGAGAGTGTACTTCAAATAGTTCACCAGCCTTATCACGTTGGCGAGTGGCGCCAGTTGGGGTTTTAAGGCCCACCACTACTGATAGATGATTTAAATCATCCTCAGAACGGAAGATACGGTATTGACCAAAGAAGGAAACACCTCCAAACCCATCAGGATTGCCCTGGTCATGAAATTCTTCACCATGTTCATGTGCTGTTAGCACATCATCACGTCGCACATAAGAAAATCGAGTGCCCAATGTCAAGTCGTCGGTCACACCAATTGCTGCAAACACTTGTGGGACTGTAAGTGCTTTTGTGCTGTGAATATCACTACGAGGCTCAGTCGCAGCAGCACTACTTATAGCAATTAATTTACCAGCTGAAACATTATCGAATTCTGAAAATTGAGTAATTAGGCCTGTCGCAATCTTACCCTTAGGAAGGGTGATACCTGTTTGCGTAATAATTGGAGACGCAGTGCCAATCCCAAACCCTATTGACCCATGATCAGCCAAAACTGCGTTGCTATACACAACAAACATTGATGCTAAAAAACATTGTAAGAAATACTTTTTCGTTTGATTCATCAATAGCCCCATATCTCTTCGATAAAATAATATAGACACGCCCATTTACTATGGAAGTGCCCTAAAATTAATTCAGATTAATCCTGAGGGGTTATTAAGACACAATTTTAGTAACTTGAGAATGTGGCAAATTGTCGCATGGAACAATCTGCCATACTTCATCCTTGATCTAATCGTTTCAATCTGTTGCAGTTTTATTTTGTTTAAATACATATAAAAACCGCATAGTTCTTGGATTCTCGGTTTGGATCCTGTTGGATCTGCCTATATCTTCACTACATTTTTCAACCTATTTTTTCCATGTTCTCAGTCGCATAAGAGGCTAGGTGGTGAGCTAAAAGCGCGTTGACTTGTAACCATAATACATTCATAATTGATAGTTTCGTTTGGAGGGGTTCCCGAGCGGTCAAAGGGATCAGACTGTAAATCTGACGGCACTGCCTTCGAAGGTTCGAATCCTTCTCCCTCCACCAAATTGGGTGGCTGTAAGGATGAAGGAATAGTAGAGCTATGCATAATGAGTGATGTTTGGAGGGTGATGGCCAGCTCTGCAATCAGTTGACATGGTTGGTTTTTTCTATCTATCTAAATTGATTGCTAGATGCGGGTGTAGCTCAGTGGTAGAGCAGAAGCCTTCCAAGCTTACGACGAGGGTTCGATTCCCTTCACCCGCTCCAGATTTCCCGCTCCAGATTTGAATTTAAGGAACTTTTAGAGGTAGATATTCTCGATTTTGTTGCAATAGTGCTTGCCCATGTAGCTCAGTGGCAGAGCACTCCCTTGGTAAGGGAGAGGTCGCCAGTTCAATCCTGGCCATGGGCTCCATAGGTTTTTCAGTCCACAAACCAGGATACTAAAGGTGCACTAAGAAAAGGAAACAATCATGGCAAAGAGCAAATTTGAGCGCACGAAGCCGCATGTAAACGTAGGCACGATTGGTCATGTAGACCATGGTAAAACTACTTTGACGGCAGCGATTACGATGGTATTGGCAAAGAAATTTGGTGGTGAGGCGAAGAGCTTTGATCAGATTGACTCGGCACCTGAAGAAAAAGCCCGTGGTATTACTATCAATACTTCTCACGTCGAATACGAAACAGAGAAACGTCACTACGCTCATGTTGATTGCCCAGGCCATGCTGACTACGTCAAGAACATGATCACGGGTGCGGCACAAATGGATGGTGCCATTTTGGTTGTATCAGCTGCTGATGGTCCTATGCCGCAGACACGTGAACATATTTTGCTAGCACGCCAGGTAGGCGTACCTTACATTATTGTCTACATGAACAAAGCCGACATGGTTGACGACGCTGAACTACTAGAGTTAGTTGAGATGGAAGTGCGTGAATTGCTGTCCAAATACAATTTTCCTGGTGACAGCACCCCGATCATTGTTGGTTCTGCCCTGAAGGCGCTTGAAGGTGATCAGAGCGACATTGGTGAGCCTTCTATATACAAGCTAGCAGATGCGCTGGATAGTCATATTCCTGATCCGGTACGTGCTTTGGATGGTGCCTTTATCATGCCGGTAGAAGACGTATTTTCTATTTCTGGACGTGGTACTGTCGTCACTGGTCGGGTTGAACGTGGTGTTGTTAAGGTGGGTGAGGAGCTTGAGATTATCGGCTTAAAGCCCACAGCCAAGACTGTTTGTACTGGTGTGGAAATGTTTAGGAAACTACTTGATCAAGGCCAAGCGGGCGACAATGTCGGCGTACTGTTGCGTGGTACCAAACGTGAGGAAGTTGAACGCGGCCAAGTGTTAGCTAAGCCAGGTTCTATTACCCCACATACCAAATTTACTGCTGAGATCTATGTTTTGAGCAAAGAAGAGGGTGGGCGCCATACTCCATTCTTCCAGGGTTATCGCCCGCAGTTTTACTTCCGTACTACTGACGTAACTGGGGCAATTGAGTTGCCAGCAGGTACGGAAATGATAATGCCTGGTGATAATGTTTCGGTAACGGTGAGTTTAATAGCACCGATTGCAATGGAAGAGGGTTTGCGTTTTGCTATTCGTGAGGGCGGTAGAACCGTTGGTGCGGGTGTAGTAGCAAAAATTATTGAGTAACTAATAGGGGGGTAGGAATCAAGTTTAGGGGTTGAAGTTTTGTGTGCTCATAAATTTAGTTTGTTAGAATCTCTAGATTTTTGGCCCTAATTAATTCCTAGTTCATGAAGGAAATTATAGGCCAGTAGCTCAATTGGCAGAGCGTCGGTCTCCAAAACCGAAGGTTGGGGGTTCGATGCCCTCCTGGCCTGCCAAAATAAGGATTTTTATGAAAAGATTAGTTATGTGTTGCCGTGTATCCCTGATGATGGATACTGAGTTCTTAATGTCACGAATACAAGATACTTCAATAGTTCCTCGTGCAAAAACCGCAGTTTACGTAAATCAGTTTCTGCATGACTTTTTTAATATATGAGTATTACGGGCGAAGTGGGATAGAGTGGATAAGATTAAACTCGGGTTCGCGCTTCTGCTAATGGCGGCTGGTATTGCTGGTTTCTATTACTTACGTGATAGCGCCATGGTAATACGCGTGGTATCAGTACTGATGGGCTTTCTTCTGGCAGCTACAGTAGCTTGGTTTACCGTTCAAGGTAAGCAGTTTTACGCATTCAGTAGAGAGGCTTCAGAAGAAACAAAAAAAGTAGTATGGCCAAATAGAAAAGAAACAGTTCAGATGACTGGCCTCGTGTTTGCTTTTGTTGTAGTGATGGCAATATTTTTGTGGATGGTGGATGCTGGTTTATTATTGTCAGTGAAGTACGTGATGGGGCGCGGAGAAGGTGATGGATAAAAAATGGTTTGTAGTTCATGCCTATTCTGGTTTTGAGAAAAAGATACAGCGTACGTTGCAAGAGCGGATCAATCGCGCTGGAATGCAAGATAAATTTGGACAGATACTAGTTCCAGTAGAGGAAGTAGTTGAAATGAAGGGAGGCCAGAAAAACCTCAGTGAACGAAAATTCTTCCCCGGGTATGTGCTGGTAGAGATGGAGATGAGCGACGAAGCATGGCACCTTGTTAATAACACTGCAAAGGTTACAGGTTTTGTCGGAGGCTCAGCCATGAAGCCGACACCTATCAGCGTGAAAGAAGTGCAGAATATTCTCAGGCAGATTCAAGAAGGGGTAGAGAAACCCAGGCCTAAGATACTTTTTGAGACTGGAGAGGCAGTACGAGTTAAGGAGGGTCCTTTTACAGATTTCCATGGTAATGTGGAAGACGTGAATTATGACAAGAGCAAGATAAGAGTATCAGTCTCAATTTTTGGTCGTCCCACCCCAGTGGAGTTGGATTTTAGCCAAGTTGAGAAAGCCTGAAGTATTTGTGAGGCGGAAAGACTTTATTGTTGATTTAGAGGGTTTGTTTACGTTAAATGATGGTCTTGTATTTTTTAACCAAGGTGCGTGCTTTAGGGTTCATATGCGCTTAACAGGAGAATTGTTGTGGCGAAGAAGATAGTCGGTTATATCAAGCTGCAAGTGCCAGCAGGTAAGGCAAATCCCAGCCCACCTATTGGTCCCGCACTTGGTCAGCGCGGCTTGAACATTATGGAGTTTTGTAAAGCATTCAATGCTGCTACCCAGAAAATGGAAGCGGGGCTCCCGGTTCCAGTGGTGATTACCGCTTACGCTGACAAAAGTTTCACGTTCATCATGAAAACCACGCCGGCGGCAGTACTGATTAAGAAAGCGGCGGGTATAACGAAAGGCAGCTCTACTCCAAACAGTAACAAAGTAGGTAAATTGACGCGCAAGCAAGTAGAAGAAATTGCCAAGGTAAAAATACCTGATTTAACTGCTGCTGATACCAATGCAGCAGTTTGCACTATTGCTGGCAGCGCGCGTAGCATGGGCATAGAGGTTGAGGGCTTTTAACATGGCGCATATATCTAAACGTTTTAAAGAGATTTCTGGAAAAGTGGATCACAGTAAGCTTTATTCCCTACTGGATGCCCTTAAGATTATCAAGGAAACGGCTACGGCAAAATTTGATGAATCTGTTGATATAGCTGTCAATCTAGGTATAGATGTAAAAAAGTCAGATCAGACTGTACGTGGTTCGGTGGTGTTGCCAGCCGGGACAGGCAAGACTATGCGTGTAGCTGTATTCGCACAAGGTGAAAAGGCCAAGGATGCTCTTGCAGCTGGCGCTGACATTGTTGGGTTTGAAGACTTAGCAGAACAAATCAAATCGGGTAATATTAATTTCGATTTAGTTATCGCTAGCCCTGATGCCATGCGTATTGTTGGTCAATTGGGGCAGATATTAGGTCCGCGCGGATTGATGCCCAATCCTAAAGTAGGAACAGTGACACCAGATGTTGTGGGCGCAGTCAAAAATGCAAAAGCAGGCCAGGTTCAATATCGTGCAGATAAGGCTGGAATTGTTCAATGTACTATTGGTCGTGCATCGTTTAGTTTGGATGAGCTGAAACAGAACACGCTGGCGCTGGTGGAAGCGCTTAACAAATCGAAGCCAGTCGCATCCAAAGGTATCTATCTGATAAAGATGGCGGTATCCAGCACCATGGGTATTGGGGTACGGGTTGACCAGGCAAGTTTGACATTGTAAAAATTTTTAGAGGGATTTGTAAGGCTTTGGGCTGCCGGGTGAGCGTATTTGGTCAATCCGGTGGGTTATCAAAGACCGTTGGGGTTTTCAGGTTTCAGAAAACATGGCAGCCATTGTTTTATCATGTTATCAACAGTCACTTGAGAGCTTAATTGCGAGATAGGGATGGGGTTTTTAAATAGGTGTATAGGCTATTCACCTCTAATTTTTGATCATCCATTATTTTTAGCGCCCAGCGTAGATGGCGTATCCGAAAAAACAGGAATTGGTTTATCTCCTGATCAAAGGTCGCCGGTTTGCGGTATTGGGATGGGGTTACGAGATTGTTCTCGACACCAGAAACTCAACGCCGAATATAACTGATGGAGAATGTACCTTGAGTCTTAATCTTGAAGGGAAAAAAGCAGTAGTCGCAGAGGTCAGTACTCAGTTAGCAAAGGCCAAGGCTATTATTATTGCAGAGTATAGAGGCCTAGAGGTTGGACACATGACACAGTTGCGGACAAAGGCGCGCCAGTCAGGGGTCTATTTCCGTGTGATCAAGAACTCACTTGCACGACGTGTAGTTGCAGACACACCATTTGCTGAGCTTTCTAAGCACATGGTGGGCCCACTCGCCTATAGCATTGGAAGTGATCCGGTAGCAGCAGCAAAAGTGCTGCATGAGTTTGCAAAGGACAATGATAAGTTAGTGATTAAAGCTGGAGCAATGGCTAATTTAGTGATGTCTGAAAAGGATGTTGCGAATCTCGCTACCATGCTGAGTCGTGAAGAACTGCTTTCGAAACTGTTGGGTACAATGCAGGCGCCCATCGTCAATTTTGTTAGAACGCTTAACGAGGTGCCAACAAAGTTTGTGCGCGGTCTTGCTGCCGTACGTGATCAAAAACAGGTTATTTAATTCGGTTTCAGATGTTTCAACTTAAGAATTTGAAACTGTGACTAAACTAAAAATTTATACTTATTAGGAGAAAATTATGGCTGTTGCCAAAGTAGAAATTCTAGATTTAATTTCCAATATGACCGTGCTTGAGCTTTCACAGCTAATTAAGGAAATGGAAGAAAAGTTTGGCGTCTCCGCCGCTGCATCTGCAGTTGCGGCAGCTCCTCCTCCTGCTGCTACTGCTGAGAAGGCGGAGGAACAAACCGAGTTTTCTGTAACACTCACCGCTGTTGGCGCAAGTAAGGTTAGTGTGATCAAAGTTGTGCGTACGGTTACTGGTCTAGGTTTAAAAGAAGCTAAAGATCTGGTTGATGGCGCGCCCAAAGTAGTAAAGGAGGGGGTTTCAAAGGCTGATGCAGAAGCTATTCAGAAGCAACTAACCGAAGCCGGCGCAACTTGTGAACTTAAATAATGTGTTTGTTCAAAGAGTAAAGCTAGTGGAACAAAATATGTTACTGGAGTTAGTTTCTTAGACTCATGATATTTTTGTACCACTGAATGCATAACACAGTAGTCAGGAACATAAACTCTGTTTTCTGCTCCCCCGGAGAATTTCTATGAGCTATTCGTTTACCGAAAAAAAGCGTATCCGTAAAAGTTTCGCCAAGCGTGCTAGTGTCTTGCCAATTCCATTTCTGCTTGCTACTCAGCTTGAATCCTACGCAGCTTTTTTGCAAGAGCATATCCCAGAATCCCAACGTGAAAATCAAGGGTTGCAAGCGGCGTTTACTTCGATTTTCCCAATCGAGAGCCACTCTAAGAATGCACGTCTTGACTTTGTCAGTTATGTGCTTGGTACTCCCCCATTCGACGTCAAAGAGTGCCAGCAGCGCGGCCTCACTTATGCTTCTCCGTTACGTGCTAAAGCACGTCTAACCATCATGGACAAAGAAGCTTCCAAGCCGACACCAAAGGAAGTAAGAGAGCAGGTAGTTTACATGGGGGAAATTCCTCTGATGACCAATACCGGTTCGTTTGTTATTAACGGTACTGAACGTGTGATTGTGTCGCAATTGCACCGCTCACCTGGCGTATTTTTTGAGCATGATCGTGGCAAGACACATTCATCCGGAAAGTTATTGTTCTCCGCGAGAATTATTCCATATCGAGGTTCTTGGCTCGATTTTGAGTTTGACCCCAAAGATTACCTCTATTTTCGTGTTGATCGCCGCCGTAAAATGCCAATTACCGTGCTGCTAAAAGCGATAGGTTATACATCAGAACAAATCCTTGCTGGATTCTTTGCATTTGATGTCTTTCATATTTCCAAAAAGAATGTCCAGTTCGAGCTAGTTCCAGAGCGCTTACGTGGTGATATAGCTCGCCTTGATATTGTTTCTAAAAGTGGAAAGGTTATCGTTCAGAAAGACAAACGAATCACCGTCAAACATACTCGTGAATTGCAACAAGCTGGGATAGACAAACTTTCGGTGTCAGAAGATTTTTTACTGGGGCGGGTACTGGGTCACAATGTGTTAGATAAGGAAACAGGCGAGATCATAGCGCTGGCTAACGATGAAATCACTGAGGAACTTTTTGCCAAGTTGCGCGAGGCTAACATCGAAAAACTTTATACCATATATACAAATGATCTCGATCAGGGTGCATACATATCACAGACTTTGAGGATAGACGAGACTACTGATCAATTGACTGCTCAAGTAGCAATCTATCGTATGATGCGTCCTGGCGAACCCCCTACCGAGGATGCAGTTAAAGCATTGTTTAATGGATTGTTCTATGCACCCGAACGCTATGACTTATCCGCGGTTGGGCGAATGAAATTTAATCGTCGTGTTGGCAGAGCTGAGTTGACTGGTTCCACTACTTTGTCGAACGAGGATATCATCTCAATAATAATGATACTGGTAGAACTGCGAAATGGTCGTGGTGAAGTGGATGACATTGATCACCTTGGAAACCGCCGTGTTCGCTATGTCGGAGAATTAGCGGAAAACCAGTTTCGCTCTGGACTTATTAGGGTTGAGCGAGCTGTAAAAGAGCGCTTGAGTCAGGCGGAATCCGATAATCTTATGCCGCACGATCTGATTAATGCTAAGCCAGTATCGGCAGCAGTACGTGAATTTTTCGGCTCTAGTCAGTTATCTCAATTCATGGATCAGACCAATCCGCTTTCCGAGATTACTCATAAGCGACGTGTTTCTGCCTTAGGGCCAGGCGGGTTAACACGCGAGCGTGCAGGGTTTGAAGTGCGTGATGTACATCCAACTCACTATGGTAGGGTATGTCCGATCGAAACGCCAGAAGGCCCAAATATTGGGCTTATTAACTCGCTTGCGTTATACGCTCGTACCAATAAATATGGTTTTTTGGAAACGCCCTACCGTAAGGTAAAGAACAAAAAAGTTACTGACGAGATTGATTATCTGTCAGCTATTGAGGAAGGTCAGTACGTGATTGCTCAAGCAAACGCGAAACTAGATCGCAATAATAAGTTTATACAGGATATTGTTTCTTGTCGTCAAAAGAATGAATTCACCCTAGCGACACCGGATCGAATCGAATATATGGACGTAGCCCCAGCACAGATCGTTTCAGTAGCAGCCTCACTAATTCCATTTCTAGAGCACGACGATGCTAATCGTGCTTTGATGGGGTCCAACATGCAACGTCAGGCGGTACCTTGTCTACGTGCTGAAAAATCACTTGTTGGTACTGGAATAGAGCGTGTAGTGGCAATAGATTCTGGTACTGCGGTACTGGCCGGACGAGCTGGTGTCGTAGATTATGTAGATGCTGGGCGTATTGTGGTGCGAGTACATGATGCCGAAACACGTGTTGGTGAAGTGGGTGTAGACATTTACAACCTGACTAAATATACCCGATCTAATCAGAACACTAATATCAATCAGCGCCCTCTTGTGAAAGAGGGTGACGTAATTGCTTGTGGTGACATAGTAGCAGATGGCGCTTCTACCGATATGGGTGAACTAGCGTTGGGGCAGAATATGTTAGTCGCATTCATGCCGTGGAATGGTTATAACTTTGAGGACTCAATTCTGATTTCTGAGCGCATTGTTTCTGAAGATCGTTTCACATCTATTCATATTGAAGAACTTTTGTTGGTAAGCCGTGATACAAAGTTGGGGACTGAAGAGATTACCGGGGATATATCGAATCTATCGGAAGTGCAACTCGGGCGCTTGGATGATTCTGGCATCATTTATATTGGCGCAGAAGTCGAGGCTGGCGACGTACTGGTAGGCAAGGTTACCCCTAAGGGTGAGATCCAACTGACACCGGAAGAAAAATTATTACGCGCAATATTTGGCGAAAAAGCTTCCGATGTAAAGGATACGTCGTTACGTGTGCCATCAGGCATCTCCGGAACAGTAATTGATGTACAGGTGTTTACCCGCGAAGGTATCGAGCGTGATACACGTGCTCAGCAGATTATTGATGATGAGCTAAATCGTTACAAGAAAGACCTCGCAGATCAAATGCGAATCGTAGAGGCCGATACGTTTGAACGTATCGAGCGTCTACTCAAGGGTAAGGTAGCTACTGGTGGACCTAATAAGCTTGCAAAAGGCTCACGCATTACCAGGGAATATCTTGAAGGTATTGATCCACACCACTGGTTTGATATTCGTTTGTCTAATGAGGATGCGAGCGTACAGCTAGAGCAGATCAGGGAAGGTCTTGTGCAGAAACGTAAGGCATTTGACGTCTTTTTTGAAGAAAAGAAAAAGAAACTTACTCAGGGCGATGAGTTGCCACCTGGCGTGCAGAAAATGGTGAAAGTTTATGTGGCGGTGAAGCGTCGTCTGCAGCCCGGAGATAAAATGGCAGGGCGCCATGGAAATAAGGGTGTAATTTCAAAAATTGTGCCAGTAGAAGATATGCCCTACATGGCAGACGGTACTCCTGTGGATATTGTATTAAATCCTCTGGGTGTACCTTCGCGTATGAATGTTGGGCAGATACTGGAAATCCATCTTGGATGGGCGGCCAAAGGGTTGGGTAGGAAGATTGGTAATATGCTTCGCGCTCAAAGCAAGACTGCTGAAATCAGGAAATTTATTAATAAGATTTACAATAGTAGTGGCAAACAGGAGGATATTGCTTCCCTAGACGATAAGGAAGTTTTGGAATTAGCAAACAATCTCCAGGATGGTGTACCTTTTGCTACTCCCGTATTTGATGGTGCCACAGAGCATGAGATCAAAGATATGCTTGAGCTTGCTGATTTACCACAATCCGGACAGATTGAGCTATATGATGGTAGAACTGGCGAGGCATTCGACCGCCTTGTCACAGTGGGCTACATGCATGTGCTGAAGTTACATCATTTGGTGGATGACAAGATGCATGCACGTTCTACAGGCCCTTACAGCTTGGTAACCCAGCAGCCGCTAGGTGGTAAGGCTCAGTTTGGCGGACAACGATTTGGTGAGATGGAAGTGTGGGCATTGGAAGCTTATGGTGCTGCTTACACACTACAGGAAATGTTGACCGTCAAATCTGACGATGTGAACGGACGTACTAAGATATATGAGAGTATTGTCAAGGGTGACCACAAGATTGATGCTGGCATGCCAGAATCATTCAATGTCTTGGTAAAGGAAATCCGTTCACTTGGGATGGACATCGACTTGGATCGGCATTAACAATTTCTTTTTAAAGTCGCTGGGAGTTAATCGCTTAATTCTCTATGTTGTTGCACTTTATCACCGAAGTTTTTTGTATTGCCCCCTGATTAACAGGAGTATTAAATGAAAGCGCTACTCGATTTATTCAAGCAGGTTACGCATAAAGAAGAATTCGATTCGATCAAGATTGGCCTTGCTTCTCCTGAAAAAATACGTTCCTGGTCTTACGGCGAGGTTAAAAAGCCGGAAACTATAAACTACCGTACTTTTAAGCCAGAGCGAGATGGGCTATTCTGCGCTAAAATTTTTGGCCCAGTAAAAGATTATGAATGCTTATGTGGGAAATACAAACGTTTGAAGCACCGCGGCGTGATATGTGAGAAATGCGGGGTTGAAGTCACCTTGTCCAAGGTGCGGCGGGAGCGTATGGGGCACATCCAGCTAGCTTCTCCAGTGGCGCATATCTGGTTTTTGAAGTCTCTACCGTCTCGCCTTGGGATGGTATTAGACATGACCCTACGTGACATTGAACGAGTTCTTTATTTTGAAGCTTTTGTAGTTACTGATCCTGGGATGACACCGCTAGAACGATGCCAGTTGCTGACTGACGATGATTATCGTGCCAAGATGGAGGAATATGGTGATGATTTTAATGCCAGTATGGGTGCAGAGGGTATTCGCGACCTATTAAGCAACCTAAACATTAACGTTGAAGTTGATAACCTACGACGTGATATGGAGGCTACTAGCTCAGAAACCAAAATAAAGAAACTTTCAAAGCGCCTTAAGGTATTAGAGGCATTCAACAAGTCTGGGATCAAGCCGGAGTGGATGGTGATTACGGTGCTGCCGACATTACCGCCTGAATTACGCCCACTTGTGCCGCTAGACGGTGGACGATTCGCTACATCTGATCTTAATGACTTGTATCGCCGAGTTATCAACCGCAATAATCGTTTGAAGCGCTTGCTTGAGTTGAAGGCACCCGAAATAATTGTACGTAATGAAAAACGCATGTTACAAGAAGCAGTAGATTCTTTGCTAGACAATGGGCGCCGAGGTAAGGCAATGACGGGTGCAAACAAGCGCCCATTGAAATCCCTTGCTGACATGATCAAGGGTAAGGGTGGACGATTCCGTCAGAATCTACTAGGTAAACGAGTTGATTACTCTGGGCGATCAGTGATTGTGGTGGGTCCGCAGCTTAAACTGCATCAGTGTGGCTTGCCAAAGAAAATGGCTTTGGAATTGTTCAAGCCATTTATCTTTAGTAAGCTTGAAATAATGGGTATTGCTAGCACAATCAAAGCGGCCAAACGAGAAGTAGAAAGTGAAACTCCAATAGTATGGGACATTTTAGAAGATGTTATTCGCGAGCACCCAGTAATGTTGAACCGGGCGCCGACACTGCATCGCCTAGGTATACAAGGGTTTGAGCCTGTGCTGATCGAGGGAAAAGCTATCCAGTTACATCCACTGGTGTGCGCAGCTTTTAACGCTGACTTTGATGGAGACCAGATGGCTGTGCATGTACCATTGTCTCTGGAAGCACAAATGGAGGTCCGTACTCTAATGATGTCATCGAATAATATACTGTCACCAGCCAATGGTGAGCCAGTTATCGTGCCAACACAGGATATCGTATTGGGCTTGTATTATATTACTCGTGAGAAAGTTGGTGCAAGTGGTGAGGGAATGTTGTTCCCTAATATAGGTGAAGTGTCGCGTGCCTACGAAAGTCGTGCAGTAGAGTTGAATGCTAGGATTATGGTTCGGATAAATGAATATGACCTGGGTGCCGATGGAGAACGACACGCAAAAACCACGCGGTACGACACCACTGTGGGGCGTGCTCTTCTGTCTGAAATTTTGCCAGTTGGTCTGCCATTTCCATTAATCGACAAAGTGCTCAAGAAAAAGGAAATTTCCAAGCTTATTAATGCTAGTTTCCATCTCTGTGGATTGCGTGAGACTGTAATTTTTGCTGATAAACTGATGAATTTTGGTTTTACTTACGCTACTCGTGCTGGTATTTCTATTTGTCTAGATGACATGCTAACGCCAGTTCAGAAAAACGATATTATCAGTTCTTCTGAGAAAGAGGTACAAGAAATCGAGTCTCAGTACACCTCTGGATTGGTAACTCAAGGTGAACGCTACAACAAGGTGGTAGATATTTGGGGGCGTGCCGGTGACCAGGTGGCTAAGGCTATGATGGATCAACTTGGTACTGAGCCGGTGTATGACCCGAAAACCGGAAAAGTTAAAAAAGATAAGAAGGGCAACCCACTAATGCAGGAATCATTCAATTCCATTTACATGATGGCCGATTCTGGTGCTCGTGGTTCTGCTGCACAGATTCGTCAGCTGGCGGGAATGCGTGGCCTGATGGCAAAGCCAGATGGGTCCATCATTGAGACTCCTATTACTGCAAACTTCCGTGAGGGATTAAATGTGTTGCAATACTTTATTTCTACCCATGGAGCGCGTAAAGGGTTGGCTGATACCGCATTGAAGACCGCAAACTCTGGTTACCTTACTCGACGTTTAGTGGATGTAACCCAGGATCTAGTTGTGACAGAAGAAGACTGTGGCACTGATAACGGTGTGGCGATGAAAGCGTTGGTTGAAGGAGGTGAAGTTATTGAGGCCTTACATGAGAGGATACTTGGACGAGTGGCCGCTAACGATATCATCAATCCAGAAAACCAGGCCGTGATTTATTCTGCCGGTTCTCTATTAGATGAGAATGCTGTGGATAATATCGAGTTTCTTGGTATAGATGAGGTAAAGGTACGGACTCCTCTTACCTGTGAAACTCGTCATGGATTATGCGCCAAATGCTACGGGCGTGATCTAGGACGCGGTACTATGGTTAACCTCGGTGAAGCCGTGGGTGTAATTGCTGCACAGTCCATAGGCGAGCCTGGTACTCAGCTTACCATGCGCACATTCCATATTGGTGGAGCTGCATCCAGAACCGCAGTGGCAAGCCAGATAGAGAGCAGATCCAACGGAACTGTACGCTACTCCCCAACGATGCGCTATGTGACAAATTCTCGTCGTGAATTGATAGCGATTTCCCGAAGTGGTGAGGTGGTGATACACGATGACAATGGGCGTGAGCGAGAGCGTCATAAAACACCCTATGGCGCAACATTGTTGGTTCGTGATAAAGAAATGGTAAAGGCAGGACAGGTACTTGCAGCGTGGGATCCGCACACCCGGCCAATCATCACCGAATATGCCGGTAAAGTACGTTTTGAAAACGTCGAAGAAGGTATAACTGTGGCTAAGCAAATTGACGAAGTAACTGGTTTATCAACGTTGGTAGTAATAGATCCAAAACGGCGCGGTGTGTCTCAAGCTAAGGGTTTGCGCCCATTAGTGAAGCTTTTGAATGAAAAAGGAAAGGAAGTAAAACATGCTGGTGATAATCTATCAGTTAATATTACCTTCCAAACTGGCTCTATCATTATCGTGCGGGACGGGCAGCAAGTAAGTGTGGGTTCTGTGCTAGCGCGAATTCCACAGGAAAGCTCAAAAACTCGTGATATAACTGGTGGATTGCCGCGCGTAGCAGAATTGTTTGAAGCGCGTTCCCCCAAAGATTCTGGCGTACTAGCGGAAATTACGGGTTCTGTATCGTTTGGCAAGGACACCAAGGGTAAGCAACGCCTAGTGATCACAGATCCAGACGGTGTTGCGCATGAGTACCTGATTCCTAAAGATAAGCATGTTATGGCACACGATGGTCAGTTAGTAAATAAGGGGGAAAGTATCGTTGATGGCCCAGCTGACCCGCACGATATCTTGCGTTTGTTGGGAGTGGAGGTATTAGCACGTTACATTACTGACGAAGTACAAGATGTTTATCGCTTACAAGGTGTGAAGATCAACGATAAGCATATTGAGGTAATCGTGCGTCAGATGCTGCGAAGGGTCCAGATTGTTGATGCTGGAGAAACGCGCTTCATTTTAGGCGAGCAGGTGGAACGTGCAGATTTATTGGCAGAAAATGAGAAGGTGGTAGCTGAGGGTAAGAAACCAGCAATGTACGAATTCATGTTGTTAGGTATCACAAAGGCTTCACTTTCTACAGACTCATTTATTTCCGCTGCTTCTTTTCAAGAGACCACACGTGTGCTAACAGAAGCGGCCATTATGGGTAAGAAAGACAACCTACGTGGTCTTAAGGAGAATGTAATTGTCGGACGGCTTATTCCAGCTGGTACTGGCTTATCTTTTCACAATGCACGTAAAAGGAAGAAACTGGGGCTTCAGGATGATATAGACCATGGTTTCTTGAGCGAAGAGGACACGGGAGAATCACAAAACAGTGAACATACTATATAACTTAATATCAATACCTTAGGTACAAAGGTCACTCTAGAATTATGGGCGTCATGCTTAAATTTTCTTTCGAGATCCGGCGTACGTAAGCCAGATTCTATTGAAGTACTGGACCTGCATCCATTTTGACTGATTATCAAAATTTATAAGAATTTCGCATAGTACGCTTTATTATCTTTTTTGTCTTATTATGTAAGTTTCTGCGCTGGCTAACTGCTTAATTCATGCTATATAAATATTGCAGTTTAGCCATCTATTGCAGACAATATCATCAGTTTTTGGATCGACCCGCCTTGGTTAGCAGTGTAAACCTAGTATAGCTATCCTCACACCGATAATATAATTTGTTTTGTCGTTTCAAATATCATTAGGTTATTTTATGGAGTTTCATTGGTTGCTCCTGAGACTCCTGCGTGTAAATTCATCTCAACTTGGGAAGTAGAGAATAAAATCTACTGAACTACTAACTGAATAGGTCTTAGTTCGCAAACACGCGTCTTGTGTGTCATGAGAATGTAACATTTCCGTCGTAATATCCAAATTGTTCGGAAACTCCTCTAGATAGGTATTTACTCGTGACACCACAGTTCCTTGCCGAATCAAGTCAACCCGGAAGTCTGGGATATAGTTACCGTCGCCACTTGCGTGAGCGCTTTATTGAGATATTGTTATTTTTGATGGCATTTGTATCGGTAGCAATTACGCTAGCAATTGTGGTGATGTTAGTTAAGGAGTCTCTTGTGTTTTTCCAGAAAGTTCCAGTCTGGGATTTTCTTACTGATACTCAATGGACGCCACTATTTGATGATGCGCACTATGGCATACTGCCACTAGTTTCAGGCACTCTTGTAAGCTCTGCAGTTGCACTTTTAGTAGCGATTCCCCTTGGAACCATAATCGCTATATACCTTTCTGAATTTGCACCTTTTGCTGTGCGTGAGATAGCTAAGCCGTTTCTTGAGATGCTAGGCGGTGTGCCAACTGTCGTATATGGTTACTTTGCATTATTATTTGTCACGCCTCTACTGCAAAAGATTTTCCCAGAATTGCCTGGCTTTAGCCTGCTTTCTGCCGGGTTGGTTATGGGTATTATGATTATCCCTTATGTTAGTTCCATGTCTGAGGATGCAATGCGTGCAGTACCGATGCATTTGCGTGAAGGATCCTATGCAATGGGTGCTACTCGGATTCAGACTGCTATTCGGGTAGTGATACCAGCGGCTTTTTCAGGTATTGCTGCAGCATATATTCTTGGTGTTTCCCGAGCAGTGGGAGAAACCATGGTGGTAGCAATTGCTGCTGGTATGCAGCCAAATCTTACCTGGAATCCAACAGAACCAGCGGCCACGATCACCGCCTACATAGTGCAGGTGAGCTTAGGAGATTTACCACACGGTAGCATTGGTTATCAGACAATATTTGCTGCTGGGCTTACATTGTTGCTGATAACTCTCACATTTAACATTATTGGCCACATTCTGCGTAAAAGATATCGTGAAGTGTATTAATCTTGACTAGACCATAGAGAATTTATTTTCAATTTAATTTTGGTATTTGTACAAACACATGAGTAATCTAATTTTCGGGTTTCTATGGATATGCTGTGTTTCATATTATCGGACCAAGGCTGATGCGAAGCACTAAGAATCTTCAAGAGATTCGTCTCATTATTGCACGTCACAAGCGTTTAGACCTACTGTTTATGGTTATTGGCGTGCTTGCGCTGATGATCGCAGTACTTACGTTTGTAGCGTTATTTGCTCACATGCTTATTGATGGAATGCCACGTTTATCATGGGATTTCTTTACTTCCTTTCCATCGCGGCACCCAAGATCAGCTGGCATACTTTCAGCTTGGGTTGGTACAACTTTGGTGATGCTAGTGACAGCCGCCGCCGCCGTGCCAATAGGAATTGGAGCAGGTGTATATCTGGAAGAGTATGCTCCAAAGAACATCATTACTGAGATATTAGAAATAAATATCACAAATTTAGCTGGAATACCATCAATTATTTATGGTTTGTTAGCGTTGGGGATATTTGTTTATCAGCTTGGACTTGGTCAGAGTATTCTGTCGGCGGGATTAGCGTTGGCGTTGCTGATTCTACCAATAGTGATTGTTGCCACCCGTGAAGCTATACGTTCAATTCCAGTTGCCATTCGTGAGGGTGCTTATGCCCTTGGGGCAAGCAAGTGGCAAACAGTTTCCGATCATCTGCTTCCGTATTCTGCAGCAGGTATTATGACTGGTGTTATTATTGGCCTAGCTCGAGCGATTGGTGAAACTGCTCCTATCATCACTATAGGTGCGTTAACTTTCATTGCTTTCCTGCCACCGTCTCCAATCAAGGCTGAATTTCCTTTTCTGTCATTTGAGTGGTTAACAGCGCCCTTCACCGTGATGCCGATCCAAATGTTTAACTGGGTCTCACGGCCTCAGGAAGAGTTTCAGTTCAATGCAGCGGCAGCAGGGTTAGTGCTGGTTGTGATGACGCTTACCATGAACGCATTTGCTATCTACGTACGTTATCGTATGCGTAAGAACATCAAATGGTAGGAGATCACATACAAAACAATACCGCTACAGGCGATATTTCGACCCAGTACAAATCCGAAATCAGAAACCTGAGTTTTTACTATAGTGCGTTCAATGCACTAAAGAACATTAATATGGTGCTGCATGATAAACAGGTAACCGCACTAATTGGTCCATCGGGTTGTGGTAAATCAACCTTTTTGCGCTGTTTCAATCGCATGCACGATCTTTATCCTGGTAACCGATATGTCGGTGAAATAATCTTACATCCAGATAACGTTAATATTCTTTCACGTAATGTGGATCCAATTGAAGTACGCATGCGTATTAGCATGGTGTTCCAGAAACCTAATCCCTTTCCTAAATCTATTTACGAGAATGTTGCTTATGGTCTACGCGTGCGGGGGGTACGGCAGCGTGCAATATTAGATGATAAAGTTGAAGAGGCCTTGCGTGACGCAGCGCTATGGGATGAAGTGAAAGATCGCATGAATAGTCTAGCTTTTAAGCTTTCTGGTGGGCAGCAACAGCGCTTGTGCATTGCTCGCGCGCTTGCCACTGATCCCGAAATCCTGTTGTTCGATGAGCCTACTTCGGCACTTGATCCGATTGCCACAGCAAGTATTGAAGAGCTTATTACCGACCTTAAAAAGAAAATTACCATACTCATTGTTACCCACAGTATGCAACAGGCCGCGAGGGTGTCTGATTACACCGCCTATATGTATCTGGGTGAGTTGATCGAATTCGGTGTTACGGACACAATTTTTATCAAACCCAAGAATAAACAGACAGAAGACTATATAACTGGTCGTTTTGGATAGTCAACAACGTACAAAGTTTGGAGAGAGAAAATAGGGCAGTGAATATGAAGTTTTATACTGGATCTTACTCTAATGCAAGGTAGTCTTTCTTGCAGTAGAAGAATAAAACAGCATAGCTTTAAGTCTATGCCCCAATCATTTTTTTCCTTCCAAGTCGTTTCAATGTTTTTATTCTGACTGTGTTTATTAGGCTTTACATGATTGACCCAATATCTATTCACGGGTAACATTCTAAACTTTTGAGGAAGAACAGCTATGCGCTTGAAACTAGTTGCGGGCAACTGGAAAATGCATGGCGGAATTGAGCAGAATCGAAACTTACTAAACAGGATTGTTGTAGGGACAGTGGGGATACAAAATACAGCCTGTGCAGTGTGTGTGCCTTATCCATATTTATCCCAAGTGCAGTCACTGTTAAAAAATACCCATGTTTCTTGGGGTGCTCAGAATATTAGTCAGCATGATAAGGGAGCGTACACTGGCGAGGTTTCGGCAGCTATGCTGACTGATTTTTGCTGCTACTATGTTATTGTTGGTCATTCGGAAAGGCGTACTTTGTACGGTGAAGACAGCCGCACAGTTTCCATAAAGTTTAAGGCGGCTCAGGATGCTGGCTTAGTTCCTATTTTGTGTGTTGGCGAAACTCTAGATCAGCGCGAGACTGGTATTACCGAGCAAGTAGTAGGGGAACAATTGGACACGGTGATCGGACTAGTGGGTGTAGACGTGCTGGCTAGATCGGTTCTAGCTTATGAGCCAATATGGGCTATCGGTACTGGTAAAACTGCCACACCTCAGCAAGCCCAGGATGTACATGTTTTTATCCGCAACAAGGTTGCAAGTTACAATATTAAGGTCGCCACCGATTTACGAATCCTTTATGGAGGTAGCGTGAAAGCAAATAATGCTGTGGAGTTGTTTACCATGCCAGATATTGATGGGGGATTGATAGGAGGCGCTTCATTGGTTGCTGACGAATTCATTTCCATTTGTCTTGCGGCACAGAATTGATTATTTTGGAGTAGAAATTGGAAACATTCATTTGGGTTGTAAACGTGCTATCAGCCTTTAGCGTGATTATCTTGGTTTTGTTACAACATGGTAAGGGAGCTGATATGGGCGCAGCTTTCGGTAGCGGTTCGTCCGGAAGCTTGTTTGGCGCTAGTGGTTCTGCAAATTTCTTGAGCAGAACAACGGGTGTTCTTGCGGCAATATTTTTTGTTTCCACCCTTGGGCTTACGTATCTTTCGGGCCATAAATCAGAAGACAAGGGTGTTATGGGGAATGTGATACCAGTCCAGTCACCGGTCCCGGTAGAATCCTCTCCTGCTGCTTCATCCAATATTCCTGTAGAAGGTGAGGTCTCAAAGGCTGGGGAGATACCACAATAATTTAGAGAAATAGGATTCAATTAATTGATAAATATCATATTATCAAAAGATTAATCTTTAAACTCGGATCTCAAGTTTAGCTGCCGACGTGGTGAAATTGGTATACACGCCGCCTTGAGGGGGCGGTAGCGAAAGCTGTGCGAGTTCGAGTCTCGCCGTCGGCACCACAAATAGCTGTTCTTGCTTGAATCAATGAACCCAGGGTTTATCTAACCTCCTTAGTAAAAGGAGTGAAAATGGGTTGTCTAGCAGCATTAGCAAACTTAGCTTCTCCTGCTACTAATCTGTCAGCACTACTATCCACGAGGACTAGAGGTATTGCCCTCAGTGTGTGCCGCTACCCTCTACCCCTGGAGTAACAGGCTATTGAGGCTTGAGTCTGATATGCTAGAATGGTTTGAAAACTGTGGGCAGTAGCCAGCTGGCCGGCCTCGCAAAATATAGGGAATTTTGTTACGTTAATTTATGTCAAATATTATTGAAACGACCATATATCAGTGTTCAGGTTTACGCACCGTCGAAACCAATTTAGAGGATGGCGTTCTATATGAAACAGATGTAAGTTAAGCGTGTGTAATTTTCTTACCTTCAATTTTGGTTACAAAGATGCTAGAAAATTATTTTTCAATTCTGTTGTTTATCTTTGTTGGTCTTATGGTAGGTGTAGTGCCAATAGCACTTGGTTGGCTACTTGCCCCTAATCTACCTGACAGTGAGAAGCTTTCACCCTACGAGTGCGGCTTTGAAGCTTTTGAGGACGCACGTATGAAGTTCGATGTGCGCTATTATTTAGTTGCTATTTTGTTCATCCTTTTTGATCTAGAAATTGCATTTCTATTTCCCTGGGCAGTAGTGCTGAATGAGATTGGCCTGTTCGGTTTTGTTGCAATGATGGTATTTCTTAGTATTCTTATCATTGGTTTCATTTACGAATGGATGAAGGGAGCATTAGAGTGGGATTAATGATATGAGTATTGAAGGCGTATTAGAAAAAGGTTTTGTTACCACCAGTCTGGATAATGTCATTAATTGGGGGCGGACTGGTTCTATGTGGCCGATGACTTTTGGGCTGGCATGCTGTGCAGTAGAAATGATGCACGCCGGTGCATCACGCTATGACCTAGACCGTTTTGGTGTTGTGTTTCGTCCAAGCCCACGTCAATCAGATGTAATGATAGTTGCTGGTACCTTGTGTAACAAAATGGCACCTGCATTGCGTAAGGTTTATGATCAGATGGCCGAACCGCGATGGGTGATTTCCATGGGGTCTTGCGCCAATGGTGGTGGCTATTATCACTATTCCTACTCGGTGGTACGTGGTTGTGACCGTATCGTACCTGTGGACATCTATGTACCAGGTTGCCCACCGACAGCTGAAGCCCTGCTCTATGGGATTATTCAGCTGCAGAATAAAATTAAACGCACCAACACTATCGCCCGTTGAGGCAATATCATGTCGTTCTCTCGTTTAGAAACGCTCTCCCTTTGTTTGCAAAATGTGCTTAATAATAAGCTTGTAAGTGTAGATAAGCAATTGGGCGAATTAACCATCGAGGTGGCTTCAACTGAATTATTGTGGGTAATGGAAACTCTACGTGATAATTCTGAGCTAAGCTTTGAAATTCTTATTGACCTATGTGGGGTCGACTATTTGTCGTACGGTGTAGAATCTGTCACTGAGGGTAGTCGTCAGGATAAGCGCTTCGCAGTTGTTTATCATTTACTTTCCATTAGACATAATTACAGGTTGCGGGTTAAGACATTCGCTACTAATAGCGAATTTCCAGTGCTGGACTCGGTTATTGCAATATGGCCAGTTGCAAACTGGTTTGAGCGCGAGGCATTTGATCTTTATGGTGTCGTTTTTACTGGACATCCGGATTTACGCCGCATTCTTACTGATTATGGTTTTATCGGTAACCCATTTCGCAAGGATTTTCCCCTAACTGGTAACGTAGAAATGCGCTATGACCCAGATCAGAAAAGGGTGATTTACCAGCCGGTCAGTATTGAGCCGCGTGAGATTATGCCTCGTGTAATCCGTGAAGAGCGTTATGGAGAGAAATAAATGAGGTTGTTACTTGGAGTTCACTGACACATGACTGAGATACGTAACTATACTATGAATTTTGGGCCACAACATCCGGCGGCGCATGGGGTATTGCGCTTAGTACTAGAGCTAGATGGTGAAGTAGTACAACGCGCTGACCCTCATATTGGGTTACTACATCGTGCTACCGAGAAATTGGCCGAAAATAAGCCATATATCCAGTCAGTTCCCTACATGGATCGGCTGGATTACGTTTCGATGATGGTAAACGAACATGCCTATGTGATGGCCATTGAGAAATTACTTCAACTTGAGGTGCCGTTGCGTGCGCAATACATTCGTGTGATGTTCGATGAGATTACTCGCATACTTAATCACCTCTTATGGTTAGGGGCGCATGCGTTGGATGTAGGTGCAATGACAGTGTTTCTCTATGCTTTCCGTGAGCGCGAAGACCTAATGGATTGTTATGAGGCGGCGTCGGGAGCGAGGATGCATGCGGCCTATTATCGCCCCGGTGGGGTCTATCGAGATTTACCGGATTCAATGCCACAATACCAATCATCTAAAATTCACAACGAAAAAAAAACCAAGGTACTAAACGAGAATCGCCAAGGTTCGTTACTAGATTTTATTGAGGATTTTACTAACCGTTTCCCCACATATGTGGACGAGTATGAAACCTTACTTACAGACAATCGTATTTGGAAACAGCGTTTGGTTGGCATTGGTGTAGTTTCACCCGAGCGGGCTATGGCGCTAGGTTTTACAGGGCCGATGCTGCGTGGTTCTGGCGTAGAATGGGATTTACGTAAGAAGCAGCCATACGAAGTTTATGATCAGATTGACTTCGACATACCGGTAGGAGTCAACGGCGACTGCTATGATCGTTACCTAGTACGTATGGAAGAATTCCGTCAGTCTAATCGTATTATTAAACATTGTGTTGAATGGTTACGTAAGAATCCCGGTCCAGTAATAACTGATAACCACAAAATTGCACCACCTTCGCGTGTAGAAATGAAGCAGAATATGGAAGAATTAATTCACCATTTCAAGCTTTTTTCAGAAGGCTTCCATGTACCGCCGGGTGAAGTTTATGCCGCGGTTGAGCATCCCAAGGGTGAGTTTGGTATTTATCTTATATCAGATGGTGCAAATATGCCCTACCGTTTAAAAATACGTGCTCCAGGTTTCCCCCATTTGGCGGCACTAGATGAAATGTCGCGCGGGCATATGATTGCCGACGTTGTAGCAATCATCGGTACGCAGGATATCGTGTTTGGTGAAATAGATAGGTAGAAATATGAGTATAGACTACCAATTGAAATGTTAAGCGTCTTATCACTTAAAAAAATAGATTGCGAAGTTGAGAAGTATCCTATCGATCAGAAACAATCTGCGGTGATGTCAGCGCTCGCTATTGCTCAGGATGAAAAGGGTTGGCTGGCCAACGAAACTATGGATTTTATCGCTAAATATTTAGGGATGCCGCCGATTGCAGTGTATGAGGTGGCGACTTTTTACAATATGTATAACTTGCAGCCATTGGGAAAATACAAGCTCACCATTTGCACTAATCTACCTTGTGGCTTGTCCGGTGGGACCGATGCAGCTACCCATTTAAAAAGAAAACTAGGTATTGGTTTCAATCAGACTACGGCCGACGCAAAATTTACCCTTAAAGAGGGTGAGTGTATGGGTGCGTGTGGCGATGCACCGGTGTTGTTAGTCAATAACAAACGTATGTGTAGCTTTATGTCTAACGAAAAGATTGATCAATTACTGGAGGAGCTGAGTAAATGACTCAGTTAACTCAGATACTTCAGCCTGGAATTTTGCTTTCTGGGGTGAATTCGTCCGATCCTGAAAACTGGCGGCTTGGCCATTACGAACAGCGAGAGGGATATGCCGCGCTAAGAAAGATACTGGCCGAAAAGATTCCACCAGAAAAAATTATCGAGGAGGTGAAAAAATCAGCGCTACGTGGACGAGGTGGAGCAGGCTTTCCAACCGGATTGAAGTGGAGCTTTATGCCTAAACAGTATGAAGGCGACAAATACTTAGTATGTAATTCCGACGAGGGTGAGCCGGGCACCTTCAAAGATCGCGACATCATGCATCACAATCCGCATATCCTGATAGAGGGGATGGCCATTGGAGCTTACGCAATGGGTATCAGGACTGGCTACAATTACATTCATGGTGAAATCTGGGATACATACGAGCGCATGGAAGAGGCGGTAGAGGAGGCGCGTGCTGCAGGTTTATTGGGTGAGAACATATTGGGTTCCGGTTTCAGTTTTCAGTTATACAATCATCATGGCTACGGGTCATATATCTGCGGTGAGGAAACTGCGCTACTAGAGTCGCTTGAGGGTAAGAAAGGAATGCCGCGTTTCAAACCTCCATTTCCAGCGAGTTATGGTCTTTATGGCAAACCAACCACCATCAATAATACCGAGACGTTTGCTGCAGTACCTTGGATTATCCGGAACAGTGGAGAGGAATATCTAAAGATTGGCAGGCCCAACAACGGTGGTACCAAGATTTTCTCGGTATCTGGTCACGTTAACAAACCAGGCAATTACGAAGTGCCAATGGGGACCCCCTTTGCAAAACTGCTGGAAATGGCAGGTGGTATGCGTGGTGGAAGAAAGCTGAAAGGGTGTATTCCTGGAGGATCATCTATGCCAGTACTGCCTGGCGATATCATGATGCAGACTGATATGGATTTCGACTCGATTGCCAAGGCCGGATCCATGCTGGGCTCTGGTGCAGTTATCATTATGGATGAAACCACCTGTATGGTGAGGGCATTAGAACGGCTAGCGTACTTTTATTTTGAAGAATCCTGTGGTCAGTGCACACCGTGTCGTGAAGGTACTGGCTGGCTCTATCGTGTGATACACCGTATTGAGACCGGCAAGGGGCGAATAGAAGATCTGGATCTTCTCAACAATGTTGCTGACAATATTGAGGGACGCACGATCTGTGCACTGGGGGATGCGGCGGCGATGCCAGTGCGTGCCATGATAGAGCATTTTCGTGACGAGTTTGAGTATCATATTGAACACAAAAAATGTATGGTGTAGCGCACATGCTCACCGATAAAATGAAGCGAGTTATTATTTGTTATCTGTGGTTACGTGTAGTAAATCTAAGAATTTTTGCCCAATGATAAATATCGAAATCGACGGTAAGCAGATATCAGTACCCAAAGGTGGGACCGTCATGGATGGTACCAATCAGTTAGGTATATACATTCCACATTTTTGCTATCACAAGAAACTGTCTATTGCTGCAAACTGTCGTATGTGCCTAGTGCAGGTGGAGAAAGCCCCTAAGCCCTTACCAGCCTGCTCTACATTTGCTGTGGAAGGAATGAAGGTGTACACACACAGTGAACAGGCGATTACGGCACAGAAAGGAGTGATGGAGTTTCTGCTCATCAATCATCCGCTGGATTGTCCAATCTGTGACCAAGGAGGTGAATGCCAGTTACAGGATCTGGCAGTAGGTTACGGAGCAAGCGCATCACGCTATGAAGAAACTAAGCGCGTAGTAGTAAACAAAAATCTTGGCTCGCTTATTTCTACGGATATGACTCGCTGCATCCATTGTACGCGTTGTGTACGTTTCGGTCAGGAAATTGCCGACATTATGGAGCTGGGCCTAGCTGGTCGTGGCGAGCATGCAGAAATCTTGTCGTTTGTTGGCAGTACAGTGGATTCGGAGTTATCTGGCAACATGATTGATCTTTGTCCGGTGGGCGCACTTGTCAGCAAACCATTCCGATATTCTGCTCGTACATGGGAACTATCCCGTAGAAAGTCTATAAGTCCGCACTGTGGTCTCGGTGCTAATCTAATAGTACAGGTGAAGCACAATCGTGTAATGCGTGTATTACCGCGCGATAATGAAGAGGTCAACGAATGCTGGTTATCAGACAAAGACCGTTTTTCCTATGAAGGACTTAATTCTGAAGATCGTCTGACCGCGCCTATGATTAAGCGTGGTGGACAATGGCAGGAGTGTGACTGGCAAACTGCGCTTGAATTTATTGCTAATGGATTGAAAGCGGCAAAGGAAAAACACGGCGCGCAGAGTATCGGCGCATTAGCTTCTCCTCACAGTACGCTAGAAGAACTATATCTGCTACAAAAACTTATCCGGGGTTTAGGTAGTGAAAATATAGATTATCGGTTACGCCAATCTGATTTTGATGCAGATAGTTATCTGCAAGGTGCACCCTGGCTAGGAATGAGTATTACCGATATTTTGGAACTGAAATCAGTTCTGGTCATAGGTAGCAATTTGCGTAAGGACCATCCTCTCCTCGCACAGCGTTTACGTAGGGCAGTAAAGCGAGGAGCGGAATTAAATCTGATAAACCCTGTAGGGGATGATTTACTTACAGAAGTAGTTAACCAAGCCATCATTTCGCCTTCAAAAATGGTTGGGATAATTGCGCAAGTATTGAAAGCTATAGTTGAGTTAAAAGGAGTAAGGCCTCCTGATGCCGTGAAGTCTGTGGTAGAAGCAGTTGATAATGTAACTGATACTGCACGTTCGATAGCAGTTAGTCTAATAAATAATTCGCCGGCCTCCATTTTTCTCGGAAATTTGACGCAGCATCACCCACAATATTCGGTTATCCATGTGCTGGCACAGCACATTGCACAAATCTCAGAAGCAAGTTTCGGTGTGTTGGGTGAGGCTGCAAACAGTGTTGGTGGCTACTTAGCAGGGGCAGTGCCTGTAAGCAGTTCTTTCGGGGCATCATCAAACGGCGGATACAATGCCTCTCAAATGTTGGGAATGAATGTAAGGGCACCTACCATTGCACCATGCCAAGCTTATGTATTGTTGAATCTTGAGCCGGAACTCGATGCTTACAATCCTCAGGACGCAATGAAAACATTGGATGCAGCGGAATTAGTTGTCATGATGAGTACGTATAAGATTGGTGCCTCTACTTGCGTAGATTACGCTGACGTGATGCTTCCAATCGCTCCATTTACTGAAACTTCAGGTACTTTTATCAATACAGAAGGTCGTGCACAAAGCTTTAATGGGGTAGTAGCCCCATTGGGTGATACACGACCAGCATGGAAAATATTAAGAGTGTTGGGCAACCTGCTGCAACTTGAGGGTTTTGATTTTGAAACACCTGAACAGGTGTATGCGGAGGTTATCCCTCCTGGGACTGATATCAGAAAACTTCTGGATAACAAGTTAAAGAGTTTTACGGTAAGCGAGTTAAAGCAGGAAAATTACGGAATTCAGCGCATTGGTGAAGTGCCGATTTATCAGACTGATCCTATTGTGCGTCGTGCTGAATCGTTACAGCTTACTCATGATGCAACTGTACCAGTAGCGTGGATGTCAGGTTTGTTACTGGAGAAACTGGGTGTAAATATTGGAGACAAAGTAGAGTTAAAACAAGGAGATGGCGAGGCGTGTCTACAAGCAGCATGTGATGACAACCTTCCATCAAACTGTGTCCGCTTAGTTTCTGCGCATCCGCTGACTGCGGCACTGGGAGATATGTTTGGTGAAATTACTGTAAAAAAATTGTGACAGGCAAGACCGAGGTTTATTAATGGTATACGCACAACAATTATTCGGACAGTTTTTCGGAACAGAGTGGGGGCCAATGTTCTTCTCACTTACCAAGAATTTACTTTTAATTTTCGCAATTGTGCTTCCGTTGTTGCTTGGTGTGGCTTATCTAACATTTGCAGAGCGCAAGATTATCGCTTCCATGCAGATCCGTGTTGGACCTAATCGGGTAACTTTTTTTGGCATCCCTTGGCTGGCTGGATGGGGCCAGCCTATTGCTGATGCGGTTAAGGCAATGATGAAAGAAATCATTATACCTGAACGTGCCAACAAGTTTCTGTTTGTGCTGGCGCCAGTTTTGACCATCGCGCCTGCACTGGCAGCGTGGGCAGTGGTACCGTTTTCGCCAGAAATGGTTTTAGCTGATATTAATGCTGGGTTACTTTACATTTTAGCGATGACGTCCGTGGGTGTTTATGGAGTTATCATCGCTGGGTGGGCATCCAATTCTAAGTATGCCTTTCTTGGTACGATGCGGACTGCTGCTCAAGTTGTCTCGTACGAACTGGCAATGGGATTTGCGCTGGTATGCGTACTGATGATGTCGCAAAGTCTAAATTTAGGCGATATCGTCAAAGGTCAACAGGGCGGAAGCCTTATTAACTGGTACTTGATTCCATTGTTTCCCATGTTTCTAGTTTATTTCATTTCTGGTGTGGCAGAGACAAACCGTGCTCCATTCGATGTAGCGGAAGGTGAGTCGGAAATAGTTGCTGGCTTTCATGTTGAATACTCTGGGATGGCTTTTACTGTATTTTTCCTGGCGGAGTATGCCAATATGATTTTGGTAGCGACCCTTGCCAGCATTATGTTTTTAGGTGGCTGGTTGCCACCAATTAATATTGTGCCATTTACTCTGATCCCTGGTTTTATCTGGTTACTGTTAAAAATTGCATTTCTATTATTCTGTTTCCTCTGGTTTCGTGCAACTTTTCCACGTTATCGCTATGACCAGATCATGCGATTGGGCTGGAAAGTATTCATACCTATTACGCTGGTATGGATTGTTCTGTTAGGTGGAATAATGCAACTACCATCCTCATTTTTAGGTATGTTTCCGCTCAATTTATGGTTTCATTGAGATAGGAGAAATTGGTGAACCGTATTAAGGATTTTTTCAGTACTTTTCTGTTAATTGAGCTGCTCAAGGGCATGATGCTCACTGGGCGATATATGTTTGCACGAAAAATCACAGTGCATTTTCCTGAAGAAAAGACACCACAATCACCTCGCTTCCGTGGATTACATGCGTTGCGTCGATACCCTAATGGAGAGGAGCGTTGTATTGCTTGTAAGCTATGTGAAGCAGTATGTCCAGCATTGGCGATTACTATTGATTCTGAGCAACGCGAGGACGGTACTCGTCGTACTACTCGCTATGACATTGATCTTACCAAGTGCATATTCTGTGGTTTTTGTGAGGAATCTTGCCCAGTAGATTCTATTGTTGAAACTCATGTTCTCGAATATCACGGTGAGAAACGAGGTGATTTAATCTATACCAAAGAAATGCTGCTGGCGGTGGGAGATAAGTATGAAGAACAAATAGCGAAAGATAGAGAGAAGGATGCGGGTTATCGGTAATCTGTTATTAAGTACATATGAGCTTTCCAGAGATAAGTTTCTATTTTTTTTCAACAATACTTGTGCTTTCTGCACTTGGCGTTGTTACATCTCGTAACCCGGTACATGCAGCGTTGCTGTTGGTTTTAGCATTCTTTACTTCTGCAGGATTATGGTTGTTGCTAGGTGCGGAGTTTCTCGCAATTACGCTGGTGCTGGTATACGTAGGAGCAGTAATGGTGCTGTTTCTATTTGTAGTAATGATGTTGGATATTAATCTTGATCAGCTACGAGAAGGTTTTTGGAAATGGTTCCCATTTGGTGCACTCTTAGCGCTGGTAATGGCTGTCGAAGTGGCAATGGTTCTGATAAATAAGGGTTTTGGTATTGGTCAGATGCCTGCACCACCGCCACATGCCCCCGGTTACAGCAACATCAAGGAGTTGGGTCGTTTAATTTATACCGAATATGTTTATGCGTTTGAATTGGCGGCGGTGATTCTGCTGGTAGCGATGGTTGCTGCTATTGCTTTAACCTTGCGTCATCGCTCAGGTCGTAAATTTCTAGACCCGGCTCAACAGGTAGCAGTGAAACGAAAGGATCGAATACGGATAGTTTCGATGCCATCTGAGAAAAAAGAATAACAGAAATCTGTAACTATGCTTTGATGATTTTCAAATAAGGGGCGGTCCACTTGATATCGTTGTCTCATTACCTAGTACTTGGTGCGGTTCTATTCGCTATTGGTATTGTCGGCATTTTCCTTAACAGGAAGAATGTGATTATTTTATTGATGGCAATTGAGCTGATGCTACTAGCGGTAAATATGAATTTTGTAGCGTTTTCGCATTATCTGCAGGATATATCTGGACAGATTTTCGTATTTTTTATTCTTACAGTTGCGGCAGCTGAGTCTGCTATTGGTCTCGCGATATTAATAGTGTTGTTTCGAAATTTGCGCACTATCAATGTAGATGATTTAAACAAACTCAAGGGGTGAGCTTCAGGGAGCTAAGGACTGGATGAAAGCGTCCATGCCTGAATACTAAATTCTATGATCGAAATGCAGAAATTATATTTGTTGGTTCCGATGGCCCCGCTAGTAGGGGCGCTTATCGCTGGTTTGTTTGGCCGCCTGATTGGCACAGTTTGGAGTCATCGCATCACTATTGCATTGATGTTTGTATGTTTGACAGCGTCCATTGCAGTTTTTATAGATGTTTTTAAGGGAAATATATATAACGGTAGTATTTATACTTGGATGACTTCTGGTGTTACTCACTTTGAGATTGGATTTTTAATTGACCAACTTTCGGCCACCATGATGGTGGTGGTGAGCTTCGTGTCTCTCATGGTGCATATCTATACCATCGGTTACATGCATGGGGATCCTGGCTACCAACGTTTTTTTAGTTACATCTCGCTCTTTACGTTTTCAATGTTGATGCTAGTGATGGCTAATAATTTCCTTCAGCTTTTCTTTGGTTGGGAGGCAGTGGGGTTGGTTTCCTATTTGCTGATAGGTTTTTGGTATACCCGTCCAACAGCAATCTATGCCAACTTAAAAGCTTTTTTAGTCAACCGTGTCGGCGATTTCGGTTTTCTTCTCGGTATTGGTATAGTTTTAATGTATTTCGGAACACTAGATTATGCAACGGTATTTGCGCAAGCACCACAGATGGTAACCCAGACAATTGAAATCATCCCCGGGTTACCGTGGATGCTGATGTCAGCAATATGTATTTTTTTATTTATCGGTGCGATGGGCAAGTCTGCACAATTTCCACTGCATGTATGGCTACCCGATTCTATGGAGGGACCGACACCGATTTCAGCTTTAATCCATGCAGCAACAATGGTAACTGCAGGTATTTTCATGGTGGCACGTATGTCACCATTGTTTGAACTATCTGATACTGCCTTATCAGTTATGCTGGTGATTGGTGGTATTACCACTTTGTTTATGGCATTGGTAGCGATTGTACAAAATGATATAAAACGTGTGGTGGCATATTCAACCCTATCACAATTGGGTTATATGACAGTGGCGTTAGGAGCATCGGCTTATTCGGCAGCAATATTTCACCTCATGACACATGCTTTCTTTAAGGCAGCGCTGTTCCTGGGAGCAGGCTCAGTGATCATTGCAATGCATCACGAGCAAGATATGCGGAAAATGGGAGGACTTAAGAAATATATGCCTATTACTTACTGGACTATGTTTTTTGCTGCATTAGCAAATACTGGATTCCCTGGTCTTTCCGGATTTTTCTCTAAAGACGCTATCATTGAGGCCGTCCATTTTGCTGACATACCAGGTGCAAATTTCGCGTACTTCTGTGTATTAATAACTGTATTCGTTACGGCTTTTTACACATTCCGCATGTTATTCATGACTTTTCATGGTGAGCCACGTATGGATCAGCACACTAAGGAGCATATACATGAATCACCATGGGTGGTTACTTTACCGCTTATCGTTCTGGTAATACCTGCTATTAGTGCAGGTTGGCTAATTGAATCTATGTTGTTTGGGGATTATTTTGGTAGTGCCATACAAATCGGATCGCTACATGAGGCAATTTCCAAAATGTCTGCACAATTTCACGGTGTATGGGGAATGATGACTCATGCGCTTACCACTATTCCATTCTGGTTTTTATTGGGCGGAATTTTTACTGCCTGGTATTTTTATATGGTGAAGACCGATTTGCCGGGAAAAATACAGCAGATCTTCAAACCTATTTATACTTTGCTAGAACGTAAGTACTATATTGACGAATTCTATTCCTGGTTTTTCGTAGGTGGCGTGCGAGCTTTAGGACGTGGTTTGTGGAAGTTCGGTGACGTAAAAATTATTGATGGATTCTTTGTCAATGGTACGGCGCGGGTGGTTGTGTGGACTGCCATGCTGATGCGTCGCTTTCAGTCGGGTTATATCTATCACTACGCCTTTACCATGATCGTCGGCGTATTCGTACTAATAAGTTTGTGGTTGTACCGTACATGACAGAACGACAACTAGGTGGAAAGTGCTGTGTTTTTCCAGCTTACAGCATAACTACGCGACAATAAATAAAACGGAATAAATATGTTGTTTGGTTTTCCCCTATTAAGTTTGGTTATCTGGATGCCAATTTTTGTTGGTATTGTAGTGCTTGCTACTGGTGGCGACCACAATGCACGATTGGCAAGATGGTTAGCACTTGTGGGATCGATATTGAGCTTACTGGTTGCTATTCCCCTATATACCCAGTTTGATCCAATCATGAGCGGCATGCAATTCGTTGAATACCATGCCTGGATTGAGCGATTTAACATTCATTATCACCTGGGCGTAGATGGCATCGCTATACCATTAATTCTGCTTAACTGTTTTACTACACCACTGGTAGTGATAGCCGGGTGGCAGGTAATAAGCAACCGGGTGTCGCAATATATGGGTGCGTTTCTTGTCATGTCTGGAATTGTCAACGGTGTATTTTCATCACTTGACGCAATTTTGTTTTTCGTATTCTGGGAAGCGTCATTAATTCCCATGTTTCTTATCATTGGTATTTGGGGTGGTCCTAATCGTGTGTATGCGGCGATCAAGTTCTTTCTTTACACACTTATGGGTTCCTTGCTGATGCTAGTGGCATTTATTTATCTATATAACGTTTCTGGGGGCAGTTTCTCGATACTTGATTTTCACAAGCTGCCGTTGCAGTTTGTTCCGCAAATTTTGATATTCGTCGCTTTTCTGATGGCATTCGCAGTCAAGGTCCCAATGTGGCCAGTACATACTTGGTTACCAGATGCGCATGTAGAAGCGCCGACGGGCGGTTCAGTAGTATTGGCAGCCATATTGCTAAAACTAGGTGGTTACGGTTTTTTGCGGTTTTCCCTGCCAATTGTGCCAGATGCTAGTCAGTATCTTTCAGGCATGATGATAGGGTTGTCATTAATTGCGGTTGTATACATCGGACTAGTTGCACTAGTTCAGGCAGACATGAAAAAGCTAATTGCCTATTCATCAGTCTCGCATATGGGGTTCGTCACACTAGGATTATTTTTGTTTAATGCTTATGGAATCGAGGGCGCAATGGTACAAATTATTTCGCACGGTTTCATTTCCGGGGCGATGTTTCTTTGCGTGGGGGTGATGTACGATCGATTACATTCTCGCCAGATTTCTGATTATGGTGGTGTGGCCAACAAAATGCCTATATTTGCCGCATTCTTTATGTTGTTTGCATTGGCGAATGCTGGATTACCGGGTACCAGCGGTTTTGTCGGAGAATTCATGGTAATCATGGCGGCAATTAAGGTAAATTTCTGGTATGCATTTTTCGCTGCTACCACGCTGGTTTTCGGCGCAGCCTACACTCTGTGGATGTACAAGCGGGTAGTGTTTGGTGCGGTAGCTAGTCCTGGTGTGGAAGGGTTAAAGGACGTTACCGGGCGAGAGATTTTGATATTGTCGATTCTAGCAGTAGCAGTGCTATGGCTGGGAGTTTACCCACTACCGTTGACGGAAATGATGCATACCACGGTTGATGACCTGCTAGCACACATAGCACACAGCAAATTATAACTGAAACAAGATACGATTCTTTTGCTCCGTTTAAGGATGATTGATGAATTTTCTGCCGCCTAATTTAGCTCCTGCCTATCCAGAGATATTTCTTCTGGTAATGGTGTGTGTGGTGTTGTTGGCTGATCTTATGGTAGGAAAGAAGATGCATTATGTTACTTATCTACTAGCACAAATTGCGCTATTCGGCTGTGCCTTGATTACTTTTATTACTTCCGTTCCTGAGGTGATCTACACCTTCTCCGGTATGTTTGTAGATGACACTTTGGCTGATGTACTAAAGATGATGGTATATATTACAGTGTCAATATTTCTTGTGTATTCACATAAATATATTGATATGCGTGGCATGTTCAGCGGAGAATTTTTCAGCCTGGTATTGTTTGCTACGCTAGGAATGATGGTAATGATATCAGGCAGTAATTTTCTTACTTTGTACTTGGGATTGGAGCTCCTGTCGTTGTCACTCTTCACCATGGTAGCTATGCAGCGCGATTCAGCAGTTGCTACCGAGGCGGCAATGAAATTCTTCGTTCTAGGAGCACTGGCTTCCGGTTTTCTGCTGTATGGTATGTCTTTAGTTTATGGTGTTACTGGCGCTCTAGATGTTGCTCGCGTTAGTGAGGTGATCCAGAGTGGTAGTGTTAATTCTACTGTGCTTGTAGTAGGGCTAGTATTTATTATTGCCGGTATTAGCTTCAAACTAAGCGTGGCACCATTTCATATGTGGGTCCCGGATGTCTATCAGGGTGCACCTACAGCGGTAGTGCTGTTTATTGGTTCAGCACCTAAACTAGCAGCGTTTGGTTTTGCCATACGTATACTGGCGGATGGAATGGAGGGAATGGTGGCTGATTGGCAGGGGATGCTAATTATTTTAGCGGTACTGTCAATGATGGTTGGTAATCTCGCCGCTATTGCCCAAACAAATATTAAACGCATGCTGGCATATTCCACTATCTCGCATATGGGTTTTATGTTGCTTGGCTTCATAAGTGCAGATGAGAATGGTTATAGTTCTTCAATGTTCTATATTGTGGTTTATGTGATAGTGACCTTAGGCACATTCGGCATAATCATGTTGCTATCGAGGGAAGAGTTTGAAGTTGAGAAGCTTGATGACTTCAAAGGGCTTAACAGACGTAATCCCTGGTATGCGTTCATTACCTTGCTATTCATGTTCTCGCTGGCTGGGATTCCACCCACTGTCGGGTTTTACGCTAAGCTATCGGTGTTACAGGCAGTTATTAGTGTAGGTTATGTATGGTTGGCTGTGGCAGCAGTAATTTTTTCCCTAATTGGTGCATTCTACTACTTGAGAATCGTCAAGCTAATGTATTTCGATGAACCTGAAAGTAATGTTCCCATTTCGCCACACGGCGACGTTGAATTACTTATAAGTGCAAACGGTCTGGCAGTGCTTGTTTTTGGTATTTTCCCACAAACGCTCATGACGCTGTGTGTCTATGCCATACAGTAGCCAGTATAAATACAAGTAATATATTCACTGGTTTGCCCCAGAATTTTTCTTTTTGTAGTTAAAACTGCTTGAAATTTTCTGAATTGCCCCCATAATTTTACTGCATTTTTTTCAAGGAGAAAGAAACATGGAAGCCGCAGCTACCAAAGAACATTTAAGTTTTCAAACTGAAGCTAAACAGCTTCTGAAACTAATGATTCATTCCTTGTACAGTAACAAGGAGATATTTTTGCGAGAATTAATTTCTAATTCTTCTGATGCCGCTGACAAGTTACGCTTTGAGGGGTTAACGGATGGTGCGTTGTACGAATCTGATTCAGACCTAAAAATTCGCGTCAGCTATGATACAAAGACTCGTACCATCACTGTTTCCGATAATGGAATCGGAATGTCGCGACAAGAGGTAATTGATCACATTGGCACCATTGCTAAGTCTGGAACCCGAGAATTTTTCAGTACGCTGACTGGTGATCAGGCCAAGGATGCGCACTTAATCGGTGAATTTGGAGTTGGTTTTTATTCAACCTTTATTGTCGCTGACAAGGTTACACTTATTACCCGTCGCGCCGGGTTGACTCCTGAGCATGGCGTACGCTGGGAATCTGGTGGCGAAGGGGATTATACGCTGGAGATGGTAGAGAAAGCAGATCGCGGTACAGATGTTATTTTGCATCTGCGTGAAGGCGAGCATGATCTGCTCAATGGTTGGAGGATACGGTCTATTATTCGTAAGTATTCCGATCATATTTCATTGCCTATCGTTATAAAAAAAGAGGAATGGTCTCAGGAAAAGAACGAAAACATTATTACCGACGAAGACGAGACCATTAACCAGGCGAGCGCATTGTGGGCGCGCCCAAAAAGTGAGATTACGTTAGAGCAGTATGAGGAATTCTACAAGCATGTGGCACATGATTCCGAGCCACCATTAGCTTACGTCCATACCAAAGTAGAGGGAAAACATGAATACACTCAATTACTTTATATCCCATCGCACGCGCCATTTGATATGTTTGATAGGGAGCATCGCCATGGAGTAAAACTTTATGTGCAACGTGTCTTTATTATGGATGATGCGGAGCAGTTATTACCAAATTATCTACGTTTTGTACGAGGTGTAATAGATTCTAACGATCTTCCGCTGAATGTTTCACGCGAGATATTACAGGAATCTAAAGACATCGAGTCAATACGTTCTGGATCTGTGAAGAAAGTATTGGGATTACTTGATCAGCTAATCCAAAGCGAGCAAGACAGTGACAAGGAGAAATACAAAATCTTCTGGAAGGAATTTGGACAGGTTCTTAAGGAGGGTGTGGGAGAAGACTATGCTAACCGAGAACACATTGCCAAGCTGCTGCGTTTTGTTTCTACCCATACTGATAGCGATGAGCAAGTTGTGTCATTGAATGATTACATAGGGCGCATGAAAGAAGGGCAGGAAAAAATCTATTACGTTACTGCCGATAGTCTCAAAGCGACTAGGAGTAGCCCACATTTGGAGGTTTTTCAAAAGAAAGGTATTGAAGTAATACTATTATTTGAGCGTGTAGACGAGTGGCTTGCGGCAAATCTGACAGAATTTGAGGGGAAGTCGCTACAGTCGATAGCAAAAGGTAATCTTGATCTAGGTAATCTTGAAAACAAGGAAGAGAAAAAAGAGCAGGAAAAGGAGGCAAATGAATACAAGGAGCTCACCGATAAAATTAAAGGTATTCTTGACACACATGTCAAGGAAGTACGTATCACTTTGCGCTTGACAGAATCTCCAGCTTGTCTGGTAGCAGAGAGCCACGACATGGGCGGCAATTTAGAACGCTTGCTTAAATCAGCTGGGCAGAAGGTTACACATGCTAAGCCAATACTTGAAATTAATCCTCATCATCCAATGGTGCAGAGGTTGAAATACGAAGAGGAGCGTTTTGCTGATTGGAGCTACATTTTATTTGACCAAGCATTACTTGCTGAGGGTGGCCAATTGGAAGATCCAGCTGCATTTGTCAAAAGACTTAATGAGTTGTTGCTACTGACGGTTTAGAGTAAGGGGCATGCATCCCGCACTGGAAAGGTATGCTAATATTTATCTCTAGCTATTCCTGCTCTGAAGCAGATGCTTCTGATAAAGATTTTGTCAAGGAGTGTAAACGGGCTCATGTAAGGGGTTGGTCTCAGCATTTGAATCCTAAAAAACATGATTTCATCAATTTTCGGAAAAAATAGCTAGACTGCCAAGTCATCGTGCTGTGAAAGAGCGATGAAATATCCAAGATAGTAGTTCACAGTGTAAAATAGCCAGAAATTTATTGAGAAGAACCATGCCGTTATCTCCATTTACTTCAAATGAAAAAGTCAAGATCTTGGCTGAAGCGCTGCCGTATATCCAGCGTTTTCACGGCAAAACAATCGTTATTAAATATGGCGGCAATGCCATGACAGAGGAAAACTTGAAGCAAAGTTTTGCCCAGGATGTAGTTTTATTAAAGCTGGTAGGAATGAATCCTGTCATCGTTCATGGTGGTGGGCCTCAAATAGACGATATGTTGAAGCGTGTTGGGAAGAAAGGTGAATTTATTCAGGGAATGCGTGTAACTGATACAGAGACTATGGATGTGGTGGAAATGGTACTAGGGGGACTAGTTAACAAGAACATCGTTAATCTTATTAACCAACATGGTGGCCGTGCAGTGGGTTTAACAGGCAAGGATGGTTCTTTTATTCATGCAAAAAAAATGCAGGTTCAGAATAGAGAGAAAGTAGATGAATGGATCGATATTGGTCAGGTGGGAGAGATCGAGAGCATCGATCCTGCTCTGATTGCATTGCTGGATACACGTGATTTTATCCCGGTAATTGCACCCATAGGCGTGGGTAGGGACGGCGAATCTTACAATATCAATGCTGATCTGGTTGCAGGGAAGCTAGCAGAAATTCTGAATGCAGAAAAATTGATACTGCTTACCAATATACCTGGTGTTCAGGGAAAAGATGGTAACTTATTAACTGGATTAACGGCAAAGAAAGTAGATGACTTATTTTCTGATGGAACTATTTATGGTGGCATGCAGCCAAAAATTAGCTCAGCTTTGGAGGCAGTAAAAAATGGAGTCAAGTCTTGTCACATCATTGATGGGCGGGTGGAGCATGCATTATTGTTAGAAGTATTGACGGACGAAGGTGTGGGAACGCTAATTACGGATAAGTAGTTTGAACAGGATCTAGATTTCGGGATTATGGATCCCCTCTCTTGGTTGAGATGTTCATGCCAGAAATTAGGTTGTTGGTATCTTACTAACACCACAAACCATGCATGCTGGATCTTTATTTAATTTGATTGAGCGCGATTCCATAGTTAGGCCATCAAGCAACAGCAGGCGACCATTTAGCGTTTTTCCTATTCTGAGTAAAATCTTGAGCGCCTCAGTGGCTTGTATGCAACCGATAATTCCTACCAATGGGGCAAATACGCCCATCATTGCACAACGCATGTCTTCGTTGTCGCCACTTTTTGGAAATAAACAGTGATAACAGGGGCTGTTAAAATCGCTTAAATTAAATACGGCTACTTGCCCGTCGAAGCGGATTACTGCACCGGATACAAGTGGTTTTTTGTGAGTAACGCAGGCTTGGTTTATTGCATGGCGGGTAGCGAAATTGTCACTCGCATCTATTACCACATCGGCTTCTGTTACCAATTGCAACAGTCTTTCCTCGTCAACATACTCCTGAAGTGCAACTACATTTACTTCAGGATTGATTGCTGCAATCGATTGCATCGCAGAGTGAACTTTTGATGTGCCAATAGTCTCGTTGCTGTGAATAATCTGTCTCTGAAGATTAGTGAGGTCAACATTGTCGTTATCACAAATGATAAGTTTGCCAACTCCACTAGCAGCAAGATACATTGCAACTGGCGAACCTAGCCCACCCAAGCCGATTATTAGCGCACGAGATTCGATCAGTCTTTCCTGCCCGTGTATGCCTAATTGTTGCAACAGAATATGGCGACTGTATCGTAATAACTGATCGTCGTTCATAACTTACGACAGAATTATTTTTCCAGCTCTCTGCACCTTTAGTTATTAACTTTTGCAGATTTATTTATTGGTGCTGTAATGCCTTTAAAATGATTCATTGCTTGTTTTAGTAATAAGTCATTGCTAGAACCAAGAACTATTGGCTCTTCAATTTGTTTGATTTTGTTGTCATTACCATTTAACTTGGGTGTTTCAGTTTCTTGGTTTAACATTATTTTCGCTGCTTCGATTGCTTCGCTCTGTTCGTCTTTTCCATTAGACAGATGACCATCAAGATCTGCTTCACGTAAACGCCCAGATTCATCCTCTGCTGATTCATCTATAATGTCTGGTGTGATTCCTTTAGCCTGGATGGATTGTCCATTTGGCGTGTAGTAGCGTGCAGTGGTGAGCTTGATAGCAGTGCTGTTACCTAATGGCAGTATAGTTTGCACCGAACCCTTACCAAAGGTCTGGGTGCCCATTACTACAGAGCGCTTATGATCCTGCAATGCACCCGCAACGATTTCTGAAGCTGAAGCAGACCCGCCATTTACCAGTGTTATCATGGGCACAGTCTTGATTTCAGGCGGTAACTCCTTCAAATAATCGCTTTTGGCATTACGAAGATAGAATTGAGGGCTAGCCTTGAGTTTCATCTTAGCGTCATTGGTGCGTCCGTCAGTATAAACCACAAGCGAGTTAGCTGGTAGGAAGGCAGCAGACACTGCCACGGCACCATTAAGCAACCCACCTGGGTCATTCCGCAGATCTAGTACTAGTCCTTTCATTGGTATCGGGCTCTCTTTGAACAATTTATCTATTGCCTTAGCTAGATTCTTCCCTGTTTGTTCCTGAAACTGCGTTATACGTATATACGCATAGCCAGGCTCAATCAACTTTGATTTGACACTTTCGATCTTAATAATCGCACGTACTATCGTAAATGAAATTGGTTTGGTCTCCCCTTTACGGAGAACACTGATAGTGATGGGAGTATTAGGTTTGCCACGCATAATTTTAATAGCATCACTGAGTGACATACCTTTGACTGCTGTATCGTTCAGTTTGATGATGAGGTCGCCAGATTTCATGCCGGCGTGAAATGCAGGTGTATCTTCTATTGGTGAAATTACTTTGACAAAGCCATTTTCCATGGTTACTTCAATGCCCAGCCCACCGAATTCTCCCTGAGTGCCAATTTGTAACTCCCTATAGGCATCTGCGTCCAAATACGCTGAATGGGGATCAAGACCAGTCAGCATACCATTGATGGCCTCAGTAATTAACTTTCCGTCCTCAACCTGTTCAACGTAGTTCGATTTAATTCGACCGAATACTTCGGTAAATGCACGTAACTCTTCAACTGGAAGAGGGAGCATTATTTTATTGGTATCTTTGTCAGCTATAGCGGAAAAATTAAGGCTGAGCATTACACCTGCAACCGCGCCGATTAGAAGCAAACCAAATTTTTGAAGTTTGTTACGCATTACAGTTTCTCCAAGCTTGTCAGTTATAATGGTGTTGTTTACTTTAATTTAACCCATTTTAATGGGTCAAATGGTTTGCCTTTATGGCGCAGCTCAAAGTATAGGCCGGAATCCGGGTTACCACCGCTGTTCCCGACAATTGCAATGGTATCACCACTATGTATTGTATCACCTACCTTCTTGGCAAGGATGTGATTATTACCATAAAGACTCATATATCCGTTACCATGATCCACAATCAAAATATTGCCAAATCCTCGCAGCCAGTCCGCGAATACTACCTGTCCATAAGCAATGGCTTTAACATTCATTCCGATAGTTGAACGGATGAATAGACCCTTCCAGGTAATCCCTCCATTGGAGCGTGGACCACCAAAACGATTAACGATTTCCCCGCGTATTGGCAAACTTAAGAGTCCTTTTAGCGACGAAAATTCTTTTCTTTCCACCAGTTTATCAGGCAAACTATTGTTACTTAATGTTGTGGACCGATCTTTGTGCGAACGTAGTTTGTGCTTACCAATGTTTTCTACTAGAAGCGAGAGGCGTTCCTCATCACGCTTAAGCGTGCTAATTTTACGTCGTTCCAGGTCAACTTCTTTAGAAATACTAGTGAGCAGTTTTCTGTAACTAATTTCTTCCTGCTCCAGAAGTTTCTTTTGCCTAGTTTGTTTTGTCTTAATTGAAGTTATCTCCGTGGTTTTCTCGTTACTTTCATGAACAATTGCTCGAAGTTTCTCTAAATCAATACGCAAAGTATGGATGCTTTTCGCGCGTGCACGGGAGAGATAACCGTAATAATACATTTTACGTTCAACCTGGCTGGGGTTTTGTTGATTGAGCAGCAATCTGAAGTATTCATGTTGTCCGCTAATGTATTGCTGATAGAGTAGTTTGCTAAGATGTGTTTGTTGTGCAACAATTTTGTACTTGGTTAGATCAAGTTTCTTTTGTATCTGATCAAGCTTGTTCTTTTCTTCGTATCGTTCGTGTGTAAGGTTGGCTAGTTCGCGGCTAATTTTTCTGATAGCCTGTTCTGCCTCACGCAGAGCATCTGATACCTCTGATTTCGACTCCTCTTTACTTTCAAGATCCTTTTGAAGGGATTCAATACGATCGCGCAGTTGGTTCAAGTTTTTTTTACTAGCTTCAGGGACAGCGTAGATTGCATTTGATAACATCAAAATGCAGAGAAGGATAAGCCTAGGAACTTTGTTCAACCACATATTAGCAAAAATTAATATTGTGGGTTTCAATGGTGCCTTCACGTGGAAAATATCATGCGTCTATATGATGATATAGAGTTATTTTGGAGATTATGCTGAACTACAGAAATACTTCCTGCCCTGCGTGGGTGTATGTATGCAAATAGCTCATGGGATAGGCTGTATCTTGCCTTGATTTGCTACTGCTTGCATAGCTTTTTTAATCTCTGTCTGATCGCCTAAGTAGTAATGCTGAATAGGCTTTAAGTTACCGTCAAGTTCATAGACGAGAGGAATTCCGGTAGGGATATTAAGTTCGAGGACTTCTTGATTCGAGATATTATCTAGATGCTTAACAAGCGCTCGTAGTGAATTGCCGTGGGCAACAATGATGACGCGTCGTCCAGATTGGATCATAGGAACGATGGTTTCACTCCAGTAAGGAAGGAATCTGGCAACCGTGTCTTTAAGGCATTCGGTCAGAGGGACGTCTTTCTTAGGTAAATTCTGGTAGCGTGGATCAAGTCCAGGGTCGCGGGTATCATTGGGGGTTAGCGCGGGGGGTTGAATATCATAGCTACGTCGCCAAATTAAAACTTGTTCTTCACCGTATTTAGCTACCGTCTCGGCTTTGTTTAATCCTTGTAGTGCTCCATAGTGCCGTTCGTTAAGTCGCCACGAATGATGGATTGGAATCCACATTTGATCCATTTCGTCCAGTGTGATCCAAAGTGTGCGAATGGCACGTTTTAATACAGAGGTAAATGCAATATCGAATACGAAACCTTCTTTTCGTAATAATCTGCCAGAATTTCTAGCTTCTTCATAACCTTTCGGTGATAAATCCACGTCTGTCCAACCGGTAAAGAGATTTTCCTTATTCCAAGTACTTTCTCCATGTCGCAGAAGAACAATTTTTTTCATATTAACCTTTATAAAAAGGATGAGATTATTGGTAGGATATCTTGTAATACCATGATATTTTAATATATTTTTGTGAATACTGCAGCATTTAGAATAGATGGAGATAATCTGTAAAGGTATTTTTAAATTAGCTAAACGAAAGAAGACGGCCTATGGCCGCTTTGTTAGCGCTTAACTTTTAATCTTTTCAACGCTACACTAGAGGTTGTTGCAGGTAGGAAAGTTTACAGATCTATCGGCAATTATCCCGGGATTGAGCTTTAGTTGGAACAAGAGAGCCCCAGAGTATTCCAGTCTCTGATAAAATCTAAAGTTTAGAAAATAAAAGGACCTAAAATTGGCATTTGTGCAGAATAATATTGTGTTGATCATGATCGTCGTAGCGAGCGGCAGTTTTTTGCTGTGGGAATTACTGTCGCGGAGCTCTGGCAAAGAGGTGGGTACATTAATAGCGGTACAGCTTATCAATTACAAGAACGCGCTGGTACTAGATGTGCGGGAGGAAAGTGAATATGATGCAGGACACATAGCAAACTCTAAGCATATACCGGCAGACAAAATTAAGGATCGTATGCAGGAGCTAGAAAAATTCAAGGACAAACCAATAGTTGTTATATATAAAAGCGGTGTTCGTTCTGGAGCAGCAAGTTCGACTTTACATGCCCATGGGTTTCCCCATGTACATAATCTTGCAGGCGGTATAGATACGTGGACGCAGGCAAACTTACCAATAGTGAAAAAATAAGAGCAACCATATGACCAGAATAGTCATGTATTCCACTGGCTCTTGCCCATATTGCATAATGGCAGAAAAGCTCTTACATTCTAAAGGTGTAGAAGAAATTGAAAAGATTCGTATTGATTTGGAACCCGCTCGACATATCGAAATGTTAGAGAAAACCGGGCGTCGCACTGTACCACAAATCTATATCGGTGAAACCCATGTCGGAGGTTACGAAGATTTAGCCATACTCAATCGAAAGGATGGGCTGGTAAAATTGTTGGCGGTCTAAGTTTATTGGTCCACTATAAAGATACAGATTTACTCATTGAGATATTGGTCTTAGAGTTACGTACAAATACGAATTTACAAAATGAGTTCCACAACACATACCTCTTTTTTGCATTATATTTTGTATTTATACATTCAATATAGGATCCAATATGAAAGAACAGCAGCAGCGCATTTTCAACATCGAGAAAATCTATGTCAAGGATTTGTCATTAGAGATTCCCAATGCGCCGTTGGTTTTCCTTGAGGCCGAAGCACCTAAAATTGATATGCAATTGCAGATTAATGATAAGCATATCAACGAGGGTATGTATGAAGTAGTGCTAACGGCAACTATCACTGCTAAAACTAAGGATAAGACTATATTTTTGGTTGAGGCACTGCAGGCTGGAATTTTCCAGATAAGTAATCTAGAAGAAGCAGAAATGGCCTCTATATTGAATATAGTTTGTCCCAATGTCATATTTCCATACATGCGTGAAACAATTTCAGATATAGTCACACGCGCTGGATTTCCACCAGTAATTTTGAGCCCAGTAAATTTTGAAGCGCTCTACAATGAAAACAAACGACAGGCTATGACAAACGGGTCAGAAAAAGTCACAGGCAAACCAAAGCAGTAGTATAAACGTTGATATTTGTAAGATACATTTACTGGAAATGAAATATAAAATATTTAAAGCAATGTTATTTCTACGATACCAGATTCGGACTATAGTGTTGGTCCTGTTGCTAGGTCCTCATGGACAGGCTATTGCTGCACTAGAGTATCTTTCCCTGGCTGATAATGCCGTAATTATGTACAACGCTCCTTCACTAAAGGCCGACAAATTATTTGTTGCAAGTCGTCATTTGCCTGTGGAGGCTATAGTGAAAGTTGAAGGGTGGGTCAAGGTTCGTGATAGTAGCGGTACTCTTGCCTGGGTAGAACAGAAAGCAGTAAGTGATAAACGCTTCGTGATTGTTATCGAATTACAGGCTTATGTATATCAAGAAGCAGATGCAAATTCTACATTGGTATTTCAGGCTCAGAAAAATGTTATCTTAGAGTGGCTGGAGTCTTCCATAAATGGATGGATTAAGGTGCGCCATCGTGATGGGCAGAGTGGTTACGTTAAGATTACCCAGGTCTGGGGTTCATGAAAATAGCCATTTTAGGCGCAGGTGCCTGGGGCACCGCACTAGCTATTAGCCTTGCAGTTAACTCTAATTCTCGTCACAAGATTATTTTATGGACCAAAGATCCGGATCATCTTGCTGAACTTGTTTTACAACACACCAATCGACAATTCTTACCAGATTTTCCACTCCCTGATTCAGTACAACTTACGTCCAATCTTCATGTGGCTACGGATGTTGAACTTGCGCTGGTCGCTGTTCCTACGGCTGGATTACGCGAGACATTACGTGCAATTATTGCATGTGGAAAGTCTGTGCCAGTAATCTGGGGAGGTAAGGGGTTTGAAGCGCAATCAGCTAAGCTACCACATCAGGTCGTGCAGGAGGAGTATTCTGGTATGGCTCCTTATGGTGTACTGTCAGGGCCTAGTTTTGCTCAGGAAGTTGCTCAGGGATTGCCTGCTGCCTTAACTTTGGCGTCACACGATGAGAAATTCTCAAGAAATACTGCGGCACAATTACACACTTCTCGATTACGGGTCTATTCAAGCAATGATATTGTAGGTGTAGAAACAGGTGGAGCGATCAAAAACGTAATCGCCATTGCTACCGGTATTTCTGATGGTATGGGTTTAGGTTACAATGCTCGCGCTGCGTTGATCACAAGGGGGCTTGCAGAAATTAGCCGACTAGGTTTAAGGCTAGGCGGCAGTATGGAAACATTCATGGGTCTAGCGGGGATGGGTGATCTGATACTTACCTGTACTGGAGACCGATCACGTAACCGACAGGTAGGATTGATGTTAGCAGCTGGTAAGTCGTTGTCAGATATTCTACGGGAACTCGGGCACGTTGCAGAAGGAGTTTATACGGCGCGAGAAGTACTAAAGCTCAGTCAAGAACTGGATGTTGAGATGCCAATCACGCAAGCAGTATGTAGCATTCTTCATGATGGAGTATCGGCCAAGATAGCGTTAGAGGTGTTACTCAAACGAGAACCGGCGACAGAGAGTCTTATTTCTTAATATATATGTAAAACACATACTCAACTCAAGCATGGCAGATATAAGTTTCCCTTTTCTAGATATACCCTTAAGAGGGCAATTCTTCTGGAAAAGAACCAACCTAATGTTTAATCAGTTGTTTAACAATATTAAGTAAAAAATTGACAACACCAACTTAATCCCTGATGATTTGCTGCATTTTGAATAACACACGACTTAGAATGAATCAGTCACCATCCAGCCAAATAGGCAACATAATAAAAAAGCAGCCAGACAGCAGAACCAATACAGTAGCTACTGATTCCTCGTCCTGGAATGTTTCTCAAATTAGAGCATTGCTAGATTTGCCATTCAATGATCTGATTTATCAAGCCCAGTTTGTTCACCGAGAACATCACGAGGCCAATCTTATACAGTTGTCTACGTTGATTTCGATTAAGACGGGGGGGTGTTCCGAGGATTGTGGATATTGCCCTCAAGCTGCGCGTTACCATACTGGAATCGATGACCAAGACATGTTATCGCTAGATAAGGTGGTTACAACAGCGAAAGCAGCAAAGGAACAAGGCGCATCACGTTTCTGCATGGGCGCAGCTTGGCGTGGGCCTAAACAACGCGATATAGTGAAAATGACAGAAATTGTCAGTGCAGTGAAGGCGCTAGGGCTTCAAACTTGCGCTACACTAGGTATGTTGAAGCCCGGGCAGGCCGAGCAACTTAGTCAGGCGGGACTAGATTATTACAATCACAATCTTGATACTGCGCCAGAATTTTACGGTGAAGTTATCACAACTCGCGATTATCAGGATCGTCTTGATACTCTGGAGAACGTACGCAGGGCAGGTATGTACGTATGCTGTGGTGGCATTGTTGGCATGGGTGAGTCGCGTTATGAGCGTGCTGGACTGATAGCACAATTGGCGAACCTTGATCCTTACCCAGAATCAGTTCCCATCAATAATCTGGTACAAGTTGAGGGTACCCCACTGTATGGCACAGAGGCACTTGATCCACTGGAATTTGTGCGTACCATCGCGATAGCTCGAATCACTATGCCCAAAGCAATGGTAAGGCTATCTGCCGGTAGAAGTGAGATGTCTGAAGTAGTGCAGGCATTATGTTTTCTTGCTGGTGCCAATTCAATTTTCTATGGTGATAAGTTGCTCACTACTGGTAATCCTGAAGTAGAACAAGATAAAGTCTTGTTCAGAAAGTTGGGACTTCAATCCTTGTAGTCTAACAGCTAGAATGCGCTCAGATTCTACTACACGGTTACATAGCCGGAAAAGTAATGGGCTGTATCGACACCGCCTAACTTTGGAAGGGCGACAGGGGGTTCATGTCTCAATAGCAGGACGTAAATATCTTTCATTTAGTAGTAATGATTATCTTGGTCTTGCTAGTCACCCCGAGTTGATTGAGGCAGTTTGTGAAGGTGCAATACGATATGGGGTGGGGGCGGGCGCTTCACATCTGGTTGTCGGCCATCATTTGTCTCATCATAGATTAGAAGAGGCACTAGCGCATTTCACAGGTTTCCCACGGGCACTGCTATTTTCTTCCGGATATATGGCTAATGTTGGAGTTGTAACCGCATTAGTTGGCCATGGTGACGCAGTATTTACCGACAGGCTCAATCACGCTTCTCTCAATGACGCTGCGTTGCTTTCACGTGCAAGATTGATTCGATATCCGCATTTTGATTTGACCATCTTAGAACAACGGCTAGCCGAGTCTCAAGCTAAGTGCAAGTTAGTGATGACCGATGCAGTGTTTAGTATGGATGGAGATATTGCACCTGTTATTAAGCTAATAGCATTGTGCGAAAAATACGACGCTTGGCTACTACTTGATGATGCACATGGGTTCGGAGTTCTAGGTCAGCAGGGGCGGGGAGTCGTTTCTCATTTTAATATTAGTTCACAACGGATTATTTATATGGCAACCCTCGGTAAAGCGGCGGGTGTATTTGGCGCTTTCGTCGCTGGGGAATCGGAAATTATCGAGATGCTGATTCAATATGCCCGTAGCTATATCTACACCACAGCTACGCCTCCGTTATTGTCCCATGCTGTACTGAAAAGCTTAGTGCTGATCGAGCGTGAAGAGTGGCGACGCAAGAAATTGATACAACTTACTGAGTGCCTAAAAAAAGAATTGCAATCGTTACGCTGGAAGCTGTTGCTGTCTGTTACTCCCATTCAGCCCGTGATTATCGGAGAAGGTAGCGAGGTCGTACAGATCAGCAATGCATTACGAGAAAAGGGTTTCTTGATACCAGCGATTCGCCCACCGACCGTACCCCAAGGTTCGGCGAGGTTACGAATTTCGTTATCTGCTTTACACAACATAGAGGACGTCAAGCAGTTGGCAATGGTATTACGTGAACTGGAATAAAATGTTGAATTGCTAAGAGAAGGTTAAAGAGCAGTAGTGTGTAACAAATAGTTAATACTAACAGTCCAATTAGCCCGAATTGTTATGTGGGAGCCAGATTACTGGGGCGTTGATGAGCAGAAAAAGGGCAGCAGAAAAAGAGAAAATCCTTCCACAATTAAAGCTTCGTTATTAGTTTAGACTAAACTTTTGGATGAAGATGAGTCGTTCAACGCTTAACAGAATGCGTCTTTATAGTGGTGGAATTTATGGGCAAGGTTCACGTTGAAACCCTTGGTGAAGGTCCTAATCTCGTATTATTGCACGGCTGGGCCATGCACAGTGGTATTTGGAGTAGTGTACGTAACCGATTGGCGCAGTATTTTCGTTTGCACCTAGTAGATCTACCTGGGCACGGACTTAGTCCGGCTCCTTGGACTAATATGCCAGTAACGCTGAAGAACATGTCTGAAATGGTTGGGGAGAGTTTGCCCGCTAACAGTATTATTTGTGGTTGGTCATTAGGTGGTCAGGTGGCAATGGAACTAGCATTGGATGAACCGGAACAAATCAAGAAGCTTGTCTTAGTATCCACAACGCCTAGTTTTATTCAACGCAAAGATTGGATATGGGCGATGGAAGCAGCAACGTTAAAGCTATTCATGAGGAATTTAAAACGGGATTATGTATCCACTTTAAATAGATTTCTCACCTTGCAGGTAAGTGGAGACATCAATACTTTAGTACTGTTGAGACAATTGCGTGATAACGTTTTCCGAGAAGGTAAACTAGATGAAGTTGGGTTACAAACGGGGATGCAAATTCTACTTACGACTGATATACGTGAAAGAATAAAGAGAATTAATCAGCCAGTAATATTGCTGCATGGAGAGAATGATGTCATTGCGCACCCAAACGCGGCAAGATGGCTGCATGAGAACTTACAGAACTCTGAATTAGTAATGTTGCCCCACTGTGGTCATACACCATTCTTATCGCATACTGATCAATTTATAGCCAACATATTCCGAGTAGCCCATAGATGAAATGTGATCACATCATAAATAAGCGTCAATTACGTCAATCATTCGAGCGGGCGGCAGCTGGTTATGACAAAGCAGCATTGCTACAACGTGAAGTGTGTGACCGAATGTTGTCGCGGCTAGATTACATCAAATGTATCCCTGGCTCGATTTTAGATGCTGGTAGCGGCACAGGTTATGGTAGTCGTAAATTAGCAACGCGTTACCCAGTTGCTAGAATACTTGCGGTCGATCTTGCACTGGCAATGCATTTACAGGCCCGCCCTTCTTCTGTTTCGTGGTGGAGGAAAATATTATCTACTGGGGGGAGTAATACGAGCTATTTGTGCTGCGACATCGAACAATTACCATTGCAGAATTCTTGTGTCGGCATGGTATGGTCTAATCTAACGTTGCAATGGTGCAACGATATTGGACGAACATTTGCTGAAGTGCACCGTGTTCTGCAAACTGAGGGCTTATTTATGTTCAGTACTTTCGGTCCGGATACCTTGCGTGAATTGCGTCAGGCTTTCATAGGGATGGATGACTGCAGCCATATCAACCGCTTTACAGATATGCATGATATCGGTGATTTACTGGTTTATAACGGTTTTGCTATGCCAGTCATGGACATGGAGTACATTACGCTGACTTATGATGATGTGATTAGTGTGATGCGAGATCTCAAAGCTATAGGTGCTCACAACGTTATTCAGGATAGAAAGCGAGGGTTAACTGGGAAAGTAGGATGGCAAAAAGTATTGAGCCATTATGAAACTCTACGAAGGGAGGGAAAGCTACCGGTTACCTTTGAATTAGTTTACGGCCATGCATGGAAATTAGAGCCTCGAAAAACTGTTGATGACAGGGAAATAATGGAGTTCGTTCCTAAAAATAGAATAGGAAGTATCTAAATTGAAGGAAATTATTTACCGACAGCTTACTGAATAGTTATTCATGCCACAAAGTTATTTCATTACTGGTACAGACACTAGTGTTGGGAAAACTCTAGTAAGTTGTGCTTTATTATACGCATTTGCTGCACGCGGAAGAACCACTTTAGGCATGAAACCAATAGAAACTGGTTGTGTGAACGGAGAATGGATGGATGTTAAAGCAGTGGTTGCAGCGAGTTCTGTTATCGCTCCCCGTGAATGGGTCAACCCCTATGCTTTGATCCCGCCTATTGCACCGCATATAGCAGCGAAGCAAGCAGGCATCGAAATTGATATTGTGATCATCCGTCAGGCCTGTCTGAAATTACAGAATATTGCAGAGGTAGTTCTTGTTGAGGGAGTTGGGGGGTTTATGACCCCACTTAACGATCGTCAGGACGGCGCAGATATGGCGCACGTTCTAGATCTTCCAGTAATACTGGTGGTGGGGATGCGACTAGGCTGTCTTAATCATGCACTGGTGACAGCGCAAGCTGTGCAAGCAATTGGGTTGCAACTTGCAGGTTGGGTAGCAAACCAAATTGATCCACAAATGATCTCATTTGATGAGAACGTATATACATTAACGCAGCGACTAAATTGTCCGTTGCTGGGAGTGTTGCCGTTTGAACAGAATGTTAATGCGAAGAATTTGTCGGTGTATCTAGATATAGCACAACTAGATTAAATTCTATTGTTTTCTAAGAACGACGAGAAGCTAACCAGTTTTGCATACGTTTCGATTTCACGAGCTTGCACCCAAGTAAAGTAAGTAGTAATAGCGCAATCAGTGGCCCCATTGAAGAACGAGCAACCCTTGCATAATTAATTTGTTGTACTCGTAATGAGTACTGGTAACGTACAGGAGGCACACTCTCACCGGTAATGAATACCGTATAAAACCCTTTATCCAGGTTTGTTCTTCCTCCAATTACTCCATCTGGGTGGTAGTCTGCTCGTAAAAGCGACACGGTTTCATCTTCCGTTTCACTGTTTCCTTTTACAATCCGCATCGCAACGGGCATATTACGCAAAGCCTGATCAATAAGATCTACTACAAAAAACGTTTCACCTTCCGTGGGAATTTCCGTGCAATATTGAGCGCTCGGCTCATTTTGTGGTTGGTACATACTTAAATGCACCATACTTCCTTGAGTCCCGCGCACACAAGTATCTTGTTCTAAAGATACTTTTCCATGTGCGCCAGCCATGCCAGAATAGAGTCCCATAACAAGGATAAATGCTGTCGTAGCGAATGCCCGTTCTAGTTGCTTAACCATGACCAGACCTCCTTTCTGGCTGGACTCAGTTTTTAGTAAGCCTAAAACCCTCCCACTCTCTATTCATTCATCAGAGAGTGGGAGGGCTAGGAGGGAACAGTTTAAGATTAGAGCCGATTGTTTAGAATGACCTTGCTTTGGTTGTTCCAGATCACATCTGTCAGGTTGGAGTAGCGCGTGATAATCTGCGCTGCAACTCCACCAGCAAACAGTCCAGACCAACCCAGAATCACGAAGCCCCAATGCAGCGGTGCACTGAAGAGTTCTTCCATGAACCAGAAGGCATGACCCCATTCGTTAAGACCAACGTTTGGCAGAATCATCAGTGGTCCGGCAATCGCGGCAACCAAAGGAAACGATGTGCCCCTGCTGTACTGCGGCAAACGGGTTATAGCATACAGATAACTAGCTATCCCACAGCAGATGTACATCGGGAAAGAACCATAGAATACGACGACATGACTAGGAGTAAAACTAGTATCGCGTATGATCACTTGGTGCCAGGAGGCATCTTGTTCGGTGAAGAAGCTACCACCCCAGTAAACTCCAAAGAGATAAACACCCAACCACATCATCCAGTAGAAATAACGTTTGACTTCCAGTTTCGGATCCAGGTTATCCAGTTGTTCCTTGGTATCCCGTGTCTTCCAGAGCCAACCCCAGGTAACCAATGCAAATGTCGGCCATACCACCATGTGTACCCGCCACAGACCCATCCAGACTCTTTCAAATTCTGGTTCCATCGAGTCCATTCCGTGTGAGTAAGCATAGGTGCGCTGGAACCAAATCCAGAATATCGCCACCGATAGCATGCTAAGCAAGCCAATCCAATAATACTTTGTGTCATACCACACTGACTTGTCCCAGGAACCCGACGTTGTAGCTGCCGTCCCAGGCGTTCCATATGTTGTTGCCATTTTCATTTCCTCCTATTTCAGCATTCATAAAAAACAGCCTTATACTGGCTTAGAGCCCTAACTTGTAGCAAAGTTCAAATCATTTGAATACTTAATGAACTAGCTGGTTAAGGTACCTATGAAAGGAAAAAAATAGATGGATAATTACATTCATAAATTTACATAATACATTGATAAATAAAGTTAAAGTAATGCTATATTTAGAAATAGCTGGGTTGAGTGGGAGGCCATCGTGGGAACGGCATAGCTTAAGAATGAGAACTTTCATTGTAGAAAGATTGGGGTATGCTTCGAAAACTTCATTCAAAATTGATCGCTAACTTATTGAGACAGATTTTGTATTCAAACTTAAGGGCGGAAGAGATATTACTAATATCCTGGGTTTTAAAACAGGCGTTAATGGGGTATCTATTTTTGTCAGTACTAACTGGATTTGCATTCGCCGAATCGTTATCAGATGCACAGCGAGCCCATCGTGCAGGTAATTATCAAGAAGCTGTGAAATTGTTTCGACTTGCTGCAAAAAATGGATCTGCAGATGCGAGATATGCTCTTGGTTCAATGTATACATATGGCGAAGGCGTGCCTTCAGACAATCAAAAAGCTGTTAAATGGTACCGTTTGGCTGCAGGTCAAGGGCACAGGGATGCGCAATATACCCTAGGTTTAATATATGGAAGTGGTCAACAAGGGTTGCCTCAAGACCATCAGGAGGCCGTTAAATGGTATCACTTAGCTGCAGCGCAGGGACATAGAGAAGCAATACTCAATCTTGGTATGATTTACGAACGAAGCCACGGCCAGAGCATCCCCCAAGACTATCGTAAAGCTGTGAAATGGTATCGCTTAGGTGCAGAGTTGGGGAGTGCCGGAGCACAAGCTAACCTTGGCATGATGTATATCCGCGGGTTGGGTGTTTCAAGAAATCTTATTCGTGCGTATATGTGGCTAGATTTAGCGTCAGCTAAAGGGATAGGTTTAGCACAGCAGGGTCGAACTGTGGCAGCTGAAGAGATGACACCATCTCAAATTTCCAAAGCAAAAAAGATGGCAAAAGATTGTAAATTACGCAATTACAAAAACTGCGATTAGAATATTGGATAGCTGTATTATCCAGTACATATCAACTTTGTTGTAGATATGCGTACTTAAACTATATTGTTTCTTTTTATTTATATCGATCTTTTGGCATGTAGTTGTGTTTCCGCCTATTTTTCATCGTGGCGGTTGCTTGGTTTGATGGTAAGGACTGCGCAAGGGGCATTTCGGACGACGTATTCTGCGACACTTCCAAGGGCAAATCGATTCCATCCTGTATAGCCGTGTGTTCCAACGACCAGTAGATCGGAATTAAGTTCGGTAGCAATACGGATTATTTCTGGGCCAGCGTCACCTTCAGCGAAGATAGTTTCGGCTTTCACTTGGAAGGAATCTGCCAGCTCCTTGAGGATGCCCTTTCCTCGCTGCCGGGTTTTTTCAAGATCTTCTTGTTCATGTGCATCCTTTTTTTTTGCTTTGTAGTATGGAATACCAAATGGTCTTGGATTAAATACGTGCAGAGCTTTAAGTTCCGCATTGTAGGTTTGGGCCAACAATACCGCATGATAACTAGCGTCTCTAGATGCTTCTGAAAAATCTGTGGCCAGAATGATCTTCTGGATGAGTGGATCCATTAAAGTTCTCCTTGGTAAATTATACATACTCTACAGCAATCATAAACGTGAGATTCTGTATCCGTCAAATTTTAGGGGCTGGAGGCAACCCAAGGTACCCTAAAAGATTCAGCACCAAAGCATCTTAAATGCTGTTGGCAGTTTCCGGGGTGATTGGTAAGGTAGCTTGCTTGTTTAAAATCAAGTTCCAGTATTATGTCGAGCTGTTACTTCGATTTCAATTTTCATACGGGGATCAGATAAGCCAGCAGATATCATCATTGCTGCGGGTTTAACCTCACCGAAATACTTACGTAGAGTCGGCCAGCAATCGGGAAAATCTGCGGCGTTAGGAAGCACATAGGTAACCCGAACCACGTTTTGCATACTTGCCCCCGCCGTACTTAGGGCCTCCAAAATATTTTTAAGACATTGCTCGGTTTGCTCTACCAAATCTTCAGAAATTGTCATCTTGCTGTAATCAAATCCGGTTGTACAAGAGACGAAAATCCAATTGCCATCAACTACAGCACGCGAATAACCAATCTCTTGTTCAAATGTAGAACCGGAGCTTATTAATTGACGCGACATAGAGCCCTCCATATATTTAAGAATCTCATAGATATTTGATTGTTAGGTTGTTGGGTACCAAATGGATTTAACAACAAAATAGTCAAATAACAGGGTTTTATAAGATTGGTCAAGTGGGTCATTTTTTAGCACACTGTTTGTGGAGCCTCTTCCAATAAGTGGTTCCTACAAAACTTGATCCACCAGAGATAGTTGTTAGTCCAATAATCCGATACACACAACTTCGTGTAATTTTTACTTGGTAATTTGGGTTTAGCACGCTTGGCGAGTTTTTTACCAGCTTTAGTGTTTCCCCACCAAATAAAATTGGCCACATGCAGGCAAGACGCAATCTTACTTCAGATCGTGGGATGGCCATCGTATAGTTCCAGCCTTGATCCAGATATTCCATGGCTTGCCGGATAAGTTGGTTCAGTAGGGGCTGAAACGCGTGCCAGGAGTCTTGCTGAAGGAGAGAATCCGTAGTTAGTCCAGCGGTTTTCAATAACGAAGCTGGAATATAACATCGTCCACGCCTTAAATCCTTGGCTACATCTTTTACGATATTAGTCAATTGTAGTCCCTTGCCAAAGTGTATGCCAACATCACTCATTTGCTCTACATTCCAGTGTGTCAACGAAGGTTGGTGAGCACACATGAGGTTTGTCCAGTATTCTCCAACGCATCCAGCAACATAATAGATGTAACGATCAAGCTCTTTGGGTGTCTCTAGTGATTGTGGATGATCAGCAGTACCATCTTGAAATACTGTCAGGTCCATCTCCATTCCCTTTGTAAGGGTAGTTATAAGACGACGGATACGAATCTGATCAGCAGGTTCACATTCAAGATAGAGTTGGAAACAATCTTTTAACCGTTCAAGGAGAATTCGTTCAGCTGGAAGCGCTTGGTGGGAGATTAATGCGGCCTGAATAGACTGAACTATTTGCCAATCTATTGTGTCCAGAGTAAAAAGTTTCTGGAAGTCCTTCAGATAAATGATACGTTCCGACTGTGCGATCAAGTCGGTATCGGTAATAGTGTCGGCTGCACGGGCAAAAAGATATGCTAGTCCCACTTGTGTGCGTACTGATGCCGGTAGAACTGCAAGAGTAAGATAAAATGACCGTGATACTTGGGACAGTAGATTTCGGAGAAGATACGACTTGGTGGTGGGAGAGGAGGTCACTGGTGTTCGCGAATTTATTTACTAGCTTTAATCATAGCGTCAATTTTTTTCCGGTCAATACGGACCATTAGATGTTCATAGCTCTTGATTTTATGTCCTTGTGGCAAAGTTTTCCATAAGTCTTCCCATTGCATAGGTTCAACATTCAGAAAAGATTCAGCCTTTTGAGCCAACATCGGTAAAATTGGTTTAAGAAAAATAGTAAGGATTCTAAAGCATTCAATCGTTATGCTAGACACCAAATGCAAAGCAAGCTCTAGCTGTATGTCATCTATTTGCTTTGCTTTGTCCCACGGTTTTTGCTGATCCCAATATTCATTCACTTTGCCAGTAAGTGCCATAATTTCAGAAATAGCTAGGTTGTAACGGCGATTCTCCATATGTGTTCGAATAATAGCTGCATTTTCCAAAAGTTCGTGAACTAGTCTAGTCTTGCCATCCCTAATAGGCTCTGGTTCTTGCAAAAAAGATTTACAAGTTTGACCTGATATATCAGCTATCTGACTATGAAAGTACTTAACTAAGAAGCCAGCTGCACGACTGGCAATGTTTACATATTTTCCTACTAAATCACTGTTTACCCGAGTTATAAAATCATCGAAACTAAGATCAATATCTTCCATCGTCCCATTCAATTTTGCTGCATAGTAATAACGCAACCATTCAGGATTCAGTCCTTGCTTCAAATAATTTTCTGCAGTAATGAATGTACCGCGTGACTTACTCATTTTCTCACCGTTTATGGTGAGAAAACCATGGCAAAATATTTGGGTGGGTGTGCGGTAGCCAGAATTCTCAAGCATTGCTGGCCAGAACAATGCATGGAAATAGAGGATGTCTTTGCCAATAAAGTGATAGAGTTCAGTGGCAGAATTCTTATTCCAGAATTCGTCGAAGTTAATATTGTGTTGATTGCACAAATTTTTGAAACTACCCATGTAACCGATCGGCGCATCTAGCCATACATAGAAATACTTACCCGGTGCATCAGGTATTTCAAATCCAAAGTATGGCGCATCGCGTGAAATGTCCCAGTCAAAGAGTTTGTTTTCCTCTTTTTCGCCTAACCACTCTCGCATTTTGTTGGCAGCTTCAGTTTGTAGGTGATTCTCTTCGAGTGTCCATTTTCGTAGAAAACTTACACAACGGTTATCGGATAGCTTGAAAAAGAAATGCTCAGATGTTTTCTTTACGAGAGCCGCACTAGAAACCGCAGAATAAGGGTTTCTTAGGTCTGTAGGGGCATAAGCTGCGCCACATATTTCACAGTTATCCCCATACTGATCTTTCGCGCTACATTTTGGGCACTCTCCCTTGATGAAGCGATCTGGTAGGAATATATTTTTGACTGGATCATAGAATTGCTCAACAGAGTGAGTGGTTATCAGGCTAGGGTCTTTTGTTTTTAGTTTTGTATAAATATCTTCGGAGTATTGACGAGTTTCTGGCGAGTGTGTGGTGTAATAATTATCAAATTCAATATGGAAACCTGTGAAATCTCTAAGATGTTCGTTATGTACTCGTTCAATCAGTGCCTCTGGAGTAATGCCTTCCTTCTCTGCACGTAGCATAATAGGGGTTCCGTGAGTATCATCAGCACACACGAAATAAATTTCATGCCCATCTTTTTTAGGAAGACACATTTTCTGGAAACGTACCCAGATATCAGTCTGGATATATTCCACAAGATGGCCGAGATGGATACTGCCGTTAGCGTAAGGCAGCGCTGAAGTAACCAGGATTTTACGTTTATTCATTAACTGTTTGTAGAGATCTGACAAATGCAAATTGTAACAAACTGCATGCCTTGATCCGATATTTGTTAAAATTTAGAACTTTCTTCGCATATTTGTGCGCAGAATAAAAGGAAATGAAAAGTGGCCATTTCAGAACTACAAGTACAATCCGTCCTCAAGGAGATCATTGATCCTAACACTGGCAAGGATTATGTGACTAGTAAGGAAGTGGGTGATATTAGGATAAACGCTGATAACGTATCCATTAATATTGTGTTAGGTTACCCAGCAAAAAGCTTGATCGAAAGTATTCGCGGTCAGGTAGTCGAAAAACTTAATGCGATTCCAAATATTGGTGATGTGGTTGTCAATATCACTAGCAAAATTGTTTCTCGCAGTGTGCAGCGTGGGGTACAGCTCATACCTGGTGTGAAGAATATTATTGCTGTGGCCTCTGGCAAAGGTGGTGTGGGTAAATCCGCTACAGCAGTAAATCTAGCTCTTGCGTTGGCTGCAGAGGGTGCTTCCGTGGGGATTTTAGATGCTGATATTTATGGCCCTTCGCAGCCGCAGATGTTAGGCATTAGTGTTCGACCCGAATCTCTAGATGGTAAACATATGGAGCCGATAGAGGCGCATGGTATCCAGGCCATATCTATCGGTTTCTTGATTGATATAGAAACGCCTATGGTATGGCGCGGTCCAATGGTGACGCAGGCGCTTCAACAGTTACTAAATGATACTCGATGGCGTGATATAGACTACCTGATAGTAGATATGCCTCCTGGTACCGGTGACATACAATTGACACTTGCACAAAAAGTACCGGTTACAGGTGCTGTTATAGTTACCACTCCACAGGACATTGCTTTGTTAGATGCACGTAAAGGACTAAAAATGTTTGAGAAGGTAGGCATCCCCATTATAGGCATTGTTGAAAACATGAGTACTCACATTTGCTCCAAGTGTGGTTTTGGCGAACATATTTTTGGGGAAGGGGGAGGTGAGAAAATGTGCAAAGATTACGATGTAGAATTTCTGGGCGCACTACCACTCGATATCAAAATTCGCGAACAGACTGATTCTGGTACTCCAACCGTGGTAGCGGATCCCGATGGGCGCGTGGCAGAGATTTACCGCTGTATCGCACGTCGTATTGCAGTAAAAACAGCTGAATTATCGCAGGACCATTCTTCCGTGTTTCCGAATATCGTAATTCAGAATACTTGATAAAGTAAATGAAAAAAATGTTTATTGTGGAAGTAAGTCATTTATCAGATATTTGCATATAAAATGACAATAAAATCAGATAAATGGATTCGATACATGGCCACAGAGCACGGCATGATTGAGCCTTTTGAGCCTGATCAGATCAAGCATGAAAATGGTCGCAGGATAGTTTCTTACGGCACTTCAAGCTATGGTTATGACGTACGTTGCTCCGATGAATTCAAGTTGTTCACCAATTTAAATTCTACAATTGTTGATCCTAAGAATTTTGATTCCAATTCCTTTGTTGATGTGAAAAATGATGTTTGCATTATTCCGCCTAATTCTTTTGTTTTAGCACGTACCGTAGAGTATTTTCGGATTCCACGTAACATTCTTACAATTTGTCTTGGTAAATCTACCTATGCTCGCTGTGGCATTATCGTAAACGTCACTCCATTTGAGCCAGAGTGGGAGGGTTATGTAACTTTAGAGTTTTCTAACACTACACCGCTACCTGCCAAGATTTATGCAAATGAGGGAGTGTCACAGGTAATCTTCTTCGAATCTAGTGAAGTGTGTGAAACATCGTACAAGGACCGTGGTGGCAAATATCAGGGGCAGCGAGGCGTAACCCTTCCAAAAATCTAAAATGCATGGAATAAGGTAACCAGTTTTATCTTCTTGAACGGAGCGATAATCCTGATAAGAGTGATTACTGAGCTCAACGTTTTTACAGATAGAGCTATAGATTATTTTGATAAGCTATAATTTAATCTCAATATCTTTCAACCTATATTTTTAGCTATATGATAACTAATGGTTTTATCAGAGCTTATACGGCTGGTTGTTCCATTTTTTAGTCCATCTAAAAAAAAGACTTGATTCCACTGAAATGAAGTCTATAATCCGCCTAGTTTTTTGAGATATTGAATAATCAAATAGGAGGGCATCATGAGAAGCAAAAACAATTATTTCGCTCCGGCTGATCTAGTTAACGTTCACATTCCTGTGACGTAGTGCCTCTCTAAGGGAGATTCTCATGCAAATGCACGCCACCGCTCTACGAAAGAAAGTAGAGGTCAATGTAGTATTCGATACCCATCCAGAAGTTAGCCTAGATTTTGAACATGTAAGGACAGCCCTGAAGAAGAGTTATAGCAGACCTTTTTTGCTGGTTGATAGAAGTATTGTCCGTGATAAAACGCGCCGTTTTAGAGCAGCAATGCCACGTGTGCAACCACACTATGCGGTTAAAGCTAATCCAGATCCGCGTGTACTGAAAACATTGATCGAGGAAAACGTGGGTTTTGAAATTGCATCTATTTCCGAATTGGATCTTCTAATTAGTTTGGGTGTGCCTGCTAAAGAAATTTATTACAGCAATCCGATGAAGTCACGGGCTTACCTTGAATATGCCGCGTCTAAAGGTGTCGAGTGGTATGTACTGGATAGTATTGAAGAGTTACGTAAAATTGTAAGTGTTAAGCCAGACGCAAAAATGTATTTGCGCATAGATACTCCCAATATTGGTAGTGACTGGCCACTTGCAGGAAAATTTGGTACACATCATTCCGAGATAAAAGAAATTATTGATGAGGCAGTTAAACTTAAGGCTGATCTCGCTGGCGTGACCTTTCATGTTGGTTCGCAATGTCGCAATCCACAGAACTGGCAAGTGGGAATTGAACGTGCCAAGAAGGTTTTTATCAATATGCGTCGTGCAGGGTTAAATCCACGCTTGCTCAATATAGGTGGTGGGTACCCGGTGCGGCATATCAAGCCTATTCCCTCGATTGAAGTAATAGGTGAGATTGTAAGTGCGGCTATTGCAGATTTACCAGAAGATATTTATATCATGGCTGAGCCGGGGCGTTATCTAGTATCAGATTCAGCCTATTTTGTTTGTCGTGTAGTAGGTACTGCTACCCGCAAAGGTAAGCGTTGGATGTATTGGGATGCGGGTATCTTTGGTGGGGTCATCGAAGTCACCGAGGGACTGCGCTACGAAATTCTTACAGACCGCAACGGGCAGTGTATTCCCTGGGAAATTGCGGGACCTACCTGTGACTCTGTAGACATTCTAATGCGTGATGAAATGTTGCCAGCCGATATTCAGGAAGGAGATTTTATCTACATTCCCAATGCTGGCGCATATACTACCGCTTATGCCAGTAACTTTAACGGTTTTCCGTTGCCGGATGTGGTTGTTCTATAATTTTTATAGTTTTAGGCCTTTGGGATAATTGCTTCGGTATCCTTCTTTTTGGATATTCGAGTATATATAAAGCGTTGGAAGTAAATTCCACTATCTTTTACTTGAGTTAGGTCTTGCATTGTTTTGGTAGCAAGAAACTGGCGTCCTTGGTGAGTTTTTTTCCATTCAGATTCATTAATTTCCGGAAAGAACGTGTCGCCTCTGAATAACTCAAACAATTCACCAGTCCGATTCTTATTTCCAATTTGAGTTAAATGTATTTCATCAGCTAATGAAATTGCCGCTGCATATAGTTGCCCTCCACCGATAACAAAAATTCGTTTTACGTTACCAGAAATGTTAATGGCTTCTTTGAGTGAATAAACAACTTCACAGCCAGGTGCCTTATATTCGTGATTTCTTGTTACTACTATATTTTTTCGATTGGGGAGTGCTTTACATTTTAGCGATTCAAAAGTCTTACGCCCCATTATGATTGGGTGCCCCAAAGTTGTGTGTTTAAAGTAGCGTAAATCACGGGGCAAGTGCCATGGCATTTCATTTTTATATCCAATGACGTTGCCAGGTGCGACTGCCGCGATTAAAGCAATCTTTGGTTTCATACGGCAATCGGCGCTTTAATCATTGGATGAGGGTTATAATCCTCTAGTATAAAATCTGTAAATTTGAAAGCAAAAATATCTTTTATTGCTAGATTTAACTTCATTAAAGGTAATTTTCTTGGTTTACGAGAGAGCTGTTCTTGTGCCTGATCTAGATGATTAAGATATAGGTGAGCATCTCCTATCGTGTGAATGAAATCACCGGGTTCCAAATTACAACATTGTGCTACCATTAATGTGAGTAGCGCATAAGAGGCAATATTGAATGGAACACCAAGAAAGATATCAGCGCTACGTTGATAAAGCTGGCACGAAAGTTTTCCATTGGCGACATAATATTGAAAAAAAACATGGCATGGAGGCAATTTCATCTTACTTAATTCACCCACATTCCAAGCAGAAACAATCATACGTCGTGAATCAGGAACATCCTTAATTTGTCTAATTACCTGTGTGATTTGATCAATATGTTGTCCATTTGTACTTGGCCAGGATCGCCATTGATAGCCATAAATCGGGCCAAGATCTCCATCTTTATCCGCCCATTCATTCCATATAGAAACACCGTTGTCATTTAGATACTTTATATTTGTATCACCTTGTAGGAACCAGAGCAATTCGTGAATAATAGATTTCAAATGGCATTTCTTGGTGGTAACAAGCGGAAAGCCATCCGCTAAGTTAAAGCGCATTTGGTACCCAAATACGGAAAGCGTACCAGTTCCGGTACGGTCTGACTTCTTATTGCCGTGTTTGAGCACGTGCTGCATTAGTTCGAGGTACTGGCGCATGAGTGAGGGCGATAGTGGCGGTCAAGAAAACATACTGTAAAAAGCTGCACCAGGTAGAGGGAGCATGGCGTATATAATAACAGACAGATATTATTTATAGGATAGTTACTAATGTTTGCGAAACTAACACAGAATGCTTCACCTTTGAGCAAGTCTAACGAGATAAAGCAATTTTTAGTTGTGCTGCCAAAGTTGGACGAGTCGTTGGATGAGTTTCAAAAGAAACATACTTTATTTGGTAAAAATGCCTTGGAGGCATTGTTATTACGACGCAAAATGAAACCCGAAGAAATCTGCGGGACGCCGGTTAGTGCTAGTCTCGAAAGTGGCTCATTGTGTGTATGGGTCATGGTGAATTCTAGGGAATCTGTGTTTGAGCAACAAACCTGCATTCGCAAAGCCGTGCAGTTATTGTTGGCAGAAAACCCTGAAGAAGTACATCTTATGGTTTATGGCAATAAAAGGGAGAAGCGACTATTTGCCAAGTTAGTGGTATATACGACTTGGGTAAATAGTTCGATATTACCGTCGCGAAAAACCGATAATAAAAAGGAAGCAAGAAAGCCTGTATCAAGAATTTCCTTGTACGGGTACAAAGATAAAGATAGTTTTGCTTTGATGCGCGCTAGTGCAGAAGGAAACTTACTTGCGCGAGAGCTAACAATACTTCCCCCCAACGAATTAACTCCTGATACATATCGTAAGCAAGTTAAAAAAATTGCAAGGAAAGAAGGCTGGAAATATCAAGAATTTAATCTCAAAAAGTTACGTAAGATGGGTGCAGGTGCATTTGTTGCAGTGGCTCAAGGCAGTGACTCAGATGATGCTAGTATTATTCATTTACAAAGATTAGTCGGAGGCTCAAGAAAAACAGTTGCATTTGTGGGGAAAGGCATTTGCTTTGATACTGGAGGTCACAATTTAAAACCAACCCGCTACATGCATGGTATGCATGAAGATATGAATGGTTCAGCGGTAGCCTTGGGCATTTTGTTAGCAGCAGCTCATGCTAATTTGAAAGTAAATATCGATTGCTGGCTTGCTGTTGCTCAAAATCATATTAGTCCACATGCATATAAACAGAACGATGTGGTGACTGCATTGAATGGCAGCACAATTGAGATCATTAATACCGATGCAGAGGGTCGTATGGTGCTAGCAGATACATTAACCTTGGCAGCAAAAAAAAGGCCTGATGTAATGATTGATTTTGCAACGCTCACCGGTACCATGTGTGTAGCACTTGGATCTCGCTATAGCGGTATTTTCAGTAACCGTGATGATTTAATACAGAAAGCTTTAGTCGCAGGAAAGCTTTCTGGTGAAAGAATCTTGGCGTTTCCAATGGATTCTGATTATGAGGTGGACTTAGAAAGTAAGATTGCAGACATCAAACAGTGCTCATTAGAACACGATGCTGATCATATTCTAGCGGCACTTTTTCTTAAGAGGTTTGTCAGTAATACGCCCTGGCTTCACATGGATCTTTCTGCTAGTAGAAATACGGGTGGTTTAGGAGCGATTGGAAGTGATGTTACTGGCTTTGGTGTGGCGTGGGGGGTGCAGATTTTGCGGGAAATATTGCAAGGCTAGCAGTTATACCCCTAATTGTGCATGTTAATATTGAAGTATTGAAATAACAAGAGAAAAAATGTCTGGTAATACCCTTGGAAAGCTTTTTTGCGTTACTTCATTTGGCGAATCTCACGGTCCAGCTATTGGTTGCGTGGTAGATGGCTGTCCGCCTGGGATGGAACTATCTTCTAGTGATATTCAAAAAGAACTGGATCGGCGCAAACCTGGTACCTCACGCTATGTGACCCAGCGTAAAGAGTCTGACACCATAGAGATTCTTTCTGGTGTTTTTGAGGGAAAAACTACAGGCACCCCTATAGCTTTAGTAATTCGCAACGAAGATCAGCGTAGCAAGGATTACAGTAAGATAATGGAGATTTTCCGCCCTGGGCATGCAGACTATACCTATTGGCAAAAATATGGAATACGCGATTATCGTGGAGGAGGGCGCTCCTCCGCTCGCGAGACAGCAGTACGGGTGGCTGCAGCGTCCATAGCAAAAAAATGGTTACATGAAAAATATGGAGTAGTGATACACGGCTACATGGCACAATTGGGGCCGGTAGAGGTTCCATTCAAACAGTGGGATGTGGTAAATCATAATCCGTTTTTTTCTGCCGATAATGATATCGTACCTCAACTTGAAGAATTCATGGAAAAGTTGCGTAAATCTGGAGATTCAGTTGGTGCAAAAATCGTTGTGGTGGCAGAAAATGTTCCAGTAGGTTGGGGTGAGCCAGTATATGATCGATTGGATGCAGAAATCGCCTATGCAATGATGAGTATCAATGCAGTAAAAGGTGTAGAAATCGGTGCAGGTTTTACCAGTGTTGCACAAAAAGGTACCCAGCATTCTGATGAAATAACACCCGAAGGGTTCCTGAGCAACAACGCAGGAGGCATATTGGGAGGTATTTCAACTGGCCAGGATATTGTTGTAAATATTGCTATCAAACCCACTTCAAGTATCCGTCTAGAGCGCCAGTCGATAGATAAATCTGGTAAGCCAGTGATTGTGGAAACTCACGGCAGGCACGATCCCTGTGTGGGAATTCGCGCTACTCCTATTGCTGAGGCAATGTTAGCGCTGGTTTTAATGGACCACGCTCTGCGTCATCGTGCACAAAATGCTGATGTGGTGTGTTTGACGCCAAAAGTTCCTGGTAAGACTTCCAAAAAAAAGTCCGTTTCATCTAGTAGTAGGGTAAAACCCGAGCCCACAGAAAACCCAGAGCCAGATGAAGCTTAAGCTCGAATTCTTTTTAGTTTGTATTTCCTAAGAAACTAAAATGATAAACGCTATCTCTTGTATATAATTTTCATTGACAACTAAATTAAAGATTTTTTTACAGAGTAGTTTTTCAGGGGTCATTTGGGGGGTTATTGTCGCGTTCAATGAAGCAACGTTGGGATATTTTCTGTGCCATTGTCGATAATTTTGGTGATGTTGGTTTCTGCTGGCGACTTGCGCGTGTATTAGTAAATGAGTATGGATTGGAAGTAAGGCTTTGGGTGGATGATCTTTCCAACTTTGCCTGTATTGCGCCTGACATAGATTTAGATGCAGAGCAGCAGTGGTTACAGGGTGTCAAGATATGCTGCTGGCGGCAGTCATTTACGAAGATCAAACCTGCCGATGTGGTAATTGAGGCATTTGCCTGTGAATTGCCTTCTTTCTACATTGTTGCAATGGCGGCTTTGCCGAGGCAGCCAATTTGGTTGAATCTGGAGTATCTTAGTGCCGAGAATTGGGTAATAGGCTGTCACCTTTTACCATCGTTACATCCGCGTTTACCTTTGATAAAATATTTTTTCTTTCCGGGTTTTGTGCCAGGGACTGGTGGATTATTATTGGAGAAACATTTATTGCCTGCCCGAAGCGCATTTAATAACGCGGCACAGACAGCATTTTGGCGGCTTCATGGTATACAACCATGCAGGATGGGGGAATTGCGGATTTCGTTGTTTTGCTACGACAGTGCCCCAGTGCATGAATTACTTTCAGCATGGGTCGTATCTGACATTCCTGTATATGTGTTGGTACCACAAGGTTCGGTTGTTGATGCTGTTACAGTTTTTTTTGGTGTTGATTCACCACCAAAAGTTGGCGAGATATTGCAATCTGGGAAATTGAAAGTATGTTTTATTCCATTTTTAGAGCAGAACGAATATGACCGGCTTCTATGGGCATGCGATGTCAATTTTGTACGTGGTGAAGATTCATTTGTTCGTGCTCAATGGGCGGCACGACCTTTTGTCTGGAATATTTATCCACAGGCAGAAGAATCTCATCAAATTAAGCTAAATGCTTTTCTCAATCTTTATACCGCAGGTATGTCGCCAGACATGTCTGCTGCCGTATTCTCTTTATGGAACGGATTAAATGGTGGTGGTCAGATCATGAATGCCTGGCCCGCATTTGCTGCGCAGCTGGAAGCCTTGACTCAGTATGGTGAGAAATGGGTTAGGCAGCTATGGCCTATTGGGGACCTAGCGTCTAATCTAGTGCAGTTTAGTAGAAAAGATCGGATATAATTTAAAACTTATAAAGTAAAAATTATTATTGTGGTTCATCATCATGCGAACTTATTTAGATTTCAATTTTCAGGATGAAACATGAAAACAGCAATGGAGCTCCGTGCGGGTAACGTCGCGATGATCAACAATGTCCCAATGGTTGTACAAAGGTCTGAATTTACCAAATCTGGCCGGAATGCATCTGTGGTTAGAATGAAGCTTAAAAATCTTCTTTCTAGTGCAGTAACAGAGTCGGTGTATAAAGCAGATGAAAAATTTGACATGGCTATACTGGATTACAAAGAATGTACCTATTCCTATTATGCTGATCCACTATATGTATTCATGGATAGTGAGTATAACCAAATTGAAGTCGAGGCGGATAGCATGTCTGAAGTGATGAATTATTTGATCGATGGTATGGAAGACAGTTGCAAAGTGACCTTTTACGATGGCAAGGCAATTTCGGTTGAACTTCCAACCACTGTTGTTCGTGAAGTTGAATATACTGAGCCAGCCGTACGTGGCGATACTTCTGGAAAGATAATGAAGCCGGCTCGTTTGAAGGGAACCTCCTTTCAGATTCAGGTTGCTGCTTTCGTTGAAATTGGAGACATGATTGAGATTGATACTCGTACTAACGAGTTCAAGAAGCGCGCCTAGTCGCCATTGGAATTTGTTTTGGTAAAAGGCGAAAGTTGACCAACATTAGTTGATCACGAAAAAACATCCGATGCAATCACTTCCCTACTGGCGTCTTTCTGGGTTCTATTTTTTTCATTTCGCATTCATTGGTGCATTTGCTCCTTATTGGAGCCTCTATCTGAAGTCTCTTTCCTTCAATGCTCTTCAGATTGGCGTACTGATGTCCTTGTTGCATGTAACGCGTATCTTTGCTCCAACCGCGTGGGGCTATCTTGCTGATCACACTGGTAAGCGAATGCTGATCGTGCAACTAGCTGCGATTACAGGGTTAGTAAGCTATTGCGGGGTCTTCTTCGGTGAATCATTTCTCTGGATGTTTGCCGTCATGATGCTGATGAGTTTTTTTTGGAGTGCATCGCTTCCACTGATCGAGGCAACAACTCTTTCTCATCTAGGTAAAAGCACGGCTAGATATGGGAGTATTCGTTCATGGGGTTCATTAGGGTTTGTTCTTGCAGTGATTGGCATCGGTTATTTATTAGATGCTACGGAGATCGCGTTGTTATTGTGGGTGGTGTTAGGATTTAAACTAGGGATTGTAATTTTTTCCTGGCGGATTCCAGAGGCAGAAATAGCATCTCATTCTACTGATGCACTTTCCGTGCAACAGATATTTAAACAACCAGGAGTGCTAGCTTTTTTCTCCGCATGTTTGTTAATGGCCTTTGCTCATGGTCCCTACTATACATTTTATTCGATCTATTTAGTGGATTACGGATACAGTAAAGGTGCCATCGGTTGGCTTTGGGCGATTGGTGTGATATGCGAAATTGGCGTTTTTTTCCTGATGCCTAGAGTGATGCACCGATTTAGTTTAAAACAGATTTTAGCCTTTAGTTTTACTTGTGCGGTAGCTCGGTTTCTGATGATAGGTTGGGGAGTAGAATGGCCAACAGTCATGTTAATGGCACAAATTCTTCATGCAGCTACATATGGCGCACACCATGTTGCTGCAATGATGGCGGTGCATTATTTTTTTCGTGGACGTCATCAGGCAAAAGGGCAGGCGTTCTATACAAGTTTCACATTCGGAGTTGGAGGTACATTAGGCGGTGTATTCAGCGGTTATGCCTGGGAGTGGCTGGGGCCGGGTTTCACATTTAGCATGAGTGCAGCAGCTGCGCTGGTGGGTTTGGGATTAATAGTTCGGAAAGTCAATATCTAGTAGTGAATGGGAAAAGAAAAAGGTATGTTACCTATTTCTTGCAGTTACATTATGAGATAATTTTACGTTCATTAGGATTCTTTAACGATGCAAACTTTATACGACAAACTCTGGAAAAGTCACGTGGTACAAGAAGGATCTGACGATACCGCATTGCTTTATATTGACCGCCATCTGGTGCATGAAGTTACTAGCCCACAAGCATTTGAAGGGCTAAGGATTGCTGGACGCAGACCGTGGCGCCTAGATTCAATTCTTGCAGTAGCGGATCACAATGTGCCTACAACTGAACGTGCTAATGGAATTAGCGACCCATTGTCCCGGTTACAAGTTGATACCCTTGATCAGAATTGCGAGGAATTAGGTATCACCGAATTCAAGATGAATGATCTGCGTCAGGGAATTGTCCATGTGATTGGCCCAGAGCAAGGTGCGACACTACCAGGTATGACAGTAGTATGCGGTGACTCGCATACCAGTACACATGGCGCATTTGCCTGTCTTGCTTTTGGAATTGGTACATCTGAAGTAGAGCATGTACTCGCGACTCAGTGTTTGTCGATAAAAAAAGCAAAGGAGATGCAAATTTTGGTCGATGGTACGCTTGGCCATGGTGTTTCTGCCAAGGATATTGCACTAGCCATCATTGGAAAAATTGGTACAGCAGGTGGTACTGGCTATGCCATTGAGTTTTCTGGCGGCACTGTCCGCGCACTTTCCATGGAAGGTCGGATGACGCTTTGCAATATGGCAATCGAAGCGGGCGCACGCGCTGGCATGATTGCGGTGGACGATATCACTATCGAATATATCAGTGGGCGACCTTTTGCACCAAAAGGGGATTTATGGGAGAAAGCAATTGCTTATTGGCGCACCCTTAGAAGTGATGAGGGCGTAAAATATAATCAAGTAGTGAAGCTGGATGCAGCAATAATTAAACCGCAAGTGACTTGGGGGACTTCGCCTGAAATGGTTACAACCGTGGATGGCAGAGTTCCCGATCCATTGCAAATTTCTGATTCAGTCAAGCGTAAAGATATGGAACGTGCTCTAAAATATATGGGGCTTGCGCCCAATACATTGATCAGCGAGATTTACCTAGACAAGATTTTTATTGGTTCCTGTACTAATTCACGTATTGAAGACTTGCGAGCGGCAGCAGAGGTAATAAAAGACAGACATATTGCAACGAATATTAAACTTGCAATGGTTGTTCCGGGCTCTGGTTTGGTAAAACTTCAAGCGGAGAAGGAAGGGCTAGATAAGGTTTTTCGTGATGCAGGATTTGAATGGCGTGAGCCCGGTTGTTCAATGTGTCTTGCGATGAATGATGACTACCTGTCACCGGAGGAACGCTGCGCTTCTACGTCTAATCGTAATTTTGAGGGACGACAGGGGCCAGCTGGGCGCACTCATTTAGTAAGTCCAGCAATGGCTGCGGCAGCAGCAGTAGCTGGACATTTTGTAGATGTACGGAAAATACATTAGACTGCAAAGAAGATTTTTCATTATTCTGAGTATGGAATGATCTGGAAAGTGTTGTGTGTAGTTGCCCCGATTATGCTCACCCTTCCTATTTCCAATACGTAATCCAACATAGAGAACCGTTAAGTATTTTCATAAGAGTAACGAGTTATATAAATGAAAGTAGTAAGCTAGTTAGTGGAAAAATTTTGCAATTTCGAAGGGTTAGTTGTACCTTTAGATCGTGCCAATGTCGACACAGATGCTATTATTCCTAAGCAGTTTTTGAAATCAATTAATCGCTCTGGTTTTGGTCAGAATTTGTTTGATGAGTGGCGTTATCTGGATCATGGTGAGCTGGGAATGGACGTTGCTAAACGTAAACCCAATCCAGATTTTGTCCTTAATCAAGCGCGTTATCGAGGTGCAAAAATCTTGCTCACGCGTACAAATTTTGGCTGTGGTTCAAGTCGGGAACATGCCCTCTGGGCACTTCAGGATTATGGTTTTTTTGCGATAATTGCCCCCAGTTTCGCAGACATCTTTTTAAACAACTCCTTTAAGGTTGGCTTGCTATCCATTGTTCTTAGTGAAAGCATAGTGGATCGAATGTTTTGCGAGGTAAATGAAACTGAAGGCTATTGTTTGGCAGTAAACTTAGAGGATCAGATGGTTACTACACCTAGCGGTAAATCCTACAGATTTGATATTGATTCCTTGCGCAAAAGCAATCTATTGGATGGCCTAGATGAGATTGGTTTAACGTTACAGCATGTAGAGAAGATCAAGGCATTTGAGGAGAAACACCGCGTAGAACAGCCATGGTTATTTACATAGCAAGTATTGTATCGATTTGAGTTACTAGTTTATAAAAGGTTTTATGAAAATTGCAGTCTTAGCTGGTGATGGCATTGGTCCTGAAGTTGTTGCTCAAGCGGTGCGTGTATTAGAGGCACTAACGAGCGATGGAATGAAATTTGAGATGGAGCCAGCTTTATTGGGCGGGTGTGCGGTTGACGCAACCGGTAAAGTATTTCCGGAGGCAACTCGCAAACTTGCCACTGAAGCTGATGCTGTGTTGCTGGGTGCTGTAGGTGGGTCGCAGTATGACAGCCTTCCACGTGAGCAACGTCCAGAGCAGGGCTTACTGGCCATTCGCAAGGATTTGAATCTATTTGCTAACTTGCGCCCAGTGGCGCTTTACTCAGAACTAGCGAATGCCTCGACTCTGAAGCCTGAAGTGATTTTGGGTTTAGATATTTTGATCATACGGGAGTTGACTGGTGATATTTATTTTGGCGAGCCGCGTGGCATTAAATGGCAGGATGATCAACGTGTCGGATTCAATACCATGATTTATAGTGAGTCTGAAATACGTAGAATTGCCCATATTGCCTTCCAGGTAGCGCAAAAACGTAATCAGAAACTATGCTCTGTGGATAAAATGAATGTACTCGAATGTACGCAACTTTGGCGTGATGTAGTAATTGAGATTGCTAAGGAATATCCTGATGTAGAACTTTCACATATGTTAGTAGACAATGCTGCAATGCAATTGATACGAAATCCCAAACAGTTTGACGTGATAGTAACGGGTAATATGTTTGGCGACATTTTGTCGGATGAGGCTTCAATGCTCACTGGTTCCATCGGCATGCTACCCTCAGCATCTCTGAACGATAAAAGTAAGGGATTATATGAACCAATACATGGTTCAGCCCCAGATATAGCAGGTAAAGATGTTGCTAATCCGTTGGCAACAGTCTTGTCTGCAGCAATGATGTTGCGCTACACTTTCAATCAGGAGGCAGCAGCAGTGCGTATTGAGAGCTCAGTGAAGAAAGTGCTTACTGAAGGTTATCGTACCAGTGACATTTACCAACCGGGAATGAAAGAAGTTGGGACAAGAGAAATGGGCGATGCAATATTAATGAATTTATAAGCTAGACAGGATGGATTTTATTTATGTGTTGCGCACTTTTTAATCTTGTCTAGTTCTTGAAAAGAGAGGGAATCAAATGAATCGGGTAGGTTTTGTTGGCTGGCGCGGTATGGTTGGCTCGGTACTAATGCAGCGGATGCGTGAGGAAAAAGATTTCGCACTGATAGAGCCGGAATTCTTTACTACTTCTCAGCTAGGTGGTAAAGGTCCGGAAATTGGTAAGGAATCTTTACCGCTTAAAGATGCGTACAATATCGATGAGCTAAAGCTGATGGACATTATCATTTCCTGTCAAGGCGGAGCTTACACCGCATCAGTTTATAAAAAATTACGTCAAGCTAGGTGGAATGGTTATTGGATTGACGCAGCTTCTACACTGCGCATGGAGCAGGATGCAATTATTATACTTGATCCTTTAAATCTATCGATCATTGAACAGGCAATACATGATGGCGAGAAGAATTATATTGGTGGTAATTGTACCGTGACCTTAATGTTAATGGCAGTTGGTGGGTTGCTTAAAAATAATCTAGTGGAATGGATGAGTGCTATGACTTATCAAGCAGCTTCTGGTGCGGGCGCCCAAAACATGCGTGAATTATTAATGCAGATGGGCGAGGTTCATCGTGTGGCAGAGAAACTTTTGGATGATCCGGCTTCGGGCATATTGGACATTGACCGAGAAGTTGCAGGAAGCTTGCGAGATGAGAGTTTTCCTACTACGAATTTTGGTGTGCCGCTTGCAGGGAGTTTAATTCCCTGGATAGACAAGGATCTTGGTAATGGTCAGAGCAAGGAAGAATGGAAGGCCCAAGCCGAAACTAACAAAATAATGGGGAGCAGTAATCAACAGGTCCCGGTAGATGGGATTTGTGTTCGTGTCGGTTCCATGCGTTGCCACAGTCAGGCACTAACCATAAAACTGAACAAGGAGGTTCCTCTAGACGAAATTGAGGATATAGTTGAGGAATCCAACAGCTGGGCACATGTTGTTCCTAATGAGCGAGAATGTACATTAAAAGAGTTGACTCCAGCTACTGTAACGGGGACGTTAACCATACCAGTGGGGCGATTACGCAAGCTCTCAATGGGTAAAGATTATTTATCTGCATTCACCGTAGGAGATCAGTTACTTTGGGGAGCCGCAGAACCGCTACGTAGGATGCTGAGAATTTTGGTAGAAGCTTAGAGCTAAGATAGACCCTCACAGAGGAATTTATTAGAAATTCCTCAGTAAAAGTTACTTTTATGCCGTAAAAGTAATTTCAAGTGAAAAATGATTGTATTGGCATATTTTGTAATAGGTCAAGTTTGACTTGAATCGATAACTATATGATGTTAATCTATTTCTTCTCAAGAACCTGAGGGTACTATAGTGCGCAGATCTATTATTAGATTGTGTTTGTTTCTGATTGTATTGGCGCCACCCTGTGCCTTGCATGCGGCAGGCTTGGGAAAGATTACGCTCAATTCTTATCTAGGGCAGCCATTTAAGGCCGAAATCGATCTTGTCGCTGTAAGAAAAGAAGAGATTCCTTCCTTAGTGGCAAGCCTTGCTTCGCGTGATACTTTCCGTCAGCTAAACATTGATTACCCATCTTTTCTGAGTACATTTGAAATCAGTGTTGAAAATCGTGCTGACGGTCAGCCTTACATTAAGATTATTTCTCCACAACGTGTCGTTGAGCCATTTCTGAGTATGCTAATTGAACTGAATTGGTCATCGGGGCGCTTAATCCGGGAATATACAGTGCAGCTTGATCCGCCAGAGGATGTGCTTTTGCCAACGGCACCAGCAGTGCAGGTCGAACCTGTTATACCTAGTTCCATTAAGCCAGAACCAGCCCCAGCTGAGCAACCTGATTCCATAACTGAGGATTTGGTCGGCGTCGAAGAACCAGCAGTACAAGAGGCAGCTCCAGTACCAGAGGCAGCTCCAGTACAAGAGCCTGCTCCAGTTGAAATGTCTGATGCCATTTCCACCTATGGGCCGGTAAAAAGTGGTGACACCCTAGCCAAGATTGCGCTAGAGGTGGCTCCTCTCATGTACAGCTAAATCAGATGCTTGTCGCGTTGCATCGTGCAAACCGTGAAGCCTTCTCTGACGATAATATGAACCGACTTAAAACGGGCCCCATATTACGGATACCAGATAAGATCGAAATTGCAGCCATTTCTCCAGACGCAGCAGACAAAGAAGTAAAAATGCAAACGGCTAATTGGGAGGCTTACCGGCAGAAACTAGCGGCCGATTCAGCCTCTATTCCTTCGGTAAGCGAGGAGCCATCGCAAACGGCAACGGGTAAGATTACTACTACCATCGAGAGTATCAAAGCGGCCAAAGAACCATCCAAAAAACTGAAGATTTCCAAAGGAGAAGGGCTAGGAGAAAGTAGTAGCGAAGATGCGATCGGCGCTCAGGATAAAATCCGCTCCATGGAAGAGAATGCTATAGCTAATAAAAAGGCATTAAATGAGGCCAACACACGTATCGCGTTGCTTGAGAAGAGTGTAGAGGACTTGAAACGCCTGCTAGAATTAAAAAGTGTACCTTTAGCGGAACCGCAGGAACCTCCTACGGTAGAAAAACCTTCTGTGGAAGGAGAGGAGTTAAGTCCAACTGCTATAGAGACACCTTCTATTGTGGATGGTGAACCAAGCCCGAAAGCAGTACCGCCGATACCTCCAATAAAATCGGCTCCGGTTCCCCCGGTTCTTGTAGAAGAACCCCCTTTAATGGACAGCATAGGACCCATAATTGATAGTTTGATGGAAAACATCGAATATGTAGGCGCTGCGCTTCTTCTACTGTTAATGGGGATATTTGGGGTAGCTGCAATACGTCGGAAAAAAGAAGCATCAATTGATGATGATTTATCAATTGAAGATACAATTCCTCCTACTAAAGATCCAAAAATACAAAACAAAACTGGATTTGAGGGGACTATGGATGATTATGATCCGGTCACTGAGGCGGGACAATATCTAGACCATGGACGCGATGTCCAAGCAGAGAAAATTCTCAAGGATGCCCTGGAAAAGGATAAAGATAATCCTGAACTATTGGCCAAGCTACTTGATGTGCACACTCTGCGTAAAGACAAATCTGCATTTGAGACTACTGCACGTGCGTTATGGGCAGTGTCGCCCACGGGCCCACTGTGGGACAAGGCAGCTAAATTAGGACTCAGTATTGATCCAGAAAATCCTTTTTATGGTGGATCAGTTGCATCAGCAAGTTCTGATCAAATAAAGGACGCGGCATCAAACGAAGATGCTCCATCATTCCCACCGCAGGTAGAGACGTCCGAGGAGAGTGATGATAGTGTAAGTTCGGGCATAGAAATCCCAGAGTATAAACCGGAAACATCAGAACCTTTGGATAAACCTATTGAATTTAGCAGCTCACAAGAGGACGAAGTTAACCCTGAGACTTCCGTTGCCTTCAATCCACCTGCCTCTGACGATACGAGCATAGATTTTCCAAGTGTTTCCGAAACTGAATCCGTATCACCTATACCTGAATCTAGTCCCATACCACCACCAGAATCTGGATTAGAGGGCATAGATTTAAATGTAGATGGCGCATCGCCTACTACATCAGTAGACACGCAGTCAACTGAAAAGAGCGCTCAATGGCATGAAATTGCTACCAAGCTAGACTTAGCGAGGGCCTATCAGGAGATGGGTGATAATGACGGTGCTAAAGAAATTCTTCAGGAAGTTGTCCAAGAAGGGGATGCTGAACAACAGGAAAGTGCAAGAGTTATACTAGGTAACCTGTAGGGCTCCTAATGTATTAGGTGTTGTAATTGTATGCATTGATCCGTGGTCAGTTAATTAATAGCGGTTTCTCGTGGGACATTTTTACGGGAATCCATATGTGCTCGCACATTTATTCCTCTCAAAATTTATCTTTAGCCTTTCTGGCACCAATCTCGGCCATTTCAGCAATAATGGTAGCTAGCCAGTGAGAATTGTTCTGGGGTTGGAATACGATGGTAGTCATTTCTGTGGTTGGCAGGGTCAGCCTTCTGGTTGTTCAATTCAGGATACGCTAGAAGCGGCATTGTCAAGAATCACTCGTAGCAACATTCAGGTAATCACAGCAGGCCGTACCGACGCAGGAGTTCATGCTACGTACCAAGTTGTACATTTTGACACGAATGCACAGCGCCCGTTTACTGCTTGGGTACGAGGTGTAAACGCATTATTGCCCAAAAGCATGGCGGTGCTATGGGCGTCCAAATCTTTGGATAGTTTTCATGCCCGCTACAGCGCTACAGAGCGTTGTTATCTTTATTTATTGCTGAACCATCCAGTACGCGCTGGGCTCTACCATGGTAAGGTTGGATGGTTTCATTTGCCCCTCAACCTTGAGCGGATGCGTGGCGCTGCACAAATATTACTGGGTGAGCATGATTTTAGTGCTTTCCGCGCCTCAGACTGCCAAGCTAGATCCCCGGTGCGCAATGTGACCAAGCTGGAAATTATCCAGCAAGGCGATATCATCGCATTTGAGATCCGTGCTAATGCATTTTTGTATCATATGGTGCGCAATATTATTGGATCCTTAGTCTATGTGGGGAAAGGGAAATACCCTCCTCAGTGGATGGGAGAACTCTTGGAAAGCTGTGATAGAAATTATGCAGCACCGACTTTCTCCGCGACAGGATTATATTTAGCCGGGATAACTTATGATCCGAAATGGAAATTACCGTGTTTTATTGAGCCGCCACTTGCAGCGGTTTTGCCCAGAATGTTTAGGGCACGTAAAAAATGATTCACGAATGATACCAGCACACATTGAATGTAACTCCTTAGGGGAGTATGAATTGTTCACGTATCAAGGGAAAATCTGTTCTACATTCGTACAAATATTCGTGTATCTTTCTATTTATATTGAGCTACGCTTATGTCTGTCAGAGTAAAAGTCTGCGGTATCACTCGTGTTGATGACGCGTTAACGGCAGTACGGCTAGGTGCGCATGCCATTGGTTTTGTATTCTGGAGAAAGAGTGCTCGCTATATTTCCCCACATGTAGCACATAAGATTATTACAGCATTACCACCATTCGTAAGCGTGGTAGGAGTATATGTTGATCCAGATCCTGAATGGGTGAAAGAAACATGCTCCGTGGCCGGTTTAAGTTTATTGCAATTTCATGGCGACGAACCTCCGGAATTTTGCAGTCAATTCTCATTACCATACATAAAGGCTGTACGATTCAGAATCGGAGTAGATTTGCTACAATACGCAGCCCGTTATTCCAGTGCTAGTGCTTTATTACTGGATACCTATGTCGAAGGTGTGCCAGGTGGTACAGGCCATACTTTTAACTGGAGTTTGATCCCACAAAACTTGTCGTTGCCGTTGATACTTTCAGGCGGCCTTCATGCCGACAATGTAAGCGCGGCTATCAAGGAAGCAGGACCTTGGGCGGTAGATGTGTCGAGCGGAGTGGAAGTGGCGAAGGGTATCAAAGACGCGGATAAAATTGCTGCTTTTATGATAGGAGTTAGAAATGGCGAAGGTTTATGACTTTCCCGACATGCATGGCCACTTTGGTTCTTATGGGGGTGTGTTTGTTGCAGAAACTTTGATCACAGCGTTAGACGAATTACGTGTTCAGTATGAGCATTATCGTAATGATGCTGATTTTCAGGCGGAATATGCTTATGAATTAAAATCCTACGTAGGACGACCAAGCCCTATCTATCATGCTAAGAGATGGTCAGCGTATCTTGGAGGGGCGCAAATTTTGTTGAAGCGTGAAGATTTGAACCACACTGGCTCACATAAAATAAACAATACTATTGGTCAGGCTCTTTTGGCAAAAAGAATGGGTAAGCCACGCGTAATAGCAGAGACTGGCGCAGGCCAACATGGTGTAGCTACTGCCACAGTTGCTGCACGGTACGGAATGGAATGTGTAGTTTATATGGGTTCAGAGGATATGAAGCGTCAGGAAACTAATGTCTATCGGATAAAGCTTTTAGGCGCAACTGTGGTGCCGGTAGATTCGGGCTCTAGAACGTTGAAAGATGCTCTCAATGAAGCTATGCGTGATTGGGTCACTAATGTTGATGAAACTTTCTACATCATTGGTACAGTCGCAGGGCCACACCCATATCCAATGATGGTACGCGATTTTCAGGCTATTATAGGGCGTGAAGCAAAGATACAAATGCAAGAAGAATACGGTCGGCAACCGGATACGCTAATTGCCTGCGTGGGTGGTGGATCAAATGCTATCGGCTTATTTTTTCCCTACATAGAGGATAAGAATGTGAACATGATAGGCGTAGAAGCGGCCGGACTTGGGATCAAAACCGGCAAGCACGCTGCTACTCTATTAACGGGAAAACCAGGAGTACTGCATGGCAACCGTACTTATCTGATTCAAGATGAGGACGGACAGATTATTGAAACTCATTCCATTTCAGCTGGACTTGACTACCCTGGTGTTGGCCCTGAACACGCATGGCTCAAGGATACTAATCGTGCGCAATACGTTGCGATAACCGATGATGAAGCCCTGGCAGCGTTCCACATGATGTGTTGTTATGAGGGCATTATCCCGGCACTGGAATCCAGCCATGCACTGGCATATGCTGCGAAACTTGCACCTACACTTGACAAGGAGAAGCTACTGTTGGTAAATCTTTCGGGCCGAGGGGACAAAGATATAGATATCGTAGCGCAGGCCGCTAGCATTATTTCTTAATTAAGGTTGAATTTTTATGTCCCGTATTGCAGCTACATTTCACACGTTAAGCCAGAATAATAGAAAAGCGCTAATACCGTTCATCACTGCTGGCGATCCCGAACCCGCGATGACAGTTTTGTTGATGCACGAACTGGTGAGTGTGGGTGCTGACATTATTGAGCTTGGTGTTCCTTTCTCAGACCCAATGGCAGATGGACCAACTATACAACGATCTTATGAGCGGGCACTGAAGAATCATGTAGGCCTAAAGGATGTATTAGAGATGGTGGCAGAATTTAGAAGAACGAATACTGTAACACCTGTAGTACTGATGGGCTATGCAAATCCTGTAGAAGCGATGGGCTACCAGAGATTCGCAGTAAGAGCAAAAGAATGTGGTGTAGATGCAGTTCTGACGGTAGATTACCCACCAGAGGAATGTGAAGAGTGGCTAGAAAACCTCAAACAGAAGAAGATAGATGCTATTTTTCTCCTTTCTCCTACTACGCCACAGATACGTATTCAGCAAATAGCAAAAAGGGCTCAAGGATTTGTGTACTATGTCTCACTGAAAGGTGTAACCGGTGCTGCGCACTTTGATCTGAAAGAGGTAGCCAACAAACTAGCTGATATGCGTTCATATATTTCTATTCCAATTGGTGTTGGGTTTGGTATACACGATGCTGCAACAGCAAGTGCAGTTGCGGAATTGGCAGATGCAGTAGTGGTGGGTAGCCGTATTATTGAGGAAATAGAAAAATCAGCTAAAGAGGATGTGTTGATGAATGTGTCTAATCTTGTAAAAAGTTTACGTAATGCTATAGATAAAGTTAGTATAAAACACCGAACAGCTGGAATTAAACGGTAAGCATATGAGTTGGTTCAAAAAACTTTTCCCACCAAAGATAAAGCGCAAGGAAAGTGGCGAAAAAAGAGTCGTGCCAGAGGGATTATGGAGCAAATGTGCTTCCTGCGAGGCAGTTCTATATTACTCTGATTTAGGAAATAATTTTAATGTTTGCCCTAAGTGCAACCATCATAACCGTATTTCTGCCAGAGTACGCCTAGATTTATTTCTAGATACAGAAGGGCGCAACGAGATTGGTGCAGAAGTATTGCCGTTGGATCCACTTAAATTTGTTGATAGTAGGCATTATGCAGATCGTTTATTACAAGCGAAGGCAGATACTGATGAGGACGATGCTCTAGTGGTTATGCAGGGTAGTGTCCAGACTGTGCCCTTAGTTGCGGCAGCGTTTGAATTCGGATTTATGGGAGGATCGATGGGGTCGGTAGTGGGCGAACGTTTCTCGCGTGGAGTACAAGTGTGTGTTGAACAACGTTTGCCATTTGTGTGCTTTACTGCCAGCGGAGGAGCGCGCATGCAAGAAGGTTTACTATCGCTGATGCAGATGGCCAAAACTTCTGCAGTGCTTACCAAATTGAAGCAGGAGAAACTTCCTTTTATCTCAGTGCTGACAGATCCTACGATGGGCGGTGTGTCAGCTAGCTTTGCCTTCATTGGTGATGTAGTAATCGCCGAACCTAAGGCATTGATTGGTTTTGCTGGTCCACGGGTGATCGGACAGACAGTACGGCAAACTTTGCCAGAAGGTTTTCAGCGTGCTGAGTTTTTACTTGAGCACGGAGCTATAGACATGATTGTTGACCGCAGACAGATGCGCGATAAGCTTGTTAATCTATGCACTTTGTTGATGCGAATTCCAGTTCATCCTGTTTCTTTGTAATACTGCTGTATTTCTTGTCTTGATTTTCATTGCTAAGCTTACACGTGACGCTACATGATTGAACGTAATTCTAAGCTTAGAATGCTTTCCGACTGGTTGGTCTATCTTGAATGTCTTCATCCCAAGATTATTGAGATGGGGTTGGAACGCGTAAATCAGGTTAAGATCAATTTAGGTTTTTCCCCATCGTTCCCTATCATCACTGTCAGCGGTACTAATGGTAAGGGGTCGATCTGCTTAATGATGGAGGCTATTTTGAGTCGTGCTGGGTATCACGTTGGATGCTATACCTCGCCGCATCTTTTTCGTTATAACGAGCGGATACGTATAAACCAGCAGGAAGTTAGTGATAATGAGTTGTGTAAGGCTTTTAATATAGTGGAAACAGCTAGAATTAACAGTGATGTTTCCTTGACTTATTTTGAGTTTGGAACGTTAGCGGCTATGCAACTATTCATCCAAGCCGGAGTAGATATAGCAATTCTAGAGGTGGGGCTTGGTGGGAGATTAGATGCCGTCAATATTTTTGATGCTGATTGTGCTGTACTAGCTAGCATTGATTGTGATCATATGGATTACCTTGGGGATACGCGTGAAAAAATTGGATTTGAGAAAGCAGGGATTTTTAGAAGTGGTAAGACCGCAATTTGTTCGGATTCAAATGCTCCTGCTTCCATACGACAACATGCAGATTCGATTGGTGCGAGACTCATGCTTATTGGTGAACACTTTGGCTACTCGGACAAGACCACTTTATGGAATTATTGGGGGGACAAAAGAAGGTACTATTCGCTTCCTCGCCCAGCCCTAGAAGGTTTTCATCAACTACGAAACGCTAGTGCCTGTCTAGCTGCGTTGGATACAGTTAGAGATATTTTACCAATTACTATCAGTAACATTTGCCAGGGTTTGCTAAAGGTTGCGCTCCCAGGCCGATTTCAGGTGTTACCTAGGAAACCGATAATAGTCCTAGATGTGGCCCATAATCCAAATGCCGTACATGCCTTAAGTACTAGTCTTAGTGGTATGGGTTTTCACCAGACAACCTATGCAGTATTTGCAATACTTAAGGACAAAGACATAGATGGTGTAGTACGAGCACTTATCCCCAAAGTTGATGTTTGGCTTATAGCAGATATTAATTCTCCGCGCGGTGCTTCTACCGATGAAGTGGTGCAGGCGTTAGAAAATGCAGGTGTAAGTAAAGCAAGTGGGGCAATTCTTGTTTTCTCCAATCCTGTTGCCGCTTATGTATTTGCCTGTAAGCAATCGACCAAAAATGATAGAATCTGCGTATTCGGCTCGTTCTATGTTGTTGGTGAAGTGATGGAGTATCTGAATTTGGTGAAGTATGAGTAGTGATCGGATAGATTTAAATGGCTAGAGCTGTAAACGAACAAGAACTCTTACTAAGAAAACGTGCTAGAAGGCGACTGGTTGGAGCGATTACGCTTGTGATTATGGCTATCGTGATTTTGCCAATGGTGCTTGACCGTGCACCAAAACTAGAGGGCCAAGATATTGAAATTATTATTCCTTCAGAAAACTTGGAAGGTGAATTTTCCCCTAACTTTGTCCCAGAAACTAGTGTGCCTACCATTACTGGTTCTGATTCTAATGAACCCACACTTGCTGTGCCGCAGGTAGAAAAAACAGGACCAGATTTGCTAGCACGGCCAATTCAAGCAAAGGAAAAACAGGCAAGCAAGTTAGTTGGGAGTAAGAAGGGCTCCAAATACAATTCTGATGTTAAAAATTCTACCACCACCGAAGTATTTGTAGTTCAATTGGGTGCATTTTCTGATTTAGCTAAAGCAAAGCATCAACAGCGTAGTCTCACATCCAAAGGCATAAAGAGATCCTATACGGAAACGCTAAAGAATAATAATAAAGAAATAACTCGGGTACGTGTCGGCCCCTTCTCTACCCGTGAAGCAGCAGAAGAAGAACGTAAGAAACTGAAGAAATTAGGGCTTGATGGTGTGGTGATGAGTAAATAATTTCAATATTAAATTTTGTGGCTGAAATACAGCAGAATTTACCACGAAATAACAAATAGAATTGCTTTGTAATATCAATAATGTCAGTAATAATAAATGACCATCTTTGATTTTGTTGTTTTAATCATATTTGTTGTATCGATTTCGATAAGTGTAGTACGTGGTATAGTGCGTGAATCATTGTCACTTGCTGGTTGGGTCATTGCGTATATGGTAGCAAAGGCATTTGCCAAAGACTTTGTGTCTATGTTGCCACTTAGCATCACTGGTGATTCCTTACGTGTACTTATATCATTTTCTGCACTTTTTCTGTCTGTGTTGCTTGTGATGAGCCTGATCACAATACTTTCGTCTGCATTGGTTAAAACGGTAGGTTTAGGATCTGTTGATAGATTATTTGGTGCATTTTTTGGTCTTGCGCGTGGATTGCTAGCAGTATTACTACTTGTATTGCTAGCAGGTTTGACTACGCTTCCGCAAGAACCATTCTGGCAAAAGGCTTTGTTGAGTAAACCTTTAGAAGCAGGAGTTATAATGACAATGCCTTGGTTGCCACAAGACTTATCTAAGCGAATTAATTATGGAAATTAAGGTTGCAACAATGGATGTTTTCAAGGTGAAAACAATGCCGGAATGGCGCAGTTGTCTAAATAGCATGGAGTTCAGAAATAAAAAACATATTACTTTTTATGAAGTTAATTTAGGTTATCTTTTCGGGGTGCAACTATGTGTGGAATCCTAGGTGTAGTCGCAAAATCTCCCGCCAACCAGCTGCTCTACGATGGACTGCTGGTACTTCAGCATCGTGGGCAGGATGCAGCGGGCATCGTAACTGCTCAGGACAATACTTTTCACATGCATAAAGGTGGTGGCCTGGTAAGAGATGTTTTTCGTACACGTAATATGCGTTCTCTAGTGGGCAATATGGGCATAGCACATGTACGTTATCCTACTGCAGGATCTCCCGAATCATCGGCTGAGGCGCAGCCATTTTATGTAAACTCACCATTTGGAATCGTGCTGGGACACAACGGTAACCTCACAAATGCCGCACAGCTCAGCCAAGAATTATTTCGTGCAGATTTACGCCATGTTAATACTAATTCTGATTCCGAGGTGTTGCTCAACGTACTGGCACATGAGCTACAAGAAAGTGCGAAAAGCCATCAGCTTGATCCTGCTGCTATCTTTAATGCAGTTTCTAGTGTTCATCGGCGCTGTCGTGGTGCCTATGCCGTGGTTGCAATGATTGCAGGTTATGGATTATTAGCTTTTCGTGACCCTTATGGTATTCGTCCGCTAGTATTTGGTTGCGTTGACACGGAGCATGGGGTTGAATACCTAGTAGCATCTGAGAGTGTAGCACTTGATACGTTGGGTTTTAAGTTAGTGCGCGACATTGCGCCTGGTGAGGCAATCTTTATTGATGAGGATGGTAATTTTTACAGTAAACATTGTGCTAATAATCCCACGCTTAATCCATGTATATTCGAATACGTTTATCTGGCACGTCCCGATTCGGTAATGGATGGAGTCTCGGTATATGAAACACGGCTCAACATGGGCGAAAGCCTAGCCATCAAAATTAATAAAACCATGCATCATCTTGACATTGACGTAGTAATTCCAATTCCTGACTCTAGCCGTCCTAGTGCTTTGCAGCTTGCAAATCGACTGGGGCTCAGTTTTCGTGAAGGCTTTGTCAAGAATCGCTACATTGGTCGTACATTTATTATGCAAGGCCAGCAGCGTCGTAAATCGGTGCGCCAGAAGCTAAACGCTATGAGCATAGAATTTCGTGGAAAGAATGTGTTACTTGTAGATGATTCCATTGTGCGAGGCACAACTAGCCGAGAAATCGTACAAATGGCACAAGAGGCTGGTGCGCGTAAGGTATATTTTGCTTCTGCTGCACCGCCCGTACGGTTTCCTAACGTATATGGGATTGATATGCCAACTCGCCAAGAATTGATTGCTACCGGACGTGATGATGATCATATCTGCCATGAAATCGGTGCAGACTATCTTGTTTATCAGGATCTTGATTCGCTTAAAAAGGATGTTCGCCGAGTCAAGCCATCGATTGAACATTTTGAAACATCTTGTTTCGATGGTAACTACATTACCGGTGATGTTACACCCGAATATTTGGCGGCAGATTGAGGCGCAGCGTAATACTGGTACAACATTGTCGCTGGCCGAGAACAGCACACAACTGGATTTGAGTTTAGTGGCATCAGACTGATGGGTATTTGACAAAACTCATTACTGAGTGTAGCTTATGAAATGTGCGCCGATTTGATATTCAGCTTGCGGGCGCGTTATAAATTCAGCTAAAGCGGGGGAAGCCCGTTTTAGCAAATGCTGAACGGGTTTTTTATTTAGAGGAAGACTTCCATGTCTGACGAGTTTGAATTGGAGACACTGGCTTTGCACGCGGGTGTTCACCGCAGTCAATTTAATGAGCATTCAGAGGCCTTATATCTGACTTCGAGCTTTGTATTTGATAATGCTGCGCAGGCAGCTGCACGCTTTTCCGGTGCGGAACCGGGCAATGTATATTCACGTTTTACTAATCCCACAGTAACTGCTTTTGAAGAGCGCCTTGCTGCTTTGGAAGGAGCAGAGGTATGTGTAGCTACAGCCTCCGGCATGTCTGCAATACTTGCTTGCGTGATGGGGCTACTTTCTGCAGGAGACCATATTGTTGCCTCACGCAGTTTATTTGGGTCTACGTTGAATTTATTTAACAATATTCTCAAACGCTTTGGTGTTGAAATTACTTTTGTTTCCCCTACCGATCTAGCAGAGTGGCAGGCAGCAGTAAAAGTAAATACGAAACTTTTTTTTATAGAAACACCATCAAATCCTCTCACTGAAATTTCCGATATCGCAGGACTAGCTTCATTGGCAAAGAAAACTGGTGCATGGCTTGCGGTTGATAATTGTTTTTGTTCGCCGGTACTACAAAGACCGCTAGACTTAGGTGCTGACATAGTAATTCACTCTGCGACCAAGTACCTTGAGGGTCAGGGCAGGGTGCTGGGTGGAGCGGTGCTGGGAAAGCGAGATCTAATAATGGAAAAAGGGGTGTTTGGTTTTCTTCGTACTGCAGGTCCGACTTTGAGTGCTTTCAACGCATGGGTGATCCTGAAGGGAATGGAAACTCTCAAAATTCGTATGGATACACATTCTGCAAACGCACTAGAAATGGCTCGCTGGCTTGAAATACAGCCCAATGTAACGAAAGTTTATTACCCTGGTTTGTCTTCGCATCCTCAACACAATCTTGCTAAACATCAGCAAAGAACTGGTGGTGGTATTGTTTCGTTTGAAGTGAAGGGCGGAAAAGAAATAGCATGGCGGGTGATAGATTCCACTTGCATGATTTCAATCACCGCTAATCTGGGGGATACTAAAAGTACACTCACGCACCCAGCTAGCACGACTCACTCCCGTATTAGTCAGGAAGAACGGGATGCTGCAGGGATCAATGACGGACTTTTGCGCATCGCAGTTGGATTGGAGTCGGTGAAGGACATCAAGGCAGATTTGGCAAGAGGGTTAAAAGTGCTATAGCCAACTGTTTGAGTGTTTCCTCGGCTATAAATAGACTATATGTCATGCTAGTTCTTTTCATAAAACAACACAGACTTATCGCTGTGGGTACACTTATCCTTCCACATTTGTGATTCGTGGCCTTCTCCATTCAGCAGTGGAAATGGTAGTTTTAGACAGTAAAAATGATCACTATAGCGGGTTAGATTACTTCCGCTTTTTGAAGTACTACATCTTCTACTGGTACGTTCTGGTGTCCACTTTTGTTGGTTGTTTCTACTTTCTTAATCTTATCTACAACATCCTTGCCCTCTACCACCTTGCCAAACACACAGTAGCCAAATCCCTCAGAGGTGGGCGAAGTGTAGTTAAGGAAACCATTGTCAGCAATATTGATAAAAAATTGTGCTGAAGCTGAATGCACATCGGATGTGCGTGCCATTGCAACTGTATAGGCATAATTTTTAAGGCCGTTGGCAGCTTCATTCTGAATTGAGGTGCGGGCTTTCTTTTGGTTCATTCCCGATTCAAACCCGCCTCCCTGAATCATAAAATCATTAATTACTCGATGAAATATTGTATTGTCGAAATGCCCACTGGTTACATAGTCAATAAAATTCTGAACTGTAATTGGAGCCTTCTCGCTGTCGAGGTCTATGGTGATCTCACCGTGATTGGTATGCAATTTAATCATATATATCCTTATTTCGCTGGTTGCATCTCTGTAGAGGTAGGTTTTATAGTTGAAATGTATTTGATTTCATTGATCACAATAATTTCCTTGGGTACATCTCTTTTGAAAGGTTTACTAGCGCTAGTAGGTGTCGCAGAGATCTTGTTTACTATATCCATACCCTTGATAACTCTCCCGAATACAGTATAGCCGTAACCTCGAGGAGTGGGGGTAGTATAGTTAAGAGATGTGTTATTGCCCACATTTATAAAGAATTGTGATGTAGCTGAGTGTGGATTTGAAGTACGTGCCATCGCTATTGTGCCTATCTCATTTTTAAGGCCATTATCTGCTTCGTTCTCAATGGGTTGTTTAGTTGGCTTCTGCTTCAGCAACTTATCAAATCCACCCCCCTGAATCATAAATCCTGGAATGACACGATGAAAAATTGTATCTTTATAGTGGTTCTCCTTCACATAAAACAAAAAATTCTTGACTGTCTTAGGTGCTTTATCAGGGTAAAGTTCTAGTAGGATGTTGCCGAAATTAGTTTTCATTTCAACATGCGGATTAGCCGCAAATGCTGTAGTGCAAAGTAGAAATAAGAAAATAAAGAGTGGCTTATAAATATGCATAAGGCTTCGTTGCGAAAATGAAAATTCGTGGATAGACTTTTAATCAAATTGATTTACGTAAATATTTCTAGTGCATATACGCAGGCGAAAATTCGGTGATTTCTCCGTGCTATACTTCTTCGGCTTTTTTCGTATGTGTGTAATTAAAGAATATTCAATATATTACCAATAAGCTAGCTAAGTTCAAAATTTTCTTAGATGTTGAAAATTCACAATTCGCTTACCAAGTGCAAACAGAACTTTGTCCCACTGACTCCGGGCAAGGTCAAGATATACGTATGCGGTATGACGGTATACGACTACTGCCACCTAGGTCATGCACGTGTAATGGTTGTATTTGACATGGTAGTTCGTTGGTTTAAGGTCAGCGGCTTTGATGTTACTTATGTACGTAATATTACCGATATAGATGACAAAATTATCAAGCGTGCACAGGAAAATGACGAGCCTATTGAAATACTGACAACTCGTTTTATCCAAGCGATGGGTGAGGATGCTTCTGTACTAGGGGTATTGCCACCCTCACACGAGCCACGTGCCACTCAATATGTGGCAAATATGATTATCATGATTCAAGCCCTGATAGATAAAGACGTTGCCTACGCTGCTCCTAATGGCGATGTGTATTACTCTGTAAGTAGATTTCCTGATTATGGGAAACTTTCTGGTAAGGTGTCTTCTGAATTATATGCCGGAGAGCGGGTTACCGTAGATCCGTATAAGAAAGATCCACTAGATTTTGTACTGTGGAAAGCAGCTAAACCTGACGAACCATTTTGGGCCTCGCCCTGGGGTAAGGGTCGTCCTGGCTGGCATATCGAGTGTTCGGCGATGAGTGAACATTATCTTGGTGAGCATTTCGACATACATGGTGGAGGGCAGGATTTGCAATTTCCTCATCATGAAAACGAGATTGCACAAAGCGAAGCCGTACACGATCTTCCCTATGTCAATTACTGGATGCACAATGGCTTCGTGCGTGTCGATAATAAAAAAATGTCTAAGTCACTGGATAATTTTTTTACTGTTCGTGACGTATTAGCTCGTTATCAGCCGGAAGTGGTGCGTTTTTTTATCCTGCGTGCTCATTATCGTAGCCCTCTGAATTATTCCGACAGACATCTAGAAGACGCAAGACATGCGCTCGACCGACTTTATACTGCGCTAAAAGGAAGTGAAGCGCTTGCTACGGAGACATTAGATTGGAACGATCCCCGCGCCCAACGTTTCATGGAAGCGATGAACGATGACTTCAATACTCCCGAAGCTATTGCAGTGCTATTTGATCTCGCTAACGAAACTAACAAAACAGGAGAGTTGAAGGGGGCAATCTTACTTAAAGTGTTGGGTGGTTTATTAGGTTTGCTGCAACAGGATCCACAACAATATTTGCAAAACAAAGTGACCATCGGAGATCCCACGTTTACAGCGGAGCGTATAGAACAGATGATTCAACACCGCCTTGCTGCGCGTAAAGCTGGAAATTATACTGAAGCCGACCGTATCCGTAAGGAGCTTCTTGATGTCGACATTACTCTGGAAGACAACCCGCAAGGTACCACTTGGCGACGGGGATAACTCCACACTTTTAGAACCTGGTTCCAGTTTTTAAGTGTCTGCCATGACCGGTCAGGCTAATCGATGATTACGCTGTATTTGCCCAAGCCAAGTATTCATCATCTTACATTTCTTAGCCTGCTCCAGTCATTTCAACATGGAAGTACGATTTCATCGACAATTGCTTCAATGCGGCCAGGTTTTCTCATCCAATGTCAACTTCTTGGTCGGGTGATCCGTTGATTTCATTGTGGAAGCGCGTTGACAGGTTTTACTGGAAATTTCAATTGTGCGATCGGGCTTGATGTGGTCTCAGGTGCCAACGCGACAAAGCATTTAACGAGATAGAATACACGATTTAGATTAAAAATTGCTTTTTATAACCATCTTGAGGTGGCATTATAGAGATGAGGCTTGTCTGGAAGCAATATTGCTATGGTAAAAAAGGAGATACGATGAAACATGCTTCAATAGGGTATAACAAGATAGCCCAATCATTGGCATTTGCAACTATACTTCTTTTTAGTGCAGCAGGAATCGCTGGTCGAGGCTACGGTTCTGGTGCCGGTGAAGGTCAGAATTACAACGCTCGTATACCAAAGGCGGAAGCCAGGTTCTTTGCTGTTTATGACGTTAATAGAGACGGTTTCCTTAGTTTAGAAGAAGTGGCAGCAATGAGAATGCCTGTTAGGACTTTCAAGCAAACGGACTCCAATAAGAACGGCAAATTGTGCAAGGATGAGTTTGCCAAAATGTGGGCAAGTCCTCCTAAATAGTTGCCAATAAAGTTACCTCAGCAGAGCAGATTTAAATCTAGGTAGTCATGAGCTCCCTGAGTACGTAAGGTAGTATGCCGCCATGCATGTAGTAGTCTACCTCGACAGAGGTATCTATCCGACATAGTAGTTTAACCTCGCGGCGCAGGCCATTTTTGTCGTGGATTACCAGCGTTACATCTTGCTGCGGATGAATGTTATTCAGACCCAGGATATCAAATTGTTCGGAGCCATTGATGTTTAGCGATTGTGTACTGTCATTGCTCTTGAATTGCAATGGTAATATGCCCATGCCAACCAGATTACTGCGATGTATACGTTCGAAGCTTTTGGCAATTACCGCTTTGACGCCGAGTAGTTGGGGTCCCTTAGCCGCCCAGTCTCGGCTTGATCCTGTGCCGTACTCTTTTCCGCCGAAAACCACCGTGGGCACGCCGTCTATCATGTACTTCATTGCAGCGTCAAAAATACTCATCTGTTCGCTTTCAGTCCCTTTATTGCATTGATGTAGAGTGATGCCACCCTCACTGCCAGGTATCATTAGATTCTTGATGCGTACATTAGCAAAGGTTCCACGCACCATCACATCATGGTTGCCGCGACGTGAGCCATAACTGTTGAAATCAGTTTTGGGCACGTTGTTTGCAAGTAGGTATTTTCCAGCGGGTGAAGTGTCCTTGATGGCACCGGCCGGGCTGATGTGATCGGTGGTTAACGAATCACCAAACATTCCTAGTGCGCGAGCGTTAAAGATTTCACCATGCCCACCTAATTGCAGAGGTTCAATGCAAAAATCTTGGAAAAATGGCGGTTCAGCGATGTAGGTAGACTCTGGCCAGTTATAAACTTTACCAGCAACCGATGATATATTGTTCCACAGTAGATGATTTTTAGTGAGATCACTGTAGAGCTTCCGAAAAGTTTCCGCTTTGGTGGCAAATTTCATCAGTGCATTAATTTCCTCATTGCTTGGCCAGATATCGCCAAGCCAGACCGGTTTTCCATCCTTGCCAATACCAAGCGGTTCAGTCATTAGATCCTTAAGCATGGTTCCAGCAATGGCATATGTAACTACTAATGGAGGTGAAGCAAGAAAGTTGGCACGGATGTTGGAATGAATGCGTGCCTCGAAATTGCGGTTACCTGAGAGTACAGCAGCACACACTAAATTGTTTTTCACAATGGTTTCTTCGATCGGCCCTGACAGTGGGCCAGAGTTACCGATGCAAGTGGTACAGCCGTAGCCGACGAGGTAAAAGCCAAGTTCTTCGAGGTAGGGCAACAGGCCGGTAACAGTAAGATACTCCGTTACTACTCGGGAGCCAGGGGCAAGGGATGTCTTGATGTGGCGTTTTACTGTCAGCCCTTTTTCAACGGCTTTCTTTGCCAGTAACCCTGCAGTGATTAGTACGCCAGGGTTGGAAGTATTTGTGCAAGAAGTAATGGCCGCAATTAATACGTCACCGTGGCCTAAATCAATCGAACTGTTTGGTTTGTGTTTCAGAGCGCTATCTTTCTCAACAGATGGGAGGCTATCAGTCATCTCCATGACATTCCTATCGTCATCAGATGGAGAGTGTTTTTCATGTTTGCTGTTATTAGTATCAACAGAAGTGTTAGTACCGTCATTAAAACAATCACGGATAGGGTAGCGCTGATTCAAAACTTCTGCTTTTCTGGCATATCCATTCTTTGCAACGGGTTTGGTAAAAAGATCAGAGAATTTAGCTTTGACGTTGCCGATTTCTATGCGATCCTGTGGATGCTTAGGTCCGGCCAATGAAGGAGCAATCGAGCCTAAATCAAGATCCAATTCACAGCTGTAATCGATCTCGCCCTTACGTGGAATACCATATAATCTTTGTGCCTTAAAATAGGATTGGAATAAGGTAGTTTGCTCGTCACTACGTCCAGTATTTCTGAAGTATTCAATGGTAGTGTCGTCTACCGGAAAAAAGCCCATAGTTGCACCGTATTCAGGTGCCATGTTGGCAATAGTCGCTCGATCCGGAAGTGTTAGCGACTTAGTGCCATCCCCGAAAAATTCGACAAACTTACCTACGACTTTTGCTTTTCGCAGTATTTCGGTAATGGTTAATACAAGATCAGTTGCAGTAACCCCCCTGCGCAGCTTGCCTGTTAAATTTACGCCTACTACATCTGGGGTGAGAAAATAAACTGGTTGGCCTAACATACCAGCTTCTGCCTCGATACCCCCTACACCCCAACCAACGGTCCCAATACTATTAATCATGGTGGTGTGTGAATCGGTTCCAACCAGCGTATCTGGGTAAACCACACCATTTTTTTGATGGACTCCACGGGCAAGATGTTCTAGATTAACTTGGTGCACAATACCTATGCCGGGCGGTACCACCTTGAACGTTTCAAACGCTTGCATGCCCCATTTTATGAATTGGTAGCGCTCATTGTTGCGGCTAAATTCAATTTCCATGTTGAGATCAAGTGCTTGCTTATTGCCATAATGATCGACCTGAATTGAGTGATCAACTACTAAATCAACTGGCACCAGCGGCTCAATAAGTTCTGGGTTTTTACCAATTCTTTTTGCTACGCTGCGCATTGCTGCCAGGTCTGCCAGTAATGGGACACCTGTAAAGTCTTGTAAAACTATACGCGACACGACAAAGGGAACTTCTTCCGTTCGTGTAGCATTAGGTTTCCATCCAGCGAGCTGCCTTACATGCGCTTCAGTAATTTTCTTGTCATCGAAATTACGTACTACCGACTCCAGCACAATACGAATACAAACTGGTAGCCGTGAAATTTTACCAAGACCCATTTTTTCGAACGCAGGTAAAGAATAAAATTTTATTTTCCCACCCTTGGGGAGCAGGAGTTCTTCTAGATTATTAAATTGATTGTGTGCCATGTAAATTATCTATTACGTATCTCATATAGACTTACACATAAGCGTTAAAATGAATGCTGAATTGAAGTGATATGTGAGAAACGAAAAAAGAACAAAAATAAATACTATTTTCCCAGCAAATGTTTTACTGATTCCCGTTCTTCTACCAGCTCTGTGTAAGTTGCGTGCATCTTTTCCTTACTAAATTCGCTTATTTCTAATCCTTGAACAATTTTGTAAACACCATCCTGACAGATGACAGGATGGCTGTAAATTACACCCTCAGGAATATCATAACTGCCGTCCGAAGGTATGCTCATAGAGGTCCAATCATTTTCTTTTGTTCCGAAGACCCAATCATGAACATGGTCAATAGCGGCATTAGCAGCACTGGCGGCACTCGACATACCTCGAGCCTTAATAATTGACATTCCGCGATCCTGCACAGTGGGTATAAAACTACTTTTTACCCATGCTGGATTGTTAATGAGGTTACTGACATTTCTACTATCTATTTCTGCGTAGCTTAGATCGGGATATTGAGTAGCGGAATGATTTCCCCACACCACCATCTTACTGATACCAGAAACAGGTTGTGCAAGTTTTATAGCTATCTGAGACAATGCGCGATTATGGTCCAGTCTCATCATTGCAGAAAAATTATCTGGTTTTAATCCAGGTGCATTTTTCATAGTAATTAATGCATTGGTGTTGACAGGATTTCCCACTACCGTAACTTTTACGTCGCGATTAGCGACTTCATCTAATGCTTTTCCCTGAGTAGTGAATATTTCACCATTAGTTTTCAGCAAATCTTTACGTTCCATGCCTTTGCCGCGTGGCCTCGCACCTACAAGCAATACAATGCCAGCATCGCGGAAAGCAATTTTGGGATTATCAGTTGCGACTATGTTAGCCAGTAGTGGAAATGCGCAATCTTCCAGTTCCATGACTATGCCTTTGAGAGCAAACTGTGATTGTGGTATATCAAGTAATTGCAAAATGATTGGTTGATCTTTGCCAAGCATGTCGCCTGTAGCAATACGAAAAAGAAGGCTATAGCCTATTTGGCCTGTAGCGCCGCTAACTGCAACGCGAATGGGGGGCTTCATTTTTTCTCTCCCAATAAAGGTGGCTAATTCTAAGAATTTCTAAATAAATAACTAGAAAATCTAATAAATAATTTGAAGGGCAAATAAAACCGGAACTCTAATCGTATGATAGAAAATCACCCTGACTCCATAATGGATACACGATACTTAGATACTATGTAGGAATGGGTTTATTCTGAAACTTCTTGCACATTATTGCATGCTTATCGCTCATGACTATAAAAACATTCTCCATTAGTGTCAATTTACTCAGATTAAACGATTCATCCAGGTTTAATTGCATCTGTTTACTTAAAGTACTTGGGTTGTGTCTACGACTGTAACGGGCTAAACTCGCCCCTGATTTATACCTAGTTATATAGAAGCGAAAATTGCATAGAAAACGCCCCAAGTATCTTAATCTTATTGAAATCAAACTGCCTTTACCCGCAGTGATTTCGATTCTTCACCGCGTGAGCGGAGTGCTTCTATTTTTCCCAGGAATTCCTATTCTACTTTACAGCTTACAGATGATGCTGGACTCTCCACAAAGTCATGACGAATTTCATACTGTTTTGGCTAGGCTGCCGGTCAAGAGTGTGCTGGTACTTTTTTTATGGTTTTTTATGCACCATTTGTGTGCAGGTATTCGCTATCTTGCACTAGATTTACATTACGGTATCGAGCTGGAGCAGGCGCGGATGAGCAGCAGGCTAGTATTAGTAGCAGGGGTTGTTCTTACGCTATTAGTTGGGATAGTGATATGGTAAAGCGCATAGTTACTGGTGCTCATTACGGGTTGCTAGATTGGCTAGCGCAACGTGTTACTGCTGTAGTGATGGTAGTCTATATTCTTTCGTTGATAGTGGCATTGCTAATTTCTACGCCACATGACCATGCTGCATGGGAAACGATATTTGCCAATCAGTGGATACGTATTGCTTCATTCCTATTTTTTGTAAGCCTTTGTTGGCATGCCTGGATAGGAATACGTAACATTCTGATGGATTACATTCACGAAACAGGCATTCGTTTAACTATACAGGTGCTGGTCATTCTATCTCTACTTTTTTATGCCGTATGGGCTATCGAAATAGTATGGGGCTAGTATGGCGATAACCAAGAGAAAATTTGATGTAGTTATTGTAGGAGCAGGCGGTGCAGGGATGCGCGCAGCTTTGCAATTGTCGGAAGCGGGATTTAAGGTTACGGTATTGTCTAAGGTATTTCCTACCCGCTCACATACTGTGGCAGCACAGGGAGGCATTGCTGCATCTCTTGGTAATGTTACTGAGGACAATTGGCATTGGCATATGTATGACACGGTGAAAGGCTCTGATTATCTTGGTGATCAGGATGCCATAGAGTTTATGTGTCGTCAGGCCAGTGAAGTCGTATATGAACTAGAGCATTTTGGAATGCCGTTCGATCGTTTGGAGAATGGAAAAATTTACCAGCGTCCCTTTGGTGGTCAATCCCAAAATTTTGGTGGGGCACAAGCGACACGTTCCTGTGCAGCCGCAGATCGAACTGGACATGCTTTACTGCACACACTATATCAACGCAACGTGCGTGCCAATACCCAGTTTTTTATTGAATGGATGGGGTTAGATTTGATTCGTGATGAACAGGGTGCTGTGCTTGGCGTGACGGCGCTCGAAATGGAAACTGGAGAAGTGATGGCATTACAAGCCAGGGCCGTGCTGTTAGCTACCGGTGGGGGCGGGCGCGTGTTCCAAGCTAGTACTAATGCTTTTATCAATACTGGTGATGGTCTTGGTATGGCAGCGCGTAGTGGTATTCCTTTGGAGGATATGGAATTTTGGCAGTTTCATCCTACCGGTGTGTATGGAGCAGGGATACTTATCAGTGAAGCTGTACGCGGTGAAGGCGGATATTTGTTGAATAAGGATGGCGAACGTTTTATGGAACGCTATGCACCCAACGCCAGGGATCTGGCTAGTCGTGACGTAGTTTCTCGCGCCATGACCATGGAGATTAAAGAGGGCCGTGGCTGTGGAAATAATGCTGACCATCTAATGCTGAAGCTAAATCATCTTGATCCAAATATAATAAATATGCGACTACCAGGTATTCGTGAAATTGCTATCAAGTTCGCGCAGGTGGACCCGATCAAAGAACCGATTCCGGTCGTGCCCACTGCGCATTACATGATGGGCGGCATTCCCACAAATCTTTATGGACAGGTTGTTGTTCCATATAAAACTGGGCCTGAAGAAGTAGTACAGGGCTTGTACGCGGTGGGCGAATGTGCCTGTATATCAGTGCATGGGGCGAATCGCCTAGGCACTAATTCTCTACTTGATATACTTGTATTCGGACGAGCTGCTGGTAGCCAGATTATAGAAGACTTGAAAAAAACCCCCCATCATAAACAATTGCCTACAAGTGCCACAGATAAGTCACTTGCACGACTAGCTCGTTTAGACAGCCAGAAGGATGGTGAGAGTGTAGCTCAAGTCGCTGATGTGTTACGTAAGACCATGCAGGCACATTGCGGTGTGTTTCGTTTTGCTGATATGTTGAAAGAGGGTGTGACAAAAATTAGCAAGCTTGTAGAACGGGCTGATCATACCGAAATTAGGGATAAAAGCAGGGTATTTAATACAGCACGAGTAGAAGCACTGGAACTTACCAATCTGGCGGAGGTTGCACTTGCTACCATGGTATCGGCAGAAGCTCGTAAAGAGAGTCGTGGCGCTCATGCTCGTGACGATTTTTCCATACGAGATGACGACAAGTGGCTTAAGCATACTTTGTATTTCAGTGAGGGCAGACGGCTAGATTACAAGCCAGTGAGGCTAAAGCCATTGACCGTAGAATCATTTCCGCCTAAGGCAAGGACTTACTAAGACGAGTGATAAACGATGAAACATGAAAGAGGGTAGGTTATTTGTTCTGCTTTACCATCCCTAGTTTATTTTTTAAAATTTATTAATTTTGGAGAAAATATGCGTTTTTCAATTTATCGCTACGATCCTGATAAGGACGAAAAGCCGTATATGCAAGAATACGACATAGTGCTGGAACCAGAAGATAAAATGTTGCTCGATGCGTTAATACGTATCAAGGTTGTCGATGATAGTTTGAGTTTGCGACGTTCTTGTCGGGAAGGGGTGTGTGGGTCAGACGGAATGAATATAAATGGCCGCAATGGATTGGCCTGCATTACACCAATTTCCGAATTAAAAGAACCAGTAGAATTGCGACCACTTCCAGGATTACCCGTAATAAGAGATCTGATCGTGGACATGACCCAATTTTTTAAGCAGTATCACTCAATTAAGCCTTATCTCATCAATAACGATCCACCGCCGGAAACAGAACGATTACAATCTCCTGAAGAAAGAGCAGAGCTCGATGGTGTATATGAATGCGTCCTGTGCGCATGTTGTTCCACAGCATGTCCTTCGTTCTGGTGGAACCCTGACAAATATGTTGGCCCTGCGGGATTGTTGCAAGCATATCGCTTTCTTGCCGACAGTCGTGACCAAGCCACTGCTGAGAGGTTGGACAATCTTGAGGATCCGTACCGCCTGTTTCGCTGTCATTCCATTATGAGCTGTGTGGATACATGCCCTAAGGGGTTAAATCCAACCAAAGCTATCAACAAGATTAAGGGCATGATGGTGAAAAGGACCGTATGAAAGAATTAGATCGCGTTCGCTGGCGTTGCAGGCGGGGTATGCTAGAACTGGATATTGTATTACAACGGTTTGTGGACAAACACTATACGCAACTGAATGAGATTGAATTACAGCAGTTTGACACATTACTGAACCTTCCTGACAATGACTTGTGGGATATGATTACTGCAAAGAAAGAAATGGGCGACATAAAGCTGCAGCCCATGCTGCGGCTTTTACAAATAGATTAGCCCAATTACGGTAGCTTTACCGCTAATTATAAAACCAGTGGAGAAAAATATGGAGCATAAAAGGACAGCTAAATTTAATTTGGGAAATAGTGATCAGCCCGCTGAATTTCCAATCTTATCTGGGAGTATGGGGCCGGATGTGATAGACATTCGTACTTTACATGCGAAGAGCGGTATGTTTACTTATGATCCAGGCTTCCTTTCTACAGCTAGCAGCAGCTCTGAAATAACCTTTATTGATGGAGATAAAGGCATATTGCTTCATCGAGGCTATCCGATCGAGCAGTTGGCTGAACACTGTGATTTTATGGAAGTGTGTTATTTATTGATAAACGGCGAGCTGCCTACGGCAGACCAGAAGGCTATATTCGTAAAATCTATCAATGAACATACGATGGTGAATGAGCAACTTGTACGATTCTATTCTGGATTTCGCCGTGATGCTCATCCGATGGCTGTGATGGTGGGAGTGGTTGGTGCTTTATCTGCATTTTATCACGAGGCTCTAGATATTTCAGATGCAGCGCACCGTGAACTTTCAGCTTATCATTTGATCGCAAAGTTACCTAACATTACTGCAATGGCATATAAATATAACCTCGGGCACCCTTTCAATTATCCGCGTAACAGTCTCAGTTATGCGGAAAATTTCATGCATATGATGTTTGCCGTTCCTGCTGAAGAATACAAGCCCAACCCTGTGTTGGCACGGGCACTGGATCGTATCCTGATGCTACATGCCGACCACGAACAAAACGCTTCTACTTCTACAGTTCGCTTGGCTGGATCCAGTGGAGCCAATCCGTTTGCTTGTATCTCTGCAGGCATTGCCTGTCTGTGGGGGCCAGCGCATGGCGGGGCGAATGAAGCTTGCCTTACTATGCTAGAAGAAATCAGGGATGATACACGCATAGGTAAGTATATTGATCGAGCCAAGGACCCTAAAGATGATTTTAGGTTGGTAGGTTTTGGCCACAGGGTGTATAAGAATTTTGACCCTCGCGCGAAACTGATGCGTGAAACCTGCCATGAGGTATTAAGTGAACTGGGATTGGAGAATGATCGTCTATTCAAGCTGGCATTGAAACTGGAGAGAATTGCGCTGGAAGATGAATACTTCGTTTCCAAGAAACTCTATCCTAATGTTGATTTCTATTCAGGTATTGTACAGCGTGCACTCGGTATTCCATCTTCCATGTTCACTGCCATATTTGCTACTGCACGCACAGTAGGGTGGATATCTCAGTGGATTGAAATGATATCTGATACGCAACTTAAGATAGGTCGTCCACGTCAACTCTATACTGGTGTTCCAACGCGTGCAGTAGTGCCGATTGCACAACGTAAGTAGTTTGGGTCTATCACAAATAATTGAAGCAAGATTCGTGAATATGATGAAGCAATTGTTTAAGAGTTCAATGTTATATGGTGCGAATGCGCCGTTTATTGAGGAGCTTTACGAGGACTATTTGCAATGCGCAACTTCGGTATCTCTGGAATGGCGCGGATACTTTGATGGATTACAACAAGGGGAGGGGAGGAAAACACCCGATATTCCACACGGCCCAGTAATTGAATCATTCATTCGAATAGAAAAAGAACGTCGTAAAAACGGTCACACTACTTCACAAGTTATACGCAATGTTTCTGAGGAACGTAAGCAAGTATCAGTGCTGCAGATTATCAATGCTTTTCGTTTTCTTGGTGTACGCCAAGCTAATCTTGATCCGCTTAAACGTCTGAAGAAACCATATATTCCAGGACTTGATCCATCATTCTATGGGTTGACTGAGGAGGATATGGGAACGGTATTTAATACGGGTTCGCTAGTCGGTCCGGAACTTGCACCTCTACGAAAAATTTTGCAATTGCTTCAGCAAATCTACTGTGGGAGTATCGGGGTAGAGTACATGTACATGAGCGATACTGAGCAGAAACGCTGGATTCAGAGCCGCCTTGAAGGCACGCGAGCACAACCTACTTTCTCTGCTGAGTATAAGCGTCATATTCTGGAACGCCTGAGTGCGGCAGAGGGGTTAGAAAAATACTTGCATACTCGTTATGTTGGACAGAAGCGTTTTTCCGGTGAGGGTGGCGAGAGTTTAATCCCATTGTTGGATAACTTATTGCAGCGTGCCGGTCGAATGGGTGTGCAAGAGGTAGTAATTGGCATGGCACATCGTGCGCGACTCAATGTGCTAGTAAACATCTTTGGCAAAATGCCATCCGACTTGTTCCAGGAATTTGAGGGTAAACATGCGCAGGAGCTAATTGCGGGAGATGTCAAGTATCATCAAGGATTTTCCTCTTCCATATCAACGCCAGGTGGAGTTATGCGAGCGACACTCGCATTTAATCCGTCACATCTTGAAATTATCAATCCTGTAATAGAAGGCTCAGTACGTGCCCGACAGCATGAGCTGTTAGACAAGCAGGGAAAAATGATATTGCCAGTATTGCTGCACGGTGATGCTGCATTTTCTGGTCAGGGCGTGGTGATGGAGTCGTTAAATCTGTCCCAGACTCGTGGCTATGGAACTGGCGGCACGGTACATGTCATTATCAATAACCAGATTGGTTTTACTACTTCTGATCCGCGCGATTCACGTTCTACACTTTATTGTACCGAGGTGTCGAAAATGGTTGAAGCGCCAATATTTCATGTCAATGGTGATGATCCTGAGGCAGTAGCGATGGTTAGCGAGCTTGCGCTTGATTTTCGGATGCAGTTTCAGAAGGATGTGGTCATAGATATGGTTTGTTTTCGTCGTCTTGGTCACAATGAACAGGATGACCCAATGGTGACGCAACCATTGATGTACAACATTATTGGTCAACATCCTGGTACACGTAAACTCTACGCTGACAAGCTAGAAATTGAGGGCGTTATTAAGGCTGGTGAAGCTGAAGATATTTTTATGAATTACCGCAATGACATGGATGCGGGTCGTAACCCTAATAAGACCATATGTTATGGTAGGAAGTCGTCACGTGCGGTAGACTGGGCACCTTTTTTGAAGACAAGTAAGTGGAATCAGAAGGTGCAAACTGGTTTGTCGATGGCAAAATTGAAGCATCTGGCTAAACGACTTACTGATATCCCTGATAACTTTAAGTTACATTCTCGAGTTAAAAAAATTATTGAGGACCGTCGATTGATGGGTGATGGAAAGTTATTTTTGGATTGGGGGATGGCTGAGAATCTGGCATATGCGGCGCTCTTGAGTGATGGGTATCCAGTGCGTATTTCAGGACAAGATTCCGGGCGTGGAACTTTTTTTCATCGCCATGCGGTGTTGCATAATCAGAGTTTGGAACAACAGGATGAAAGGACTTATCTCCCGCTTCGTCACATTGCACCAAAACAACCGAATTTCGGGATGATTGATTCAATGTTATCAGAGGAAGCAGTTCTAGCTTTTGAATATGGTTATACTACAGCCGAGCCTAATGAACTTGTAGTTTGGGAAGCACAGTTTGGTGACTTTGCTAATGGTGCTCAGGTTGTGATTGATCAGTTTATAGCATCTGGGGAAGCCAAGTGGGGACGGCTGTGTGGATTGGTAATGATGCTTCCACATGGTTACGAGGGACAGGGCCCCGAGCACTCCTCAGCGCGGCTTGAGCGTTATTTACAATTATGTGCCGAATACAATATTCAGGTTTGTGTGCCGTCTAATCCAGCACAGATGTTTCACTTGTTACGGCGTCAAATGATTCGCCCGCTACGTAAACCACTCATAATCATGAGTCCAAAAAGTTTATTGCGTCGTAAAGAGTCAGTATCAAAGCTGGAAGAATTAGCCAATGGAAGCTTTTTGACTGTAATCCCAGAAGTAGAATACCTTGACCCAAAGAAAGTGCGGCGCATCATCGCTTGTAGTGGCAAAGTCTATTACGACCTGTTGGCTTACCGAAAAGAACAAAAAATTGTAGATATAGCGATTATCCGTATTGAACAGCTATATCCTTTTCCTCATGATGACTTTCAAGCCGAGGTCGATCGTTATGATCAGGCCAATGATGTACTTTGGTGTCAGGAGGAGCCGGGAAACCAGGGCGCTTGGCATCGTATTCAGCATTATTTGCTGCGACATTTGGGACTTAATCAGATTCTTGGTTATGCGTTACGCCCATCTTCGGCATCACCTGCCGCAGGATATTTGGCAAAACATAATTTTGAGCAGAATGAATTGGTCGTAGCAGCATTTCGCAAGAGAATTTAATCTAAAGGCAAAGTCATGCTAGTCGAAGTTAAAGTTCCAGTATTATCCGAGTCGGTAGCAGAGGCTACCCTGGTCTCATGGCATAAAAAACAAGGCGAATTTGTTGAGCGTGACGAAAATTTGATAGATATTGAAACTGATAAAGTGGTACTAGAGTTGCCAGCACCGGCAACTGGTATGCTGGTAGAGATTATCAAGGGCGATGGGGCCACGGTGGTCAGCAGCGAGCTTATTGCTACTATAGACACTAAGGTTGCTGCCGTTTCTGCTTCTACTAAAAATATTGTATCGTCGAATAAAAAATCTATAGCTGCAGTTAAACCATCGATGCTTCCCGCAGCCAAAAGGATGGCGGCGGAGAAAAACATTAAAACTTCAGAAATCAGTGCAATCAGTGGTACAGGTCGGGGGGGGCGCATTACTAAGGAGGATGTTGTGGTTCACTTAAAATCCAAATCCACTCCAGGAACTTCCACAGATTCAGCACCCACATCAGTAGGAAATCGACCAGAGCAACGTGTAGCCATGTCCAGGTTACGTTTGCGTATAGCCGAGCGGATGGTGCAGTCACAATCCACTGCGGCAATACTTACAACTTTTAACGAAGTTAATATGCAGGCGATAATAGATTTTCGTGCTCGTAATAGGGATCAGTTTGAGAAAGAGCACGGAGTAAAGCTTGGCTTCACCTCATTTTTTGTTAAGGCAGTTGTAGAGGCATTGAAGAAGTTTCCTATTGTCAATGCTTCGGTGGATGGCAACGATATTATTTATCACGGTTATTACGATATAGGCATTGCGGTAGGGAGTCCGCGTGGGTTAGTGGTGCCAATTATCCGTGATGCTGATCGCCTGTCGCAGGCTGAAATCGAAAAACAAGTTGCTGATTTCAGCCTGCGTGCCCGAGAAGGTAAACTTACAATTGAAGAGTTAACAGGAGGTACCTTTTTCTATTACCAATGGTGGCGTATTTGGTTCGATGCTCTCTACCCCTATCATCAATCCACCACAAAGTGCGATTCTTGGAGTTCATGCCATTAAGGAGCGTCCGGTGGCCGAGAATGGCCAAGTGGTCATTCGTCCAATTAATTTCTTAGCATTATCATATGATCATCGCATTATTGATGGACGTGAAGCAGTGCTTTCTCTGGTAGCTATGAAAGAGTCGCTTGAAAACCCGATGAGCCCATTACTAGAAACCTAGAGAATAATACTTAATATTATTCATTATAAAACAGTGGATTATATCCTCTAATTTAGATTTAGCATTATATTATTTACAATATAGAAAATGTCTCAATCTTTTGATGTGGCAGTAATTGGTGCCGGACCCGGAGGCTATGTAGCTGCAATCCGATGTGCCCAATTGGGGCTTAATACCGTTTGTATCGACGAGTGGAAGAATCTGCAGGGCAAAGCAAGTCTTGGTGGTACCTGTCTCAATGTAGGTTGTATTCCTTCCAAGGCATTGCTGGAATCTTCAGAGAATTATGAGCGTGTTGCACATAAATACTCAGGGCATGGGATCAAGGTCGAAGGTTTGTCGGTAGATATTCCTGTGATGCTTTCCCGTAAGGATAAGATTGTTACAGCATTCACCAGTGGAATCGCCATGTTGTTTAAGAAAAATAAAGTTAGCTCAATTCATGGGCGAGGAACATTAGTTAAGGATAAAGATGACAAAAAACCTTGGAAAATTAAGGTAAAGAGTGGAGACGAAGAAGAAACTATTGAAGCAAAATATATCATCATCGCCACAGGTTCAACACCGCGCCAGTTACCATTTGTAGCAGTGGACAATGAACGTGTATTAGATAATGAAGGCGCACTAGCATTGGTCGAAGTACCTAAGCGGCTAGGTATTATTGGTGCAGGGGTGGTCGGTTTAGAAATGGCTAGCGTTTGGCGAAGACTCGGGTCAGAGGTCACTATTCTTGAGGCGTTGCCGGAGTTTCTCTCAGTGGTCGATGAACAAGTAGCAAAAGAAGCACATAAGATTTTTACTAGGGAATTAGGGTTAGAAATACTAACCGGTATTAAACTTATCGAGATTAAAACTGGAAAGAAAACCGTTATAGTGAAATACCTTGACGCTCAAGCTAGAGCGAAAAAACTAGAAGTGGAAAAGTTGATTGTATCGGTTGGCCGAGTTCCAAATACTGTTGAATTGGGAGCAGAAAATGTTGGCCTCAGAATAGATGATGGTGGTCACATAGGAGTAGATAGCCATTGTCGTACCAATTTGCCAAATGTGTATGCCGTTGGTGATGTTGTGCGCGGGCCAATGTTGGCACATAAGGCTTCAGAAGAGGGTATAGCGGTAGCAGAGTCAATATTCGCAAATGTAGAAGGTCAAGTAAGAGAGCTTACAAAGCTAAATCTCGATATTATTCCTTGGGTGATCTACACATCACCAGAGATAGCTTGGGTGGGCAAGACTGAGCAAGAATTAAAAGCTGCAGGAATTAAGTATAAAGCGGGGCAGTTTCCTTTTATGGCAAATGGACGCGCAAGAGCATTAGGTGAGACAAGTGGTTTTGTCAAAGTCCTTGCAGATGCTAATACTGATCGTATCCTCGGTGTTCACATGATTGGTCCCTATGTTTCCGAGATGATCTCTGAAGCTGTGATGGCAATGGAATTCGCCGCTAGCAGCGAAGACATTGCTCGTATTGTACACGCTCATCCTTCTTTGTCCGAAGTACTACACGAGGCGGCATTAGGTGTAGACAAGCGAGCACTGCATATCTGAAATTACAATAATGGGAAGAATCGTACCTTCTCTTTGGCGCTAATTAAAAAACTCGCGCAATTTAAATTAGCCTAAATCCATAGCTCAATGCTTGTCTATTAACCATCTTTTCCGTATTGCACGTGCATCGAAAAAAGCTTTTTCCAACGCTGATTCATCACCATTTTCTAACATTTCGCGCATGCGTGTCAGCTCGTTTTGATAGGCATCAATTTGTTTAAGTAACAATTCGCGATTAGCGAGGCAGATGTCGCGCCACATTTCTGGAGAACTTCCTGCAATGCGGGTAAAGTCACGAAAACCACTACCGGCAAAGCACAGCAGATCATCTGAGCTGTCTTCTGTGCTTGAAGAAAAAATATGATTCATCAACGTGGATGCCAGCAAATGGGGTAGGTGACTTATCGAAGCGAGGATTTTATCGTGTTGATGGGCCTTTATTTGTGAAATTCGGGCACCACAACTTTGCCATAGCTCTTTTACACAATTTAGTGCATTAGTATTGGTTTCGTCTAACGGGGTAAGTACCAGATTCTTGTCGCGGAATAAATCTGCGTTCGCTGCGTTTGCTCCACTCTGCTCCGCTCCGGCGATAGGATGGCCAGGCACAAAGTTCTTTAAATGTTCAGGTAAGTAAGAACGCGCTGCTGCAATTACATTTTGTTTAGTACTTCCCGCATCAGTTATAATGGTTTTAGATTCGAGGTGGGGGGCGATTTGCTCTAAAATTTTAGCAGTCTGCCCCACTGGTATGGCAAGTAATACGAGATCTGCATTCTTGAGTGCGAGCGGATAATCATCGGTAATTTCGTCTAATATTCCTAGTTCCAGTGCGCGCTGTAAATTCTCCCTGCTTCGTCCTAAACCAACAATGTGTTTAACTCGTCCCGCCTTACGTAGTGCCAGCGCAAATGAGCCGCCAATCAAGCCGACGCCGATAATCACTAGTTTGTTTAAGATAATATCAGTCTTACACATTGATTTTCTTGTTATAGTTTTAAATTATTCTTTAGTAATTTTATTAAAAGTTTTGATAATGAAATCAAGCCTACTTAATTGCCCTCTCAAGGGATTGCAAAAATATATGATTCTCGGATTCGAGTCCGATGGTGACACGTAGATGTTGTGGCATCTCATAAATACCGAGTGGGCGTATGATAATTCCCTTCTTTAATAGGTGTTGATACACGGTAATAGCTTTACCATCCCTTACACAAAAACTTAGAAAATTTCCGTAGGAAGGAATATATTCGATTCCAAGTCGATGCAGGCCTGTAGTTATTTGGAGCATTCCTGCTAGGTTGAGCGTATAGGAGCGTTTGACAAATTCTATGTCATTTATAGCTGCCAACGCCCCCGAGAGTCCTATGCTGTTAACGTTGAATGGCTGACGTATTCGGTTCATCAATCCAGCCACGTGAGTATGAGAAAGTCCAAATCCTACACGGATACCCGCCATACCATAAATTTTAGAAAAAGTACGGGTAATAAGTAAATTGGGAAAGCGATTCAACCACTCAATACTGTTGGCTTTGGAAGCCTCTGGCAAATATTCATTATAGGCTTCATCAAGCACTACTAGTACATCTGGAGAAATTCGTTTTAGAAACCGTAAAAGATCAGCAGCGGCCACAAAAGTACCAGTAGGATTATTCGGGTTGGCAATAAATACCACGCGGGTTTCAGGTGTTATAGCCTCTAGCATGGCATCCAGGTCATGGCCAAAATTTTTGGCAGGAACTGAGATACCGTTTGCTCCGACTGCTTGGGTCACCAGTGGGTAAACTGCAAAAGCATGTTGTGAGTAAACTGCTGATGCACCAGGTTTCAGGAATACACGGGCCGCCAGCTCTAGCACATCATTGGAACCGTTACCTAGTATGATTTGGTCGCTGTCTACAGCATACTTCTTCGACAACGCAGTTTTCAACTCAAAGCCATTGCCATCAGGGTATCGCATCACTTCTTTGAGTGCTTTTGCCATTGCTTCAAGTGCTAGAGGACTTGTCCCAAATGGATTCTCATTCGATGCGAGTTTGATAATGGAGTGTTCATCCAAACCCATTTCTCTTGCTAACTCAGAAATCGGTTTGCCTGGCTGGTAGGGCGCAATAGAGTGGATATATTCCGGGGCAAGATCACAAAGATTCATATAGCCAGCACCATAAAGTATAGAAAATTAGGGGCGCGTAAAATCATAATAAATTGGAAACACCACTATTAAGCTTTACCCGGGCACTTAAAACTGAATTATGCTGATGGATAAGATCCGAGTATTTTTAAGAATGTTGCTTTCTCTCGTATTTCTTCTAGCGCCTTCGCAATTTTCTCGTTTTGCTGATGACCTTGGATGTCAACAAAGAAAACATATTCCCATAAGCTGGCGCGGGAGGGACGAGATTCCAGGTGACTCATGCTTACACCATGTTTTGCCAGAGGCGACAAAAGCGCATGTATGGCACCAGGAATATTTTTAGCCGACATCGCTAGCGATGTTTTATCCTTGCCAGAGGGAGCAACATCCTGAGTGCCGAGCACCAAAAAACGTGTAGTATTTCTTGGGTCATCCTCAATATTTTCAGCGCATATGGAAAGTTTATACACCTCGGCCGCTTTTTTGCTGGCAATTGCAGCAATACTTTTATCTTCAGCAGCAATCATCGCTGCATGAGCATTGCTTGCTGCAATTACCCGTTTTACTTGTGGGAGAGGAAAATTTTTGTTTAACCACTCATGACATTGCGCCAGAGATTGTGGATGAGAGTAAATCTTTTTGATGCCCTTAAGATCAGTATGTAAAGCAAGTAGACATTGATGTATTGATAACTGGATCTCACCGCAAACCTTTAGAGAGGTTTGTAATAGTAGATCTAGTGTTTTACCAACTGCGCCCTCATTGGAGTTTTCTACTGGTACAATCCCATTACTTGCTGTACCAGATTCTACTTTGTGAAATACCTCATCAATCGATTCGCATGGGAGGGTTGTTACGGCGCTACCAAAGCGATTCAATACGGCTTCTTCTGAAAAAGTACCTTGTGGGCCCAGATAGGCTACAGTCAATGGTTTTTCCATAGCACGGCATAATGACATGATTTCAGTAAACAACTGTGAAACGTGCTCGTGAGTCAGCGGCCCAGAATTTAGTTCTCGCATACGTTCCAGTACTTGTGCTTCCCGCTCAGGTCGATATATCAAGCCTTTTTTAAATTGGCCGATCTGCTTGGCTAGGTTGGCGCGCGTGTTTACAAGATTAAGTAGCTCACGGTCAATTGCATCTATCTCATCACGAAGTTGCCCAAGTTGATCAGTCATTGAGAATAAATTCCTTGTTTGTAAAAGTTATTCAGCCAATACTGGTAAATATCGCACCATCAAAACGCCAGGAATTGCCGCAATCTTATCTATTGTTTTTTGTGGTACTGGGCTATCCACATCTACCAAGGTGTAGGCCATCTCGCCGCGAGACTTATTTCCCATATTGTGAATGTTAAGCCCAGCTTTTGCCATATTGGTAGAAATTTGTCCCAGCATATTAGGTACGTTAGTATTGGCTACCGCCATTCGATAAGGGGATTCGCGCCCCATCGTTAAGTTTGGAAAATTGACAGTATTGGTAAGATTCCCATTTTCTAAATAATCCATCATTTGCCTTACCACCATTATCGCGCAGTTTTCTTCTGCTTCCAGGGTGGAAGCGCCCAAGTGTGGCAACGTGATCACCGCTTTATGATGTTGGAGTTTTTGACTAGGAAAGTCGCATACATAGTATTTTATTTTGCCGGACTCAGCTCCTGTTAGTACCGCATCTTCATCAATAATACCTTCACGAGAAAAATTAAGCAGGATTGCGCCTTGCTTCATGTTTTTGACACGTTTGCTATTAATCAGTAGACGTGTTGCATCAAGTAAAGGTACGTGCAGGGTTATGAAATCACTGTGTTGTAGCAGATTTTCAATACTTGGAGCCTTTTTTACTTCTGATGATAGATTCCATGCTGCATCCACGGTTATTTCAGGATCATAACCTATCACTTTCATTCCGAGTCCAATGGCTGCGTCTGCAACTAGCCGTCCTACTGCACCCAATCCAATAATTCCTAATGTGCGTCCTGGTAACTCCATTCCAGAATACTGTTTTTTACCATCTTCTGCCAATTTATGTAGAGTAGTGTCGCTACCTTGTAGACTTTCGGTGAAGTGAATTGCAGGAATCAGATTGCGTGCTGCCATCAACATACCTGCTAATACAAGTTCTTTCACCGCATTCGCATTTGCGCCAGGAGCATTAAACACAGGTACGCCACGTAGATTCATTTTTTTCACTGGAACGTTATTGGTTCCTGCACCTGCTCTTCCAATTGCCATTACACTTTTAGGAATTTCCATTTTTAGCATATTGTGCGAACGTACAAGGATTGCATCCGGTTCAGCCATATTGTTTCCTACGACGTAACGTTTGCCAGGAAAGAGGTTCAAACCAAGTATAGAGATTTGATTGAGTGCTTGTATCTGAAAAGTTTTATGCGCTCGGCTAGGCATGAATACTCGCAAATTTTTTCATGAATTCTACTAAGGTAGCAACACCTTCAATCGGCATAGCGTTGTATATTGAAGCGCGCATCCCGCCTACTGAACGATGGCCTTTCAACTGAAACATGCCACAATCCTCTGCTTGTTTTAGAAACTCACCATCCAATGCCGTATTCTTAAGTGTGAATGGAACATTCATACGTGAGCGGTCAGAATTGGTTACTGGGCAGTGATAAAAATCAGTTGTATTAAATAAGTCATATAACAGATTGGCTTTGGCGATGTTGATTTTTTCCATTTCTACCAGTCCTCCCTTTTTCTTCAGCCATTCAAATACTAGCCCAGTGACATACATGGCAAAAGCAGGTGGAGTGTTATACATGGAAGCATTATCAGCATGGATTTTATAGTCGAACATGCTTGGCGTACCTGGTATGGCGGCGCCTAGCAGTTCTTCATGCACAATAACAATGGTCAGACCTGCTGGACCCATGTTCTTCTGGGCTCCAGCATATACTAAACCAAACTGAGTAATATCCAGTGGGCGTGACAATATACTGGACGACATGTCAGCTACCAACGGAACATTGTTGCCCATATGTGTCAAATTGGGTGTCCAATTAAATTCTACGCCACCGACGGTCTCGTTAGGCGTGTAGTGCACATAGGCTGCATTTGGGTCGAGTTTCCATTTGTCTTGCGTTGGTGCATACGTGAAGTTTGCATCCTCCGACGAGGCCGCGATATTTACGTTGCAATATCTTTGTGCTTCCTTTATAGCTTTTTTCGACCACATTCCAGTATTAATATAATCTGCTCCCTTTTTTTTGCGTAGCAAATTCATCGGTACCATGGAGAACTGGCTGGAAGCGCCACCAGAAAGGAACAGCACTTTGTAACTACTCGGAATGCCAACTAATTCACGAAAATCGGCTTCAACTTTTTTGGCAATCGACATAAATTCTTTGCCACGATGACTCATTTCCATCACAGACATGTTGCTATCATGCCAGTTGAGCATTTCGTCACGCGCTTGTTGTAGTACTTCTGTCGGTAACACCGCGGGACCCGCGCTAAAATTAAATATACGTTCCACAGTTGCTATACGTTCCCACATTTTAAATCTATATTTTGGCTTATACATTTTGGCAACTTAATGGCTATTCCTCATCGGTTTCAATTACTCTTTCAAATCCAGCGAGCTTTTCACCCTCATCCAGATTAATTAGTTTCACTCCCTGGGTAGCGCGGTTCATTTTTCGAACTTCCTTGACCCGGGTACGAATCAGTACACCTCCCGTGGTAATAAGCATGATTTCGTCATCTTGTTTCACGAGCCTGGCGGCGACTACTTTTCCATTTCGTTCACTGGTTCTAATCGAGATCATGCCTTGAGTACCTCTTCCGTGGCGTGCATATTCACTTATCGGGGTGCGTTTCCCGTAGCCATTTTCGGTTGCTGTCAATACTGATAGCTCCTCATTCTCGGCGACTAGCAGGGAAATTACTTTCTGTCCCTTACCTAGCTTCATACCACGAACACCACGTGCGCTGCGTCCCATTGGACGTACATCATTTTCATCAAAACGCATTGCTTTGCCACCATCGGAAAAAAGCATTACGTCATGCTTACCTTCAGTGAGTGCGACGCCGATCAGGTAATCGCCATCATCTAAACCCACTGCAATAATGCCGCCAACACGAGGCCGAGAAAATTTAGATAGTGCAATTTTCTTCACTGTACCGAGGGAGGTGGCCATGAAAATAAAACGATTTTCATCAAACTCCCTTACAGGAAGGATTGCGTTAATTCTTTCTCCCTCTCCTAGTTGTAACAAGTTAACAATCGGTTTCCCACGTGAAGTACGTCCACCCTGTGGCACCGAATAAACCTTGATCCAGTAGGCTCGCCCACGGCTCGAGAAACAAAGAATGTAATCGTGAGTATTTACGATAAATAGATTGTCAATCACATCGTCTTCTTTGGTCTTTGTTGCCTGCTTACCACGTCCACCACGTTTCTGGGCATGATAATCTTCTATTGGCTGTGATTTAATATAGCCAGTATGTGACAGAGTTACGATGACATCTTCAGGCGCAATCAGGTCTTCCATACCTAAGTCTTGTGCGTTGACTACAATCTCGCTACGACGTTTGTCGCCAAACTGTTTCTTGACGGCGGCTAGTTCATCGGCAATGATGCTTGTGATGCGCTCTGTTTTGGCGAGAACGTCTAGAAGGTCGGCAATTTTGATCATCACCTCCTTGTACTCACCAACAATTTTATCTTGTTCTAATCCAGTCAGTCGTTGCAAGCGTAATTCCAGAATTGCCTGAGTCTGTGAATCGGACAGGCGGTAGCCTTTTTTGGATAAGCCGAATTCCAAAGCGAGTCCATCCGGTCGGAATGCCTTGGCATTTACTGAGCTACGAGAGAGCATTTCCTCCACTAGTTTGGATCGCCATACCTTTGTCATTATCATTTGCTTGGCTACTGCAGGGGTTGATGCTGCCTTGATTAAAGCAATTACTGCATCTACATTAGAAAGCGCAACGGCCAGACCTTCTAACAGGTGTCCACGCTCACGCGCCTTTTTCAATTCGAATGCAGTTCGTCGTGTCACCACTTCACGACGATGATTCAAGAATGCTTCCAGCATTTGTTTCAGGTTAAGCACAAGTGGCTGTCCCGTCTAGCAGGGCCACCATGTTCATGCCAAAGGTATCCTGCAATTGTGTTTCTTTGTACAGGTTGTTCAGTATTACTTCAGGTATTTCGCCACGCTTTAATTCAATCACCATACGCATGCCAGATTTATCCGACTCGTCACGTAAATCAGAGATACCCTCAATTTTTTTATTGCGCACCAACTCACTAATACGAATTAGTAGGTTCGCCTTGTTTACCTGGTAAGGTAATTCATCAACAATAATGCTCTGACGGCTACCTTTTTCCATCTCCTCAAAATGAGTACGAGCACGGATTACTATGCGTCCACGCCCAGTCTGATAACCTTCTTTGACTCCTGCAACACCATAAATGATTCCCGCAGTAGGAAAATCCGGTGCAGGTATGATTTCAATCAGTTCATCTATGCTGGTTTCAGGATTTTTTAGCAGTGCCAGGCAGGCTGCCACCACTTCATTCAGATTGTGTGGTGGGATGTTGGTTGCCATACCAACTGCGATACCTGAAGAACCGTTGATGAGCAGGTTTGGAATCTTCGCTGGTAGAACTACCGGTTCTCTTTCTGAACCATCGTAATTAGGAACAAAGTCTACTGTTTCTTTTTCAAGGTCTGCCAACAGCTCATGGGCGATACGCGACATGCGAATTTCGGTATAACGCATTGCTGCCGCATTATCACCATCAACTGAACCAAAGTTACCCTGACCATCTACTAAAATATAACGTAACGAAAAATTCTGTGCCATACGTACGATCGTGTCATATGCTGCCGTATCACCATGGGGATGATATTTACCAATTATGTCACCGACAATGCGTGCTGACTTCTTGTAGGGGCGATTCCAGTCATTAGAAAGTTCATGCATTGCGAGCAGCGCACGTCGGTGTACCGGCTTTAAGCCATCACGTGCATCTGGCAGAGCCCGTCCCACGATTACACTCATTGCGTAGTCGAGGTAAGAGCGGCGCATTTCCTCTTCAAGGCTGACGGGCAGGGTTTCTTTTGCGAATTGATCCATTGTTATTTTTTCTATCAAAGACAATAAGTTAGGTTAATAATTCTGCTTCAAATCGGACTACATAAAAACCAGTAATTCTAACATGTCGCTTCCATTGAAGCCACTTTGATAATCTTATCTATATGCTGTGTGCAGGGGAGATAATCTGGCAGGAATCAAGCAAGCAATGGTTATTCAGAATGCAAAATTTAGTTGTGCAATAATGTGTCGCCGAAAGGGAAAAATTTTATTCTTAAGTGGCCAAAGGATAATCTGGATTTGAATCAAATTCTGTTAGCAAATGACCCAAAGCATTAAAATCGATACTTTGCTAGAGGCTCGCTGGATTATTCCAGTGGAGCCTGCTGGAGCTGTGTTGCATGAACATGCGATTGCGATTGATCAGGGTGTAATCCATTCAATCTTGCCAAAAGCTGAAGCACACTTACAGTTTGCTCCAAGAGAACAAATTGTATTGGATAAACATGTGCTCATCCCTGGCCTTATCAATCTTCATACCCATGCAGGCATGTCATTGATGCGTGGGCTAGCAGACGATTTGCCCTTGATGGAGTGGCTCAACAATCATGTTTGGCCCGCTGAAACCGAGCACGTGAGTGCGGACTTTGTACTAGATGGAACCATGCTAGCCTGTGCCGAGATGCTAAAAGGCGGTACCACCTGCTTTAACGACATGTATTATTTTCCTGAGGCCTCTGCAAAAGCGGCTTTAACGGTAGGGATGCGCGCAGCAATTGGTATGATCGTCATTGATTTTCCCACGTCCTACGCAAGTGATGCAGATGATTACCTGGCCAAAGGCTTAGCCATGCGAGACGAGTACCGCCAACACCCTCTATTGTCTTTCTGCTTTGCTCCACATGCGCCCTACACCGTAGGAGATAAGACGTTTACCAACATACTAACCTATGCCGAGCAGCTTGATTTGCCCATACATATTCATTTGCATGAAACCGATGATGAAGTCAGGAATAGCCTGGAGACTACCGGTTTACGTCCCAATAGCGCGCCTACACCAACTAGGTCTACTGTCTCCTAACCTGATTGCTGTACACATGATCCATCTCACTCCTGAAGAAATTAGACAAATCGGAAGCCAGGGTTGTAGTGTGGCACATTGCCCCTTCTTCTAATCTGAAGCTTGCCAGCGGATTTGCTCCAATTCCTTCCTTGTTGAATCAAGGGTATCAATGTCGGCTTAGGAACAGATGGTGCAGCTAGCAATAATCGTCTGGATATGTTCGAGGAAATGCGACTTGCTGCATTGCTTGCCAAAGCGCAAAGTAATAGGGCGGAGGAACTACCAGCACACCAGGCTTTGCAAATGGCAACCATAAATGGTGCGAGAGCATTGGGCTTAGGTGAACGTACGGGTTCTCTGGTAGCAGGCAAAATAGCTGATATTACTGCTGTCGATTTTTCTAGCCTGGAGCTTTTACCCTGCTATGATCCAGTCTCACACCTCATTTATTCTGCCGGGCGTCAACACGTGAGTCACGTCTGGGTAAATGGTAAAATGCTACTGAATGAAGGACAATTTACTACGTTAGATGAAGAATCGCTATGCCATCGAGCAGAGTTCTGGCAAGAGAGAATTAAGATGAAGAAAAATGGATAATACTTTGGATAATAACATAAATATAGATCCTATAGAGATGGAGAAATTCAACCAGATCGCGCATCACTGGTGGGATCCGAACAGTGAATTTAAGCCGCTACATGAAATCAATCCACTACGTCTTAACTATATAGATCAGCTTGCCAGTCTCAGCGGAAAAGTCGTTCTCGATGTAGGCTGTGGTGGTGGTATTTTATCGGAGAGCATGGCAGAACGAGGTGCGAAGTTACGGGCATTGATCTGGGGGAGAAGTCTTTGAAAGTTGCAAAACTGCATCTGCTCGAATCTGGCAACCAGGTGGACTACCGTAGAATCGCAGCTGAGAATCTTGCAAAAGAGCAACCGAATCATTACGACATTGTCACCTGTATGGAAATGCTAGAGCACGTACCCGATCCAGAAAGTATTGTGCGCTCTTGTGCGCTACTGACTAAACCTGGGGGCTGGGCTTTTTTCTCAACGATTAATCGCAATCCAAAGTCGTATCTGTTCGCCGTGATTGGTGCAGAATATCTATTAAACCTGTTACCACGTGGGACACATGATTATGCAAAATTAATCAAGCCATCTGAGCTTGCGCGCATGGCTCGCGGTGCCGGGCTCGATGTGGAAGCAATTATGGGTATGACCTATAACCCCATCACTAAAATTTATTCCCTGGTACGGGATTCAAGCGTGAACTACATCATGGCATACCGTGCCTGATTTTAACGATAGGCATAATAATCGTGATGCGTGATCCCAAAAACTTTTCTCTTGCTATCAGGCTCTCTACTCGTCATTTATGGGTTCATGATTAAAGCTGTCCTATTTGATTTAGACGGTACACTTGCCGATACTGCACCCGATTTAGGACATGCGCTTAACCGACAGCGGATCGAACGAAACCTTCCCATCTTGCCAATCGATCAAATTCGCGAGCAAGCCTCCGCTGGCGCACGTGGTTTGTTAGACCTTGGATTTAAAATCAAGCTGGGCGACCCAGGGTAT